>Ga0265342_10000012_pt1 | contig 206037 bp, 126 predicted proteins | sample 4CB327metaG_FD_203125 | JGI IMG/M metagenome (GOLD analysis project Ga0265342, IMG submission 203125) | Rhizosphere microbial communities from Carex aquatilis grown in University of Washington, Seatle, WA, United States - 4-CB3-27 metaG | ecosystem: Host-associated > Plants > Roots >...
ATTGATAAACAACGACTTAATTCTTCTCGTTCAGGTAAATCAAACCTTTGGTATTTTTTCACGCAGCAACTCCTTTTTCCTGTTATTATACAGGAATAGAGTGTTGCATTGAGAACTTGAACCTACTGTGTCCCCGGAATTTGTAGTAATGTTTTTTATTTGGGCAATTAAGATAAATTTTTTATCATTTCCTAAGTAGCGGAAAAAGACCTCCGTTTTACGAGCCTGATTCGGTTGTGGTTCGCACTGTGAGTTCTGAAAATGGCAAAAAAATCATTGAATCAGTATGCAGGGCTTTTATCTTCAGCAAAAATAGTGGAAGGCATGAATGCAGCAAACGAAAACGCAAAACGTTTGTGTGAAGATGCTGAATTGTTGTTGTCACACTTGCGATACCCGAGGGCTGTCGGTTTAGCTATACTTTCCATCGAGGAATCTGGGAAAGTGTCTATTCTTAGGGAGATGTCCCTTTGTTCTGATGATAAAGAGTTAAAAAAAATATGGCGAAGATATAGGTCGCATACCGAGAAAAATATAGCATGGATATTACCAGATTTAGTTCTAAAAGGCGCGAGAAAAATGTCCGATTTTCGTGAAATATTTAATCGTGAATCTGATCATCCTCAAATACTTGAGCAAGTGAAACAAATTAGTTTTTATTCTGATTGCTTGGGGAACGCTAATTGGTCGATTCCGGATAACGTAATTGATGAAGCGCTTGCAAAAAGTTTGGTTCAAATATCACGAATATTTATTTCTAAGAAAAACATTAGCGCAAAGGAAATTGAGCTTTGGAAAAAAAATTTAGGACCGATTTGGAGGGATGTTACTACAAGCTTGAAAAAAGAAGATATTAACAGGTTACAGGAAGCCGTAGAGAGCTTTGAGAAAGAAATGTTAATCGCAGGCTTAAAAGCAAATGATGATGAAAAGTTATCAGATTTCATACAAGACCAAAAAACAAGATATTAGGTTCACAGGCCTAACAGAAAGCAAGGGTGGTTCTATTTTTTACATGTTTAATAATGTGCCAAAGTGTTGGATTTGTAATTCACCAGCAGATTCAAGAGAACATAAAATTAAAAAAGCTGACATTATTCGTGTTTATGGCAAAGGGTCATCTTTTCATAAAAAAGATTTACATTATTGTCGGCATGATGGTCAAATTGTTTCTTTGCGAGGTCCGGACTCAAAAGATATAAAATTTGATAGGGTGATTTGTCGCAAATGTAATAATGAACGCACTCAGCCATTTGATAGGGCGTATGACGCATTTATAGAGCATATCGAGTCTAACAGGGATCTTATTCTAAGGCATCGGCAGATTGATTTTCAAAACGTGTACGGAAATAATTGGGAAAACTTGCAGCTAAACCTATTTCGCTATTTTGCTAAAATGCTAGGCTGTCGTATCGCAGACTTTGGTGAAAAAGTTCCCATGGATTTGAAAAACCTGTTATTTAGTGTACCATTCAAAACAATGCTTTGGGTATGCATGGCAGTGAACGAGGATGAATTAAAAATGCCTTTAGCTGATCAAACAATGCTTTGGACCGGTAACTTGATTACAAATAAACCGCGCATTACTTACCCAAAATATGCGGCATCATGTTCTTATAAATGGTTATTTATTTCATTTTGGTATGGGTGGGGGCCCTTTGGTTCCGTAGGGTCTCAATGGTGCGCAGATTCTCAATATTTATATTTGGGGACGTATACCAAGGCTTCAGATAAGATAATTTTGTCTAATGGGAGCGAATGGCCGGGATTTTTATGACAGGAAAAAGAATCGCCCCTATTTTTATACATGGAAACAAAACATAAAAAATTTTCGTTGTCGTTGGTTTACGAGTTTACGGTGGAGAAATAATTGGGCGTCGGGCGATTGATTTTAGGGGCGGGGTACGCTCCGCGGATTAAGGGTGTGCATTCGCATTAAAGGAAGGAGCTGAATATGGGTATGTTTGATAAAGTGAAACGCGCGCGCTGCAGATATACGCAAAAAAGAGGGGGCGTCGAGGGGTTTGATCAGCACAAAGATAAATATGAGAATGATTGGGATTTTAAAAAAAGAGGAATGAGAATAGATTGTGAGAGCGAGAACACTTTAAATGCAGATGATTATTTTGATTTAGAAGAAGTTTTGCAAAAAATGATTTCAGAGAAAAAAACACAATGCAGTGGCCAGAAGGTGTGCAATGGGATAGATCGCGGTCTTGGCAAACACTGTTTTAGCCACATTTATTATGATATTATAATTGAGTATTAATAAATATAGTAGAAAACGTTTCGCAGTAATGTTTCTTTTCGTTGTGTGCGGTGCTACCATTTGTTGTAATTTATGGTATTATAAAATAATATGAGTTTTGTTTTAAAGCCAGTCCAATTACCGAAAAAAATTAACCGTTGCCCTATACGTGAAGCAGTGATCGAATTACGTTTTGATTCGCCCTTTCCGCTTGATGCAATATTTGGTATTTTTTATAAAGAGTTTCAAAAAGATTTTCCTAACCCCCCAGAGGAATTACCGATTTTACAGCTACCAGAAATGGTTAGAAGAAGTGATCCGAATCTAAAGTATCAACCATATTATAAATTAACTCAAAACGATACGTTTTTGTGTCAGGTTGGCGGGAGAGTTTTTTCCATAATAAGCATGGAGCCATATGTTGGATGGAGTGGGTTTTTTGAAAAAACAAAGGATATGCTTAGAAGAATACAAAGTATTGCTATTTTAGATAAGTACACACGGCTAGGGATAAGGTATATAAATACTTTTGATAACCTTAATATTTTTGAAAAAGTAAATATAGCAACTTTAATGAATGGAACAAGTTTTACCGAGTTGGCTAATGAAATTAATCTGCTAGTACCGATGGGAGATTTCACTAGCAAATTGCATATAGCAAACAGTGCGAGAATAACAAAGAAAATTAATCAGAAAGATATTTTTTCAGAAGGTTCCGTAATCGACATTGATACATATATTCAAAATCCAACAAAAGATATTTTAGAATTAATTGAAGCAGGGCATAACGAGGAAAAGAAATTATTTTTCGGTCTTTTAAGAGAAGAGTTTATAAAAACCGAGTTAAACCCAGAGTATTGATATGTCTTCATGTATAGTCAATGAAATAACTTCTGAAATATTATTTGGTTCTACTGCTAGGAGCCAAACAAAACTTTTTTCGCTTAATCCAAACTGTTTTAAAATACCGAACGTTGTTACTCCTATACTGCTTTCGAGGCTTTTTTCTTGGGGCATTGCGGAGAACGAAACAGGTAGAGCAATTATAACGAATATTGCAAACACTCGATTGGACGTGGAGATTGAGGCCCCTTTGATGTTGCGAAAGAAAAAGTTCCAAGTCAGAATAGTTATCCAGAATATTAAGAAAAGACGGCCTTCCCTTTGCGATGAAGTCGAATTATGACCAATTCTTCTTGGTACACTATTGCCAAGCCAACTGATCCGTTGAACCAAGGTGATCTTGTTTTTGAATGCCAGATAATTCAACCAACAACCGAAGCCACCAGCGAAGGGCAAGAGCTAAAAGGAGATGCTTTTGAGGATGATGTAATTATTCTTAGTCAGTCTTGTGATATTATACAAAAGAAAATAGATCTTGTTTTGGTATGTCCTTTTTACACTTTGACTGAATTAAAAAAGAACCATACAGAATACAATGATCCCAATCTTTGTGAAAAAATTCGTCAAGGACACGTTATAGGGTATCATTTACTTAACAAACTTCAAGATCAGCAAGATTATTTGATAGTCGACTTTAAAAACGTTTATGCTGTTCCCCTTGATTTTTTATCAACATTAGCGAAAATAAAAAATAATAGGCCAAGATTGCTATCCCCTTATCGAGAAAATCTTTCTCAATCTTTTGCACGATTTATAATGCGAGTTGGCTTACCAGAGGATATACCCAGGTTTAATTAGAACGGAAAATAGGGACGGTTCCATTTTTCATTAAGACGCGATGCTTCGACTGCACTCAGCACGGGTGAATCCCGCCGGGCGGGACAGGTCGCGTCTCTGCTAACGGGCGGACACATAGATCCGCCCCTACACGATCCGAGATTGCTTCACTTCGTTCGCAATGACGAACACCCCAACCGATGTTATGATTATCCCATGGTTATGAAATTCGCCAATCAGGGCGAACGGCTGTTCGCCCCCTACGATTCTCGCTTTTTTGTTATCTATTTGAGTTTCGGGGACAGCTACCATAACTTTTAAAATGGCCCTTCGATACAATCTGCTCGTCATAAATACGCTCATTGGTTGTAAGCATGATAGAGGCGGCAAGAGGCAACGCCATACGCCATGTTAATAGCGAATTAATAAAATTATATTGGAGCATAGGCGAATATGTTAATAGGAAAATAGCTTCAGCTCAATGGGGTGAAGCAACTGTTGATCAATTGGCGGATTTTATCCAATCGCGCCACCCCGGTTTTAAAGGCTTTACGCGACGCGGGCTATACCGTATGCGGCAATTTTTTGAAGCATACCCTAAAAAGGAAATTGTGTCGGCAACGCTGACACAAATAAGCTGGACAAACCATTTGCTGATATTATCGAAAACCAAAGCAGCGCTGGAGCGTGAATTTTATTTGGCTCTTACCGTCAAAGAGAAATATACGTCACGTGAACTTGAACGACAGATCGATAGCGGTATCTTTGAGCGCACGGCACTTTTAAAAAAGAAAAAATTATCGGGAGCAAGAAGCGATTCCGGGATTATGGACGTTTTTAAGGATACCTATGTTTTAGATTTTCTTGATTTGCCAAAGGGGCATGCCGAACAGGATTTACAAAAAGCGATTGTGGCTAATTTAAAAAATTTTATTCTCGAGTTTGGCCGGGATTTTTCTTTTATTGGGCAGGAATATCGTATACAGGTTGGTAAAAATGATTATTTTATAGATTTATTATTTTTTCATAGAGGGCTGCATTGTTTAGTGATGTTTGAATTAAAAATAGATGATTTTAAGCCTGAATATTTAGGTAAATTAAACTTTTATCTCGAAGCACTTGATCGGGATGTAAAAAAAGTGGATGAAAACCCCAGCGTGGGTTTGATTCTATGCAAATCGAAAGACGACGAAGTCGTAGAATATGCCCTTAGCCGTAGCCTTTCGCCCGCTTTGGTTGCGGAATATAAAACAAAACTTATACCGCGTAAGATATTGCAAAAGAAATTGCATGAATATTATTTATTAGAAAGTCGATCTTGAGAAAACAAAGGATTCTTTAAGGTCACAAAATGTGGCCCTAGAGCCTGAACCAAAAATAGGTTTCTGCACATGACTTACTTTATCGCCGGATTACTTTTATTGCTGCTTATGATCTATGGCTTGGCGCGCACCGCCAAAGACGGCCAAACCTTAGAAGACAAATTACGTAGAAAACAGGGATAGTTCTATTTTAACCCGTTCTGGTTAAACCACGGGGCATAGGCGCGGTCGGTCACGCAGATGTGGTGGGTGAGCCAATCTTTAAGAAAGTAGTAAATATCCGGCGCGAAGAGCAAGCCGTAATCTAAGCTGCCCTTAAACTCCGTTACTTTTTTTAAAAACGCCTGGTGTTCCTGGATGTGGGCCTCGGCATCGGGATATTTGAAAACCGTAAAGTAATTTTCTTCGGTTGTAAAGTGGTGATTGATATAATCTTCCAGGCCATGAAGGATCTTTTTTAAGTTTTCGCCATGGGCGGTCTTGTTTTTCATTGCTTCGTGGAGATCGTTGATCATGGCGATGAGCTTTTTATGCTGCATATCGATTTCCGCGACATTAACGCTGAATTTGTCGTTGTTCCACTCGATAATCAGATCTTTGTTATGCATATTTTCAGTATATCATAAAGTTAAGAAAAATTCTGCATAACGCACCTTTCCCATTGCCTAAAGCCCGATTTCCTTTATAATTATTGACTATGGATGATAAGCAGATCGTCGAATATGTAGCAAAATTGGCGCGGGTCTCTTTATCTAAAGAGGAAGAGGAGACGATTGCCGGGCAGTTTCATAAGATCCTGGATTACGTCAACAAGCTTAAAGAAGCGAATGTCGACGGCATTGAGCCCATGCGCGCCGCCGTGCCGGAGCGTGATGTGTTACGCGAGGATAAAGTCGTGCCATCAACATTAAAAGAAGAAATTTTAAATAATGCCCCTTCGCGCGAAGGCGATTACTTTAAGGTCGCCAAGATCATCGAATAAATATGGATAATATTACACATTTAAGCGGTTTAACTTTAGCGCAGAAGATCAAAACCGGCACCACTGCGGCAACCCAGGCCTTTGCGGCTTTTCGCGATAAGAGCAAAACCAAAGGCAAAGAGCTAAACAGCTTTGTCGAAGTTTACGATACGCCGGTTACGGCTCAAGGGAGCTCTTCGCTTTCCGGCGTGCCGATCGCGGTCAAAGATAATATTTGTATTAAGGGTAAGCGCATCACCTGCGCCTCCAAGATCTTAAATACGCATACTGCGGTTTATGACGCTACGGTGATCGAACGGTTAAAAAACGCCGGGTTGCAGGTCATCGGTACCTGTAATATGGACGAATTCGCTTTTGGTTCATCGACGGAAAATTCCTGTTATGGGATGGTCAAAAACCCCTGGGACCTTACGCGTATTCCCGGCGGTTCTTCCGGCGGTTCGGCGGCAGCCGTTGCGGCACGCCTTGTCCCTTTTGCTTTGGGTTCCGATACCGGAGGTTCGATCCGCCAGCCGGCTTCGCTTTGCGGTGTCGTCGGGATGAAGCCGACCTATGGCCGGGTCTCGCGTTATGGCCTGATCGCCTTTGGCTCGAGCTTAGACCAGATCGGCCCGATCACGACCAACATGGTGGATTGTGCGCATTTATTGAATATTTTATGCGGCGAAGATAAACACGATTCGACTTGCGCGGCTATCGCGGTGCCGGATTTTACTAAAAGCTTATGCGAGATCAAACCCGGGGTACGCATCGGTATCCCGAAGGAATATTTTGCCGCCGGGTTAAACGCACAAGTCAAAGCGGCGATCGACGAAGTCGTGAGCGTTTTTAAAAGCAAGGGGGCAAAGATCATTGAGGTTACCTTGCCCCATACCGAATATGCGGTTGCTACCTATTATATTATCGGCGCTTCGGAAGCGAGCTCCAATTTGCAGCGCTTCGACGGCGTGCGTTACGGTTTGCAGGTTAAGGGTGATAACCTGATCGACACCTACGCCAAAACCCGCGGTGAGGGGTTTGGTGCCGAGGCAAAACGCAGGATCTTTTTAGGTACCTATAGTTTATCCAGCGGTTACTACGACGCTTATTTTGTGCGTGCTTTAAAAGTACGCCGCCTGATCAAGAACGATTTTGACCAAGCCTTCAAAGAGGTGGATGTGATCTTGACTCCGACAAGCCCTACCGCGGCATTTAAAGCCGGAGAAAAATCCGCCGATCCATTGAGCATGTATTTATCCGATATTTATACGATCTCGGCGAATTTGGCCGGAGTGCCGGCCGTTTCGATCCCCTGCGGTTTTACGAAAGAAAATTTACCGATCGGCTTTCAATTGATCGGCAAAGCCTTTGATGAGATGAGTTTGATCAATTTAGGGTTTACTTATCAGGAAGCAACCGACTTTCATAAAAAAATGCCAAAAATCGCTTATGAATGATTACGACATTGTTATTGGTTTAGAAGTACATTGTCAGCTAAAGACCGTTTCGAAGATCTTTTGCGGCTGCTCTACGGCCTTTGAGAATCCGGCCAACAGCAATATCTGTCCGGTCTGCGCTGGGTACCCGGGAGTCTTGCCGGTTTTTAACGAAAGAGCGCTGAGTTTAGGCGTGCGCACCTCGCTTGCCTTAAATTGCAGGATCAACGATAAGATCTATTTTGAACGCAAAAATTATTTTTATCCCGACCTGCCGAAAAATTACCAGATCTCGCAATTTAAACAGCCTTTAGGCGAAAAAGGGTATATCGAGCTTTTAACCGGCCGCAAGATCGGCATTACCCGTGTCCACCTGGAAGAGGATGCCGGCAAATCGATCCATAAAGAAAATTATTCGCTGGTCGATTTAAACCGCACCGGTACGCCGTTAATGGAGATCGTCTCCGAGCCGGATATGGTAAGCCCGCAAGAAGCCTACGAATATTTAACCGCGCTTAAAATGCTGCTGCGTTATATCGGCGTCTCGGATTGCGATATGGAAAAAGGCTCGTTGCGCTGCGACGCGAATATTTCCTTAAAGAAAAAAGGCGAGATCAAATTAGGCACCAAGGTCGAATTAAAAAATATGAATTCGTTTAAGGGCGTGCGCGATGGGTTGAATTTTGAAGCCCGCCGCCAGGAGAAAGCCTTAAATAGCGCAGAAAAGATCTTTCAGGAGACGCGCCTTTGGGATGATGCCGCAGGCAAGACTGTGGTTATGCGCACCAAAGAAGAAGCACACGATTACCGCTACTTTCCTGAGCCGGACCTTTTGGATTTCAGCGTGCCGCCGGCGTTGATCGAAGCAGAAAAAGAAAAAGTCGGCGAAATGCCGATCGCTAAACGTGCGCGCTTTTTAAGCCAATATGGTTTGGGCGAAAAGGAAGCCGATACCCTGATCAGCGAACCGGAGTTTGCCGGGTTTTTTGAGGCCGCCTGCCGCGCGTTTAACGACCCGAAAAAAGTTTCCGGCTGGTTTTTAGGGCCGCTTTTAGAGCAAGTGAATCTTTTGCCGGAGAAATTTACCGGCGTTAAAATAACTCCGGAAAATTTTGCTTTAGTCGTAAAGTATTTTTCGCAAGGTAAGCTTAACAACCAGCAGGCGAAAAAAGTTTTAGCTTTAGCGGTTGCAACCAATGACCCGGCGGATAAGATCATTGACCGCGAAGGTTTAGTGCAGGTCTCTAACTCCGGTGAGATCTTGGGCCTGGCGCAAGAGGCGATCAACGAAAATATGAAAGTCGTTGAGGAGTATAAGGCCGGCAAACAGCAGGCGATCATGTTTCTGGTCGGCCAGGTGATGAAAAAAAGCAAGGGTAAAGCTAATCCGCAAATAGCCCGCGACTTATTAGAAAAAATTATCAACGGAGGTAACTCATGAGAAAAAAGATCGTTGTTTCTTTGGTCGCCGTAATTTTTTTCAGCACGATCTTTTCTTATTGGGCCGGTTATTCCCAGGGCAAAGCCAAGGAATCTTTATATAAAGAACTCGATGTTTTTGCCGAAGGGTTGTCGATCATCGAGAAAAAACATGTTTACGAGAAGAAGCCGCAGGAGTTGATCTACGGCGCGATGCAGGGGCTTATGTCGTCGCTTGATCCATATAGCCAATTTTTGACCCCCGATGATTACAAAGACCTTTTATCGGAGACTGAAGGCGAGTTCGGCGGTCTGGGCATTGAGCTTACCGTGCGCGACGGCCTTTTGACGATCATTACGGCCATGGAAGACACTCCGGCGTCGGAGGCCGGCGTTGATTCAGGGGATATTATCGTCAAGATCAACGGTGAGATCACCAAGAATATTACTTTAACCGAAGCGGTAAAAAAATTGCGCGGCGCTCCCGGGACTAAGGTAAAGATCGAAGTCTTAAAAGAAAAAGATAAAGCTTTGAAAGACCTGGAGATCACCCGCGCCGTGATAAAAGTAAAAGATATTAAGCAGGCCTCGGTCCTGGAGGATAGCATTGGTTATTTAAAGATCGCGGAATTCCGCGAGAAGACCGCGGCCGACCTGGATAAGGCCCTCGCTGATTTAAAAAGCAAGAAGATAAAAGGCTTGATCATCGACGTGCGCAACAACCCCGGCGGGCTGCTTTACACCGCGATCGAAGTAAGCAGCCGCTTTTTAGCCGATGGTAAAACCGTAGTTTCGACCAAGACCCGCGGCGAGGAAGAGAAAGTCTATACATCTAAAAATGCGCCGGTCAAGATCTTAGACGTTCCTATCGTGGTTTTGGTCAACAAGGGCAGTGCCTCAGCGAGCGAGATCTTATCCGCGGCATTGCGTGAAAACAAACGGGCGGTGTTGGTGGGGGAGACGACTTTTGGTAAAGGTTCAGTGCAGACGATCATTCCCTTGTCGGATGGCTCGGCTTTAAGGCTTACCACAGCGCTTTACTATACGCCTAACGGCACCAGTATCCACGAAAAAGGCGTTAAGCCGGATATCGAGGTCTTAAGCTCCGGTAAAACTGAAGATGAAGAGGCAGGCAGTAAAAAAGAAGAAGCGGTTTTTGAAAAGGTCAAGCAAGCGCAGGAAGAGATCAAAGCCGAAGAGAGATTCGATTACAAAAAAGACCAGCAATTGCTGCGCGCTTTAGATTTGATCAAGGGCCTGGTTGTCCTTTCGCCGAAAAAATAATATGTATGTTTTAGGTATTGAAACATCGTGCGATGAAACATCGTGCGCGGTATTGAAGGATTTTAAAGTCCTTTCCAACGCTACGATCTCTTCGCTGAAGCAGCATAAAAAATATGGCGGCGTAGTGCCGGAGGTGGCGACGCGTGCACACCTTAAAAATATCGACAAGGTCTTGTCGGCCTCGTTGAAGGAAGCCGGGATCACCTTAAAGCAGATCGGATTGATCTGCGTGACCTCTAAACCCGGGCTTATCGGCGCCTTAGTCGTCGGTTTAAATTTTGCTAAAGCGCTGGCTTTAAGTTTAAACAAACCCTTGGTCGGAGTAGACCACCTACGCGCCCATTTATTTGCGCCGTTTTTAAACCACCCGGAAAAAATCAAATTTCCTTTTATCGGGCTGGTTGTTTCCGGCGGGCATACGGATATCTACCGGGTAAAGGATTTCGACCGGTTAACGCTGGTGGGTTCTACCCAGGATGATGCCTGCGGCGAGACTTACGATAAAGTCGCCCGCCTTTTGGGCTTAGGTTATCCCGGCGGGCCGGTAATCGATAAGTTGTTTAACGAGAAAGAAAAAAGCGCGTTTACTTTTAAGTGCGGCCGCAGAGATTTTGACTTAAGCTTCAGCGGGGTGAAGACCGCCGTACTTTATAAAAAACAGGAGCTGGAAAAGCAGGGTGAGTTAAATAGAGAAAATACGGTCAAGCTCGTATCTTCTTTTCAGGGCACGGCGGTTGAAGCGATAACTAACGTGGTCTTGGACGCGGCGCATAAATATAAGGTGAAGAAGATCGTTTGCGGCGGCGGCGTTACGGCCAACCGCTACCTGCGCGCGCAACTTGTGCGTAAAGCCGCGCCCTTAGAGGTTTTGATCGCACCGGTCGAGTACACGATGGACAATGCCGCAATGGTTGCAGGATTGGGATTTTATTTGTATAATAAGGGTTTTAAATCCAGCATCAATTTAGAGGCCCAAGCAGGGTAGGTCGATCTATGGCGCTTTATCGCAAAAAAGAAGAGGCAGAAAAATTCTTAGACGTTAATGCCGCGATGCAGGGAAAACTTGAATTCTCTGAACCGGTCAACCTGCGCATCAACGGAAAGTTTGACGGCGAATTAACGACCAAAGGCAATTTGATCATTGGTAAAGATGCTGTGGTCAACGCCCATATTGTAGGGGAAAAAATCACGATCGCCGGCAAGATCACGGGCAATATTCGCGCCAGCAAGACCGTTATCCTGGCAGCTACGGCGGAAGTCACCGGTGATTTAGAGGCATCATTTTTGTCGGTGGAGCACGGGGCAAAGCTTAATGGCATGTGCCGGATGTCACCGCATAAGATGACGGTCGAAGAGCTTTCCGATTATTTGTCGATCGGGGAAGATAAGATCATGAAGTGGGTCACCAGCGGGCAGATCCCGGTGGAAAAAGACGGCGCGCAGCTTTTATTCGACCATAAGCAGGTAGAAAATTGGCTGGCGGGCCAGGGGTAAACAATGGAAGAAAAACTGATCACGACACGCGAAGCGTCACAGATCTTAGGCATATCCGAACAGGATGTTTTAAGCTTGACCACCAGCGGGCAATTAAGCTCGATCAAGGTCGGCGGCGAATATGTCCGGTTTCGTAAAAAAGATATTATTTCGATGAAAGATGTGATCCGGAAAAAATACCAGGCCGTCTCGGGCAACTCCCGCCTGCATGAAAATTTAAAAGAGCTTTTTCATTTCTACGACTTCTATATTCTCTCGGGGTGTGTCATTCTTCTACTTTTGTGGGTCATTTTAAAAGACCTGCACTCTTGAAGATCATGAAGCGCTTAAGTGCCGCAATCTTTTTTCTCGCCATTTGCGGTAATGTTTTTTCTGCGCCTTCTTCTGTTGACGTAAGGGTTAACGGCCGCGTGGTAACGGCCCTGATCGCTTCGACGCCGGCCCAGCAGGCCAAAGGGTTTATGTTCAAGCCCAAAATTTCCGAGGACGAAGCGATGATCTTTGTCTATCCGGTTGAAGATGTCTATTCCTTTTGGATGAAAAATACCAAATTTGCCTTGGATATTATCTGGCTCGATAGCAAGCAAAAAGCCGTTTATATTAAAGAAAACTTTACCCCCTGCGTGAAAGAGCCGTGTATGGTCGAAACGCCTAAGGCAAAAGCACGTTACGTTTTGGAGGTCAAGGCCGGCACGGTTAAAAAAACCAGCCTTAAAGTCGGTGACCGCGTTTATTTTAATCTTCCTTAAACGCCGATTTTATTATAGAATTTTTGTTGGTGCGTGGTATAATTGGAAAATCCTTTGGCTGATCTTTTTGATATGAGCAATGGAACAATAGACCACAACAGAAAATTTTCGTATCTACTTTCTATTGTCGATTTTCTATTGTTCTGAAAATTTGCTCAACAAATTTTCGGCGGTGTAGCTCAGCTTGGTAGAGCAAGCGGCTCATACCCGCTATGTCGGTGGTTCAAGTCCACTCGCCGCCATTTTTTTTCTTGCTCGTGTACTTTCACCTTTATGGTGGTTCCCTGCTGCGCAGGATTTCGCTATGTATAGGGTAAAGGCTAGCGTGCTCAACAAGTCCACTCGCCGCCACCATATTGTACTTTCGGGGAATTCTGCCGTTGGCGCAGGGGGTTGAGGCCAAGGCCGCGCGGAACCCTCGCAAAATATTCCTTTGAAAAGGGTAAGGTCAGGTTTTTACAAAGGGGGGAGAAATGAAGAATATAATTATTGGCTTTTATATGATTTTCGTTTTATCTGTAAATGCTTATAGCGGAGAAACGAGTATATATAAAAATCAAAATTTTAATTTTACAACAAATTATCCTTCAGACTGGGTGGTTCAAGAAAAACAAAATGGACAAGTATATTTTTGGCTCCTCATGAAAACGGATATAATGGCCCTTATCAAAGTGTTGGCATAACGGTTTATCAAGGGAGCAACCCTCCTTCCTTAGAAACACTTACTAATCTCATTCTTGATAAACAGAAGAATATATCTCAAAACTTTGAATTATTAGAAAAATTAAATACTAAAATCGATGGGAAAGATGCGATGTGTATCGTTTATAGTATGGTCCTCCCTCAAGGCTTTGCAAAGCAAAAACAATATAATTTTTATAATAATTCTACCTTGTATACATTAACCTATACAGCCAATGTAGAAGCCTATGATCAATATTTATCTCAGGCAGAAAGTATAATAAAGTCTATTGAAACAACTGAATAAAAAGTAGTCACAAAAATACTTTTTATTAATAAACTGTCCACTGAATTAGAGAAGGACGGAGTTGAATATTTTTTAGATATGACTAAAATGTACTCTACATAAAAGAACAAAGCACGCTACGTTATATTCGGGCTAGAGCAGACCAGATTTTTTACACCTTGGCCAGCTAAAAAATCGCCTTTTCCTAAAAATCACGCTTACGGTAACCGTTTTTTGGTGAATTCCAAAAACCGCGTGCAATCTTTGATGATCGATTCTGCCTCCGATTTAAACATCAACCGTTGTTCGTATTCGGCCATATTTTTGGTGCGCAATATCCGGGCGATGCGGTTGGCATTGGCGGTGATTTCTTCGTCGTTGGCGATAGTCTTAAATAGAGTAGTCGCGTCGGCGTGGCTTTCACCTAAAGAATGCTTACCTAAATAGTAAACGCATAATGCGTCACAGCCGGCGATGGTGGCATGGATCGCGCTGATCGCCGCCGAAGTCCATTCCTTTTGATCAAAAGAATATTGCGCGGCATGAAAACATTCTTCGGCGCGTTTTAAAAAGTTAGAGTACATATCCTTGGGTATATCTTTAGTACGGGGCATTTTCGGTGCCATGGTTTATTTTTTCCTTTCTTGATCGGGTGGGTAGATCAATATTCCTTTTTCGATCTCCTTGATAATGCCTAAGTCCTGTTTCTTCTCAAACTCCCATTGCGATAAGACATAGGGGGCAAAGCGGTTGCCGTAAAGCTCCAAACACTTAGTCGTTATGGTGTTAAGCCACGGCTCAAGCTGGGGTTTACCGTTTTCACTCTTGGCCATGACAAACAGGTCGATATCGCTGTTTTCATGTTCGGATTTATGGGCGATTGAACCAAAGAGCACAACTTTTACAATAATCTCTTTAGGTAGCTTTTCCAAGATCAGCCCCTTAAGGCTTTCCAGGGGATCACGGGTTTGGGTTTCCTGTTCCATGAGCGTTGAAAGGATTTTGAAGGCATAACTTGACCGGTTTACTCGCCAGACGTGGGCTGTGCCCACTACCGCCGAATAGGTAAAGTTGACCTTGGCCAGAGCGCGTAGGATACGGTTAACGCTCATGTGGGATACCTTCACAATGGAGGCAATCTCCCGTTCGCTTAAGTCGGCCTTGTTTTGGGCTAAAAACTTGACCACTTTAAGCTTAACCGGGCTATCGATGAACTTGATCCAATTTATCCCGTAAAACTTCATAAAATCACCTGTTTATCTAATCCTGTTACAAATGTAACATATTATGTTACAGAAGTCAATAGTCACCTCTTCCCCAGAGCTCAATCTCCTAAAACGAATCATTAAAACATGTTTCACAAAAAACCATCAAAAAATCGCCTTTTCCCGCCGAAAATCAGTAAATCCGGCGGGTAGTTTTGTATTTACAGGTTGCCACGCGCTGGTAAAATTACCTTGGCGTAAGGCAAGGGCAAGGCGTGGGCCTTGACCATGCTTAATGGGTTCGCACTCTGTGCGCTAAGCGCCATTTTTTTTGCTTTAATTTTCGCTCGTGGATCTTTTGCCGCGTTTGTCAGGAATAGTGATTGTTAAAAGCCTAACTTTCAGTATAATTGATATTATGAAAAATAATTTTAATCTTTGGGCGATGCGTTCGGCTACAGTAACGCTGCTTTTTGCTGTTATATTGTTGGTTTGCGGTTGTTCTTCTTTTTCTAAGGGTTCTTCGGCAGGCGCTAGTGCTTCGGGCTATGCGAACGCTTTGCCTACCGATAAGATCAAGCTTTATTTTCTTCCGCGGTACGGGCAGGTCAAAGACGATTCCCCTGAATGGAAGCTTTACGAGACGCTGGTTAACGACAGCATGAAATTTTTGGCGGAACAAAAAGCATGTGTTGCCGTGAATGCCGGAAATATAAGCAAAGAAGACCTTGGAAAAAGCAATGCATGGGCTGACGCCGCCGCGGTTTTAAACCCGGTAGAGCTTGTCCAGGGTTTGACCGGGCAAGGGATGAATTTACAGGAAAAGGCGATCGTTAATTTTGTGAACAATAAATTTCCTTCCGGCAACAAGGAAGATTCATTGATCCTTTGTCTTTACGTGCGGCCATATTATCCTTCTAAGGCCTGGGGCGGCGTTTCGCCTTACCCTAAAGCCGGTGCGGCTTCTGTTTATTCTCTGGGGGTATCCCAGGTAGAGCTTGGTTATGTTCTCTCCGATCCGGTAAAAAACACGATCCTCAACCGCCGTAAGGTTATTTTATCCCGCGACGTAGATATGGGCACAGATAGTCAGGAAGTTGCCGCTCATTGGAAATTTGGCGAAGACCAAAGCGCTTTTCTTGAAAAAGCTGTGAACCGGCTATTTAATGAGTTTCCCTTAGCAAGGTATTATTCCGCGCCGCGCGCGAAGGTTGAGCCGCTTGCGGTTCCCGTCGCGCCAGTTGTGCCTGTTGCCGTGGCGGATAGCGTTGTAAATAATATACCGCCAAAGGCATGCGCGGATAAAAAAGGCTATAAGATCACCTTTGAGTCGGTTGACGGCGAGCAGTGGATTGCGGCTATTGAGCCGGGCGGCACAAAAACCCAAGCCGGCAAAGAGCAGCTGGATAAAATATTAAAAACTTTTTTAGATTCGCTGGGTGATCCGGGCAAAGCGCCCGCTACCGCTAATGCGAATAAATAATGCTATCTTTTAGCGAAGCCAAGCTGTCTCTTCGCCGCCACGCCTCTTTCCAAAAAGCCAAACTTTTGCAGGGATTTTTTAAGACCGGCCCGGGACAATACGGAGAAGGGGATATCTTTATCGGCGTCATGGTGCCGAATATCCGCAAAGTCGCCGGACGATTCAGGGATTTAGAAGCAAAAGAGATCCTAAAATTGCTTCACTCAAAAATCCACGAAGAGCGCTTGTTGGCCTTGGTGATCATGACGGAGCAATTTAAGGCCGGTACCGCCGCGGAGAAGGATTTGCTCTATCGTCTTTATCTGGAAAATACCAGGCATATCAACAACTGGGATTTAGTCGACGTCACCGCGCCGCGCATCGTGGGCACGTACCTTTTAGGCAAACCGCGGGATATTTTATATAAATTGGCTAAGGCGGATTTGCTTTGGGAACGGCGTATTGCGATCATCTCTACCCTGGCTTTTATCCGCGAAAAACAATTTAGCGAGACCCTGGCGATAAGTAAAATATTGCTTAAGGATAAAGAAGATCTGATGCATAAAGCCTGCGGTTGGATGTTGCGCGAAGCCGGTAAGCAAGACAAGCCGGTGTTGACCGGCTTTCTGGAAAAATATTGTAGAGTTATGCCGCGCACCATGTTAAGATATGCTATTGAGCGTTTAAGCGATAAAGAACGCAAAAAATATATGATGAAATAACGGCCAAAATGGATACAACAAAAAACAGCGGACCGCAAGATAACTCCGAAGACCTGCAATATAAGACCCTGATCCAAACTATTCCCGATGTGATGTATGAGATCGATATCCGGGGGAAATTTACTTTTGTCAGCGATGCGATCCGGGATTTTGGTTATCAGCCCAAAGAGCTGATCGGCCAGCACTTTGAGACGATTATTTATGCCGACGATTTGCCGCGGGTCAGCCGCGATGTAGTCTTGCCGGAATATCAAGGCAAGGTTACCGGTGATGAGCATTCTCCTAAGCTCTTTGATGAGCGGAGAACCGGTAAGCGCATGACCAAAAACCTTGAAATACGCCTTAAACTTAAAGTGCCCAAGAATAATCAGGATTTTTGTTATGTCGAGATTCATTCCTGCGGCAAATGGATGCAAAATGGCAATGAGAAGGTATTAGCCGGTTCGATCGGAATTATGCGCGACATCACCAAGATCCAGCAAGCCCAGGAGATGCTTCAAAAGTCTTATGCTATGACCCAGGAGATCTTAAAGCATGCGCCGTTTGGGGTTTGGGTGGTGAACGACGAGGGCATGGTCGAGTATGTCAACCCGGCCATGGTCGATATTTCCGGAGATACTTATGAGCAATTTAAAGGTACGAATATTTTTAATTGTGTCGAATACCAAAAAACTGAATTATATGAAAAAATTCAGGAGTTGCTTAATAAGGGCGAATCCTTTTTCTTGAATTATTGTGAATTTACCGCGGCTTGTTCTAAAAAGACAACGTTAGTCAATTTTTACGGTATTCCTTTAAAAGAAGAAAATACCGTGAAGGCTCTTTTATTCACCGAAGACTTAACCGGTATCAAACAGGCCGGTGAGGCGTTGCAGCTTAAAGATAAAGCCATGGATTCATCGATCAATGCGATCGTGATGGCCGACCTGGAAGGAAGTCTCACTTATGTCAACACCACTTTTTTAAGCATGCTGGGGTTTGCTTCGATGCGCGAAGTGATTGATCACCCTTTTAAGGATTTTGTCAGCTCGGAAGCGCAAATACAAAAGATGATCGATGCGGTACGCAACAAAGGAAGTTGGGTCGGTGAGTTGAAGGCCCGCCGTAAAGATTTAAGCGCGCTGGATTGCCAGGTTTCGTCTAATATGGTTAAGGATGAGGCGGGTAATCCGGTTTGTATTATGGTCTCCTTGATCGATATCAGCGAACAAAAGCGTATCGAGGCTCAACTTTTACAATCGCAAAAGATGGAGACGATCGGCCGCCTTGCCGGAGGTGTCGCCCATGACTTTAATAATCTTTTGACCGCGATGATGAATTATGCGACTTTGGCCAAATATCGCATCAAGCCCGAAGAGCCCGCTCAGGAAGATTTAGACCAGATCATCAAGGTCGCTAAGCGCGCGGCCAACCTTACCCATCAACTACTCTCTTTTTCGCGTCGTCAGATCATTTCCTTAAAGCCGGTTCATATCAACGACTTTGTTCTAAATATGGATAAGATGCTGCGCCGGTTGATCCGTGAAGAGATCGAGCTGGTGGTCATCCCGCAGGAGACCGGGTTTGCCAATGCCGATGTGGGCCAATTAGAGCAGATCCTGGTAAACCTTGTAGTTAATGCGCGCGATGCGATTACCGCTAAAGGCAAGATCACGGTGACTATGGGGAATGTCAAATTTCCTCAAGGCTATTCTGATAACAATATTGAGATCGATCCCGGGGATTATGTTTGGCTTTCCGTAAAAGATACCGGTTCCGGGATGGATGAGCATGTCAAAAAGCACCTTTTTGAACCGTTTTTTACGACTAAAGAGGTGGGCAAAGGTACCGGCCTGGGGTTGGCGACAGTTTACGGTATTGTTAAACAGCATCAGGGTAATATTGAGGCGATCAGCGAAGTCGGCCAGGGCACCGAGATGAAGATATATTTGCCGCAAGTTTTTAATATACAAGCGGATATGGGTAGCGCCGGTAAAGACCAAAAGGTGATGCGTGGCCGGGAGACGATTTTTGTGGTTGAAGACGAAGCCTTGGTGCGCGATGCCGTGGTGCGGATCTTAGAAAAATTAGGCTATAAGGTCTTTTCCGCAGGTAATGGCCCGGAGGCAATGGCTTTGGCTGAGGAGCATAGCGAAAAGATCGACCTTCTCTTGGCCGATGTGGTGATGCCGCAGATGAGCGGCATCGAGCTTTCCCGCAAATTTAAGATCATTTACCCGGGGATCAAGATTCTTTTGGTCTCCGGCTATACCGACGATATGTCGGTGGCTTCAGGGCTGGATAAGTCCCAAGGGTTTTTACAAAAACCCTTTACCGAAGATATTTTAGCTCAGAAGTTGCGCGATCTTCTCGATTAAAAAGCAAAAACAATACATAACTTATTCTGCTACAAGGCGATATGATTTTATTAAAAGTTAACATAAAATAAATTATACACAAGGTGTCGATATTCTCTAAAAAACATAATACTAGATATTGTGTTTTCTTGCGAGAAGATAGGCTTGGCCCTACAAGAAGTTTGCGTAGCGCTAAATATTTTATTGCCCAAATTGCCTTTAATCTTTATAATATTGCGATATGGCAATCTTCTGGCATGAAATCGTAAAGAATAAAGTGATCTGGGTAACCTTGGTCAGTTGGTTTATTGCCCAGGGTTCCAAGATCGTTATTGGTGTGATCGAAAAACGCCGGTTTAACTTTTCCTGGCTTTTAGGTACCGGCGGCATGCCCTCGTCGCATAGCGCGGCGGTTTCATCGTTGGCGGTTTGTGTGGGCATGGAAGAGGGGTTTGCGTCGCCGTTTTTTGCCATTTGCTTTATCTTTGCTTTAGTCACGATGTTTGACGCTCAGACTTGGCGGCGTTCAATCGGCGTACAGGCGAGCATTTTAAACCGGATGATGGACGACCTGCATGAAGGTAAGCAGATCGCCCAGCAGCGGTTAAGAGAGTTGGTGGGGCACACTCCGATCGAAGTTTTTGTCGGAGCTTTGATCGGGATCATTGTACCGCTTATCATTTATCATAAAGGAAACTTATGAACCGCAAACAAGCCGTGATCGTTATCTCTTTGATGCTGTTCGCAATTGCCGGGGGAGTGTTTTTCTTTGCTAAAAAACATGTGCCGCGAGCCAACGCGCCGGTAGCTGCTTTTACGATCAAGGAGGCCGAAGATTTAATTAAGCAAAACAAACTGCTCGATGGGCGCAAGCTTTATAAAGAAGCTTTGCCTAAATTAGAAGATAAGCCCGAAGCGTTTAAGGATGCCCAAAAGCGCGTAGAAGATTTAAATATGCAGATTTTGATGTCGCCGCAAGTCGATGAAAATAGCGTTGAATATGAAGTAAAAGCCGGAGATAATTTGACCAAGATCGCCCGGCAAAATAATACCACCGCGGATTTGATTAAAAAAGTAAACCATTTGCAAAACAATGTTTTGCGCTTAGGGCAAAAGCTGAAGGTGATCAACGCTAAATTTTCTCTGGTTGTCGATAAAGCGCAGAACATCCTTACTTTAAAGAGCGGTGACGCTACGATCAAGACTTATCTGGTCGCGACCGGAAAAAATAATTGTACGCCGGTAGGGAATTTTAAGATCGTGAACAAGCTTGTCGACCCGACCTGGTTTAAGGCCGGTACAGTCCTTGCTTCTAACAGCCCGGATAATATCCTTGGCCCGCGCTGGATGGGCCTTGATGCGAAAGGTTACGGCATCCACGGTACGGTTGAGCCGGATAAACTGGGGCAACAGGTCTCCGAAGGGTGTGTCCGCATGCGGAATGAAGAATTGATCGAACTTTATGACCTTGTGCCTTCGGGTACCGAGGTCACCATCGCCGATTAAATCAAAGCGTAAGGAGAATAGTAATGATGCACGGGTGGGATTTTGAAAAACCGGTAATTGATTTAGAAAACAAGATCGATGGCTTAAGAAAATATTCTAAATCGGGAGAGGTTAACCTTTCTCCCGAAGTCGCGAAGCTTGAAGAAAAGCTTAAAAATCTTAAAAAAGAAGTCTACGCTAAATTAACGCCGTGGCAGAAGGTGCAGATTTCGCGCCATCCTAACCGGCCGACGACTAACGATTATATCAACTTATTGGTGCAGGATTTTGTTCCTATTTGCGGTGACCGTTTTTTTGGCGACGATAAAGCTATGATCTGCGGTTTAGCCAAGATCGACGGGAAAAAAGTTGTGATTATCGGCCACCAAAAAGGTAAAGATACCAAAGAAAATATTGCGCGGAATTTTGGTTGTGCTCACCCGGAAGGTTACCGCAAGGCTATGCGGGCGATGCGCCTTGCCGAACGCTTTGGCTTTCCCGTAGTTTGTTTAGTCGATACTCCGGGCGCCTATCCGGGGATCGGTGCCGAAGAACGCGGCCAGGCTTGGGCGATCGCGGAAAATATTCGCGACATGTTTGCTTTAAAGACCCCGATCATCGTTACTGTGATCGGCGAAGGCGGTTCCGGCGGAGCGCTGGGCATCGGAGTGGGGGATAAGGTTTTTATCTTGGAGTATGCTTATTATTCAGTGATTTCACCGGAAGGTTGTGCCGCGATCTTATGGAAAGATTCAACGCGCCGCGAAGAGGCGGCACGAGTCTTAAAATTAACCGGCGAAGACCTGCTTAAGCTGGAGATCGTTGACGATATAATCCCTGAGCCGCAAGGCGGGGCCCATCGTGATTATGCGCTTGCGGGAGCTAATTTAAAAAAAGCCCTGCTTAAGGCCATCGATGAGCTTACAAAAATTTCCCGGTCCGAGTTGGTTAAGGCAAGGTATCTTAAATTTCGTAAAATGGGCGTGTTTAAAGAATGATACAAAACCTGATCATCTTGGGTTTTTTAAAAAAGAATCCTGCCTCCGGTTACGATATAAAAAAATTTATTCAGAAAGAGCTGGGCGTTTTTTCGGAGCTCGAGAACCAGTCGATCTATTATCCTTTAAGCCAGATGGAAAAGGATGGGTTGATCACGCAAACCGAGACCGAGGGGTCACAAAAATTAAAAAAGTATATTTATGCGATCACGGCCAAGGGTGAGCGGGTTTTTAACGAACTTTGCAAAAAAGCTCTGCTTTCGCAAAGCCGCCCGTTTATCGAGCTCGATATCGTCCTTTATTTTTTGCCGTTTTTACATAAAAAAGATATCTTGCCGCTTTTACGCCTGCGGTTAAGATTTTTGCAGAAGGTCTTAAAATGGCTGGAAGTAAAGCAGGGCGAATTCAAAAATTCCCCGAAAAACCTGCGCCTTTTACTTGAGCATCACAGCCGGTTGGCTTTAGCCGAAAAAACCTTTGTCGGCGAAGTCATCACCACCGTTAAAGAATAACCTAAACTGTTTAAGGCGCTCTCGCCTCAAATGTTTTGACTCAATTATACGTAAATTGCTTGAGGCGATGTTCCTGCCGCAAACCGCTCCGGCTCAACCAGCGTTTCGCCTCGCTTTGTGTTTGCCCTCGCTCTCAAGCCTTAAGGCGTGAACCGTGCCCGCTTCGGGCATAACAAGTTTGCTCCAGGAATCATGCCTCCTGCAATTTACCCCCCCCAGATACACAGGAAAGAGTATTTATCTGGCAGGCGCGTAGCCCCAAGTGTTTTTTCGAGCGTGCGGACCAGCGCCTTTCCCGCGAAAGCGGGACGAGCGCGCAAGAAACGCAATGTTTCGTGTCCGCCGAGAAAAAATATTTGGGGCGAGAGCGCCAAGGATGTGCCGATCAAGCAATTTACCCCAACCTTAAAGGCGAGGGCGGGAGGGCTACTTTATTTTAAGAAGTAGGAGCGTGGCGTCGTCGTAGGCGGCCGGCGAGAAACTTTTTAAAGCAGTAAAAACATCTTCGCCGCTCTCTTCCAGGTTCCCGCTGTGGTTTTGTATGCAGGCTAAAGCCGTGGGGATAAAACTCTTCTTTTCCTTGCCGGGCATTTCGCTTAAAGCGTCGGTAAAACAGAAAAACAGATCATCTTTTTCAACCTTTACGGTCAAGTCGCCGTAACGCGCATCTTTGGCTATGCCCGCCGGAAGGCCGTTTAAGGTTTTGATCTCCTGCCAATTGTTGTCGGGCTTTAAAAGATAGGGGTAGGGGTGTCCGGCTGAGGCGAGAGATATTTTTTTTAAGTTGGTATCCAATACGGCAAAGAGCAAGGTGACGAACATATTGGTATTTTTGCGGGTAAAGAGCGTGTGGTTTAAGGCGGTGATGACCGCCGCCGGAGAAGCCAGATTTTTTTCATCGCGCGCAGTGACTTCTAAATCGCTTAGGATCCGCGCCATGAAAATTGCCGCGGCGACACCTTTGCCGGAAACGTCGCCGATCGCAAACCCAAAGCGGTTATTTCCCAGGTCAAAAACGCTGTAAAAATCACCGCCGACTTGCCGTGCCGGTAGAGTTTTGGCGAAAACTTCGAAGGCCGGATTGGCCGGGAAAACTTTCGGCAAAAAACTTTCCTGGATCGTGCGCGCTAAGCTTAATTCTTTTTCCAGGCTTTTTTGCAGCAAGATATTTTTGTGCATCCGGGATGCTTCAAGGGCCAGGGCCACTTGGTTGGCAAAAAGGGTAAGGGAAAAAAGGTCTTCTTCGTCAAAATGTTTTTTATCTGTGGGGTTGATCGCCTGAGCAATGCCGAGGACGCTGTTTTTTAATTTTAACGGTACGCATAAAATACCTTTGGTCTCAAAGCCGGTATTTTTATCAAAGCTGGGGTCAAAACCCGGATAATTTTGGACATCGTTGATGATTTTTGCTTCGCCGCTTAAAGCGACTTCGCCGGCGATGCCTTTGCCGCGCGGGATGGTCACTTTTTCCAAAGCTTTGCTTTTTTCGCCTAAAGCTACTTCAAAGATCAGGTTTTGTGTCTCTGGGTCGAGGAGCATGATGCTTGCGGCATCACACCCTAAAAGGCCTTTGATGATCTCCATCGCCCGGGGCAAGATTTCGCTGGTTTCCAAAGTCGAGACTAAAAGCGAAGAGGCGGCAATAAGTTTTTCGGTGTTTATCATGGCTCAAAAATTATTTTTTGCGTGAGGTAAATCGCTGCAAACCGTGAAAAGCGAGTCAAGGCGGGTAGTGTCAAAAAGGGATTTTATTTTGTCGTTGAAGGAACAAAGCCGAAGCCCGGTATCGTTGGCGGCGGCATTTTCTTTTATTTCCAAGAGCGCGCTGATGCCGGAGCTATCCATGTAAGAGAGATTTTCGCAATCAATAATGACCTTTTTGCTCTCCGTAAGGCATAGGCAAAAAGCTTCTTTGAGCGCAGCGCAGGTTTCTACAGTTAAGTCGCCGGATAATTTAAGGATCGTGAAATCGCCGTCTTTGCGCGGCATGACTTTTAAGGTGTTTTGCGAATTTGCCGCATCATTAAAGGGTGAAAGGTGGGCAAACTTTACAATTTTTACTGTACAGCCGTTATTTAAAAATTCAATACGGTCGGTAAATTTTTTTACCAGATAAAGGCCGCGTCCGCTTTGCTTGGCGAGGTTTTCTTGATCGGTTGGGTCGGGAGTCGAGCGATGGTCAAAGCCGCAGCCCTGGTCGCTCACTGAGATCTCGATCGTGCCGGGCAAGATCTCGCATTTCACCGAAGCCGTTAAGCCGGGATTGTTTTTATTGCCGTGCTTGATCGCGTTGGTTAAGAGTTCTTCCAGGGCGAGGCGAAGCCCAAAGGCAGTTTTGTCGTCGATACCGCAGGCGAGCCATTTTTCTTCTAATTCGATGATCAAAGGAGTGATATTCTCTAGCCGGGAGCTTATCTGGCGAAAATATGTAATCATACCTCAATTATAGTATAATAAGAACCGTTATGCAAAATTGATTTTATAAACTGGATAACAGGGAGGGGACATGAAATATGATAATGAAGCTGTAAGGCCGGAAGTAATGGGGGTGAATGAATTTTTTCATTCCGCGATCAATTTTTTGCTCAAAATCGTTTTGCCGCTGTTTATTCTTCTTTTAATATTCAAGACTTGCTTCATTTATATTCGGCCCAACGAAACCGGCATTAAGCAGGTAAACATCGGCTTAAAGACGGGTATCCACGAACAGGTTTATCAGACCGGGTTTCATTTTTTAATGCCCTTCGGGTTTGAGATGATGCACCGTTTTCCCAAAGACCTTCAGGTTTTTGAGTTGACCAATTCGGAGGTTACGGCGGCACGCGGTGCGCGTATCGCCAAGTCCGCGTATATCCAGACCTCCGATGGTTTTTATGTTAACGCCGACGTTAGCGTGCTTTATCGTATTGTCGATCCGTATAAAGTGATTACAACGATCGGCCCGGGGCTGCTTTACGAAGATAATGGTATTATCCCGAAAGTTGAACCAAAGCTGAAAGAAGCCTTAGGCGAGATGACCACCGAAGAGTTTTATAATAGCCCGTTACGTACTAAAAAAGTACAGATGGCCAAAGACCTTTTGAACGCGGCCTTAGAGCCCCACGGCATTATTGCGGAACACGTGTTAATCCGCTATTTTACCTATAGCGATGAAATCCAGAAAAATATCGAAGAGAAGAAGTTAAAAGACCAGCTGGTCTTTACCAACCAATCTAAAGCTAAAGCTTCCAGCGAAAATGCGGTAGTCATGAAGACCCGCCAGGAGGGTGAGGCGAATGTCAAAGTAAAGCTCGAAGAGGGAAGCGCTTATGTGGTGAAAAAAATTGCTGAAAAAGATATGTATGTGCGCACTAAGCGGGCTGAGGCCGATCTTTTGGTGAAATTAGCCGAAGCGAAGAAAACCGAGTTGATCAACCAGGCATATCAAAAAAATGGTTCCAGTAAATTGATCGGTTTAAAAATGGCGGAAGTATACAAGGGCATGGACGCGATAATTTTGCCTTCTTCCGGTGCAAGCGGGATCAATCCGTTGGATTTGGATAAGTCGCTGAAGATGTTTGGTATCGATGAAAAGGGGGATAAATAATATGCAGCATGTAAAAAATTTCTTTAAAAGCATATATGCGGTACCGGCAATTATTGCCGCCGTGATTTTTTTAGCATTTTTTCCTCATTCGACGAAGACTACGGAAGTTGGGGTGCGGGTAGTGAAGTGGTCGCCGTTGGCTAAAAGCGGTATTGTGCGGCAGATCTATGCGCCGGGCGCGACTTATTTTTTTCCGCCGATTATTAACGAGTGGTATACCTTTGATACTAAATTACAAAATATGGAGATGACGATCCAGGAGCACGGTGCGCGCCAGGAACGCGACGATCTGGTCTTTAAAACGATCGACGGAAATGATATCAGCCTTGACGTGATCATCGCCTACCGCATTAATCCGCAAATGGCCCCGGATATCCTGGAAAAGGTAGGTAAAAATAATAGTGAGCTGGAAGAAAAAATTATCCGTACCGTGGGCCGCAGTATCGCCCGGGATCTCTTCGGTGAGTTAAAGACTGAAGATTTTTATGTTGCGGAAAAACGCACGGAGAAGGCGGAAAAGGCTAAAGAGATGTTGAATCAAGCCCTGAATGGCTATGGGATCATCGTGGAGAGCATTTTGCCTAAAGATTACCGCTTTAACCAGGCTTATCAGAATGCGATTGAAGAAAAAAAGATCGCCGATCAGTTAGCGGAACGGTATAAATCCGAAACCAAAGCTACTTTTGAGGAGTATCGCCAAAAAATGCAAGGGGCCCAGGGTGATGTCAATAAGATGATCGCCGATGTCGATGGCGAATTTGCTAAGGCGAAGATCGGCGCCGATGCCTATTATGAACAGCAGGGGATGATCGCCAAAGCGATCGAAGCTGAAGGCAGTGCTGAAGCCAAGGGTATTGAGAAAATGGTCGAAGCATTAAACTCCAGCGGTGGTAATACGATGGTGAAGTTAAAATTAGCCGAAGCCCTGGTGGGCAAAAAGATCTATCTTTTGCCCTTTTCCGATAACGGCGGCATTGATTTAAAAACTACAAATGTTAATGAATTGCTGCAGACCTACGGCATTAATAAGTTGAGCGAAGGAAAATAGCTTGCAGTCACTGACCGTATATGCAAAAAGATATTAGGAACTACACCTTTTCAGGGTTTGAGGCAGAGATTTTAAAGTTAAAATTGCCGAAATATACGGCGAAACAGGTTTTTGTCTGGATCTACCAGAAAAAGGTAGACAACTTTTCCGCGATGAGTGACCTTGCCAAAGCAACGCGCGTAACACTCGAAGATAATTTTATTTTTTCTGACCTGGAACTTTTGAAAAAAGAAGTTTCGCGTGACGGCACAATTAAAATTTTATTTAAATTGCACGATGGGTTTGCTATCGAGACGGCAATGATCCCGGATAAAGAGCGCTTAACTATATGTTTGTCGAGCCAGGTAGGGTGTAAATTTGCCTGTAAATTCTGCGTTAGCGGCAAGAATGGCTTTGAGCGTGATCTTAGCGTCAGCGAGATGATCGGCCAGCTTGTTGCCGGGCAGGAGCACTTTGAGCAAAAGATCACCAATATTGTTTTTATGGGAATTGGCGAGCCGCTGGATAATTTTGATAATCTGCTCAACGCAATAACTATTCTTACCGATGTAAAGGCTTTGAGTTTTCCTAAACGTAAAGTCTGTGTCTCGACCTCGGGGCTTGTGCCAAAGATCAGGGAGTTGGCCAAGCGCGATCTGGGCATAAAGCTTTCGATCTCTTTACATGCCTCAAGCGATAAGGTGCGCAGCGCCATTATGCCGGTCAATAAAAAATATCCGATCAAAGAGCTTATTGCTGCGGCGCAAGAGTTCGCCCAGGGAGACCGCAATCCCGTGACCTTTGAATATGTACTCTTAAAAGGCGTAAATGATTCCCAGGCGGATGCGTTAAGCCTGGCGAAATTGCTTAAAGGGTATAATTTCAAAGTTAACCTTATTCCCTGCAATGCCGGTAATCCGGAATTTAAAGCCCTGGAAGAATCATCCGCCGCAAGGTTTCTTAAAACCGTGAAAGAAAATGGGGTAGTCTGCACTTTGCGCAGCTCGCGGGGCTTCGATATTGCCGCCGCCTGCGGCCAGTTACGCGCTCAGCATATATGAAAAGACATCTCAAAACCGTAGGCTTTTTTCTTGCCGCGCTTTTTGTTATGGTGGGTGCGCTGGTTTTTATGCCGCCGCAGGATAGCTTGCGTAGCCTTTTAAGCAAAATACCGTTGGGGCTTTCCGCGCCGGTTTTTGTTTTGCTCTATGTGGCGGCTAATTTTGTGGTCGTAGATATTAAAGACGCCTTTAAGTTGGTGGGAGCGATTGTCTTTGGTGCCTGGATGAGCGCCTTCTTGATATATATCGCCGAGCTCTTAAATGCCGTGATCTTCTTTAACCTTAGCCGCAAGTTAGGCCAGGAGTTTGCCCGGAAGATGTTAAAAAATGGCGCAGGGTTTTATGATCGTCTTTCTCAATTACCGGTTTATTGGGTTTTTTTATTGCGGGCAGTACCGGTAATCCCTTATCGTGTCTTGGATATTGTTTTCGGGATGAGTGCCATGCGTTTTAACCGTTATATGCTGGCGGCAGTTTTGGCATCATTTCCACGTATTTTATTTATCCAGATACCCTTGGCCGCGGTCGGGTCGTTTTCCATGGAAGGGTTTATGGATTATTGGCGTAATCACCCCAAAATCCTTTTTGCAGGGTTTTGTTACATTGTTTTTACGGCCGTTGTGGTTATCGCATTCCATCTCAGGTTCAAGGCCGTAAGCCGCCCTGTGGTAAAATAGGATTTGTTATGGAGAATCTTAAAAATAATATTTTTACTGTTGCCCAGATCAACGAGTTGGTGCGTGAGGTGATCAAGACGAGTTTTCCTGCCCAGGTATGGGTAAGCGGTGAGATCCAGGACTACAACAACAAGAAGGATAAGCCGCATATATTTTTTAATTTCGTACAAAAAGGTACGCAAGATACGATTTTGGCCCAGGTGCCGATTGTGATCTTTGAAAGCACTAAAACCGTGATCGCCCGGCGCCTGCGCGAGTGTGTGCCGGCTTTTGAGCTTAAAGACGGGATCGAGGTCCAATTTTTGTGCCGCGTTGATTTTTACGCTAAAAACGGACGCTATCAACTGGTGGTCGGTGATATCGAACCGGCATATACTTTAGGCAAGGCTGCGCAAAGCCGCCAGAAGATAATCGAAGATTTAAGGGCACGCGGGCTTTTAGAAAAAAACAAAGAACGTGGTTTAAGCGAAGTGCCGCTAAAGGTAGGGCTGATCACTTCGTTTGACTCGGCAGCGTACCACGACTTTACCAATGAACTTAAGATCAGTAAACACGCCTTTAAGGTTTTTTTATATGATTGCCGGATGCAAGGTGACGAGACCGCTTTTAATGTGGTGCGGGCGATTAAATATTTTAACCGGATGGACGAGAATGCGCTTGATCTGGTGGTTATTACCCGCGGCGGCGGTTCGACTGCGGATTTGTCGTTTTTTGATAATAAGCAGATCGCCGAAGCTGTGGCCGCATCGCGCCACGCTGTAGTCAGCGCGCTTGGCCATGAGATCAATACTACGATCACCGATCTGGTAGCGCACACTTCGCTCAAGACCCCGACCAAGGCGGCGCAATTTTTAGTCGAACGGCTCAATGCTTTTATCGAGGAGACCGATTATCTTTCTCATGAGATCACCTCTCGTGCCCAGAACCTGATGCAGGGAAAGCGCGATCAGCTTAAGGTCTCGGTCCTTAAGGTGGATGCGGTCCTGGCGCGGTACTTTGCCGCCCGGCGCTTTGCAATTGTGCAGAAACAACAATTTGTTACCAATTACTCCAAAACCATCGCCGTAAAACGCAAGGGGTTGGAAACATATTTGTCTCAGTTGAATCCGCTGGTAAAGTATCTTGTGGAAGGGCAAAAAAACCGCTTGGGTCATATTTTAGAGAAGTTAGGCCTGCTTGATCCTAAAAATATTTTGCGCCGGGGTTATTCGATAACTCGGAAAAACGATAAAGTGGTAAAAAGTACACAAGAAATAAAAGCAGGCGACATTTTAAAAATCACCCTTTATAATGGGGTTATAACCAGCAAGGTAGAAAAGGAGCAAGAAGATGGCTAAAAAAAATCCTTCTTATTCGGAGGCGGTCAAAGAGCTTAATGAGATCTTAGCCGGCTTAGAGAGCGAGGCGATCGATGTCGATGAATTGAGTTCCCAGGTCAAACGTGCGGTAGAGTTGATCAAGTTTTGCCGCGGTAAGATCGATTCTACCGAGATGGAGATCAAAAAGATAGTTGAAGAGTTTGAAAAAGACGGCCAAAAAGAATAGATGCAAAACTCACCTAAAAAAATCTTTTGCTGCTTGCCGGTTTTTAACAATAAAAATACGGTTAAAGACGTAGCCTTGGCGTGCCGGAAATACTTCCCCGATGTCTTCGTGGTCGATGATGGTTCGACCGATTGTGATGTTAAGGCGCTTTTTTGTGATACGGGGATCGAGGTCTTGCAGCATAAAAAAAATCAAGGTAAAGGCCGGGCCATTACCACCGCCTTGGCTTATGCACATACGCAGCGGGCGGCGTATTTGATCACAATCGATGCCGACGGCCAGCACGAGCCTTCGGATATTGAAAAATTTTTGCCGCTTTTGCAAAAGGGCGAACCGGTGATCGTAGTGGGCAAGCGTGATTTTAATGTTCCCAATGTTCCCGGCCGTAGTAAGTTTGGGCGTGATTTTTCTAACTTCTGGTTTAAGGTCGAGACAGGGTATGATTTAAGTGACAGCCAAAGCGGGTTTCGCGCTTATCCCGTGGAATATATTCATCGCCTGCATTTAACCGGGTTTTATTATGATTTCGAAGCTGAAGTCCTGGCCAAAGCCGCCTGGTCCGGGATTAAATTTAAAGAAGTGCCGATCAAGGTATGGTACCCGCCGCAAAACGAGCGGGTGACGAACTTTCGGCCGGTTACCGACAATCTGCGCTTTACCCTCATGCATATACGCTTGATCGCCCGGCGCCTTTTGCCTTTACCGCATAAAAGATTCGTTGAACCAACTCAGGAAAAATTCGACATTAAAGAGATCAGGCAGCCGATGGAACTTTTGCGTAAATTGCTTAAAGAAAATGCAACGCCCCTTGGTTTGGCGGTTTCCGGCGCGATGGGGGTTTTTATCGGAGCTTTGCCGCTTTTCTCGACTCACACCATAGTGATCGTTTATGTCGCGGTGCGTTTGCATCTAAATAAAGTCATGGCCTTAGTCACCCAAAACGTTTGTATGCCGCCGGTTGTCCCCATCCTTTGCATTGAACTTGGCCACTATGCTTTAAATAAAAAATTATTGACGCAATTTTCTTTTCAAACCGCGTTTAAAGAGTTGCCCCTACGTGCTTATGAGTGGTTTTTAGGGTCTTTGGTGATCGGGCCTCTGTTGGCAATAATCTGCGGCGCGGCGATTTATTATGCAGCTGCCGCAATGCGTAAACAATATGAAAAATAAAAATAAACGCCGGGGTAATGAGTTCGGTTTCAATTTTTTCAAGATGCTGGTCAACTTTACCGGCTTACGCGGCGCTTACGGATTTCTTTATATCGTTTGTATCTATTACCTGATCTTTGATCTTGCGGCGGTAAAAGCCGCTATGGCTTATATCGCCCGTCGCTTCCCCAAAGATAATTTTCTCTTGAAATATTTTCACGTCTATAAACTTTTTGTCAGCCAGGGCAAACAATTGATCGACCGGTATGCGGCGACGCAAAATGGTAAGGTTTTTGATATTACTTTAAAGGGGTATGACGAATTTACCGATCTTTTAAAATCTGGGCGAGGCTTCGTGGTGGTCGGCGCGCATGTCGGCAGTTGGCAGGTGGCGATGACGATCTTGCGGGACTTAAAAAAGACCGTATATTTGATCATGCGTCCGGAAGACAACCCGGCGGTTTTTGAGTCGCTTAAAGTAGGCAAAAGCGAAGCGCAGATAAAATGTATTTCGCCCGACGGCTTTTTAGGCGGCATGGTCGAGGCAACCAACGCTTTGACTCATGGCGGAGTAGTCTGTTTTTTGGGTGACCGCAATTATGGTTTCGATACCGTAGGGGTTAAGTTTTTATCCGCCGAAGCGCTTTTCCCTTATGGGGCATTTCACCTCGCGGCTTGCGCCCAAGCCCCTTTAGTCGTTCTTTTGTCGGCTAAAACTGCTCCGGAACACTATGAATTGGACGCGCGTAAAATATTTTTATTTCATTATCGTAAAGGCTCCGATAAAAAGACGCAGCTTACCGCCTGGGTACAAAAGTATGCGCATGCCTTAGAAGCTTATGTCCAGAAATATCCTTACCAGTGTTTTCTTTTTCATGATATTTGGGTAAAAGGATGAAATATTTTTTTCGTAATATGATAGAATAAGTGCGGAGGGTTTTATGCAAGACGAGAAAGAGGAACAATTAAAAAGCATTAGAAAAAAGCTGAAAGAGCTCTTGGTGGCTAATTTATCGCTCGAGGGGGTAAAGCCGGAAAATATCAAAGACGATGAGATCCTTTTCGGTGAAGGGTTAGGCCTTGATTCGCTTGATGCGGTGGAGATCGTGGTCTTGTTGCAGCGTAATTTCGCTCTGGAGGTCAAGGATATGAGCGAGGGGAAGAAGATCTTCTATTCGGTAAACACTTTGGCCGAATACGTTTACGCCAACGCGAAAAAGTAATATGCCCGATATTGCTATTACCGGTTTAGGCGTTGTCTCCTGCGCCGGGCTTGATGTTGAACAAACCCTGGAGGCATTCCGCAGCAGTGCGCGTAATCCGCAAACCCCCGGAGGGTTTTTAACCGCGCTCTCTTACCTTGTGTTCGAGGTAAAAAATTTTTCTTCGCCTTATTCGGACCAGATGCGTACGGTCCAACTGATGCGCTATGCCGCGCAAGAAGCTTTATCCAGTGCCGCCCTAAATGAGGATTTAAAAGCTTTGCGAGTCGGAGTCTGCTTAGGTACGACCGTGGCTTGCCAGCTTAATGATGTTGATTTTTATCGTGCATATCGCAAAAACGGGGTGATCGATCAAACCAGGATCGAGCGTTATCTTAAAGGAAACCCGGCAGAAAATTTGGCAGCTTATCTTAAATTAAATGGCCCGGTTTTGACCGTCGCCAACGCCTGCTCTTCCGGTACGGATGCGATCGGCATCGGCTGGGAGTGGCTTCAAAACGATCTTTGTGATGTGGCGATTGTCGGCGGTGCGGATGAGCTAAGCCATGTGGCTTATTGTGGTTTTGGGTCTTTAAGCGTCTCAAGCAGTGAGCCTTGCCGGCCGTTTGATCGTGATCGTAAAGGCCTGAATTTAGGCGAAGGCGCGGGGATCTTAATTTTGGAAAAAAAAGAAGTTGCACAAAAGCGTGGGCAAAAACCACTTCTCTCTCTTTTGGGTTATGCTTCGGCCGCCGATGCATACCACTTGACGGCGCCGCATCCCGAGGGTAAGGGGCTTACTATCGCGGTCAATAAAGCCTTAAAAAGCTCCGGGCTAAAGCCGCAAGATATTTCCTTTATCAACGCACATGGTACGGCTACGCGCGATAATGACCGTACCGAAGGAAAAGTTTTTAAGGAGATCTTCGGGCCGAAGATAAAATTTCTTTCAACTAAAGGTTTTACCGGGCACACTTTAGGCGCGGCCGGAGGGTTGGAGGCAGCTTTTACTTGCCTTGGGTTACGCGATGGGTGGTTACCGAAAAATATTGGTTTTGAAAAAGAAGATCCGGAAATAGGCCTCTCGCCGCTTACTGCGGCGACGCAGCTAAATGGTTGCTATGCGATGTCGACTTCGCTGGCGTTCGGCGGCAACAATTCGGTATTGATCATGGGGATAGAAAGATGAATGTTTTGGGCGCTGGCTTAGTAAATAGCGAAAGCGGCGATTGTTTAGCCGGGCGGGTGATCCCTGGCCAGCTGCGCCGCGCCGACCGTTTTTGTAAAATGGCCATATGCGCCGCACGCGGCGCATTGGATGCGGCGCAGGTCAAGGGGGAGGAGCAGGGTATCGGGGTTATTATGGCTACGGCGTTTGGCCCGCACCCGACAACTTTTAAATTTTTAGATAATATTCTCGATTATAAAGAGAATGAAGTCTCCCCTACGCTTTTTTCTCACTCAGTGCATAATGCCGCTCTATCCTATATCGCTGCAGAGTTTCAGATCAATGGCCCTACCCTGACGGTAACCGGGTTTGACGGGGTATTCTGTACCGCGTTTCAATTGGCAAATGCCTGGCTTGATAGGCAAACCTGTAAATACGTTTTATTAGGTGCGGCCGAAGAGCGCGGGCCGGTCTTTGACAAAGTCTTTGATATCGTTGAAGGTAGCGCATTCTTTCTTTTGGGCCAGGGGCCAAGGCCGGTTTATCTTGAAAATAAAGCTAAAGGGCCGGTCCAAGCCGGGCAAGAAAAGCGCGGCTCGATGGTTGCCGCGCTTAATTTATACCGGGCGTATGATAAGGGATTGTCACGGTAACCATGCGGTGATAAAATTATCTCAATAGTTTTAAAATAAGGGGGTTAGCCATGAAGAGTATTTTGAAAGTTTTGACGTTTTCTTTGGTCCTTTGGGGTACGGTGATCGCTCCTTGCGCCCACGCCGAAAATACGAATGAGCAGATCACGGTGGGGAAGGAATATTATACCCGTTCGAATATCTGGTATGAGGCGGCGGATGACCTTTCCACTGCTAACTATCATAAGGGTACGATTTTGCCCCGCGGCACCAAGGTAAAGATCACGAATATCGATAGTAAAAAAGCGACCTTTATGGTTGAGCCGGAAAATGTGGAATTTACCCTAAATTACGATCAACGCTCGACCACTTATCCTTTTGAAAAGGCTTTAAGCCAGGCTTTTGCCGCGAAGAACGAATGGTTGATAAAATTTTCCGGCCAGGAACAACAGGGGATCAAAGAAGGCCGGGTTTTCCCGGGGATGAGAAAAGACGCGGTGCTTATTGCGTATGGTTATCCACCGAGCAAATTTACTCCGCTTTTACAGAGCGCTAATATGTGGACCTATTATGGTAACGGCCGCCACAGATTTTTAGTTTATTTTGACGGCGACAAGGTGATTCGTACCGAAGGTGATTAAGCTCCATGGCTGATTTAAACGCAATTGAGCAAGCATTAGCCAAAGAGATCAGTATAATCCTGGGGGTAGAGGCGGTGCAGGTTAAAACCGATGCACCGCTTCACTCTTTAGGGATGGATTCGATGAGCTTTGTCGAGCTCTTGGTTTTTATCGAAAAAGCTTTTAAAATAAACCTTATGGCTTCAGGTTTGAAGAAAGAAGATTTTCAGACGATCGCTTCGCTTGCCGGGAAAATATCCCGTGAAACTGCTGCCAAATAATGGAGTGGTTCCCTTATTCCAAAACCAAACGTTACCTGACCGGGATGGATTGGGTTATCAACGCCCTCGATTACAAAGCCAAAAGAGATACCGGGCTAAGTAACTTTTCCCACTTGGCCTTAGAGTTAGCGGGTAAGCTTGACGCAAAAACTTTTTGTGAAAAGATCGGTATTTTCCTAAACCATTATCCCGTGATCGCGGGTAATTTAAAACGCGGCCTTAATCTTTGTCCTTATTGGCAGGCAAAGCAAGGTAAGCGCGTAAAGTTTTCTTTTGCCCAGCGTGCTTTGACCGGCGAGGAAGAGGCTTTGCCGCTAATCTTCGTTTTTGCCAACAGTAACCTGAAATTTGACGAGTATCTAAGTTTTTTCTTGGTGACCGGCGAGAAGAGAAGTTTTTTAACGGTTAAATTCGACCACCGCCTCTTTGATGCTGCGGGGATCGAGGCGTTTTTCTCGCTCTTTGAAGAGTATTGCTTAACGCAGAAGGTTACGCCCATCGCGCCGGTGTTAAAACCGGATTTGTGCGCTTGGCGCGATAAATTTAAAGCCGGCCAGGTTGTAAACCGCTTTTTTTTAAAGTTACGCCAAGGTTTAAAGCCGATAACCTTTGCCGGCGCGGCTAAGGGTGGATTTAGTTTTATCCCGATATTTTTTAATGAAAAAGAAAGCGCGGCGGTTTACGAACGTTCGTTGTCGGAGGCCGGATATTTGATGTTTATGCCCTTTGCCCTGGCCAAGAGCTTACAGGGCATGAAAAAAACTTTTTCTCGAGATGGCGATTACCTTGTGCCGGTCAATGTTAATTTGCGCGCGAAAACTGTGGCCGATAATATATTTTTTAACCACCTTTCATTTTTATTTTTTCGCGTAACCTCAAAGCAGGTTAACGGCGAAAAACTTTTGTGCCGGGAGCTTGCGGCGCAGTTTTTTAACCAGGCCAAAGAAAAGATTTCTTATAATCTGGCCCAGGCGGCAAGCTTGATGCGGATTGCGCCGCTTTCGGTCGTTGCCGGATTGCTTGATCGATTTACTGCCGGTGACTGCGTGGCGTTTGCTTTTTCCTATCTGGGGGATAGTGCTTATCAACAGAAAACGTTTTGCGGTTGCGAGGTCACCAATATTTTTCACTTACCGATCATTCCGCTTAAGCCCGGCGTAGGTATATTTTTTACCCGTTTTCAGGGGCGTCTTAATCTGACGGTCAGCCATGCTAAAGGGGCGATGAGCCAAGCCCAGGCAAACGCCTTGGTGCAGGAGATAAGAAATAATTTATGCTGAAAAAAGTTAGTTGTGACGTCTTGGTGGTGGGGGCAGGAGTATCGGGAGTAGCCGCGGCAGTGAGTGCGGCGCGTTGCGGCGCAAAGACTATCCTTATCGAGCAAAATAAATTTCCCGGCGGCGAGGTGGTTTTGGGTATGCATCCTTATTTGTGCGGCCTCTACGCCAATAGCCCGACGCACCTTTTGAACCGGGGCATTACGCAAGAAATAAATCAGGAGCTTTTGAGCCAGGGGGCGAAGATAGAACGTATGGGTAAAGTTAATGTCCTGCGTTTTGAGACCCGCCGCTTTATCCAAGCTTTGAAAAATATTTCCCGGCATAAAAATCTTAGAGTCCGTTATGGTTTCTCCGCGCAGAGTGTTATGGCAAAAAATGATAAGATCATCTCGATTGCCGTAAAAAAGAAAGATCGATTATTGAAGATCACTCCGCAAGTTGTGGTCGATGCGAGCGGGGCGATAATAAAAAAAATAAAAACTGCGGGCCTGGAGGATAGCCAAAAACATCTGGCCGGGTATTGTTTCAAAGTAAGCGCTAATTGCCGTGATCCTTTTCTGGGGGTAAAGATCGGGTATGCCTTAAACAAGGCTGTGGCCAAAAAGCGGTTACCCTGGTATTTTCGCCTTACCTACACTACGCGCCTTAGCGATCAGAGCGCTTTGGTCAAGATGTCAATACCATATTCGCTGGCTCAAGGGGAAAAGGCGCGCTTTGACGCAACAAAGCTTTTTAATTTTGTTAAAAAAGCTTTGCCGGAATTGAAAACCGGCAGGATCATCAAGCGCGGCACTCTTTTGGAGCGTTCCGGGGTGCGCTTAAATGCTGAGCATATTTTGACCGCAGTTGAGGTGATTACGGGTAAACAATATCTTTTTGGTGCGGCAGCGCATGGCGCATGGCCGGTTGAGTTTTGGGGAAAAAAGGGCGTTGAGTATGCTTATTGCCAAAAAGATCACTACGATATCCCTAACGGCTCGCTTAAAGCTAAAAATATCTCCAATCTCTTTGCCTGCGGCCGCTTTATTGGCGCCGAGGTAAAAGCTCTGGCTTCTTGCCGTGTGGTCGGTATTTGCCTGGCGACCGGTGACGCCGCCGGCCGCCTCGCGGCCAATCTTGCTCTCTCTGCGCGTTAAACCTGGGACAAACATTACCATCTTATCTTCTTTATGTTATCATTGGGGATGCCGAATTATGTAGATGTAGGTAGATATACGATTAAAAGCGATGATTTTTTTGCCTACCACTTTGGCTGTAATGCCCAGGAGACCAAAAATTGCACAAAAAACAATCAATGTTGCTGCGGGATATTTTTTGTTGATACAACCGAGTGCAAGGTTAAGCGTATCTTCGATATTTTTGATGTGGTTGCGGAATTTTGCCCGAATTTAAAAGATAGGGGTAAATACATAAACCCCTTTGAAAAAAACGAAAACCACCGCTATTCGATCGATACCAAAGAAGATGACTATTGTGTATTCTCCTATTTAGAGAAAGCGGGCGTGCTAAAGTGCGGTATCCATAGCGCGGCGCTTAAACTTAAAGCTGACCCGTTTTTTTATAAGCCGCTCCCTTGTGCGATCTGGCCGATCACGGTCTTTAAGGAAAAAAATAACCGCATTATGGTCTGCCTTGATGTCGAAAATAAGAGCACTTGTCTTAAGAAGAAGAGTAAGCCCGACAACAAAATCGATCCTGCCTTGTTAAAAAATTTAGAATTGCTCCTGGGCGAAGAATTAACCCGCATGCTTTAGCGCCAATACGGATACCTTTGCCTAAAATTGGTTTTCACTCAAAGCGTTGAGAATAGTATAATAGGTAATTATGAAAGTCCTGCTGGTACGACCATATCCGGAATTAAAGGTGGCTAAAGCTCTGGAGGGGGGGTTTTTGCATCTGGAGCCGTTGGATTTAGAGATCGTCGCCGGCGGGATCAAAGATGATGAAGTGCAGATCCTGGACCTGAGTTTCGAAAAAAAGCCGGTCGAGGTTTTCAACCAAAAGGTCAAAAGCTATGCTCCGGATATTTTAGGTTTAGGCGGTTTTAGTTCCCATAATTATGTGGTTAAAAATCTGGCAAAGCTTGCCAAGGGGCTTAAGCCGGATATTTTTATTATCGCCGGGGGTATCCACGCGACGATCGCACCGATGGATTATAAGGGGACGGCGATCGATGCTGTTGTGCGCGGTGAAGGGGCGACTGTGATCGACCGGATCATCGCCTGTTATAAAAACAAAAAGCCGGTAGATATTCCGGGAAGAGTCTTTTTAACGGCGGACCCGGCTTTCGAAGAAAAGGTTAAGCAGCCTTTGCCGGAATATCCCGAGCCGCAAAAGATTCCCTTACCGCGGCGTGACCTGGTAAACCGGGAAAGATATTTTTGTGTCTGGACCCACACCGATACGGGTTATTTGCCCGAGATGTTTCCGCAGACGGCAAGTTTGCGTACATCGATGGGGTGTGCGTTTAATTGTTCATTTTGCGTGGTCCACCATCTTTTTCACGGCAAATATTTACAACGCACGCCGGAAGATGTTGTGGCCGAGATCGCTGACATTGAAGAAGAGTATATCTATTTTGTCGATGACGAGATGTTTTTAAATGCTCCCCGGGCGCAAAAGATCGCCGAATTGCTTTTGGAAAAAAAGATCAAAAAGCGTTACTCCAGCTGGTCGCGGGCCGATACGATCGTTAAATATCCGGAGCTTTTTAAATTATGGAAACAAGCCGGCCTCGATATCTTGTTCGTCGGGGTAGAGTCGTTAGACCCCGAACGCCTTAAAGAATATTCCAAGCGCGCCTCGATTGAGACGAATCAGGAGGCGGTGAAAATCCTGAAAAAAATCGGGATCATGCTCCATGCGGCGTTTATTGTCCATCCGGATTTTACTCCGGAAGATTTTCGGCGCCTCGAAGAAGAGATCAAACGCATTACTCCGGCGGAGATCACCTTCACGGTCTTGTCGCCGTCGCCGGGTACGCAATTCTGGCAGGAAAACAAAGATCGTTTTATCTGCGACCCTTACCGTTTTTATGATTGTATGCACTCGATCTTGCCGGTTAAAATGCCTTTACAGCGTTTTTATCAGCACTTCGGCCGTCTTACCCAGTTGGCGTTGCGGGCGAATCCTTTACGCGTAAATAAGATCAGGGTTCCTTTTAAAGATTTTATACGGGCGATCGTCGGCGGTACGCGCTATATTTTTGCGTTATATACGATTTATAAGGATTATCGAAAGCCATGAATATCTACGAGTGTATTCAGAAAGAAACCACGGGGGTTTTAAAGCACGCGGCGATCGTCGATGGAGGGCGTAGCTTGACTTATGCGCAACTTTTTTTGCTGGTGGAAAAGCTTTCGCAAAAGCTTGAAAGAGCCGGAGTAAAAAAATATCAGCGTGTTGCCTTGCATTGCAAAGATTCGATCGAATATATTATTTTAAACCTGGCGATCTTAAAAATAAATGCCGTGGTGGTACCGATTCCTTATGGCGCAAGTGCGGCAGAGACCGAAGATGTGATCAGGCGCATAAAGATTGATTTTTTTATCGATTGGGATAAAAAAGAGGTCCGGGATTTAAAAAACCAGGAAACGATGCCCGCGGAGTACGAAAAATTAAATCCGGCGTTTATCCGTTTTTCTTCTGGTACAACCGGCGCCGCCAAAGGAGTTTTGCTTTCTCATGAAGCGATCATCGAACGGACAGAATTAGCCGATCAGGCCTTGAAGATCAATTGCGCGGATACGGTTGCCTGGCTTTTACAGATGAGCTTTCACTTTGTGGTGACGATCCTGTTGTTCTTGCGCCGCGGCGCGAAAATCGTTTTGTGTTCTGACGGTTTTCCTGCCTCACTGGCGGATAATTTAAATCGGAATAGGGCGACCTTCCTTTATGCTTCGCCCTTTCACTATAATTGGATGGCTAATTCCTCGTCGGTTGAAGCGCAGTGGTTTTTGCGGGTACGCTTAGCTGTATCAACCGCCGCCAAACTTTCGGTATTAGAGAGCGAAAACTTTTTTAAAAAATTTAACTTCGAATTAAACGAAGCTTACGGGATCATCGAGGTCGGCCTGCCTTTTGTAAATACCTCGGGAGATAAGACCAAACGCGGTTCGGTAGGAAAAATCTTGTCCGGTTACGAGATCGAGCTGGTTGATTGCGACGCTCAGGGCGTCGGAAGGATACTGTTAAAGGGCAAGGGGATGTTTAGTTCCTATCTTTCACCTTGGTCTTTGCGTGAGGAGATTACGCCTGGTGGTTGGTTCGATACCGGCGATTTGGGCCGACTTGATAAAGATGGGTTTTTGTTTATCTTAGGAAGGGAGAAGAACCTGATCAATTTTAATGGGATGAAGATCTTTCCTGCCGAGGTCGAGGCCGTGCTTAATAGTTACCCGGTGATTAAAGAATCCCGGGTTTACGCGCAAATTCACCCCATACATGGCGAGATGCCGGTGGCGCAGATCGTGTTAAAAGATGGACAAAATAATTTACAACTTGATGATCTAAGAAGATTTATCTATAAAAATATCGACAAATATAAGGCGCCTAAGGAATTCGAAGTCGTTTCCGAAATTCCTAAAACTGCCAGCGGTAAGATCAAAATCCGCGAAAAATAGAGCGAAAGCGCTCTTGCCTTAAATGTTTTTGATTCGCCGGGGACGAAACACAAGGTTTCTTGCGCGCGCGTCCCGCTTTTAGCGGGAAAGGCGCTGCCCGCGGTCTCACAAAAACACTTGCGGCTCAAGCGCGTATAGTTTTACTTGTTTGATTTAAGCAGGGCAGATATAATAAAATCCATGAAGAATAAAATTGCGTTAGTTGTTGGTGGTAGCCGAGGTATCGGCAAGGCGATTGCCCTTAAATTGGCCCAAAGCGGTTTTGATATCTGGCTTACTTATAAGGGGAACCACGAAGCTGCGCAGAAAGCCAAGGCAGAAGTTGAGGCGTTAGGCAAAGCCTGCGAACTTTTTTGTTTCGATATCGCGGATTTTGAAGGGACAAAGGCGGCGCTGGAAAAGCGTGCCGATTCGGATGTGCCTTATGCCGTAGTTTATAACGCCGGCATTGCGCGCGATAACCTTTTTGTCTGGATGAGCAAAGATGAGTGGGACCAGGTGATCAATACCAATTTAAACGGATTTTATAATGTGATGCACACGGTGATTTTCCCGATGCTGCGCGAAAAGCGCGGCCGCATTGTTGCGATTTCTTCGACTTCCGGCCAGGTGGGCCAAGCCGGCCAAGTCAATTATTCGGCGGCTAAGGCGGGCTTGATCGGTGCGGTAAAAGCGTTGGCGCGGGAAGTGGGCAAAAAAAATATTTTAGTCAACGTGGTTGCTCCCGGAGTGATCGAGACCGAGATGATCAAAGATCTGCCGGTTGACAAGATCCTTCCTCTTATACCCATGGGGCGTTTCGGTAAAGTCGAAGAGGTTGCCTCGATCGTTGAGTACCTTTGCCGCGAAGATATTTACATCCACGGACAAACGATCGGCGTTAACGGTGGGTTAGCGATCTAATGGAACAATACGATGATATCGTAGTCGGCAGCGGGATCAGCGGATTGACTGTTGCTTTGCTTTTGGGTTTGAATAAACACAAAGTCCTGCTCTTGGAAAAATCGGCGCATATCGGCGGGTCATTGCGGCGTTTCTATAAGGATGGTGTGCCGCTGGATGTGGGCTTTCACTTTACCGGAGGCTTTGGCGAAAACGGCGTGTTGGAGGCGATGCTTAAAGTTTTAGGCATTTTTCAAGCGATCAAGCCGGTATACCTTTCCGGAAAAAAGGCTAATCAATTATTTTTAGAAAAATCCGGTAAAACTTATGAGATTCCGATCGGGTATGCCGCGACGATCGAGCGTTTTAGCGAATATTTTCCAAAAGAACGTGCGGCGATCGTAGAGTATTTTGCTTTGGCGAAAAAAGTCTGTGAAAAAACCGTTACCGCCGAAGGCGTGCGCAATATTTCTGTTAATCCTGACCCACTTGATGAAGACTTTATCACTTTGCAGGCACTCTTCGACCGGTTGAAGGTTAACCGTGACCTGCAGGCGCTTTTGGCCGCCTATAACCTTTGTTATGGGGTTAAGCCGCAAGAGATCTCTTTTGCCAACCATGCCCGGGTTTGTTACAACCTGCACGAAGCGATCGCCAGGGTTGAAGGTGGCGGCGAGGCGTTTATCTCTGCGTTTAAAGGGCAATTTAAAAATATTGATATTACGATCAAGCGTTCGGCCTTTATCGAGAAAGTAGGAGAGGTCAAAGATACTTATGCTGAAAAGTTTCTTTTAAGTACCGGCGAAACGATTACGGCGAAAAATTGTATCTTCACCTTGCACCCCAAGCAGGTTTTGGAGGTTTTACCTAAAGAGCATTTAAGCAAAGCTTTTGTTTCGCGTGTCGAAAGCTTTGAACGCTCGATTGGATTTTTTTCGCTCTTTGGCGTGATTGCTGACCCAAAAGAAGAAGATTTTCAGATGAGCGTTGTATCGTTGTTGCCGGAAAACGACATGAATCTCTTATTCTCGCCGGAATATAAAGGCGACCCGGCATTAGCGATCATGAAGAGCAAAGAAGAGTTCCGCGGAAAAACCAGTTGCGTGGTGAGCGCATTTGAGGTATCTTTTTTCGAACAGGTGGCGGCATGGCAGGGTACGCAGATGCATAAGCGCGGTAAAGATTACGAAGAGTATAAACGCGCACATACAGAGAGCATTTTAAAGCGGCTTTTTGAGTTTTATCCACAATATAAAAATCGGCTGCAGGTTTTGGATGTTTCCAGCCAGCTTACCTTTCGTGATTATTTGAATTCGCCGGATGGGTGTGCCTATGGTATCAAGCAGAAGATCGGCCAATACAATCTTTTTGGTAAATTGCCGATCCGCAATATTTATGCTGCCGGCCAAAGCGCAGTTTTGCCGGGCATTGTCGGGGCGATGCTCTCATCGTTCATTGTTGCCCGCGCGGTAGTCGGCAAAGATATTTTTAACGGTTTTATTAATGCTCAGCTGGATAAGGATAAGTGAAGGAAAGAGATGGAAAATAAACGAGTAGTGATCACGGGCTTTGGAGGAATCTGCGGTGCGGGCAATACCATTGCCGAGATCGTGGATTTTGTTGAGGCGGATAAAAGCGCTGTGGTGCGCATGCCGGGTTGGGAAAATTATAACGGGATGCGCTCTTATGTCGGCGCCCCGGCAAAATTGATCAACGAAAAAAATATTCCCCGTCAGGCACGCCGCTCCATGGGGAGGATGAGTATCTTTGCCGTGCAGGCCGCCGAGGAGGCTTTGCAAAATGCCGGGGTTTTAAAAAGTGATTTTCATCACGGCCGCGGTGCAGTGATCATCGGTTCGACTATGGGCGGGGCAGAAAGCTTAAACCAGGTCTTTGAGACGATGCTGCCCCACCATGATTTAAATAAACTCACCTCGATGCAATTTTTCCAATGCGTTTCCCATACCGCGGCCTTGAATGTGGCACAATATTTCGGCGCTAACGGCTATGTGATGGCGACTTCCGCCGCCTGTGCTTCCGGCCTGCAGGCTTTAGGCGAAGGATATAATTTGATACGTTCCGGTGATCAGGATTTAGCTTTATGTGGCGGCGCGGAAGAGCTTCATCCGACCGTTACCGGATCATTCGATATTCTTTATGCGACTTCGGCGAATTATAATGACCGGCCTTGCCTTACGCCGCGGCCATTTGACCGCGACCGCGACGGGTTAGTCTGCGGCGAGGGTGCGGGGATCTTGCTTTTAGAAAGTTATGAGCGTGCGATCGCACGCGGGGCAAAAATTTATGCCGAGATCCTTGGGTATCACACTTGCGCCAGCGGTTTACATATCAGCCAATCAAGTAAAGAATCGGTAGCCCGCTGCATGGGTGAGGCGCTGCGCAAAAGTAATGTCACTAAAGAAAAGATCGATTATGTAAATGCCCATGCGACCGCAACGGCCCATGGTGATATTGAAGAAGCGCAGGCGATCAATGAATTGTTAGGCTCTCAAGTCCCGGTAAGCAGCCTAAAGGGGTATTTTGGCCATACCTTAGGCGCTTCCGGAGCAATCGAATTGATCCTTTCTCTTAATATGATGGAGAAGGGGATGATTTATCCGACCCGGAATTTGGAAAATATCGATCCCCAATGTGCCGGGATCAACCACATTACCCAAAAAACCCAAAAAGAAATCAACACCATCCTTAAAAATTGCTTTGCCTTCGGCGGCATCAACGCCAGCATGGTCCTTGCTAAAGTTTCCCTTTAGAAAAGTAACCGCTTACAAAAACCCGTAATAAACCTAGCTTTTGAGCGGTTTTTGCCGCGTAAAAATGTTATATTTATTTAATAGGGTATTATGGGGAAAAATTTTAAACAATCTATGGTTTTTAAGGCAAGTGCGCTATTGCTGGCATTGCTTTTAGCCCTGCCGGGGCATCTTGTTTTTGCACAAACAAATAATATTGTCGGTAATTTATTATTACCCTCCGTGCCCTATGACCCGCCGGTTTTACGCGGTATCAAGCTTGATCCCGCTAATCCTTTGAAGTTTGATTTTATTGTCTATGAAGGTCAAAACCCTTTAAGCCAGGCGGCGTTAAAAATCGAGAGCGCTAAATTGATCCGTTACTTTTTGGCCGGATTAACCATACCCGAGAATGATTTGTGGGTAAACCTATCACCTTACGAACGCGACAAAATTGTACCGCAGGAATTTTCTCAGACCGATATCGGTAAAGAGATGTTGGCGCAGGATTATCTCTTAAAACAATTGGCGGCTAGCTTGACTTGTCCGGAAACGGAGGCGGGGAAGAAATATTGGGATGAGATTAATAATTACACCACCCCCTACGGGGGTAGTTCAACTAAGAGCTCGCCTGCTGCGCCAAGCGCCTTGGCTCGCTCAAGTTTCACTAAGGTTTGGATCATGCCCCAGGAGGTCGTGGTTTTTCAAGATAAAGACCGGGCGTTTGTGAAAAATATAAAGTTTAAGGTGATGATGGATAACGATTACGCCGCGATGAATAAAAACGGCGTAGGGGCGCGGTCACCGCGCCCGTTGTCTGGGCGGGGAAACCCTGCCCCTACGAATGCATTTAAACGCCATATTCTTCCCCTGATCGAAAAAGAGGTGAATACCGGAAAGAATTTTGCTCCCTTGCGCCAGGTCACTTATTCGATCATGTTGGCTGCATGGTTTAAAGGAAAACTAAAAGAAAATATTATCAACAAGCTTTACAGCGATAAGAAAAAAATTAAAGGAATCGAAACTAATGACCCGGCGATTAAGGAAAAAATCTATCAGCAATATCTCGAGGCCTTCAAAAAGGGTGCGTACGATTATATCAAAGCCGAGGGAGAACTCCCCCTAACCCCCTCTTTAGCAAAGAGGGGGGACGAAGTTTCTGCCCTCGCTTTGGTAAAGAGAGGGCCGGCGCAGCCGGGGAGAGTTCTGGGGTTCGGTACAAGAATCACCCACCGGCATTATTTCTCCGGCGGTATCAAAGACGGCGTGGTTGATAATGTTCCCGCCATAGAATATATTGCCCGGCATGCGCAACCACTCGGCTCGGCAACAGCTACCGAACGCGAAGCCATTGCGAAAAATACGCATGATGTCGTGGCCAGGCTTGATAGAGCAGATGTGTTGACGCCCAACCCTTTACAGCCACTGGTACAGAATAAGGATTTAAGGGCTTTTATTGAACTTTTTTTAGAACGGCGATATACGCATTGGGGATTGCCGGTTGGGTTAAGCCGAAAAATCGTGGATTCTTTGGCGGATAATTCCGGCGATCTTGGGCAAGCTATGGGAAAAACCTATCAGATCTTTGCTTTTGAGGATGATCAGCGATGGAGAAGCGCTTATGCTAAATACAAAGAGGCGGATAAATACACTTTCGGTTATCATCAGATCGCCGATCGCCTTCAAGGCTTACCTGCCGGTGCGGTTATTCTTGATGTAGGTGCCGGCAATAATCTTTTTGGTGCAACTATCGCCGAGAATTTACCACAGGCAAAAGTTATCGGGACAGATACTCTTGTTTATGACGAAAAACGGCCCTTATCAAATTTAGCGTATATACCACAACCTTCAAAAACAGAATTACCCAGGAGTATCGCTGATCACTCGGTAGACGTGATTACTATGAATGCGGTCAGGCATCATATCGGAGAGGATGATTTCGTAAATTTACTCGAGGAGATGAAGAGAGTATTAAAGCCGGGAGGAAAAATCATATTGATCGAGGATACCTATTCTTTGAGGTTACCTGTCGAGGGCGATGGGAATAACCTTTTAACCCAAGAATTTTTAACTTTAGTGAAAAAACATGGGCCGCAATTTGCCCGTGATTTTTTTAGTTTTAACGATTGGTATGCTAATCAGTTGGTGCACCGCTGGTATGAGATGCATATGGAGTATGATTTTAGAAGCATTGAAGAGTGGCAAGCGGATTTTGCCCGCCGGGGTTTCGCCGCGTCTTATGCTCAATATAATGGTTTTCCCGCCCAAGGGTTTCATAAACCCAGTTTAGGCGTATTGGAATTTGTAAATAGTGCGCCTTCGCCCGCCCCCGCTCCGGCGGAAAATGTTTTATGCCGTGAAAAGTTTTCCTATCCTTTTACGATTGAGCCGCGACCGGATCTTACTCCGGAGGAAGATAAAGAACGCTTAGGCATGATATGCGATGCTGCGCAAGCGTTGTTGGTTGAAAAAATATTTGAGATCAACAAACGTTTGTCGATAATCTCATCGTTACGGCTTGACTCTTCATCTGATGTGACTTTGTACGATGTCGAATTAAAGCGCAAGCCGATAAGCCTGGTGGCGGTTATAGCCAACGCTGTTGATGCCATCGCAACAGAAGCAACAAGGCTTGGGGCGCCATACAAGGGGGTGATTGAATTTACCTTTATCGTTGAACATGGTCGCTTGATATTAAAAGTAAGCGACAATGGAACCGGTATCGGCCTTGAAACTTTCCGCGCGCTTGCTTCTGGGGTTAATCCCAGCACAAAGCGCGCCGCCAAAGAGCGCGGCGAGCAACGTACGCTCGGTTCATGGGGCCTCGATATCCGCAATAGTTACGGCGACGCATTATTGAAGCTGCACGGCGGGACACGAGAATTTGATACTTATAATTATCGCGATGGCGCACATATTTTTAGACAATCTTATGATAAGGGAATGCAAGAGGTTGTCGGAGGACAACGTGCTGTGCCTGGCACAACGGTAATTTGGACAATCCCATTCGCTACTAAAACGGCCGTTGTTCCATCCGCTTCCGCGCCGCAAGAAAAAGGCGGGATTGATCTGGTGCAGGCGGTGAAAGGCATAAAAACCGAAGGCGCGACCGGGCTTTCTGGATTCTTGCCGGCGCAAACCGCCCCGGATGAGAAGAGTTTTATCGGCTTTACTTTTACGATTATCTCTGCCTCCAGGGTAACCATTTCGGATACGCTTTTTGCCGCTGCCCAATAGCTTCAGTCTTGCCTAAAAAAATAATACCCATATTGCTGGATTTGTGAGAAAATTGTAGCCTTTATGGAGGTATACTATGACTAATGATGAGGTTATTGTTAAGGTCAATGAAGTATTCATTGAAGCGTTTGAGATCGAGCCGGCAAAAATCAAGCCGGAAGCGAATATCTTTATGGATCTAGGCTTAGATAGTTTGGATGTGGTTGATCTGGTCGTAGCTTTGCAAAATAAATTTAATGTTAAGATCCGCAGTGATGAGCGGGTACGCAATATCCGCACTTTAGGAGATCTGCAGAACTTTATTATCGCCTTGCGTGATGAGGGCGCGTTTACGCAGAATGGTTAAGCGGATCAATACGGTTTTTTTAAACCTGTGGTTTTACCCGTTATTTGTCATTTATACTTTGTCGGCAGTGACAGTGATGTCTCTTATCGTTATCTTGTCATTCCCCGGCACATGGCGCGTCGCGCTACGGCGGTTTCGCCAGGCGATCAAGGTTTATGGGAATGTGGTTATCCGTATCTTGCCGTTTCCCTGGATACGGATAAGGCTTAAAGACCATGCACCGCAGGAAAAGGGTGGCCCGTATATTTTTGTTTCGAACCATCCGGCGGCAACCGACGCATTTTTGATGGCAGTTTTGCCCGGCGAGATCGTACAAGTGGTCAATAAATGGCCGTTTAAATTGCCGATTTTAGGCCAATTTGCCCGTTGGGCCGGTTATTTGAGCGTGAATGAGATGCCATATGAAGAATTTTTTATCCGTGCGGTGCGTTATATCCAAGAAGGTGTTTCGATCGTAGTTTTTCCCGAAGGTACGCGTTCATCTTCTAAGGCAATGGGGCAATTTCACGGGGCGATGTTTCGCGTAGCCCTTGAGGCCAAGGCGGCGATCGTGCCGGTGGTAATCTGGGGCAACAAGGATATTCCCGCGCGGGGGACAATGGCTTTGTGCCCGGGCAAGATCAGCGTCCATAAGCTTAAAGCTGTAACTTTTGATGAATATAAAAATATGGGCCCGTTTAAATTGAAAAACCATATTCGCGATTTAATTGCAACGGAATTGGAGGGGATGACGCCATGCGCTTAGAGAAGAATTATAAGGCAGCATTACTTAACGAAAAACAGATCAAAAGCCTGCAAGAGCAGCGTTTACGCGCGCACTTGAACCATTGCGCGAAAAATTCACCGTTTTACCGCCGCTTGTTCAGCGAGCGAAAGCTTAACGCCGGGAAAGTTGATTTACAGGGCTTGAAATACCTTCCTTTTACGACCAAAGAAGACCTCCAGAAATTTAATAATGATTTTTTAGCGGTACCTTCAGAAGCGTTGGCGGATATTGTTTTGTCTTCGGGCACAACCGCTGATCCGGTGCGCATTATGTATACCGGCTATGATTTAGAGCGGTTAGCTTACAACGAAGAGAAGGCTTTTTTAGGTTGCGAAGTGACATCTAAAGACAAGGTGCTTTTAACCTGCACTATGGACCGCTGTTTTGTCGCCGGCCTTGCTTATTATCTGGGTGCGCGGGCTGTCGGCGCTGCAGTTATCCGTAATGGTTTAAGTTCAGTAGAGAGCCATGCCCAGATCATTAAAGATTTAAAGCCGACCACTATCGTTGGCGTGCCGTCATTTATAAGAAAATTGGGAAACTATATGCGCGAAAAAGGGGTAATGACGACTACAGTGGATAAGATCATTTGTATCGGTGAGCCATTGCGCAGCGAATATCTAGACTTGCTTAAGGTGGCCAAGGATATCGTGCGCCTTTGGAATGCGAAGATCTATTCTACTTATTCGACTTCGGAGATCGTTACGACTTTTTGCGAATGTACTCAAAAAAGCGGCGGGCATTTACATCCCGATTTAGGGATAGTCGAGATCGTTGACGACCAAGGCGATCCGTTGCCTTCGGGTGAAAAGGGCGAGGTGGTGGTAACGCCGTTAGCCGTTGAGGGGATGCCGCTCGTACGGTTTAAAACCGGGGATATCAGCTTTTTGATCGAAGGCCATTGCGGTTGCGGGAGAAATTCTGCGCGTTTAGGGCCGATCTTAGGCCGGAAAAAACAAATGATGAAAGTCAAAGGTACGACGCTTTATCCGCAGGCCGTTTTTAGTGCGGTTGAAGAAGTAAAGGGTTTAAGTGAGTATTATATTGAGGTAGAGAGTGAAGATGCCCTTTCGGATAAGATCAAGATCCACCTTAGCGGAGAAAACCTCAAAAAAGAAGAGGTAGAGAAACTTTTACAATCTAAGCTGCGGGTCACTCCGGAAGTTTTTATTGAAGATGAAAAGCCGCTTAAAGAGAAAATCTTTGATGCGTCACATAAGCCTATGCGTTTCTTTGACCGGAGAGGTAAATGAGCTGTTCGCTTGGTTCGTCCCGCTTTGAATTTTCTGCGCAAGAGATCGCTGATGCGGTTAAGCATAAGCGTCTCTTGTCGATGGAGATCGAGCTAAGCTTGCGCTGCAACTTTAGCTGCCCCTATTGTTATGCCAGTAAAGACGAAGTGGAAAACGAACTTACTCCGGAAGAGATCCGCGATGCGATCATCCAAGCCAAAAATTTAGGTGCGAAAAAAATCATTATTTTGGGCGGTGAGCCGATGATCTATCCGGGGTTTTGGGCGGTGGTGGATTTTATTCTTACTAACGGTTTGGTGGTCGAGCTTTTTACTAATGGCTCCGTGATCGATGCGCCAACCGCGAAAAAACTTTTTGAAAAAAAGATCAATGTAGTCTTAAAGATGAATTCATTTGACAAACACCTGCAGGACCAGCTTACCGGTGTTGACGGGTCTCACGCGATTATTCAGGATGCGCTGAATAGCTTAAAAACCGCGGGGTATGCTAAGGGCGACGACCCCTTTTTGGCGGTAAGCACAATTATTTGTAAGCAAAATATCGGCGAACTTTTTTCTTTCTGGGGTTGGTTAAGAGCGCAGAATATTATTCCGTACTTTGAGATGATCACGCCTCAAGGTAATGCCGCTGGAAATGATTGGTTGTATGTTGAGCCCCAAGCCGTGCATAAACTTTTTAATGATATCTGCAAATTCGATAAAGAAAAATATAATATCGAGTGGCAACCGCAGCCACCATTGGCCGGGGCAAAGTGTATGCGCCACTTATTTTCCTGCGTTGTTACCTCGCGCGGCGATGTATATCCCTGCGTGGGCGTGAATGTTTCGGTGGGGAATATCCGCGATCGCAAACTGGCTGAGATCATTGCGGATAGCGAGGTCGTGGGTAATTTACGCGATTGGCGCAACACCATTAAAGGGCCGTGCCGTAATTGTGATAAAGCTCAGGAGTGTTATGGTTGCCGCGGTGCGGCCTATCAGATGACCGGCGATTACCTGGCTTCCGATCCATTGTGCTGGCACAATGAAAAGCGTATCGATGAGATCGTAAGATTTCCTATTGATGCAAAAAAACTCATGCCGCATAAGCCGCCCATGGTTTTTATCGATACTTTGGAAATGGTAGGCGAGCGCGTTGCTTCGGCTTCGGTTACTATAAAAAAAGATTGGTTTTTTGTGGATGAAAATGGTTTTTTGGATGAAGCGATGTATATGGAATTGATCGCCCAGGCCGCCGCCGCCTTAAACGGGTTCGAGGCCTTAAGCCAAAACTCCCAAGGGTTTCAGGGGTTTCTTTTGGGCGCGCGCAAGCTTAGAGTTTTTAAAAAGGCATGTGTTGGTGACCGCTTGGGGATCTCGCTTTTTAAATACGCTAAGTACGGCGATTTTGGTATTGTAAAAGCGCAGGTGACGGCGAATTGTGAACTTTTAGCCGAGGGCGAAGTAAAGATCTGGCACAAAAACAATGTATAAAAAAATTATTTTCTTTATTGGCGGTCTATTTTTTTCCTGCTCCATCTTTGCACAAGGCAATAAAAACGCCGTGGATTCTTTAAAGGAAGTGGAAAAAAATAATATTGCGATCACTACCCTTTCGGCAGATTTTATCCAGACTAAGCATCTTAGCCTTTTTCAAGAGCCGATTGTAAGCCGGGGGAAGATATATTTAAAAAAACCCGGCCTTTTTGCCTGGCGCAGCACAAGCCCGATCAAATATAATATGGTGATCAAAGGTATGGCGATTGCTCAGTGGGATGAGGATTCCAAGGCTTTGCAAAAGATCTCGTTAAATTCAAATCCGGCATTTTCTACGGCGATCGACCAGATGAAGCTCTGGTTTTACGGCGATTATGCCAAACTTTCCGATAATTATGAGATCAGCGTAACCTCGGAAAACCCGTTGACTTTTAAATTCGTGCCGCATCAGGATTTTTTTACGGCAAAGGTGATCGATTCGATGAGCGTTGTTTTTAATAGTGAAAAAAGTTATTTAAAAAAGATATCGATTGCCGAAAAGAGCGGAGATACTATGGAGATAGATTTTAGCGCGGTTACGATCAACCCTAAGTTAGGAGAAAAAGTTTGGGAGGCAGCCAGTGCGGTTTAGGTGTGTGGTTTTGGGTATAATTATTTTTTTAAGCGGTTGCGCGGCCCAAGTGCCTTTAGCCGTTAAGGCTCAATATCTTCAGGAGATAAAAAGCTACCCGGCCCACGAGACTTTGTTTAACTCGATCGTACTCAAGTATAAGTGGCAGAGTTTTACCGTGATGGGGATAACGACGTTCGATGAGCCGACCGATTCGATTGATGTCTCATGCCTGAACCTGGCCGGGATAAAGTTGATGGAGTTTTCCCTAAAGCGTGGACAATTTGTTAAAAAATTTGTTATTCCCTGGATTGGAAAGTATGGCGGCGATGCCGCCGGCGCGGTACGCGACGATATCAAACGGATTTACTTTAATCGTTTTCCCGATAAAAATGCGGCAGTTCTGAGAATGGGCCAGGGCTCTTTGTTCGTTGAGCGTAATGCCGGCTTTGAGACGCGTTATTTTTTTGATAGGCAGGGGCAATTGATCCAAAAACGCCATTATGAAAAAGGAAAGATCATCTGGGCGATTTTTTATGAAAACTACAAAGAAAGACAAGGGAAATTTTACCCCCAAAAGATAATCTTAAAGAATCATCGTTGGGGGTATAAGCTCGAGGCTGATTTAAAGGAGATCCGTAAGTGAATCCATTACGCCAGGCGATAAAAAAAGTAATGAGTAATTTTGAGGCGACCGAGAGCGAGGCTAAAGCCTCATTTTTATTCGCCAAAGGTTTTATCGGCTTCGACGGGCATTTTGAAGGCCGTCCGATCTTGCCCGGGGTTTGTAAGGTCCAGGCGGTTATTTTAATGCTGGAAGAAAAATATAAAAAACCGGTTATCTTAGAAGAGGCGGAAAACGTTAAATTTTTTCATCCCGTGACATGTGGAGAAAAGTTAGATTTTGCCTGCCATGACCCTTTATTCGGTAGAGAAAAAACGGTAAAGTGTTTGGTTACAAGAAGCGGCGAAAAAATCGCGGATATTCAATTGAAGGTATTGATTGGTGAATAATGCGCAGGAAAAAAGGGATATATTTTGATCGCCTGGATGGTTCTCCCGAGCCGCTTACCGTGCGTGTCAGCCGGCGTGTTCATTTTAATGAAGTCGATATTATGGGGGTAGTATGGTTCGGCCGCTACGCTGTATTTTTTGAGGAAGGTAACGCAGCTTTAGGGAAATTTATCGGCATATCTTATAAAGAATACCATGCACAAGACCTGCGTGCCCCGATTGTCCAATTCCATGTGGATTATCATAAACCGTTATTTTTAGATGAAGAATTTACGATCGAGGCGCGTTTGGTCTGGTGCGAAGGCGGCCGGCATAATATCGAATATTCTTTGATCAAAGAAGACGGGCAATTGGCGGCAACCGGTTATAGTGTGCAGCTTTTTATCCACGATAAAGATTTTACGCCTTGCTTGGTGGCGCCCGCGGTCGTTGACGCGATGCGGCTAAAGTGGAAAAAGGGGGAATTCAAGTGTCACAAGTGATTTATGAGGATGTTGTGACCGCCTATGGTGTGGGCGTAGATGCGCTATTTGCAGGGATTTTATCGGCAAAAAGCGCGGTCAAAGATTTTGACCGGTTTGATACAAAAGGTTTTCAAAGCCGTAAAGCGGCTTTTGTCGCCGGTTTATCCGTGGAAAATCGCGATTCGCTGGTAATGCAGATGTTAATGCCTATACTTTTGCATGCCAAAAGATATGTAAAACCCAATACCATGCTTTTTTTGGCCACGACTACCGGCGAGATCGAATTCTTAGAGCGCGCAATCGAAGGCCGCGGGGATTATAAAAAAAGTTCACCCCTCTTCCTTTTAGAAAAGGTAAGAAAAGCATTAGGCGTAAAAAATGGCCTTTTAATCTCGGCGGCCTGCGCTTCATCATCGGTGGCGATTGCCCGCGCGGCCGCGGCATTAAAGAGTAAAAAAATAAGTTCAGCGGTAGTGGTCGCTTGCGACTCGATCAGCCGTTTTGTCTTTAGCGGTTTTTCTTCTTTGATGGCGCTTGATCCTGACGGCGCCCGGCCATTTGATCAAAACCGCAAGGGGTTAACGCCGGGTGAGTCTGCCGGGGTTATAGTTTTATCTCAAAGCGCGAAAAAAAGTTTATATCAGATTAAAGGCTGGGGGTTAAGCTGTGATGCTAACCATATTACCGGGCCATCACGTGATGGGGCTGGGTTGGCGCAGGCTATAGGCAAAGCGCTTACGATGAGCAAGATCAAACCGCCAAAAATCAGCGCGATCTGCGCCCACGGAACCGGGACTTTATATAATGATTCAATGGAGCTTAAGGCGTTTAAGAGAGTTTTTGCCAGGCCTTTACCGGTTTATTCGATCAAAGGCGCGATCGGTCACACGATGAGCGCCGCGGGCTTGAACCAGGTTATGGTTACGGCCCAAACACTTAAAAGCGCAACTATTCCCTCCACGGTTAACTTGCAGGCTGTAGATAGTGAAGCCGCAGGGTGGGTACAGACTATGGCCGTCAAGAAAAAGGGTGGCGATTGTTTGGTGGTTAATTCCGGTTTCGGCGGCGTTAATTGTGCATTAGTGGTTGGTGATTAAGATGAAAAATATGAGGATTAACAGCGTAGGCGAAAATTTTAAAAGCGACACCGAGAAGCTGATCGCCGAAAAAGTTTTAAATGCTTTGCCCAAAGAGTATGGACGGTTTACGCCTGACAGTAGAAAGATCTTATGTTTACTGGCGAAAACGTTAAAAGGTAAAAAGGGGAATATAGGCATCATATTGGTCAACGATGATTATTGCGTGGAGGATAATCTTAAATACTATAAAGATTTTATTACGGCCGGAGCAAGATTAGGCCGGGCAAACCTTTTTGTTTATACTTTGCCGACAACGCCGATTGCGGAGAGCGCAATTTATTTTGGCCTTACCGGCCCCCTTTTTTATCTAGGCGGCAACGAGGATTTAAGGTTCGTTTTAGCCCAGGCAAAGATTATGGTGAAAAGTCGCGAAGCAAAGGGGATGGTCGTTGTCGTGAAGAAAGAGAAGGGTTTTTACGCGCATTTTGTAGCTTAATATGAAGATTAAATTAATCTACCCTAAATGGCCGAAATTAAAGCACCAACCGGAGTTTCATTTGCCGCCCCATGGGCCGGTAGTCTTCGCCGCAAGTTTACCACGGGATATAGAGGTTTCATTTTGTGATGAAAATGTCGAAAGTATTGATTTTGCCGAGAGCGCGGATTTAATCGCTATTTCTTGTATGCTTACGGCGCAGGTTGAGCGCGCTTTTGCGATCGCAACGGAATTTAGAGCGCGTGGGAAAACTGTGGTTATGGGTGGTATTGCCGCGATGCTCCATGCCGAGGAAGCTAAGACACACGTTGATGCTTTATTTTTAGGCGAAGCGGAAGGCAATATCAACGCACTGCTGGAAGATTTTAAGAGTAACAAATTGAAAAAAGTTTACGATTTTCTGCGCGCCTACCCAGACACATCCCTTATAGGGCCGGCGCGAAGGGACCTTCTAAAGCGCGAATTATATAATTTTCGCGGCGTGCAGATGGTCGACCTGGTACATGCCTCCCGTGGTTGTAAATTTAATTGTTTTCCCTGCTGCACGCCTTATTTGGGAGGACGCAATTTTCGCCCACGGCCGATCGCAAAGTTTGTCGAAGAGCTCAATACCATTAAAAATAACCGGTTGTTTATCGTAGATAATTCTTTGGCGCAGGATGATGATTGGGAGAAAGAGTTATTTAAGGCGATGATCCCTTTGAAGAAAAAGTGGGTATCGCATCCGATTAAAGATGATGATGAGATCCTGGATCTTGCCGCCAAGGCCGGCTGCTGGTATGTTTATCAGGCGGTGGTCGATACCTCAGATTATATGCGCCGGCGCATTAAGCGTTTAAAAGAACGCGGTATCGGTGTCGAAGGGACGATCATTTTAGGCACCGACGACCATGATGCCGATTATATTAAGCGGCTGGTAGATTTTTTACTGGACGTTAAGCTGGATCTGGCGGAATTTACCGTGTTGACACCCTTCCCGCATACGCCGATCCGCGAAAAACTTTTGAAAGAAAAACGTATTTTACATAATGATTGGCAGCGTTATAATGCTGGGGAAACGGTTTTTAAGCCGGCCAAGATGTCGGCCGACCAGCTGGATAAGATGTATGATTACGCTTGGGAGACTTTTTACGCTAATGAGAGTAAAGAGGTCAAGATGGGGCGGCTTTATTTGAAGGTGATCGAGAGAGAAGTCGCGGACGGGACCTATCAGCGAGCGCGTATTGCGCCGCGTTCGCGTAAAGGATAAAGAGGGTTTATGGATTCGAAAGAAAAAAAACTTGAAATAATCCGTGAAAAATTGAAACAACTGCTTGTGGAAAATCTCTCGCTTGAGGGGTTAAAGCCCGAGAATATTAAAGATGATGAGTTGATCTTCGGCGAAGGGTTAGGATTAGATTCGCTTGATGCGGTCGAGATCGTGGTGATCTTGCAGCGCAACTTTGGTATTGAGATAAAAGATATGAATGAAGGAAGAAAGATCCTGCGCTCGGTTGATTCTATTTCCCGGCACATTTACGATCATCAGCATAAAAAACCTGCATGAAGATTCTGTTGATCGCGTCGAATACCGCGATGACGCCTTATCCGGTATATCCCTTGGGCTTGAGTATGGTTGCGCGCGCGCTTCTCGATGCCGACCACACGGTAAAGCAGCTCGATTTTTTAGAACAAGAAAAGTCTTTAGCGGCATTGCAAAAAGAAGCAAAAACATTTTCTCCTGATATTGTCGGCATCTCGATACGCAATATCGATAATGTAAATCTGGTCAATGAGCAGCGGTATATCGATGCCGTAGGCGATATTGTTGCCTCTCTAAAAAAAATTACTCCGGCGACGATCATTTTAGGTGGAGCGGGTTTTTCCATCCTGCCCCGGGAGATACTTAAGGCAACCGGCGCGGATTATGGGATCAGCGGCGAGGGCGAAAAAGCCATGGTCGATTTTTGCCAAAATGCAGCAAAAAATATCTATCCTCAGGAAAAAATAATCTTTGGTGGAAAAAATTTAACCGGCAAAGAGATCTCTTCCGCGGCTTATGACGAGCGGATCATGCAATTCTATTTAAAATCCGGGCAGATGGCCGGGGTCCAGACTAAGCGCGGCTGTGCTTATGGCTGCATCTATTGCACCTATCCTTTTTTAGAGGGCAATACGCTTCGCGTGCGCGACGCGGCAGAGGTGGTAAAGGATATGAAACACCTTTTTGAAGCCCATAAAGCCGGGTACATCTTTTTTACTGATTCGGTTTTCAACGACGATGAAGGGTTTTATTTAAATATATTGCACGAGATGGAACGCCAAAAGATGGTAATTCCCTGGACGGCGTTTATTAAGCCATCGCGGTTTTTGGATGTAAGGGCGGTGGAATTGATGAAAGCGACCGGCCTTAAGGCGGTTGAGATCGGTGCCGACGCCGCGACCGACATCACCTTAAAGGGGATCGGCAAAGATTTTGATTTTGACGAAGTGCGCCGCACCAATGATCTTTTTGGCGGCCAAGGCATTGCCTGTGCCCATTACTACATGTTCGGTGGCCCCGGGGAGACTAAAGAAACAGTTTTGGAGGGGATTGAAAACATTAAAAGCCTGAACAAGGCGGTATCTTTTATGTTTATGGGGATAAGGATTTTGCCCGGCACCGGATTATATGATTTGGCGATCAAAGAAAAGATAATCACGGGGCAAACCGACCTTTTGGTGCCGGTTTATTATGTCGCACCCGGTTTGGACAAAGCCTGGCTTGAAACCACTCTTACCGAAGGGTTTAAGCACAACCGTAACTGTATTTTCCCGCCCGATAAACTTGAATCGAGCCTGCAATTCTTGCATAAGATGGGCTACTCCGGTTCTTTGTGGGAGATGCTTCTTGCCGAGCGCAAACGCAAACCTCGTTCTTGACTTTTGCTGAAAGTATTGTTAATATAGTTGAATGTTAACTATATTAACAATTAATGGTATTAACTATGTCTAAACTTACAATTGATGAATTTGCCGATCAGATGGACGAGATCATGCCGGTGGTGGGGCGTGAATTTTTACGCCGCCATCTCGGCGATCTTTGCAAGGGTAAGATCACGGTCCAGCAACTTTTGATCGCGGATACCTTATGCCGAGAAGGCGAGATCAGGATGGGAGATCTAGCGCGGATCATGGCAGTAACGACTGCGGCGATGACTGGCATGGTAGAGCGTTTGGTGCGTTATGGATATGTTGAAAGGGTATCCAATCCGGATGACCGGCGTATTATTAAGGTAAGGCTGACCAGGGCGGGGGAAGATTTTATTGCTACGCTTAATGCCCGCCGGCGCAAAGCCCACATTAAAATATTCGGGCAGATCTCGCCCCAAGACCGGGAAGATTATCTACGGATATTAACACAGATAAAAAATGTTTTGCTTAACAGTGGCGAAGAATAATTTTTTTATTATTTTAACGGTAATTTTTACCGGTTGCTGCGTAGGGCCGGACTTTAAAGCGCCTGGCGTGCCTAAGGCCGCTGGTTATAACGCTAAACCATTGCCGGCAGAAACTGTTGCTGTGCCGGCAGTTGGTCAGGATAAGCAAAAATTTATGCCGGGCCAGGAAATTGTTGCTCAATGGTGGGGGCTGTTCCATTGCGAAAAGATGAATAAGGTTTTGGCCCAGGCTTTGGCCAATAACCCCACTTTGGCTCAGGCTCAGGCAGCGTTGCGTCAGGCGCAAGAAGAAGTTAATGCCCAGTTCGGCGGTGTGGTTTATCCTAAGGTGGATGCGGGATTATCTTCGGTGCGCCAAAAAATATCTTCAGCGGCGCAGGGCGTTGAAATCGGTGAAAGCAAGGCTTTTACTTTAGATGATGCTTCGGTCCAGGTTTCGTATTTGCTGGATATTTTTGGCGGCGGACGGCGGTCTCTGGAAGCGTTACGGGCCAGGGTAGATTATCAGCGATATCAATTGGAGGCGGCACGTCTGACGTTGACGGGTAATATTATCGCCGCGGCAATCAAAGAGGCTTCGTTGCGGGCACAGATCGCGGCGATCAACAGCGTGATCGGGGCGCAGGAAAAGCAGCTTAAAATGCTTGACCAGCGTTTTGAGCTGGGCGCGGTCGGGCGTACGAATATTCTGGCGCAGCGCGCTTTGCTGGAGAGCAATCGTGCCTTGTTGCCGCCCTTAGAAAAGAGCTTGAATTTAAACCGTCATTATTTGGCTGCGTTGGTGGGTGATTTTCCTTCGCAAGTTAATAATTTGCCCGAATTTTATATGGCTGATTTTACTTTGCCTGACACCTTGCCAGTCAGCGTGCCCTCGGCTTTAGTTAAACAACGTCCGGATATTGCCGGGGCGCAAGCTTTGCTCCATGCCGCATGTGCGCAGATCGGAGTAGCTACTGCCAATATGTACCCCCAAATAACTTTAAGCGCGGCTTTTGGCGGCGAGGCAAATGTGATAAAGACTATTTTTTCCGATAAGCATGATGTCTGGTCTTTGGGGTATGCCGTGGCTCAACCGATCATCGAGGGCGGTAGTTTGCGTGCCCGCCGGCGTTCTGCGGTGGCGGCTTACGATCAGGCTATGGCCGCACATAAACAGGTAGTGCTTAGCGCTTTTCAAAATGTAGCTGATGTCCTGTGTGCGCTGGATACCGGTGCCAAAGCGCTAAGGGCGCAAGTTGCGGCTCAGGCTGCGGCCCAAGATTCGCTTAAGCTGGCGTATCAACAATTTGATGCCGGAGCGGTAAGCTATGATTTTGTTTTGGATGCCGATAATCAATATCAACAGGCATTGATAAATTGTATTCAAGCCCAGGCGTTACGTTTTTCGGATACGGCCGCATTGTTTGAAGCTTTAGGCGGTGGGTGGTGGAACCAAAAGGAGAATTTATGATCAAGCGCATGCTTTTAATGCTGGTGGCTATCGCTGCGGTGTTCGGGGCGATCTTCGGTTACCGTTTTTTTATGGGGATGATGATGGGCAAGATGATGGCGCGTATGGGCGTGCCGGTCGAAACCGTATCGGTGATGCCGGCGCAAAAAGAATCTTGGCAGCCACGTTTGGCGGCGATAGGATCGGTGCGCGCCGCCCGCGGGGTAGATCTTTCCAGCGAAAGCGCGGGAATGGTAATGAAGATCCTTTTTAAATCCGGCGAAACGGTAAAAGAGGGCCAACCGCTTTTGATCTTAAATTACGCCAGCGATAATGCGCAATTACGCGCGTTTAAAATCGAGGCCGAATTGGCCCACACGGTTTACGAACGCGATAAAAAACAATTTGCTTTGCAAATAGTAAGCAAAGCCATGCTCGATGCCGACCGCGCCGATTACCTTAATAAGCAGGCTTTAGTAAAACGCCAACAGGCGCTGGTAGAGCAAAAGATCGTACGTGCGCCTTTTGCCGGTGTCGTCGGGATCTGCGCGATCAATCCCGGGCAATATGTTAATCCCGGCGATAAGCTGGTAACGCTGCAAGCGCTGGATAAGGTCTATGTTGATTTTTTTCTACCGCAGCAGGATGTGGCGCGCCTTCAAACCGGTCAGGCCGTAGAACTTATTACCGACAGTTACCCTGGGCGGATTTTTAAAGGTGCGATAAGCGCAGTCAATCCGCAGATCGAACGTGAGACGCGTAACGTCCAGGCAGAGGCACTGGTTGATAACCCCGGGCACGAGCTTTTGGCCGGAATGTATGTCTCGCTGGAGGTTTTAGCCGGTGAGCCTAAAGAATATTTGACCCTGCCGCAGGCTGCGGTGGCCTTTAATCCCTACGGTGAGATCGTCTTTGTGGTGCAGAAAGAACAAGGTCCCGGCGGCAAGGAGATATTAAAAGCTAAACAAAAGTTTATTGTTGTCGGCGAGACGCGCGGTGACCAGGTGGCAGTCGTATCCGGGCTTGATGAAGATGAATTGGTCGTGGCCAGCGGCCAGATGAAGCTTAAAAACGGTACTTTAGTGAAAATCGACAATACGATTCTGCCAAGCAATGAAGCGAGGCCACAGGTTCCTGACGAAAAATAAAATTTTATGCATTTTACCGATATTTTTATCCGGCGTCCGGTTTTAGCTACAGTGGTAAGCCTTTTTATTTTGGTCTTGGGGCTGCGTGCTTTAAGCCTGTTAGAGGTGCGCCAATATCCTAAAACCCAGAATGCGGTAGTTACTGTGACTACGGTCTATACCGGTGCCGATCCGCAGCTGGTGGCCGGGTTTATTACTTCGCCTTTGGAAAGTTCCATCGCCCAGGCGGGAGGCATTGATTATCTTTCTTCTACCAGCACCCAAGGGGCAAGCACCATCACCGCTAACCTGCGTTTAAATTATGATCCCAACAAAGCCTTGACCGAGATCAACGCCAAAGTCAACGCGGTTTTAAACCAATTACCGCAGGGTTCGCAGCAGCCGGTGATCGCTATGGATGTCGGTGAGACCATGCCCGCAATGTTTTTAGGTTTTACTAGCAAAGTTTTAACGCCCAACAAGATCACCGATTATTTGATCCGCGTGGTGCAGCCAAAACTACAGGCGATCGAAGGCGTCCAGACCGCCGAGATCAACGGTGAGCGGCGTTTTGCGCTTAGAGCCTGGATCGATCCTTTAAAATTAGCCACTTACGCCGTAAGCCCACGCGATATTACCAATGCTTTGGCGGCCAATAACTATATCTCGGCTTTAGGCAGCACCAAGGGCCGCTCGGTCGTGGTAGACATTACTGCTCAAACCGGTGCACATTCGTTGGAAGATTTTCGCAACCTGGTCATTAAACAGAAAAACGGCGGCGTGGTGCGGCTTAAAGACGTCGCCAATGTTACTTTAGGCGCCGAAGATTATAATGTTTCGGTGGCCTTTGGGGGCAGCAACGCGGTGTTGATCGGTATTAAGGTGGCACCCTCAGCTAATCTTTTGACGGTAGCCCAGCGCGTGCGTAAAGCCTTTCCTGAGTTAAAAGCTCAGTTGCCCGAGGGTATTGACGCGAGCATTGTTTATGATTCTTCCAAGTATGTCAAAAGTTCGATAGACGAGGTAAAAAAATCATTGGTGGAAGCGCTTTTGATCGTAACCGTAGTGATCTTTTTATTTTTAGGTTCGTTGCGCTCGGTAGTCATTCCTACGATCGCTATGCCTTTGTCGCTTGTCGGCGCTTTTTTTATTATGCTGCTTTTAGGTTACTCGATAAATCTCTTGACCTTGCTTTCGATCGTCTTAGCTATCGGGCTTGTAGTTGATGATGCCATCATCGTCGTTGAGAACGTGCATCGCCATATCGAGGAGGGCGCAACGCCGATGGACGCGGCGATCAACGGTGCGCGCGAGCTAGCCGGGCCGATCATTGCTATTTCGATCGTGTTGGTGGCGGTTTATATTCCTATTGGTTTCATGGGCGGGCTTACCGGAGCGTTGTTTACCGAGTTTGCCTATACTTTGGCCGGAGCGGTAGCGGTTTCGGCCCTGATCGCCCTTACGCTTTCGCCGATGATGTGTGCGCGGTTTTTAAAACCGCACAACGGCACGCGCCATTCGTTAGTTGCATTTATTGACCGTAATTTTGATAAACTACGCGTTGCCTACGAAAAAAAGCTGCACAATGTTTTAAATTATTTGCCGGTAGTCACGGTGTTTTCTCTGATCATTTTGGCCGCGACCTATTTTTTATATACCGGTTCAAAAAGTGAGTTAGCCCCGCAGGAAGATCAGGGTATTATTGTCTCGCAATACTCGGCGGCGCCTAATGCTTCGCTGGAAGAGACCAGCGCTTACGGCAGCCTGGTCAGTAAGATCATCGACTCCTATCCTGAGACCGACAATATTTTCCAGATCGAAGGCTCTGGCGGGCTTAACGTTGGTATTGCCGGAATGGTTTTAAAACCCTGGGAGGAGCGCAAGCGTTCGGCAATGCTTCTGCAGCACGATTTCCAGGCAAAATTAGGTACTGTGGCCGGTGTACGGGGTGCGGCGTTTATGCCTAACCCTTTGCCGGGCGCAGGACGCGGCATGCCGCTGCAATTTGTTATCGGTACCACCGATTCTTTTGACCGGCTTTACGAAGTGTCCGATAATTTTTTACAAAAAGCCCGCGCCACAGGGTTGTTTGCTTATATTGATACCGATTTAAAGCTCGATAAACCCCAGGCTGTTTTAGAGATCGATAAAGATAAAGCCGCGCAGCTTGGGCTTACCATGAAGGATATTGGAGATTCTTTGGGGATTTTATTGGGCGGCGGATATGTTAATTACTTTAATTTGTCCGGGCGTTCTTATAAGGTTATTCCGCAGGTGGTGCGCCAACAACGTTTAAACCCTCAACAGCTGGAAGATTATTATATTACCCTGCCCATTGGCCGGGCGGTGCCGCTTGCGACAATTGCCAAGGTAAAGACCATGGTCGTGCCGCGTTCGCTGGCGCGGTTTCAGCAGCTTAACTCAGCAACAATCGGCGGGGTGCTCTCCGGCTCAGCCACTATGGGCCAGGCTTTGGAGGCTTTAAAAAAATTGGCAAAAGAAAATATGCCTAACGGTTATCTTATCGATTACGCCGGCCAATCGCGACAGTATGTGCAGGAATCCAGCGCTTTGGCGGTGACTTTTATTTTTGCGTTGATCATCATCTTTTTGGCTTTGGCCGCGCTCTTTGAGAGTTTTCGCGACCCTTTGATTGTAATGGTCAGCGTTCCCATGTCGATTTGCGGCGCAATGATATTTATTTTTTTAGGCATCGGAGGTGCCAGCTTAAACATTTATACGGAAGTCGGGTTGATCACCCTTATCGGTTTGATCAGTAAGCACGGTATTTTGATCGTGCAATTTGCTAACGATTTGCAGCGCGAAGGTAAGCCTAAGCGCGAAGCGGTAGAGATGGCAGCCGGCATCCGGTTGCGTCCGATTTTAATGACTACCGCAGCGATGGTTTTAGGCGTAGTGCCTCTGGTTATGGCCACCGGTGCCGGAGCGGCCGGGCGCTTCAACATGGGTCTCGTAATTATGACAGGAATTTCTATTGGTACGTTATTTACGCTCTTTGTCGTGCCGTCGATGTATATTTTTCTCTCCGGCGAGCACTATCGTAAAGAGCTGCACTGATTCCCACAAGCGCTGATTTGATGATATAATTACCCCTTATGGTCAAGGTAAAAATCTGCGGAATGATGAATGTGGAAGATGCATTAGCGGCGGAAAATCTCGGCGCCGATGCCTTGGGTTTTATTTTTACGCTTAAAAGCCCGCGCTACATCAAGCCCGCGGAGGCTAAGAAGATCATCGACAAATTGGGGCCGTTTACGGCGAAGTGCGGCGTATTTATGGACCAGGACCGTGATGAAGTCCTGGAGACCGCTTCTTTGCTTGATCTTGATGTCCTGCAATTCCACGGCGAAGAGAGCGCGGCTTATTGTAAATCATTCCCTGTGCGTTTTAATATCGTCAAAGTTTTGTTTCCCAAAGATGCGCCGTTTGCTAATACGATCTCCCGCTGCCGCGCGGATGCCTATCTTTTTGATATTAAACAGGAAGAAAAACGCGATGCAAAAAAAGTTCTATCCTCAGAGGTAAAAAAAGAGATCGCAGCTTTGGTTAAAAACAATGAACGCGTGATCATTTCTTCGGGGTTAACGGTGGAGAATGCTGCCGATGCGGTCAAACTTAATCCTTATGCTGTAGACGTGGCCAGCGGCATTGAACAATTTATTGGTAAAAAAGATCATGCCAAGATGGAACAATTTATAAAAATCGTTAAAGGGGTATCATGAATTTGCCTGATAATAAAGGATATTTCGGCGAGTTTGGCGGCAAGTATATTCCCGAAACCCTTTCCGCCTGCCTGCAAGAGCTGGAAGCCGCTTACAAAAAAGTTTATCGCGATAAAAATTTTAAAGATGAACTCGCTTATTACTTAAGAGAATTTGCCGGCCGGCCCACACCACTTTATTTTGCCGCTAATTTAAGCAAAAAATTTAAGATGAAGATTTATTTAAAGCGCGAAGACCTGCTTCATACCGGCGCGCACAAGATCAATAATTCGCTGGGCCAGATCCTGTTGGCGCGGTATATGAAGAAAAAACGGATCATTGCCGAGACCGGTGCGGGCCAACATGGCGTTTCGGTCGCGACGGTGGCGCGTATTTTCGGTTTAGAGTGCATGGTGTACATGGGTGAAGTCGACGTTAAGCGCCAGCGGATGAATGTTTTTCGCATGGAGGTCTTGGGGGCGAAAGTCGTGCCGGTGACCAGCGGCTCGCGTACCTTAAAAGATGCCTGTTCTGAGGCGATCCGCGATTGGGTGACTAACGTAGATAATACCTATTATTTGATAGGTTCAACGATCGGGCCGCATCCTTATCCAAAGATCGTGCGCGATTTTCAGTCGGTGATCGGCTCTGAGGCGCGCCGGCAGATCTTGCAAAAAACTAAATGCCTGCCGGATTATCTACTTGCCTGCGTCGGCGGCGGCAGCAATGCTATGGGGCTTTTTTTCCCATTTTATAAAGATAAGGATGTAAAATTTATCGGCGTTGAAGCCGCCGGAGAAGGATTAAATACCCATTACCACTCAGCTTCTCTTAATAAAGGAAAAATTGGTGTTTTGCAGGGGACCAAGACCTTTATCTTGCAAAATAAAGACGGCCAGGTAGAGAATGCCCACTCGATCGCGCCGGGCCTCGATTATCCCGGGGTGGGCCCCGAGCATGCGTTTTATAAGGCAACCGGCCGTGCCCAATATGTTTCGGTTGATGATCAAGAAGCGTTAAGGGGTTTTGGCCTCTTATGCCGTGAAGAGGGGATCATTCCGGCTTTAGAGTCGTCTCATGCCATCGCTTATTTGGAAAAATTAGCGCGTACGGCGCGCGGGAAGACCGTGGTAGTTTGTGTTTCCGGCCGGGGAGATAAAGATTTAGAGATCATTCGAGAGCTTAAATGATTTTAAAAGAAAAATTTGCACAACTGAAAAAAGAAAAGCGAGCGGCGTTGATCGCCTACGTGCCTTATGGTTTTCCAAGCCCAAAAGATACCGAGGACATTCTGTACGCTTTAGAAAAGGGTGGCGCGGATATTATCGAATTAGGTGTGCCGTTTTCCGATCCTTTGGCCGATGGCCCGATTATCCAGGCGGCAGCGAACCAGGCTCTTTTGGCCGGGGCGAGCGTCGAGAAGCTTTTTGCCTTGCTTAAAAAAGTAAAAGGTAAAATCAATACCCCTTTGGTTATTATGACCTACTTAAACCCGGTGCTTGCATACGGCGCAAAAAAATTTTTCCATGCGATGAAGGTGTGCGGTATTTCCGGCGTGATGCTGGTTGATTCGCCGGTTGAAGAGAGCCGTGAGTTTATACGCCTGGCGCGGGCCAACAACATCAATACGATATTTTTTGTAACACCGACCACGGAAAAATCCCGTTTAACAAAAATTACCCAAGCTTCTAATGGATTTATTTATTATATTTCGGTTGCCGGGACGACCGGCTTTCGAGAATTTTGTTATGACGACTTAGCACAAAAGGTCAAGGCTTTGAAGAAAATGTCCCGGACGCCGGTTTGTATCGGTTTTGGTGTCCATAGCCGTGCTCAAGTCGAAAAACTTAGGGTGTTTGCCGATGGCGTGATTGTCGGCAGTGCGATTGTAAAATATATCAGTGAAAATCATAAAAGACCCGGATTCTTAACCGGCCTTGAAAGGTTTGTTGCTCAATTATGCACGAAGTGATCGATATTAACGGCGCCCAATTTATTTTTTCCCCATTTAAAAATACGCAAACCGCATCTTTTGGCATCTTTATTAAAAACGGCGCGCGCTTTGAAGAGAAAAAGATCAAAGGTGCCGCTCATTTCTTAGAGCATCTTATTTTTAAAGGAAGCAAAAAATATTCCTGTAAAAAGATCAAGCAGGAGATCGAAGGCCGCGGCGGGTCCTTGAATGGTTTTACTTCGCAGGAGATCACCGGCTACTATGCTCACTTTTTAAACAAAAACGCGGCGTTGGTCGCGGATATCATCTCCGACATGGTGATAAATCCTCTGATCAAAGAAAAAGATGTGGAGAAAGAACGCAAGGTGGTCCTGGAAGAGATCAAGATGTATAACGACCTTCCGGCGGCGCGCTCATCGGCACTAGTGGATAAGCTTCTCTGGCCCGGCCATGCTTTGGGTGACGAGATCGCCGGCAGCTTTGAGAGTGTAAAAAAAATATCGCGCCGGGACCTGCATGGCTTTCAGCAGGAATTTTATACGCCGGGGCAGATGGTCATCTCCTTAAGCGGTGATGTGTTGGCGCAAAAAGTTATGAAACTCCTGGCTATGCGGATAAAAAAATATAATACCGATAAAGCTTTTGTCTCCCGTGCGCCCTATCCGCTTAACGGGCTTTGGACGATAATCGAAAAAAAACCGATTGAACAGACGCACCTGGGCATTGGTTTTCGCGGCCCGTCATACTTAAGCAAAGAGCGGATCGCCGTCGAGGTGATGAATATTATTTTAGGCGGGAATATGTCGAGCCGCCTTTTTGAACAACTGCGCGAGAACCATCCGGTCTGTTACGATGTCTCATCAGAAGTAAAAAAATACCGCGATACCGGAGCGTTAGTCATCCATGTCGGGTTAGACAAGGCCCATCTTTTAACCGCTCTTTCCGGCATCTTGAAAGAGTTAAGAAAGATCAGTACATTTAAAGTTTCCGGGCCTGAGCTTTCCCGCGCCAAAGATTTTTTTATCGGCCAATTGACGATGGCCCTTGAGAGGCCTCAGGGCTTTATGTTTTATGCCGCGGAGAGTTTTATCCAGAGCAAAAAGATCGAAAGCTTCGAGTCGCTTAAAAAGCAGATTGAATCTGTAACATTTGATGATATACTTAATTGCGCGCGCAAGATCTTTGATCTTAAAAACATTTGCGTTGCCTGTGTCGGCGATGTAGAAGAAGCTTGCGAAGAGAAGATCCGCGCAATATGCAGCAAGGTATAAAATGGTAAAAAAATCAATCTCGGCCTCAACAGACAATTCAGCAAAAGATAAAGCATTAAAATTAGTTAAGATAGTGTTGGAAAAACAAGCGCACGATCCGGTAGTTTTGGATATCCGCGGTATGTCGAGCCTTTGCGATTACTTTGTGATCTGTTCCGGTGAGACCGGCCGGCAAGTCCAGGCGATCGGTGAAAATATTAAGCACCGTGCCAAAGAAGAAGGCCTGGTCGTCCATCACAGCGAATCCGATGATGTCTATGATTGGCTTTTGGTAGATCTTTTCGATGTGGTTGTGCATATCTTTACCGACGAGGCACGAAAATATTATAATCTTGAATATTTGTGGCGTGAAGCAAAAGCAGTTAAGCCTGCCGCTAAACCCAAGGCTAAAACAAAAAAACCTGCTACAAAATCCAAGCCTAAGAGTAGTAGAAGAAAATAAAAACTTCTAACAACATCTAGTGGCGGCAAAAAAAATATCAATTTTTAAAGCGAAAAGGGTTGACTTTAGTTTCTATATTTGTTACATTGGAATAAGAAGCAATACACGCGGTGCAAGCCGCAAAAACCAAGGAGGTGTCCGATGGCAGTGAAGAAAGCAAAGAAAGCAGTGAAGAAGGTAGCAAAGAAGACCGCGAAGAAGAAAAAATAAGAGAGTTTCTTTAGTATATTTAAACCCCGCCCCGGGAACGAGGCGGGGTTTATCTTTTCAACAAGGTTTTTTCTGTGGTATAATTTCTTGGTTTTAAAGGCAAATTCATGTTTACTGGTATTGTAAAAGCAATCGGGAAAGTAGAAAAAATAACCCGTACCGGGTCGTCTACGGTTTTGGGTATTGTCTGCGGCGAGATATTCGCTGAGGCTAAGTTGTCCGATAGTGTTGCGATCAACGGAGTTTGCTTAACGGTATCCAAAAAAGAAAAAGATATTTTATTTTTTGAAGCCGTAACGCCGACTCTCATGAAAACCAATTTAAAGGATTTAAGGACCGGTGCATTGGCCAACCTTGAACCGGCGCTTAAAGTGGGAGAGAGTTTGGGCGGGCACTTTGTGCTTGGCCATGTAGATTGCGCGGCGCGTATTAAGAAGATCATCAACCACGGCGCTTTCCGCCGAGTAGAGGTGGATCTGCCGGCAGGATTTAGAAAATATTTGGTTGAGAATGGGTCGATCGCCGTGGATGGTATTTCGCTGACGCTAAAAAAAGTTATGGCGCGTTCTTTTACCTTGGATATAATACCCTTTACCTGGGAGCATACGGCTCTAAAATTGCGCCACCCCGGGTATATGGCTAATTTAGAATTTGATTACTTGCTCAAGCAAGTGAAAACACCCTAGAGGTATGGCTTCGGTTTCGATGTTCGTGGGGTGACAGTGAACGAAGTGAACGTCAGAGGGGCGAAGCCCCTATGAAGGGCCAGAAGCGTGCAAGATGTTTTGTAAGATGGCACGGTGAGTGATTGGCCTGTATATTTAGACTACGATAATAAGCCGTGGTGCGTAAGCACCCTGGCCCGGGAAGTAGCGCAGCTTGGCTAGCGCGCAACGTTCGGGACGTTGAGGCCGTGGGTTCAAATCCCACCTTCCCGATTTTTAATCCCTCCTGATTTTGTAACCGCTTCCAAAAATACCTTATATTTTGAAGTTAATTCCTTCCTTATGTAATTAAAAAATGTTATATCTTCTTATGGAGGAGAGAATGTTTTTAAGGGGTATATTTTTAAGAGCTACTGCGATTTTATCGGCGCTGCTTTTGGTATTTCAAGGTAATTATCCTGTTTTAGCCCAAAGCTTTCCGATGCATGTGCAATTGACTGATCTCTCTGCGGATTATTCACCGCCGGCCCTGAAGGGATTATATTTTAATCCCAATAAGCCCCAAGATTTTGAATTTATCATAGACCCGGGGACAAAAAAACAAATCACTCGGCAAGAAGCGCTTAGGCTGGTTAACTATTTCTTGGCCGGCCTAACTTTACCGGCGAAAAACCTTTGGGTTAATTTATCGCCCTACGAAGAAGATCGCATTATTCCGTCATCTACAGCGGCTACTGAATTAGGCGAAGGGCTACTGAGGCAAGATTATCTTTTGAAACAATTGGCGGCGAGCTTGACCTATCCGGAGACAGAGGTGGGGAAGAAGTATTGGGAGGAAATCCAGGGTAGGGGCGGTTCGCGAACCGCCCAAACAACAGAACGCCCCCCAACCCCCTCTTTGGCAAAGAGGGGGAGCGAGCAATCATTTAACAAAATCTGGATCGTGCCGGATAAAGCCGCGGTAGAAGAAGAAAATAATGTAGTAATGATCAGCGAGGCGACTTTGAAGGTGATGATGGAAAAGGATTATTTGGCGGCACAACAAAATAATGTAGGGGCGAGGCACGCCTTGCCCGCAATAACGGGAGGGGCATGCCCCTCCCCTACGGACGCGTTCAAAACCCACATCCTCCCTCTGATCGAAAAAGATGTGAATCAGGGAAAGAATTTTGTGCAACTGCGCCAGATCTACTCTTCATTGATTTTAGCGATGTGGTTTAAGAAGAATTTTGCTGCGCGCCTTTATAAAAATTATGCGGATAAAGAAAAAATTACCGGTATCGACCTCGCCGATAAGATGGCTAAAGAAAAAATTTATACTCGTTATCTTGAAGCCTTTAAACAAGGCGCCTACAATTATGTTAAAAAAGAAATCACGGGGACAGGCACCGGAAGCCCCACAAGGGGATCGGTGTATGTCCCCGGAACAAAGATGAAGCGCCAATACTTTTCCGGCGGCGCGGCTTTTGGTTCTTTAGGCCATCAGTTGAAGATACGGCTAAAGATAAAAACGGCAGTGAGCAGTCTTACAGGGTTTATTTCCGTGGCAGCAGCTTTGATTGCTTGCGACAACAACAATGCCAAGAGTATTGATGCGGCGGTAGACGCCGAGAGCCATTCGGATACGGTGACCGTGGTTGATAACGATAGTGCGGTTTCTCTTCCGATCTCCTTTGACGGCGGACCCGCAACCGCAACCAATACCGCAACCGGTACGGGAACGGGGACAGGGGGGCATACGCCGCAAAATACTTTATATTATCCCGATGGCACGATTATGTTCGGCAGCAAGGAACCGGCCGTGGCCTATAATCCGCCGGATTACAATTACACCGGGCTTTATGATGTCGCCGATGGCGGCCAGGGAGATGCCCAGGATATTCTCGATCGGGGGATCAAGGTGGTTAAGATCTATTTGCCGGGAACTTTAGGGCTGCAAAACGCAGGTGTCAATAAAACCCCTAAACAGATCATGCAGGATATAGCGCAAATCGGTCAAAAACTTTCTGCTAAGGGTTTAAAATTTACCTTTGTTTTTTCGCCATACTTTTTTTTAGGCAATACTATCAGTCCAGATGCTTTGCAGGGATATATTCAGGATTTTAAAGATATTTTATCCGGATATGATTGGGTAACGGCAATTCAGCTGGGCAATGAGGAGAATCTTCAGGTGAAAGCCGGCGCGCTCTTAGGCGCTGATGGTAAGCCGCTTGATTTGGCCGCATATTATAAACTTTATGACGAGATCGCCAAGAGCCTTAAGGAAGCAGTGCCGAATAAGCCGGTTATGTTGGGCATGGCTGCGACCGTGCATATTCCGGCCGATGTACGAGATTTGAATGCCAACCTGGCGCTTATCAGGGGTATGAGCAATATCGATGCAATAGCGCTGAATCTTACCAATGGGTCTTCGGTTTCAATGTACAATGCGCTTTTGGAATATATTCATAACCAGCTGGGCAGGCCGATCATCGGCAGCGAAATCGGTATGCCGCGTTATGTTGCCCAGGGTTATTCCAGCCAGGCCGGTTCGGTTTATGATCCCGCCAAGGCCCAAGCCAAGATCGATCAGGATATTTCGCGCATGATCTTGGCCCAATGCGATACGACCGGTAATGCCGCCGGAGTTTTTTTATTTGCTTATTTTCAGAACTCCGTAGATAGTGCGGGTGGCCAATATTATGATTTGTCACCATTTTTTAAGGCAACCGTCGGCAATTTTGTAACGGCCCCTTCCGGTTATGTCAAGCCGCAACCGGGTAGCTGGGATGAGGCGAGCTTTTGGCTGGCAGCGGATGTTCCCGAAGATAACCGGGATTATTTTAGCGGCTATCTTACGTATTACGATTCTTTGGCCGACCCTTCGCAGGTAAATAATTTAAAGAAATTTGCGAGCGCCGCCGCCTATTATTTATTGCTTTCGCAGATGGCCGATACGGATTTAACCGGATTTTCTAATACTTTTGACCGATTGGCAAAGTATGAATCGGCGGATGTCGATAGCGCACTGGGGTGGTCGCCGTACGAGGACGCGGTTGGCATTACGATGATCGCGGCGGATATCGCTACCGGAAGCAGGCTCGATACTTTTAACAAGACTTTGAGCGATCACCCAGGCAATATCGGGAATGACGCGCGCGCAAAATTAAAAACATTAAAATTTTCCGAGGATATGGAGGGTGGCAGCGTTGAGGTGACAGAAAACAAAGATGATGGGATGGCCTTGGGGCCGCTGCAATTGCGCCGTGCGAAAACTATTGTTCCCGATAGGATGATCAAGAGATTGATCAATAAGCTGGAGAACGCAGGGCATAAAGCGATTTTAACGCCGATTGTTTCACTGCCTGGAGAAGCAAACCAGGTGTATACGTATTCCCGTCTTTATAGAGATCTGCTGGCCTTTAATTCTCCCGCGGACCGGGTTTTAATGCTGCATAACGATCTTTCGGCATTATCTGAAGAATTGTTGGCGATTGTCTTATGGCACGAAAACGGCCATGTGTTGATGGACAATGGAAGGTTAACTATTGAGCGTACGGGTTCTGATAATGCAGAGCTTATAGTAAATGGCAAAATTTTAGAATTAAAACGTAACGATGCCAAGGCTTTTGTCGCCAAGGCTTATGAGATGTATAAAGGTAATGATATTCAACGTGGCAACCATTATTTGCTGCGCGCTCTTGCGCGGGAGATCTTTGGCGAATCGGATATGAAGTTAAGTATTGCGATCAAAGAGCTTAAAGCTAAGCATGGCCTCCCTGGGCTGAATGATGCCGCCCCGGCTCACACCGGCGGCGTGAATTTGACCGAAGATTGGCTCAAAGTTAAAGCAACCAAGAGAGAGGGCGGCTTAAGCGATTCTTCTCAAGCTTCTTCTGCAGATTTTACCGGCTGGCGCGCCGTGATCAAGCACTTAGAGCCGGTGAATAAAGAGTCAATTGCCCGCCTGATTCAGCAACCTTCTTATCGCTAATTATTTCAAATCGATATTAATATTTCGTTGTATAATGTATAAACTTTATGAAGCACTATTTAGGAATCGATTGGGGCGGTACATACCTTAAAGCCGGGTTGGTTGATGAGCGTGGTGTAATTATCGCCAAGGAGGTTTTTCCTTCTTCGGCTTTTTCAAGCCGGCCGGCTTTTATTCATAACCTGGAAGATATTCGTAGAAAATTCAGCCGATATAAAATTTCTGCCGTTGGCATCGGCGCGCCCGGGATCATTAATGTAAAAAAGGGTTTTATCTATAAGCTTCCCAATGTTAGAGGCTGGGATAATTTTCCATTGGTGAAAACCTTATCCCAGGCGCTTAAAGTGCCGGTTTTTTTAAGTAATGACGCTAAACTATTTGCTTTGGCTGAGGCACGCCTGGGTGCCGGTAAAAATAAGGAACGAGTCTTATTCTTTACCTTGGGCACCGGGTTGGGTTCAGCCTTTATATATAAAGGTAAGATCATGAAAGGTGAGACTAGCGCGTTTGAGATGGCCCATGTGCCGATAAGCCTTGAAGGGAAAAGGTGCGGTTGTGGTGCGTTCGGCTGTATCGAGACTTATGTCGGAGCGAATTATCTGCTCAGCGAATATGCCCGGATTAAAAAATGCTCCAGGCCGGCCGAGGTGAGCACGCTCTACGCTTTGGCAAAAAAAGGCGATGCTGCAGCCTTAAAGGTGTGGCGGGAGTTTTCTCACGCCTTAGGCAAATTTTTAGGGGGGATGGTCAATATTTTTAACCCCGAGGTGATTGTTTTAGGCGGCGGTGTTTCCGGGGCCTTTGACCTCTTTAAGCCCATGCTTTTAAAGGAGATAAAAAAACAAGCTCTTTCTGTGCATTGCAAAGATCTGAAGATTATCAAGGCGATGCTTGAGGACTCCGGGATGATCGGTGCTGCGCTTTTGGCTAAAGATGGGGTAGCGAAAACTAACGATAAATTTGGTTGCCGATAACCTCTAAATATACGATAATTATAAGATATATAAAATGAAGAAGATAGTTTTAACTTTTTTATTCTTATTCTTTTCTCTGGCCGCTTACTGCGAAGCCCCGCCGTTATCGCCGGTTACGATCGATGGTGATACGGTGGAATATCAGCAGGGTAATGGCAAAGTTTTGGCCAAGGGCAATGTTAAGATACATTTTCAGGATATCTATATTACCTGCGATGAAGCCGATTATGATGCCGCCAGCGGCCTGGCCGCGCTCCGGGGGCATATCTATATTACCGGTATTTCTTTAGCTCAGGGCGGCCTTAAACCCGGAGCAAAAAATGCTTCGGCTAAGCCGCCTAAGCAACCCAAATTGAATAAAGACGGAAAACCGGTTAAATCGAAAAGTATCATCAATGGCCCGGGGATCGTTTACGGCGACCACGCGACCTTTGATTTTAATAAAAAGTCTATGGTCATGGAGCGTGTCCGCATTGAGATGAAGCCGCTTTATATTGAGGCGGATACGGTTACCCGCCCCGACGATGTAAAGGAGATCTTTAACAACGCGTTTTTTACTACCTGTGACTTGAGAAAGCCGCATTACCGTTTCCGGGCGAAGCATGTTGTAGTTTATCCAAAAAAGAAGATCATCGCGCATAATATTATTTTTTATGTGTTCGATGTCCCATTGTTTTATTTTCCTTATATGATCATGCCGGCTAACGATAAAGCTTCGCCCTTTGAAGCATCCTATGGCACGGGCAGCGAGTGGGGGGCGCATTTACTCACCCGCTGGCGTTATCACCTGGGCGATGAAGACAGGGGTAGGGTGATCCTTGACGATTACCAGCGCCGTGGTATCGGTACGGGTGTGACGAACATGCTTGATAGTAAAGATTTCGGACAACTTCTCGGTACGTATTACCATTTGCAGGATAATCTTTATTCTTCAAAAGAACGTCCGGATCTGTTTAAGCAATACCCGGAGCGGGTGGGGATGGCCGATAAATATTTAGACCGCGACCGCTATAAAGCCGATTTGGCTTATAATTGGCAGCCTAATGAGAATCTTTCTTTTATCGGTGAACTTAATAAATCTTCCGATGAATTTTTTACCAAGGATTTTTTCCGGCAGGAATATGATGCTGTTCCCCAGCCATTGACCTATGGCCTGGCCAGTTATGCCTTTGGGCGCTCAGCGTTGTCGATTTTAGCGCAGGACCGCGTGAATAATTTTTACGGTGAGACTGAATATCTGCCGCAGATAAGTTACGATGCTTACCGCCAATCGATTGCTTCGACTAATTTTTATTTTCAATCCAATACTGCTTTAAGCAGATTAGATTACAAAACAGCTTATACCGGGATAGAAAACCATACGGACCGGGCTTATTCGAACGATATTATCAGCTATGTGCAAAACGTCGGTTTTGTGAAGGTTGTTCCATACGTGGGTGAAAGTTTGACCTATTATTCGCGCGGGTTAAATAACGGCGACAATGATCTCTTCCGCACTGCCTTTGAAGACGGTATTGGCTTTAGCGCCAAATTTTATAAACCGTTTGATTTTAAGATGAATATGTTTGGCGAAGAGATCGAAAAGTTACGCCACGTCTTAACGCCGGAGATCGATTATGCTTTTGTCCACGCGCCGACCGTTAATCAGAGCCGTTTGTTCCAATACGATACGTTGGATGCATTGGCGCGTACTGAAAATGTCACCTTTACTTTGGCCAACAAATTACAGGCTAAGGCCGGCGCCCACACCTGGGATCTATTGTATTTTGCTCCTTCGGTAGTTTACGATGTAGACCATGACGGCAAGGGTAATCATCTGGATTCCTTCAACAGCACGCTGGAGTATTATCCGCATCCGAATATGTCGCTTCGGGCCGACAGCGATTATGATTTTTTGACGCATCGTTTTAAAAGTGTAGATGCCGATTTCTATTTTGCCGATCCTAAAAGTGACCCTAAAGACCCAAAATATTCAATTGCTACGGGTGAGCGTTATGCCGGTAAAGCTGCCCAGCCCCAGAATACACTAGATTTTACTTATAAACTTACACCTAAGATCTCCTTCCATAGTTATGCGGTTTATGAATGCCACACGCATGAATTTCAAGATTTGTTATTTAATCTGCGTACCGACTTGCATTGCTGGTGGATGGATACCGGGTTTGAGGTAGATTCTAAGCATAATCGAGTTATCCGGATAACTTTTACTTTAAAGGCTTTCCCTGACCTTCATTTTGGCGGCTACCAAAAATATAATCCTACGCCTAAAACTGAGTATTAAAATGGAAAAAATCTGTGTTGTCGGTGCCGGGCATGTTGGTTTAGTCGCCGCAGCGGGCTTTGCTGATTTAAAACATCAGGTGGTCTGTGTTGACAATAACCGTGAAAAGGTCGCCGCCTTAAAGAAGCTTAACATCCCTTTTTACGAGCCCGGCCTCGAAGCCCTGGTTAAGAAAAATTTCAAGAGTAAGCGCCTTACCTTCAGCGATAATCTGGATGAGGCGATTTTACAATCGACGGTAATTTTTATTGCGGTCGGTACACCGCCTTTGCCGGATGGTTCGGCGGATTTATCGGCCGTAGAAAACGTCGCGCGCACCGTAGCGCGTAACCTGAATGCATATAAACTGGTCATTGAAAAATCTACGGTTCCGGTGCAGACCGGAAAAAAGATCAAAGAGGCGATTACGCGTTATAAAAAAAATAATATCCCCTGCGATGTGGCCTCTAACCCTGAATTTTTACGCGAGGGTAAAGCGGTCTATGACTTTTTTTATCCCGACCGCATTGTGGTGGGGGTCGAATCAAAACGCGCGGAAAAGATCGTACGCGGAATTTATGCCAAGCTTAAAGCTGAGATCATTATTACGGACATCAATACCGCTGAGATCATCAAGCATGCTTCCAATTCGTTTTTAGCGGCGAAGATCTCGTTTATTAATGCTATCTCACGTATTTGTGATTTAGCCGGGGCGGATGTTTTAAAGGTGGCTGAAGCGATGGGCAAAGACAAGCGGATCGGGCCGCAATTTTTAAATGCCGGTATCGGCTGGGGCGGGTTTTGTTTTCCTAAAGATGTCGAGGCGTTTATCCATATCGCCGGCCAGTTAGGCTATAAATTCGGTTTTTTAGAAGAGGTAAAAAAGATCAACGAAGACCAGCGGCATTATTTTGTGGCGCGGATTAAAGAGCGGCTTTGGGTCTTAAAGGGCAAAAAGATCGCGGTATTAGGGCTCACCTTTAAGCCCGATACCGATGATATGCGCTTTGCGCCGTCGATCGATATTGTCGAGGCTTTGATCGCCGAGGGGGCGCAGGTTTCGGTCTACGATCCGCAGGCCGCCGAAGCTAAAGAGATCTTCAAAGAGCGGGTAATTTTTGCCGAAAATGCTTTGGACGCGGTAGCTGCCAGCGATTGCGTCTGTTTTTTAACGGAATGGCCGGAATTTAAAGAGATCAATTTAAAGAAGATGAAAAAAGCTATGCGCCACGCCCTGGTAGCCGATGGGCGCAATATGTTCGACAAAAAGAAGATGATCAAAGTGGGTTTTGATTATATTGGCATAGGAAGGTAATATGCAAATCGCAGATCTATTAAGCAAAAAGATAAAAGAACGTACGGCGAAGATCGCAATTGTCGGCTTAGGTTATGTGGGCTTGCCCTTAGCGCAGGCGTTTGCCGAAAAAGGGTTTTATGTTTATGGCTATGACCTTGACGCAGGTAAGGTCGATAAGTTGAAAAAAGGGATTAAATATATTACCGATGTCGACCCCAAAGATATTTTGGCTTTGATCAAAAAGGATAAATTTTTCCCGACTTGTGATGCGGCCATGATCAGCTTATGCGATGCGGTGATTATTTGTGTGCCGACACCGCTGCGTAAAGTAACCGTGCCGGATATTTCCTATGTTGTTGCCGCGAGTAAAGCCGTGGGCAAATACGTTAAGCGCGGCCAGTTGGTCATTTTAGAGAGCACCTCTTATCCGGGGACAACCCGTGAGATCCTTTTACCGGAGCTTAAAAAAGGGGGTCTAAAAGAAGAGCGTGATTTTTTATTATGTTTTTCGCCCGAACGTGTTAATCCCGGCGATAAAAAATTTCCTGTAACCAGTATTCCCAAGGTGGTCGGTGGCTTATCCCCGGCGGCTACCGAAGCCGCGGCGCTTTTATACGGGACGATCATTAAAAATATTTTCCGGGTATCCAGCCCGGAAGCGGCCGAGACCTGCAAGCTTTTAGAGAATACTTTTCGTCTGGTCAATATTGCTTTAGTTAATGAATTCGCCATGGTCTGCCACAAGATGAAGATCGATATCTGGGAGGTCATCGCGGCAGCGAAGACAAAACCTTTTGGTTTTATGCCGTTTTACCCCGGGCCCGGTGCCGGCGGCCATTGTTTGGCAGGAAAAGAATCTTTGCTTGTGCAAACCAACAACAGCCAGAGCATGACTACGTTTAAAGATTTGTTTGAAGCGAAATATTCTAACGGTTGCCCCAAACATTCAATCAACGGCGTGGATTATGTAAGGCCCATCGGCCTTAACGTGTTGAGTTTTGATGTTGCCAGGCAGCAGCCGGTTTTTAAAGAAGTGGGTATGCTCAGCCGCCGAAGAGTTTCCGGGCCGGTATTGAAAGTGGTGACCAATGATAATCGTGAGGTTTATTTAACCGATAAGCATCCCATGTTGGTTGAGAGCGATCGTCAATTTGTAACGAAGTGGGCAAGCGATCTAAGGCCGGGCGATGTCCTGCCTTTTGTTACGACTGTGCCCCAAACGGATTCTAAGGCGCAGAAAGATGACGCGATAGATCTAGTTGATGCGCTATCCGGCACAAATTTAGTGGAAAAAACCCGCGTAAGAATCGACGGCGAAAATTGGCAAAAGTATAGACAAGCCATTGGCAGCCTAAAAATATCTAAAGAAAAAATACGCGATTTTATTCGGGGTAATTATCTGCCCCTGAACTATTTTTTAGAAGCAGAACGAGCAGGTTTTATAAAAATAAAGCATGATAATCTCTGGCTTTGTTCCGGCGTGGGTAACGCATCAAGGCAAATATCGGCTGTATTTACGATCGATAATAATTTATGCCGCCTGGTGGGTTATTATTTGGCCGAGGGTTGTATCACCAAAGATAAATCGGCACGGGTGCGGTTTACTTTCCATAGAGAAGAAACGGAAACCATTGCCGATTTACTTTCGATTTTGGACGGTTGGAAAATAAAATATTCGGTTTATCATTCTAAGCGGTGGAAAAGCGCCTGCATAAAGGTTTCTTCGAATATCTTTGCTTTTTTCCTCCAAGACATCCTGGAATGCGGCATCAATTCTTATACGATGCGTATTCCTGATATAATTTTTTCTCAAGATAAAATAAAACAGCGCGAGCTGCTTAAGGGGATGTTTAGAGGCGACGGCGGAGTGCATATAAAATTGGGCAAGCGCAGTTATGTTAAAAACGGCAAAAGTTACTGCCACCAAAGCAATAATGCTACGGTTAACTATTATTCAATAAGCGATAATTTATTCCAGCAATTGGTCCACTTGCTTCAGGCTCACGAGATTATTCCGGCTTTTACCTCTAAGCAAAATAATTTACGTATTACCGGGCATGATCAGCTGAGCAAAATGAGCGATATTTTTCTCGACAGCAAAAAGCGAAAGTTGGAGAAGTTTTTCTTGGCACATATTAAAGATGAGCCCAACCGCAGTTTTAAACGTTATAAAGATTTTGCGGTTTGTTCCGTAAAACGGGTAGAGCCAGCCAAAGCGGATTATGTTTATTCTATGGAGGTAGAGGATACCAATACGTTTGTAACTTCTTATGGTATTGCCGTACATAATTGCCTTCCATGTGACCCGGTTTACTTATCCTGGAAGGCGAAAAAATTTGGGTTTAAAACTAAAATGATCGATACCGCCGTTTATATCAATCACTTTATGCCGGATTATGTGGTTGAGCGCTTAAGCGAGCTTTTAAACGGCATCAAAGGGAAAAAGATCCTGGTGATCGGTACGACCTACAAAAAAGATGTGCGTGACTTACGCGAGTCGCCGGCGATCGAGATCATCGATAAGCTTAAAAAAGCTAAAGCCAAAGTAGCTTATTTTGATCCGTTGATCCCTTACTTAAAGATCGGCGATTTAAATATGAAGAGCATCGCGCTTACTAAGGCAACGGTCAGGCCATATGCTTGCGTCGTGATCGCGACTGCGCATTCGGATGTGGATTATGATCTGATCGCGCAAAATGCCCGGCTTGTGTTCGATACGCGCAATATTTTTCCGCAAAAACAGGCCAACATTAAAACGATTTAAATGATGAGCAAGGCCAAACCAAAAAACATTCTTATTACCGGCGGTGCGGGCTTTATCGGCTCGCATCTTACGCGTTATCTTTTAAATAACGGCTATCGGGTAATCTGCATGGATAACCTTATCACCGGCAGTAAAGATAATATCAAGGAGCTTTTAAAGAATAAAAATTTTACTTTTATAAAGTACGATGTGACCAAGGAATTAAAGTTAAAAGGCCCAATCGATTGGGTGATGCACCTGGCTTCTTTAGCTTCGCCCAAATATTACTGGAAGTATCCGATCAAGACCCTTAAGTCCGGGTTTTTAGGGACGCACAATTGTTTGGGGTTAAGCAAGGCGAAAAAGGCCCGGTTTCTGCTTGCTTCGACCTCGGAAGTCTATGGCGACCCTATGGTCCACCCGCAAACCGAAGAGTATTGGGGTAATGTCAACCCGATCGGCGAGCGCTCCTGTTATGATGAGAGTAAGCGCTCCGCTGAGGCGTTGGCTTATGCTTATTGGCGCCAGCATAAGGTCGATGTGCGGGTAGCGCGGATTTTTAATACTTATGGCCCGAATATGCAAGTCGATGATGGGAGAGTCGTTTCCAACTTTATTGTCCAGGCTTTGCGCGGCAATGATATTACTATTTTTGGTAACGGCGAACAGACACGTTCTTTTTGCTATGTCGATGACCTGGTCAAGGGATTGGTAAGCTTGATCCAAAGCGATTATCAACAACCGGTCAATTTAGGTAATCCCGGTGAATTTAAGATCATGGAGCTGGCAGAGATGGTATTAAAATTAACTAAATCCAAGGCTAAATTAAAATTTATGGCTTTACCGGCGGATGACCCCAAGCAGCGCTGCCCGGATATTGCCCGGGCAAAAGAGATCTTAGGCTGGGAGCCGGTTGTGAACCTGGAAGAAGGCCTTAAGAAAACCATTCCTTATTTTGCCGCGAGGGTCAAGCCATGATCGGTATTTTAGACCTGCACCGCGAATACGCAACGATTGCCGGTGGCCTGGCACAAGGGCTTGAGGCTTGCCTTAAAAGCCAGGCGTGGATCTTGGGCGAACCGGTGATTGAGTTGGAAAATAAGTGTGCGCAATATCTGGGAGTAAAATATGCCGTAGGGTTAAATTCCGGCACTGACGCTTTGATCTTGAGTCTACGCGCTTTGGCGATTAAAACCAAAGGTAAAGAGTATTTTGATAAAAAAGATGAGATCATCACGACACCCTTTACTTTTATTGCGACTGCTGAAGCAATCGTCTCAGCCGGAGCAACACCGGTATTTGTAGATATTGATTTGGATACCTTCAACATCCGGCCGGCGGCAATAGAAAAAGCCATCACTAAAAATACCGTTGGCATTTTACCGGTGCATCTTTACGGCTTAAGTGCGCAGATGAAAGAAATCATGGGTTTGGCGAAAAAGCATAAACTTTTTGTCTTGGAGGATGTGGCTCAGGCCTTTGGGGCGAAAAGTAACGGCAAAAAAGCCGGGACGATTGGTGATTGCGGGGCGTTTAGCTTTTTTCCTTCCAAAAATCTAGGCGGTTATGGCGATGCCGGCATGGCCGTGACGAACGATAAAAAAATCGCTGATCTTTTGAAAATATTACGTAACCATGGCCAGAGCGCGGCTTATAAGGCCGATTATATTGGTTACAATTCGCGCCTCGATTCGATCCAGGCGATGGTGCTTTTGGCAAAATTAAAATATATTGATGAGTGTAACCGTAAACGCCAGGCGGTCGCCGCGCAATATGATGCGGCCTTTAACGGTATAAAAGATTTAGCGCTTACGCGGATTCCCGGCGATTCAACGCATGTTTACAACCTTTATACTATGCGAGTTAAGCCGAATCGCGATAAATTTTTAAAGTATTTAAACGCTAACGGTATCGGTGCCCGGGTTTATTACCCTCATTTACTCTCTCAGATGAAAGCTTTTAAAAATTCTAAGGTCAAGGGTAGCCTTGTCAATGCTAATACGGCAGTAAAACAAGTCGTTACCTTGCCGGTCCATCCGTTTTTAACCCAAGAGGATATCGGACAGGTTATTCAGGCCGTCAAATCCTTTCGCTGATTTGCGCGTTCACGCTTGGCACCACTGAGCCCAAGGCCTTATCGCTTATTGACTAAACTCGCATGATGCGCTAGTATGGTAATTATGAAAAAAAGATATTTGTCAGGCTCACTTGAAGATATTTGCTTTAAGCACCATAAAATGGCGTTTATCTCCGGCCCCCGCCAGTGCGGCAAGACTACCTTGGCAAAGATGACGCTTAAAGAGCGCGGTGTAGGAAGCTATCATAATTGGGATGAAACTCAATTTCGTCGTCTTTGGGTCAAAGAGCCGCAATCGATTATCCCTCAAAGTAAAGGCAAAACGCCGCTAATAATTTTTGATGAAATCCATAAGGCGAAGCTGTGGAAACGCACGCTTAAGGGTATTTATGACAGCATGGATGATCGAGGTGCGGATATTATCGTTACCGGCAGCGCACGGCTTAATGTGTATAAAAAGGGTAGCGATAGTTTGATGGGCAGGTATTTTCATTTTCGTTTACATCCGTTTTCTTTGGGTGAGTTAGAAAAAGGACCGCCTCTTTCACCAAAAAAAATTATTGATAATGTTTTCGAAAAACCGCTGGTTTCTTCCAAACAACGGCAAGCAACCCTGAGGAATTTGTTGCATTTTGGCGGTTTTCCCGAGCCTTTTTTGGCGCAGAGCGATCAGATTTTGCGCTTGTGGCAAAAAGGAAGAAAGGAAAAAGTTATACGTGAAGACTTGCGAGATTTGACACGTATACCAGAACTAAGCCAAATTGAAATGCTGGTATCGCTTTTGCCGGAACAAATTGGATCTTTTTTGAGCCGTGCTTCTTTGCGTAGCGATTTAGAAGTTAGCTTTGATACGGTTCGCCGGTGGATAATTTATCTTAAGGAACTTTATTACTTATTTGAGATTAAGCCGTATCAACAAAATATTAAGCGGTCATTAAAAAAAGAAGGCAAAGTGTATCTTTGGGATTTTTCAGAAGTAGTTGACGAAGCTGCACGTTTTGAGAATCTAGTAGCTTGCCACTTATTAAAATTTTGCCATTTCTGGACCGATTGCGGTGAAGGTGAATTTGAGTTATTTTGTTTGCGTGACAAGCAGCAGCATGAAATAGATTTCCTTATTTGTAAAGATGCTAAACCTTGGTTGCCGGTAGAGGCAAAGCTGAACAACGCGGCCCCTTCCGCTAATTGGGGAACCTTTTTAAAACAACTTCCGTGTAAAAAAGGGCTGCAGATAGTTTTAAAAGATAATATTTGGCAACATCATAAAAATCAAGATGGGCAAGTACTTGTTGCCAGCGCCAGCGATGTTTTGCCATTTTTTGTTTGATAAACCCATTTGAACATTAATTATTTATTCTCCGATAAAAACCTCTCTTTGATATAATATTTGTTGATGAGTAAAACAATTTTTAAAAATGGTTACAGCCCCGATGATTTTTGGGCTAATCAGCGCGGTGAGCGGTGATAATGTTGCAGGCGGTGATCTTAGCCGGGGGCCGCGGTACTCACCTTAAACCTCTTACTGATAATCTGCCTAAGCCGATGGTTTTGATCCACGGTAAACCCTTTCTTGAGTATTTAATAAAATTTTTAAACCAACAGGGTTTTAAAAAATTTCTTATTCTTTCCGGTTATCTGGGCGAGCAGATCGAAAATTACTTTAAGGACGGTAAGGCTTTCGGTGTTCAAATAAAGTATTCGCGCGAAAAAGGACTTTTAGGGACTGCGGGAGCGCTAAAGAATGCCGTCGCTTTTTTAGAGGATGAATTTATCCTCTTTAATGGCGATACGCTTTTAAATATCGATTACCATAAATTGATCGCGGCATTTAAGGCCGAAAAAAAATCCGCGATGGTTACGGCTTATTGTGATCAAAGTGGATTTAAGCCCAACCTTGCCCTTTCTGGCCGCCGGGTAACGGGCTATAGCCGTAGTAAAATCGAGGGTAAGACCCACATTGATTCCGGAGTTACGGTTTTGAGTAAAAAAGTTTTGAATTTAGTACCCCTTAAAAAGGTTTGTTCGCTGGAGGATGAGATCTACCCGCAATTGATCGCGCAAAAAGAACTTGCGGCCTTCATTGCAGAATCAAAGTTTTACGATATGGGCAGTTTCGAGGGCTTAAAAGATATTGCGGATATTTTAAGGTAAAGCGGGTGTAAAATCCGTTGACATCCCGTATACTTAGGATTATTATACTTACGAGTATATAAAATCTAAAAGATTTTTGGTATGAATTTTGTAAACCGAAAAAAAGAATTAAAAGCGTTGGATGAATGGTGGCGCGAACGCGTGCGTCAGCTTATTGTTATTTATGGTAAGCGGCGGGTAGGTAAAACCGAACTTATCAAGCAATTCATAAAAGACAAGCCGTCGGTTTATTTTTTAGCAGATAAAGTTAGCGAAAAAGATAATTTAAGGATGCTCTCCAGAAGCATTGGGGCTTTTTTTAATGATGCTTTATTAGAGAAAAACGGGTTAAGTGAGTGGTATGATTTATTTGCGTATTTAAAGGCGAAGCCTAAACGTTTTATTTTGGCGATCGATGAATTCCCTTACCTTGTTGATACAAACAAAGCAATATCGAGTGTTTTTCAAAAAGGTTGGGATGAGTATTTAAAAGATACCGGTATATTTTTGATTCTTTCCGGTTCCTCGATCGGCATGATGGAAGCGGAAACCCTTTCCCATAAGGCGCCGCTTTACGGCAGGCGTACCGGGCAAATATTAGTAAAACCTTTACGCTTTAGCGAGGTTAAAGAGTTTTTCCCTCGCCGCTCTTTGAATGATATTTTAAATATCCATACAGTTGCCGGCGGTATTCCGGCGTATATATTGCAAGTAAAACAAAAAGGTTCGTTTAAAAATGCCGTGGAGCAAAATTTTTTACGGCCACAAGCATACTTATATAATGAGGTAGAATTTATTCTTAAGGAGGAATTGCGCGAGCCCCGGACATATTTTTCTATTCTCAGGGCAGTTGCATTGGGTAAGCGTAAATTCGGCGAGATCGTTAATGATACCGGCTTACAGAAAAATATTATTATGAAATATTTGGGAGTTCTTGAGGATTTACATTTGTTAAAAAAGGATTTACCAATAACGGAAAAAATACCGATGCGCTCTAAAAAGGGGCTTTATTCCATCGAGGACCAATTTTTTATTTTTTGGTTTAATTACATTTTTCCGTTTAAAAGCGAGTTGGAATTGGGTAAAACTTCGAGCCTCTGGGCTAAGTTTTCCCGAGAGTTTAATTTGCTGGTCAGCAAGAATTACGAAAGGGTGGCAAGAGATATCGTCGTTGATAATGAAGGCCTGTTTTTCCCCATGCTTAGAGTCGGCCGTTGGTGGGACAATAACGAAGAGGTTGATCTCGTTGCTTTAAACGAAGAAGAAAATAAAATACTTTTTAGCGAGGTTAAGTGGTCGAATAAGCAGGTAGGTACGAATGTTTACGATAATTTAAAAAGGAAAGCCCGTATAGTTGAGTGGGGTAAGCCTGGGCGGATTGAATTTTTTGCTCTTTTTTCTAAGAGTGGATTTACTTCGGCCATGAAGACTATTGCCGTAAAAGAAAAAGTTATTTTATTCAAGGGGGATAAACCTATAAACCCGTGAATACCCTTGACGGAGCCGATTGGTTACGATAGATTGATTTGTTTCTATAAAAGGTAGGTAATATGAAGGTAGTAATATTAGCCGGTGGGCGCGGGACACGCTTAAGCGAAGAAACTTCATCGATCCCTAAGCCGATGGTCGAGATCGGGGGGAAACCGATCATCTGGCATATCATGAAGAGCTACTCGCGTTTTGGCTTTAATGAGTTTATTATTTGCTTAGGCTATAAAGGTTATCTGATTAAAGAATACTTCTCTCACTATTTTCTCCACATGAGCGACGTTACGATCGATTTAAAAAACAATAAACAAACCGTTCACGCCTCGGCCAGCGAGCCATGGAAGATAACCTTAGTCGATACCGGCCTAAACACCATGACCGGCGGCCGGATCAAACGCGTAAAAAAATATATCGGCAAGAGTGCATTTTTGCTTACTTACGGTGATGGGTTAGCCGACATCGATCTTAAAAAGCTAGTAGAATTTCACAAGAAACATGGGGCGCTTGCAACGATCACGGCGGTCCAGATGGCCGGCAGATTCGGTGCGCTGGCCTTAGGCGGTAAAGACGAGGTAACTTCCTTTTGTGAAAAACCCCATGGCGACGGTGCCTGGATCAATGGCGGTTTCTTTGTTTTAGAACCCAATGTTTTAGATTATATTTCCGGTGATGATTCGACCTGGGAACAGGCGCCGCTGAAAAGCTTAGCCCGCGATAAAAAACTTGTCGCCTACCGGCATAAAGGGTTTTGGAAGTGTATGGATACCTTACGCGACAAGGTCGAATTGGAAAACTTGTGTGACGCTGGCAACCCACCTTGGGGCACATGAACAAAAATTTTTGGCAAGATAAAAAAGTATTAGTCACCGGTTACGAAGGGTTTTTAGGTTCAAATCTGACCCAAAGACTCATTGCGTCCGGCGCTAAGGTGGTAGGGCTGGATATCCTGGTTAAGCGCAAAGAGACCACCCTTACCGCCGAAGATTATAAACACTTTACCTATATAAAGGGAAGTGTGGTCGATTATCCAAGGCTTAAAAAGATCCTGGAGCAACATAAGATCGATACGGTTTTCCATCTGGCCGCCGAGGCGACCGTAGGCAAGAGCTATAGCGATCCTTTGGTGAATTTTTCCACCAATATTGAAGGCACCTGGAAATTGCTTGAAGCTTGCCGTGGGTGTAAGAGTGTCGAGACGATTGTCGTGGCTTCGACGGATAAGGCTTACGGCAGCCATAAAAAATTGCCTTACAAAGAAGACGCGGCGCTTATTGGCAATCACCCCTATGATGTTTCGAAAAGCTGCGCCGATTTGATTGCCTATACCTATTTTCACACTTATGGTTTGCCGGTCGCGACCACCCGTTGCGGAAATATTTACGGCCCGGGCGATTTTAATCTTTCGCGCATTGTGCCGGATGGTATTCGTTGTGCCGCAACCGGTGATACGCTTTTGATCCGCAGCGACGGCAAGTTTACCCGCGATTATGTTTATGTCGACGATATCGTTGAAGGTTATTTAGCCTTAGCCCAAAAACTCAATAAGCTTAAATTAGGCGGCGAGGCTTTTAATTTCAGCGATGAAAAGCCTTTAAGCGTTAAAGCCCTGGTCGCAGAGATCTTTAAGGTTTTCGGCAAAAAACCAAAATATAAAATCCTTAATACCGCGAAATATGAGATCAAACACCAATATCTCTCTTCGGCTAAGGCGCGGAAAGTTTTAGGCTGGAAGCCGCGCGTGGCTCTGCGCGAGGGGTTACTCCGGTCGGCAGCCTGGTATAAAAAAATAGCACAATGAAGGGTTGGCTAAGCGGCAAGTTTGGGCGCCAAGCGCGGTTTATCCTTGTCGGTGCCTGGAACACTCTCTTTGGGTATGGTGTCTTTTTAGGCTTTAACGCGATTTTCAGCAGGGTTTTTCAAAACCGTGCCGCAGCCTATATGCCGGCAATCGTCTTAAGCAATATATTTTCGATCGTCAACGCGTTTATTTTCCATAAACATATTACTTTTCGCTCAAAGACATCCGGTAAGGCGATGATCTTGGAATTTTTCCGGTTTTCCTGCACTTACTTAGTCTCATTCGCCTTAAGTTTGATATTGATGCCGGTTTTGGTGGAAATATTTAAATTGAAGCCGGCGGTCGCGGCTATAGCGATCATTTTAGTGATAACGATTATAAGTTATGTGGCGCATGCGAACTTTTCATTTAAAAAGAGCAGCGGCCATGAGTAAAAAAACTATTTTTCTTACCGGTGGCAGCGGCTTCATCGGACGCAATCTTATTGAGCAATTGGCCAGCCGGTATGATATTATTGCGCCCAGCCACAAAGCGCTCGAGTTGACCGATCAAGCCGCGGTTACGGATTTTTTCAAAAAGCAGAGCTTCGACGTAGTAATACATTCCGCAGTCAAGCCTGGCCATCGCAATGCGCCGGATCAGGCAGGAATATTCGAGGCAAGCTTACAGATGTTTTTTAATCTGGTACGTAACCGCGATAAATTCGGGAAATTGATCTTTTTAAGTTCCGGTGCGGTTTATGATATATCGCAGCCGATAGTAAAAGTTAAGGAGGAGGGTTTAGGCCTCAGGGTACCGGTTGATGGGCATGGCCTTGCCAAATATATTATCGCCCGGCATATTGAGCAATTAAATAATGTGCTGGAGCTGCGGATCTTCGGGATTTTTGGTAAATATGAAGATTATTCGATCCGGTTTATTTCTAATGCGATCTGTAAAGCGCTTTTTGACCTGCCGATTACTTTAAGGCAAGACCGTAAATTCAATTATCTTTATATCGATGACCTGGTGAAGGTTGTTGAATATTTTATTCTCAATCAAAATAAATATAAGGCATACAATGTAACTTCGGATTCCCCGGCCAATTTGCTTGAGGCGGCACGGATGGTAAAAGCCATTTCCGGCAAAGACCTGCCGATTGCGGTAGGGCGCGAGGGGTTGGGCCTGGAATATAGCGGCGATAATACCCGGTTAAAGCAGGAAATACCGGGCCTTTCATTCACTTCTCTAGAGGACGGAATAAAAAAGCTCTATATTTGGTATAAGCAAAATCAAGGGGCGATAGATAAAAGCCCGCTCTTGTTTGATAAATAAAAAATCACGGCTTAAGAGCATTTGTGTGTAAATCATCATAAGTCATCATTTACCCGTTGACTCATATTAAAACCTAACCATACGGGTTCGTTGGTTTTACTTGTTTTTAAGTGTACAGATTGCGAATATTTTTTTAAGTTTTGCATCGATAGCCTTTCGTAATTCAAACGGGTTTAATGTTTCAAATTGCTCTTTGAGTTTACGTTTAACATCCGGTTTAACATGCTTCGATTCCATGACCCTCTGGTAAGGCGTCTTGGGCGTATCATAACGCTTAATGGTTTTAGCGGCAACCTGTTTTTTCTCAAGAAGCTTAACCGAAGGCATAAAGAAGTTATGGTACAATCGCCAGTCATTGCGGAACAAATCGTTTAAAAGCGGCACAACCGCAGGGTTATCAAATCGGCCGTAACCTAACCATTGCCGGACTTGGGTCCAGTTTTTCTGTTCGATATGGGCATTATCATTTTTATGGTATGGCCGGGATCGGGTAAACTGTATCGGCTGTTTTCGTTCGGTAAAATGCCGTAAAAGATGCCAATTTAAAAACTCATTGCCGTTATCGGAATCAAAGCCTAAAAGTTCAAAGGGCAGGCAGGCTTCCACGTCTTTGGTTTGTTCAACGACATCGGTTTCACCTTTGCCCCAGATGGCGCGTTGTTCGCTCCAGGCGGTAGCAATATCGGTGTAATCGATAATATAAACGAATTCGCCCAATAAAGAGCCGCCGCACAGCGCAACCGTGTCAGCTTCAAGGAAGCCGGGCCTTTTTTCGTCCCACTGGTCGGTTTTGATCAGGATATGTTCTTTAAGCAGAGTACCGGGTTTAGTGGTGCATCGGCCGTGCAGTTTATACTTGGCCTTAAAAGGTTTAAGTATTCGGTCGATGGTCGGTGCGGATATTGCAAGTAACAGCTTAACTATCGGCACCGGTAATGAGCCGAATTCTTTATGATAAAACCCAAGCCATTGCGGCAGGATCGCTTTCAGGCGTTTGGAGCAGGGCAGGTTGGCCGTCAGCCAGATGCGGCGTAAGGCTTCGATAACGGCCGGGAGATTATACTTGGAAGGTTTACCACGCTTTCTGGGTTTGGGCCTGGTAAACCGTTTAAAGGTATTAAGTAAATCTATTGCGTATTTACGGTTATATCCGGCGGCAGAACAAAACTCATTAAGTATGGCCTGTTTTTCCTTTTTTGAAGATTGGCGGTATCGGATAACGATAGACTCAAGATATTCCATACGGGCTCCTGGGCTCATAAATATGCCTCCTTGTTAAGGCATATTTTCGGTTAGATGAATTATGAGTCAACGAATACCGCGTAGAAACATTTGGGTTAGATTTAATGTGAGTCAATTCGTTTTGCTCTTATCGCCTTGACAATCTATATAGGAATATGTTATATCTGTAAGCGTTTACAGATATGCCTGGGGAGGCAATGAGGTTTAAGTGAATCGCGCGAGCATGAGCGAGCGAAGATGAGCTTGGAGCCGAATTGCCCTTAAGCGCAAGCTAAGGGCAAAATAGGAGATTATCTATGGTTTTGCTTCCCCGTAAAACTCCCAGATCATTAAGTTTTTTTCTACTCCTTTGTTTTATCTTTAACCCTTTTTCGCCTTATTTGGCCCAAGCTCAGACAGCGGCATTGCCCCAACCCGGCCAACTTTTAGCCATATCATCGGTTTATTCTGACCCCATGCTCAAAGGGATACGGTTTAACCCGGCCGATCCGCTTAAATTGGAATTTATTGTCGATTGCGCCGATAAAAACAATATAAATAAGGAAGAGGCCGCTAAATTGGTGCGGTACTTTTTAGCCGGTTTGACCTTGCCCGAAAACGATCTTTGGGTCAATCTTTCGCCATATGAGGCTAACCGCATTGTGCCCCAAGCTCTTTCCCAGACCGATCTAGGCAAAGACCTTTTGGGAGAGGATTATATTTTAAAACAATTAGCCTCATCGTTGACTTATCCGGAAACGCCTGCAGGACGCGCTTATTGGCGCGACCTGCAGAATTGCAAATCACAAATTGTAAATTGCAAATTGTCGGACGGGAACGGAAATCTGCAATCTTTCCAGAAAGTTTGGATCATGCCGGATAAGGCCACGATCTACGAAAATAAGAATACTGCCTTTATCACTGAATCGAGCATGAAGGTATTGACGGAAGATGATTATACGGCGATGCAGAAAAACGTAGGGGCGCGGTTACCGCGCCCTGGGCAGCCCTCAAAGGACGCCCTTGGAGGGCAGGGAAACCCTGCCCCTACGAATATTGATGCATTTAAAGCCCACATCCTTCCCGCAATCACCCGGGAAGTAAACCAGGGCCAGAACTTTACCGCTTTGCGCCAGATCTATAATTCTTTGATGTTAGCGGTATGGTTCAAAGAAAAATTTAAACAATCTTTTTATAAAAGCTACATCGATCAGAAAAAAATTAGTGGCATTGATATTAACGACAAAACTGCTAAAGAAAAAATTTACGCACTTTATGTCGAGGCCTTTAAGAATGGTGTTTACAATTATGTGAAAAAAGAACGCGTAGGGGCGAATGATTATTCGCCCGTGCAAAGGATTACCCGCCGCCAATATTTTTCCGGCGGTGTGTTGCCGGTTGCCCATGCCCAGATTACCTCTGATCTTCCTGCGAGTAGCTTAACCAACGGCCAGCCGACGGTTTTGGAGGTTGGCCTTGCCGATGATGCCCATTTGGAAAAAGCCTACACCAATCCGGATCATGTAATAGCAATATCTCATCCACTGGTAAACCAGGTTATATTGGATTTAAGAGAGTTCGGCAAAGCCGGTACAACATTTGCTGAAAGATTGCGCGCTTTAGCTGATGATACGTCAGCTACCAGTCCGGATGGTACGCCGATTATTAAGAGCAGGATTAATTTGGTATATGATATCGACCACTCTCATGCCGGTGGTATGGGGATCAATATTCGTGTACCGGTTGGAGGCATAAGCCGCGATCAAACCATCGCTCAACTTTTCCACGAAGCTTTGGCCGGAAATATTGTTGCACCTAGGCCGCAGGATCACGATCCGGTAAAAGAAGCCGCGTTGTCTAAAAAAATACACCAATTGATCGTTGATGCAGAACAAGCCCTCTTGAGTGGTGATTCCGCACAAGTCGCCGTAATTACGGCCCGATTAAATCATCTTGAAGCCGAAGGCCTAATGTTGGCCCCTAAACCCCTCTGGCAAATGACCCAAACCGAACGTGATCAATATGTAAGGGATTATGCGAGCGCTTTAGCGGTTGCTGGAATAGCCGCTGCTGTCGGAGTAGGTGCGGTGGCGGTAAGGCGTTTTCAGACTAACAGTAATGTCAAAAATTTCTTGAAAGAGCCTTTAGAATTCTGCGTAACATCTTCACCGGCAAAAATTAAAAGAACTGTGCGTGAGGTAGCCAATAAACATATCGCAAAAATTATGCCGGATTCTTCGCGGAAACTTTTAGCAAATTTTGATAGATGGGCACCTCTCTCGGATAAGGCAGATACGGTTCGGATTATGAAGCGGGTTATTGATAGTGTAGAAGTGAAAGTGTTTGATTTGGTAAATATCGGTAAATGGTCACCTTTTTTGGATAAGGCAGATATTGTGCGGATTGTTGCTTCTTTTGCGCACAACAATGCCATTGCGCACAACAATGCCATTGTATACAATGCCAAAAGCTGGGCGCCTTACGTAGATAAAGCCGATGCGGCGAAAATTATCACTAATGCGGTGGCGGTAATGTATGTGGGGGATCTCCTTAAGTATGTCAATAAGTGGGCGCCTTACGTAGATAAAGCCGATGCGGCCAAGATTATTGCTGCGGTTGCGCCGGAGATGTATGGGGATGATTTAGAATTTATCAACAACTGGGGGCGGTATGCGGACAAAGCAGGTGTGATAAGCGTTATTGATTCCGCTCTCGGAAAAAACGAGCAGGCGGGAGGTATTTTGAAGCGTATCGGTAAATGGGCGCCATACGTAGACGAACCCTACATATTAAAAGTTATCGCTGCCGTTAAAGCAAACTATGCAGGCTTTGTCTTTGAGTATGCGGATCAATGGATATCGCATGTGGACAAGACCAAGGTAAAAGAAATCTTAGTTTCAGCTGCGGAGATCTGTGCACAAGCAACATATGGATATGATAGTATTTTAAAAAATGCTTCTAAATGGACGCCTTACGTAGATAAATTCGATGTAGAAAGAATCATCGCCGTTGCAGCGTCAAAAATTCCTTCCTATGCTTTACGGACTACCATGCGGGATGCCGGCACATGGATGCCATACGCAAGTAAGGATTGTGTGTTGAAAACCGTAGCAGCAGTTTCCGAGGACGGGTATTATTTAGGGTCTATTTTTGAATATGCCGATAGGTGGGTATCCTATGTGGATAAAGCCGATGTGGCGGGGGTTGTTTCCGGTATTATTGCAAAAGATCCTTCATGGGGTTTAGGGCATACCGCAAAATGGGCGCCTTATGTAGATAATGCGACAAGAATCATCATTGCCTCTACGGAGCATGTGCAGCCATATACTATTTTACTGTTCAAAGACGAATGGGGGCCGTATGTAGATAGCGCTGAGCTCAATAGAATTTTGCAAAAAGCCAGGGATAACCAGCAAGCCAGTGTCGGTTTGCAGACCAGTGCTGTGGGAGAATCTTCGAGCAGTTCTTCCGCCGCTTCTTCCGATTTGGACGATTCCGATAGGCCTGATCATATAGTGCCGGGCAGCGTAGAAGATTGGGATGCCTATATTGATCGTGTTGAGGAGAATGGGGGTGCGGTTGAGGATTGGGTTCATGAAGCACGCAATGAAGCTGCGAAAAAAGACAGCGGCCACATGGGTAAATTCAAAAAATTCGAGATAACCAGAATCGACAAAGCAAGCGATGGTTCGAATAAGGTTACAATCACGGCGCATGTAATGCATTATGGCGAGACTAACGTAAAGACGATGACCTTGCAGGGTGAGGAGCATGATATCTCAGAATTAAGAAATTATCGCAGGACCAATATATTGGCAATAGACAACGCGTTGTCTAATGCATATAGCCGGCTGAGCCGGTTTATTGTACTTACCGATAAGATTGGTTTAGGCGGTGAGCCTTTTCAACTTGACGGTGAATACGGTATTATTTTACAAAAGACCGTGGCCGGCGATGATGAGCCGGGAAGAATTGCTAAAACTCATGAGTTATTGCATTCGGCGCGGGTGATGAATTTCCTTCTTCCCAAAGATCTTTTGGCGGCGATCGACAAAGACGAAAGAGGCTTGAAGGTGATCGAGGATTATTATACGCAGAAGCTTAAGGAGATGGGGATCGATGAGAGCACCGCGACACAAAAGGCGCAGGCAATGAGGTTTCACTATGCGGCCTATGCTTTAGCGCAATGGTTGTGGCCCGAGGGCAACGGCGCTTTGACCGCCAAAGCGCACGATCTCGGCGGTATTGATTTTAAGAAGAAAAGTTTTAATATTAAGACCAATGCCCAAACAATCGCTTCAGGCGCGGTGAGCGCGGCTTCGGTAATAGGCAGCTTGAGGATACTGGATATCAGGCTGCAGGGCATCTCTACGCCGGAATTACGCAAGATGCTCTTAGCTAAATAATTATCGGGGAGCGCAGCAAAGGCAGTATTTTTTATGTCTTCGAAAATGCCCCATAATCTTAAGGTAGCCGCCTGGCTTCTGATTTTTATTCTTCTTGCCGGTACGCATGTTTATGCGGATGATATCCCTTCTTCGTTTCAACTCGGCCGGCGCCTTTTGGAAAGCCCGGTATATCAGCCGCCGACCCTTAAAGGTTTAGTAATTGACAACAAAAACCCTTGCCACTTTAAATTTTTAATCGATACCGGTGACTCCGAACTTTATGGCGAGGATTTGAAGGAAGAGTCGGAAAAATTAATCCGCTATTTTCTTACTGCCGTTACCGTTGCCCAGGATGATATTTGGGTTAACCTGTCGCCTTATGAGCAAAACAGAATTGTTCCCGAAGAGTTTGGCCGGACCGAAATGGCACAGGGCCTCTTATCGCAGGATTTTTTGCTTAAACAACTGGCAGCAAGTTTGACCTATCCGGAAACCGAACAAGGGAAGAAATATTGGGATGAAGTAATTCAAAATTCAAAAGTCAAAAGGCAAAACAAGGGTGTTTCGCTATTGCAAGGTGTAAATGATTTTAATAAGGTTTGGATCGTTCCCGGCAGGACGATGGTCCATGAGTGCGGCAATTGCGCTTTGATCGCTAAAAAAGAACTTAAAGTGATGTTGGATAGCGACTATATGGCTTTAAGAGAAAATCGTTGTGCGGTTGACAAAGTTTCTTCGCAGGCGATGCGGGAGTTTATTATCCCAAGGATTGAACGTGAAATATCCAACGGCCGCAACTTTGCGTTATTGCGCCAGATACATAGTGCGGTGATCCTTGCGCTTTGGTATAAGCAAAGATTAAAACAAAGTATTTTGAATAAAATTTATGCCGATAAGAATAAGATGGAAGGGGTAGGGGCAAAGGATCAGGCGGCAGCGGAAAAAATATACGCGCGCTATGTCGAAGCATTTAAGGTGGGAGCTTACGACTATATTCGTAAAGAAGGCGGCCCACCCGGTTGCCGTGCAAAGCGCCGTTATTTTTCCGGCGGTTATACGGTTAGAGATGCCCACACTGCGACGCAAAGCGTTGGTGTGGATATTTTACGAAAAGATTTGGCCGGATCGGTGCAGGAGGTTGATACCTTGATCAGGACCCTGGAGGGGCGTTCGCCGCAGACGCCGGAGAGCACGCCGGCAAAAAGCCATACAGCCAGGCCGCAGACGGTTGCCGAGGCGGAAATTTTACGCAGCATCGCTCACCTGCGTAGCCGCGGAGAGATGTTGTCGGCGCGCGTGCATGGCAAGGATTTGGCCGAATTTGGAAATAATGCCACGGCAATGGTCTCTTTTATCCGTCGGCACACCGTGGTGCAAGACGTTAACGACCTAAGGCGCATTTTATCCTGGAAGCTTAATGCTTTGCCCGATCAAAGGACAGGCAGCAAAGCGTCTCGCCCTTTAAGTGGGATCGGCCGGCAAGAGGCGGATTTGCTTTATGAAGCGGTCTTCGACCAGGATGCTTTATCCCGGCGTTTAGCCCAGGAGAAAAAACCGCTGAAGGTGGTAATAATGCGCCGGGGACGTTATGGTGCACAGCTTACCAGTTTATTCAAGGCGATGCCCGGAGCGGAGGTCACGGTACTATTAAACGGTACTGACGACGGGTATAGCCTTTCCAGTGCGTCACGCATTTTGGAGGCTACCGGTGTTTCCGGTGCCGGCAAGATCCTCGCGGATCTTTCGAATTATCAAGTCGCCGTAGATTTTTTGGATTCGCGTTTACCGGTTGTTCAAGACGCGGCAAAGCAGTTGGATGATTTGATTAATTGTTTCTTCCACCCTGCCGATTCAACCGGCCTTGCTCCGGCTATGGCGCAAGCCTACACCCGGGGTATGGACCTGGATATTAGCGATCGCAACCAGCTTGTGAAATATTTCAGGCGATTTTTGGCGCGATATCGGGTTGAAGCCGAGCGCGGCCAAAATATCAGGCTGCAGAATATGCCGTTAAGGACGATTGCGCTTTTGGGGGCGAAATATTGTTTGGAGGATGAAGCCAAGGCCGATGGCAAACCGCATGACGATTATTATGATGATCTTTGGCCCAGCGCGATTGGTCAGCTTAAAGAGATATTGCGCCTTGGCCGGGGAAATCAAGTGGCGCTGATCACTGAAGCGCGGCAACACCGGGTAACTTTACGTGCGGATGGAACACTCCATTTTTCGGAGATAAGTTCGTCAGAGTACGAGCTTAAAACCGATGGAGCGGCGGTTGTCGGTTCATGGTTGTTCCGCGGCCCGCTGCATAATCGTTTATCCGGAAAGTTAGTCCAGTCGCAGATTGCGTTACGTTCCGCATTGGGAGACCATGATTTAGAAGATTTTTCCTTGGATGGCCGTAGCGCCATTGGCCGTATCGACCCCAAGGATGTTAAGGCGTTTGGTGTGATCATGAATGAGCTTTCTACCAGCGCCGGGCCAAAGCGTATTGAAATTTCTTCTCAGGCAAAAGAAGCTTTAGATGGGGCCGATGTTATTTTATATTCCGGCCGGGCGATCGAAGCCAACTTGGCGGGAACCCTGATCGTTCCGGGGGTGAAAGAAGCGATTGCCGGCAACACTCATGCGGTAAAGGTGATGGTCGATGAGGTAGGCATGCAAGGCGATAGCTCTTTGGAGGATGTCGCTGCCAGCCTAAGGAAGATCACTGGTTATTTGGAGAAAAAAAGCCCATATGCCGCGGATGATCCGGGTTGGAAAAAGAGCCGCGGCCTGGTGGATTATGTTTTGGTTGGGGACAAGCTTAATATGGGATCGGAAAAACGTTATGAGGTGGAAAAGGTGACAGATCATGGGGTCAGCGAGGTTATCGTCGGCGCGGCGGATAGTGGCGAATCAGGTTTTTATTCTTCCAGCGCTTTGCGCGAAGCAGTGGTTACGCTTGCCGGGTTTAATAAGGCTGGTTTTAGGGTGGTGGATAATCGTCTGGTCCCTAAAAATTATACGGGCAGCCCCAAAGAGGCTCAGCTGGGTTTGTTCGCCCGCGGTGCGAGGTTAGCGCTCGATCTTCGGGGAAAACTTAAGAATATAATCGCTTCGGGTGGTGCTTTTGTCTTTGATGTCGATAATACTATTTTACCTCAACCCGATAAGGACGATGCCGACACGCTTATTTTTTATACAAAATTAGCGAACAGTTTTATGAGATTGCTGCGTAAGGGGTTAAGAGTGCGGATTATTTCCGGTAACTCCCAGGCCGAACAGATGCGGCGTATCTACTACGCGATAGAAAGCCAGTTTCGGGATGATCCGCGTTCGCTGATTAACCTGGCGTTTTACGTCGATGGCGGCGGTACGAAGATAACCTTCCGGGCTAACGGCAATAAGATAGAAGCAGTGGGGCATAAAAAAGATTATGATCGGCAGTTTGTTATGTCCCAGGTGACTCGAGGAAATATTGTCGATGCGATCGACAGCGTTTTTAAAGCCTTGCGCGATAGCCCGGAAAATTTTGGTTTAGACCAAGGCGAAAGAAGAGAAGCGTTCCGGCAAAAAATGAAAGCCGCCAACCTTCCGGTTTCTGCTGCCATCCGGTATGACGTTGTTACGCTTTTTGATCAAGGCTGGCAGCTTAACTGTGTGCGGCACGGAAAAATTACCGGCGTTGATATTGTCCCCGGCAAGGCAGCGCAGATAGCCGTGCCTTGCCTAGACCTGCGTGGTGGTGATATGAGCGATCCTAATGATCAAGTCGTTACCGCGATTACGGTAAAACCGACTCCGGTTTTTCAAATAGAAAGCGGTTTGGGCGTTAAAACTTCTGTGGACATTCGGCCGCGCTTGCAGTGGGAGGTAGTACGGGCTTTGGGCGGCCAAGGCGGTTACGGTGCTGGTACGGCTTGGTTGGCTGAGAAAAAGATAAGGTTGTCTTCCGGTGGCACGGGCTCAACCGACATTACTATGGCGGATAAGGCCGATGCTCTTTTGGACGTTGTCAGCGAACGGCCCGATTGTGATCCGAGCCTGGTTTATTATTTTGGTGAAGAATTTTATTTTATCCCGGGTAAAGAACGGGAATACCCTCAACGCGGCAATGATGAGGAGATCATCACGCGACAGCAAGAGCCGCATTATGCAGCCCTTTCGCGCGTCAATAAACTAGCGGTGAATAATGAACACACAGAGGGTTTAAGCGAAAGGACTGATCTTACCTGGATCGGGCGTACCCCCCAGGCAACGCTTGAATTTTTAGAGCTGCTTCTTGATGATGGCGATTCGGGCCAAACATTTATCGGCGAATACGGTGGTGTTAAATTTACTTCGCAAAGCTTTGATTTGGATATTCAGGGAAAGATGGATTTTGACATCAATGCAGGCAGCATGGCCGGCGGCGATATTGTCGGAGTCGAGCCGGTAGTTTTAGGTATTAATCCGGTGCAGCTTCCGAAATAACTTTAATGTTTGGAGGAGGAGGGGTTTATAAAGGCAACTTGACAAGCATTGAAAAATAAGGTATAATTACGACAACTTGTAGGAATTGTTATTTTTGCCCCATGGATCGCCGGCGATTGAGTTTCACGTTAAACCTTCCGTTAGCCGATCAAAATCGTAAAATTTTGGTGAAAATTAAGCAATTCCTCGCCCAATAATAAGGAGAGTGGATTGTTATGAGTACGTCACAAGGCTTCAGTTCGTTAGGATTGTCCCCGGATACATTGGAAGGAATCACTAAGAAGGGCTTCGAAGAACCAACCCAGATCCAGGCACGCATCATACCGTTGTTTTTAACTACTGATGATGATATCGTCGGCCAGGCCCAGACCGGTACGGGTAAGACTGCGGCCTTTGGCCTGCCGCTGATCGAGCGCCTAAAAGAAAAAGCCGGGAATATCCAGGCTTTGATCTTGACTCCGACGCGAGAATTGGCGATCCAGGTTGCGGAAGAGATCAATTCGCTACGCGGTAAAAAGTATTTGCATATTGTACCGATCTATGGCGGCCAATCAATTGAAGTGCAATTTTCCAAGCTGCGCCGCGGCGTCGATATCGTAGTCGGCACTCCCGGGCGCGTGATTGATCATATTAACCGCAAAAGCATCGATTTTTCTAAAATTACGCACATCGTCTTAGACGAAGCCGATGAAATGCTCAATATGGGCTTTATCGACGATGTGATCGAGATCATGAAGGCTACCAATAAAAATAAGCGTACTCTGCTTTTTTCGGCAACGATGCCGCGGCAAATTTTACAGTTAGCCGAAAAGTTTATGGGTAAGTATAAATTGGTTGAGATTGAGAGTAAGCAGCTTACCGTCGATCTTACCGACCAGATCTATTTCGAGGTCAACGAATCCGACCGCCTTGAGGCGCTTTGCCGCATCATCGATGTCGAGACCGAATTTTACGGGCTTATTTTTTGCCGTACTAAAATCGACGCGGATGTGGTAGCCTCGAAGCTGCGTGACCGCGGTTATGATGCCGAAGGCTTGCACGGCGATATTGCGCAAAAACAACGCGAACGCATTTTAAACGATTTTAAGAAGAAGCAGACGACTATTCTTGTGGCGACCGACGTGGCGGCCCGTGGTATTGATGTGGCGGATTTAAGCCATGTGGTCAACTACTCGCTTCCGCAGGATCCGGAATCTTATGTCCACCGGATCGGCCGTACCGGCCGTGCGGGTAAGCAGGGCACAGCGATCACCTTTATTACGCCCTCGGAGTACCGCCGCTTGGCGTTCATCAAGCGTTTTGTGAAGACCGATATCCGTAAAGAAAAATTACCCAAGGTAGAAGATATTATTAATGCTAAAAAGGCAACGATTAAGAGCGATATGATCGAATCGATCGCGGCGAAAAACTATGCTGAATACCTTCAGATGTCAATCGAGCTTTTGGACGGTAACGATGCCGAAAGTGTTGTGGCAGCGTTACTTAAACGCAGCTTTGATGATCAGCTTAATCAGGCTAAATATAGGGAAATCGGCGATACGTCATCACCTAATGCCGAGGGTAAGACCAGGCTTTTCGTGGCTTTTGGCCGCCAGGATGGGGCAACGCCGCTAAACTTGATTGATGAGATCAAAGAAACCGTAGAAATCGACTCGCGGTCAATCCAGGATATCCGCATTTTCGATACCTTTTCCTTTATGACTGTACCTTTTGAGGAGGCGGAGATGATCTTAGACGCTTTCCGCGAGAAGGCTCAAGGCCGTAAACCCTTGGTAGAAAAGGCGAAAGAACGTTCCGGCAGTGCACCACGTGGCCATGGTAATTTTGGCCCTCGGCGCAGTTTCGGCGATAATCGGCCTTCGCGCGGCGGTTACGGCCATCGCAGGTAAAAGAGGTTAAATTATCTTAAAAAAGCTCTTGCCTTTTAGGTTTTGTGATATAATAACGGTAACAGGAGGTATGTGAAAATGCTGAACTTAAGCGAGAAGCGCAAGTTCGTACGTTTTGAGATACCGCTTACGGTTTTGTTTCGTCTCGAAGGCAAGCCGGATAGTTATTATCAGGGTGTGGCATGCAATTTTTCCCGCGAAGGGCTTTGTTTGGTCTCTCAGGATTTTCCTTTTGGCCCCAACTCTGCAGTGGAAGTAAAGCTCGATGTGCCGGATAAGGATAACGCACTCACTATTTCTGGTGAAGTGAAGTGGAAAACTTTTTCCGGTGACCGCTGGCAGGTGGGCTTACGGTTTCGTGAGATCGACCGTGCCGGGAAAATGGATATTCTTGAATACGCCTACAACAGCTGGCTTTCGAAGATGCGGATGCAGCCAAGATAACTTTTTTTCACAAAATGGAGACATCGCAACATTGTGTAGGCTGCTTTTTTCGTCAAATCGAAAAAACCTCTCAACGCGTTAATTTAAACCGTTCCCAAAAAATTAAAGCGTTAAAATATTTTACCCATAAGATCACTCAGCATGATTTTTCTTTACCGCCGGTGATTTTTGGCCGTGAAATATATAAAGCCATTGCCCGTATAAGCGGTATTGGTGATATTTTTGCCTGGGAAAAGATCCAGGTTGAGAGATATCTGGGTAAAAATAATAGGTATATAGAGAACATAATCCACAACTCCAGCAGCCCTTTGTATTTATCGGCAAAAATGTCCGCAGCAGCCAACAGTATTGATTTTGGTGCCGGCCACTACCGCCCTGATTTGCCAGGGTTGATTAAGAAATTAAAACAAATCAAACTTAAAGTCGATGATTATTCGCTTTTTTTCCGGCAACTGGCAACGGCTAAAACCATTCTATTCGTAGCCGACAATTGCGGCGAAGCATTTTTTGATAAACTTTTTATTGAGCAGATCAAGGGGTTATATCCGCAGGTGAAGATTTATTATGCGGTGCGTAGTAAACCGATCATTAATGATGTTACCTTGAAAGATGCCCGCCGGTTGGGGATTGATAAGGTGGCCGATACTTTTTCGTCGGGCTGCGATTATCCCGGCCTCATTTTAGAGAAAACTTCTAAACATTTTCGCAAAATATATGATCGTGCTGATATTGTTGTCAGTAAGGGGCAAGGAAACTTCGAATCCTTTAACCCCGATAAAAATATTTTCTATTTATTCCAGGTCAAGTGTCCGGCTGTGCGCGATTTTTTAAAGTTCCCCTTAAACAGCGTTTTATTTTTACACCGCAAAAGAATTTCGTAAAGGATTTGGTTTCGGTATCGATGTAGGGGCAGGGGTCAGCCCTATTATTCTGGGCGACCGCTAGGGTCGCCCCTACACGGAATCGTACGTTGAGATTCGTCTCCCAAAAAATTTACACTAGGAGATGTTTTAATTCTTCGGGGGTGATGGCAGGAATGCCGAGTTTTTGGGCCCACATGACTAAGCCTTGGTCGGCTGTTGCCAGAGTGGCGTTAAGTTGTTTAGCTAATAAAATTAAGTCAAAATCTTCTTTACTGTCGACAATGCCTTCACGCAAGGCTACGCGGTACTCAACGCGTAAGGCTGCGATCGCGTTTTCGCCATGTTCGTTTTTGCGGGAATATTTTTCTGCGATGCGTAAGCCTTTGTTGATGCGGCTGCGCATCTCCTCGATAAATTCGTAAACAAAGAGCGCCGGGATCGTGGTTTGGTATGAGGCCGGCGGCTGTTTTTTGATCAGCGCGGTTTTGCTTGCGGCAAGTTTTTCTTCTAAAAAGTTGCTTAATTCGGCAAAGACCGATGGCGGCATGTAGCAGATCAGCTTGTTGCCGGTTTTCACGGCGTCTAAAAAATTACTTAACGCTTCCGAAACCGAACGCCCGAAATATTTTCGCGCGTCAGGGTTGACAAAAAGGCTTGTATCAAGGACTACCAGATTTCTCTTCCTTATTAGTCGCATAGGTTAAACATTATTGTAGATTATAAACGGTCTTAAAGCAAATATTTGTTTGACTTTTAATTCGAAACACCTTAAAATAAAATCAAATTACGATTTATCTTTTAAAAAGGAGGATTTCCGATGCGCGTTTTTTTAAGTCTTTTTATTGCGCTTATCTTTGTGTCCGGTTGCGATAAACTTCCTTTTGGGCAGGCGAAAGAAACTTCTTTGCCGGCGAAACCTCCCGTGAGCACCGACGTTTCCGTAAAACCCCCCTCAGACGAGATAAAGATCAATGGCCCGCTCTTGGCGCGGATCAATGGCTGGTCGATCGGGCTTGATGATTTTAACCAATACATCGATTCATTAAAGCCATATGCAGCGCAAAAAGGTATTGAGATAAACCGCGAGAAAAAATTGCAATCACTGAATGATATGGTGCAGATGCAAATTTTAGCGCAGATGGCATCAGAATCTAATTACGATAAATTACCGGATACGATCCGTTCGATACATGAAGGAAAAACATCGATTCTGGCCTCAAAAATGATTACAGAGATTGATAAAAACATCACAGTCGAGACGAAAGACGTGCAAAAATTTTACAATGAGAATAAAGATAAATATTACACCGAGCCTGAAGCGCGTAAGGTGCGCGAGCTGGCGGTGAATAGTGAAGCAGAGATCAACGATGCCAATATTAAGATTTTGCAAGGCGAGGACTTTGGCGCTTTAGCACAAAAGATCTCGGCCCTTGACAGCGCCGCTAAGGGCGGCGATCTAGGATTTATTCCGATGGATCCGGGGCAGATACAAGCTTTGGGTATTAAGAGAGCGAACAAATTTTGGCAGGCAGTGCTTTCTACGGAGAAAGGCCGGCCTTCTTCTACATTCAAAGGTGATGATGGTAAGTGGTATATTATTAAAATCGATGATATTAAGCCGGCCGTGACAACGCCGCTCACGGGAGAGGTCACTGCCAACGATGGAACTAAAATAAAAGTTGAAGAGCAGATCAAGGCTATATTGCGAGTTCAGAAAACACAGAACGAGATCGATCGACGCATAAAAGATTTTAAGACGCGTGCGAAGGTGGAAGTCAAAGAAGACTTGATCAAATAAATAAGGTGGTGGCATGAAAAATAATATTTTACCGTTGGCGATCGGTTTAATCCTCGCAGTGGCGGCAATCTTTATGCTGCGGAATTTTTTAGAAGAACAAAGAACCGCTTTGCTTAAGCAGGCCGGAGAGCAGGCGGTGGCCTTGCAGCAGAATCAGGTTATTGTTTTGGTGGCGCGTAAACCGATTCCTTCCGGTGCGCCGATTGTCCCGTCGATGATCGATACGACGGCAGTCATGCGTAATGAAGCCAGCCCCAGTTCGGTGAGAAGCTTAGCTGAGATCGAAGGCAAGGCCGCGGCCCGGGCGATCAGCCCCGGCGAGCAGATATCTTCTGATGCTTTACGCATAATCTCGGTCAATGGAGAAGCCGGCGGGTTAAATGCGCAGAGGCTTTCGGAGATCATTCCTGAGGGTAAGCGTGCCATTGGTTTGAGCGTAGATAATATTGCCAGCATCATCGACATGCTTAAGCCCGGTGATCACGTTGATGTTTATGCGATTATCGGTTTACCGGTCGGTCAGGGGCAAAAACAGATGATGAACATTCCGATTTTTCAAGATGTTACTGTCTTGGCTGTGGGTAATTCGTTTGGCGAGGCGAAGATGGTCCAGGAGATCGGTTCAAGCATTAAAAAGTTAGTAGCTAAGCAGGAATCCCCTAAAGACAAGAATCAGGGCGGTGCCGGCCCGGTAGTCACGGTGGCATTAAATCCCGAGGAGATCAATGTTATTTCCTTCGTGCAGGAAGAGGGGAAAATAAAGCTTTCTTTACGCCAGCCCGGTGATACAAATACTATAAATTATCAGGAACAGATGCAGCAACAGATGTCGGGTAGCCGTGCGTCATCTGCTCCGGTTATGGATTACCAGGCATTTTACGCATACTTGGTTGCTCATGGTTTGGTAGCTCCGCCACGGCAACAAGCAGCTGCGCCCGAGGAATCACAGGAGGCTGCTGCGCCTAAAAAAGAAAAACCCAAACAAGTTGAAGTATACCGAGGCGATAAAAAAGAGATTAAGGAGCTGCAAAAATGAGAAAAGGCTTATTAACCTTCTTGGGATTATTTGTGTGCTGTACTGTTGGTTTTTCTGCGGACAATGGATTGTTAGCTAGTCAAGATGAAGACATTAAACTTATTGTTGGTGAAACTTACACTATCCCCACTGAAACGCCGACGCATGTGGCGATTGCTGAACCCAATAAGGTAGACGTGGTGAGTGTTGCCGAAAAACGTATTGTAATCATCGGTAAGGGCAAGGGCTTGACCAATTTTTCTTATACGGATAGCAAAGGTGATCATACTATAAAAGTTAATGTTATTCCGGTAGATATCAGCTATTTGGCTTCGAGCGTAAAAGATATCTTGAAGGAGATCAATTTACCCGATGTTTACGTGCGTCCTGTGGAAGACCAGGGTAAAGTTATGCTTTTAGGTTCGGTGCGTAATACCCAGGAAAAAGAGCGGTTAAAAACCGGTTTGGGCGAGCTTTTCGCAAAAACTGTTGATATGGTTGAGATCGAAGAGGCTTCGCTGGTGGAAGTAGCGGTGGAAGTGGTTGAGTTAGATAAAGGTGCTACTCAGGAGATGGGGTTTACCGTGCCGCGTTCGATCACGGTTGCTGATGCTGCACCTGCTGCGTCAACACACTGGGCACAATTTTTTAAGATCGGGCAGCTGCAGCGCGTCGACCCTTCTTCTACAAGCAGCGGTAGCACTGCGACGGGTGGTTCGTTAGCTTGGCAATTAGACCTTTTGGCTAACGAGGGGAAAGCGCGGATTTTGGCCCGTCCGCGTGTGGTCTGCCAAAGCGGCAAAGAGGCGAATTTTATGGTTGGCGGCGAAGTACCGATTTTTTCCACTTCGGTTACTACCGCGGGTGGCTCCTCGACCAGCGTGGAATACAAACAATATGGTATTAAATTAAATATTAATCCGACGGTAGTCGCGGATAAGCGTATTCAGATGGGGTTAAAGTTTGATATCAGCGAATTAGGCGAATCCGATACGATCGGTGCCGCCAATGATCCTACGGCTAAAGCCTATCCCTTGCAGACACGCAGTGTTTCCACCCAGCTTCACTTGGAAGATGGAGAGACTTTGGCGATCGGCGGTTTGATCCGGAAAAAAAGCTCCGAAGATTTAGCAAAATTCCCCTGGCTGGGGGATATCCCGATTTTAGGCGCATTTTTTCGCCATCGGACAACTACTACTGGTTCCGGTTCTGCCGGCAAGGATGATACCGAGCTTTTTATCACTTTAACGCCGAAGATCATTTATACGGCTAAGGCGCCCAAGCACGATGAAGATGTGGTTAAAGCTAAACAAAAAGAATTTGTTGATTCATATGCCCGTACCGATATCCCTAAGGAGCTTCAAGATTATATTTTAGGGGTACAGAGAAAGATCATGGATAATATCGCTTATCCATCCAGTTTGGTCGGGACCGGTTGGCAGGGTGAGGTGGTGCTTAAATTGATCGTAGAAAGAGCCGGTACGCTTAAAGAGTCGCAAGTATTGAAATCATCGGGATATAAGATCTTCGATGAAGATGCGTTAAAATTGGTGCAAAATATTAGTTATCCGCCATTTGATTTTGAATCATCATTGGAAGAGATAAAAATAGAAGTGCCCATCAACTACCGCGAAAGAAAGTAATCTATGGCCCAGTCAATAGTGTTATTCAGCACTAAGGGTGGTACCGGCAAGAGTACGATTGTCGTTAATCTTGCTGTGAGCCTTGCCAAAGCCGGAAAAAAAGTTTTATTGATCGATGCCGACTTAGACGTTGTGGGCAACGCAGCCTGGATGCTTAATGTTAATCCTACCAAATCCATGGCCGATGCGATGTATCTTTTAAAAAAGAAAAAAGAATTTAACCCTGCCGAGATCGTGATCAGAGCCGGGGAGATCGATTTTATTCCGGCGGTATTACGCCCTCAGCAGGTGCCGCATTTTGCTCCGGGCTTAGTCGGTGAAGTTTTAAAAGTCTATAACGATAAGTACGATTACATCATCGTTGACGGCGGCAAGGCTTTTAGCGAGAGCCTGATACGTTTTTTTGACGAGGCTAATCTGCTCCTGCTTTTAGTCACGCCGGATGTTATCTCCGTTTATCAAACAAAATGGGCATTGGATACCTTGCAATCTCTGCACTTTCCTTTAAAGATGGTGCGCTTGGTTTTAAACCGCGCGGAGTCTTTAGCTTCGATCAGCATGCAGGAGATCAAGGTGGTCTTTCCCTGCGAGATTATTGCCAAAATACCTTCTGAGGGTAAGTCGGCGATGATGGCGATGAATAAAAAGGTGGCGTTGGTAAAAGAATTTCCGACGAGCAAGATCGCGGCGTCATTTACGGCTTTTGCCAAGGCCCTTATCGAGCGCCAGGATCTTTTTTTAAAGCGCAAAGACATTAAGACCATGCAACATGAGTTTGAAGAAAAAGAGAGCATGTGGGATAAGCATGGGTTGACTGCCTCGATCGATGCGATGGGCAGAGAAGAAGTAGACTACGATGAGATGGTCATATTAAAACAAAAGATCCACGCTAAGCTGATTGAAAGTTTAAATTTAAAGAAGCTTGATTATGATTCGTTAACACAAGCAGATAAATCATCGGAATTGCGCCGGCGCGCGGAGATGCTGGTCGCGGAATTCATTGCCGGTGAATCGCATTCGCTTTTAGGGTCGATCGAGACACGGAAAAAATTGGTACGCGAAATACTTGATGAAGCGTTAGGCTACGGCCCCTTGGAAGATCTGCTCAAGGATGACGGGATCACCGACATTTTAGTTAATAACAAAGATGAAATATATATTGAAGAACAAGGCAAATTAAGATTGACCAGCAAGCGTTTTATCGGCAATGAGCAAGTGCGTACGGTTATTGAGCGTATTTTGGCGCCGATCGGCCGGCGCATTGATGAGAGTTCGCCCTATGTCGATGCCCGTTTGCCGGACGGTTCTCGTGTTAATGCGATCATCCCGCCCTTGTCTTTGACCGGTCCGACCTTGACCATCAGAAAATTTCGTAAAGAGCGGTTTAAATTAACCGATCTGGTCAAGCATAATTCTGTAAGCGAGGATATGGGCAAATTTATTCGGGCTTGCGTTTTGGCGCGTAAAAATATTATTGTTTCGGGCGGTACCGGCAGCGGTAAGACTACGGTGTTAAATGTTTTGTCGGAGTTTATTCCCGAGGAAGAGCGTATTATTACGATCGAGGACGCGGCAGAGTTACAGCTTTCTCAGCGCCATTGGGTGCGCCTTGAGTCGCGCCCGCCGAATATTGAGGGCAAGGGCGCGATCGGGATCCGTGACCTTTTCCGTAATACTTTGCGTATGCGCCCGGATCGGATTATTGTCGGTGAGTGCCGTTCGGTTGAAGCGCTGGATATGTTACAGGCGATGAACACCGGCCACGATGGTTCGATGACTACGATCCACGCGAACTCTCCCGGCGATGTAACGAGCCGCTTGGATTCGATGATCTTGATGGGCGGTGTCGAGTTGCCTTTGCGTGCGATCCGTGAGATGATTGCTTCCTCGATCGATGTTATTGTCCATACCGCCCGCCTTAGCGATGGCCGGCGCAAAATAACCGAGATCACCGAGGTCGCCGACCTATCCGGTGATTACCATGTTGATTTAAAAAACATATTTTCTTTTAAGCAGACCGGGATGGGCCCGGATGGCGAGGTGTTGGGCCACTTTGCTCCTACCGGTTACGTGCCGTCATTTTTCCATGAAATAAAAGTCCGCGGCATCGATTTGTCCGAAACGGTCTTTAAGCCATAATGGCGATCTTAAAGCGTGACCCTAAAGAACGCGAGCTTACCAAAAGTATTCTTGTGCAGGAGGCGAAGCGTAATCCCTACATGGGGGTACGTAAATTAGCCGAGCTTTTAAAAATGCGGCACAAGATTACAATCTCTAAGAGCACGATCAATAATGTTTTGCGTAAAATAAAAGGTAAGGGAAAAAAGGGCCGTAAGCACGAAGCGCTTCTTTACCAGAGCCGGCAGGAGGAAGATTGTGCCCCGCTTATTTTGCGCGCTTTTGATTCACAATTCGGGCTTTTTGATGTAGCGGCGCAAAAGCTCTGGGCCTATATGCCCGAAGTCAAAGAAGAGAATTTAAAGCGAGCCTTTGTTGCGTTATCATTGGCAGAGTTTTTAAAAAAACCATTAGGCCGCGGGGCGGATATCCGCGAGATCCTGCGCGCCTCTGATCTATATTCGTTTCCTTCCCGCCAGGTCAAGGCGTTGTGTAAAGTTGCCGAGCGGTTTAAACCGACAATCAATTTTGAGCACTTGCTCGGCGACTTAAAGCTCTGTTCTGCGGTTAAATTTTATTTTAAAAACGGTACAGTTTCTTTTTGTGACGGTGGTTTTTGTACTTTTTGGGACCGGCCCTGTTATATGGAACAATTTTTTGTGCCCTTGTCGCGCGCGCGTAAAAGATTACGGGCAATGGTCGACGATAATACGGTTATTGTAAGCTATACTAAGAGTTTCGATTACATTTCTCCCCTCATCCTTACATTTATTAATGGCATATCCAGTGGGATCAAAAAGGTAGAATTTTTATCCCCGCGCGGCGAGGTGCTGGAGGCGGCTAACCTTGAAGGGATCGCTTTGGATTTTTTAGTGGGGTATTACCCAAAGATCCTTTCTAAGGGCTTACACTTTCTACGTACGGAAAAGCGTTTTAAGAAGATCGAATATGTTACCGGAGATATTTTTTATCTTTCGGCCCTAACGCAATTTTTCCTTCCTAAGGACAACAAAGGGATTATCTTAAACAGTATCCTTTTGCGGCGCAATACCCGCTTTTTACCATGTTGGGGTATTTTGACCAATAAGAAGAGCGATATTACTTTTTTTGTAAATAAATATTTGAACCTTTGGCCGTATATGGATGTGACCTTCCTGGAAGATATGGAAACGATGGAAAAATTTTATACCGCGCATTATAAGGCGCCGGATTTAAGCGGATTTTTGGCGGGAGCGGTAAATTTATCCGTAGGAGAGGATTTTGCCAAGATCCCCCGGCTTTTGCAGAATGCTTTTGAGCATACGATCGGCACTATCGATTTGGCCCATACCAGAGGATATATTATTATTACTAAAAAGGCCGTAAAGCTGGTTATAAAGAAAGCCCTTCCCAAGGTAAAAGAGAGGTTTAACCGCGGAGCTTTCTACCTGAATAATCGCAGGGTATTTTTGGTTTAAGATAACAGGTTTCCGTGTAGGGGCGACCCTGGCGGTCGCCCAGATACCAGGGCAGGGGCCAGCCCTGCCCCTACATTAATACAGGGGCCGTCCCACGGTTTGAAAACGGTTACTTTTTAGGGCGGAAAAACCCAAATTCGCCTTGCTTTCGCTTGACTATCTATGGTATATTAAAGTGGTATAGGAGATAAGGTTTTTAAGGGCCAAAGCGCGTATCGGTTAAAGAGCGCAAGGCAAAAAACCTTTGAAGGGATTGATTTTTTATGCAGATGTACAAAAAGCCGGCGCAGAGCTTACTTGAGTATGTGATCCTTACCGCATTGATCATTTGTATCGCGGTGATGTTTTCCGGTAAATTTTTTACCGGTTTAGTGGGCCCAAACGGCGGGTTGGGCAAGCATTTTAATAATATGCGCCAGCGCATGGGAGTGCAAACAATACCAGAATGAATAAACGCGCACAAAGTATTGTGGAGTATACAATGGTCTTTATGATCATCACCGCAGCGGTGATTATGACCTATAAATACCTGAACCGGTCGGTAAACGCCAAGCTAAAGCAGGTCCAGGAAGAGATGGAATATAAGAATTATTAATATGAGGTGTTTAATGTTAAGGAAAAGCAAAGCCCAGGGAATACTTGAATACACCATTATGTTGGCGGCGGTAGTGGCGATCATCATGGCGGTGATGCTGGGCAAAGGTGGCGTAGGCAGCAAGATCGCCAGCAGCTATAATGCGATGGGCAGTGCTGTCAATAATACCACCAATGACTTGACTAACACCTTGTCGCCGAGCACGTAGGGTTTTTATTGTATAGGGTGTCTATCGTAAAGGGGAGGTGAAGCGATGTATCTACGTAAAAGGAAAGCACAGGGGATTTTGGAATACACATTGCTCTTAGGGGCGATCGTGGCAGTAGTCTTGGTGGTTTTAATGGGTAACGGCGGTTTGGCAGGAAAGACCAAAGCTACATATGACCAGGTGGGTAATACTATGGGTAGCTCGGCCAATCAGATGGGCGGCTATGGCGTTTTTAACAACGGTACCAGTACTGCTGCGCCGACGACAACGCCGTGAACGATAAAATATTATAAGGAGGTAAAACAATGTTATTAAGAATTAATAAACGGGCACAATCAACCGCTGAATATGCAATTACTATCGGGATCGTAGTCGCGGTCGTTGCCGGCGTGATGTCGGTAGCGTTAAAGCGCGGCATGGGGGCTAAATCCGGCCAGGCGTTAGATTATTTAAGTAAATCCGGAACAGGTACAACGATGGCTTTAGATCCGTCTGTTTCAAGCGCCATTCCGGCAAGCATGGCGACCGGTCTTACTGAGTCCAATAGCGTAGGCGTTTATGAAGGCGATGCGCGTAAGACCAATGTAACAGCGCAAGAGAGCCAGAGCGCGATGGCCAAATCCGGAGCAATGCAGAGCGCCAGCACATCAACGACAGATTCCAGCTCTTTCAGTTATGAGGCATCAGGCAAGGTTCAGGATCTTGCATCGAATAGTACGAATCCATAACGTGCAGTGTTGATGTGTGGGGAGGCACATAAGTAATGCTTATCAAACTAAGACGTTCTCAATCCATTCTGGAGTACGCGATTTTGATCGCCATTGTCATCGGAGCGATTGTCATCATGCAGGTCTATGTAAAACGTGGTATCTCCGGCAGGATCAAAGATTCTTCGGACCGCATCAGCGGTGGCCAAAGTTTTGCCGCCGGCCATACCGCCACTCTTGAGAGCAGTTCTTTAGATACATCTAAGGGGAAGCGTGTTATCCAGGAGCGCACTGCTACCGGTGGTAGCGACGGCGTCGGAACTGCTGTGGCTGATAAAATGGGGGTTAAAACTGATACTGGCATAGGCACTGATACTTTTGAAACCGGTAAAAATGCCTATAGCATGAGTAAGACCGCCGGTGGTGCTACGGTTTCTAACTCAGCTGCGGCCAGCGATAGTATTGATCAGGAAGCGTTCAGAGGAGATGATATTAAGAATTTAGCGGATTCTTCCAAGGTCGCCACTAGTGGTGATTTTGGTGTCAGTAGCGCACAATAAGTTAAGGAGGCAGGTGTAGCATGTTTATTAAACCAAGACGCGCCCAATCTATTCTGGAGTACGCGATTTTGATCGCCATCGTCATCGGAGCGATTGTTATCATGCAGGTCTATGTAAAACGCGGTATTTCCGGTAGAATTAAAGATTCTTCGGACCGCATCAGCGGTGGCCAGAGTTTTGCCGCGGGGCAAACCACTACCAAAGAGTCAAGTTCATTAACGGGTACGCGTGTGATCAACGAATCAACCGCCATTGATAGCAATGCTTCTACTTTAGCCGGTAGTTTTGCCGGCGATGCCGAGGCAACGAACGTGGTAGATAGCCATGCTTATAGTGCCAGCAAGACAACAGGTGGATCAACTACCAGCAACTCAGCGTCGAAGAGCTCGGGGCTTAAGGACGAAGTTTTTAACCAAAACCAGTTGACATCGAATGTGGCGGATGATCTTTCAGGCGATTTATTCGGTAAGGTTGCGAAGTAATAACTGTTGCAGGGTAAGATAATGTTTTGTGCTAAGCGTGGGCAATCTATTTTGGAGTATGCGATTTTGATCGCTATTGTCATTGCGGCAGTGGTGCTCATGCAGGTCTATGTAAAACGCAGCTACCAGGGCCGGCTTAAACACGAAGCAGACAGCTTAGGCACGCAATATTCGCAGGGGCATACGACCGGGCGCACCACGGTGACGACCAGTTCTAACTCGGTGACCTATACCGGTGGGGTAACCGATACGGCGGATAACCCGAACGGCGGTGATCCCTTGATCACACAAAGCGGCATCACGGTCGATCAAGGGGTTTCGGTTACGGTCTCAAAGTCGAAAACTAATGTTTCCGGCGCGGAACGCGTAGATTCTTTGTCGACAGAAAAGCTGTACACAAAGTAAAATAAGGGGCATTATGTGGCGCAAGGCCTACAGTCTAATGGATTGGCTGATTCTCTTTTCGGTGCTCTTGGCGGCACTGGCCATTACCGGTACAGCAGTAAAACGCACTGTTGCAGTAAAGGCTAAAAATGTGGGCGATTTTATGCTTTGGCAAAGCTGGGGTGACCCCGCCCCGGAGCAAGTGGTTAATGACGGCACTTCGGAGAATGCGCAGCGGATAAAAGATTTTAACCCCGATCTTAATTTCCAGGCGAAAACAACTTCTGCCCAGTCCCAGGCCCAGCAAACATTAGAAACGCATGACCGCGCAATACAATACGCTACGATCTCTAATCATGCTACCCGTTCGGTAACCGTGAGCGTTCCCGACGAACAGCAATATTTGTTAAATAAAAAATCCGTAGACAATTTAAAGGTAGATACAAGCTCGGTGACTAAAGATTGATTTAATATGTGTAAAAAACCTATAGCCAAAAAAGCACAAGCTATTGCCGAAATCGCGGTCATGGGGATGTTGGTTCTTATTATCTTTGGTACGATCATTTCTGTCGGCCAGCGGTTTGATAAGATGCAGGAGACAAAAATGCGCGCCTTTCGTAAGGCGCTCAATGCTTCCTATATACGCAATGCACCGGTCAGTTATACTTTGCGTGAGGATTCGCGCGGTTTGGATTTTTCCGGTTTTGGTAAAGGCGGGCCGCTTTCTTCCGGCGGATATGCTTCGGTGATGTGGCAAAAAGGCGCGCCGGGGACAACCCTTGAAGGTGATGATCAGGTCAAAGGCAGTTATGCGTTTTACGAAGTAAATGGCAAATATATTGGGGCAGTACAAGGTTGGGATGCGGCAGAGAGTAGTAAGGAGTCGCCTACCACCACCGATTCTCACGGCAACACTATACCCAACCCGCTTTACAGCGAGATCAAACCAAGTTTATGGCGCATTAGGCGGCAAGTTTTTGACCAGAATAACGACCAGCAGCCGGATACGGTTACCCCGGTCGGGATATGGAAAGAAGATACCCGGCGGTTTTCCGATTATAACGCAACTTCTGTGCGGGACGAGCAAGGTAGTTTGATCACTAACCAGGATGCGGCGATCAATAACGAGAGTGTTAAATCGAAAATTTATGTGCGCGGGGATTGGAGCAAGATCGAGTACCATGAGCCCGGCCCTGTCGAACAATTGCCGATATATGATCCAAATAGCAGTGACGTTGAAAACGGTTATGACTATGCTAAAGGAAAAACCGAGACTACTTTTAATCCGACAACCGATGCTCAGGCCTCCATGAATATGCGCGCGAAAAAAGTCCAGGTAACGCGTATGGATGGTACAAAGCGTACGGATATACGGATGACGCCGTGTACTACCGATCCCAATGATCCTGGTTATGATCCGGATAATCCAAGTTGCAGCGCCGTTGTGCCGGCGAGGCGCAATTGGCAGACGCCGCAATAGTATTGGTTTGGTGTAGGGGCGAGGCATGCCTCGCCCGTAATAAATATGTATGTGGTGGAAACGCGATTGATCGCGTCCGTGACAATGTAGAATAATTATCGTATAATTAAATAAATGACGGTAATAATTTATGCGTATTAATAATAAAAATAAGTGGGGCCAGGTATTCTTGGGCTTTATCTTTGCCTTCATCGCTCTGGTCTTACTTACCGTAGGGATCACCCGTATCTGGGCGTGGTTTAATCTAAACCTGGCCGGCCGCGGCTGGAACTATCAACAGACACGCAGGGATGCCGCCCGCGGCGTTAATTATAACGAATTAGAAAAGGCTACACAGCGGCCTTTTTTCTTAGATGATGAGTGGCTTTTTAAGGGTAAATCTTCTCAGGCTCCGATGCCTTCAATAGTTCTTGAAAATGTCTCCGCGATGCAGGGGCTGAATATCGATGATTGTTGTAAAAATTGTTGCAACGGCGCCCCTCATGTTGTCGGGTGCGGTTGTATTCCCACCGTGGCTAAACAATATACCCTCAAAGAGTTGCAAGACCTCTATGTTTCGGATACGGTGGCTAATGGTTCGATCCCTTGTGATGGCTTTGGCGGCGTCAGTGGTGATAGCCAAAAATTTATCCCTCCCGGGGCGCACGTTTACAGTTGTGATAAAAATAATGTTCCCAATATTACTTATGATGCGGATTTTATCCCCCCGGGGATTACGCCCCTAGATACGTCGACGCCGTTATTGGGCACCATCACGATCGGTAAAAATTTCGGCGATAAAGAAGTAAAACCGCTTGATAAAATCGATGTTCAAAACCCGAATAATCCGGCGTTTATCCCTCTTGGGCTTGGAGTTTTGGCTATCGATCCGCTTTGTACGGTGACCGACCCGAAGACCGGCCAGCCGGTCCTGGATACCGACAATAACGTTAAGACCCGCAATTGCCCCGGCCGCCAGCGTTGCACCTGCCGTGTGGGGGTAGCTAGGCAGGTCGCGGCTTTACGCGCTCAAGCTCTGATGCAGCGCCAGAGCGCTGCGGATTTAGAAAAGCAAGTCCAGAGCCTGCGCAGCAAAGCTTCTGATTGCGACGAGCCATGGAGCCCATGCTGGTGGTTTTCCGGTTTTGGGAAGATGGCCGATGAGCTATATACGGCTGCCAGTAAAATGGAGATGCAGGTAAAAGATATGTATTTTGATACCGATGCGATCGACGGCGGCCTGGGTCAAAATAATTTAAATGCCTATTTAGGTATCGGCACCAATCCCCCCAATGCTAAGACGAGTAAGGCGGATTACGATGCTTATATGACGGCGCACCCTGGTTACGCTACCGGCGCAAGCCGCGGTTATATCGGCGAGTTAAATACCTGTTGCGAGCAGGCTCAATTGTCCGCGGCTAAGGATGCGGGCAAGGATTATGATACGATCATCGCCGATAGCCAACAGGCGATCGACGATTGCTTGATCGCTGTCCGTATGAATATCGGCGATAGTTGTAAGCGTTATGTAGCTTCGAACATTGATGCGATCGGCAAATACCAGACGCCGGGTGATATGAGTAATACCGATCAGCCCGGTAAAGGCACCGATCTGGCACAGATAAATGAAAAAGAGAAAGAGTTAACTTATGAAGCCCAGTGGGTCCATGACTTAGCCTATGCCTGTTTTGAAGGTGCAGCGGAATTTTGTGCGATCAAGGTAGCGTTAGAAAACGGCCGGCAGGATCTGGTAAAGTCTTGGAATAGTACGTATAAATTTAAAGATCCGCAACATAATATGCTTACGGATGGCACTTTTACCTTGATGAAGGATTACCAGTCTTTTGACGCCAACGGCAACCCTACCAACAAGATGTGGTTTTCGATGGAGGTGACCTTGGTTAAAAGCTATAATTATAATTACGCTCAGACCGACCAATTTACCGGTAAAACCACTTTAGCCGTTCCTACGTTGATATATAATTATTCGGAAAACGGACACGCGGTAGGGTGCCCGTTGACCGATGATCAAAAAGGGTTTGTTGGCGCGGCGGCAGCGTCCTTTGGTATTACCCCTTCAACCGTTACCCCTGTCACGCCGCCGATAATAATTGATCTCTGCGCACCTGTTAAGAGTGAGTCTGCTTGCAAGGCGAGCGGTTCCCAGTGTGTTTGGAATGGAACGTCGTGCAGTATGGTGCCGACTACCCCCCCTGATCCGCTTGCTAACTTGCCGGACTTAGGGCAACAATATATGCGATGCATTAAAGATACTTCAACCCGCTGCACAACGCCGGTTCTTCCTAAGAGTAATGTATATTGGTTTACTATGGGCACACCTGGAGCTCAGAGTAGTGTTACGGATGATTTGAAAGCTTTGGGAGGGTTGGATGCTGCCGGGGATTATGATGGGCTTAATCCATATAATGGTACGAGGTGGGCTACTGACCCTTCGTACACTTCAGGAGGAACTAGCAACCCAGTATATCATCCGGAATTCGATGCGTATGATAGTAGTGGTAGTGTTGTCGGCTATTATACCCGGCAGGATAATACATACCACGATGGTGCGGGATCAAGCTTAAACCGCCATGGCTTTGATTCTAACAAGATGGTCGTTACCAACACGGTGATGAGTGCCGATCAGAGCGGGTATACTACTTCTAACTCATCGGTTACCCTCGGCCCCTTGACGGTCTTTGATAAGGCGTCGATCTATGGTGATGATCAAAATAGCGGTTATCTTAACCAGTGGCATGGGTTTGTGGATAATCTGCCTAAGATCTATGATTTTAATACCGCTAAGTATAGCGCTCCATGTGATAACTCCAATACCGGTACATCATCCGCGGATTTAGCTGCGCAACATGCTGCTCTTGCGGCTTGTGAGGATCGCGCCCTGGACCTTTCATTAGGGGATGAGGTCACGACGCTGGAGTCCGTTAAACAACAGATCATCGCAATGGCGCCGACCTTGATCAATTGTTGCAGCCCGACCTTGGCGCATCCGCCGATCCCGGATTATTGCAGCTTATGCGCGGCGATCGACCCGGTAACCGGCAAGCCCGCCGGTGAGGCGACGACCGATGCCTGCAAGCTCTCTATTCCGCAAAAAAAGATACGTTGTGTGAATGAAAAGATCAACGATGCCTATAAGCAGCTCCAGGGCTTGGTCAACCTGGGCCGTGCGCCGGTGCAAGGAGTCGACCCTTGTTTGCAGTATACGCCGGATAGTTGCGCGAGTGTTAAAAACTGTGCCGTTGCGGCCGATGGAAAATGCCGCACGATCCCGGGCGCTTGTACAGGTAATTAAATTATGTTGAATATTATTTGTTCCAATAAAACCGCGTATCACAAAGGCCAGATCTTTCCTTTTATGCTGGCGGTTTTGGCAATTTTGATCATCATGCTTTTGATGACCGTAAACCTTGGCCAATTGTCGATGTTTAAGACCGATACGGCCAACTCGGCTGATGCCGGAGCCTTAGCCGGCTCCAGTACGGTCAGTGGTGCCCTCTTGGGCCTTGGCCTGACCAACGATGCCATGGCCGGTGAAGCTTATATTTCGATTTTAGCCGCGATTGTGTTTTTTGTTTGTTTTAACTGGCACTTGGTTGTGGCGGTCTTGGTTATTCACATGTCAAAATCCATGTTGACCTTTGTCCAGCAATGGGGGGAGTCGGTGAAAGCGCTGGGCCTGGCGCGTAAAACTGCTTTGCAATATGCCTGGCAAAATGTCGGCGTAGATGAGCCTAAGCCCTCGCTTAAGACTTTTGTGCAAAGTATGTTTGGTAAAAGCGTTGACGCTTGCCCTGCGGCGGATCATACCTGTGTGCAGGCAACTTCGACAGAAATGGCCGGGTATCAGCAGATTTACGAAGATGGTTATGATATTACCCATGTCAGCGATCCGACGTTGCCGGTGACCATTAATCGCGGCAATGGCCCGCTAACGTATGCTAACGCATCGCTCTATCAACAAGCGATACGCACTGCGCTAAGCAGCGGCTTTGGCCAATTTATGAGTGATGATAAAAATGGTTGGTGGCGCTATGGCATACCCAGTATGGATAATCCTCCGCCGGGGAGGATCTATTCGGTTTACGGGTGGCAAAATGATGCTGCTAACACCAGCAACCTCTACCCCAATACTTATTCGGGGGGGGTTAACTCCAATCCTGATGATATGCAAATGATCGACGAGGCTAAGGCTCAATTTGATAATGTGGTGACGGTCGAGGTGACCGGCCCGGTGATTTATGATTTTTACCTGGTCTCTCCGGCGGATCCAGTGGGGGCTTTGACCGATTGCCTGGTGAAGATCATTGCTCATTATGTCGGTGATTGGCTGGAGTGGATATATGGTATATTCAGCTGGATGATCGATTGGGTCATGAATTTTATTATGGAGACCTTGAGCACCTTTATTGTTGGTTTTCCTATTGGCGTAGGGTTAGTCGGTGAAATGGACAATTCCGCGTCCACCAATACCATTACGGCCAATCCGATAGTAGTGCAGGTAACGCGGTATAAGAAGAATAATACTAAATCCAGTATGTGGGACACGATCTTCAAGAATACGGGTATTATGCCGATCGACCAAACCACCGGCGCTTATTCTGTGGCGTCGCGCTCGGAGGTAACGCTCTCCAATGTTTTGCCGAATAAAGCGGATGGTACGCATGATTGCGCTTCAGTTTTGCCGACTTGTTGTTATGAGTGTAGTTCCGGGGCGCCTAAGCTTAAGGATCCCTTGGTCGATATCGGCTGCCAATTGATCATGGATATTCTTGATGGCAATAGCATTATCGATACTTTTAAGGATTTTATGGATAGCAAACGGCATCTTTATGAATCACAGGTCACTAACGCGGTGTAATATGAAAAAAATTATACTTATCTTTACTTTTATCTTGACGGTGTGCTTGGCCCGGGTTATGGCCGATGACTCGATCGCGCCGCCGGCCGGCGCTAAACAGGTCGATACGCAAACTGTGACCATGGGCGGCAAGGCTGCCACCGGAGTTTTTTACGAGACTACTGCGACCAGCGATTCTGTAGCTAACCATTATCGCCAGGTATTTACCCAGCAGCAATTTCAATCGACGAAAGATACCGTAGAAAATAAAAAGAATTATTTACGATTTGAAAAAGACGATATGCTTTATTCGATCATCATCACTCCGGAGGATTCCGGCACTAAATTTTCCGTAGCTTCTACCACGAAATCCGGCGGGACTAAAAATGTCAGCTGGGATGAGATGACCAATCTATTGCCTAAAGAAGATGTGGCCGGAGCGGACCTGGACATCGTGCCGCGCCCGCCGGATAGCATACGTATTGGCTTGCGCACAATCGGCAATACCGCGATCATCGGCTATTTGACCGGTAAAAGTATGGAGTTTTTAGAGAATTTTTATCTTAAAAGCATGCCGGATTACGGGTGGGACGGCGGCCAGGACCTTGCCTTTAAGGATCAATTGGCTAAGTTAGGGAGTAAAGCCGATGCTGCCAAAAATGCGATCTCCAATACGCAGATCACTAAAGATATGCCGATGATGCGCATGGCTCAGGGCGCTAAAGTCATTAATTTTAAGGGGGCTAAAGGCAGTGCTTCGGTTTGCCTGATGCCGGTCAACCCCGGTAATAGTTCTGACCAGAGAGTCGTTGTGACAATCAAGTATATTGAAAATAAAGAGGTTTTCGATAAAAAATAAATTTTATATGATGCAGATAACAAAGAGAATGAATCGAGCCCAGGCGATCGTCAGTTACCTGGTTTTTTTTATCCTGATCGCCGCGGCGTTATTTATGGTCAGCAAATATATCCGTAACTCCATGTCCGGCAAAATACGCCAGGCCGGCGATTCGATCGGTGGCGGCGGGCAATATGATCCTGGCCCGGGCTATGGCCATTATCACTCCGGCAAGGCTACGGAAAAAACCACGGTACGTGACAAAAGTGGCGTTATACAGCCGCAATAGGGCATCAAGGGCTAATTATAACGGGACAGTAGGGGCTTAATGCGTATCAATAATAAAAATAAGTGGGGCCAGGTTTTTCTAGGGTTTATCTTTGCCTTCATCGCTCTGGTCTTACTTACCGTAGGGATCACCCGTATCTGGGCGTGGTTTAATCTAAACCTGGCCGGCCGCGGCTGGAACTATCAACAGACACGCAGGGATGCCGCCCGCGGCGTTAATTATAACGAATTAGAAAAGGCTACACAGCGGCCTTTTTTCTTAGATGATGAGTGGCTTTTTAAGGGTAAATCTTCTCAGGCTCCGATGCCTTCAATAGTTCTTGAAAATGTCTCCGCGATGCAGGGGCTGAATATCGATGATTGTTGTAAAAATTGTTGCAACGGCGCCCCTCATGTTGTCGGGTGCGGTTGTATTCCCACCGTGGCTAAACAATATACCCTCAAAGAGTTGCAAGACCTCTATGTTTCGGATACGGTGGCTAATGGTTCGATCCCTTGTGATGGCTTTGGCGGCGTCAGTGGTGATAGCCAAAAATTTATCCCTCCCGGGGCGCACGTTTACAGTTGTGATAAAAATAATGTTCCCAATATTACTTATGATGCGGATTTTATCCCCCCGGGGATTACGCCCCTAGATACGTCGACGCCGTTATTGGGCACCATCACGATCGGTAAAAATTTCGGCGATAAAGAAGTAAAACCGCTTGATAAAATCGATGTTCAAAACCCGAATAATCCGGCGTTTATCCCTCTTGGGCTTGGAGTTTTGGCTATCGATCCGCTTTGTACGGTGACCGACCCGAAGACCGGCCAGCCGGTCCTGGATACCGACAATAACGTTAAGACCCGCAATTGCCCCGGCCGCCAGCGTTGCACCTGCCGTGTGGGGGTAGCTAGGCAGGTCGCGGCTTTACGCGCTCAAGCTCTGATGCAGCGCCAGAGCGCTGCGGATTTAGAAAAGCAAGTCCAGAGCCTGCGCAGCAAAGCTTCTGATTGCGACGAGCCATGGAGCCCATGCTGGTGGTTTTCCGGTTTTGGGAAGATGGCCGATGAGCTATATACGGCTGCCAGTAAAATGGAGATGCAGGTAAAAGATATGTATTTTGATACCGATGCGATCGACGGCGGCCTGGGTCAAAATAATTTAAATGCCTATTTAGGTATCGGCACCAATCCCCCCAATGCTAAGACGAGTAAGGCGGATTACGATGCTTATATGACGGCGCACCCTGGTTACGCTACCGGCGCAAGCCGCGGTTATATCGGCGAGTTAAATACCTGTTGCGAGCAGGCTCAATTGTCCGCGGCTAAGGATGCGGGCAAGGATTATGATACGATCATCGCCGATAGCCAACAGGCGATCGACGATTGCTTGATCGCTGTCCGTATGAATATCGGCGATAGTTGTAAGCGTTATGTAGCTTCGAACATTGATGCGATCGGCAAATATGATAAGCCGGGTAGCGTTGGCGATGTTAATGCTCCCGGTACAGGGACTGATCTTGCTCAGATCAATCAAAAAGAAAAAGATCTGGAGTATGAAGCTGATTGGGCCCATGACTTAGCCTATGCCTGCTTTGAGGGCGCGGCGGAATATTGTGCGATCAATGTGGCTAAAGCGAACAATAGAATAGATTTGCTGCAGGCCTGGGATCAAAGGTATGATTTTCAAGATCCAAACAATATATGGAAGCATACGAAGTATGGTGATTATGTGTTAGGGGGTGGCAGTTTCATGCAATTTGATGATGACGGTTTTTCCATGCAGGTGACTTTGACGAAAAGGGAGGATAGCAATTATACTAAATATGATGAGCTTACGGGAAGGGTGACCCATGCCTGGCCCACAGTGATCTATTATCAATCTTATGGCGGAGACGCTAGTGTGAGCGAGGGTCCGCTTACCAATAAAGGTATGCGCGCGTTTTTGGCTGATGTCGCGGCAGATTTTGGTATTACCCCTTCAACCGTTACCCCTGTCACGCCGCCGATAATAATCGACATTTGCGCACCCGTTAAGAGTGAGTCTGCTTGCAAGGCGAGCGGTTCCCAGTGTGTTTGGAATGGAACGTCGTGCAGTATGGTGGCTTCACCTGCTCCTGATCCACTTGCCAATTTGCCGGACTTAGGGCAAAAGTATATGAAGTGCATTAAAGATGTTTCGACCAATTGCACAACGCCGTTTATGCCCGGTAAGGGAAATTATTGGAATCATCTTCATTCTCATTATGCTCAGGATACGCCTGATGGTGGGAATTATCAGAGCTCTATAATATGGGAGGACAACATTAATATTAATCGCCAGGCCCCAGATGGAACCTATTACACTGTGAGTGAATATGCCTGGGACAAGGAGGGGAGTGTTATTGGCTACGGTAAAGATCAAGCCTATCACGAGGGTGCCGGATCAAGCTTAAACCGCCATGGGTTTGATTCTAACAGCATGGTCGTTACCAATACGATTATGAATGCCGATCAGAGCGGGTATACCACCTCTAACTCCTCGGTTACCCTTGGCCCCTTGACAGTCTTTGATAAGGCATCGATTTATGGTGATGATCAAAATAGCGGCGCCTTAACCAGCTGGCATGGGTTTGTGGATAATTTACCTAAGATCTATAATTTTAATACCGCCAAATATAGTGCGCCGTGCGATAACTCCAACACTGGTACATCATCCGCGGATCTAAACGCGCAACAGGCAGCCCTTGCAGCTTGTGAGGATCGCGCTCTGGACCTCTCGTTAGGGGATGAGGTCAAGACGCTGGAGACCGTTAAACAGCAGATCATCGCAATGGCGCCGACTTTGATCAATTGTTGCAGCCCGACCTTGGCCCATCCGCCGATTCCGGATTATTGCAGCTTATGCGCGGCGATCGACCCGGTAACCGGTAAACCCGCCGGTGAGGCGACTACCGATGCCTGCAAGCTTTCTATTCCGCAAAAAAAGATACGTTGTGTGAACGAAAAGATCAACGATGCCTATAAGCAGCTCCAGGGCTTGGTCAACCTGGGCCGTGCGCCGGTGCAAGGAGTCGACCCTTGTTTGCAGTATACGCCGGATAGTTGCGCGAGTGTTAAAAACTGTACCGTTGCGGCCGATGGAAAATGCCGCACGATCCCGGGCGCTTGCACGAGTAATTAAGTTATCTTCCAACCAAGGGCTACGGTTTACTTTTTTTTAAATCCAAGTATAATAATTTTATATGGTAGGCTTAATTTATGCGGCTATTTTTGTCTCTATTGCTTTGATCGTTTATGTCATCAGTAGCGCTTCGATCATGCAATGGCGTGTTTGGCAGGAAAAACAGGTCAAACGCGTTGCCAACCGCCTCGATGATTCGTTTGTTTTTTTAGAAAAGCGTAAATTGATGTTTTTAACCGGTGCGCCGATATTACTGGGTGTTGCCGGGTATATTTTATTTGCCATACCCGGTGCGGCGATCGGTGTGGTCGTGGGGTTTTTGTTGCCGATGGTTTTTGTCAGCATGGCTAAAGGCGCGCGGATCAAGAAATTTCAAAGCCAATTAGTCGATACCTTGATGATTTTTTCCTCGTCCCTTAAAGGCGGTTTGAGTTTTGTCCAGGCGTTAGAGATTGTCTGCGAAGAGATGCCTGCTCCGGCTAATCAGGAATTTGGTTTGATTTTAAAAGAAAATAAGCTGGGTGTATCTTTAGAGGATTCTTTGCAGAGCTTGCGCCGGCGTATGCCGATCGAAGAAGTCGGTTTGATCGTCAGCTCGATCTTAGTCGCTAAAGAGACCGGCGGTGAATTGACCCGTGTTTTCAGCCGCCTTGTCGATACTATCCGCGATAAGCTTAAGCTTAAAGAAAAGATGGAAACCCTTACCTTGCAGGGAAAATTACAAGGCTATATCATGTCGGTCTTACCTTTTGTTTTTACGGTTTTTGTTTACAAACAAAATCCTGAACATTTTCTGGTTTTTCGCGATACCCAGACCGGCAAAATGCTGCTTGTGGTGGCAATCGTTTTGCAGATCGTGGGAATGTTTTTGATTAAACTTTTCGGTAAACTCAAGGTCTGATATGGAAATACCGGTTATTATTGTGGCGGTTTTGATGTTTGCTTCGGGGTTTTTTATTATGTCGTGGATGATGAGATTTCGCCGCGAGGAGACCTTTATCCGCGTGACTAAGCCCAGGAACATTCTCAGCTTAACGCTGTTGCGCGGCTTATCCAATACGATCAATGCGCCTTTAAAAGGCATTCCCTATCTTAAGGTTTTACAGGATAACGCTCAATTCTTAAAACTTCCTATCGGTGCCCTTGAGCTTATGTTGATCAAGGAGCTTTTGATGGTGGGCTCGGGTATCCTGGTTTTTGTCATGGTCAGCCCCGAGTGGGGTATTGGCGCGGCGCTGGTCGGGTTTGTGCTTCCGGATATCCTTTTGAACGCTAAAGTCAATGCAAAAAAAGAAGCGATGCTCAGCAGTTTTCCGGAAATAGTAGATATCCTTGACCTCTGTATCGGCGCGGGGCTTGATTTTTTAAGCGCCTTGCGTTGGGTAGTAGAAAAGTCTGACCCCAACCCCTTTGTCGAACAGTTGGAGATCGTGCTTAATGAGATCAGCGTTGGTAAAAGCCGCACCGATGCGCTAAGAGATATGGCTGCCCGCGTGAAGATGCCGGATATTAACAGCTTTACGCGTACGATCGTCCAGGCGGAGCGCATGGGTATTTCGATCGAAGAAGCACTGCGTAACCTCTCGGAAGATACCCGCGCAACGCGTTATCAGCGCGGCGAGCGCCAGGCGATCAAAGCCGGTTTAAAGATGTTGATCCCTCTGATGATCTGCATCTTGCCGGTAATTTTGATCGTTGTTGCCGGGCCGGTTATCATCCAATTTACGCAAGGCGACCTTATCCCCGGCGGCGGAGTAGTGTCGCAATGATGAAAAAAGTACCGGTATTTTTAATTGCAATTTTTTGTTTAACGGCCTTGACGGGTTGTCATTTTTTCTGGAAGCACTATCGCGACCGCACCAATGAGTTTTCGGTATCTTTGCCGCGTTCCTGGCAGATTGTTACCGACCACGCGCCGGCCGCGTTGATCGCCCTGGCACCTTTGCAGGGTAAGAACGATAGATTCCGCGAAAATTTAACGGTTGTCCCATCCGATTTGCCCAATGACGAAGTCAAAGAGATGTTTTGGGAATATAATAAAAAGATAATCCTTTCGTCGATGCCCGGCTATAAGTCGCAGATCAAAGAAGGGGAATTATTCGCCGGGATGCAACGCGGCCAGTATATGGCGTTTACAGTCACCAAGGGCGATGTTAAATTGCGTATCAAAACTGTCGCCTGGTTTCGGGGTTTACGGGTTTATAGTGTAACCTGCAGCGCAGAATATGCGCAATATCCAAAGTACGAAAAAGCCTTCGATAAAATCCTTTCCAGTTTTAATTTCTACTACACGCCACACGTGGCCGTTAAGACAAAGCCTAAAAAGTAATAGGGTTTTGTTTGACCGGTACAGGGTTTAAAGCCAAGAAAATAATTAAGCAGACAATCGCGGTAAGGTGCCACGTTAAAACTGCCCGGTCGCTGTAATTTTTTTTGTTAATTAAATAAAATTGCACCATCCCAAAAAAAAGCGCCAGGGGCATTATCTCCGGTGCGCTAAAGGCCCGGGCGGCAAGCGCATAGGCCAAAAAACATGCTCCGCCAAGAATTGTTTTAGCCGTTTTGAGCCCCATGATGGCCGGGAGGGTCTTTATCCCATTTTGTTTATCGCCTTCATAATCTTTAATATCGATAAAATTAAAGGCGATGGTAACAAAGATCAGGAAATACCAGGTGACTTTTATGGGAAAATCAAAAATATCCCCGCCGGCAAAGACAAATCCCAGCATTACGAGAGCCAGTGAATTGAATGATGAGCAAAGTTTAGAAAGGACCGGGATGCGTTTCAATTTTAAGGGCGGTAAAGAGTAAAAGGCACAGGCGCCGATCCCCAGCAGGGCGAAAAAAGCCGTAGAAAAGTTTACCAAGAGGCCAAAGATGACGGCGGCTAGAGTCATCCCGATGCCGATTTTGGCATAGGCTGACGGCGTGACCACGCCGCATACCAGCGGCCGGCAACGGTTGCTGACCTGATCGATCGATAAATCCTCGATATTATTAAAAATAATACTGCTATACCAGCACAAGGCGATAACAATAATGGTTAAAATAAACGCGCCGCTGTGGCCAAGGATGGTTGCAACCAGAGAGGTTTTTACGAGGGTCATACCTAAGATAAACATCGCCAGGTAATAGCTAAGCCTTGGCACGCGCATATCGCGCCATAGCGCGATAAAAGAGTTTTTGCGGTAAAGATAGAAGGTAGCTAATGCGCATATAAGGAGTAAGGCCGCAGTAAGGCGTAAAATCCCTAAGGGGTGCTTTATATGGAAGATATCCGGGAGCAAGGATGCAAGCAGAAGGAATGAGTATCCGGCAAGGGTGCCTAAAAGCCCTTTACCGGGGTTTTTCGTCTTAAGGTAGGTATAACCGAATATAAGGAAGATGCCGGTAAAAGAGGTGCAAACCATGCCTGGGCTAAAGCCGTGGGGCCAGGGGAAAAAATCATGCCAGCTTTTCGGGTGAAAATAGGCAAGGGTTTTGCCCTTACCGCCGGAAATGGCTAAGTCGACGATGGGGGTGATGATGACTACGCCAAAAACCGTTAAAACTGCACGGAAGACCTTTTCGACCTTCTCGGCGGTGATCACCGCCAGGCTTAAACCGATCGTCGTAGCGACAAATATCCAAATGATCGTATTATGGGCGATGATCAAGCCTAAACTTATTCCCTGATAGAAATAGATATTATTTGTATATTGAAACAAAGCCAGAGGTACCTGGCAGTGGTTGGAAAAAATCTCCAGAAAATTGCGCAGCGTTACGCTTGCGATAAAAGTTAAGAGATAATATAAAAAAGGTACGCGGGTATCTTCGATTTTGTCGATCAGGCGCCGAAAATAGGCTAACATGGGGGTATTTTAACATAAACCGCCAACAACTCAACAGCGCGCTTTTTGATGGTTTAAGCCCAGGAGAGCCAGAGTATCAAGACGATAAGGCTTGCGATAAGCAGGTAAAAGATCTGGGTGGTTTGCGCCTTACGCTTAAGGCAAAGGAAAACGCCGGCGGCCCCGGCAGGGATGGCAATAAAAAATAAACGGTTATCTAAAAAAACAAATGGCGCTAAGACAAAGGCGGTAAAGAGGGTGATCGCGCAAAAAACTTTAGCCGGCATCTCCCCCAGCAGGGCGGTAATATTTTGCTTTTCGCCATCTTGGCTTAAGGCGGTAAAGTTTAAAAATAATCCGGGCAGGATTATAAAGTAAATATGAAATATTGCCGGAGCGCGCAGGATGTTTGAGCCGCCAAAATGGCAGCCGGTAAGTAAGCCCAGGTAAGCCATCGCGGCAGAAATAATCGCCTTTATAACGCCGATACGCCCGATCGCCCAGGGGGTAAGGCGGCAAACAGCAGTTAGGGCTAAGGCCGTTACCAAGATATAAAGACAAGGAAAATTAATCAATACCGCAGTTAGCGCGCTTAACCCGGCGACAACAAAAATAGTGTTTCGTGCCGGTGCCGCGGTTTGTTCCGGTAAATTGTAAATAAGCCAGGTGCCGGCAATCGCCGCAAGTGACAAGAGGAAACTTAAAAGATTTTGTTCGATATAAAGAATAATATGGTGGCGCGCGAGAGTAATGCCCAATACGAACATAAGGCCGGTCGTGGCCAGGGGTTGCCAGGAATAACTTTTAAAAAAAGCTTTAAATTCTTTTGGGCCGGCGAGAAGGGCAAAGATTATTGCCTCCAGGCAGATCGTTAAACATAAAAGCCGGGTCAAAATTATAGGGGTAGAAAATGCTTGTGTGCCGGAGGCCATGATGGTGAGCATGGCGCGTACGCCAAGGTCAAGGTTGGCTATTGACGCGGCGATTGCGGCATTGGCAACCAGAATTGGGATGGCTCTTTTGATGGGGGTAGCCTTGGCCCATAGATAAGCGATGATCAAGATGAATAGCCCAAATCCAGGGATTAAAACTAAAAAGCTTGTGGCTAGGAAAAAGCGGCTTACCGGGAAGATGCGGTATTGCCCGATAGCGCTTGTAGTGATAATCGCCGCCGCAATCGCGGTTATCCAGCCAAGAAAACGGTGAGCTACCCACATCGTGAAGGCGGCATTTTGGGCGATTGATAGGGTATCGTTGGCCGGGAGGAGTTTAAAGGGCAAAAACGGCGCGCTAAAGAAGAGCTCGAGGAAGCCTTTTAAGGCCAGGATCGCGATAAGAGCAAGGATATGATGGCTCCAGGGGGAGGCGTTGGTTTCGATCTTTTTAGCGGTTTCCGGCCACCAGGAACGCATTATTTGCATAGTTATTATGTTAGGTGATTTTGTCTCTAATGTCAACATTTATGGTTACTTTTGCTTAAAAGTGATAACAATTGTTTTTTTGAATGTGACTTTTTTCAGTAGGGGGGTGAATGGGGCCTAATATGGGCCTTGGAGGGGTGGAATATTGTAACCGTATCAATTAATCATAAATCCTAACTTACCTGCATTACAGTATGTTATGAATTGAAATGTCCACTAAACCGTTGAGTACTCGCGATGGATTTTGTGGTTTCGGTCAGCGACATTTATTTTCAAAAAAATGCGTAAAACCCCTTGACATTATAAGGGTAAAAAAGGTATATTTGTTTGGAGTCAAAAAGGTGAAAACTATGCTTTTAAAGCAAAATCGTATTGAAAAGATTGGGGATGACAATAAGGTTTCCCGGGGTTTCTTTTACGGCCCTTTTTACGAATTACGCCGTCTTTTTTCTCTCGCCATAATTGTTACCTTTTTTGTAACTTCTATCTTTCAGTATCCGGTTTTTGCCGCTCCGGCGGTTAATTCTGATGCCTATAACCCAAATAATGTTTTGCCGGAACGTGATGGTAATGCCGGCGGGTCATCCTGGAAATCCTTTGGGATGGGTTCTTTGGTGGGGGCGATTACGGCGGTTTCTATCCTTGCCGGCGGTGAAGATACGGCTTTTGTGGCGATGTATGGTTCGATTGCCGGTGATGTGACCGGCGGGTTTATGTATACCCGCTACAATAATCTTTATAATGAACAAGCCTTCAGCCTTGGCCCATTGAAGATGACCTGGGGGGCCGTAGCCAGCACTGTGGCAAGCGTTGTGGTGAGTGTTGGTGTCGGTTCCCTGCAAGATTGGTTGGCGAGCGGCGCTAAGGATGCCGCCGAAGATGCAGGAAAAAGTATGGCAGACGATCTTGCGGTTGATTCCGCCATGGCGCCGTTGGATGCGGATGTTCCTAACGCGATTACCGATCCTTTGACATTGTCGGTTGATTCGGTTGATTCGGCTGATGCGAATTGTATTGAGGGTGCCGTGGATCCAAGTATGACTTCAAAAATGGGTACTAATTATAGTTCAGGTTTAAAATTCGACGGCGGTTTGTATGCCGGTGCGAAGCTTGCTTCTACTCCCGGCTTAGCCATGGCTATTGCCAATAATATGGCCAGCACCACAGTTGCCAATACCGCTACACAAAGCGTGGAAAAAGCGATTACACAAACATTGAGCGATGCCATAGAGCATGCCGCCATACGTACGCTATATTATGCGGTGGGTGGCGCTGCGGTTGGTACAATCCTCGGCTTCTTTGGTTACATACACGACAAAATCGAAGGCAAAAAAAATGCCAGTTCCGACATATGGAAAGGCGCGGTGGCGGGCGCCGGGATAGGATTTGGATGCGGCTTGGCATTATCTTCAGGGGAGCTCGGACAGCAGTTCACCGGTACGTGGTCGAAGATTCTCTTCTCGACGATGATGGATACCGCGATCGGCAGCGCCGTGGGATTAGGATTGGGAACAGCCAATGGCCAGGCGGGCAAGACCTTAGCGATCGGTGCCGGTATCGGTTTGACCTATGGTTTGATCTCGGAATCCAAAGATATTTTTAATGCTTTGGCTTCGGATTCTGCTGGTACGATTTCTACAGGGGTGGCGGGTTCAGTGGCTAAGAAAAGTTTTGGGGACGCAATGGAGCAGGCAGCGCTGCATGCGGCGGAGACAACCGGTGCTGGTACGCTTGCCGGTACCGTGGTCGGGCTTATTCAATATGGCCGCGGTAAAGGGGCCGACAGTATATGGAAAGGTGCCGTAGCCGGCGCGGGTTTAGGCGCGGCGGCAGGAGTTGTGATCATGTCCGGGCCGGTGATGGGCCAGACCGACAGCGCTTGGTTACATGTTTTAGGCAGTACCTTGACGGGGTTTTGGGCCGGTACCTTTGCCGGTGTCGGGCTTGGTTTGGCTGAGGGCGATACTTATTCCGGTTATAAACGCGGTTTGGTCTTAGGTTCCAGTATCGGTTTGGCTTATGGGTTGGGATCGGTATATTCCGATTATAATACCGGTGCCGGTGATGAACTTATAAATCCTTTTATGAACGGATCGGGGTCGTTCTCCGGTGCGTTATTAAGAAGTACAGTATATAGCGGCGTTGGTGCAGCTTCGGGCTTTGGTATTGGCTATGCGTTAAGCGGTGACACCAAGACCGCGTCACGTTGGGCCGCCGGCATGGGGGCCGCGGGTTTTGCCGGCAGTATGATCGCGTATTTAGGTTCGCGTTCCGATGACCCCAGCCATCTTATTCGCAATGCCTCGTCTTTAACTTTTACTCAACGTTTATATGCTACGATCGGCAGCACTGCCGTTGGTGCGGCATTAGGCTACGCAGTTGGCGGTGATTGGGATGCTACCGGGCGCGGCGCCGCGGCCGGTGGGGCCTTGGGCGGCGGGATCCTCGCTGCTAATTATTTAGGCGCGCAGAATTGGACGGGTTGGGAGCAGGCAGGGATTTATTCGGGTTTAGGTTTGGTTTTAGGTTCTGGTGTTGGTGCGGGTATTGGCTATGCGATCACCGGTGACGATAAAGGTTTGGAACGCGGCGCAGTTTTGGGCGCGGCGTTAGGTGTTTCCGCCGGCCTTGCTGAGTCGGATATTTTATCCGGCGGGTCTCTGGATAAGACTTATGGCCCAGGCGTGGAAGATACAAAGCTGATGATGCTTGATTTCGAAAAGTATGTCAATAGCTATGCTGCGCAAGCCGCGATCACCACGGCATTAGGCGCGGGTATCGGTTATGCGATCACCGGGAATAAAACCGGTTTGGAGCGCGGCGCGGTCGCGGGTTTAGCTGCGGGTGCGGCGTTAGGCATTGTGCGCTTTGCCCATGATGTCGGCACCGATAAGACACTCACGGCTGTGGCGGAGAAAACGATTGGCGCGGGGATGACCGATGGTATTAGAACTGTAGGGTATTCCTTATTAGGTGGAGCCGCCGGCGGTATCTTGGGCGCTGGTATCGGTTATGTGGCGGGTGATACTAAAAAAGGTTTTCAACGGGGTTTAGCGGCCGGTGCGGCCGCGGGATTTATTGCCGGATTGAGCAAAGGTGCTTTAGATAGTGAAGACGCAGCTTTAGCCAATGCTCCTGGATCGGCAATCAAAGATATTACTTTCGAGCAATACGCAGGAAATATTCTTGCTACTACAGCTTTTAACGCGGCCGGTGGCGGCGTGATTGCCGGTACGATCGCTTATGGCGTTACCGGTAAGGAAGAATCTTTTGACAAATGGTTCTGGCGCGGCGCAGCTTTAGGCGGCGCTATGGGTTTTGTTTCATCGACATCCGGCCAATTGAAAAAAGTATTGCCGGACACGACTACCCGCGCCATTGTCAATGTGCCGGTTGCGGCGCTTTCTGGTGCAGCATTAGGCAGCGGTGTAGGTTACTTTGTCGGCGGTAAAGACGGCGTTGCCGAAGGTGCTAAATATGGCGCGATCATCGGCGGTACTCAGGGCGCAATGAGCTTGACGGCTTATGGCATTGATTCGGCTGCATCCGCCATGGGCTTAAGCGCCGACACCCAGAATACTATCGGGATATTCAACCATGCGTTTATGGTGCAATTGCCGGCGCAATTGGAGATGAGTTTTGCCCGGCAATTTGCCGGCGCTTATGTGCAAGCTTATTTGCAACATGTTACGGGGTTAGACCCGGTGATTGCCGGAGTCTTTGCCAGTTTAGCCGGTTCTGAAGCCGCGGCCGCGATGCAGCCTTTAGCGATGCAATTAGGCACGGGTAATGTTTTTTATCAAACTAATAAAGGCCGCGTGATCTCGGAAGAGCAAAAAGATGTATTGGATAGTTCCCGCAGTATGGATAGTTCGTTTAAACAGGCTGGAGCCGAAGGGCAAACCGTTGTGGCCGAAGTGATGCCGCAATCAAAAGATATCGACCTTAATAATCTAGCTGCAACGATCAATGCTACGGCTAATGTTATGGATGAAGGCGGCAATGTTATTAATGATGTCGACCTCGCGGACCTGGATTGGAAAAACCAGGATAGTGATGGCCGCATGGCGCTTAAGACTACCGATGCTGAAGGCAAAGAGGTGGTCAAGCAAGTCCAAGTTTTAAATAAAGATGGCAAGGCGGCGGGCAAAATTGGTTTTGTCTTTGGGCAAAAGGGCGATGTTACCTTGCAGATGTCATCCGGCGGCGAGGCACAGGAGGGTTTAGAGAAGTTAAGAGATGCTTATGGCGCCATTGCCAAGCAGCCGGAGCGGATCACCGTAAGCGTTGCGGATCTTCGCGATATGCATAAGGGTGATGATGGAGTCTTTGCGCTTTCAGACGGCAGAGAAGTCCGGGTCTTGACTCAGAGTAGAGTCGATGCGCCGGCAATGATTATGGTCAAGATCACTACCTCTGACGGAAAAGTCAGCGAGGTTCCTTTGGATTCAAAATTATTAGCCGGAAAGCAGGCCGACGCAGAGGGCGCGTATCACATGCCCAATGGCGTTACAGTGCAAATTTTAGATGGCTCTACCATGGTTACGTTAGAGGTGACTGACGCAACCGGCCAGCACGAGATCAATATGAATTCAAAGGTTGTCGAAGGATTATCGAAAAAACCCGACGGCACTTATGTCCTGCCCGGTGGTGCGACGGCGAGAGTAGTGGAGGAGCTTCCGTCGGTTGCTTTAAAGCCGCTCGATTCCGATGATGCCGTGAAAAAGATTATGGCGCCTGCGGCAAAGCCATCGCTTTTAACCGAGACAATAAAGGCGCCGGAATTACCGGAATCAGTTCAACTCAGAGCTAACGCGAGTACGCTGGATCTTAAACTTAATTCTAACGTGCTTGACTTGACCGGAGCGCCAAGCGATGTCTCTGTGGAGCCGCCAAAGATGGCGGTGGATAATCTGCAGGATGGTATGCGCCGGGTAAGGGATATTTATAATGCAAATGTTTTAGCCGCCACACCGCTTTTTAACCGCGTAGGCGCAGTAGTTAGCGATTATAAAGGAGACGCGCTGCAGGATAGCTCCTATGCCGGCGCCATGGGCGTTTTCAGTATGGGCCCGCGGCCGATCATTAATGCGGCAGTGCAGGGGATTGTGCTTTCCGTTTTAAAGTATAAGACTTTTTACGGTAACCGGCTGGGTAAAGAAGGACAGGATGCCGCGTTTGATAATGCCATAAAATCTTCGATCGCCCGCGCCGCCGGCGGGTTTACTGCGGATATGGTAACGGCTTATGCCCCGACTACCTTTTTCTTCGGCAGTAAACCGGAACACATGAGTTTTGTCGATTATACCTTAAAGAGCGCGGTCTCGACTGGCGCCGGCTTAGGTACGGATATTGCTTTTGCCTGGATGAATAGAAAAATGGGTTATGATACGGTTAACTCCGGTTTAAATAGTTTGGCCCACGCGGCGGTAGCGACTTTGGCTCTCGGATTAGTCGACGTTGCCTTACGCCGCGACCAGGGGTTGGTCTTTACGGATAAGACTGTACAAACCGATGCTAATGGAAAAAGGACCGGCGTATCTTACAGTGATGCTGAATATCAAAAATTATATAGAGGAACATTGAGCTCTGAAGGCTATCGCGTTACCGGTGCAACTTTAAACGGTGATGGTAACCCGACGGTCACCATAGAGCAGGAGCCTCAATCCAAAGATCTTAAAAAGCCGGATGCGAATATTTTGGAAGATAATGGTTTTTCGAATGGGGCAGCGCCTTACATGGCTTTGCCGGCACCTAAATTGCAATTAGGGAATGTCAAAATTAATTATAATAATTTAAGTTATGAATTTTTTGGTACTACCGGCTCAGAAGACAATAACGCGGGCAATCCCGAAAATATGGAGAATGTTAATAGCGTTATTGACCAGGCCTTGAACAGCCCTGCTCCGGTTAATCCGGAAAATATGGAGAATGTGAATAGAGTTATTGACCAGGCCTTGAGTAACCCTGCTGCGGGTAACCCTGCAAATATGGAGAATATCAATGGCGCTATCGAACAAGCTTTAGGCAACCCTGCTCCTGAAGCCCAGGCAGCGCCGGCAACGGCAATGTCTGACCTTCGATTGAAATTGCCGGGGAATGAAACAGGGGTGGTGAGTATCGCTAACGGTAATGACCACGTGGTGGTTAATGGTGTTGATTTAGGTGCGAATCCTTTGCATTTGGGCGAAACTGCCGAACCGCTGCACTTTGAAAAGGTTTTAGGGTATTCCAGTATTTCCGATACCTTGAGTACGCCCTTGACGCGCGGCAGCCAGTTGAATGCCGATTTAGCCGGCGCGACGACCTTTGCGGTAGCGTTGGGCGAAAAATTTGTTAATATCGTCGGCCATGCCGGGCTAGGTGCGATGCCATCACCATATTCCGTCTATTCTCCGGGTACGGGTTTTGGCGCGCAAGCCGGTATTTTAGCCGGACAGGATTCATTTGGCCAGCGTATCAGCATGGTCAGCCAGGGAGTTGCGCCGATCAAAGTAGAAGCCATGGAATACTCCGGTGCGATCAGCGCGGCCTCTGCGGGAGAACTTACCAACGCCGTGGCCTCTGGTTTGAGCGATCATTTGTTTTTAGATCCGCAATTTCACTCTTATGCTTCTTTTCGTCCGGATGATCCCAATAATGACCAGGCAAGATCCATGGCCGAATTTACTTTTAACAACGCTTCCGCGGCTTTTGAAAAAGCTAAAGCCGAGAAAGAGACTAAAGAAAAAGAATTAGCCGAGGCGAAAGAAGCTTTTGACGTATCGGATAAGGCAACGGCGGATTTGAATGAAGCCGCCGGCCAGAGTGATGTTACAGCCCCGGCAGCAGACAAAGCCAATAAAAATAGCGTGATCGCGAAAGCCGAAAAAGAGTTTAATGATGCCCAGAAGAAGTTTGAGCAAACTCAAGATATGTTTACTACGGCTTCCGAGATGAAAGATGCGGCCGATAGAGGCGACTTAGCCCGGGTTAACCAGTGGTCATCGTATTTAACTTTGGCAAAAAATAAGACTGAGTTAAATGCGCTAAGCAAAAAAGATGATGAGCTTTACAGCGAACGTGACCAGCTTGTTCAGGAGAAGAATGCACTCTCCAGAGAGTTGATCGGTATGCCGTCAGACGAGGCAACCGATAATGTTAAACAAGAGAGCGTGAATAAGTTGGAGGCAAAAATCGCCGCGATCGATGATAAGCTCGCTGAGCATAAAGATATCGTAAATACGATTTTAACCAGCTCGGGTATTGCCCAACAAGCCATGCCGGCTACGCCCAAAAAACCTTTCGGCTTGGTCTTTAGCGGCGGCATCGTTGATTATACGCCGGTAGGCCAGGTAAGCCACACGGTTTTATCCAAAGACGCTTTGAAATTTATTCTGGCGGATGTGAAAAGCAACGAACAGCAATTATTGATCAAAGGCGAGCATAGCGATGTATTGCAATCCGTAGCCGGGGTGGTCGATGAGCTTATGAAAAATGCCGATAGTAACGGCAATGTTACGATAACCAGCACTAACGTCGCGTATAATATTTCCAATACCGGAGTAGCTTTGGATAGTCAGCGTTATGGCACGCCGAAGATCGGTCAGGCTTATCTTACCTCGATGCAGGGAAAATTAGGGCTGGAGACACAAAATAATGCTTTTGAGGCCGGCGGCATTAAGATACAAGATGAGGCGCAACGTGTGCGGATCAACGAAGCCTATGGTAAATTGCGCGCCGACCAAGGTAAGAATGACGAGAAAACGATCAAGGCCGATCAGGCTGACCTGCTTAGATCGATCATGGGTGTAGACAAGGATGTGGATATCGAGAATATGGAAAATGGCCCGATCAACAATAAGGCGGCCGCGGCAGGTTATGTTGCTGCGCGTAATAATATCGACAACAGGGATGCTAATGCACCTCACTATGCTTTGCTCGACCATGTTCAGGGCGCAAACCCTGAAAGCGATTCAGAGGACAGCGACCGAGAAGCGAAAGCCAATGTACGCAGGGAGTTGACCTTGAGCCAGGGTGGCGGCGTGCAGTTAGTCAAGAGTGATCAAATGGTCGCGACCGGTGTGACTACGCATGACCGTTATGGCCGCGCGGTAGAAGACCGGGAGATGGGCGTTCAATTGATGGATGGCCAGTGGCAGCAGGTAGAGACCGCGAAAACCGATTACGCCCAGACACCGCTTGGGCCGGTGACGACCCGCCATGAGATCGCGCCGGTAGATTACGTCAGCTTAAAGACCCGGCGGTTTGACGATGCCATACAAAAATCCGGACAACAGAAAATTGTTGAGATCGATGACGACAGTTCCGATAGCAATAAGGCTAAGAAGTTGAAGGTTGATAGCGTAGTGATCTATACCGAGAAAGTTCCTGCGTCGAGAAAAGACGGCCGGTTAGAGCCGGCCTATGTCAAGAGTGAAAGGGTTGTCGCCAATTATAAAGGCGAAGATGGGCAGGTAGCCTCCAAAGAGATTTCTGAAGATAGCAACCCCGCGCCGGAATTTATCAAATATGCTATGGTCGAAGAAAAAGGCGAGGATGGTAAGAAGCATAAGTTTATGTTTGACCCCGCAAACCCGGCGGACAGGCACGAAATCGAACAGGTTGGCAAAGATAGATATGTATTAAAAGATAAGACTACGAACGATATCAGCGTTATACAGGATTACAAGTTAGAAGAAAAACAACGGGCGACAGATGATTTTAAGAAGGTCTCTAAAAATGTGGTCGAAGGTATGGAGGCGCATCTTGTCGGAAAGAATGACGAAAATGATCCTAATAAAGTTGTGGGTTGGCGAATTTTAATGGAGCCGGTCCTGGTTGCGAAGAAGGAAGGCGGGCAGATGGTGATCCCTGTAAATCAGGGCGTGATGCCGGATTGGAGCGCGCGCATACCGGATCAATCTGAAAAAGTTGCCGAAGGCTTTGCCAAGCAGTCTGGCCTTGACCCGCAACTTAATATTACGCGTGTGGTTAAAGATGTTGTCCCCGATGATGTAGTGACGCTGAAAGAGTTGTCACCTATGGATTTTGTGGAGAGGAATGATATTGAATTCCGCAAGCAGCATGGTGTTTTAGGGAATGTACAAAATCCTACGAAAGTGCGTGTGGGGTCGGCTCTTTTGCCTCAAAGTTATGTGGATCCGCCTTTAGGAATAGAGAACTATACTCATCCCGAGGTAACTCCGGCGGCACCATCTCCCATAGCGCTTATACCGGGACATGCTCCTGTTATGGTGATGGATAGCGCTACGCTGGCGGCACCATCCGCGCCGGTCAAAGATGCTACGGAAGTACTAATGGATCAGGCGATTAATGCGCCGAAGAGCGAGCCGAAAAATCTGACTATGGAAGAACAGGTGAACCAGGCGATCAATGCACCGGCTACTCCGTCGAGGAGCCAGCTTACGACTCAAGATTTGTCGCAAATTGTTGATAGGGGTGGTATCGACGGTACTTTGCCATCAGCTAGCCCTGCAGGGCAGGTTGCTTCTGCGCAAGCCGCTTCTGCGTCGGCTGCTGCTAGTCAGGAAAATGTTCCCATGCCTCCGGCAATGCCCTCTTCTGCCGTTAAGCCGATGCCCAGCGTGGATATATTAAAAAATGCTTTTAAGAATGTGGATAATCCTGATCATCAGGAGAATGTTACCGTGATCCAGCCGATCAACCATATCCGCACCTGGGGTGAATTTAAGAAAGATATGGACCGTTACGATAATGGCTGGGCAGCTTCGCCCTATGTCGGCGGACCGCAAGGCCAGATGGTCTACAAGACTACACTTAACGGCCCGGGGCTTAACCAGCATAATAGCGATTTGGCTCCCGATGTATACCAGCATGCGCAAAATGTGATCATTGACGGGGTGCGTTATCTGGCCGAGAGCGAAGTGGGCCTGCATCAGGATAAGCCGTTACGCGAAGCGATGAAAGAGAGATTCAGCAATTTTGACGACGAGAAGATCAATGCGTTAACCGATGCCGCGCAAAATATTTATGAAGGCAATGTCAAGCCGAGCCTGGATAAAAAAGAAATGGCGGCGATAGAGTATGACATCATATACGGCGAGGATCATCATAAAAATGATCCGAAGGATTTTGGTAAATTTATTGACGATATCGGCAGTAAAGGCCTGGATGAAGCAGTTAAGGGCCGGACCGATAAATCTGCCGAGAGTATTTACTATGGTGCCACGATGAAAACCGGCCAGGGCGAAGTCTTACAGGATGCCTTTAAAGATGGTTATCAGCGCTTGTTTGGCGCCAGCGCCGCTTCAATCGATGAAGGGCGTAATATGGTTAATAATGCGCCGTTAGGCCGGGTAGAAAGTTTTGAATTATTCGATAACCGCCGTTTAGGCGAGCGCATGTATATGATGCCGGTTATTGAGAATCGGGTTGAATACAACCGTAATGATTTTAATTCGGCAAAGGATATCGCTTCGCATGGGGTAAACTTGGCAACGGTTTATAATACCGACAAGGCTGTTAATTTCCGTGGCCAACAGTTATCTTTCCGCTCCGGTTCAACTTTAGCCAAAGGATTAGCCGATAACAATATCGCAGTCTTAAGGGATAAGTATACGATCACTGATGTAAAGGGCGAGAATTTTACCATCGCTGCCGACGAGAGCTTGCAGGATGCGGCAAAGCGCTTAGGTAAGGAACTTGACCCTGAAGCCGACTATGGCGTCGAGGTCGATGGCAAGTGGGTGGTTGCCGAGCATGGACAGAGCTTCCTGGATGCCGCCAAGGCCCAGATCAAAGGTAAGACCGTGATCACCCGCCAGGAGTTTAAGGATGATATCGTAGCGCCTAATGCCGATGTTTTTGTACCCCCGGAGGTAACCAACTCGATGGGCCAGATCCGCACCTCATCGCTGACTTCCTATAGTTATGACCCCGAAATCGTGCGCCAGCACCAGTCGGATAATCTGGCGCGTTATCGTGAATTGCGCCGTGCTGATGGTGTCCGGTATTTCTCGCAATCCGGCGTGGTCGATACCCCTGTAGGCACGGTTTATGTGGAGATGGGTAACCCCGGTGCGTTTAACCCGGCGTTTAAGCAGACGATTACCGAAAATACAGCGGTTTACCGGCCACAGAACCAAATACAGTACAGCCCGGCGGTAACCTCTTCGATTTATCGCGATCAGACGCAATATCAGGCGCCTAAGGCTACCATGGCGTCGATAGCTAAGACCGGCCTGACAAAAGATGCACCTATAGAAGAAACGCTTACAGTGGCTAACCAGATCACGGATGCTTACAATAACGCGGCAAATATCGCGGCCGAGAACCGCCGCCGCGCTATGAAAGATACTTTCGACGGGTACATTGACTTTAATTCGAATGATTATACCGGAACCGGCCCGGATATGAAGGTACAGCCTAATAGCAAGTAAATGATCTCCCTTTAATTCCCGGTAATTTAACGAATTTTGGTGTAAAAAGGAGGATAATTTGCGGAATTTTATAGAACATTTTGGGGATTTTCGATTTTTTCCCCTTGACATATATTATCGCAAAAGTATATTGATTTCATTAGGTATTCTCGCTTTACCGGGGCAAAAAGAGGGCACAGAAAAAGGCAGAATGTAAAAATTTACATTTTCAATACATTCTGAATTGGCTGAACATCAATGAGTTATGACACAGTATGTCCAATTTATAAAAAAAGCCTTGATTCTACTTGCTTTTTGTACTTCTATATGTTATATTTGTGGCGGATACGAAAAGGCAAACCCACAGTAATGTGGGGGCGCAAAGCCACGGGTCCTATAAATGGGTTTCAGGGAATAGCGGATTTCTTAAAAGAATTCGTTATTGGTTCGTATAGGATAGCCGGGTTGCCGAACATCATAAAGGATGTTTGTTAACCCGGCTATTTTTTTAAAAAAATATGATGGGTATAAAAAAACAATCAGGGGTCGTGGGGGGTAAGGGGGGAGCCCTGCGTTTAACTATTCCATGGGGCGAACACCGCCTTTGCGTCACGCTTTCGCGTAAAAACACCCAACCAAACACCGAAGCAACTTATGTGAGCATCTGGGATCGCTTCCGCCGTTCCCCAGCCTTTAAATTTGCCGCAATTTTGATCGCAGTAGTCTTTTTATTTGAAGATGCTACCCGGGCCTATGGCTTGAACAACCCGGGGAATATTGCCATGAATAGCTACCCCCAGGTGGCAAAATTACCGCTTAATCTGACCTTGACCCCGACCGCGTTTGCCGGTTGGTATGGTTCCACCAACGATAACTATGGCGCCCAGGATTATAGTTCGCAGGATACGACCAATGCCTACACTGTCGCTACCCCGGTCACCAACGAAAATTACGGGCAATTTCAGAACAATTACGCGGTCAGCGGCATGCAATTTGAAAGTAACCCGATTGGCACGGCTCCGGTTACTGCAAGAGACCTGGATGTGACGAAAACCGTGGCACCGGTGGGTGTGGTCACCGAGATGAATATGGCCAATGGCCAGATCGGCGAGCGTACCCAATCGATCTCAGGCTTTGAGACCATGGCTACTACCTCGACCGGAGCTAAAGCCTATTTCGACGTTAACTTGACCAAAGGCGTAGATAACCAGCCGAATATCATCTATGTCGAACAAAACGATAAACACGAAGTGACCAAAGCCTACTTGAACCCCAATACTCCGATGATGCCCAATGACGGCAAGCAGCTTACTAATGTCAGCGGTATCAACAGTTGGCGGGATGGCGCAGCTTCCGGTGTGGCAGAATTTAAGACTTCTTACGACAAGGGCGGAAATTTTGAAGATAACGGTAATCGGGCGATGTATGGCAAAGATGACCGTGCGGGAATCTGGGTCTCGGACGACGGTGTAGTAAGTTATGGCGTAAACTTAAATGAAAAATCGTTTTACAATATGGATAAGGCCGCGATCGCCAGAGGCGATTATTCGAGCGCGCCGGTATGGTCCAAAGAGCAATATGCCCAGACTTTCCTGCATCCGGATATTATCGGCCACGAGGGTGGCAGGTTTACTGCGCCAAAGGGTGCGGGTTATGCCGACCGGCCGAATAAATTTACCGCAACTGAGGTCAACGACAACTCCAGCAATGGTTTGATGCGGATGTTGCCATTTAATTACGGTGGCGAAAATGGCCCGAAAAGCGGTTTTAATATCAACCTTACCCGTGCCGGTGTTACCGCGCGTGCCGGCGATATCGTGGGTTGGGGTTTTAGCGGCCCTACGGATTTTATCAAGGGTTTGGCTTTGGAGCCAAATATGGATAATACCTCTAAGCAGCAATTGCCCTTAGAAAACGGCAAAGTTATTCCTTACTTATCTTTCAGCGAGCCGATTTTAGATCATAAATCATTGACCATGACCCCGCATAATATCACGGTGAACAACGAAGGTTTGGCGGCGCCGGGTTATTGGGCATCACGCAGTGTTGAAGTCGCGTCACGCGGCATGTCGGACAACACTGGGATCATCGCGTTAAAGGATAATTATTCGATTGCGTTTAACCGTGAGGGCTTGCCCAATGCTTCGCAATTAGGTAAGGGCGCGGTTATGAGTAGTTATGACGATAATGAAGGATCGTTTGAACACGCTTACGGCCATATCCAGAGCCGCCGCTATGATTATACTTTTGATGCTGCCGGCAAAACCAATGGCGTTAAGGCGATCTCTATCGGCAAAGATAATGATGGCCGCGATCTATTTATCGGCCACCTTTATATTGATCAGTTAGGCGCCGATGGCCACGGTTACTTGACTACGATTTTAGGTAAAAATGGTACCTTGGCTTCGGCCCAGGGCCCGGATAGCTACAACATGCACGCCCGCCGCGGTATGCAGGACAAGGATGCGGATAAAGAAGATAATAAAAACACCAGCGAATGGTTTGAATCTCCGGCGATCTATAAAGTAGATAAGACTCTTTCACCGAACTCGGTTTTGCTCTCGGCTAAAGGTAAAAAAGAGTATATCCAATTTGACGCGATGATGCACGGCCGCCAATTCTTTAATGGCGCGCAGGTGACCATCTCTGACGAAGCAATTTCCAGCGCTAAGGATCTGGGCAAAAAGTTTGAGTTTATGAACCTTACCGGTTTAGACCCGGTGCAGAAATTTATTATTGATACCAGCCGTCAGGATTTTGTCCGGGCCGTAGAGTTACGCCCGGGTACGACCGATATGGCGTTACATTTTGCCCATGAATACCGCCCCGGCGCTGCGCGCATTTTTACCGATGATGCAGGCAATAAGCAGACATCACAATGGATGCAAGGCACGACCTTTGATGTTTTAGCCAATGTGGACAAGGTCAAAGGCCAATTGATGATCACGGATATGGGCCGGTTGGATCAGTACACTGATGGGACTACAAATGCGATCACGCGCGATATAAAATACCGCGAAGTCACTAAAGGTTTGTTTGATGTCAACGGCGCTTTTACTACCGCCTATAAGAACCCGATGATCTTGCGGGTCGCTCCCAAGCCCGATGCGGATATAACCAAGTTTGCGATGCAAACCGTGATGCCCGGCCAGGCATTAGCTTCGATCGCGAAAACTAATATGCCGGATATTAAAAACGCCGGAATGATCGTCAATGAAACACGAAATAATAAGTGGGATTTGGCGCAGGATGGCCTGGTTGCCATGTCTGATGCCGGCTTAGGCGCGGCAGTTTCGCGCCCTGCGGCTAAGGCTAAGGGCAATGACTCCGAGGATAATTACAATAAAGTCTCCAACGCGTCGGAGAGTGTTTTTGCGGGAAAAGAGACCAAGGGCCGTATCATGCGCCAGGATTTAGGCGCGGCCGGCAAAGAGGCTCTTGATGCTCAGGCAGCGTTGGATGGCTTGACCGGTGGTATCGGCGTGACTTTGGAGACGACTAAAGACGGAAAAAATCTGGTTATCAAAGCCGATGAAAAAGCCGATTGGGTAACGACCTCTCACGATCTTGCCGACATTACCCGCGTCTATGCTTCCAAGGGTACCTATAACAAGGAAACCGGTATTGTCACGGACAATCCTTTAGAGGCGAATGCCGGCGGTGAAAAAGCTACGATTGAAAATTGGAGCCACAATCATACTTTTAATAAGGGCGATGTGATGGGTATGATCAACCCGGCGACCGATCCTTTTAATATGGGCAAAGGTTTTGTCTACCAAGCCGCGCAAGAGGGCAACAACGTTGACTTGACCGATTTGCGCTATGATGAAGTCGTGCGCGATGGCGATAAAGTCACCGGCATTGCTCATGTTGATTTTGGTAAAAATGGTATTTACGGCGCACTTGACGCTGACCGCAAAGATCTCGGTATGCACAATTTTAAATATGAGTTGAATCTTTCCAAAGTAGATTCTTCTGCTTACGGAGTTACCGACAAAGGTTTCATTAAGGTGATCAATGGCGCTAATCCTTTTGTCCGTTTAGGCGACCACAACTTGATCGGCGGCGAAGCGCAAGATGGCAAGCTTACGCTTAATTTTGGTAAGACCTCCAATGATGTTACTTTTGGCGTTGAGGGCAAGCCGTTGGATATTAACTACTCCCGCGCCGGTGCGGCTACAACGATCGATATGGGCCTTGACCGTACCTTGAATATCATCGTGCGCCAGGGCGATTATAAAAAAGAAGATGTCGTTAAGGTAATAAAAGATAATTTTAATTTAATCCAAGATGCAGCTACGGATAAAGGAAAGCTTCAGCAGGTGGCTACACTGCTTAAAGGTTTTACCAATGTCGGCAGTGACGATAATTTAAAGGCAACAAGGCTTTTGGTTAATAGTATCAGTAAGCTGCCGCGTAATGCTAATTTTTCCGAACAAGCCAACTGGCAGAATGTCGGCGCTTTTGAGATCAACAAGGACTTGACTTTAACCGCTAAGGATACGCATGGCCAGAATGCGCGCTTTGCCGGCGAGATGACTTTAACCGCGAATAATGATGGTACTGTTTATGCAGAAAAGGCAACTTTAAACCGTACCTTTAACGGTAACGGTGGGATTGATTCTGAATCTAAAACCTCTCAGATCGGCAGGCTCGATAAGGACGGCAATATGGCTTATCAGGATGCCGGCGATAAAAAGATCTTAGCGATCACTGATGCCGGGTTTACCCGCTTTGATGAGTTTAAAGCTAAAGTCAGCAATCCTTTTGCCGCGGCGATCGCTGCGCCAAATCCCAAAAGCGATAAGGGTGGCAAAACGCCTGAGCCGATAAAAGGGTTAGTCAAGATCACCGGGTTGGGCGAAGGTTCGGATCTATTTGACCGGTTTACCCGGATGGATAAAAGCGGAAAAGAAGAAGTAGGTTTTGATCTCGCTTACCGCGGCCAATTTTTCTACGGTAAAGATGCGATTGCCAATGATACGATCACCGGCCAGGTCTATAATTTTACTAACTATAAAACTTCCGGCGACGCAGTGGTTTTCCATCTTAATGAGATGCAAGGCTTAGAGGCTTTTAAGAATGGCTCAACGATCAACGTTAAGATGGAGAATAAAAGAGATAAAGACGGTACCGTCAGCCCACAGCGTGTGGTCAGCTATGGCGCGGGCACCGGCTACAATTATGCTTATGGCGATTTTGCTTATAAAACTACCGACCAGGGCTTAGGCGCCTGGACCGCCACGGATAATAAGGTAAATTTTATTAAATCGGGTAGCGGGTTTGTGGTAGCTAACCCCGGCGCAATTACCGAGCATGCGGCAGCCGGCCGGTTGCTGGATAAAGCCGGGCACGACCGAGAATTTTTAGGCGCCACGGCAGAAAAGGGTAATATCGAATATGCTTTTGGCGGCGCCGGCAGCATGAAAGAAGCCAAATTTATGGTCACTTCTTTTGCCGCGCCGGATAATCCGGATATGAAAACCCAGGCCGCGCGCGACGCCGAGATTAAAAAGTATCAGGCAGAAAATGGCGATAAATTACCGCCGGCTGCAGTTTACGGAGCGCGCGAAGCACACAAAAATATTGGTACGCTGGTCGATAAAGATGCGAAGATCGCAGTAAAGGGCAGCGTTGAGGAGATCAAATTTGACCGTACTACCTTATCCGCCAAAAACAGCATTACCCCCGGCAGCGATAAGTTATCTTCTACTTGGGGCCAGAAAGGTACCTGGCTGGGCGGCGAGAAGATCACTTTTATGGGTAATGATAAATCCTATAATATGATCGAAGGCGGCGCCGGTGTTTCCGATAGCGGCGAACGCTATGTTTTAAATGGTTCTAAGGGCGAAGAAAAAATCCACAAAAGCATTGCCGGCGATACATTGCCGAAAGACGGCCGCGTCGAAGAACATACCGTGACAATCCCCGGCCATTGGGAAAATAAAGATAACGTGAACGCTTCCGCGGTTTACGCTTCGTTGGATAAAGATCTAGTCGCCCATAATATTTCTTATGATATTAAGGAAAAGGGCAAGACCACAATAAAAGTAACGCCGGAGAATTATGAGCGTTTGGTCAGCAACGAAAAAAGTTTATTGAATTGGTTGGGCAAGGTTGATGGCGTATTGGATGAGAATGCAAAGAAAAATATGCGTGAGGCCATGGATAGCCGTATCAACCAGATATTAACCAATGGCGGCGCGGTTAACTTTGAGATCATGGGGTCCGTTGACCAGGCGAAGGTAAAAGATGACCTTTTAGCCCAAGTGCGTGGCGCGAATAAAAAAGAGATGGAGGCGCTTTTATCCAGCGATGATCAAAAAACATTAGGCCACAATTTAAATCAGGTCGCATTATTCTTGCGTAACCCGGGTGATATTAAAAATCAGGTTTTAGGTTTAAGCAAACAATTGTCCGGGCTCGAGGCGACCAAGGCGCTTCTTTTCCCTGATGCGAAAAATACGGATAGCAGTCCGGTTGCTTCTCTTGCCGATACCAACAATAAATTAGGCACTCCCGCGCAGGATTTGGTTGATAAGCTGAACCCGGCCAAGGCAGGTGCTAGAGACGACGGCATGAGAAACCAGCCGTTGGAAACTTCGGGGGTGGATGTTGTTACCAGCGAAACCAAGCATACAGCTTATACGATCAGCTCTGTGCATAGCGAGGATAATGGATTTTTTGGTGGTTTCCGTAAAAATGAAAATGGCGATTGGCATGGTTTTGTAGCGGGGGTCGAAGGTAATGTCAGCCAAAATGTATCGATTAAGCCCGGCGCTTTTGCTCCGGAAAAAATTGCGACTAATATAAAATTAACCGGTAGCGAAGAACCAAGGGTTGACGATTACGGTATCTCTACTGCGGATAATTATGACGGAAGAAATAATGTTTCTTCTCAATCGCACGATGTATTACTGAAAGAGCTTGGTTTCCACGGCGAAGGCAATATGTGGGCGCAGTATTTGCCGGGTTTTGGCCCTACCCCGGCCGATGGCGCTAAAGCGGTTTCTTCTTCCTATAATGATGGCACCAATGCCGTGGCTTCGGCCATTACTTATGATGATACCGATATTAATATTTTAGGTGGTGGAGCAATTTTGACTTCAACCGGAGATAAAGATATTCGTACCGCCCGTGAAGGGGATACCAATAACGGCCACTTTTTACTTTCCCAGGATCCTTCCGGCATGGGCACATTAAACCCAGTTTTTAACCAGCAATCGCATATTTTAATCAACGAAGGTGATACCTTCTGGTCCGATACCAACAAGGCGAATCCATCTGGTACGGCGTCTATAAAGGAAAGCGGAGTTATCGGCGCGGGCTTAGGCGGTGGCGAATTGAGCTTTAATCGGGACGGCCAGCCGTTTGCGGAAAACTTAACCCAAAATATCGCTTCCGGCACGATGAAAGGCGATATTAACCCCGATCAAGTCGTGGCACCGCAGGATGATAGCCTGGCACGTCTTAATAAATCTGCCAACCGTTTGGGCGGTGATCTGGGCGGCAATGAGCTTGACCTATCTTATTCGGGGATGAAATTTTCTCAAAATGATGGGCAATTCAGGGGCGATGTGGCAACGATGTCGGTCAATGCCGGCAGCAAATATATAATTGCGCCTGAAGGTGCACCGCGCATTGAACGCAATATCGCATCATGGGATGGCGTGCGTGACGATCAAGGCAATATTACTAAAGAAGGCCTTGTAGTTTACGGCGATTATACTTTGAAAAATTTCTCCAAGCCGGAAATTTTAAGAGATCAAGCCGATACCCTGGCTGCAGTAGATTTGAAGCGGTTTGCGGTTGCTGATGACGCGGCCAAAGCCTTAGCGAAACAGCAACATAAGGCATTAGGCGCCAAAGAAGAGGGCGAAGATAGCTTTATTGATGAAGTCCGCGACAATGTTAATAAAATGCCACTCTTTAAAGACGAATTGTTGTTAGCGAGCGGTGGGACTATTGGATTTTGGCTTAATTCTGGTAAAGATAAAAATAAGGAAGAAGGCGATAAGGGTGTAAATTCTGCCAGCGCAGCTAACGCTAAGTATAATCTTTTTGCCCATGATTTTGTTGATAAAGGCAATGGTTTAGTCGATGCCAAAGCTTCAGGCTATCACCTCTTTACTTTGGGTGGTTTAAGTGATGACGGTAAAGGTTTTAATGTAAGTGATACCCTGGGGAGTGCCAGCTCGCGCCTTAAAATCTCTTCCAACGACGTGGAAAGCCTTTATGCTGGCACGCCTAATGGTTACAGCAAAGATTTCGGTCGGGTATCGTTCTGGCAGGCGACGACCGATGCCGATGGTAAAGTTAACGGTTTTCAAGCTTATGACCCTGTTGCTGAAGGCCGTAAGGCGACTAATGATAAAGAAATGGGCAGTTCCCGCTGGTATAGAGATTTTGCCTGGACCGGCGCCAACGGTGAGCAGAGCGCAGTCAACTCCAAGGCTTTAGCCCAATATGTCAATATGTCGCGCGAGGCTGGCCAAGACGCCTATGATTTGAGTGACAAGGTTGATCGCTGGTCGGACCAGGCGTTTAAGGGTGATATGAAAGCGCTCAACAATGATGTTGTTACCGGCGCGAATATTGCCATGACAGCTGCAACGATACTTTATACCGGCGGTGCAATGGCCCAATATTCAGGCGCAACGCTTTCTAGCAGCTGGAATGCTTTAAGCTTCGGCGGAGTTTTAGCGCGTGATGCCAAGAGCCTCAGCGCATTATCAACTTTGTCGCAATATACCGCGCTGGCCATGGTTCAAGGCACGGCTGAGGCTTATTTGGTTGGTGGTGGAGTCGGCGCATATTATGGTTACAAGAATTCCGAAATTGGAAAATTTGGGTTTGATGATGCCCTAGCTTCCTTTAATAACGGCGGTGTCGAAGCTTCAAAATATGGTTGGATCGCCGGGCCGATCCGGGCATTTACCGCAATCAAAGCCGCACGGACCGCAGAAGCTGCCGAAGCCGCATCTGCCGCGGTAAAAGCCGGCCGGAATATTGTTCCTCCTCCTGCGCCGATATTAAATCTGACTACAGAATTAAAAACCGCGGCGGCTGTAGGTGGAGTAGTTACCGCCGGTGCCGAGGGCTATTCGTTAGGTTCCGGCGAGGGCGGGTTAAGTTTAGGCCAGGCGGGAACGATTTTTAGTACTGCCGCTGCCAGCTATTTAGGGCTACGCTACCTTAATAATAAGGCGGCCTGGGCCAACTCTGCAACTGGAATCGATGCTATTGCCACCCGCACGGCTACTAGCGCTTTAAATTTAGGTACGGTGGCGGGTAACGTCAGCATGGCCGTGGACAATGCTTTGAATGCCCGGGATATTCAAAAGTTAAGCTTTGGTGATACCGTAGCTTTCGATACTTTAAGCTTTGCCGGTTTATTAAAAACTGCCGATAAGAATGGCAATGCGGTTTACGATGAGAATGGCAATATCGGTAAATATGATGGGTATAGCATGACCCGCGGTTTCTTGGGCGGAGCGACGATCGGTGCAGGTATTGGTTTAGCCAGCAGTTTGTTGAATAAAGAAAAAATATTAAGTAATGAAATTTCTGCGTTGGGAAAACAAAAGGCGTTGTTGTCGGCAGGAAAAGTTATGGAGGCGACCGAGGCTTTGGCTGCGGATACCTCTGCCGCGAATAACGCTTATTTTGCCGAAAGATTTACTCAGCGTTTTGGCGCCGGTTCTAATCTTCTCGCTGCAAAGAATTATAATATTGTTTTAAATAGTAGATGGATCAATAGCCCAGTGCTTGATTCTTATAAAGGGATGATAGCCTCTGGCCTTGTTGGCGCCGGGGCCAAAGTAGCTTACGATAAATATACTGGTAAGCTTGATTCAAATTCCACGATAAGCGATTATTTAGCCAGCGGTGCCAAGGGTGCGGTAATGGGTTTAGGCGCGCGGTTTGCGTTAACCAGCAGCTATGGTTTGTTCGCGAGCGCCGGCGCTTTAGGAAACATGGCCTGGGATAGTCAAACCGGCGATCTTAATGCAAAATCCAGTGACGGTCAATATTTGGTAAGCGCTTTAAAGGGCGCATTATTCGGTATCGGTGCGCGCTATGCTTTAGGTAATTTGCAATATTTTGGTAAAGTTGCCGATAATTTTGCAGCAATGACTCCGGGCAATTTAGCCAAAGCCGGCTCAATCGGTGCGGCAGAGTGGCCGTTAGTCTCGGCGACTATGGAAGGCGCGAATAAATTTGTCTGGACCCCGATGGTCGGTTTAGTAGAGAGTGCCGGTGACCGTTATATTGGCGGCCGCAATGTAGAACTTTCCTGGGATACCAAGGGTGCGGCGGCAGAAAATTTCTTTACTCAGGCCAGCCTGCGCAATTGGGCACGCTGTGCTGAAGCCGGCGTATATATGGGGCCGATGGTCGCGTTGATGAATGTCCAATATGATAGAGCTACCAGGGGTGCTACGGCTCAAGAAGCTTTGGCAAAATATGAGAGCGATGTAACGCCGGCCACTTATGGAATGGGTTCGTCTGCTGAGGTAGCTCAGACATTAAAGAATATAGTAAAGATCCCTTCGAAAGCCTTGAGCGCTGCCGAAGCTTCTATCGGCGCTGAGGCCGCAGCCGGTGGTGCCGATGCTTTTATGGTGCAGAAGGTTGCCGGTTTGGTTAAAACTGCCGCGGTAGTTACCGGTATTGATAGTGGTTTAAAGTTGGTTGACCGCGTGGGCTATTGGGATGATTCGCGTTTTGGCTCTGCAACTCCGGCGGATTTAAGCCGATACAGTTTGGTAGGTTTTGGTCATGTTAATTCTAGCGATTTGACCGAAGATTGGCACGATACCGTTCGCGGTGCCGCAGGTTGGGCGGTGCTCTTTGGTAAGAAAAATTATACCCCTGCGGAAAATAGCGATATTGCGCGCGTAGTCGAAGCCTTTGGCGGCGAAAAAGCCTTAAAAGGTTTTGGCGAGAATATGCATGCGGAAGATATCGGGGATGCTTCAAGGTATACTGCACGGCAAAACGATATGATTACGGTTTTACAGGATGTAAGGGGTAAGGGTAGCTTGAACGCAGTCCTTACCGATGCTGCTCAAACCGCGTCGACGGCGATTGCCCAGATAGATGCCCATCATGCGGAAATTGCTGATATGGCCAACCGGCACTCTTCTGCAGAGAAGAGAGACGCGTTGTTGCAGGCTAACGAGCGTGTGCGCCAGGCTCGCGTGCAGGGCGTGGATGTTCCGGAAGTAAATGTAAACGAAATTCTTTTGCCTAAGCCTTTAGCCAAAGCTCCCCAGGCCGAGGCGAGATTAGCCGTTGAAGAGCCAGCGCCGATCGAACAGCCTGTTAATAATCATGAAACAATGCAGACGCCGGGAGCGCAACGCGGTGTTGACCAAGCCAGCTTTTTAAGCAGCGGCGCCGTAGATTCGGGAGCGCGTCACGGTGAAGTGGATGTTACCGAGGCGTTTAATTCCGGAAAAATTCCGGGACCGGCCGGCATAGATGCTGAAAGCGCAGGTATCGCGGATCAAATATGTGGGCACTTAAATAGTTTTTCTCCTGAGGCAAGAAGAGCCGCGATAGATAAGGCTCAAGCCAAAATACAAGATAGAGTCGACTATATTCAGGATGCGCGCGATGCCGACCAGGCTGACGCGGTAGCCCAGGCGCTTAAAGAGAAATATGGCGCAGATGCTTCGGTTATAGAGCAAAATGGTAAATTTAAGGTAAGAGTTATTGTTGGCGTTGAAGAGATGTTAAGGCCTGTTGAGGCTCCTGCTAAAGCTGAAGTTGTGCCGGTGGAAAAGCTGGCTCCAGCCCCACGCGTAGAAGCAAGAAGCGGCATTCATGGCGAGCTTGATACAGCAGAATCACTTTTGCAAAAAGCTGAAGCCGGCGACTCCGCAAGTTTACAACAAGCCGCGGATGCCCTTGAACGCATAAAGGTCGTCAACGCAGAACACGGTATCGGCACCGCACCGCGCTTAACTCAACTTGAGCAGCGCCTTGCTGATGCGCGCGATAGCGAATATGAACGCAACCGGCCGCTTACGATAAGTGACAGGCAACAGGTTGCTGCCGGCCGCGAAGAAGTAGAAGCTACACATAGCCGTACGAGTTTGATCGAAGAAGGTAGAGCTCTAGTTGAGGGCAGTACCGCAGAAAAAGCTAAATTCGATGCTTGGAAAGTTACGGCCAAAGAATCATTAGAAAGAAATGGTAACGATAGTGACCGTGCCCTTGCCAACGACGAAGAGGCTTTGCATGGTTTATATTTTGCCCATAAAGTTGATATGTCTGCGAACAGGGCCAACGCCTTAGGCCAAAAAAGCGCTATGTCGGATATGATGGGCGTTTCCCGTATGGCCAGACAAGGGTTGATGCGCGAAGGTGTTTTGGGCGAAGGGGCTAATGTTTTGCAGATGCCCGCGCCGGCTAAAACTACGTTGGTAGAAAAAGCTGAAAATTCAAGCGAAGGTAAGCCGGTTACCGATATTAATGCTTTCAAGGCCCAGAAAGATCTGCGCGCCGGAGCCTTACCGCCGGAAGCAATAAGTACCGCGGTTGAGAAGTTGGCCAATCTTGCGCCCGTTTTGCGCATGGCAGTCAACGAGGCGGTCGCAGGGCGTAGCCGTATTGCCGATTTGGAGAGTGCCCGCGCGATCTTATCCGGCAAGGGTAAGGCAAAGTTTATTGATATTGCCGGTAGAGAAAGCATCATCGATGCTAAGTTGTTTGGTACTTCTGCGTCAAGCAAAGTGTTGGCCGCCATAGAAATGCGCGAAGCTTATCGTACCGGCAAGGTCCAGGGCGGGTTAGATGCGGCTATGGCCGAAATAGAAAAATTAGATCCGGCAGCGGCTAAAGTCCTGCAAAGAGAGCACGATGGAAGAAGCGCTGAAAAGCAGGAGATTGCCGGGAATATAGCTAGATTAAGCAAAGCGGCAAGCGCCGAGAGTAGCGACGAAAACGAAGTTGCCCAAGGAGAGAAAGCTAAGGCCGATAAACTGGAGCTTGCATATTACCAGAGAAAATTAGATGCGGCAAACCGTTGGGAACAGGGAGCGTCGCAGGCTGAGCTGGCGCGTATTGATAGCGCGCTGGTTCGCGATTGGCGGACTATACAAAAACAACGGGTTAGGACCTATAGCGACGAACTTGAACACCCTGAAAGTTCAGTAATTTTGTTTGATGCGGCGATTGATCGTGGTGATTACGATAATAAGCACGAATTAACTTTAGGCAACATTGGTTCTGAAGAGGGGCGTGTCGTGGCTGGTTTACGGTTAAGCGATCAGAGTTCGAAAATAACTAAAGTATTGCTCAGGGCTAACGCTGCGCTGGCGCCGTTAAAAGACGATTTGTTTTCTGCCCATGATAGGTTACAAAAGTTACAAGATAATTCCGGCAGTGAAGAGGATATTGCAAGGGCACGACAAGAGATCGAGGACTTGCATAGTAAGATCGATGAGCTTGCCGGTCAACTTTCGCAAGAAGGAATAAAAATCAAGATCGGCGGGCAGAGAATTTTTGTCACTAACCGCATGGCGGGAGAGATTTTGCCGGAAATCGCTCTTACTGATTCGCGTACGGATAGTATTTTGGAAGCCCACAAGGCTGCGGCGCACCGCAATCTTGTTAACGCTAAACTTACTCAGGGAGACAAGGCCGGTGAACCGATTCGTATTTCTGCGAATGGTGTTGACCAGGTCTTTTCGGATGGGTTTAATGATGCTCGATTAGATGGGGCCACCAGCAGAAACGGCCTCGATGACGCTTATCTTAAAGCGCGTGATGGGATCTTAAAAGACCCCACGCTCCAGCAGCCGGAAAACGCGCAGGAAAAAATAACGAGGCTCTTAGGCTTGTCGGTACGTTTTGCTATGGAGCGTCAGCGCAGGGATATGAGCGCTGCTGGTAAAACATGGGGCACGGAGAAGGCGCAAGATGCGTTGGAGGCTTTAGGCTTACAATTTAAAGGTACCGGTGCGATCAATGCCGCAACCGCGGCCGGTAAAACTGCTGTGACCGGTATAGATGCTTTTATCCAGGGTGAATTGCGTTCTGCCGCAAACGGCGGCCATGCCGGTAACCGGGTAATTCTTTTGCAGGATGTCGATGTGGACGGATTTATGAAATCCGGTACTGCCGGCGGTAAAGACGCGTTGGATATCCAAGGCTTAATGAGGGTGCGCGGCGACCAAATCGTAGATGCCGATCAATTCTATGGCCGGGGCCAGGATGCTGAGGATGAATTAGCCAGGCGGCTTAATAACCCTCACGTGGTAGTTGTGGCTAAGCACTCGACTTGGGAATTTTTACACTTAACCACCAATGCCAAGCTGCGCCGCGCTTTAGGCAACCAGGATGTTATTCGTGTTGATGAAGCGGATAAACTTTATCAGGCGAATCGCAAAGCTATTGTTTCTAACGGCAATGAAGCGATCGGTGATAGTGTTATTAATGCTTCCAGAGCTTACCGCGAGATCGTTGAGCCGTTGTTGCCTAAGGAATCCGGCAAAGCCGATCCTAACGCGAAAATTGCGCATACTGAAGATGCTGATGCTGCACGCAATGACCACGGTATGTTCCTTTATAAGAATGTTAACGGCCACTACGGCTTAAGTGCTTCCGCGCTTGATTTGATCCAAGCGACAATCGCCGAACGCGCTAAAGCTGACCCGAACAACGCAGAGTTGCAGGAGTTAAACGCCAAGTGGGCTATTTATACCCGCGGTTACTTTGAGTCGCGTTATTCTGACGGTAACAAACTGACTGTCGGTGATAATGGCGAATATGTACCGGTCAATGAAGGTACCGGCGAGGTCGGCCGTGTTGATTCGGACATGTATAAGTTATCGGCGCGTTATGCCCAGGATGCTTATGAATTAGTCGATGGTAAATGCAAAGCAAAAGAAGCAAAAGATGGTGAGCGTTTGCCTAGCCGTGAAAGATTAACCACCAGCAAAAGTTCTTCTGAAGCAGTGCACGCTGAAATGTTACGTACCGGCCGTAATGCCGACCGTACTGATCTAAGCGGTACCATGGAGTTTAGAGCCTTGGAATATTTAATGTATACCGGCAAGATGGTGGATGTGGTCAGCTCTTCGGAATTTAAAAAGGTTACCAGTGTTGAGCATGCTGATGCTGCGCGTGTAGCGGATATTCTTACCGGCAAGGAAGAGGGTTCACTCACCCAATCGCGCAGCGATGAACGCGCTAATCTGTCGATTTGCACCGATGCTAATGACTATAAGGTATTGGTAGAGAGGGTTAAGGCTTGGCTTGGAGTTGAAAACGCAAGGCTTGCAAGCGAAGGCAAGGCGCCGATAGAGCTTGTAGAGATCCCCGAACTTACGGATTCTACGCAGATCACTGATATTGCCAAAAATATGAAGGGTAAGGTGGTAATCGCCCGGTTAAACGTTGGTACGGGTGTTAACTTTGAAGGTGATATTGATTTGAATGTTGTGGGCGCGCATAATTTAAGTACGCGTCTTTTATTGCAGGTCATCGGCCGTAACTTGCGTGGCGCAGAAAATTCCGGCGCCCGCCGTCTTTACCTTGAAAAAGATAAGTTGCGCCGCGAAAGCCCGACCACGACCAGCGAACGGATGGCGGAATATGATAGGAGAATGCAAGATGGGTTGATAAGATTCGACTCTAACTTGGCTTTCGGTGTTTTTAGCCGCCATGTTGGCGAGGGCCTAGATAGCATTATTCGTGAAGCTAAAATGACGCCGCAGGAAGCTAAACTTTTGCAAGAAGCATTAAGGGCTATAAATATATGGGAAAAAGCTACGGAAGGTAAAGATGCATTCACTAATGCTCAGCATGTGGCTGAATTAACCGAGCAGAGGATGCAAGAGCTGTGCGGCAAAGATTCGCCTTTGTCGGATATATTAAAAGCGAGAATCTCAAAGATAGTGGATAAGGCGCAGGGTCAGTTGGAACCGGCCATGCAGCTCTTGGAAAACTCGGCGTTGGTCGGCGCTGAAGAGCAATCGGATGCGATCCGTGACCATGGCCGCTTTTCGCTCTTAGCTATCGGTGCTACGATCCCGATCAAAGAGATGTTAGCCGAGGCCGAAGAGCTTGCTCCGCGCGGCGCTGATGGTGAAATAATTCCTACCGATGATATGAAGGCGTTGCAGGCGGCACTTAACGAAATAACGGCACATAATTTCGATACAATGGATCGCAGCAGCCTGGAAGTCGGCCATGGCCGTAGCGGCGACCAGATCGTAGAAGAAAATGCCGTTTCTTCCGCACGTACCGCCGCCAAAGTCTTTAATGATTTGATCAAAGGGATAAAAGATCCGGCATCAGGTTCAAAAGTTAAACTTTCTTCTACTTTCCTGGAGAGGGCAAAGGTTTGCTTGGATAAGGCCCAAGAGGTGCGGGATAATTATCAAAAGATCAGTGCCGATGCTACTGAAGGCAGCTCCATAATGTCGGCGAAAAATATAGTTGATGCCGCGGCATTGCTTAAGCATGACAGGTTCACTAAATATGTTTTTGACGAAGATGTAAGCAATCACCAGGGTGCGTCCGATGCACACATGGTGGCTAAGGCCGTCGAAGCTGCGGCTAAGGCCCAAGGCCGTGGCCTTACGCCAGATGAGAGCAGCGATTTACGTACCCAGCTTGGTGTTGTCCAGCGCACCACCGGTAAAGGCAAGGACGCAGCGCAGGAACGTGCCGATGCTATTACTAAGATCAAGGCGAGAGTGCCTCAAGGTACGGCCTTGGCGGCGGCCTTTGACATTATGGCGGCTAACGGTAATGGCGTAGTTACTTCCTCTAATATACAGGCGCTTTGGGCAAGTGTGCAGAATTTTGTTAACCCCAAGGCAGATGATGATGAAGCTAAACTTACTCCTCAACAGCAGCTCGAGCGTGTGGAACGTTTTGAAGCCGCCAATGCCATGATCGCGGTGGCGCTGCCGGGGATGGATTATATTTCGCTGGCAAATTTAGCTGCTGCCGGCGATAAAAACCAAGAATTACAAGAATCGGTCTTGGCTCATCCGGAATTAATGCACAAATTTGCTGAGCAGGTCGGTGAGCAGGTAAGAAAGCAACAAGCGGATAAACAAGCCGAGATGGAAGCCGCGCTGGGGCCACAGGTTAGCCGTGAGGAATTAATGGCCCAAGGCCAGGCGGTATCGGAAGCGATAGCAAAGCACGACCTTGACGCCGCCGCCAAGGCTTTAGCTGCGGCTGATCCGCGCGTTCAGCAGGCTTTGCAAGGCTCTTTTATCCCGCAACAAGCCTTCTCTTTAGCGGCTAAAGCGGTTAATGATGATGACCGCGTCAAGGCCCGTGGCTTGATCGATCTTTTGCCGGCACAAGAGCGCTTGATGATGAATTTACGTATTGTTAATACTTTAGCCAACACCGATCACGCGAACGGATACGCTCAGGCGATTGCTTATGCTGAATCCCTTAATGACGAGGCCCGCGCTACGGCGGTGGGTATGTTGATGCAAGCGGCAGCGGTCAATGGCGCACAATTTGAAGCCGATGCGGTTAATATGGGAGATCCTTCCTATCAAGGGCCTTTGACTGATCTGCGTATTCAGCTGGCTTCAGAGGTATATTCTTTAGAGGCCGGGATCCATCCTAAGTTAAAGCCGGAAATCGATAAAGCGGTTGCCCAGGTCGTAGATAATTTAAAAGGCGACGCAAGCGATATCGCTGCGGTTGAGGCTTTAGGCGTGGATTCAGTTGCCGGCCAGGCTGCGCTGGTACGGGTAGCTTTGCATGGCGCGACTTACGGTTTGCCGGATGAATATGTACAAAATGCGTTAAGCCGGATCACAAATGTGCAATGCCGTGCCGATGTCACGGCTTTGGCTGCGGCTTCATATGCTTCGATCGGTAATTTTGACGCCGCCCGCCAATTTGCTCAAAGATATGGCGAACAAGCTTTGGAAGAGGACGCGGCGGTTGTAATGACCACGATCAATGATTTAGCTTCGGATACGGGCGCAATCGATAACCGCGTGCCGCAAGAAGCTTTGTCCAGCCAGGCGGCGCAAATCGCCAATGGCGTTATGCCGGATGCATCGGTAGTCGATAAGACCGGTGAATTTTATGCTGATGGTACCCCGGTGAAAGAAGATGCCGGCGATAGATCTAAAGGTGCGCCGCATAAGATGTTGGCCGGCGTGGCAGTAGGTTTAGCAGCTTTAGCCGGCTGGGCTTCTCAAGGTATTTGCGGAGTTAGAAATAATGTTTCTAATTACACGGCAGGTAATGCCTTGCTGGACGAGATGTTTGGCCATGCGGCCAAGGCCAGGCCTACCCCTAAACCTAAAGCGGATTTAGCAGAAGTAGTAAAGCAGGCCGTGCAAGATGCTTTGAATAAAAATAATGAGACAACCGTAAAGCCTTTGCAAGATCAATTGCATCAGGTGAGCGATAAGCTTGACCAGGTAAGCCACGCGAAACAAACAGTCGTCAACATTATTCAGCAAGCTCCTGCGGACCATGGTTATTTGGCAGATTTAGGGCACCTAATCTCGAATAATTTGGCCGCCTCCGTAGCAGTAGTTGTCGCCGCCGGTGTCGTATCGGTCGGGGCGATCAAGATCAAACGCAGTGTCCAGAGATATTCTAAAGCCAAAAACGAAGCCGATAGTATCGTTGCGAAAGATGGTATAGTAAAAGATGATAATCGCTTGGCGGCTGCCCGTCAAAAATTGCATGAGGGTAAGGCGATCTCACGTGGCGAGAGTATGGCGATCGACCGCAATATGTCTAAATATGCAGGTAACCCCTTGGTGCGTAAAGCGGCACTAGAGAAGAAAACCGGCCTTTCGCCTTTAGATCAAAGAGTAGCAAGATTTCTTGCCAAGCATCCGCAATTAACGCAACAGGATAGAAGCACGGATACCGGGTTGGATTTTGTACCTCAAGGCACACCCGGGCCGGTTGAGAAGTTAAATCTTTTTAGGATAAATACGAATAACGCGCAAGATGAGAAAGGCAATCCAATCGATCTGCCGGCAACTGTGAAGGCCTTGGAAACAGAATTTCAAAAAACGCCCAGCATCGACCTTCTTTTAAAGATCGCTGTAGTCTATTCGCAATTGATGAAGAGCGATCAGGCAAGAAAGGCTGAATACGCTGATATTGCGTATAAGGCTTATTCTAATGCGGTTGAACATTGTGCTCATCAATTAGGGGTAACCGTGCCGGTGGATGAGCAGTTACGTTTGTTGAGGATCATTAATTGGATCTATCATGATTATGCAACAGTTGCTTATGAACGCGCGCCGGCAGAACAACAAAAGACGGTAAAAGCTGAGATCAACGCACAACTTAATGGTTATGATATCCGTGCGGCAAAAATTAATTTAGCTAACGCCAAGGGTGATAAAAAATTAGAAGCAGAAGCTTTGGTCGAGTTGATCGGCTTCCAGCAGGCATTGATCAAGCTTCAGAAAGAAGAGCTGAAGATGAACGATGAAGATACCGCGGCGCTGAGACATGAAATTCAAACTAATATAGAAGCTAAAAACGCGATCGATGCCGCGCTGCTTATCCAACCGGCACCACAGCGGCCTCCTGCACCTAGATCGCCAGCTTCGCCTAAGCCGGCATCTCAGGCTTCTGGGCCTCATGATATGGATTCGACAGTCCTTGATTTTACCGCGCCGCCTTCGGCGCCTGTCGTCGGGAAGGGGGCTGCTATACCTGCGCCTGCAGCTACACCGGCGCAACCTGCAGCAAAGCCTGTTGCGGCTGCAGCTAGTGTTAGCGAAAATCCGAGCGAGGCAGTGGAGTCACTCAATCAACTTTTAGAGAGCGCTTCCTTATATATTAGATTAGCCGCTATGCCCAAAGAAGCTAAAAAGCGCGACAGCCATCTTGCCCAGGCGCGCGTGAGTTTACGTACATATATCGGTCAGCTTCAAAAATTACCGGGTACACCGGAAAATTTAAAGCATATCGTGGCGGCATGCGATCAACTTGCGCCGATCAGCGGCGAAAGAGATAGGGCAAGGGTCGGCGATGTTCGTGCGCAAGCCCAGGCTAAACTTGAACAATTAAATCAGCCTGCAGCGGTAGCATCAGAACCTGCGCGGGAGGAGAAGACTGAAGTTACACCTCTTCCGGAAGTTATTGCTACACCTGCACCGGCCGCCAAGCCGCAAGCGCCTCGGCCGTCGATGTTAGCTACGCAACCACCAGTGCCTGCGGCAGAAAGTTTAGCAAAAGACGAGCAAGTCCGTGCTTCTAAGGACGGCGGCAGAATATCGGATATGATTACGGTACTTCCTGGTTCAGTTCGGTCGCATGTTTCGGAAGCCACTTCTTCGGCAGCTGCTGAGCCTGTGACACAACCTTTAGCTCAAACACCCGCACCTGCGGAGGAGCCATTATCTTTGAAGCCTCTTAGATCGTCCGTGATGGATCGCACTATGCCGCCTAATTTAGCAGCCCAAGAGGTAATGGCCAGAGAAGCAGCCGCTGCGTCATCGGCGCGAATAGCAACCCCTGCGCCAGCTGCGGCCCCGGCAGTGGACTTAGGAAAAGATGCCCGAGAGCAAATCCGTCCGACGGTCAGCCAATTTATGGCAGCTAGAGCAAGACAAGACCTTCCTGCGATGAGGGAGGCCGTGGCAAATATGGAAGCCCTGCTCCTTAAAGTTCCAGGGGCGGTTGTGACGCTGAAGAGTGGGGAGGCTACGATAGAACAAGTTTTAAGACAAATGCAATCTCATGTCGAAGTGATGGAAGCTGCGGTTGCGAGAGAAGCCGTGGCTTATGCTCAAGCGCATAGGTCAGCGCCTGCAGCTGGTGGCGCTTCTTTACCTCCGGAAAAAGAAGTAACTCCTGCACCGGCACAAGCAGCAACGCCCGCACCTTTAGCGGCAACACCTGCGGTAGTTCCTCCTCCTGCGCCAGTGACGGCGGTGGATGCCGAGGAGATCGTAGAAAATGCCGCTCGCCGAGTAGAATTGGCACAGCAATCATTTCTTGCGTTTGCCGAACAACACGGGGAAGATTATACTCCCGCATTAGATGAGCCATTTGATACCTATACTCAAGAATTAGGCGCAGCGCATAAAGCGTTGATGGATATTGAATTACCTGATTTCTTGCTTAAAGATGACCGCGTAGTCGGGATAAAGGCAGCCCATGCCGGCATGTTGCAAGAAAAAGAAGCCATGGCGCAAGCAGCCGCAGCCTATGCTTCGGCACACAGCGCTTCGGCTGTGTCTCAAGCCGCTGCGTCTTCCGCACAACCTGCGATAGCGCAATCCGCGGCGACTCCTGCACCGGCAGTAGCTTCAGCCCCAGCTGCGCCTGTGGCAACTCCGGCTCAAGCTAAAACCCCGGCGCTTCCTATACCTCCGGCATTGCCTATGCCTTCAATAGCATCGCCTTCAGCAGATGATAAGGATCATGATTTTGTGGATGGCCAGGCATCTAAGGTTACAGCAGCACTTGCGGCTCCCGCACCTGCTGCCGCTCCGGTAGTAGCGGATAAGAGAGCTCAAAGAGCCGTGGAAAGAGAACAAGCCAAGGCGCTTAAGGCCAAGATACAAGAGGCTGAAGGCAGGGTAGAAAGCCGCGAAAGAGTGCTTAAAGCTGCGAAAAAACAACCCGCTGCGGAAAGAGCAGCATTAATACAAAATGTTGTCGAGGCTTTGGACGCGTTGAAAGCCCTTGCCCCTGACCATAAGGATGTTAAAAAGAAAACCCCACGTTATACCCAAGAGTTGGTACAGCTTGCGCAGGTAGTGGCTCAAGTTGATGATCAGGTGATGGAGCTTGATGTTAGTGATGCTGAGGATGTTACGGAAGAACCAGCGTCTACTGGCCGTCAAGTGCCCGGCTTACCAGCGCCTACCACAACCACGCTTCCTGTGGGCAATACAATGGTAGAGCATTTAAGGCCGGAATATGAGAGAGCCCTCGCGGCATTGCAGCGTGACAATAAGAGCGAAGTATTAAAACGGGATTTTTTAACGGCGGCCGAGGCGCTAATTGGCCAGCTTGAGGATTCACCGGAAAAGGCGCAGTTAGGTTCGGATATCGTAGCGGTTAGAAAGAGCCTTAGTGGTTCGTCTTTAGGGCATAATTTAATGTCGATCTTTCCGACGACTTCTCAATTGCCGGGTGCGGGTGAACGTTTGGCGCGGCCATTTGTCCGTAAGGCGGCGGCAGATGATCATGCAGCGGTTGAGGCAAGGTTGCAAACCGCTTCCGATAATATGGAAAAAGCAGTTGCAGCAGCCCAAGAAGCGGTTTCCGGTAAGGATGCGCAAGCCGGTCAAGCGATTAATGCTGCACACTTATCTCTTGCTGAATATATGACAGCGGCCCAGGCTGCAGCCGAAAGATCCAATATGAATTTAGTCGCTAAACATGTTTGGGTAGAAAATGCGCTTGCGTGGTATGAGCATGTTAATGGTGAGTTCGGGTCCATGGGTAATACTGCCAGCGGAACTCTAGATACAAACGCAGCGGCCGTGGCATTGAGGGAACATCTCGCGGTGATCGCCGGGCAATTGGAAACTTTAAAAACTACGGCGGTTGATGCGCATAGGGCTTTTTCAAAGGTGGATACGGCGGTAAACCAGGGTGCAGATTCTCAGGTCGTCAACCTTTTTGGTTTAAAGACCGCAGCAGATGATGCCGCCAAGGCGCTTGTTGCCGCAGGGTATACCGATGAGGAGATCGCCCAGATATTAGCAGGCGGTACCGGTGGTAATGATGGTTCCGGAGAAGGCACTGGTGGTTCCGGTAGTGCTGCAGCGGGTGGCAATGCCCAGGCTGGTGCCGGTAGCGGCCATAAGAGCGGTCATGGTTCTTGCGTCGGCGCGAGTTCCACTCCGTTGGGTGAAGAAGATATTATCCTGGAGTATTGGGATATGATCGCCGGCGAAAGATACCGTATTATTATACCTAAGAGCACATATGATAAGGATAGAGCGGGTATCCATAAAGATCCTTTTAGATATTTTGGCCGCGACCCTAGAAACAGAGTTTATGGAAGAATCGTCGGCTGGGCAGACGCGGCACACACAATACCCCTTTATATGCCTGGTATTTTACGAGCCCCTGGCCCATCGAACGCTGGGACTCCGTCTTCTTTTGGCCCAAATGATCCGCGTGGCCCGTCTACTTTCATGCCGGGCGGGTCTGATCGGTTAGGTATCGACGCGGGTATTGGGTTTGGTAAGAATGCCGGTAATGCCCCGAATTCCGTAGAGCCTTCTGAGAATGCCTTATCTCAGAGTGCCGACTATAGAGGCAATGTTAGAGTTAATGCTCCAGTTAATGTCCCGGTTCGTGACAATAGTGATCGGTCTGCGTCTGAAAAAGCTGCGGCAAGAGCAGCGAAAATTGCGGGTAATGGTAATGATAGTGATGTGCGCGATAGCGTTACGGGTTCACTTGCTTTAAATCGCGAAGGTTTAGAGAGCGCTATTTCTCTTCCTTCCGATAGTAAGGCGATAATCGCTTATAAAGCTCAAGCTCCTCCTATATACCGTCGCGCCAACAGGCTAACGACGGCGCTTGCTGTTTCTTTAGCCTTTTCGGCGGTTACTGTTGCTGCCTTCGCTCAAGATGAAGAACCCGGCCAAGCCGTTATCATTAAACATAAAAAAGCTCACCCAGCCCCGGCTGAATCTACAGAAAATAGCGAACTTCCCAACGTAGAACCTCTTCCGACTACTGCTCCGGTAAGAAATGTGATTATCGATGAACCTGCCCCTTCCAATGAAGAAACCACCGAGGAAGCTTCGGCTCCGGCTAAATCTAAGGCCCGCACGTCCCGGCCGGTTGTGGCACGTGATGCCGGTACGCCTAAACGCGATGCCGAGGTTGCGCTTGATGCTGAAGCTGCGAAGCCCGACGTCGTTAGGTATGATGAAATATGCTACGGAAATCTTTGCCGCCGCCACCCGGCTGGTGAGAATTTTGACCACAGAGCCGAAGCGATCGCATTAGCCAAGCTTGCCGCTGCCAATCACGCGCGCGAAGCCGCTCAAGCTTCTGCCCAGGCGCCGGTTTCCCAGCCGTTTTCTTTAAGCAAAACCTGGTTTTGGATCATCGAATCGATTTCTGCGCTTGTTATTGCTATCGCCACAAGCAAGCTGGTTCGTGATCATGTTCAATACAAAAAAGCTCTTGCTGCCAGCCAACAGAGAAAAAGAGACCAGGCTGGCGCGGTTGAGTTAAACGTTTTATTAGCCATTGTTTTAACCTTAGGTTTATACCTGGTCATCAAGCCGATTATTAAAAAGGTTGCACACCTCGGCGCCGCCGCCTCCCCAGCGTTAAGCGCCGGGGTTCCTGCACCTTTAAAAAATAACAATATAGTTGCGGGGCCCCGTGCCGCCGCCTCCCCAGCGTTAAGCGCGGGGCTCCCTGCAGCTATTATTAACCAGAAAAATGAAGGAGGTACCCCATGTATACCGTCACCACTTACGATTTACGCTTCCAGCACTTTATCGAAGGCTCCGATGGCCTTATCTTCGCCTGCGCTCGCGACAGCGCAGACCGCGTCCGCAACTTCCTTATTAACCGCCGCGTCGGGGTTGTCCTCGAGCAAGCCAGAAACAGCTTCACCGGTATCGACTCCGAACTTGCTGCCTTTGTCGTCGAGAACTTTGACCGCAAGACAGCCATCTCGTACCGCGTACAGAGCATCTCTCTTAACTAAGGTCGCCGTGGCCTTAGCCGGTATAGCTTATGTGCCGGCAGCTTTTGCTAATACCGACAGCAATGTAAAATATTCATCGATTACGATTTCTTTGGCCTTGTTGATCGCGGCAATCACCTTTAATTCCCTTAAAGTTAAAGTTGCCAAAACCCCTGCGGCTTCGGCTGAAAAGGTTGATCCGATCGTGGAAGATGCGATCCAGGCTGCTCAGCGCGAGACCGAGCGTGTGGCACGTGAAAAAATTGCGATTATGTTTTCGACAGGCCGCCAGGAGGTTGGGGGGATTGGGCGTTGGAGCCTTAAAGAAGCAGATCTTTTAACGATCGATCTTGCGACCTTAAAGGGCGAGAGCAAGGCCGGCGCCATAGCGCATATTAACAACCTTCTTGATAACGAAAGCCAGGGCTTATCCGGGATTATTACGAAGCAGACCGGGTTATTGCCTACGGATTTAAATCATTTGAAGCTTCTTGCCCAGACGGTTACCAAGTTGGAACGTATCTTGGCTGTTTTGAGCGCCCAGGAACCCGCGCCGCAAGCGTTTATGGCCGCTAAATACCGCCCGGCCGAAGAAGCCTTAAAGCAAGCGATCCAGGGTAAAAAAGTTGATGCTGCGACTGTAGTCAATGTAGCCGTAGGTACGATGTTAGAAGGGATCAAGGCGGCTATGGGCGCGCGGATTAAAAATACAAAATTAAACAATTTAAAAGATCTGCAGATGGTGTTTGCCGATCAAATGGCTGCCACGGTCGCCGGCTTAACCGATTATTTTGCGGCGTGGTTGATGCCTTCCGCAAGCAAGGATGATGCCGCGGCTGCCGGCGTTGCTGGAAATATCGCAGGAAAAACCAATGATGATAGCCAAAGACAGGCGGCCAGGAAGATCGCTTTGCAAGAGTTAAACAAAGTTTTAGGCGACAAGGCGGTTTTAGACGAGTTAGCCGATGGCCTTAATATCGGTAACGACGAATTATCCCACGCTATTCTTTATGCGGCGCAATTGATTAATGTTAATAAGGCTTTCAGCGAAGCACAGTCTAAGCAGTTAAACGCATATTCGCAGCTTTTCGCGGAGAGAGCTAAAGACTTGATGGTTGATGAGTTGCATGCCTTGTGGGTGATCAACTTTGGCCGGGAAATCGCCAAGAATTGGATCGAAGCGGAAAGGCTTATCGGTGCGGCACGCAAAGATTATTGTGCCAGCGATAAGGCTATTAAGTCCTTAGCTGATGACACCGCGATGTTGTTGGCGCAGGTCACCGGTATTAAATTAGGTAAATTATCTTCCAGCAAAGCCTCTGTCCTGGATATCGTGATCAAGGCTTCCTTGGTGATCTTAGGTTTTGGTTTACTTGCCGGATGTATGCGTAACCCCACGGTTGCGCAGCAGGGCCTGCCGACGGTCACGGCTTCTGATGCCGGCCCGGTCAGCAGCTGCCAGCCTACGAATAACGTAGTCCTTAAGGTTTACCCCAGCGTCGGCGTAGTTTGCCCTCAGACTAACCCGGAATATCTGGCTCACGATACCAGTATTGTTCCTTCGGCGATATATTGTACCGATGTAAACGGAACCGGGGTAGTTTCGGATCCATATAAAGTTTTGGGTGATGCCGCGAATAATGTTCCAGCTGTGATCAATATATCGCAGGCCTTTAATGATAATGCCAACAGTATTACGACGGCTTTATATACGGATAATACTAAAGATAGCAATCTTTTGACCAAGGGCGGCCTCTGGGAATTAACGGCGCCTCAGGCAAATGATATCACGGTTTGTGCAACATCGGATAATTATAAACAGGTGATCGTGAAGATGGAAGATGCGCTCGGCGAGCGCCCCAATCCGAATGGTTATGGGACGATCGGCGTCGTGACAGAGAGTTTTAACTTAGTTCCCGGCCAGGAGACGCCGATCACTTTGCCGGTAGCAGCTTATGTTAAATCCAGCCAGTTAGTGGGCGGAGCAGCTAAGATCGCGGTTTTGACCAATATGCTCGGCGAATTTGTTCCGAACCAAAAAAATAATGATGGACATATGTTACAGCCCGCGGCCGGTACGGTTTGGTTAAGGGGCTTGGGCGAGATGCCGGTAGTAAAATCTATCCCTTCGGATAAAGCGACTTGCTTGACTTCTGCCGCTACGACTCAATTGGCCAGCGCCTTTTCTAAGCCATGGGTCGTTGCCGCCAGCGATTTTTCTACTGCCGTTACCGATACCAACGCATTATTCCAGGCCTTGGCCTATAGCGGTTATATCGATGCCAAGGGTAATATTCAATATGCCTTCGAAGCGTTGACCGATTCTTCGAAGATGGTCTTAGTGGATGCGAATAATAATACGATAACTACCTACAATGCTCAGCTGTCGGCGATCTATAATGTTTTGAAAGCTCACGAATATAGCTGGTCATCGCTTGACGCGGAACAAGTCGCGACTGACGGCATTGGTTCACGTATGCATTACGATCTGGCGATCAGCAAAAACCCGGTCGGCATTTACTCGCGTTTTGCTTCTGGTTCATTACAACTTGATGCCAACAATAATTATAATCTTTGCGTATATAAAAATAACGATACCGATGCAAGCCGCGCCGTGGTGACCCTTGAACAATATGTCGACGATAAGACTCCGGAACCGCAGAGCAGCCAATTCTTGGCGGTCAACCTTGTGCCGGGTTATAACCTTATTCCTATTGCGCAAACCGAGATCCAGAAACAAGTCAGCGATATTGCCAAGCTTAATACTACTTCGATGGCGATCAACCCCAGCTTCTTAGATGATAATGAACTTACTAAAGGCAGCTTGTTGATCATGCCCGGCGTATTGACCTTGCCCTTTTTGAATATGGGCGATGATTGGGGTAATTTTACCGTGGTCAATCCTTTAGTGTTGCACTCCTGGTCGGACGAACAGCCGGGCGAATCTTTAGATTTTTCAACGGCCCCGTTTAACTATAACTGGAAGACCTTTGCCATCGATAAGATCAACGGCCAATATACTTTCATTATCCGCCATAATTACGTTTTAAGTATTGAATCCGGTGCCAATAGCCGTAACCGCGTAATCTTCTTGTATGCGAAGATCGCGGCCAGCGAATTTAATGCCTTAACCGGAAATTATCTTATCAACTATGAAAATCCTACGCAGACGATTGTTTTCCACCTCTTGAATTTTACCCGCGGTTATAAGACCTATTCGTTCCTGGTACGTATGGAACCTGGCCGCCATAGCGGTAGCTTTGATGTCGGCGCGATCAAGGCTTATTTGGCCGACCAGGATGGCGACGTGGCAGTAGCCGAAGTAGCTGACCCTACTTTGATGACGATCGATAAGACTCAATTGGGTACGGTCACTAACTCTTCCTATATAAATGTACAGGGGACCTTTGGCCCGGATTCCGCGGCCAGCGATCTCTGCGCCAATGTCACGCCTTCCTTAGTCAATGCATCGAGCTATATTGCCGGTACGGCTTATTCGCCGGCGGAAGTCGTTAAAATAAACGCGGATCCAACGAATTATTCTTATGACAATAACTGGGCCGCGCGACGTTTTCACTTGGTTAACGGGAATATTGCCTCTGATTATGTTTACGATGTATCCAGGGGCGTAAAGACGGTTTATGCCGGCGCCAAGACCACTGCGGCAGATATTTTTAATACCGGCGATAATTACGCGGTCGGCTTCGATAATAATTACAAGCAACCTTTACCGGTAGTGATCAACTTTACCACCGGCGCTAATACTGATCCCGACTACAGCGTGCCGTTTATGGCCCAGCCGTTAAGTTGCAATATGGCTTTAATCGCCACCCAGAAATTAACCAACAACGGGATCGTTACCGATGCTAACGATACAACGCCGGTCTTGATCAGCTTTGGGGTCGACCAAAATCAATTATCTGCTACCGGTGCACCTAGTGCCGGTTACTTTTCGTTAGAGGGGACGATGGTTCCGGAATATGCCGACGTTGCGGCGGCCCGCGGCACTTCGACCACGATGTCTACCTATGGCCACGATGTGGAGACGGAAAAGCATGGCGATAGCGACAAGTTAGGAAGCGACATCGATTATGGTTTCTTCGGTTGGGTTGCGGACGGCAAGCTTTCGGATGCGGCAGTCAATTGGAAAGCTGATGTTGTGGAAACCCCCAGCGGTTTGCGCCGCGTGGTCATTGCTTACGAAAGAGTTGCCCTTAGCGATTTAGCTAATGTTTCTTCTTTCGCGCAGAATATGAGAAATATGACCAATGCGCCGATGTATGTTGAGCTAGGGTTTACCAATCATACCGAAGCTAAGTACACTTACTCGGTTCTTGCTAATCTTAATAATTTTGCCAAATCCGGCGATGATAATAGCGGTTGGAACAAAGTGGCGCTTACGGCCGTGGAATTGGCGAAGATGCAGAACGCAGTTTCCAGAAAAGATAAGACCGGTGCCCTGATCCCGACTGATTTAGTCGATGTGCAGGTCGTTATCAGCCCATACTTGATCGGCGATGATTTGAAGAACCCGCAATTAAATACCATTGCTTTGGGTACACCGGGGTTGATCCTGGATGGTTTGTTCACTATGCCCAGCTACGACTCGACGGGTTTTGTCACGCCGGTACAGGCTACGCCTTATGGGGACGTTGTTCCTGTGGCCAGCTATATCCAGTTCCCGATCAACAATGAAACGGTGATGGCTACGCCGCATAACTTGATCAGTGCTTCCGAAAGCAATATGAATGTCGGCAAGCTTAACACCACTACGGAGATTTTACGCTATAACGTATCGGTTGATACCCGCACGGTTGGTGTCGGCCATAATCCGACTGATCCGAAATTAGCCGGTTCCGGCCTCTTCGATCTCAAGACTTTATACAACAACAGCACGTTTGGTTTTGATATTATTAAAGGCAACCCGACCGATGATACCCTGGCCCAACAATACTTTTCTAATTTGAACAGCGCGCCGTCGAAGATGTTTATGCGTGCGGTTTATACCGAGACCAAGAGCGACGGCACAACCGCCGACCATACTTTTGATGCGATATTGAACCTTAATAACGCGATCAACGGCTTCCCGATCCCCAGCGTGGATATTTTAAATGCCTGGGGCGTTGCGCCCGGACAGGTGATTACCGGCGCCTTTACCTTCTCGCTTTCAATCGTGCCCGGCGTTTTGCCTGCCGCCGAGCAAGGCCAGGCTTTTGATGCGGCCGGCAACCCGACTTTCGGCGGTGCGGTGACTACCGTCGGGCCGTTTAATTATGCGACCAAGCCGGTGACGCAATCTCCATACGGTATGGCGGGATACCGCGGTAAGGTCAGCAACTTAAGCAAACAATATCGTGATGTTGCTAACCAGGATATTTCCAAGTTCTATACCTTGAATAAGCAGTTTAAAGCCAGGCTCGACTCTACGCTTAATGTTTTTGCCGAAGTAAAAAATAGCGTGCTTATTTACAGCCCGAACTATTTTCTTTTAAACGCACAGGAACGCAGCGATATTGCCGCCCACGAGGCCGAGCACTTAGCCGGCGATGATGAAGCTGCCGCGCGCGCTAAAGATTTAAAGAGATTGGAAAAGGAAGGCCGGTTGCAATCCCACCGTGATTTCTTAAAATCTCCCGGCGTTATTGCCGATGCCGGCTGGTTGAAGATGGTGGAAGCTAAAATTGCCGAGGTCGAGCGCCGCGAAAATCCTGCCAAGCCTGATGCCGTAGCAAAAGCGACCCAGGCATTTATTGATGCCGATAAGAATCTATCCAACCGGGATTTTTCCGATGCCCCTTCGGACGACGTAGTGGACCGTAAGGAATATAAACGCACCCAGATCAAGCGTGTGGATGCGGTATCGGGATTAAATGTGAATGATAAAAATACCGTAGCTTCAGTCCAGGCCCAGGGCCAATTACGCGGTCAGGTTTCCGATCATAGCGCCAACTTGAATTATCAAGAAGCCATAAGCGCAGAGATGTTTTCGGCGGGTTACCGTTACGTTTATAAAGAAAATTTCAGCGGCAGCGTCAATGGTTTTTATTACGATGGGAATAATTACTCTTCACGTGGCGCCGGCTTTGGCTTAGCGTACGCGTTTAAGGACCCGCAAGCCTTTTTCCGGGATATTTTTATAAACGGCACGTATAGCGATGCGGTATTTTACAACACCACCGGGCGGAAGGTAAACGCGCAGGCCGGCACCACTACCCGCCTTGGTATTCTTGAGGCGTTTGGTTTTTACTCGCCTTACCACTATGCCGCGGTTAATCCGGTTAAAGATGATAGCAAAGACTTTACTTTTAATAATTACGGTTTGCGCATGACTTTCCCGAAATATTTCTCCAGCGTTACCGGTACTTATTCGCCATCCGGTAAGGAAGTGGAATTGATCTCTAGTCTTTATCAGGATGATGGCCATGTTTATGTGCGCTGCACAGACTTATGCAAAGGGGATATGGAGTTAGAAGGCGTTTTGAACCTATCGCGTCTTTTAAGTTCGCAGAATGGTTACTTGATCGGTTTTTACCGCGCGGCTAATGACGTGGCCGGTTACAATGCTTTGGCGTTTGTGATCACCAATCACGGAGTGACTAAGGGCAACCATCGCTTGGATACAAGCGTAGGTTTACGCTTAAGTGCGTCGGATGCTTTTACCGCTCTGCGCGGCGAAGCCTTTGCCCAGGTAGCCGTGCCCGGCACCGCCGCAGTTTCGGTTTCGTCGGCGCTTAAAGATACCGGCTTGGAAAATATACGCCTGCGCTTTGATGTCGGCCACAACAATGACCGGCCTTCGTTCAGCTTAGGCTTACGCGGCGAAGTGCTTTTTGCCCGGGATAGTAATGGCGATTTGCAATTAGCCCAGCAAAAAGCCTATATTACCTTCAACTTACCTAAAGGCATTACCACTTACGGCGGCGTCTATGCCAATTACGATATGCGCAATATCTTAGATAATCCTAAGAGCTATAAAGTTTTTGCTGCAGCTTCTTTACCGGTTGCTTCGTGGCTCGATGCGATGTTAAGCGCCGAAGCCGGCACGAAGAGCTGGGGGTTGATGTCCTTCTGGCGTTTCCACTATGGCAGCGTAACTCCTGGCAACATAAAATCAATCGATGGTATAACCGCCGATGCAAGCGCGGCCCGTCACTATAATGTATCCGAAGAAGCCGGCATTCGTAATTTCTTCGATGATAATTCGTCGGCCAACCAAGAGTTGCAAAACCAATCGATGCTTAACCGTGACTTTGCCAAAAAGGCACAAGATACCGCGATCGAGCCTACGGTTAATACGGTAATGGACCATGTGGCGGCTGCGGCTAATGACAATATTTATGCTAAGAAAGTTGTTGAGATCTTATATAACATTGGGATCGATCTCTATAGCAATGATCCTAAAGTACGTGCTAAAAATGCCCAGGCGTTCTCGCAGATCGTAGTTAAAGCCAACGGTTCGATGGATGCTGTAGGTACCTTTGAATTTTTAATGCATATGGGCGCCTTGGCTTTCCATGCCGTAGACGGTAACTTTACCCAGGCCATTGCGGAGAGCTTTAATATTGATGTTACCAATATTGATTACAATAGTTTTGTCGCGTTGGGCAAACGCAGCGGCAGCGGGGCTTCGAGCATCTTGTTTACCGAAAGCGGTACGTTAAGAAGCATCGAAGATGTAGTCAAGAGCGAACAGCTGATCGCGAAAGCTGCAGCATACGCTAAGAATAATCCTGAGTATAACAAGGCACTGATGATCTTATCCGGCATCGATTTGAGCCAGGGGGTTAAGCCTTATGCGCGCCAGGTTTTGTTAAACCGCGGTGTTATTTTCGGTTTAGCCGGCGAGCGCCCTTTTGCCGAATCGAGCACGCTTACGGTTAAAGGGTTGCGGCTTTTGATCGAGTTACGTAATATTCTTCAAGCCCGCGCCCTTATTCAGACTCACGAAGGTTTTGATATCGGCGAAAAGGACCAGCCGGTTAATGATGCCCGCGTAAATAAATTTTTATACAGCAGTTTGATCAACGCCGACGAAGATGATGCTTTATTCCAAAACGCCAGCATTGATGACCCGAAAGAAATGGCCAAAGTATTTATTACCGGCCTGGAATACCGTGAGATGCTCTGGAAGAGCCCGCGTAAAGCCCAGATCGCCGAAAGATTCCCTCTGACCCTTGCGCCAATCTTAAAAGACGGCTTGTTGACGGTAGAGTCCGAGCGCTTACTTTGGTACCAATTGGTCAATATTTATGGGGCGAAGACTTTAGCTTACAACGATCCGGCTAAGGCCGTAAGAGGCTTGGAGCTTGCGGTTGACGGCAATTTTATTCCCGTTGCCCAGGAATTCTTTAAAGATAAAGATGAATTTTTAGCCTATGCGTCTAACTGGTACGTGATCGTTAATGGCCCGGATAAGAGTGCCAGGAACAATAAAGAAAAACGTTTGGCCGAGACGGAATATACACAGGCGATCTTTGGCCAGCTTTATGCTTTAGACCGCGATGCAAATTTAGACCCGCGCGTTAACCAGGATAAAGTCAAACAGGTAATAACTACCCGTATCTATCGCGCCTTGGAAAAACCGGCGACTGCCAGGGAAGAAGTGCTCAAAGAGTTGGAAGATACTTATGCCGCCGGCAGGATCGTGATCGATTTTATAAAGTATGCGCAAAATCCTAAGAACGTCGACATCGTGAGAGCAATTGTTGCGGCTTTTTCCGACACGCGTGAGATCGATGGTATCCACCAGCGTTTGGGTATGAAACTTTTGCTTGATACAGACTCTAAGAGCCGCTTAATTCCTTTTAGCCACGAGCGTGTTTTGCGCCATAGCCCGGCATTTACCAAGTTGGACAAAATGCACCAGGCCAAAGCCGCTAAAACCGCCGCCCTGGAAGATGAGTTCGCCTGGCGCCAAGCGTATGTCTTGGCTAAAGATGTTGTTCACTATGACGAAAACGACGCCGACCGGGAAGGCACTCCGAAGGTATTGGTCTCCAGCCAGAATGGCCACCCTATCGAAGAGTATGTTTTACGCAAAAGCGATCTTTATAAATTGATCAGCAAGGGTAAATCCGGTGCGCCGGTTTACGAGCGTATGTATGCTGCGGCTAATAACGTTAAGATATTTATTGCCGGCTTAGAGAATCCCGGAGTATTGGCTGACGGCATTAAAGATAAGGATTTGAGCACATTCGTGGAAAAATTATCCAACGGCCAGGCTGTGCCGTTTATCAAGTCGATGCTAAGCAAAACATATATTGCCGACTTTGAACGCAAACATGGCCCGATGACTTTACGTAATATCGTTCTTACCGCAATGCCTAAACTCAGCGTTATCGCCGACGGCCAGACACTTACGACTTTATTGGCGTCGGATGCGGCTTTTGGCATGGTATTAGGGCCGGAGCACGATTTAAAAGGCAATCGTTTCCAGGATGCCGACGGGGAAGATATGGTGTTTAACGCTAAAGGTATTGAAAAGCCTCAAGAGGCTCAGGCCGATACTTTTAATGAGGCGATATATTACCACGTGCGCAATAGTTTTATTAATGAATTGCTGAAGGCGCCGGCCGGCAGCCAGGAACGGTTGATGGGCGAAGAGCTGGTACGCATTTGGTTTATGGAGATGCCCAGAAAGAGCTTTAAGGTTATTCCTGCCGTGGGCGGTTTGACCCATGAGCGCCAGATGGCATTTTTGTCCAACGATCTTTTTGTTATCAAGCATGATAAGAAAGGCGACATTGTTTATGAGACTAAGACCCAGGTGCAGAACGGCAAAAAAATCGAAGTGCCGGTCTATTGGACCGATAAAGACGGCCGCGTGGTGGTTGATAAAAATAATAAACCGGTAGCCAAGCCGGCTACGGAACGCGGCCGCTGGTTGGCGGAGAGAAATTTACTCCTTGCCGCCGCCGATTCGTTAATGCTTGCTAAGGGCCATTATATTTTAAGGACTCACGAGAGAGAAGCCGCCGCTGCGGAAAAAAGAGGCGATATCGTACAGGCGGCGCAAGACCGTGCGATCATCCGCAGTAAAGACTTGAGCATGGCCAGGGTTTTAGCGGCAGAAAATTTAAACGATCTCGATGTTGTTACCCGCGTATCTTTTACGCTCTTTAAAAAAGAGTTGAAAGAAGAAGAGGGTGGGGAAGAAGCACATACGCCGTTCTTTGGCAAACGCAAAGAGGCCCATGACGCCTTGGCGAAAATGCGCGAAGAGATCGAGACGATTACCTGCTATGGTTTAAAGGCGAATAGCCGTACGGTCCAGGAAAGAGTGTTCGGCGCCTGCGATTCGCAAAATAGCGCCGCTGATGTTTTACGTAAAGCGCCGCAGCGGGATAAGTTGGAGAAATATTATGCCGGCGTTAATGATTCGCCGGTACGGGGGATTGAGCGCTACAGTGGCTATACTTGGATCGGTTTTGCCGATGACCGCTGGACCTTGGAAAATGTCAACCGTTTGCCGGTGATCACCGGTAATGACAATGTGAAGATGGTTTTGCGTGGTTACCAGATGGGCAATGTTGCCGACGCGGCACTGCAGGTAGCATTGGATAAAGGCTACTATGTGGGTGTCGGCTTTAGCCGCACGGAGATGAACAGTTCGAAATTGGAAGGATTTATCAATTGGTCAATCGCAAAATTCGGCCCAGCAAAAGCCTCTCATCTTTGGATCATACCGGGTAACGAATATAATACCGCCGTGAACCTGAAAGATATTTATAAAGGTAATGTTAATTTGATGTTGGCCGAGATCGAAGCCGTAGCGCGGCGCACCCACGTTGCGGCTTTTGCTAAAGGTGTAGATATGACGGTCATGGCGGATTTTGCCGATTTGGCGACCGCCGAATATCTTATTAAAGTGCCTTCCATAGATATCGTCGGTACCAACATCTACCGTGGCAAAGATCTATTGCGCGTACGTGCTCAATGGAAGGCGATCAACGAGTCTTTAAAAAATAATCCCGGGTGGATTGCGGCCAACCAGGCGATCGGCCGCAAAGTCCCGGCATACTTAATGTTATTCATGCCGGAGTACGGTGATGACTCGGTCAACGCGATCTTGGATAATCCGAAGTGGCGCAAAGCCGCCGCCGGCATTTTGGCTGCGCATAAAAATTGGAAGTCTTTAACCGGAGCGGAGCTTGAGGCATTGCTTAAGGCGTTGGCCCATGACAACAGCGATTGGATGAAGAAAGCTAAAGCTGGTTTGGAAAGCGATTTAGAAACCGGCAAAGATTACCGTCGTTTACCCCCAGCGAAATTTATTGACCGCGTTTTTGAGCATATTGGTTTGGCTATGCAGGCGGAAGTTTTGTTGACCCAAGCTACGCGTTTGTTGACTTACGTTGAAGATTCCGCTAAAGAAGATAAGATGCCGGGGTTGATCCTTGGTGGTACGGCATTCCAGTTCACTGATGAACCGGGCAAGAGAAATAAATCCCGGCCCGGCACGCAATTTGCTATTGATAACTATTCGAATGAAGACCATTACGGTATTTATGGTAAACCGGCGTTTAAGCAATTGGTGGCGTTATGGCAAGGTTATGCCAATAACAAGGGTATTACTCTGGCGCAGAGAAAAGAGCTTGATGCCGATAGCGAAAATGCCCGCGTTGCAGAGACCAAGGCTTATAAATTAGTCAAAGAAGCTTTAGCCGTGGTTGTCAAAGGCAAGGCCGCGGTTACCGGGTCAGGGATGGAGCGGGTTTATGATGATACGGCTTCCTTAGGTTATGTGGTCGATGAGTTCCAGAAGTTACCGGCTCAGATCAAAAAATTGATCAAGGCCAATGCTTATATCTTCGGCTTTTATCCCGATCAAGGCCCGATCAATATGGCGATCGAAGCCGATCCATATAGCGTCTTGTATACTACGGCGGCGGGGCAGGAGAAAAAGGCCGGCACCGGTGCGGCGCCTAAAGCTAAGGCCAGCAAAGGCAACCGTAATTTTATCGGCGGATTCAATATTGATCCTAAAGGCGTAGAGCGCTTTGCTACCACCGAAGAGGTAGAAGCGATAAAGAGCTGGCTTGGCAAGGATAAGGTTGAGACGTTGAGAAAGCGCGGATTGGTCTTAAGCGGCGAAACAATCGGCGATGATGGAAAAATCATCCCCGGCAACGTTATTGTCAGCCAGAAGACCGATAGGTTGATGAAGCTCGACGTAAGCCAGATCAAGGACAAAAAGATCACGCTTACCGTTGATGATGATATGTTCGGTTCAAAGGCGATGCTGGACCTTTTAGCAGCTGTCGGCCTTACTTTGGAAGATGTGCAGAAATTCGCTGCCGACCATGAATTTGGTCACGCCATCAACCCGGATGCCAAAGAGAGCGAAATCGTGGCGCGTTCGGTTTGGTATTCGTTGGCGAAGGATACGCCTAATAATCACTTCTTAAGTAAAATTATTGAATTTATCTTACGTTTGGAAGGCCCGGACCGCAAATATGTTACTGACTTTCAAAATGCCCAGAATAAGGATAATATCAAGACCAGCTTTATGCGCGACGGTCATCCTATCACCCTGCAGGATCTTGCGAAAGAGCAATCGGATCCGAGCATGAGCAAAAAGAAAAACGATGCGACTATGGTCGCCCTTTTGTTGGATGCCGTTCACGAAACGCCTAAAGGGTGGAAAAATTTAGAAAAATTATATGGTTCCAAGATCAACTATAGCGGTATTAAGGCCCAGGGTAAAGAGACCGTGGATTATGTATTTACCTTGATGTTTGACAGCGACGGCCCGCGCCGCAGCTATTTTAACCCTAATGCCGGAGCTAAAATTTTTAATGATGTCGAGATCAAAGCCGCGGTTTTTAACGGTAAGGATGTGATGGAGGTCACCTGGCTTATCGATGGTTTTGAATATAAGCAGATCCATCCGTTAAAAAAGCACAAAAGAGGTGCCGGCGTCGACGGCATGGTCTTGGCCCGGGTTTACCCGCTTGCTAAAACCACCGGCAAGATCGATGTGATCAACGGCGGCAGCAACGGCGATGTTTATATGTACCGCTTGCAGGATAAAACGCTCAAAGGCGCTAAAAGAACGGAGTATATTTTAGAACCGGCTCCGCGTGCCCACTCCGCGCTTTACTCCGATGATCTTTTCTTTGTTCCTAACGGTATGGTTATCATGCGATCGACCATTACCCCTTCGGCGGATATTAACCAGAAGACCCGTAGTTTCGGTTTGGATACGATCCACTTTCAGGAGTTGGTACAATTTTTTGCTATTCCCGTTAAAGCCGGCGGCAAAGATATGGCCGGCAGAGCGATTATCACCACTTTAAATAGCGAAAATAAAATCGAACCGCTAAAGGCAATTGTTTATTATGATGTGGATAATAAATTTTACGACCGTCATGGCCAATTGTTGAAGATCGGTGCAAAACTTGACGATAACAACGTTGTCGATTGGGCCGTGGAGCATGATGATTGGCAGGTTATGGGCAATCAGGTCGTAGGTGAAAAGGGAAAATTAACGAGTCCGAAAGATTGGCAGGTCATCGCCGAGATCGCTTACGACGGCCGCGCCGCTTTCGAGAAAGATGGTACTTTTAAGATCGTGCGCCAGATGGATAATTTAGGCGATGAGCGCGCGGTGATCAATTTTATTCCTCAGGTCGGGAACAAAGCGTTGTTGGAGGCTTTCGGCAAAGCTGATCATGCGGCCGATTATGATGGTAAAGTCTACCTGGTAGATATCATCCGTTCCAACGCTCAGGTCGGCGATAACAACGGCCCTTCCCGTGCGAATTTTCCGGCGGTATTTAATAAAAAAACCAGCACCTTTGAATATAAGGTAGTTTTAAAGAATGGCCAGGCATTGAATTGGGAAAAGCTTACGGATTGGAATCTTATTGATTGGAAAAAGAGCTTATGGTTACAGAGAGGTACGCCGCAGAACTATTTACCATTGGATTACGGCGTTTTGCTTAATATCTCCGGCGCCGGCCAAACGCCTAAGCTTATGGAGATTTTTTCCAAGATTGCCGCCTATCAAGGCCGCGGCGATGATTTCGGGGCATATGCCGCTACAAAATTCTTTGAGCTGAATCAAGCCGATCGTCAAGAGGTTGGCAATTATGTTGCGGCAACCTTGCTTCACCCTGAATACGGCCAACGCGACGTGATCCGGGATTTGGCCAGAAAAGCGATTATCGCGCGCCATCCGGAGTATAAAGAAGACGATATCGTCAGCAATCTTGACGAAGAAGCTAAGGTTATCGCCGATCGCTTAAGCGTACTTAACGCCGGCTTAGGCAAACGTTCGCTTGTCACGATCGGTTCCGATCATATGATTTATCTGGATGGCAAAAAATTTGCGCCGCGCGGAGTTACCGTAGAGTTGGAACGCGTTACCATGGATAACCTCGCACAGATAGTAAATTATGTAAAAACTTTAAATGCCAATACGATCAGCACTTACTTGCCGATCATGGATGCCCGGGTTTGGTTGGCATTATTGAACGAAGGGATTTACGTTATTTCCGGTATTCCTTTGACTGCCAATGCTTATGGCTACTATGGCTTGCCGGTAGGCCCGACGGTCATCAAGCCGGTGGTGATGGCTAAAGGCGAAAAAGATCCTCTTCTGGAATATTTACGCGAAGTCAGCCAATATCCTAACTTTTTAGGCGTGGCTCTCAGCAACGAAGATGCTTTGCGCCCGGAATATTATAAGGGCCTTCAGGAGTGCAAAAATATTAAGTTAGATGTATGTTACCAATATGTTTTACAAAACCGCGCTGCCGATATCCATAACGCGAAGAATGAAAAGGGTGAACAGGACCTTTTAAAGCTTAAAGTAGCGATTGCGACTTCGAATGTCCCGTCGGCGCAGGTTTTAGGCAAAATGCTGGATATTGATTTTGTCTTGTTCCATCTTTACGGCAGCGAAGAGCATATTCAGTCCCAGGTTGATAAGTGGCGCAATTATTTGGAGAGAGAGGGTAAAAACCGCCGTATCGCCGGTGTTATCGGCGAAGCCGGCGTAGACCGTTTTAATTCTTTGACCGACAAGGAAGACGAAGCGTACCAGGCCGAGTTTTCCCGGCTGATGTGGGAGCTTTACAACAACAATAAAGATGTCTTGGCCGGTATCCTTTACTTTTCGCTTCAGGATAACCCCACAAAGTTTGGCTCAAAGGGCATTCAGGATAAAGGCGGCATTACACCTAAGGATCCCGCAGGGGCGCCGCAGAACGATAAAGTTTTTAACGAAGATTGGTGGGGTTTGGTCAAGTTAAACGGTGATTTAACCCAGGCTTTTAAGGCGTTAGCGAGCCTATGGGCATCGCTGCGCGAAGACGAGCGTAAAGCCGTGGCCCAGGTTGTTACTAATATGGCCGATGAAAAGCAAGTGAAGATCTTCACGGACAGCCTGGGTGAGGAAAATATTAAAGCTTTGGCGATACGCGGCATTTATTTAAATGCTAAAAATATCCGCGTTACTAACGGCGTGCCGCGCATGGTTTTGATCAACGGCGTTCAGAAGACGGTTGTGGTCAACCGCTTTGAAACCAAGCTCGGCGATAAATGGCTCCAATATTTCTTAGATAACGATACCGCCGGCCGCTGGCTGCTTACCTCTTCGTTGATCACCGGCGCCAATGCGTTTAATACCGCATGGGATGAAGCCGGAAAGCCGGCCGAGGCGTTGATGGTCTGGGGTAGCAATATCATCGCTTCGCTTAAGAGCTCTAAAACCACAGTCGCGGAATTTAACGGCACCGATAAGGCCACGGTCGATCAGCTTTTCTTATCCGCGCAAAACGAGTTGAATATTCCGGTACGTAATGCCGATAATACCATGGGCAGTTATTTTGCCCGCTATGGCGTAGGCGTAAAAACTCCTTTGAATAAAGTAGAAATAACCTATTATCAGCGTACCGGGGCAATAACTTTTGCTAATGGTAAACCCGACTTTTTGCGTTTTGGTTTTGCTACCGGCACGCCGGCTAAGACCGATACGCTTTACTTAATCGGCAACGACCCCTTGGGCAGGACTTTAGCCGAAAAAACTTCCCTTACCAATGATAGTTATTTGTTGAGCGTAAATTTGTGGCACTATTCAAGCGCTGTACCGGTTCCGGCCTTAACGGTTTTGCCGGCCGGCATTTCGTTACGCTTGGGCCACGGCACAGGCTTGCTTAACCGGGTTACCGGCAGCATCGAAGGGATCAAAGTTTTTACCGGCCAGGAAAATGACGGCGGGCTTGCCTACAAGACTACGAATAGCGGGTACAAGCGCGGCGAAGTATATTTAAGTAACGGCCTTTTGTATAAAGATATTTCCGACGAGCCGATGTCGCTCGTGGCGGAAAAGAAGATATCGCCTAGAAGAGAACTTTATTACGATACTGCCTCGCCGTTTAAAGTGCCGCTTTTTGTCAATGACGGTAGAGGCTTAAAGCAGGAAGAGTTGCTTGCGATCAATTATAACAAGGGTATTGAAACCCAAACCTGGCTGGTCAACTCCGGATTCAAATATTCAACCGGTTTATTCCATGAGTGGGAAGAGCAGCCGAAATATTTTGATGCTAAGGGCCAGCCGGCGCTGATGCCGATCACGCCGAAGAGTGGTTTGACGCATGATGCGGGTATTCGCATTGCCTTTGCTTTGATCTTCTTGTTCCCTGTGGCCCTTTTGCTCCGTTCTGCCACCAGCGGCCGCGCTTGGCACAATTGGCGTTCAGTTCAGGGTGGTCGCTTTGTTCCGCTTTATGATGATAGCGATCTTAGGAGAGAATATGAACGTTTGAATAGTAATGTTCTTGGCACCAAGACCTTGCATGGCGGCGTTACCTTTTCTTCACAGGGCTTTGATTCCACCGGCCTTTATATCCGTAGTATCCGCCGGGTCCGCGTTTTGTTCTTTAGTGCCCAGAGACAAGGGATCATCTCTCCCGATCTTGATATTGATCGTTATACCCAAACCGTATCGACTTATTTGGGCCGGCTCTATTCGCGTAACTTGGTGACCTTCTTGCCTAATGGCAATCTTAAGGTAGATCTGCCTTTTGATTATACCGATATCGGCAAGTCGGACGAAGATATATGGGATAAGTTGGAGCTTTATTTTATTGGCTTAGAGCATCGGTTGAGAGCAGCTTTAGCCAGCGGTGACAAAGTAGCGTTCCAGAATGCAATCGATGCGTTTAAAATTCCTGGCGGTCAGTTTGATGCTCAACATTTTCAAACTGTTTTGGCGCTTGAAGGCTACCATGTTTATGATCGTTCGGCACCGACAAAAGGTGATATCCCGGCGCCGAAAGACGATATCCAAGCGATCGTGGCCAGCTTAAAAGCACGCGCAAGGAACGAGAAATTGGGGGATAAGAAGGACACGCAAACGAATGAATTTAAAGTTTCTCCTGAGGAAAAGGAGATTGTACATGCTATTAGCGCGCAGGATTACGCCGCGGTTAAAAAACATATGGATAGTTTCGGCAAAGAGAAATGGTTAAGATTCTTTGGTTGGAAGGAAAAATCGATCCCGTCTTACCTGGTCGAGGCCGCTTATTTCCTTCCTTATATTGCCTTGTTGGGCCAGGGCGCCGTAGCGTTATATAGCTGGGCCACGGGTGGCGCGATTTTAGCCGGGCTCTTGGCTTCCCCCTTGGCACTGGTAGCCTTAGGTGTTTTAGCATTATTGGGGTTGGTTAATATTGCCCTTCAATATTCCCGCATGTCCCGCTTGCATTATGAAGAGAACAATCTCGTAAGAGGGGTTTCTTTCCTGATCTTAGGCGGGGCAACTTTATTGGCCGTCGTCTTGCCGGTTGCATCATCGGCTTTATTTGTATTAAAGATGGGAGTTTTGTTGGGTGCGTTGGTAGAAGGTGTGGTTGGCTTGGTTTATGGCCGTTCCTTGGCCGGTTTATCGATCTATCGTAACTTTCGGCCGGCGATCGGTTTGGGGCGTCCGCGTACGGTGGCGTTAAGGATGTTCAAGTATGTTGGTTTTATGGCTTTAGGTACATTGATGTTCTGGTATGCGATGCCGTGGATCAATAGCCACTATGAGCATGTTGCCGCCCGGGCGATAATCGGTCTTTATTTAGGTTTAGGGCTATTTATTTATTTGATGGATTTGGGCCTTTGGTTTTTAGGTTTGTTTGTTTCGGCCATGCTTAAAGAAGACCATGGCCCGATGGGGTCTAAACCCGGGGCTTTTGAGAAATTTAAACGTGATAATAGATTGGTGATGATCGATTACGTAGGCAACCCATTGCGTTCACAGGGAACTGCGCAAAATAGTGATTACCTGAAAACGGCATTAGACTTCTTAATCAACAATAATTCTCCGGAATTACCAGAACTTTTAAACAGCGTTCGGATTTTAGCCAACGATCCGACATTGACGGATGATGCTAGTGTAATCGCTCTTATCCGTAAGAGTATGGACGTTGTTATCAATAAAGAGAAGGAGAAAAAGTTTTCTCTTTATCATATGGCACAGGTGGAAGATCCCAGCGTTCCTGTTTCGATTCAGATGGCTCCGGCTAATCCTGCTGAATTACGTTCTCTGCGTATTGGCCATCTTGCCCGTCGGCATATTATTATGCATAGCGCCAATGGTGTGGGGCAAAATAGCTGGCCGCTTGATACTCCGATAAATTTGATGGAGTTAGCTGCCGCTTTGGGTAAGGAAGGCTTGGGCAAGAACGTAGTTCTAGTTGCCTCGCATAACCAATTTGGTAATTGGCATAAGGGAGATAGCCCTGCTGATTATACTGTACTGAAAGCTTTATTCCAGCACCTTTCGGGCGGTGATCTTTACACTAACTTTGTAGATAACCCTTCGACTTCAAAATCCGGTTCGATGAATGGTATGGAGCAATTGTCTTATGAGGTGCGCAGCCGTATTCAATATTTGGTAATTACCGACCGCAACGCGAACTCGTTGGATACCGACCGCTTTGTTAAAGACTTGAAACGCATGATCAGTAATCCCGGGATCGTGATCATGCCGGCGTTTAGAAATACCACCAATGTGCGCATGCCGTTGGGGCAGATGTCATGGTTGGTCGAGGGCGGCCAGGGTTACGCGATGTTGGGCTTAAACGACAAGATCGGTACAGGCTGGTTTAATACTATGCAAGTCTTAGATCAGGAAGTAGCCCAGGCGTTAAAAGACCCAAACTACCCGGTAATGCCTTTGACCTTGGTTTCGCAGCGATTGATGCCTTACGAAACCCACAAAAATTGGTACCGCTATGGTTTGATCGGTTTGGGTCCGAATATCCCGCACCAGAGCGAAGATTTAGCCGACGTTATTGCTCAGACCCATAATATGATCGGCTTAGGCATGAGCCCGCAATTTGCTTTAACTACATCGATTGCTTTTAAGATCCGCGAAAGCTATAGCGGGGTCGAGTTAACCAGCGCGGTACCACGTTGGTCTGCAGGGTTAACCCAGGTCATGAGTAGTTTTCTTTTCCAGGTAGCTAATGAGTTTGGTCCGGAATCGATCTTTGAGCGCGATTCCCGCCGCGATGTCGGCCGGTTTTATGTTACCTTGCCGTTGGCTAAATTGAGCCTCTTTATAACATCGCTTGGTATTCTTTTAGATCTTTTGCCGTTTGTGGGTATTGGTTTAGTATTTTTGGTCATTGGTACGGTATTTAATCAGGTCAATACTTTAAATGGTTTAGGTACCACGATGCGTGCGGCCTCCGGCACACCGTTAAGCTCGCGGCGTAATTTCATACCTGCGGTGATAACGGCATGGGGGGCGTTTAAGTTGACCAGCTATTTATTTGGTGGATCAGTTGCGCCGGTAATGGCCGCAGCCGTCGGGTTTTTCTTGGGCGGTTCGTATATCGGTTTTACCCGCTGGTTATCGCAGCGCTTAAGAGATATTAATTTATTCGCCCCCCGTTTCAACTTAGAGGCTAACGGTCAGCAGGGTAGTAATTTTGGTATCGGCCCGATCTTTGCCCAGTCAGGAACCGGCGGAGCAATGGATAAATATGATGTGTGGACGCGCATTAAAGGGACGTTGTTGATGCCGGGGATTTGGACTGGCGTTGTTCTTACGCTTTTAAATCTCGCTGCCTTTTTATTTGGTTTGGATTTAAGTAACTGGATCTGTATGTTTATTCTTAATTTCTTTGGTGTGAGCATGGCTTTGGGTACTTTTACTACGGAAAACCGCCCGGGCAAAGAAATCTGGAAAGGCGTGGGCGATGCTTTAGCCAAGGCAGTTGGGTTTAGTGCCGCTGCGGGGGTAGTGTACGGGTTACGCCAGGCTTTGATCAGCACGCCGTCTATAACCCATGCTTTAGCTTATATTGCTTTATCGGCTATACCTTTTGCGGCGGCAATGTATGTTTTCTTAAAAGTTTTGCCTGGATATGCTTACGACGCCAAAAAGCCTTCAAGCTACAAGAAGATCATGAAAGCCTTATCGGATCGTTTAAGCAAGTCCTTGTTATTGCGCCGCGCGCTTTGGGAAATTAACCGTTTTTATATTATGGGATACTCGGCGCTTTTCTTAGGCGCGTTAGTGCCCGTATCCGATCACTTCTTTGTCAATGGGGGAAACAGTTTTATTAAGGTGCAAATCATTTCTTTGTTGCATGGCGGCGAGGTAGCTTTGGCCTTGATCTTTGGCGCAATCGGTTTAGGTAAGATCGCCGGTAAAGTTATCTTGGCACGCCAGACGAAAGCTTTCGACCGCTTAACCAGAAATTATGAGAACGTAAGAAACCGTATGGATATTGCCACCCGCAGCACGATCGAAGCCCGCTTCCAACAGATCCGCGTTTTCTTCCACCAGGAGGCTTTTAATTATGCTCGTCAAGCCTTACAAGAGATTGAAGACAGCATCAACAAGTTCCTTGCCTCATCGTCGCCGGTTGACCATGCCCAGAGCAAATCCGGCAAAGAGTTGCCGCAAGCTACGGTAAGGGCTGATGTCACCAGCAAGCCGGTTTATCCAGTGGCTTATGCTAAGGTTGCCCAGGCTTTAAATTTTGTTGAAGCTTATATCCGCGATCACGATGTCGCGTTGTTGCCGGCGTTTGTCAAGCTTCAGGCGCTTATCGCGGCTGGGCATTTGCGCGCTGGCCCGTTTGATGATGTTAATGCTGCTTTAGTCGACGGCATTTTTTACTTAGACGAATCGATCTTAGATAACCCGCTGAAATTAGCCCGCGCTTTCTTGCACGAGACCGGCGCTTTGGCCGGCCGCACCCACCAGGAAAATCTTGGATCCGAAGCAAAGATTTCTCTTCCTATTATATTGACCCCCGCAAAGGTCTTGGTCGTGGGCAATATGGGTTACGTAGGCCAAGCCGTGGTCCGCCAGCTGCGCGCCGCTTACCCCGGGGCCACGCTGGTCGGCTTTGATACACAATATTATGCTGAATCGGTTTCTGTCTCCGGGCTTTATCCGGAAATTAGAACCGACGTGCAGATTCATGGCGATGTGCGTCAATTCCCTGTGGATATCTTAAATAGTGTTGACGCGGTAGTTTATTTAACCGCGATGTCCAATGACCACTTGGGCGCAGCTTATCCGCAAGCTACCTACGATATCAATACCCATGCCGCAGTAGAGGTAGCCAGGGCGGCTAAGGTTGCCGGCGTTAAAGCTTTTGTTTATGCCTCCAGCTGCAGCGTCTACGGTTTGTTGGAAGATAAGCCCCGCACCGAGGATTCGGCAGTTGATCCTGTAACGGTTTACGGCAAATCTAAATTATTAGCCGAGCAGAAGTTAGCCCAAGTCGCCGACAGTAATTTTAAGGTTACGGCATTAAGATTTGCCAATGCCTGTGGCATGAGCGAACGTATCCGTTTAGATATCGTACTTAATGATTTTGTCGCTTCTGCGGTTGCCGCCGGAAAAATCACCATTTTGAGCGACGGTACGCCGTGGCGTCCGTTGATCCACGTACGTGATATGGCCCGGGCCATTGATTGGGCCATTGTGCGTGACAACGGCGGCCAATTCCTGGTAGTCAACACCGGTAAGAATGAAAATAACTTTCAGGTAAGAGATTTAGCTTATGCTGTACAGCAAGTCATCCCCGGCACGGAAGTTTCAATCAACAATGAAGCTTCGGCAAGCAAAACTTCTTACCAGGTTGATTTTAGCCTTTTTGCGAAATTAGCCCCGGCCCAGTATCAGCCGCAAGTCAGCCTGCCGGAGGCGATCCGCGGTTTACAATTGGGTTTAGAAGGCATCGGTTTTAACAATGCGGATTTTCGTAAAACTTCGCCATATATAAGATTAAATACCCTTCGGGCTCTTCAGGCTGACGGTGCGTTAAGCAGCGATTTGCAATGGGATATGGCTGTTGATCATGCTCATAGCCGTTCCGGTGAAGAGCTGACCGCCGACGACGTGAATCGGGACATAGAAGATACGCTCACTCGCGTTATTCGGATTAATAGCGCAGATTACGATAAGGTCAAGGTTGCATTGGCTTTTGTTGACCTATATATTACCAATAACGACCCAGAGCTTGCATCGTACTTTGCGCAGTTAAAAACGATGGCCTCTACTAACCATTTGCATGCCGGGTTATTTGACAAGATCAACGGCGCTTTGATCGGCAGAGAGTTGTATGTTAACCAATCTCTGTTAGACCAGCCTATACAATTGGCGCGTACTTTCTTGCACGAAACCGGTGCCTTGGCTGGGCGTTCGCACGAAAGCAATGTCCGCTCAGAAACCGCATTGATCAGGTACCTTGCCCTGGTTGATTTTTTAAAAGCTAATGCCGGCAAAAGCGCGGATCAAGCCAACGCCAGCCGTATTGAAGCGCAGATCGGTGATTTGCGCCCGCCGCACTTTTTCTGGTTTGAAAATTTTGTTTCCGCTCCGGGGGTAGACAAAGACCGCAGACAAACCTTACGCGCGTTAAGGCACGGCGAGTTAACGGTATTTCAATTCGCCGCCGGCGAAGCCTCGCGCCTGCAAGAGTCTTTGCTCGAATATGGTGTAATCACTGCGGTCGAAGCCAAGGACGAAGCGGTCCAGGCGATGTTCAGGATGTGGAACTTAGATCTCAATGAAGTGGCGCGGCGCCTGGTAGCCAATGAAGCTGCGCTTAGGGCCAAGCTAGGCATGCTTAGGGCTGCAGGCACCAACCAGGCCGGGAAGATCTATGAATTGCAAAATATCCTGGATAATATGCCGCTATTACGTGAAATGGCTGCGGTGCAGGGTAAACCTTTGGGCGTGCGTCACCTTGAGGCTCTAAGGCTGGGTGTGGAGGAGGTGTTTGCCGGAGATTTAGCGCAGGCAGATGAGGCGTTGAGTAATTTAAAATTAGTTATTTCGGTTAATCAGCAGATCCGTCCGGATGTGGAACGGGATTTGATCAAGCATGAATTTTTTGGGTTAAATCCGGAAAATGTACTTTTGGTGCTCAACGACTTTGCTCCCGGTTATGCGTTTGATGAGGCAACAGGTATTTTATCCTTATCTACCGATCCTAAGGCGCGCACGAATTATAACCATGGTTTCAATGTGGTTAACGCCAGTTTTGGTTATATGTCTTACCGTTATGATGTGGAATCTAGAGAATTCTTGGTCATGGCTCAGCCGGCATTTCAATATTTGCTGGATCAGGGTGCGCAGGCCGCCGTTGTGCACCGTATTAACGATTTGATCCCGTTGATATCGGAATGCAGTATAGACCTGGATATGTACGGATTATACCGTTATCAGCATGCGCGTTATGGCACTAATGTTATGGTCGAACTTTTAAATAATTTTGTTCGTCTCGACGGCACCCAGCAGAAGGGCGGTTTGGCAGTAGGCAGCGCAAATGTAAAAGATCCTAATATTATTTTGATCGAAGGCCTTGCGACTAAGTCCCCGCTGGTAGAATCTGCTTTAAAAATGCTCAGCCATATCGTTACTGATACTACAGGTTTGCCGGGCTTGCCTTACAACCGCCTTTATATGTATTTTGATATTCTTCAATTGTATACCAATCTGATGAATAACGGCGGGCTTTTGCCGATGTCGATTAAGAATAAAGCCGGGTTTATTTCGCCGGAAATCCCTACCGGTGACGTAACCACCTTGCGCGGCTCTAAAACTATAGGCGTGATGAGAAAGCAAGACCTTCTGATCGACCGCCAAATATTGCCGGAAGACCCCAGTTATATTGCCGGCCGCGGCGGGTTGATCCATGACTTTAAAACTTTAGGTGATATTATCCCCGCGCTTTTGGTCGTAAGGCATATCGATCGCCGTGACAACGCTCAGAGCAAATCCGGTGCGCCTTTGACCTTGCCCGAGGTGACAAAAGATGTCCTAGGCAAAAAGACACGCCAGATCAGCACTAAGGATTATTCGGGCGTGGCGCATGCTTTGAATTTAACCGGCCTTTATATCCGCAACAACGAACCAAAATTATCCCCGGCGTTTGTTAAGCTCCAGGCGACGATTGCCGCCGGAAATCTGCGCGCCGGACCATTTGCTCAAGTCAATGCTGCGATCCTTAATGATACGATCTATATAGACCAATCGCTTTTGAATGATCCGCCAAAATTAGCCCGTGCTTTCCTTCACGAGACCGGCGCCTTAGCCCATCGTGAACATGCCGAGAATGTCCTTTCTGAGACCAGGATGTTGATATATTTAAAATTAGATGAATTTGTACGTCTCTACCCTAAGCTTAATGCTGATCAATTGAATGCTCGTCGCTTAGAAGATTTATCGGCTAAGTTACGCCCGGCTTCTTTCCTGTGGTTGGAAGACCAGCACCACGGTGTCTCAGCGCGCGAAGCATTGATGCGCGGTGAATTGGCGATTTATATGTTTGCCGCCGGCGAGGCCTCACGCATGCAGAAATCTTTAATCGAATATGGTATCGTCGACCCGGCGGTTGTTGCTTCCCCGGCGGTTTCAAGAAAATACCGCCTTTGGAACTTTAATGTTAATGATGTGGCGCGCAGCCTGGTAGATAAAGAACACGATTTGCGTTCGAAACTGATTGGGCATACGATGCGCCTGCGTGGACTTGAGCCGAAAAGAGTAAAGGGTGATAGCCAAGCGATCGAGGAGGCTAAGGCGCTTGAACAAAAGATCAACGAATTAGCGGATGTTTTAGGCGCGATGGATTTGTTAAGGCAAGCGGCAGCTGATCCGGGTGAGGGGCTAGGTTTACGGCACGTGCGCGCGTTGGTCGAAGGGGTGCGCCGGCTTTTTACTGAGGAAAAAGATTTTAACCGGGCGATTAAAAATTTAAAATTGGTGATCTCGGCTAATCGCCAGATCTCCGGGGATATCGAGGCTGATTTGGTAGCTAATGATTTCTTTGGCTTGACTAAAGAAAATATCGTGATCGTGATCAATGATTTCGCACCGGGTTATATTAAAAACGCGAACGGAGAATTGGCTTTAAGCGACCAGCAGACTAATTATAACCACGGTTTCAATTTGATGAATGCTAACTTTCCTTATATGTCCCGCCGCTATTATCAAAATGTTGATGGTTTTCGTGATATGGCGCGGCCGGCTTTTCAACACTTAAAAGAACATGGTGCGCGTACCGCCGTTGTGCACCGCATCAATGATACTATTCTTTTGATGCCGGAGTGTTCGATCGATATCGATATGTATGATTTATACCAGCACTTGAGTATCGGTTCCACCAAGGCTACGCTTATGACGGAAGTTTTAAATAACTTAAGCGGCCAAAAGGGCGGCTTGGCCGTAAGCAGCGTTGATATTAATGATAGCCTGTCCTTTTTGGTGGAAGGCCTGGCTTTAAAGACCGAGGCGGCGCAAGCGGCCATGAATGTGCTTAATACCTGGGTACAGGCCGATCAGGACTTGCCCGGTATTCCTTATAACCGTCTTTATATGTATTTTGATATTGAGACTTTAGTGAAATCATTAGAGGTAAACGGCGGGCTCTTGCCGATGTCGATTAAAGACGATAAGCCCAGAGCCGGGATTATTTCACCGGAGATCCCCAGCGGCGATTTAACGATTTTACCGGGGATGCGTAACGTAAGTGTAATGCGCCGCAATGATTTCTTATTCGATAGAGGAATATTGCCGGCAGTTAAAGAATATGTTAAAGGTGAAGGGACCTTTATCCATGACTTTAAAGAGATCGGGGCGATCGTCGATGCAATACGTATTATTTTAAGTACTAAAGATGCGGCGCAGAGCAAAACCGGCGTAGATTTGACCCCGGATGAGGTAAGAGAAGATATTACGGGTAAGGTGGTATCGCCGGTTATGGATATGGAAAAGATCAATATTGCCTTGGGCCTGGCCGCAAGTTATATCATCAATAACGACCCGACATTATCTCCAGCATTTATCAGGCTTAGAGCAATGATCCAACAAGGCCTTTTACGCGCCGGGCCGTTTACCAAGGTCGCAGCGGCGGTGCTTGACGGTATCTTTTATATAGAGAAGAATGTTTTAGGCGATTCGCTTAAGTTAGCCCGCGCGTTTGTGCACGAGGCCGGGGCTTTGGATCTTCGCCCGCATAAGGAAAACGTACAATCCGAAAATAGGCTATTGACCTATTTAAAATTAACTGAATTTATTAATTCCCGCAAAGGTGCTTCTCCGGCTGTGCTTAATGCCAGCCGTTTGGTAGCGCAAAGCAAGGTTGTGCGCCCGGCTCCGTTCCTCTGGTTTGAAGAGCAGGATCATAGCGATTCGTTGTCTTTGGAGTCATTGCGCCGCGGCGAGCTTGCGATTTATTTGTTTGCCGCCGGTGAAGCTTCGCGCCTTAAGAATTCTTTGGTGAAATTTGGCCTTATCGGGGCCGAGGAGGCCAGCGACGATGATGTTTTAAGAGCGCACCGTCTTTGGAATTTGAATGTCAGTGATGTGGCCCGGCGCTTGGTGGCCAAAGAGGGAGATTTATTGGAAGAAGTGGCTACTTTAACGATCCTTTTGGGTAATATTAAAGGTGGCAAAGCTCAAGGTGATCCAGTTAAGGCTCAGGAAAAGATCGACGCGATCATGGATCTTTTGAGCCCGGATACAATGACGCTCTTAAAAGCTTTAGCCGCACAAGAGGGTAAAAAATTAGGTATTCGTCATATCCAGGCATTAGTCGATGGTGTTCGTAAAGTTTTCGGCAGCGATGTTGATGGAGCCAATGACGCAATTAAAAATTTAAAGTTAATGATTTCTGCCAACAACCAGATCCGTCCGGATATTGAGCGTGATTTTATCGACAATAATTTTTTTGGTTTGAATCCCGAGAATATCGTGATCGTGATCAATGATTTTACGCCGGGTTACATCATCAATTCCGACGGTGCATTGGTCGTAAGCGATCAGACGACCAATTTTAACCACGGGTTTAACATTATCAACGCCGGTTTTGGTTATATGTCCCGCCGTTACAACACTAAGGCCGGGGCATTCAGGGATATGAAGCGTTCGGCATTCCAATATATGGTTAAGCGCGGCGCACACACTGCCGTAATACACCGAATTAACGATACGATCTTGTTGGTTCCTGAATGTGCTATCGATATTGAGATGTATGACTTATACCAAAAGATGCGTGCGCGCGAAGGGGCAACCATTCTTGCCGAGATCTTAAATAACGCTACCGGCCAGAAAGGCGGTTTGGCGATAAGCAGTACTAATTTTAAAGATCCGTTTATGTATTTAGTAGAGGGCAACGCCATAGAGACAAAACCGGCCAAGGCGATCATGAGCGTTTTAAATACCTGGACCAAGCGCTCTACGGGCTTACCGGCTATTCCATACAATCGTCTTTATATGTATTTTGATATCGCCGCAGCAGATAAAGCCTTAAGCGACAACGGCGGGTTCTTGCCGATGACGATGAAGGCGAAACGATATGTAAGGCACGACGATTTATCAAGCCTTGGCATTAATGTGAAGCACTTATGGCACGCTTGGGTCGGGGACGAGATCATTAAAACTGACGGAGAATTGCCGGCTACTTTAGAGGATTTTAATAAAAAGATTGCTGCGGCCGGCTTGACTTACGCAGCAGATGTATGGGAAAAGATAAATTTGATGTTGAAACAGCGCTATAGTGAGCCGGAAGTCATCTCGCCGGAGATCCCTAGCGGCGATTTAACGATTTTACCGGGTATGCTCACCGTGGGTGTTATGCGCGGTAATGATTATTTGTATGACCATGGCATTCTTGTCCCGGCAAAAGGGTATAGGCAAGGCGTTGGCGGGTCTATTCATGATTTTAAAGAAATTAAAAACATTGCCGATACTGCGCGGATTATTTTAAACCAGGATAAGGATCACGATCCGGCTCAGAGCAAATCCGGTAAAGAGTTATCGCAAGAGGAGGTAAGAGCCGATGTCACCAGTAAGCCGACTCACCCAGTGACCTATGATAAGGTTGCCCAGGCTTTAAATTTTGTCGAAGGCTATATCCGCGATCAAGATATCGCGTTGTTACCGGCGTTTCTCAAGCTTCAGGCCGTTATTTCTGCCGGTCATTTACGCGCTGGCCCATTTGATGATGTTAATGCTGCTTTAGTCGATGGTATTTTTTATTTAGACGAATCGATTTTAAATAACCCGTTGAAATTGGCCCGTGCTTTCTTACATGAGGCCGGTGCCTTGGCTGGGCGCACCCACCAAGCAAATCTTGAATCCGAAGCAAAAATTTCTCTTCCTGCTATATTGACCCAGGGAAAGACTGATGTGCTCAGCGTCAGGACTAAGGTTGTTACCCTAGAAAAGGTTGCGCATGCGCTTGGTATGGCCGGATTTTATATCCGTAATAATGACGCTGAGCTGCTTGCTACATTATCCTTATTTGCCAGGAAAATTGTTGCCGGCCATCTGCGCGCTGGTTCACTTAGGGGCGTTGACTCGGCGATCGTGAATGGTAATATTTATATCGAGCAGGAGCTTTTGGATAATCCATCCAAATTAGCCCGGGCGTTTGTCCATGAAGTCGGTGCCTTGTTCGGCCGCAGCCACGCCGAAAATGTTCGCTCCGAAGCAAGATTTTTGACCTATATCCAATTAGATAAATTTACCCGTACCAATATTACTGCCGACGCCGATACGCTTAACTCCAGCCGTTTAGTCGGGCAAATCGCCGGTTTGCGCCCGGCGCCTTTTACCTGGTTGGAGGATGAACAAGTAAATATTCCTTCAACTTTAGATTCTCTGGAGCGCGGCGACTTGATGGCCTTTCTTTTTGCCGCCGGTGAAGCTTCGCGCCTTAAGGAGTCGTTGATCAAATACGGCATTGTGAGCGCTCAAGCTGCCAACGATGAAGCCGTAGCCCGTGCCAATCGGCTTTGGAATTTAAATATAAATCAAGTGGCACGCAGCTTAGTTTTGAAGGCGGGTAATTTTCGGCAAGAATTGGTTGAGCTTAATATTAGACAAAGTGAGTTGGCTGATCATAGCGACCCAGAGAGCCAAACGCAAGCCACCACGATCCGTCAAAGAATCGCAGAGCTTTCCGCTATCTTATGCGGCTTGAGTTTTTTACAAGAAGCCGCCAAGGTTGAAGGTGTGGGGCTTGGCATTCGTCATGTTCAGGCTTTAGTCGATGGTATACGCGGTGCGTTTGGCGACGATACGATACGTGCGGATAAGGCAGTGAAAAATTTTAAATTGATGATCTCGGCTAACCATCAGATCCGGCCGGATATCGAAGAGGATCTATTAGCCAATAATTTTTTTGGTTTAACCCCGGAAAACGTAGTGATCGTTATTAACGACTTTGCTCCGGGGTATGTGCGTAGTGTCAATGGTGAGCTTAAGGTAAGCGATAAATCTACCAATTATAACCACGGGTTTAATGTTGTTAATGCCGGGTTTGGTTATATGTCGCGCCGCGCCGTAGATGGAAAATTTGTGGATATGGCTGAACCGGCACTGCAGTATATGGCCGGTCGCGGGGCGCACACCGGAGTAATACACCGTATTAACGATATGATCGTATTGGTGCCCCAGAGCGCGATCGATGTCGAGATGTACTCTTTGTATCAGCAGATGCATATTCGTTACGGCGCGACAGTAGCCGCAGAGATCTTAAATAATGTAACCGGCCAAAAAGGCGGTTTAGCGGTAAGCCGCGAAGATCTCCCGGCGCCGTTTATGTATTTAGTCGAAGGTATTGCGTTAAAGACTGTGCCGGCTGAGGTTGCCATGACTATTTTAGGCAATTGGGTGCGTGCGACGCAAGATCTTCCCGGGGTTCCTTATAATCGTCTTTATATGTATTTTAATATTGCCCGCTTGACGGAAGCGTTAAAAGATAACGGCGGGCTTTTGCCGATGTCGATTAAAGATAATAAGCCGCAAGCCGGGGTTATTTCGCCGGAAATCCCCAGCGGTGATATTACAATTTTGCCGGGGATGCGTACCGTAGGTATTATGCGCCGCAATGATTTTCTTTTTGATAGGGGTATTTTGCATCCGGCTAAAAAATATGTTGCGGGCCAGGGTGGATTTATCCACGATTTTAAGGAAATGAGAGATGTGGTTGATGCAGTAAGGATTATTTTGTATCAGGATCGTGATCATGCTCAGAGTAAATCCGGAAAAGAGTTGCCGCAAGAAGCGGTAAGGGCTGATGTTGCTAGCAAGTCGACCAACTCAGTAGCTTATACTAATGTTGCTCAGGTTTTAAATCGAGTTGAAAATTATATTCGCGGTTATGATGTAGCGCTGTTACCGGCGTTTATTAAGCTTCAGGCGCTTATTGCCGGCGGCCATTTACGCGCCGGTCCGTTTGATGATGTTAATGCTGCGATCGTCGATGGTATTGTTTATGCAGACGAATCACTTTTAAATGATCCGCTTAAATTAGCCCGCGCTTTCTTGCACGAGACCGGCGCCTTAGCCGGCCGTACGCACACTCAAAATATTATATCGGAAGTTAAGCTAGTAACTTATATCGAAAATAGCCCGGAACGCTTGAGCTGGCTGTTGGGAGAATTGGTCACATCTGGAATTTTAGATTTTGACGAAACGGTTCAGGAGCTTTGGAACCAACGCGCGGCACAAGGCGGGGTTTTTCCTTATGATCCTAATACCAATATGTCCAGGACGATCGGTGCGTACCGGATAAAATTTTCTCCTGGCCGTGCGGGATATGATAGAGCAAAAGTGGCACCATTGCCGGCTACAATTTCTGTTATACCTCCAGCGTTTAACCCGGCTAAAAGTTTTGATCAATATTTGAAAGAAGAGGGCTTTGGCCGCCGGCTTTTAGATTTAATCATTGATGGCCGGCATATTGCGATTGATGTCAATAAAAATGCAAGTTACCCGGGGCATATTTTAATCATTCCTGAGCCGGGAAAAGGCCATGTGCAATTTTTTAATGAAGCTGCGGCTTGGGCGATGTTGGTAGTAAAAGGCTTAAGTAAATCAGGAAAGCTTAAAATATATTTTAATGGTTGGGGCAGAATGGCTTCGGTGAATAATCTTCACATGAATGGTCATTATGGCGATGCAGATGCAACGGATAGTTTTGCAAAAGTAGAGTTAGCGCCGGTAAGCAACGCTAAAGTTTATACCGTTGAGCAATATCCTTTTGCCTTGCTGGGTTTTGCCTTAAGTGATGTGAGCCGCAATCCCGAACTATTAATGAATTTAGTGCAATTGACACAGTCACACAATATAGAGCATGCGTTGTTATTATGGAACGGTTTTGTTTGGTTGTGGGTGGCGAATACGATCCGGATAGCGAATACATTTTCTCCTAATTTAGGCGGCGGGGAGATGGGTGGCGATCCTTATACCCTAAGTTTGGAGCAATTTTATTCGATGACCCCTGAGGATGTTGAGCGTGAAGCGCGCAATAACAATGCTGACCCGGAAGTGTTCCAAAGATTGTTACAGGAGTTTGTGGCGGTTTCAAACAAGGTTGTTAATCCAAAAGATAACATTACGGTGGAGGATTTAGAAGGTGGGGCGATTACTTTTACCGCCCTTAAACCGGATTCCGCCGGGCGCGAAACCGAGATGATCGATGATTTTAAAGCTGCCGGGTTTGAAGTCTTAGCAGTAGTAACCCGTCCTAACGGCCTTTCTCCTGAAACCGCCCAAGCGCTTTATACGGAACATAAGGGTAAAGATATGTACCCAGGGTTATTGGATTATATGACTAATGGCGGCCCGGTAACCTTGCTGGTTTTGCGCGGTGTGCCTCAGGCGTGGGAAGGGGTTAGAAAAATTATCGGTTCATATAACGGCACAACGCCTGGAAGCTTGCGCAATAAATATGGCGCGGCTCAAGTTACTCATGATGTTGTAGTCGATGGCCGCCCTGTTCGGTCTTTAGTCTGGCACAATAAAGTGCATGCTTCTGATTCTTTAGGAAGTGTCGCACGCGAGATGAATATCGTTTTTACGGTTGATGAGTTGCGCTATATTCTTTCTGTGATCAGAGGTGAAAAAAATTTACCCCCGGCCGTAACCGCTTTCAAGAAAACTGTTTCGGGTGATAAAAAAACTATGCCTTTATATGTCCAGGGCATGATACATGATCCGGATATGGTTTCTCTTACTCATGACCGCGGCGCGGATATGGTGCAATTTAATTTTCACCTTAAGGCTGGCCAATGGTCTTACGATCAGCCGCAAGAGCTTTCGGGTTTTAGCCGGTTTCCGAATTTTATTGAATTGAAGGATATGGCAAAGAGCGTATTGCACCGCATCGCTGATATCGAGAGTATCTGGCCGCATAGATTAAAGAATGATTTTTCCTTGGTGGTCACCGATAGTTTGGTTCATTTGAGCCACCCCGATGCTTCGCTCGGGCCGTTAGTCGCGATAACGCAAGGCACAACGATTTATATCCATCCATCGATTGTTTATTGGTGGTTTGGTCCGGTTAATACTAATGATTTTGCTTTCATGGTCGGGCGCGAAGAAATTTTACATACTTCCGGGCACGACGATCATCAGGCACGCCTTTTCCATAACGCCTGGTTCGCGCGTTCCAGCGGCCGGGATGTAGAGGCAGAAAAAGCCCATGTTCTAGGGATGGCCTTAGAGTTTGAGGCTAAAGGGCTATGGCATGGTAAAAGGTTTATTACGGATGTTTTTAGCCGGTATGATATTGTATTGGCCGCGGCTGCTTACAGCAATGGTTCTCCTTTGATCCCTTTTGAAGGGCGTACATTACTGGAGGCTTTAAACGGCGGCTCTTTCATGGCGGTTCCGGCTAAAAGTACACTTTCTAATTTGATTGATTTTGTCAATCAAGTAAGCCGTGCCCATAGTGAAGGCCGGATACACGGCCGTCTTTTACCCGGTGATGTGGTGGTCGATGAATACGGCCGGTTTCATATTAATTACACTTTGCCTGGTAGCGACGAGCAGATCAGTACGATCTCAGATTACTCGAGCGTCAAGCATATTGTTTTGTCGGTATTAAGTCAGGTTTTTGACGGGATGGACCAAGCAAAAAGAGAAAAGTTGATGGATTGGGAAGGAAGATTTTATTTAGAAGAGCGTGAGATCTATCATAGAGATCATATTTATGATTCGGTAAAATTGCTGAATAACTTGGCATTACGGCTTAATGGTTTGTTGTCGGATGCTCGCCAGGAGATTCAACCGTTGCAGGAAGCTGTTACGCGTGGCCATGAGTACGGCCTGGTTGATGTAAAATATTCGGTCAAGGTGGATGTCGTGGTGCGCGAAGGTAAGGTGAAAATATGGGATGTGCAATATAGCGATGATGTTGATGAGGCGGTGTTGACGGGGTTGTCGGCAAATGTGCGTGGTTTACGTAAAAGTTTTGTTGAATATCTTGAAACGCCTCAAGGCGGCGTTTCTTCGGGTGCCAATGAAGTTGTATCAGATTTTGACCTTGTTATTATTTTATCTTCGAAAATCCCTTCTTTTAACCCCGTAAAAGTTTCCAAAGTATCTTTGGGTACGATTTTTATTGCGGATAGTGTTATAGCAAAGGGCAATGCTGCTTTGCACCCGATTTTTGGTAAATATCTTATACATTCGGATGCCCGGCCATACATCAGCCCATTGGGCAGTAGTAAGCTGGGCGTTATTTTAGGGGTTATTTTCGGGGCAAGCCTTCTTACCCCTAATCTTTTTGCCGGCGGCGGCCCATCTACCACGAGTTACCTTGGTTATGTGATCGCCGTCGCGGTTGGAGCATTGGGGATAGTGGGGACATTGGTATGGCGTTGGATTAAGGCGAGAAAGCCGTTGGTATCGGTCGCGGAGAGGAGGATTGTCCTTGATAGGTCATTTAATCTTGATACGTATTTTTATCCGGAGGCGGTTTTAGCTTTGTATGATATGGTTGATAATCTTAGCAAGGGTGTAGCTGTTAAGCCAAAAAAACTTATGGCCGCGGTTAAGGCGGCATTCAGGCCGGATATCACTTTTTCTCAAATGCAACGCCATTATCGTGCTACGCGCCAACCGGAGGATGCTAATCCTAAATCTACTTTTTATGTGAGTCCCAGATTGTATAGGTTGATGTTGAGATTTTTCAGGAAAAACGGGTGTATTACGCGGGATAACATGATTGTTAACCCTGAAGTCATACAAGATGTAACCCATGATAGCGGGAGGTTTGATAAGTTTCTTGGTATTGATGATATTCGTGAGTACGGTTTTACGAGCCGTCGTAAATTTCATGAAGTGTACAATTTTGTTAAACGACCATCTTCTTTAGCCTGGGCTTTCCGAGGGATGCGTATTGACCGAGTCACTTTACCTGAGGCGCAGGGGGTATGCGAGGCACTTTTGGCCACACTTTTACTCCTTATGCGTTATCCAGGTATGATAAAGGTTAAGCGGGTAATATTAGATCATCTTATAATGCGGTCTCACCAGTATCGCAAAAATTTGTATAAAGATTATGGTATTGAAGCTGATCCAAGCGTTGGTTATGTGCTTGCTAATCATTTAAATCCTGCAATGCTTAAAGTTTTTTATGATTATGTTCAGGTGCAGCAGGATCTTAGTTCGGTTACGCCGCCCGATTGTTATCAGAAATATGTAGAGTGGCTTGAAAGAATATGGCGCGATATTGATGCGGCGATTAAATTGGACAAGGCCGGTAAAAGCGATCAGAAAGACCGTATGTTTACCAGGGATAACCGTATTGAAGGATGGATCAGGGACCATAGAGCGCGGCTGGAGGTAGAGATAGAGGCAAGGCCAGTACCAAAACCTGGCATAAAGTGATGTGATATAATAAACATGGCTGTGGGTTTTAAGGAAGGGTAACCTCAATCCGTGGCTGTAGGTGCTCTTCCTGGCCCACGGCCTTGTTTAATATGCGCGCATATATTTTAAAACGATTGTTTCTTTTTATCCCGATGTTTTTCGGGATAACTTTTATTACCTTTGTTTTTATTCACCTGGCCCCAGGTAATTTTCTTGATACATTAAAATTGAACCCTCAAATCTCGCCGGAAGTGATCAAAGATTACGAGCAAAAATTACATTTAAACCGCCCGCTTTTAGAACAATATTTTTTCTGGGTAAAAAATATTTTACAAGGTGACATGGGCTATTCTTTTGCTTACCGTATGCCGGTGGCCAAGATCATCGCTTCACGTGCCTTGAATACTTTGATCCTTTCGGCAACGGCAATATTTTTTACTTGGGTTCTGGTCATACCTTTTGGTGTTTTGGCAGCGCTTTGGCGCGGCAAATTTTTCGATAGGGTAGTATCTTTGGTTACGGCAGTGGGGGTCGCGGCGCCATCATTTTTTTTAGCCTTTTTGCTTTTAGCCGCTGCGGCTAAATTCGGCGGTTTACCCTTAGGGGGAATGCACTCGATCAATTATGACATGCTTGGCTTTCTTGGAAAGATAAAGGATATTGCCTACCATCTAGTCATTCCGGCTTTAGTCTTGGCTATCCCTTCAGCATGCGTTTTGCAAAAGATCTTGCGTGCGAATATGCTTGAAGCGATGGGCTCGCCGTATATTTTAGCTGCCCGTTCGCGCGGGTTTTCGAGAATGCGGATAATCTTTATTCATGCTTTTCGTAATGCCCTGAATCCGATGATCACGATCTTTGGCTATCAGCTGGGTGACCTTTTGTCCGGTGCAGCACTGGTCGAAATCGTTACCGGATGGCCGGGCTTAGGCGTTGTGACGCTTGATGCTGTGCGCAGCCAGGATATTTATCTGGTAATGGGCACCGTCGTGATCGGATCCGTGATGCTGATCGTGGGTAATCTTTTTGCCGATCTTTTGCTGGCGTTTTTTGACCCGCGGATCCGGCGGGAGGTGGCGAATAATGCGTAACGAGGCGTGGAAAGAAATATTTTTTAACCGAAAAATTGCTTTGCCGCTGATCATCCTTGCCGGGTTTTATACCGTCGCCGCGAATGCGTCATTTTTTGCGCCTTACGATTATAAGCAAGATGATGCGCTTTATGTTAATGCGCCGCCGTCAAAGCTGCACATTGCCGACCTTGATCAATGTTATTTTGGCCCCTTTATTTATGGGCAAAATCAATCGATCGATCAATATTATCATCGTGTTTATACTGAAGATAAAAGCGTGATCCATCCGATAAGATTTTTTGTATCCGGTTACGAATATAAACTTTTCGGTTTTTTAAAAAGCGATTTGCATCTTTTTGGGGTGCCGGATGTAAAATTTTATTTTATCGGCGCGGACAATAAGGGCAGGGATATTTTTTCGCGGATGATCTTTGGCGCGCGGGTCTCACTTTTCGTTGCTTTGGCGGCGGCGGTGCTTACGCTTTTTATCGGGCTGATCGTTGGCGGCATTTCCGGTTATTTTGGCGGTTTGACCGATAATATTTTGATGCGCTTTTGCGAGATGATGATGATGGCTCCGGCATTTTATTTGATCCTGGCTTTACGCGCATCGTTTCCGTCGTCTTTAAGTTCAACGCAGATCTATATTTTGATTATCTTAATCCTTTCCTTTATTAGTTGGGCTTCGACCGCGCGTATTATCCGCGGTATGGCGATCGGCCTGGCGAAGAGCGATTTTGTCACGGCCGCGCGGATCGGCGGTTTAAGCGATTTTAAGATCATTATGCGCCATATTCTGCCGCATACGATGTCTTATGCTTTGATCGCGGTATTCCTTTCTATCCCCGGGTATATTTTAGGCGAAGCCGCTTTAAGTATGGTGGGGCTTGGTATACAGGAGCCGGAAGCGAGCTGGGGTAACCTGCTTTCGCAGGCCTTAGGGATCGTAAATATTCAGCTCTACCCCTGGATCCTTATCCCCGGTATTTTTCTGCTTATTGCGGTGATTTGTTTTAACGCTCTAGGCGAGGCGCTGCGCGATGCCTTCGATCCTAAGCGCAGGAATTTGTAAATGTATGTGTACATTGCGATTCGGTATATATTGTCAAAGTACGCGCTTGTGCCTGTATATTTTTGACTCGCCGGGGACGAAACATTGCGTTTCTTGCGCGCGCGCCCCGCTTTCAGCGGGAAAGGCGCTGCCCCGGTCTTGCAAAAACACACAGGCACAAGCGATTGTTTATATTGATGTTGGCTAAATTATGAATATTTTAGAAGTTAAAAATCTCAGCGTGAAATATGTTAATGGGCCGCTGGCTTTAGATGATGTAAATTTTGCCGTTGCCGAAAATGAGCTTTTAGCGGTAGTAGGGGAGTCCGGCAGCGGCAAGAGTACTTTTGCTTTGGCAGCAATGGGGCTGTTGTCGTTTAATACTTTAAGAAAAGGTGAAATAATCTTTGAAGGGAAAAATATTTTAGGCCTGGATGAGCGCGGGCTTAACCGGTTGCGGGCGGCCAAGATCGCATTGATTATCCAGGACCACTTAAACTCTTTCGATCCATTTTTAACTTTAGGTTATCAGATGCATGAGCTTTTACGGGTTCGTTTACGTATCACAAGCTGTAAGGAGCGAGAGCGGATTATTTTTGATGTTTTGGATAAGGTAAGCTTTGTTCAGGAAAAAAATATTTTGAAACGTTATCCTCATGAATTTTCCGGCGGTGAATTGGCACGCATGCAAATGGCTTCTGCACTTCTGTTAAAACCAAAACTGATCATCGCCGATGAGCCGACCAGTTCATTGGACGTGGTTACTGAGGCGCGCATTGTAAAAATGTTTAAGGAGCTGAAGAATAATTCGCAAACAACATTTGTTTTTATTACGCATAACCTTGGGTTGGTAAAAGCCTTGGCGGATAAGGCGGTGGTCTTGCAAAAAGGGCATGTGCGCGAGATGGGCCAGGTCGAGGATATTTTCAGCGCACCGAAAGATGCCTACACCAAGGAACTGATAAACTCGTTTAATGAATTAGGGGGATGATGTTAGAAGTCAAAAATATTACAGTTGAATTTAAAAGTGCCGGACGCATAGTAAAGGCGGTTTCGGGCGTTGATTTCTTTCTTGAACCGGGCAAGATAACCGGCCTTGCCGGCGAATCCGGTTGTGGCAAGACGACACTCGCCAAGGTTGTCTTGGGTATTATTAAGCCGCAAGCGGGTACGGTATTTTTCGATAACCGGGATATTTTTTTCTCGAAAAATAGAGATTATTTACGCCGCAATATGCAGATGGTCTTTCAAAATCCTTTTTCCAGCTGCGATCCGCGTTATACGGTATTTGACATTTTATGGGAGAGTGCCGCAGTTTTTAGAAAAATCCGGCGGGCGGAATTTTTCAATGAAGCTATCAGGCTTTTGGCGGATGTTGATATTTCTGATAAAATTTTGATGCGCTATCCCCATGAGCTTTCCGGCGGCCAGCTGCAACGGGTATGCATTGCCCGATCTTTAGTTAATAGCCCGCGTCTGGTGGTATTAGATGAGCCGACTTCAAGCCTGGATGTAACAACAGCATCAAAATTGATGCGTCTTTTAATGCACCTGCAAAAAGAGCGGGGGATGGCTTTTTTGTTTATCTCGCACAATCTCAACCTGTTAAGGCGGCTTTGTGATGCGTGCTTGATCATGCACAAGGGGCAAATCGTGGAGCGTGGGCCTTGTGGTGAGATCTATGCCAATCCGCAGCACTTTTACACTAAAACCCTGATAAATGCCTCCCATAACCATTGTGTATAATAATTACATCTTTTATAACTTATTGGTAATGAAGATGTTATGATTTGTTATGGTTTTTTAGTGATTTTTATGGTATATTACAAGTGAGGCAGAAAAGTGAATGCATTGGTCTCTGTATAAGAGTAAACTTCGCGAAAGCGGAGGGCACAAAGCTTAAGAGCCTAAGCTCCCGGCCGGAGTATGGCAGTCAGCTACCGGAGGCAAGTAAGATGCGTAAACAGATGAAGTATATTAAGACCACGGAAGAGGCCGTAAGACGGTTAAGCCGTGGTATTGTTTTTTTAATGTCAATTCCAGGAGGTGGTTTATGAGAAAACAATTTTTCGTCTTTTTAACTTTATTACTGATTCCTTTTATTGCTCAGGCCGCGGTGGTCAATACCTACGATAGTAATGGGCGTTTGATTAAACAAGTCGTAACCGATGACACTACCGGCGCGATTACGCGTAATTACACCGAAAGTTATGATGCCAACGGTAAACCTGCCGCTGTTAGCGATCTGCGCTACAACACCAGCGGCCAGCAGACCAATGCTTATAATTACACTTATACCGGCGGTGCGTTATCCGCTTATTCATCAAATACCTATGATGTGAGCAGCGGTACGGTAACCAGCGCGTATAGCGATACGCGGGATACTACCAGCGGTAAGGTTACGACTTCCGATTCGAAAACCTATAATACCAGCGGCCAGCAGACCGTTAACGACAGCTACACCTATACCGACGGTGTCGTTGCCAGCCGCGCCTATACGACCACCGATCCTTCGACCGGCACGACCACGCGTACTTACGACGCTACCTATGACGCTGCCGGGAAAGTTGCGGATGTCGATGATGTACGCTACAACACCAGTGGGCAAAAGACTAATGATTACACTACGACTTACGTTAACGGAGTAACCGCGACTTACGACTCCAAGACTTATGACACCACAACCGGCGCGTTGACCAACAATTATCAGGCCGGTTATGACGCTAATGGCAAGGTGGCGACAGTTAACTCAACTACCTATAATACCAGCGGCCAGCAGACCGTTAACGACAGCTACACCTATACCGACGGTGTCGTTGCCAGCCGCGCCTATACGACCACCGATCCTTCGACCGGCACGACCACGCGTACTTACGACGCTA
>Ga0265342_10000013_pt1 | contig 202181 bp, 193 predicted proteins | sample 4CB327metaG_FD_203125 | JGI IMG/M metagenome (GOLD analysis project Ga0265342, IMG submission 203125) | Rhizosphere microbial communities from Carex aquatilis grown in University of Washington, Seatle, WA, United States - 4-CB3-27 metaG | ecosystem: Host-associated > Plants > Roots >...
CTGGGTCCCCTGGATCCCTGTCGCTCCCTGCGCGCCATTTGCTCCCTGCGCTCCGCGGGTTCCCTGAATGCCTTGTGTCCCCTGGGTACCTTGTATTCCCGTTATTCCTTGTGTGCCTTGAGTTCCCTGTATTCCTGTTGCTCCCTGCGGTCCTGCCACTCCCTGCGATCCCTGACTCCCCTGTATTCCTTGCGTACCCTGGGTCCCTTGTATTCCTGTTATTCCTTGTGTGCCCTGGGTCCCCTGGATTCCTGTCGCTCCCTGCGAGCCGTTTGCTCCCTGCGCTCCGCGGGTTCCCTGAATGCCTTGCGTCCCCTGTATTCCCTGGGTTCCCTGAGTCCCTTGAATTCCTGTTATTCCTTGTGTGCCCTGGGTCCCCTGGATCCCTGTCGCTCCCTGCGGGCCGGTTACTCCCTGCGCCCCGCGGGTCCCCTGAATTCCTTGCGTCCCCTGCGTGCCAGCCAGCCCGGTCGCCCCCGTAGGGCCCTGAGGACCGATCGATCCCATCGGTCCCGTATAATCTTTCCAGGTCGCGCCGTTGTAAATGAAGATTTTGTTCTGGCCGGTATCGTAATAGATCGCGCCCGTTCCCACTGCCGCGGGCGCAGAACCATAATTGCCGAATCTCAATTGTTTAGAGACCGTCAAGTCGCCGATAATGCTGACTTCGCCGTTTATCGTCTGGTCACCCACGGTATATACTCCGTTCGTTACCGTTTTCACCGTCGTAGCATATGCCGCCGACGTCGCGTACATCGAATACGGAAAAGCGTTTATCTGTTCTCTCGGAGCCAGCGCCGCGCTGTTAACGGTGACTTCGATGTAAGGAGTCACACCTGCCCAGTTGACCGTTGAAAGGTCGGGAGTGCCTCCGGTAAGCACGCAATTGAAAAGGCCGCTGGAAACGGCAATACTGTTTGCGCCTGAATTGATCCACAACTGTGAGCCTCCGCTGAGGGAATCCCAGATCCTTATGTCTATGGTCTGCACGCCGTTCATCGGAAGTCCGTTCTGCCTGAGACGCCCCTGGTAATTTATCCTGGAGGGCGCTCCGGCAAAAATTTCAAGGGCCAGGATCGACAGCAGTAGAAATGCCGTAGAGATCCTCAACGCTCTTTGCCTTGAATTCATTTTGCCCATATAGACCTTTTTGCCGATAAACGAGTAAAAATTATCGCACCATTGCCCGTAGTTTACAACTTACCGCTTGCCGCCGGCACAGTCCCTTCGGTTATTTTCAGAAGCGTCGACAGCTTCAATTTAACGACTTTGAGGTCCATCGGTTTTGCGAGAAAATCGTCCGCGCCGCAGGCGATGATCTTTTCCCGGTTCTCTTGCGTGTCGTAGCCGGTTATAGCCAGTATCTTGACCCGTTTGTGCAGTTCGGAGTTCCTTATCTGCTTGCACACTTCAAAGCCGTCGACGCCGGGGAGCATCAGGTCCAGGATTATCATATCGGGGAGGTATTCGTTAAGTATCTTGCCTGCCGCGAAACCGTCATAAACGATATTCACCTCGACGTTCTCAAAATTATTCTTTACGAGTTCCGATACGAATTCTCCCACTTCGGGTTCGTCGTCTATAACCAGGACCTTCTTCCTCCCGGATGAGAAATTCAGGTCTTTTTTAATTTGCTCGATGGTCAAACCCTGTTTGTTGAGGAATTGTATCTTTCTGATGGCGTTCAATACTGTGCTTTCATCGTAAAGCCTGTGCCCGCCCCGGGTTTCTCCGGCAGCGCTGAGGAGGCCCATATCGGTGTAATACCTCACGGTAGAAGAAAGCACACCAGCTTTTTTGGCTATTTCAGAGATTCTCATCAGGTTGCGGCGTGAAGATTTTTGCATTTATGACTCCCCTTCCTAAAAATTAAAAATAAGTATCCGGGCGTACTTATCGCGAAAAAATTTTTCTCTCTCGGTCCAAAGCCCGGCGAGACCTCATTTTTGCAAATAGAAAAAACTTTCAGACAACAAAAAAAGTCTGAAGATGATTAATTAAACATCATACTTCTTGTTTCTAATAAATTTTTAGCAGATTTGTCCTGAAATGTCAATGGTTATGTGCAAAAATACTAAACAAATTCCTGCCGAAATTATTCTGATATTTCAGTTATTTTCCGCTCACAACCAGCGCATATATATTTTGCAAGCTGATCCCGCATTAACGAGAACTCATTTATCGTCTATAAAAACCTGTTAATTCGGACTTGATGACAGTTCCCGGCAAGTTTCCAGCGGTTTTCAGTCTCCCCCGTGCGGCTGGAGAAGATACACTGAACGAGGATTTCAACGACACATGTAGAAGTAAGGGCAGGAACTGCATTTTACCGGATTGGAATCATCCGGGGAGAAAGGGACCGATACATCATTGATCTCCGTCATTATGAAGTCCAGGGCCTTTGCGCAGAAAGCGCTTCTTTCGTTTCTCGCTTTTTCATCCGCGCCTTTAAAAAAGTTAATGAGCTCGGATGATCTCAGATCGTAGAGCGCGGCATCGATATTTTTTCCGGGCAAATACCTGCCGGCGAGGCTCGTATAGACCGGCAGTTGGAACGAACCCACGTATTTTCTGACGGTCTCCCTCGAAAAACCCGCCTCCCCGGGCAGGCTCGTCCCGGACCTGAAGTCTTCCAGCCCGCCTGTCTTGTAATCTATGATCAGGTATACCCCGTCCTCAAGCTCGTCGATCCTGTCCACGCGCGCTTCGAAGAGGTAGCTGCCGCCGCCGGTTTCAAAAGTGCCCGAGTAAGTTTTTTCCAGCGCGGCGATCTTTCTCGGGTTCCGCTCTCTTTCTTTTTCCACGAAACTCCTCATCCTGTGCAGGAGCACTTCCTTAACGAGGAAGGAGCCGGCCCTCATCCTTTTCGAGAACGTTTCCTCGAACGAACTCTCAAGCGAGGCGATGAACGCGTTCTCGAACTCCTTGTCAAAGACCGGCTTGCGCCCGATGTAGGCGCTTAGGCTCCTGAACAGGAACTCGTGTATGAACCTGCCTATCTCGGAACCGCCCGGTTCGTCCGCGTAGGTCTCCTTTTCCTTGACCCTGAGCACGTACCGGAAGTAGAACCTCTTCGGGCAATCCAGGTAAGTGTTGACGTTCGTCGCGGTGTACTTCATCGTCTTGAGGCAGGCGCTTACCTCCGGCGATTTCCCGAAGGACTCCTTGCCGCGCGAGGGCTCGGCGCGAAAACCGAAATTCGAGGTCTTGAACTTGAATTTCTTGTCTTTCTTTTCCTTTTCCCACAACAGCTCTTCAATGAACCGGCTTCTCTCGTTCTGTTCTGCGGCCGAGTAGACGATGTGGGCCTTCCTCGCCCCCTTTATGAGCCGAAAAAATTCATACCGCTGTATCTCCTCTTCTTTTTCGATCCGGCTTATGCCCAGGTTCAGCATAACTTCCCTCGGGATGAGGGGTTCCGAGGTTTTTAATTTAGGGAGTATGGTTTCGTTGGCGTTGAGCACGATGACGTTCTCGAAATTCAGGGACCGGGATTCCAGCAGACCGAGGACCTGAAAACCTTTCAGGGGCGTGCCGGGAAAGGACACGAGCTCATCGCGCAGGCGGCTGAGAAGGATCTTCAGCATGTCCGGGCCGGGCATGGCTTCGTCGCCGAAAGAAGAGGCTTTGAGCTCGGCGCTTATTTCCATGAAGGCTTCTATGGCTTTGGCGTTTAGCGGGTAATAGCCGGCAAAACTTTTCTCCGCGATACTGACCGAGAAATCCCTTATCTTTTCGTCCATTGCCCGGAAGGTCCTGACCCCTTCCCAGAGCCTGAAAAAAAGATCGTTGAACCGGGCGAGGATGTCTCTTAATTCTTCACGGCCCGCGCCGACACCCGCTTCTACGGAGAGCGAGAATATCTTTTCTTCATTCAACACGTCGCCGGGGTCGATGAAGAGCCTGCCGCACAGGCTTGAGCCCGTGTCCGTCGTCAGCACTTCCTCAACCTTATGGATCAGGAGCCTCGTGACGTTCGGGTCGTAAGGCAGCCTCATATTTTTTGCCAGCGGGTGCAGCAGAACGCCCAGGTAGTCCCGGGTGTAGTACTCCTTGCCTTTTCTTGATTCCTGCGCCCGGAAAACCGCCTCGACCAGCGAGAACAAAGAGCTTTTCTCGACGGGGTAGCCCAGCGAGACGTTGAAATCCTCCACCGCCGAGGTTATGCCGGTAATGACCGGCATCAGGGCGTCCGGGTCGGGCAGTATGAGAACGCTGCTCCCGGGATTTTTGATGCCCACTATGAGCTGCCGCGCTATGGAGGCCTGGGAATGCAGGTCGTAGCCGCAGTAGAGGCTGATGTCCGGACCTTGCTCCTTCGGGCCCCGGGACGCCGGGGGCTTAATCTCGCACGAAAAAGTTTTTTCCAGTTCCTTAAGCACCGGCCATTCCGCGCTGTCGCCCTGGAAAAAGATCACGCCTTTTCCCGATCGGTAAGCGGAACCGACGACCTCTTTTTCGGTCCTGTGCAGGTAAAAGAGGTTGCCGAAGATCACCGCGTCGTAAGCGCCCAGGTCGAGATCCTTCGCGCAGCCCGCGGCGGTACGGTAGAGCAAACCCCGGGTCATCATTTTTCTTTCGAGGACGGCCGCATGGAAAGCTTCCCTGAGTATGTTTATGTTCTTGAGGAGCTCGTTGATGTTCTTCGGTATGTCGTAGCCGATGCCTGCGTTGGCCTCGATGTTGATCAGGGCTTCCCGCCGGATGTCTTCCATGTCCGCGCGGTTTATGAAAGAAAGTATCTCGTAAGCCCAGGGCAGGAACTCGGCGAAACTTCCCCGCCCGCCCAGCATCCCGGGAACGTTGTCCTTCGAGATCCTGTAGATGAGGTAAGCGGCTTCTATATCGGGAATGAAAGAGAGGGGCCCGCTCCCCGAGACCACGCTCTCGAGGTAATCTTCCATCGTGAAGAACGAGGGGCTGAGCAGCGCCCCCCCGGCCCTCGAGGCCAGTTCTTTTTTCAGGAAAAGCGACGGGCGGCGGCCTCCGAAGACGAAGCAGAGGCGCGACGCGTCGGCGCCCTTCGAGATGAAGTTATCGAAAGCGTAATCCGAGATCTTCTTTATAAGGTTGTCTGAAAAACCGCAGGTTATTATTTTCTGCATTAAAAATGGATCCTCGAACTTCCGGCCGCGCGGCCGCTAAAATACCTTCTCGACCGTCAGCGTGTCCAGATAGACCAGCCGCCCCTCGACGTGCCTTCCGGGGTACACGCCTTTCAAGAGCTCTATGTAGCCTTTTATCTGCGTAACGTGGGCCTCCATATTTTCCCGCGAAGACTTGTAATCAGCGACCACTACCCGGTCCCCGGCCTCTATCAGGCGGTCGAGCCTTTTAGTCGAGCCGTCACCGCCTATAATCTCCTGTTCGTTGAGCACGCGGCCGTTATCGACAAAGAATATCTCTTTGAGAGCTTCCGAGCACGCGGCCCCGCTGACAACGGCTGCCAGGGCTTCGGGATGCTCTATCATCGGATAACGGGTTTTCATTTTAGAGATGGCGCCGGAGATGGTCTTTCCGGCGTCTAAGCCTTTTAGGTTGCCCAGAAGCGACAGGCCGTAATGCAGAGCTTCCCCGGCGAGCGCCGCGTCTTTTTTACCGGGTTCGAAGCCGCCTGAAAATTCGTTCTTTAGTATCTTGATCCAGTCGCCGTAAACGTCCGCGGGAAGCGTGTTGAGTTTCAACGGTTCGTCCTTTTCTCCGGACGTTTTGCTCCCGGCCTCGAGTTCGCCGCCCACAAAAAGCCGGGCAGCGTTCTTCTTGTTGCCGCTTTTCGCGGGTATGAAAACGTGGAGTTCGTCCTTCGCCCTCGTCAGCGCGACGTAAACGGCGTTGAGCTCGTCTATGAGCGATTTTTTGAGGTTATCGCGGTAAAGCACAGCCAGCTTCTCCGAAAAGGCCGCGTATTCCCTGTTAAGCTTGACGAGCGTAAGCCCGTTCTCGGCCTGTTCGAGAAAATATGAACCCGCTGGCCCTTTGCCCTCCAGGGCGGAAATGTCCATGGTCAGGTAAGGTATTATGACGACGGGAAATTCCAGGCCCTTGGCCTTGTGTATGGTCATAAGCCTCACGGAATCCACGCCGGAAAACCTGACGTAGAGGTCTTTTTCGGGGGCCGCCTGGAAATACTCCAGGAAGTCCTTGAGGCTGCTGTTCTCTTTTTCCTGCTCCTTGATCAATTCCAGCAGGTGGGCTATGAAACCCTGGAACTGCCCGAAGTTCGAGGTGACCTTGAACCTGCTCAGGACCGAAACGACCAGTTCGTAGACAGGCATGAAGCCCACGCTGACGAAGAACTCCTCAAAATACGCGTCCCATATACCAGGGTATTTTTCCCTGAACGCTTTGTAGAGATAGGACCTGCCGCCGGGGTCCCGGCCCGCCTGGAAAAGGAAACTCTCAAGCGCCGCCCTTTCGAGGCCGCCGGCTCTGGCGAAAATATCGCCCAGCAGGAAAGAAGCGAAAGCGACGTTGTCTATGGGCGAATCCAGGAACATCAAAAATGACACCAGCTCCTTGACGGCTGGATTTCCCTTGAGGTTGAGGGTTTTTTCCGATTCCGCGGGGATTCCTTCCGAGAGCAGCCAGCCGGTGAAGAGCTCTATGTCGTCGTTCTGCCTGGCGAGGACCGCAATGTCCTTGAAGGGATAGCGCTCGCTGACGGACCTGACGAGAGCCGCGAAATCTTTTTTCATCAGGGCGTCGCGCTCGTCGTTATTCCTGGCCTCGATGAATTTGACGCTCACGCTCCCGCCGGGGTTGTCCCTGCCGGGTTTCTGGGCCGAATCGCCGTAGATCTTCAATATTTCTTCGGTATCGGCCGGGGAGAAGCTTTTCTCTTCGTCGCAGGAGCAGTAATCCGCGATGAAGCGCCCGATGTTCTCCTTCGAGAAGAGGCCGTTGTTGAACTTGACGAGTTCTTCCCTGCTCCGATAGTTCTTATCGAGTATCTCCAGGTTGGAACCTATCAGAGGGAAATTTTTCGGCACCCGGTCGAAGAGGCCCGCGTCGCCGCCCCGGAACCGGTAGATGGCCTGTTTCTTGTCGCCCACGTAGAACAGCGAGCCGCCGTTGGAGAGCAGTTCTTCTATCATGGGCTTAACGTTCTTCCACTGTATGACGCTCGTGTCCTGGAACTCGTCGATCAGGAAATGCCTGAACCTCGCCGACATCCTGTAGTAGAGCTCGGGCACCACGTCTCCGCCTTCGGTAAACACGTCGTTGGCCCTGCGGTTGAGCTCTCCAAGGAACATCAGGTCGTCCTTGCGGGAAAGCCTCTCGAAGTATTTTATCACCGCCCCGTAGATATCTATGTAGCAGTTGTAGAACGACAGCGCCTCGGCGTTGGATATATCGGTCAGGTCCTGCCTGAGCTCGGACCAGAGCCTGTCGGCCTTTTCGCAGGGCGGGCAGCCTTTGTTGAGCGGCAGCTCTTCCCGCTCGAAGAACCTGCCCAGGGCCCCTATGGAGAAATTCCCTCCGGGCCCCGTTATGAGCCTCCCCAGTTTATCTTTGAACGCCTTGTTTGTCTTTTCTGGAAGCTGTTCGAAGAGCCGCTTCATCCTGTCGAACGCGGCCCCTTTCAGGGCGAAAATATCTCCCGAGGAATACTCCACTGCTTTTTTGAAATTGCCGCCGAAAGTGTTGGCCTTGCCGTAGAGGTCCGAAACCACGGCCAGTATGTTCTGCCTGGGCAGCCACCCGGTTTTCTTCTCTATGTGCAGGTACCGGCTAATGAACTCGCTGAGCGCCTCCCTGACCTTGTCGTCGGCTCCGGAATTTTCTATCAAGAGGTCGAGGCTGCGCGAGAGATAATCCTTGTAGTCCGTCTTGATATCGAACCTGGAGGAGAGGTTGAGCCTGAAGCTCGAGCCCGAGATTATCTCGTTGATGAAACTGTCCACGGTCTGCACGCGGAAACTTCCGTAGTCCCCGATTATGCGGTCGAGCAGAGAGAAGGCGGCCTTCCTCGCCTCCTCTTCCGGAACGCCCAGGGAGCCGAGGATATCGGCCTTTTCGCCGGGCGCCGAGAACGTGTCGAGAGCGATCTTCTTGAGGAACTCGAATATCCTCGTCTTCATCTCGACGGAGGCCTTGTTGGTGAAGGTTATGGCGAGTATGTTCTTTACGGGAGTTTCCCCTGGCTTGACTCCGGGGTTGATGATTAGCTTGAGGTAGTGTTTCGCGAGGGCGTAGGTCTTTCCGGAACCGGCCGAGGCTTCGAGCACGTGTATCTGCGGTCCGCGGGTCTGGTTCATTGAGGGCTTCATTTTGGAAAGCAGAACTCCCTGTAATTGCAGAAACCGCAGACCCTGGTATTGGTGCACCTGGCGAATTCCTGCTTGTCTTTGGGAACGTTCTGCTCGACGCTCTTAAGCATGCTGTACATCTCCGCCGTCTCGGCCTTGACGGCCTCGGTGAACGCTTTTATGTCGGGCGCGGTGACTTTTACCGTGTTTTCCGCGTATTTCGGCAGGAGGTACGCGGTAACCGGAAAAACGCGGGCGGGGTCCTTGCTGAAATTGTTCGAGGCCCAGGCCGAGTATCCCGTCAGCTGCCTGGAATGTTTTTTCTCGTCGGCCTTGCCGGTCTTCCAGTCGAGGATGTAGAGGTCTCCCTCTACGGGAAAAAGGAAATCCACCTTGCAGTACGCCTTCATCCCGTCTATCCTTGTCTCCCCGTAGCCCGGCGGCTCTATGACCCAGCCCGTTTTGTTCGTGATCGCTTTTTCTATTATCCAGCGGCACCTCCCGCTCTCCAGGAAATTGGTGAGGCCGAGCTTTACGTTCTCGAAGATGCGGCCGGTATCGATGCTCTCGGTTAGCTTGTAGTAGACCTCCGAAAAGGTCTTTGAGGCGCAGTATTCGTTGGTGAGCTTTTGCGCGTAATCGAGGAATCTCGCGCTGTCGACGGGTTTTTCGCTCTTTAAAAGCCTCTCGAGAAAGGCCTTGACGGTATCGTGAACGATGTTGCCGGTCTCGAGCGCCGTGGACGTCATCGACTTTAGAGCGTTTATCCTGTAGCGGGGGAACTCGGCGTCGTATTTGCCGTAGTAGTCGTAGTAGTACTGTCTCCTGCACATGCTGAACTTGTCGTAACGCGATACCGACCAGCCCAGGATATCGGAGTAGTCATACCTCTTGATGTCGTTTAGTTTTTCGCTCATGGTTTTCCCCCACAGTTCAAATATCGCGACGTAAACACAACAATGCCATTTCGGCCGAAGGGATATATCCAAGACCCCTCACGGTCGGCCGGGATGACATATTTAATAAATGATTATACAATTTTATGAGTCAGCTGAGAAGACACCGGACGGTTACATTTCAACCAGCGTGGTGGTCCGGATGGACGTGGGGGTGGGCGTGGACCTTACCATCGTGTTCGTGCCGGTGAAGGTGGAGAAGGTTATTGGCGTTTAGCAGTTCGTTATCGGAGAGGATCTCGTCGGGAGGGCCGTGTTTTACTATCTTTTTGCTTTTATCGAAAACGTAGACCGTGTCCGAGATCTCGCTTACGGCGTGCAGGTCGTGGGTCGCGGTGATGATCGTCTTTCCCCGGGCGTTCGCGGCGAGGATCAAGTCTACGATATGCCTCGACGTCAGGGGGTCGAGCCCGGCGGTCGGTTCGTCAAGCAGTATGACGTCCGGGTCGATGGCCAGTACCGAGGCCATTGCCGCCTTTCTCTTCTCTCCTATGCTCAGCTGGTGCGGCGCCCTGTCCAGGAGATGCGCTATGTCAAATTCTTCTGAAAGCTCGGCCAGGCGTTTTTTCACTTCTTCGTGCGGCACGCCCAGCTGCAGCGGCCCGAAAACGATATCCTCTCTCACGCTGGGGCAGAAGAGCGCGACGTCCGGGTTCTGGAAAACAAACCCGACTTTTTTCCTGAAAAACCTGGAGAACTCTTCGCCGTTGAGCAATTCCTCGTTTAGCTCCCGGCCGAACGCGCTGATAGTCCCTGAATCCGGGAAGATGAGCCCGTCGAGAAGCGTCAGCAGCGTGGACTTGCCCGTGCCGTTCGCGCCGATCACGGATATCTTTTCCCCCGCCCTAACAGTCAGGTCTATGCCCGAAAGCGCCGGGAATTTACCCAGATACGAGTAATGGACGTCCTTTAACTCAAAAATCGTTTCGTTCATTTTTATCCTTTCAGCGCGAAGGCTTTGAATATAATCAACACGCCGACCGCCAGCGTCGAACCGAGCAGCAACCAGTCGGAGAATGATGCCTTGAATTCATCGAGCACCTGCGGCTCCCCCCTGTAGCCTTTCGAGAGCATCGCGTTGTAAACCTGAGTGTTGAAATAATAAGATCTTATCCACAGGCCGGCGATGTTCCAGGCGACCAGCTCACGGCCTTTCCGGTGGTGGACCCTGACGCCGACCCTGCTTTTTATAGCGAGATAAGTGTGTTCCAGTATTTCGACTAAGAGATAGATATACCGGTAGCACATGCCGAGCGTCATAACGAATATCTGAGGCACCTTGAATATCCTCAGCACCTTGAGCAGCTCGTTGTGTCTCGTGGTCAGCGACAGCAGGATGACGAACGATACCGACGTGCTTACCCGCGCCACGAACAACTCCGCGCCCCGCAGGCCTTCGCGTGTAACGGCCATTTGAAGACCCATTATTTTGAAACCGAACAGTGTACTGCCCGGAGTAACGATGTCGAACAAGGATGGCACGGCGATAAAAAGCGAGAACAACGGGATAAATACCCACGTTCTTTTCAGGAAAAATACCAGCTCGACTTTTGAAACGGCCGCGAGAGCGAGGCAGAGCGCGTAGAGAGACAACACTAAAGAAATATCCTTGGCGAAAAGCACCAGGACCACGAACAGGAACATTACGAGGGTCTTTACGCGCGGATCGCGAGCCTGGAGAAAACCGGGCTTGGAGGCATACTCGTCGGCGTAAACTGAATCCCTGAAAAAATTTAGAGAGCCCATTAACGAATGCTCTATGAAATTGCCTTTCTTTTTAGTAATGATACCCGTTACCTCTCGTCTTTCTTTTTCAAGAGCAGCCTGCCGATGAAGATCGCTAAAACGCCGACGATGGCTATGCCGATAACAGCCGAAAAAATATAAGCCGCGCTCAAATGCGCCATCCCTTTTGCTTCCCAGCCTTTAAAAGCGTAATCGGGCAACGGGGCGTTCCATAGACCGGAGAGTTTTTTCAATCCTGAAGGGACATAACCGGTAAATTTAGCGATCTCTTCCGTTCCCCACTCGCCCCAGGCTGAACCGGCCTTGAAATGACTAGGCAAAATTAAACCTAGAGGACTAATAACGATCAATACGCCCATCCCGATCCATAATTTTATAACGGTTTTCATAGCGGCGTCTCTTTCGCGAACGCGAGAAGCGCGGGATCCTGTTTTTGCAGATATTTAACCACCAGAGCGGTAACGACGGCTTCGATCCACCCGAAGACGAGCAGGTGCTCCCCCGCCATCGCCGGAACGGCTATTTTTAAACCGTACGGGCAGTAAAGAGCCTGGCCTGACGCGGTGTGGTGAAGCAGGGGCTGAATGCCGAATTCTATGCCCGCCATCAGCGCGGCGGCATTTATACCCACATAAGCGGCGATCCCTGCCGCCGCGACTCTTCTGGCGGAAGTTGCGGGCGAATTATAACTTATCAACCTGTATACGTAATAGCCCACAAACACGAGTATAAAAGCCATGTTAAAAGAATTCGCGCCCAGCGCGGTGACCCCTCCGTCTCCGAACATCAGCGCCTGCACCACAAGCGCCACGGTTACTGCTATGCAGGCGGCCCAGGGCCCAAGCAATATGGCTACCAGCACCCCGCCCACAGCGTGCCCGGTAGTGCCTCCCGGTATGGGCACGTTGAACATCATAATAAGAAAACTGAAAGCCGCGCCTATGGCGAGGAGCGGCACCTGTTTCGCCTTCAGAGTCTTCTTGACTATCTTCGACGCGAACGTCCAGACAGCGAGCATTACCAGGTAAAAAAAACCGCTGGTCGTCGGTCCCAGATACCCGTCAGGTATGTGCATATGTCTCCATAATGTTATCTATTTCCATTTCGTGCCGCTTTTCTTTATTTTTAACCCGCGGTTGTTATCGTGAGCGAGCAGTGTTTTACGCCCTTTTCTGATTTAAGTTCGTCGGCAAGTTTACGCACCCTGGCGGATTTTCCTTTTACTACAATGACTTCCAGGCAGTTGTCGTGGGTCAGGTGGACGTGCTGGGTTGATATTATCAGGTCCTGGTAATCGTGCTGAATGTCGAGCAGGTGGTCCACCAGAGTGCGCTTATGGTGGTCGTAAACGACCGTAACCGCCCCGGCCACGGGCCCCGCTCCGCCTTCCCATTCCTTGACGACCAGCGCCTCTCTTATGAGATCCTCAATCGCCTTAGAACGCGTTGAGTAAGCCTTTGCCTTGACGTGCTTATCGAATTCAGCTAGAAGAGCGCCGTCGAAGGAAACGCCGAACCTGACCAGCTTTGCCATAACCTCTCCCGTTTCCGTGCTACGTTTTTAATAATTGTAGCACAGAGTCCGGTATGAAGTCAATCCGCGCGAGGTTTTTATTATACTTCTATCTTTTCAGGAGCCGGCTTGATGAATCCTTTTACCAGCCACGTACAGATAAGGAGTATCAGGAATACCGCTACTATTGTCGGTCCGGGTGACCAGTCAAGGCGCAAAGAGGCCTCGATCCCGGCCACGCAGCCGATTAGCCCGAACACCCAGCCGAAAACGATTCTTTTTCCTGTCCCTTCAGTGGCCAGCACCGCCGCGACGGCGGGAATGATCAGAAACGCGAACACCAGGAGAACGCCTGCCACTTTGACCGACGATGTAACCACAAACCCGAAGGTGGCGTAAAAAATAAAGTCCCACCACCATATCTTCATGCCGCTGCTTCGCGCTTCTTCAGGATTTTCGGTCACGAATAACAACGGTTTTCTCGCCAGCCAGTGGATAAAGCCGACTACGGAATACAGTACGGCGATAAACAACACCTCTTTGGGCGAAACCGTGAGGATCGACCCAGTGAGCATCTCCTTTATTTCCTCGGTTCCCGTAGCAGTGCGTTCAAGAACGATGAGCGACAAGGCAATCGCGCCGGCGTATGTTATGCCGATGAGCGCTTCTATCGGCACCTTTTCGCGTTTGCTTCTGAAAAAGACAAACAGCAACGCACCCATGAGAGTGAAACTTAGAGATATAAGGTAGTTCTGCACGGGTAACTCCGGGCCCCAGCCTAAGAGAACGCCCACGCTTGAACCCAACGCCGCTACCTGTGCCAGAGACAGGTCAACGAAAATGACCCCTCGCCTTACCACGTGATAGCCTAAATATGTGTGTATACCTGTTAAGATAAGGCAGACCAGCAGTGCAATTACAACGAAGTGGTACTGAAATATCATCATAATAAAAACTCCTATAAGAGGTATATGCTGTGTCCCGCAGCAACCCTGGGAATCCAGGGCTGCTGCGGATCCACGACAGACAATTACTTTGTTATTTGATCGATAACTTTATCGTAATAATCCAAATATGAATCGGCCTTGACATCACTGCAAGACGGAGAAACCTTAAATACTTTTATGCCCGTCTCGCGTGAAAGGAACTGGGGTGCGTCATCCGGAAAATAGGGTTCCTGAAAGAGTATGGTAGCATTGTTCTTTCTGATGGTATCGATCAGTGCCGCCAGGTGCTTGCCGGTCGGCGGTATCCCCGGCAGGGGTTCGACATACCCTGCTATAACCAGGCCGAAAGTGTTGGCAAAATATACCCAAGAAGAATGGTAGCCGATTATCTTCTTTCCCGCGAGTTTCGCCATTTTGGTTTTCCATTCAACCGTCCGTTTTTCGGTTTCCTGCCTGAACGCTTCATAATTCCTTTCATAATAGGGCGCATTATCGGCATCGACCTTTTTAAGCGCTTCGAGGATGTTGGCGGCAATTACTATTCCGTTCTCTGGATCAAGCCAGTAGTGCGGGTTGCCGCCAGGATGAACATCACCCATTATCGCGCTGACCTGCCCGTTCGGCTTTTCAAGCACAGATACACCGTTGGAGCAGTCTACGACTAATAAATGGTCGTTGTGAGAACCATCGGCTATTTCGTCTGACCACTGATCCAGATAGAGACCTACCTTTAAATAAATAGCCGCGCGCGATACCTTTATCATATATGACGGCAACACTTCAACCGCATGCGGATTAGCGTTTCCCCTGGCTATCGAAAATACCTCCACTTTGTCGCCACCAACGTAGGACGCGATAGAACCGAGAACCGGAATAGCGGCCGCGATCTTTACAGGCGCGGCGTTGAGCGTTACTAGTCCCGTTAAAATTAACGAGGTCATTACGAACAGTATTTTTTTCATTTTATTACCTCTTTTTTTTGTTATTTTGTCACTTACCACTTACCGCTTATCGCTTGCAACTATGAATTAATATTGATGCGCCTTATGCGGCCCCATGCTGAACAAAACCTGGAACATCCAGGTATGAACGACCGCTGAACCCTCGGGAATGAACTCCTCATACGTAAGCCGGAATAAAGTCGTTTCTTCAAGCAGGGCGTACCCGAGAAAACCCTTTATCGACTTGTTTGTAAGGTCCTTATTCTCTGCCGGATTGTATTGTTCGTAGAGCGCTCCCCCATTCCACCGCTGCCAGAACTGCATGTCGGCGAACGCGTAAAAACCGCGCCTGGAAGCGCTGTTAAAATTGCCGGTAGTGGAGTCAACGATGATATCGCTGTCGTTGGCGAAATATTCGCCCTGCAGTGTCAGTTTAGTGACGGCAGAAAGAGGTATCTTAGTTTTAATATCTGCGCCATAGACGCTTGTTTTTGTTCCCCATAGGACGTTATTGGTCCCCTGAGTAGCAGATAAGCCGATCTCAAGGGGTGTTATATCGTTTATAAGCACCGAGTTACTCCACCTGCCCACCCAGCCAGCTGCAGCTTTAGTTTCGTTCGGGTGGAACGATGAGCCGTTTATTACGTCAGCAGACAGAGTTGACGCCCAACTGCCCGGGAAAGGCAATAGATACGATAATTGTGCACCAGTTTCGTTAAAACCGTCATCACCCGGCAGCATCGCGGCCAGTACGTGCGGCGATTCGATGAACGGAAGAGTATGAGGATGTGCCGGGTTAATCTTGCCGAAGCCGACCCGGTATTTACCGGCTTTCATACCTAGACCGTCCCCAAGGCCCTTGAAGATGGTCATATAAGCTTCTTCTGTGCTTAAGCCTTTCTCATCTATTGAAAAGACGAAAACACCCTTGGCGTATGGGTTAAGATAGGCGTCACACTGTATTTCGGTCTCGCCCAGATCAAGTGACGTTCTACCCGCGTTTCCGGAGGCAGCATCATCGGTTTGTTTTGAGATTATTTGCCCGATAACCGATATGTTGGGGTTTACAGGTCCTGCGTACACTGTCGTGATCGCATATAGGGTACTGATAAAAAATAGTACAAATATAAATAGAGCACACCTTCTTATCATAATATTCTCCTGTGATAAAAATATTTAGTGTTTGCAATAAGAGATGGTTGGGTTTATTCAACAATCTCAATAAAAATATGGGACAAAACGGAACGGGTAGATTAAACGAGTTTACGCGAGAGGCGGGCTGCGCAGGTGAAGTTCTTCTTTGAGGCGGAATTGTTTCTGCGGTTTACTGACAACGAGAATTACAAAAAGAACAAAGAGTACGTGAACAAAAACATCTACGTTCGCTACGAACTGCTGGTTAGAGACCGCGCAGATCGGGCAATCGTCGTGAGTGCTGGTATCGGCGTGATGGTGGAAAGGGACGACTACCGCAAAAAATAGTACTATGTAAAGTCCCAGCAGCCAACTCAATGGTTTTAGTCTTTCGGACAATTTCATTTCTATTGTTATACCTCTTTACCGCGCTTAAGTCAAAAGCGGGCCATTACTTCGTCAGCAGCGTCACCGTCTCCACGTGGTAGGTCTGAGGGAACATATCGAGGACCGCCATCTTTACCGCCCTATAGCCGCTTTTTTGCGCTATGTCGGAGAGGTCCCTCGCGAGGGTAGCGGGGTTGCAGGAAACGTAAATTATTTTTTCGGGCGCGCATTTCAGGACGAAATCTATTACCTTGCCGGAAAGGCCCCCGCGCGGCGGGTCGAGTATTATAACGTCAAGTTCGCCGGGCACCGCGCTCTTTACCCACTTTTCCAGAGTGCCCGCCTCGAAGGAGACATTCTCGAGGTTGTTTTTCTTTTTATTGAGCTCCGCGTTCTCTACGGCCTGCGCGACCTGTTCCACGCCCAGGACTTTTTTCACGCAGGGAGCGATGACGATGCCTATGGTACCGGTACCGCAGTAGAGATCGAGGACTGAATCGCTGCTCTTGAAATTGCCGAGTTCCAGTACGGCCTCGTAGAGTTTCTCCGTGCCCAGGGTGTTCGTCTGGAAAAAAGAAAAAGGCGAGATCGAGAACAGGTACCGCTTTCCCTTTACCTCCAGGGCCTCTTCGATCATTTCGACGCCGTGCAAAAGCCTGACCTCGTCGGCCTGCACCACGTCCGAAACGCTGCCGTTTATGGTCAGGTAAAAAGAGGAGACCTTGCCTTTCAGCGCTTCGACGAGAGGGCCGAACAGCTCTTTTCTGAAATCCGGGCTGGCGACCACGAGGTTTACCAGCAGCTGGCCGGTCCTTATTCCTTTTCTCAAAACGAGGTGCCGGTAAAATCCCTCGTTCGAGCGCTTATCGTACACAGGGAGGCCGCTCGCGAGGGCAAAATCTTTGATCTTTTGGGCCGCGTCAAGAAAATCCTCGTCGCAGATCGAGCACGGCGGCACCGGGAAATACCTGTTAAACTCATTTTTTTCGTGAAGGCCGAGATCGAGGCCGGCGCCGGAGCGGTGAAAAAAGCTGAATTCCATCTTGTTGCGGTAGTTCCATTGGGAGGGGCTCATCGAGCAGGGCGCTATGTCCGGGCAGAACTTATCCAGCAGTTCTCTCACATAGCCTTCCTTGATCTTTACCTGGTTGGCATAATTCGTGTGCTGCAGGCTGCAGCCGCCGCACTTCCCGAAAGAAGGGCACAGCGGGGCGATCCTCTCGGCCGAAGCCGACAAGACTTCAACGAGTTTCGCTTCCTTGAAACTCTTCTTGCTCTTGTAAACCGCGGTCTCCACGGTTTCCCCCGGGAGCGCTCCCTCGACGAAGGTCGCTATGCCGTCTTCTCCCCTGCCCAGGGCCTTGCCGGGATAGACTATTTTTTCGATCGTGATCTTCAGCGGAATTCCTCCTAAAGTAATTACGGTTATTTACAGCGGCGTCAAAGAGTCTCTGTGGCGGGTATGTTGATGATGAACGAGGAACCTTCCCTGGGGATGCTCTTTAAGTGGATCTTGCCGTTGTGCTGCTCCAGTATGCCGTACGATATGCTTAAACCGAGGCCTATATTTTTCTTCGGGTCTTTCGTGGTAAAGAAGGGGTCGAACACCTTGTCTATGATCTTGGAATCTATCCCGCAGCCGTTGTCGTTAACCTCGACGTAAACCTGCCCCTCTACCGAAGAGCTCTTGACCGTGACCACCCGCTCCGCCTGGTTGCGCTCTTCCTGCGAGGCAAAAGAATGCTGGGCGTTCACGAGCAGGTTCAAGAGCACCTGCTTGATCTGGTTGACGTCTATCTTCACTTTAGGCACGTCGGGCGCCAGTTCTTTGACGAGCCTGATGTTGTCGTTCTGGAATTCATATTCCGTGAGTTCCAGCGCCTCTTCTATCACCTTGTTGATGTCCGCTTCGACCTTCACCGCCTTGTGATAAGAAGAGAAGATCTTCAGGTTCTTTATAACTTCATTGCAGCGGTCGGACTCCTCTATTATCTTTTGCACCATCTCCTTGACTTCCGGGGGCAGAGTTTTTTTCTTGATTATTTTTTCGGCCTGGGCAGCGACTGAATCCAGCGGGGAGCAGAGCTGATTTACGAGGCTCGTGGCCACCTGCCCGACCGCAGACATTTTTTCCACGAGCACTATCTGCCTTCTCGACTGTTCCAACTGCCTGTGGGCGCTCTCCAGTTCGGATATTTTGATCTCGAGCTTTTCGTAAAGTTTCGTATTGTCTATGGACTGCGCTATCTGCGACACGAAGATAGAGAGGTTCCTGATGTCGGAGACGCTGAATTCGGAGTGGTTCTTCGTCCGGGAGACCATCAGTATGCCCAGGTTCTTGTTCTTTATCTTGATGGGGTAAGCGGCGAGCGATTTCATCTCAGAGCCTGAGAAAAGGCCCTTCAGGACGGGGTTTTCCGTTATCGGATGCTTGAATATCACGGGGGCGCCCTGCATCTGTTCCGACGAGTAAAGCCTTTCCGCGAGGGTGGTGAAGGCGCCCTTGTAGGGGTAATAGACGAGCGAAAAAGACGCGGCCGCGAGATAGAGCTGGCTCTGGTGGTCGAACAACAAAAGGGCGATCTCGTCGGCTCTTATGACGTTCTTGAGCAGGTTGATCATTATGGGAAAGAGCTTTTCGAGTTTCAGGCTCGAGAATATGGCTTTACTGCTTTCATAGAGGGCGATGAGGGTCTTTAGCTCGCTTTTTTCCAGCGCCTTTTCCACCATCGCCACGACCTCGTCCATATTGAACGGCTTCTGGATGAAGTCGTAGGCGCCGTTCTTCATAGCCTCCACGGCGTTCTCTACGGTGGCGTAACCCGTTATCATTATTACTTCGGTTTCGGGGGATATCTTCTTTACGCTGTCGAGGACCTCCAGGCCGTCATGCTTCGGCATCTTTATATCGGTTATCACGACGTCGAACTTCTCGGCCTGCACTTTGCTTATCGCCTCTTCACCGTTCGCGGCGACATCGATGCTGTGCCCCAGTTTTGCGAGCTCGCTCATCAGCAGGTCGCGGATGCCCTGTTCGTCGTCGACAATGAGTATTCTTGCTTTTGCAGTTGCCATAATGTCCCGTCTCTTAACCCGTCACCGTAAGAGGTTTTAAGGGTTTATATTATACAGCTTTTGCCTGGTCAAGTCCATAGCGGAAAGCCGGAAATATCACTCTTTATCGAATTCGAAATTTTTCCTGGCGAAGAGCCCCATGCACACGTCGACTATGGCCGCCTCGTACAACAGCCCCTTTTTCTCTGAGATCTCTTCGAGCGCCTTGTCTATGCCTACGGCGGACCTGTAGGGGCGGTGGAACGCTATCGCCTCCACCACGTCCGCGATGCTGAGTATTTTAGCCTCTATCATTATGTCTTCGCCGGAGAGGCCCAGGGGATAACCGGATCCGTCCAGCCTTTCGTGGTGTTGCAGGACGATCTTTGCTATCGGCCAGGGAAATTCCACCATCTTTAATATATCATAGCTGACTTTAGGGTGGGTCTTGATCATCCCGAACTCTATTTCCGTGAGTTTGCCGGGCTTGGAGAGTATCTCGGCGGGAACGTATATCTTGCCTATATCGTGGATCACGGCGGCCATGTGTATGCCGCTGACCTGTTCCTTTGAAAGGCCCAGTTCCCTGCCTATCGCCCCCGCGAGCTGGGCGACCCTTCTCTGGTGGCCGGCGGTATAGGGGTCTTTCATTTCGACGATCTTGGCCATCGCGAGGATCGTGCTCTCCATGCTCAGCTGGAGTTTCTCGAGGCTTCTCTTGACCTCTTCCTCGGCTTTCTTGCGCTCGGTCATGTCCACCATGGTGGTGCGCATGCCGGTTATGACGCCGTCGTGGTCGTGCTCGAGGGAGTCGTCAATGGAAACGAATATGTGAGAGCCGTCCTTGCGCACGTAGACGCGGCTTTCCGACCTCGACACGGCCCGGTCCTCGATCTTTTTTTTGAATCTTTCCTTGGCGTCGGCGCGCTGTTCCGGCAGGATGAACTCAAAAACCTCCCGGCCGACCATTTCGGGAACGCCGTAGCCCAGCATCTTTGTCTCGGTCTTGTTGACGCTGGTTATTATCCCCCTGGTATCCACGGTGTGGTAAGCCACCGGGGCGTTTTCCCAGAGTTCCTTGAAGCGCTTCTCGCTGGCCGTGAGCACTTTCTCGGCCCTCTTTTTGTCGCTGACGTCCCTGCAAATGGTGATGAACGCCTTTGCGTTGCCCTGCGCGTCCATCAGCAGAGCGCTGCTTATCTCGGCTTCAAAGCGCGAGCCGTCCTTCCTTAGGAGAGTATACTCCAGGCTTTTCGGGCGCGGATTGTTCTCGATGATATTTCTTTTCAGCGTGTACATCGCGTCGCTGTGGAATTCCGGCGCCACGAGTTCCCAGACAGACCTGTTCAAGAGTTCTGATTCTTCAGAGTAGCCGTGAAGCGCTATCGCCTGTTTTGACACGGCGATGATCTTCCCTTCCAGGTCGCAGATCGTTACCGCGTCGATCGAAGTGTCCACCAGAGTATCATAGACAAGCTCGGTCTCGATCAAAGACTGCTCTATCTTTTTTTTATCGGTGAAGTCCCTGGATATGCCGATGACAAAGTTTATTTTTCCGTCGTCGTCTTTGACCGGTATGAGTTTCGTATCCAGCCAGATCTTTCTTTCCGGAAACCCGGCCCAGTCCTCCCGGGCGAAATGTTTTCCGGTCTCGAACACGCTTCTGATCTCTTCCGCGTACCGCGAGGCTAATTTCTCGGGAAAGAGTTCGTTCAAGTGCTTCCCGACGATCTGTCCGGGTGAGGCGTTGAACTGTTTGGCGGCGTGCAGGTTGACGAAGGCGACTTTCAGGCCCCTGTCTATGACGAACATCGAATCCTGCGCCAGTTCGGCGATGATCTTGTAAAAAGTGTTCTTGTCGCCCCCCCGCTTTTCACCGATAGAGGCGATGTTCCTGCTTAGTTTCTTCAAACCGTTCATTAACTTTTTTTGCATAGCACCTGCCTTGACTATAACAGCTTATTTAGATAGAATTTCGCGAAGGGATTGTTGGAGGCGTCCCGCCTCTTCGGCGGATAAACTCCACTAAGCGCCTAAAGCGCTTGTTCCTTGGTTCCTTGAAGTTGGTTCAATTTTCTTACAACTTATAGCTTATAACTGTTGTTTATTGCCGAGGTGGCGGAACTGGCAGACGCGCGAGACTCAAAATCTCGAGTCACTTTGGTGGCGTGAGGGTTCAATTCCCTCCCTCGGCACCACTTACACCATATCAAATATCAAGATTAAAATTTCAAAGATACCCGTATTTTGACATCCATTTTGATTTTTGATATTTGATTCTTGATATAACTAAAAAGTATTATTTACCAGCATTTAAACCTAGCAACTCCCCTACCGGCACTAACTTATAACCCCTTTTCTGTATTTCTTCAATGATTTTCGGGAGCGCGTCCACCGTCGGTTGGCGGCCCTTGCCGCCGTCGTGCATCAGGAATATCGCTCCGGGGCCTATGTTCTTAATATAAGCCTGCGAGAGCTCTTCCGCGGTCATTTTTTTCCAGTCGCAGCCGAAGGTCCAGTTTACCAGCACGTAACCCTTTTCCCTGGCGACCTCTTTTACCCAGCCCCTGACATAGCCGTAGGGCATCCTGAGGATATCGGGGCGTTTTCCCGACACGCCCTCGATGAGTTTTCCGGCCTTATCGAGCTCTTTTGAAAGCTGCTGCCTGTAATCGTCTTTTTTATAGAAATAGAAGTTAGGGTGGCTGTAGGAATGGCTGCCTACTTCGTGCCCGTCGTCAAACACCATCTTCGCTATCTTGCCCCGGAACTCCACCTGGTCGCCTTCCATAAAGAAAGTGGCCTTTACGTTATATTTTTTAAGCACCTCAAGCACCCTGGGCGTCAGATTGCCCGGGCCGTCGTCGAATGTAAGAGACATCGTTTTTTTATCCCTCGGGCCGTTCGCGAAGAACGATCCGGGTTCGGCCGCCATCGCGGACGCGGCCAGCAGAAGGGTTGAAACAAGGCACGCGGCTAGTCTTCCTGAAAAACGCATATTCATATCTCCATCCTTTTTAACGACATAACACCCAGTTTGAACGGCACCAGTACGGCCGCGGAATTGAGCACCAGCAGGCTGAGCCCTACCCAGATGAAACTACCCCAGGGCACGGCCGCGTGCCCGAATTTTATCTGAAAATAATTCTGCAGCGGAAGTGCCCAGAGCGAAACGTTGATGCCTATGTAGGAAAGCGCCGCCAGTATGTAGAAGACCCCCCCGTGGGAAGATTCTATCTGCGCGATACTCGTCATTTTAAAGATCGGGAACATGGCCCCGAAGCCCGCGGCCATGGAATTAAGGCCCGCTGCCATCACCATCACCGCACCTACGGACGCCCAGAAAACGGGTGCGTCGGTTTTCAAGAGCAGCCCCGACGCCGCGGAGAGCAGAAGGGCGAGCGACATTACGGGGACGCTGCCGAAAATCATTTTCTCGGCCAGGAACTGCCCCGCCGTAAAAGGCGCGGCTTTTATCAGCCAGAAATTATCACCCTCGATGCTTATGGAAGGAAAAACGAAACGCAGGGCAACCGCGCTCACGACGAATCCTATGAGGCCGACGTTGAAAAATGCCACCAGGTTCTGCAGGTACATCGTATCGAGCGGTATCTTGTAAATGCTGAAAAGATAAACGGAACTCAGGGAAGCGAGGAACAGGAGCTGCGACCACTGGTTCGCATCCCTCAAAAATATTTTCACGTCTTTCCAGATGAGGGCCGTCACCGGCCTCCTGTAACCGTATTTCCGGGAAGCGGCGACCCTTCTCCTCTGCCCGGCCTGGTTCTGCGCCCAGCCGAACAGGAATATCTTTTTCGCGAGCAGCCCGGTCACGAAGAAAAGCGAGGCCGTCCCGCCCACGAGCAGCGAAGTATAATACACAAAATTTTTCCACTGGCTGCCCAGCAGGGAAAATACGGCGCCGGAGAGCCACCACGAAGGCAGGTAGACCGCGGTGGGCGCGTCCAGGAACGACAGGTACTGCGCGACCGCGTCCATGCCCTCGGGCCTCACGAGCCGTTCGGGTTCCAGGAACCGGAAGAGCATGAAAACTCCCATCAGGAAAAGGACGCCCAGAACCAGCATCGCGTCCCTGACCCTGCGCGCGGGAAAAACCCTCACCATCAGTATGCTCGCGATTATCCCGCAGAGGCTCGCCGAAAGGAGGAAGGGCACCAGCAGCGCGAGCACCGCCGCGAAAAACACCAGGCCGCCGCCCTTGACGATGGCCAGGGCGAGCAAGAAAGGGAGCATGACCGCGAAGACCATCCAGGAGGCGTAAAACGACGTGTCGAGCGCTTTTATGGCGAATATTTTCGAGATCTCGAGGGGAGTCGAAAGCAGCCAGGGGAGGTCTTTGCTGAAATAGATGGTGCTGAAAGAGGTTATCAGGGCCGAGAAGATCACCATCGTAAAGGAAGTCAAAAATACCATTGTGAGCAGCTTGTTCACGAGCAGGTGGCCTATCAGCTGTACGCCGTTGAGATAGGAGAGCATCCTGTAGCTAGCTGCGAAAAGACCGGCGAGGAAAACGAGGTTGAGAAATATAAAAAGAGCTATCTTGACTTCGTCGAAAAAGCTCAGCCCGCGGAGCCGGTTACGCATCATCTTGAAATTAATTAGCAGTAGATTTATCATTGTTAGGGCTGAGAATAACGGAGGCCGGGCCGTAAAACCTGATCCTTACAGGTATTTTAACAGTTCCAGGTACTGCGTTCCTCCGGTGATCTCGAGGAAAACGTCTTCGAGGTTCCCACCGCTCTTTATCTTATGTTTAAGGGTCTCGATGTTCTCGAGCGCAATGAGCTTTCCCTTGTGTATGATGGCCGCGCGGGTCGCGAGCTTTTCGGCTATCTCGAGCACGTGCGTGCACATGAAGATCGCGACCCCCCTCCCGGAAAGCTCCGCGAAAACTTCTTTGACGAGCCTCGCGCTTTTCGGATCGAGGCCCACCAGCGGTTCGTCGAGGAAAAGTACCGACGGCCGGTGCAGCAGGACGCTCGCGAGCACCAGCTTCTGCCTCATGCCGTGAGAATAGGTCTCGAGCGTCTCGTCCGCCCACTTGGAGAGCTCGAACATCTCGAGCAGTTCGGGTATCTTGCCCGCCTGGTATCCCGGCTCTACGGAATAAATGTCCCCCACGAAGCGCATGAACTCGAAACCCGTGAGCTGGGGATAAACGAAAGGCTGGTCCGAAACGTAGCCCAGCGATTGTTTGGCCTTGAGGGGCTCTTTGGTGATGTCGTAGCCGTTGATACAGGCGGTGCCCGAGCTCGGTATCAGGAGCCCGGCCATAAGTTTGACCGTCGTGGTCTTCCCCGCGCCGTTAGGCCCGAGAAAGGCGAATATCTCGCCCCGGGCGACCTCCAGGCTCAGGTTATCCACGGCCGTGAGGCCGCCGAATTTTTTGGTCAATCCTTCCATCTTGATCGCTTGAGTTTCCATAGTTGAATAGAACGAATATTAACGTCACCCCGCGCTGTGCTCGGGCGAAAATTAATGTCCGGCGCCGGGCTATGCCTTTAATTTAGAAAAAACGCGACAGCTGGGTGAGGGCGAAAGCGGAAATTATGGGCATCCAGAAATTGTCGTTTAGCATCCAGGGAAATAATTCTATGATCGCGGCCGCCAGAGCCCCCGCGAGGGCGAGCGGGAGTTTGAAAAAGAAAAGGCCTATCATGAAGCACACCAGGAAACACGCGAGGCTCCCCTCGAGCGTCTTTTCCCAGAAAATCTTTCTCTTGCCCACCCTCTTACCCACGAGCGCGGCCGCGGCGTCCCCGAGAGCGATATAGAAGAGGCTCGCAAGGACTATGTTCTTGTCCTGGAACAGCAGCATTGTGAAAAATGAGCCCGAAAGGGTCCACGGCAGGCCGCTGACACTGTTAGTCTCGCTCTCCCTGTGCACGCCGCCCAGGGCCTTGAGTATCTTTTTATTGAACGAAGGGAACCTCATTCTCGCCCCTTCTTCTACTATCACGCAGAATATGAGTATGCCCATCGCCCAGAGCATTGTCGTCCTGGGCAGAGACCAGTAGGCGAAAACATAAATGAGCGTCAACAGGTGAAAAGATTTTCTTTTTAATTCGTCTAGCGGGAATATGACCATAGTTTTTTTGCCGCGCCGGCCGCGTAGTTGGTTATCAGGAGGGTTTTACCCCAGCTGTTGAGAAAGTAATGTTTCAATCCCACTTCCCCGGGGAAGAGGGCCTTGAAAAGAGCCACCAGCACCAGGCAGTTAATAAGGACTATCAAAACGCCCGAAAAGAATACCCCAAAATGTTTGAGATCGCTCTGCCCCTGCATGAGGGCGAAATGAGTGAGCCCAAAATGGAACGAGAGGGTAAATCCAGCCAGGAATAGAAAGACCGGGCGGTATTGCTCCAGTTCCCAGAACTTTCCGCCGGCCCAAAAGATCACTATCAGCAATACCGTGTAGATCGGAATGAAATACGGCGCGAGCGTTATGAAGACGTTGGTCTTGGTCAGCTCCACACTGCCGCCGGAGGCCGAGACCTTGAATTTTTTCAGGCGCGCGCCGCTCAAAAGCCCGGCGAGCGCGTGGGTCAACTCGTGGCCGAAAACGTAGGTCCTCACGGGTTTAAAAAAAATGACCTGGAAAAGGAAATAGCTTCCCGCTCCGGCCCAGAAAGGAACAGCCTTCTGAGAAACGTTCTTGCCCAGGTCTATGATAACTTCGAACAGGCTCAGGGAAAGCCCGGCCGCAGCCGGAATGATCAAAAGAGCGATTAAGACCCGTAAATATTTCATTCCCTTTGATATTATTTCATTTCAGGACTATTTTATCTCGAAGAAAACATAGTTTAGCAACTTTGGCGTACAAAGTCAATATTTGATTTTTTCGTTCAAATTTGTATAATAATCTAACAAGCAAACGCGGGAGGTACGGTAAAATGAACAAAAGGGTCATTGCAGGTGTGTTGGGACTGGCGTTGTTATGCACTCAGGTTTTCGCAGCGGAGGGAACTAAATCCGCGTGGAAGGAGAAACAAGGAATGTACGCGATCTTCGAAACAAGCATGGGCAAGATAGTCTGCGAGCTCTTTGACAACGAGGCGCCTAAAACCGTCTCGAACTTCACGGGGCTGGCTGAAGGCAAGAAGGAGTTCCTGGACTCAAAGACGGGCAAGAAAGAAAAAAAGCATTTTTACGACGGGCTTATATTTCACCGCGTTATACCGAAATTCATGATCCAGGGCGGCGACCCGACCGGCACCGGAATGGGCGGGCCGGGCTACAAGTTCGAAGACGAGATAGCGGCGTCGCTGAAATTCGACCAGCCGGGAAAGCTCGCGATGGCGAACTCAGGCCCCGGCACGAACGGCTCTCAGTTTTTCATAACGGAAACCGCGACGCCCTGGCTTAACGGACATCACACCATCTTCGGCCAGGTGGTGGAAGGGATGGACGTCGTAACCAAGATAACGTCCGTGGAACGCGGCGTGAACGACAGGCCGGTTACGGACGTGGTCATAAAGAAATTGACCATAGAGACGGTTGCCAAAGCAAAGAGCGCGCCTGAGAAAAAAGAAGCTAAATAGGAAGCCCTGCGCGCGCGGCCGGGAAAGCCTGCCGCGCGGTATAGCTCCGAATTCCGGATATGACGGGAACGGTTCTGTTTATTTATTGCGGATAATAAAATATATGTTTATCTCGAATTTAAATGGAACCGTTCCTGTTTTCTTGTCAAGACACCTTCAATGAACCGTAAATTATCCGATCACCTGCCCTTGATGTGCGTCCTCGCGCTTTATCTTTTTTTTGTTTTCACCAACCTTGTGTGGATCAGGGGCAACAACGGGCACGGATGGGATGATACTTGTCAGCACCCTCTCTTCGCGCTGAACCTTATCGATTACGGCAATACGAGAGCCGAGTTCTATCCCCCCGCTTATCATTATGTAATGAGCCTCGGCAACAGGCTCTTTCACGACAGGAACGAGAAGAGCTCCTTGTTCTTTTCAATGCCGATATATCTGTTCATTTTGTTCGCGGGGCTGTACGGCCTGGGAACCCTGCTCGGGAATCCCTGGATAGGGGTTCTCGGCGCGTTCCTTACCATGACCGTCCCGGGTTTTTTCCAATCGTCAAGGATCCCCCTGCTTGAATTTCCCGACGCGGCGCTGCTGGCAGTTTCCCTTTTCCTGTTAGCGAAAAGCGGTTTTTTCAGGGACATGTTGTATTCGGCCCTGGCCGGAGTTTGCATCGCCGCGGGCATGCTGACGAAGCAGACTTTTTTGCTGCTTATCTGGCTGCCTGTGATAGTCTCGGCCGTCCGGGGTATAAGGGCGGCAGGGCGAAAGGCTCTCCTGAACTTCCTGCTCGCGCTTTTCATCGCCGCCCTGCTGAGTTTCCCCTGGTATTACCGTCTTCTGCATCTGATCCCGCAGATCATACACCTGGGCTACAATGACGTTTACTCATCCTCCCTGCCTTCAATTTTTACACCGGCGTCAATGCTGTATTATCTGACAGAAACTACTTCGACGACCCTGAACCTATTTTATGTAGCTCTATTTTTTCTGAGCGTGCTATATCTTTCCATTAAAAAAAAGATGAGCTGGGAAATCATTCTTCTGCTGTCGGCGATAGCCGGGGCCTATCTCGGTTTCTCATTGATAAGGTCTAAAATGGTCAGGTACGGTTTTCCGTGCCTTCCCCTTGTTTTTATCGTCATTTCAACGGCCCTGTATAATTTTAAAGCACGTCACGTGCGGGCCGCCGCCGTAGCGCTGCTGGTATATCTGGGTTATGTATCATACTTTTTGGTAGGCTTCGATATAAACCTGGTCCCGGGAGACAAGGGACCGCTGGACGGCCTTTTGCTGACTTCCGGGCCGCACCTATGGGAATCCTATACCCCTGACGTTAATTATGACGCTCTCCTCGGTGCCTTGCTCGACATAAACAACGACCCTGCCAGGAACAAGAACGGGGTCATCGGGGTATTCAGCGGGCCGCCGGCCCCTTCGTATACCAGCCTCTGGACGGCGTTAATCTATGACGCGAGCGTTTATAAACTTCCCTTGAACAATATCGAGTTCAAAGGCTCGCTGCGGGAGTTATTGAACTCCGGCTACGATTACATTATTGTCTACAAAGACCCGGTCACCGATCCTCGTTACAGGCTGGTCTCATCGCGCGCACTCGATTGGTATAACGTGAAAACAAATCCCATTTACCTTTACAAGAAGAGATTTAAAGGTTTATCCACGTTCTCAAGGCAAATAAAAAAAGGCGGATAGAACGTATCCGCCTGTTCTTTTTATTACGGAAGAGTTTCGCCGTTACTTCCGCGCCGGCTCGCCCGCCAGGGTCCACTGGAAGGCGGCGTAAGCGAAATGAGAGTTCGGGCCTGCGGTGTCTCCTCCGGCGGAAAGCAATAAATGGTGTTCTTCGCTGAAATTTATCATAGCTCCCGCGTTAAAACCGGTCTCGCCCTGCCCTCCCTCCGTTTTTGAGGAAAAAGAGAATACTTCCCCCCCCAGCGTCAGGACTTTTGAGAGGTCCCTCTGCACTTCCCACCCGCTCTGCCAGTAATCCCTGTCCCCGGCGGCAGTCTTATTGAACCAGTAGCCGCCGCCCGCGTAGCTCGTCCAGGGGCCGATGCTTTTTTGAAGCCAGGCGGGCAGGAAAGCGGCAGTGTGCCCGGAGCCGAGGCCCTCCGAACTGTCGCCTGAAGGCAATTCGACCAGGGGGAATATGCCGGCCTGCGGCCAATAAGTTGTCTCCCGGACAAACCGGCGTTTTACACCGAGCTCGATGTCACCGGGCCCGTAACGCAGGGGCCTGCCCGCCGAGCCGGCGTAAGCGAGAGGCACTATCAGGTGGACCTGCGTCTCGCGAGCCGCCCCATAATTTATCTCTACGTGAGGAGCCGTCCCGGCAGTCGCGCCGCCGCCGTTACTGTAAGCGGAGGCGGCATAAAACTCCCAGTGATGGAGTTCCACCGGCTCGGGGTCATCGGTAATGAACGGCGGCCCGGCCCAGGAGTCAAATGCTCCCGATAGAACTGAAATTATAACAGCGGCAAAAAAATATTTATTTTTCATCTGCGCGGGTTAAGGCTTCAGGAGCCCCGGGTCGCCGTTTTTCACGTCGGTCCCTATGAAAGGCTTTATACCCGGATGCGCGGCTATGACAAAAGCGAGATTAGCAAGACTCGTGAGTTCGTGGAAAGGATCTTCCTTTCTCACGACCAGGGGCTTTTCAAAGTTGCCGGTCTCTACTTTTACGCGCAAGGCGGTTTTAAGCTCGTGGAGCGGAACCGCTATCTTATGAGAGACGTAAAGGCTAACGAACGCTATTATGAAAGCGTTGATCGCGAATATAAGCAGCACCGGCGGAATGATAATGCTGTAAAAACTATAAGGCTTTGCCTGCGCGACGTACTGGAAAGAGGCCTCCGGGCCGTCGGTCGCGACGTTGTTCGCCTTCGCCCAGGCCATTACCTGTTCGCCGGGAGGCGGGCTCAGGAGGTATCCCTTGTAGAACTTGAATTTATTCCAAACCAATATCACGATCACCGTTGACAGCATCACGAAAAAAAGCAGGAGAAGGCTCCTGAGAACATACGAGTACTGGAATTCCTTGTCCACTATGTACTTGCCAAGATTTAGCATACAATCCCCCCCTGGCTTACCGCGCCTTTATCGGATCTTATCGAAAAGCGATATCGCGAAGAACAGCTCGCCGATCAACATCACGCCGAAACTGAGCTTGAACAGCCTGAATTTGTCGTTGGCTATGCCCGCGTTGACCACGATCTGCCTGCAAAGATTTTCGTGATAACTGTTCCCCCTTATCTTGCAGGCCAGAGATTTCTCCATCGCCTCGATGTAGCCGTCGACGCTGTATTTGACGATATCGCCGTAATAGAGCGTGTTGTCACCGGCGCCCGGTTTGGAGCTCACGCGGCTGAGATGATAGAGCCACCCCGTAAACCTGGACTTCGGCAGGAACGAAACCACGCTAAGGAGAACCGCCGCTCCCAGGAAGACAACGCAGACTTCGAACCACGGGTTGAGATGAATGCTGATAAACCTCACCGCCGTAAGCTGGAGCCCGAGGAAAGTCAGGATATGGATATTCTTCCCCTCCGCGTACCTGACCAGCGAGTCGACTGAATCAAATATCTTCCACAAAATAGTATCCATATTATTCCTCCGTTAATGGCCTGATCAGTAGTTATAACTGCTGCCGCCGATGAATTCTCTTATCAGGGAGTTCTTCGGTATCGAATCGGTGTCCTTGAATTCATCGACTTCGGTTAGAAGGTCAAAAATCCGCTTTGCCCTTATGTAGGCGTCGAGCTTGCCCGGGTCGCTCTTGAATTTATTTACGATGGGCTTGAGGTATTTGTAGAGAAAGGTCTTGAGGACCGGCAGTTCGTAAGAGAGCGCCCCGTTAAAGATGTAATCGGCCTTGCTTATGTACGGGACGATATATTTTTTTTCACTGCGCCTTACGTAGTGCCAGTGCCCGACCGTCTGCTCCGGGTTGTACGCCCTGTGCCAGGAATCTCTCGCCATGCGCCTGAGCATGCGCAGGTCGGCCCACCGGACGAACTCCCCCCCCGCATCTTTCGTCTGGCACAACGCCTCTATGTAGAACTTGAATTTCCGGCCGTGGGGTACGCTCGCCGTCATCTGAGGAGAAAGGCCGTGAAGGCTGTCGAGGAGGAGTATCTCGCCGGGAGCGAGTTTCATGTCGAATACCTCGAGCCTGCGCCTGCCGGTTTTAAAGTCGTACTCGGGCGTTTTCACGGCTTTACCCGAGACGAGCGCGAGTATGTGTTCGTTGATGAGTTCCATATCCAGCGCTTCCGGGGTCTCGAAATCGTGGTCGCCGTAAGAGTCTTTGGGGTGTTCGTCGAGGTTCTTGAAATAATTATCGACGTTGAGCATCACGAAATTCAGCCCCTTGGCTTTGAGCTGTTCCGCTATTTTGGTGGTAGTTGTAGTCTTCCCGCTGGACGACGGCCCGGCCACTATGACGAGCTTGAGGTCCTTCGCCGCGCCGGCGATCTTGGCCGAGACCTTCTTTATCTCTTCGTGGTAGGCCCTTTCCGCTTCGGCAACGAGCCTGGGGAAATTACCGCCCGCTATCCTGCGGTTGATCTTGTCTATGCTCTCGCAGGAATGATCGACGTTCCAGGTAAAGACCTTCCAGAGCACTTTGTACGGCACGTTGTCTTCTACGACTATCCTCTGGTCCTTCTCTTCGCGCATTCGGGCGTGTTCGGCCCTGTAAAGAATGTAGGCCTTGGCGGTCTTGTAATGCCTGTTCTCGACCAGGACCTTCTCTATGACGTCCTGTATCTCCTCCACTCCGGGAGTTGACCCGGCGGGAAAAACCGCGTTAATTATTTTTACCGTTTCCGAGGTGAGTTTTTCGGCGAGTTCCATGTCCGAGCCGCCCGCGCCTACCGCGGCCCTGAATATGGAGTCGGTGATCTTGTTGCGGTCGAAAGCGACGACGCGGCCGTCGCGCTTGATGACTTCTTTGATCTTGGTCCCGGATATTTCGTTTTCCGGGAATAGCATTTCTGAGCTCATGATATTCGGCCCCTGTAAAAGGGCCTCCTGTCCCCGTTCGCTGAACCTATTTAACGTATATCTTTCGAGCGTGCCTGTACGTCCTCTTTTGCTGCTGCAGGCGGTCCGCGGAGACCTGCTCGATATCCCGCGCGGATTTCTCGATCTTTTTCATAGCGCTCTCATCGCTTACCTGTTTTTCCTTGAGCCAGCCGAGGTCTTTTTTAACGGAGGAGACGTCGGCTCCTGTCGGCTCGTATTTTCCAACGAGTTGTTCCAGGAATTCGACGTCCTGCCTGGTAGCGAAGGTCCTCAAGCCGTAGGGAAAATAGGCGTTGTACTCCTCCTGCATCTGTTTCGTGTCGAGGGCTCTCGCCGGGTTTATGTTAAGGGCCGCGGCGGCGAAACACACGCACGTGGTAGCGGCTATGCTCAGCAGCGTGCCTGCCGTTATCCTTTTTAACCGGGTATTAAGAAAACCGGGTTTTATAATTCCGAGCAGCAGCACGGCGACGGAACTGACGGCCGCCGCGCCGAGGAGAGAGAAAACTATCACGGTCGGCAAATTATAACTCGCGTGCCAGAAGTGCCGCTCGAACGCGAAAATTCCAGCCGAAGCCGCGGCAGCCCCGAGAACCCCGCCAGTAAGGTATGACGGCAAAACGCCGCTGTCGAGCCCCTTCCTTATCTTTTCCGTTTCCGCCCTGAACGCGGTAATGTTCTCGATGCTTTTTATTATCTGTTGCGCCCCCGCCGTGTCGCCGGCCTTGAGCCTGAGGTTAAGCCCGGAGATGACGGCCGCGCACACTTCTTTCACTAAGCTCTTATCGCAGATTATCCTGCCGCCCGTGACGAGGAACCACGCCGCTCTTTCCTTTCCGCTTATCTTATATTTCATCCTGTAAACGTTCTTTCTTTCAAAGGTAGCGACCCTTCTTTTTATCTTTCCGCCGGGCGGGACGGATATCTTCCGCTGCAGCCCTTCTATCTGTTTTGAGAGTTCGGCGGGGAGCGCCCCCGCTCCGGCCCCGGCGTCGAGGTTGACCGTCCTTTCGACGCTGTAGGACGCCGCGGGCAGTTCCGAGCTCATCACGGATTCCGGTATGTCCGGGTTAGGAATATCAAGCCGCTCTTCCAGGGGTGTGATGCTGATCTCGACCCGGTAACCGGAAATGAAATTTCCCTTCCCCGCACAGGCGCCGCATTCCAACTCCCCTGTCTGGCTGCAGTTCTGGCACGGTATCCTTCCCTGCCCCCCGCACGCCGAACAGGGGTTGTACCCGTTCTGGCAGTCCTTGCAGGGAAAACTGCCTTTCCCGTCGCACTGGGAACAGTCCTCATAGGCCTGCTTCACGGTCGAAAAGACTTTCCCCCTGCCTTCGCAGGCGAGGCAGTCCACCTTGAGAGTCCTCCTGCACTTGGAGCACACGACGGAACAATCGCCGTGGCAGGTGAGGCAATAGACTGTTTTCTGGCCCTGGCAGTCGGGGCAGGTCAATTTCCCCGTGCCCTTGCATTTTTTGCATTGAGACGATTCCAGGGTGGAGGCTACCTCTACGATCTTCTTGTCGCCGTCGATGTCACAGGATCCTTCGGCCTCGACCGCCCAGACGTCTATCTCGTCCGCTCGCGCGGGCGGCTGCGCGCCCCTGGCAAGCGCCTCGCCAGTTTTTCTGAACTGGGATATTTTTCTTGTCTCTACCACCGCTTTCATCACGACCCGGTAGAGCGGGTATTCCGAGACCTCAAGTATTTCTATTTCGGGCAGGAACGCCGGCCGCCCCTTGAGCTGCTCGCCTATCCATACGGGAAGCTTTTCTTTTACACCCGATATAAAGGACCGGTCGTCGATTAAATTTTTCATTTAAGTTCTCTCAATACCATTACAAGAAAATCCGAGATCCCAATTTCGAAATACAAAAAGACTGCTTCGCAATTGTCGTTCAATCCAGCATGTAATCTTCGAAGGGTATGTTCTTGGCCTTGAGCTCCTGCTTCCAAAGCTCTTTTGCCTTGGGCATTTTTTCGCGCGAAAGCTTTACCCACTTGGACTCGGGGGGAGAGAAGAGTTCAACCGCCGTCTGGTACCAGATGTAAGCGTATTTTATGGAACTCTCTTTTAGCTTCTGCCCTTTGGTGAACTCGAGTATCTCGACCTGCCTGTCGTATTCGTCCCTGCTCAGTTTGTTCTTTTCGAGGCGGTTGTCGAGCCTGCTCTTTTCGCCGGCGTACCAGCCCGAGACCGCCGCCTCCTTGAGTTTCGGGTCCTCATACCAGGACCTGTATTTTTCACCCTCGAGATAAGCCGACCTCGCCCTCAGGACCACGTCGACGTAAACCAGCGCGTAGACCGCGAAGACGCACCCCGCCGCGGCGGCAGCTATCTTGACCCATTTCCTGTTCATTGTTTAATCTCCGTTTTAACGAGTATCCGGATGTTTCGCCTTGATCCGTTCGCCGGCCGCCCGGTCATTTGGACGACAGCTTCCACAACAGAAAGGTATCGAGCACCGACCAGACAAGCGATACAAAGAAAATAATATCGAGCAGTATGAAGAAATTCGTGGAGAGGAAATCCCTCGCGGAATTATAGGATTCGGCTATCCTTTCGATCTTTGTTTCCACGGTCTTGTAGAGGTCTTCTATGTTGAAAACCTTGTTGACGTTCTGGTGAAGTATGCTCAGGTGCCAGTCGGATTCCACCTTGGGGACGTTCGATACCACGTTATAGAGAGAGTCCACTATGCTGATCTTGTCCCTGTCGAAGTCCAGCGCCTCGGACGAGAAACGCTGGTACGCGCCGGGGATCTTCCAGAACTTGTAATAGGGCGGGAGATTCGAGAGCAGTTTCTGGCTGGTGTCGAGCTCGTGGTCGAGTATGAAATTGTAAGAACGGAGGGACCAGTACTGGGCGAAAGCGAGCTTTATCATCTCCATTATAGTTGAGGATTCCTCGGAAAAGACGAGAGCGCCGAAACGCTTTATCAGTATCATCTCGTTCTCGTAGTAGCCGTAGTTTGTCAGCTTTTCCTGCTCCAGGACGAAATTCGAGAGAGAATCGTAGCGTTCCTCGCCCGCGACGAGCCCGAAGATGGCTTTCTGGTGTTTCCTTATGAAGCCGTCTGCGTCTTCGGCCGGAGGCTCGGAGAAAACGAATATGGGGAAGATCTCTCCCTCCGTCAGCCTTCTTTCATAGCGGTAGGTCGCGTACTTGCTCGCCCGCGCTATGAGCCCGTCTACCAGAGATTGGCAATACGAAATGATGCTCATTTTTCCCGCGCGTATCTTTTCTATCTTCGTGCTGAAGCGGGCCAGATAATTAATATCCTCGTCCATTTCGAAAGATATGTGGATCATTCCCACGCCGAACTTGTAAACCTGGGTGGAAAATTCCGTGTTCGTGAATATCTTGCCTTCGAAGGAAATCACGCCCATTCTCCGGACGGATATCTCTTTAAAGAAATTCAGGGCATCCTTGCCGGTGAAATCAAGTTCGAGGCCCATATCGAAAGGGAAAAGAAGGTTTATTTTTGAGCGCATGTTAGATTCCTTTATGTCTTTAGCTTTTATCTGGTCATCTTTATATTACTTTTTTATTTTAGGGTTTTCAATCGCGGCGAAGGTCAACTGAAACGAGTTGCCGCCCTTGGCGGGGGCGTAAACCGCGTCGCCTCCCAGCGCTTTTAAGAACCGCCTGCAATTTACGAGCCCGAAGCCGTAATGGGAGGACTTGGTGGTGAAAAGCGGCGTGAAAAGCATCCCTCTTTGCTCCGGGTTTATCTCTTTACCGCTGTCCGCTATCACAACCTGGGCGCCGGTGCCGGAGAACTGGACGCTCAGGCCGATCGTTCCTTCGGCCGGCAGGGCTTCGATCGAGTTCTGGAGCACTATGCCGAAAGCCGCAAGCAGCAGCCCCTGGTCGCTGACAAAATCGGCCGGCATTTTTCCGGAGGGCCAGGATATCCTGATCTTTTTTCCCGACGCCTGGGCGCCGTACCTCGTTTTTAGATCGTCGAAAAGTTTGTTCCAGTTGACCCTAGCGGCCTTTACCTCCGGCCGCGCGTAGGCTTCAAGGCATTTTTTGAGGACGCTCACGGCTTCCTCGACTTTCTCGTTCAACAGCTTGAAGCCCGGCGTCAAAGGCTCCAGTATCCCCTTGAACTGGTCCTTATCGGCAAAAAGCGCCAGGCCCCTGCTCTTTCTTGTCTGAAGCCCGGCCTGCAGTTTCTCCATTTCCTGCCTGAACACTCCGGAGGCCTCGTCAATTTCCCTGCACGAGTTATTCAGCCTGCCAATTATCCTCTTGATGGCTTCTTCGCTCTGCGCTTCTATCTCTTTCGAAAGGCTTTGAATTTTACCGTCGTAGTCGGATTTTTTTCCGGCATACTCGAGTTCCTTGATCTTTAATTGTTCCCCGTAACCCCTGATGCCGGTACCGAGATCTTCAAGGCGCTTGTTGAAAACATCCTGGTCTTTTTCCCTGGCCTTGAAACTCGCGGCGAGCTCGCCCTTGACCCTCTCGAGCTCGAGGGCCAGCGTCTCGTGCTTGGTTTCGACGTCCCCGGCGTATTTCCGCAGGTCCAGCACTTCCTGCCTCAAGAACCTGATCTCCCCGGACTGGGAGGCGAGTTTCGCTATGACCCCGGTATCGTTCACGCCTATGAGGCCGAGCAGCAGCGTGTTCTCGTCCCGGGCGTCCGCGGACGCTTTTTGGGAGCCGCTTAGCGCCCGCGTCAGCTCGTCCTGGTAGGCGTCAAGCAGGGTCAGGAAAAGCTTTAGCGCGGCTTCACCGAGGGAAGCCGAAGCCCTCTGGACGAGCATGTTCTTCAGGTCTTCGAATTTAGCCTGCAGGCTGTTAGTATCCATAACCCTGGTCCCGCGCCTTCAGCGGACGTATCCCGCTCCCGGCGATCATTGTTTTTTCTGAGTTTCGATCTTGAATTCCCTGCCGTTCATCGTAAGGGTAACGTCGCCGCCGTAGTCGGTCCTGTATACCCTGATCTTCCTGCTCTTATACTTCGCGAGCGTCGCAGAATGAGGGAGTTCGAAAGGATTGTCCAAACCGCAGGATATGACCACCGCCTGCGGTGCGGCCCTGTCCAGAAATATGGAACTTGACGACGTGTAAGAGCCGTGATGCGGCGATTTCAGGACGTCGCAGGCCAATTCGCTCCCGTGGTTTTCCACGAGCCATTTCTCCTCCGTCATCTCGGCGTCGCCGGTGAACAGCACGCTCGTGCCGGCGTAGGCAAGCTTTATCACCAGGGACCGGTCGTTGGTTTTCTCGAACTCGACGTCAGCGGGCGGGCCCAGCACCTCTAACTTTATCCCGCTGCCGAGATCTATCACGGCCCCGGGCCTGAGCGCGGCGCGGTTCACTCCCTTACGGACGGCTATGCGCCTGAGCTCGGACGCCTCCGCTTCCTCGAACTGCATCCCCGTATCGCGGTAATTCTTCACGCTGACGCCGCCGAGAACGGCCCTGAGGCCTCCGGCGTGGTCCGGGTGCGGGTGGGTCAGTATGACATATTCAAGGTTGTTAATCCCGTTCTTGCTGAGCAGAGGCAATACTCTCTCGGCGCCGGCGTCCTCGCCCTGAGCGGTCTCGCCTCCGCCGTCTATGAGGACGTTCCTGCCGAGCGGCGCCCGGATGAGTATGGAATCCCCCTGGCCTACGTCAATGAATATTATCCTTATATCGGCCGGGGACTCCTTATAGCGTCCCGGCTCGACAAACGTGCCCGCCCAAGAAAAAGTACCGCACAGGGCGGCCGCGATAAAAATGACCAGCGCGCGCCCGGTCATTGTTTTCACCTTATCCTTCCCAGGATGGTGTTAGCGACGGACGTAACCAGCGAATTTATTCTCTTGAACTGTTCTATGAGGTCCAGGTGCACGCTCGACGTTTCAAGCGACTCCTGGAGCCCGGCGTTTATCCTGCCTATGTGCCTCTTCCTGAGTTCCGCTTCGTAGCCGTCTATCTCGGGCTTCGTGGCTTCCACGAGCCTGGAAAGTTCCAAGTCGTTATTCTCGAGAGCGGCCGTCACCCGCCGCAGATTCCCGGCGACCCTGGAATGCAGGTCGACTATTTCCTTCCAACCGTCGTTCGAGAACCACAGCTTGTTCTCCAGCTTCTTGCGGGCGAGCGGCATGATGTTCTTGTCTATGATGTCGCCGATCGATTCGATGAAGGCCGCTATGTAGAGCAGTTTTATTTCCTGTGCCGATTGTTCCTCGCTGAGCACCGAGTTCTGCGCGAGCTTTGTCAGGTACGGCACCACGGCGTTGCGGAGAACGTCGGCGCGGAAATCTTTAAGGGACACGGTCTCCGAGAGTTTCAGGTCCCTCGAATCGAAGACCCTCAGGGTATCGTCTATCATCTCCTGGACGATCCGGGCTTCCCTGACTATCTCCTTGCGCGCCTGTTCGAGGGCCAGCGAGGGCGTGTTGATGAGCCCATCATCTATATACATCGGGCCGAAAGGCTTTTCTTCTTCAACGGGAGGGTAGACGGAACACAGGGCCTTTTTCAAGAACGGCAGAAGAGGAAAAAAGACCATCGCGTTGAAAGCCGACGCCAGTGTATGGGCCATCGCTATCTGGCGCGCCGGGTCCATAGTGTAAAACACGGTCCGGGTGAACCATTTAATAAAATATATCCACGAAGCTTCGCCGTTGCAGCGGAAGATCGTCAGGAACGGCAACACCAGCAGCACGCCCGCCGACTGGTGGAAAACGTGCCACAGGGCTACCCTCTTTCCTTCCCTGCCCCTGCCTATCGAGCCGAGCGCGGCGGTGACGCAGGTCCCTATCTGGGCGCCGAGGTTCAAGGGTATGGCCTGCTCGATACTTATGGCTCCTGCGAGCGCGAGCGCTATCACTATGCCGGAAGTGGCGCCGCTCGAGTGCACGAGCATCGTAAAAGCCATGCCGGCAAGAATTCCAAGGATCGGGTTTTCAGCGCTTTTCATAAGATCGAGGAAGGGGCCGTAACTGCGCATGGGCATCAAGAGGTCGGTCATTATCTTCATCCCCAGAAAAAGCATCCCGAAACCCAGCAGGGCGTTACCGAGGTTCTTGATCTTTTTGGTCTTGCCGAAAAATGAAACATAGAAACCCGCCCCGGCGAGTATTACCGCGAAATCGCTCAGCCGGAACGCGACGAGCTGGGCCGTGACCGTCGAGCCCAGTTCCGCCCCCATCGTGACGGCCATCGTCTGGTAAAATGTCAAAAGCCCCGCGCTAACTAGGCTTACCTCCAGGAGGGTAGTGGCTGAGCTCGACTGGTTGAAAAGCGTGACAAAAACTCCGGTGGTCATTCCTCTCAGCGGCGAGCCCGTCAGCCTTATGAGCACATCGCGAAGCCTGTGGCCGGCCATTTTTCCTATGGCGTCGTTGAGAAAGAACATGCCGAAAAGGAATATGCCGAGGCCTCCGGTTATTTCGAGCAGGAGGACGACCCCCCAATTCTTCGCCTTGGACTCAGCCGTAAAGACCGCGGGCGCCCCGATGGAACCGCGCGAAGACGCGGAAACGAACACCTCTCCGGTGTAGGGGGAGCCGAGGTTGAGCCTGGTCCGGGCGAAGCCCCCGGCGTCGGTCACGGAGACGGGACTGGAGAGGGATGGCTCTATGGTTTGGGCCTTGTTCGAATTCCTGCCGCACTGGGAAACTATCGTAAAACTCACTGGGACGCCGTTCAGGGGCATCCCGGTGCCTTCCGCCGCCACGTGGACGACAAAATCTTCCCTCAGGGGATAACCTTCTATGCCCGACTGGTTGTCGCCGGAAACCTTGTCCAGCTTTTCGGCCGCGAGGACGGTAGCGACCGTTGCGGCCAGGATGAAGAGCAGCAGATAAATATATTTTTTCATTTATTTGACAGATCTCGCCCGCCAAACGCTCCGGGCAGCAGTTTCGCTATCTTATCCACCCTTACGTTTTTTTTTCCAGCCGTTATGACGTCTGCATTGGCTCCGAACTCATAGATAACCTGCCTGCACGCCCCGCAGGGAGTAACAGACCGCGTACCGGGGCCGGCTACGGCGACCGCTATTATCTTCCTCTCCCCTGCCGCCGCGGCCTTAAAGACCGCGACTCTTTCGGCGCAGCAGGACAACCCGTAAGAAGCATTCTCCACGTTGGCCCCGGTATAGATCTTGCCACTCCCCGACAGAGCCGCCGCCCCTACCTTGAACCCGGAATAAGGGCAGTAAGCGTTCTTTCTCGCTTTCCCTGCGGCTAATAAAAGCTCTTTGTATAGTTTCTTCAAGCCGGCCCTCCGCACATGAAATTTCAAGATTACAATCTCTAAATCCGAAAAAATAATCAATAGCCAAAACACCTTGGCTTCATTTCGAGGGCAGTTCGAGCGAGACCCTGGTCCCTTTCATATACTCCGACTGCACCCTCACCTTGCCCTTGTGATTCTCTTCGACCATCCGTTTTACGACGTACATCCCCACCCCCGAACCCGTCTTGTAGGAAGACTTCGTGGTAAAAAATGGCGCGAATATCCTGTTCATGTTCTCCGGCTTGATACCGATGCCGTTATCTGATATCTCAAGGATGTTGCCTCTTTCATTTTTTGCGACCTTGAGCAGTATCTCCGGCTTAAAATCTCCCCTGCCCTCGGGATGGTAATCCATTTTTTCGCGGATCGCCTCGAAAGCGTTGTCGAGAAGATTGTAAAGGCATTCCATCAGCTGAGATTTTATGCCGTACAAAGTTTTGGAATCGCCGGGGGCGACCAGGAGCGGAAAGCCGTTTACCTGGTGCTTGACGCAGAGGAGTTCCAGGGTGGGTTTGATGATGTCGCCGAGCGGGAACTCGGAGGCCAGGGTGCTCTGCTCTTCCACTCTCGCGAAACTCAGCACACCCTGGATGACGCCGGCAGTCTTTTTCACGTTCTCGAGAAGCGAATTCGATATCTCACAGAGGTAGTCGAAGGTTTTCTTGAGCTCCGGGGACGAATCTATCAGGCGCTCGTGCTTGTTCATAAAATCTTCTATCTCGTATTTCTGCTCTCCCGCCGCTATGGAGAACTGGTTGAGCCGGTTCTTTATCTGGTGTGCCACCCCGTCCGCCATGCCTCCTATGGAGGCGAGTTTTTCGGCGTTGAATATCTTTTCCTGCGTTTTTTCGAATTCCCTGAGGTACATGCAGTTCTCTATGGCGAGCGCGGCCTGGCCCGAGAGGGTCAGAAAGATGTTGATATCGTCTTCCGAATAATTGGTCTTGTCGAGCTTGTCTCCCAGCAGGAGAAAGCTGACAAGCCGCTCTTCCGAGAAGCTCGGCACTATGAGGCGTATGCCGAGGTCGATCTCCTTGAAACCCTCGAGCTCCTGGGGGAGTTCGTCGATCGTGACCGGCTTCTTGTGCTCCTTGAGGTAGGTCACCAGCGGGTGGCTGTAGGAAAAATAGAATTTCGGGTGAAGCCGGCCCGTGTCTTTTACGGCTTTGAGCACATAGGTCCTGTTTTCATCGTTATAAAGGAATACCGCCGCGAACTTGATCTTGACCGATCTTTTTACCGCGTAAACTATGAATTTTAAAAGCTTGTCGAGATCGCGCTGTTTCCCCATGCTCTGGGATATCTCTATGAGCATCTGCTGGTAGCGCCTCTGCTGCGAGAGCATTATATTCTTGACCTTCCTGCCGAGCAGGTTGTAGACGAAGGGCCCGATGCTGGCGAGCACGCCCATCAGGGCCACCGAGAGTTTCCACCGGGAGGTGGCGTTGCCGAGCCAGAAAGGGATCCCGAGCACCAGAGCGTAGATGCAGGTAAAGATGCCCGCCCTCGTAAGGGTCAGCCTTATCTCCGTTACGCTGTACTTCGTTACGGCGAACGCCCCGGCTATGCCGGCGGCCACGAGTATATTACCCGGTGAAGCGCCGCGGACTCCGTACCAGAAAATAAAATTCAGGATTATGCCGAAAAAGACGGCGCCCGACGCGGCGGAGAGATATTTGATCTCCCTTTCGCCGAGCCCGGAAAGGCCCCGGTGGTATTCTTCCACGAGCAGCAGCCCGGGAATCACGGCCGCGAGGTAGTAAAGCGCTATAACCGAGAAAGCCGCCCCGGGAGAAGGAAGCCGGCCCGGCGCGGCTTTAATCAACAGCGGAGAAAAACCAAGGACGGCAATGACCACCGCCGCCGCGGAAAATATTTTCAGGAGTTTGAGGCGTTTTTTCTTCCTTCCGGAAAGGTTAAGCGTGAAGTTATAGAACGCGGGCGGGGCGGCGATCACCCCCAGCAGGGAGATGCGCCAGAAAAGCAGGGGGGCGTGGTTCGTGAAGAAGAGCTGCAGGACGGCGCTTGAAACAGACCAGAAAGCCACGCTCAGGGCAAAATACGCGAAACTCCTGTCCAGCCTGGATAAAGGCCTGTTCAAGAGGCACAAGACGGAGACCCCGCAGGCTGCCAGCGCGTTGATGACGGTCGTTATCTGGTAAAACGGCATGTTTCTCCCCTAAAACAAGGGTGAACGGTCAACGATAAGGGCAGCAGATCACGATCATTCGCTTTTCACTTACCGCCTAACGCTTACCCGCTTGTCACTTAAATGACATCGAAATGCGTGAGCGTCTTGAATTCTTTGAAACGACGGCTGATCTCGCCTTGTTTGAGCCTTACGAGCCGGTTGAGGCTGAAATCCTCGACGTCGAACGAAGCCATCACGCTCCCCATAATGATCGCCCTTCTGACGTCGGCGTCCGCCAGGCTGCCGCATTTTGCGAGATAGCCCATGAAGCCCCCGGCGAAAGTATCGCCGGCGCCGGTGGGGTCGAATATTTTTTCCAGAGGGTAGGCCGGCGCCCCGAAGACCTGGCCCCCGCCGAACAACAGCACCCCGTACTCGCCTCTTTTTACCACGAGAGACTTCGGCCCCCACGACCTGATGCACCTGGCGGCCTTGACAAGATTGGTCTCGTCCGCGAGCTGGCGGACCTCCGCTTCGTTGATCACGAGAATATCGACGTGCTTCAGTGTTTTTTTGAGGGCCGCCTTTTTCGAACTTATCCAGAAATTCATCGTGTCGCAGGCGACAAGCCTGGGCCTCTTGACCTGCTTGAGCACGTCGAGCTGCAGCTCCGGATCTATATTGGCGAGAAACACGTATTCTGAGTCGGCGTAGTTCGGGGGTATCTCGGGCTTGAACTGGGCGAAAACATTAAGCTGGGTGTCCAGCGTCTTCGCGTTATTGAGGTCAAAACCGTATTCGCCTTTCCATCTGAATGTTTTACCCGCCACTTTTTTAAGCCCGGAGATATCTATCTTTCTCTTTTCAAGCAGCTTGATATGCTCCGGCGGGAAATCACTGCCCACCACGGCGACGAGCCGCACTTTAGTAAAAAAAGACGCCGACACCGAGAAATAGGTTCCCGAACCCCCGAGAGCGTTGGGGGCGTTACCGAAAGGCGTTTTCACAGAATCCAGCGCGACCGAACCGACGACGAGTATGCTCATTGGAACTCCTTAAGATCAGCGGTAAGTTGTAATACGTTGACATTGACTTTCACTTAACGCTTACCACTTACCGCTTAACGCTAAATTAGAAGTACTTTCCCAGCAGCGGCTTTAGTTTTTCGTACGTCTCCTTGTTTATGCTGTCCCTGGCGGTCATAACCGCGAATTTCAGGGATTCCCTGCAGGCGCAGCTCTTCTCGAGCAGCGCCGCGAGCCGCGGTATCACGAGCTTGATAAGCCTCTTGCTGTTGGCGACGTTCGCGTTCATATTGCCTATAACGGTCTCGACGTTCACTTCCTCGCCTTCCTTCCAGACGTCGTAATCGGTCACGAGCCCGACGGTCGCGTAGCATATCTCGGCTTCCCGCGCGAGCTTCGCCTCGGGTATGGCCGTCATCCCTATTATGCTGAAGCCGTGTTTCCGGTTTACTTCCGATTCCGCCCTGGTCGAGAACGCCGGGCCTTCCATGCAGACGTAGGTGCCGCCGAAATGATGGTTGATGGCCAGCTCCTTGACGCCGACGTGCAGGACGTCGCGCATCGCGTTGCAGAAAGGATCGGCGAAGCCGACGTGAGCGACGATGCCTTCCCCGAAAAACGTGGAGGGCCTCGCTTTCGTGCGGTCGAAGATCTGGTCGGGTATCAAAAAGTCCCTGGGTTTGACGTCTTCCCTGAGGGAGCCGCACGCGGAGATCGAGATTATCTGCTCGACGCCGAGCGTTTTGAGCGCGTAGATGTTCGCCCGGGAATTCACTTCGGACGGCAGCAGCTTGTGGCCCCTGGCGTGGCGCGGCAGGAAAGCGCACCAGACGCCGTTGAGACTCCCGGTCACTATCGCGTCGGACGGCTCTCCGAAAGGCGTTTTGATCCTTACTTCCTTGAGATCGTCTATTCCTTCTATCTCGTAAACCCCGCTCCCGCCGATGACCGCTATCCTGAAAGGCTCGCTCTTCTTTTCACTTGGCATTATCGTCTCCTTTGGTCGCAAATTCAAAAATCAAACATAAAATATCAAAATTAACTTAATGTTGCGCGTTGAATTCCTCTTTGATTCTATTTTGTGATTTGACCGGCATTTTTGATCTTTTATTATTGATATTTGATTTAGCTTCAGTCGCTCGGCCGGATGTCCTCTATCAACAGCTGGACATTGGACTTATCCTGCCACGTGTTGAACTCGAGGCTGACAGCGAGGTCTACGAACGACTGGGGCGCGATCTCTTCTTCCATGAACCCGAGCCTCCAGCCCACCGCGCTGAGCGCCGCGCTCCCGTTCTTTGACACCTTGAGCTTGAGGTGGTCTCCGTTGGAGCCCATTCGGCTTAGTTCTTTTATTTTCATGTTCTTGAGCGAGAAGATCGGCAGGGGGTTCCCCATCCCGAAAGGCTCGAGACGGGAAAGCTCGTCTATCAACCCGGCCGTGACTTCGTCCGCTTCCAGTTCCGCGTCGATATCGACGCTCGGGACGAGAGTTTCGGGCAGGATCTCCTTTTCCGCGATGGCTTTGAGCCCCGCGCGGAACTCTTCGATCCGGTCTGCCGCGATGGTAAGCCCGGCCGCCTGGCTGTGGCCCCCGAATTTAATGAGCATCCCCCCGAGCCTCGAGATCGCCGAGAGTATGTCGAAACCCTCGAAAGACCGGGCCGCGCCCATCGCCTCGCCGCCCTCGACTATGAGCAGAACGGTAGGCCGGCGGTACTGGCGCATTATCTGGGAAGCTATAATGCCCGTCACACCGTGTTCGATGCCGCTGGCCGTTACGATGAATATCTTGTCTTTTTCCAGGTCGCACTGGCTCTTGAGCACCGGAATGAATTTTTCAAGGTTCTCCGCCTGCAGTTCCTTGCGCTCGTTATTGAGCTGAAGGATCTCGTCAATGAGCTTGCCCGCCTGCCTAGGATCATCCGTCAGCAGGAGCTCGCAGGACAGGCCCGCCTTTCCCCTTCTGCCCGCGGCGTTCAAGACCGGCGTTATGCTCCAGGAGACGGATTTCGCGGAAAGCGTCCCGGGCTTCGAGCTGTTTTTCGCGCATTTTTCGATGAGCAGCCTGAGGCCCACTTTCCTGGTCCGGGCGAGCTGGGAGAGGCCCAGCTTTACCAGCACCCTGTTCTCGTTAACGAGCGGCATAATATCGGCTATCGTCCCCAGGGCGACCGCGTCTATATTGCTTTCCCTGAAAAAACTCATCCTGAGGTCGTTGAGCTTTTCCAGGGCCTCGAAGAGATTTCTGAGAGCGTAAGCTTTTTCCCCGGCCGTGTTTTGAGGCAGGTCCCGGGCCATTCCTTCCAGTATAGCCGATGCGTCGCCGCCGGCCTCCGGAAACTGCCTGCGCGCGTAATCACGGAGGTCGATCAACGCTCCGGGCAGATCGCTCAACCCGTTTTCTCTCATCAGGGCGTTTAGCCTGTCAAAAGTTTTCTCCCGGTCCTTGGCTACAATGAAGGAATCCTTCGCGAAGGCGGATATTTTTTCAAGTTGTTCCTTCAGCCCCCCCCCGGCCGGGCCGCCGGGAATGAACTCGTGAGAGCCCGTCTCGAGCCCGTTCCTTGTTTTCAGAGCGAAGATATTCGGGCCGCCGTCTCCCGCCGCCCCTGTTTCCGCAGCGGCCACGAAGACCAGGTCGCGGTTAAAATATTTTCCGAAGGACTGCATCAGCGCTTCGCAAACCTTGAACGATACGGCGCAGCCGGCCAGGTCGTTGAAGGGATAGTTAGAATCCGCCCTTTTCGGGTCAACGACCGCTACCGCCTCCGGCATTCCCGTGGCGGCCGGCTCGTGGTGGTCGGTAATAACTACGTCTACGCCGGCTCCCCTGGCGTACCTAGCGCCTTCGACAGCCGATATCCCGCAATCAACGGTGATGATGAGGGTAACGCCCTGTTTCACGTAGCGCTCTATCACCTCGTTGTGCACCCCGTAGCCCTCGTCAGACGGTATGTACCAGAACGGGTCCGCGCCCAGGGATTTCAAGGTCCTGAGCATAATGCAGATGGAAGTTATGCCGTCCACGTCACGGTCACCGTAAACCAGTATCTTTTCCCCTTTGTCGACCGCTAGGCGGATCCTCGCGACGGCCGCGGGCATATCCGGCAGCAGGAACGGGTTGTGAAGGACGCCCCTTTCGGGGTTCAGGAATAGTTCCGCTTCTTTTACGGAGGCGACACACCTGTTAGAGAGCACTTTCGCGGATGCCGGGGATATCTTGAGGCTCTGCGCTATCTCCCGTATCAGGGCGTCATCGAATTGTTTAAGGTTCCATTTTTTGGGCAGTATCATATAAGCTCACTTCGTTCGCTTGATTTCAAATTTTAAAATTCAAAATGCAAATTTTTGGTCATCGACGTTTGGTCATAAAATTCCCTAGCATATTTCTTCGTAAATAAGTTTCAACGGCGCGGGTCTTTCCGGCGAGATATTCACCGCGCCCAAAAACATCTTTTTTGCCTCTTCGGCGGCCGCGCCGCCGCGGTGATGGATACTCGCCAGCGGTTCTCCTTTCGCGACCCTGTCGCCGATCTTTTTGTGCACGATAAAACCCGCGGCGAGGTCCAGCCTGTCATTTATTGTTTTCCTGCCCGCGCCGATCTGCACCGCGGCCAGTCCCACTGCCCGGGCGTCAATGGAGCGGACATAACCAGGGACCCGGGCGGTTATCTCTTCTATCATTTTTGCTTCCGGGAGCATCCTGCCGGGCTCGTCGGCCACGCGGGCGTTACCGCCCTGGAGTTCGACGAGTTTCCTGAATTTATCGAGGGCGCTGCCGTCTGAAAGTTTCTTTCTCACCTTAAGCTCCGCGGAGGCAAGGCTCTTCTCGGCCCGGCCCAGCACGAGCATCCTTGAAGAAAGCGCGAGGCAGAGCGAGGTAAAATCCCCGGGGCCGTTTCCCCGCAGAGTTTCCACGGCCTGTTTCACCTCGAGCGCGTTTCCCACGGCACGGCCCAGGGGCTGGCTCATATCAGTTATCAGCGCGCGCATTTTCTTCCCCCGCCCTTTTCCGATAGCGACCATCGTTTTCGCGAGCGCCCGGGCGCCCGAGATGTCTTTCATAAAGGCCCCGCTGCCGGTTTTTACGTCGAGGACGATCCCGTCCGAACCCTCGGCCAGCTTTTTGGACATTATGCTCGCGGCTATCAGCGGCAGGGAGTCCACCGTGGCGGTGACGTCCCTGAGGGCGTAGAGCTTTTTATCGGCCGGAGCGACGTCGCGGGTCTGGCCGATCATCGCGACGCCTATCTTCTCCAGTTGTTTCCTGTAACTGGCCTCTCCGATGTTGACGTTGAAACCGGGTATGGATTCGAGCTTGTCGAGTGTCCCGCCCGTGTGCCCCAGCGAACGGCCCGACATCATCGGCACCGCAATGCCGCAGCACGCGCACAGCGGCGCGACAACGAGCGACGTCCCGTCCCCCACGCCGCCGGTGGAATGCTTATCGATCTTCGGGAGTTTTACCCTGGACAGGTCTACTATCTTGCCAGTGGCCGTCATCGAACCGCACAATTGCGACGTTTCTTCCGCGTCCATCCCCCTGATGAATACAGCCATAAGGAAGGCCGCCATCTGGTAGTCCGGAATGGCCTCTTCGGTAAAATTCCTGACAGCGAACTCGATCTCTTCCGCCGAGAGCTTCAGCCCGTCCCTCTTCCTGGTAATGATCTCGTAGATGTTCATAATTTTCACAGATCAAAAGTTAATATAAAAAAATCAAACTCAGGTGCACCATAAAAACCGGGACTATATAAAATATGTCGCTCAGGCGACTCCGTAATTTTGAAATTTAACATTTAAAATTTGAATATTTTACAATATGTTCGCAATAACGCTCGCGATTATCTTTCCTATTTTTTCGCTCACCGCGGCGCCGACCTTCAGCACGTCCTGGTGCAGTATGGCCTTTTTCGCGCCCGCCCTGCCGGCGGTATTGGCTATGTAGCAAATGCCGAGCACGTTCATTCCCATCTGCCTCGCCGCCACGGCTTCCGGGACCACGCTCATCCCGATGAGGTCGCAGCCGAGTTTCCTATATGCCCTAATTTCGGCGGGCGTCTCATAAGTCGGGCCGCTGACCGCCGCGTAGACGCCCTCGTAGGCCCTGCACCTTAATTTTCTTGCGGCCTTGAGCGCCCCGGATCTCAGCCCCCTCGAATAAACTTCGCTCATATCGGGAAACCTTTCGCCGAACTCTCCGTAGTGGCGACCCCTGAGCGGGTTCGCGCCCATAAAATTCATGTGGTCTTTCAGGATCACGATATCGTGCAGTCTGAGCTTCGGGTTTACCGCCCCGCAGGCCGACGTGATTATAAGCGTTTTCGCGCCGAGGCTTTTCAAAAGCCTGACGGGGTAGATGACCTGTTCCATATCATAGCCTTCGTAATAATGAAGCCTGCCCTGCATCACGGCGACGTTTTTCTCCGCGAGCCTCCCGATCATAAGCATTCCCGCGTGCCCCGAAACGGTCGAGGCGGTGAAATTCGGCAGTTCGTTATAGTTGAACACGATGTCTTCCACGGAGCTTTCGGCGAGGCCGCCCAGGCCGGAACCGAGTATTATCGCGGCGTCAGGAACGATGTTGGTCCTTCGCCTTATATAGTTCCCGGTTTCCTTTAGCCTGGCGATGAGATTCGCTTCCGCCGCCTCGTCCCATGCCGTCTCATCCCCGGGAGCGCCCGGTGAAATTCTCCAGTCGTTTTTTTCCATTATATTCTCTCTTACTTATTGCTTATCGTGTTTTTCCACGAATTTCTTGATGTCCTCTATGTTTTCCAGGATAAGCTTGGCCTTCTTTAAACCGAACTGAAAAGGGAACTTGTCCTCTTCCGAGTTCTTAATCACCAGCATTGGGTTACCTTTGTACTCCGATTCCGATACGATAGACATTTGAATTCCTCCTTTTGCGATTTAGTCCTTCACTTGCGGGAAAGCTCACGGCAGTATTTCTTTCAGAAAGCTTTTTCCGTTTTGCAGGGACTGCAGGCCGAAGGTTTCCGCTACGGTCTGGGCTACGTCGGCGAAAGTCCGCCTCGTGCCGAGGTCCGCGCCGCTCCTTAGCCTCTTTCCGCTGACGAGCAGCGGCACGTATTCCCTCGTATGGTCGGTATGCTTCGCGTAACTCGGGTCGCAGCCGTGGTCCGCCGTTATCACCAGGGCGTCGCCGTCTTTCAAAACCGCCAGGAGCGAGGGCAGCGAAACATCGAAATCTTTCAATCCCCGCGCGTAGGACTTTACGTCCCGGCGGTGCCCCCAGAGCATATCGAAATCCACGAGGTTGGTAAAAATGACGGAGCCTTGAGTTCCCGCGACGGGCGCGAGCACGAGCTCAAGGGTAGCCGCGAAACACTCGGCGTTGGAGTGAGCGTGCACGCTCCGCGTGATGCCCTTGCCGTTAAAAATATCTTCTATCTTCCCCACAGCGGCCACGCTTCCGCCGGAAGCTTTCACCCTGTCGAGTATTGTCGGTCCCGGCGGATCAAGCGCGAAATCGCGCCTGTTGGCCGTTCTCGTAAAATTTCCCGGTTCGCCGGTAAAGGGCCTGGCGATCACCCTCCCCACGGCCTGCTCGCCTTTGAGCATCTCCCGCGCCGCGCGGCAAACCTCGTAAAGTTTTTTCAGGCCGAAAGTTTTTTCGTGAGCGGCTATCTGAAAGACGGAATCCGCCGAAGTATAGACTATGGGGTAGCCCGTTCTCATGTGTTCGGGCCCGAGCCTGCTTATTATCTCGGTGCCGGAGGCCGCCACGTTGCCCAGGGTCTTCGTCCCGGTTTTCTTTTCGAATTCTTCTATTACGGCCCTCGGGAAACCGCCCGGATAGACAGGGAAGGGCCTTTCAAGCACGATGCCGGCCATCTCCCAGTGACCCGCGGTGGTGTCTTTGGCGGGCGACGCGCACATCATTTTTCCGAAAGAGCCTTCCAGCGGCCGCGGCGTTTTCCTGCCGCGCGCTGAGCTTACCTCGTAAAGCCCTAGCCGGGCGAGGTTGGGCAGTTCGTAGCCCTCCCCCATAGCTTCGAAGATGTGCCCCAGGGTGTCGCTGCCTTCATCGCCGAATTTTCCGGCGTCGGGCAAAGCTCCTATGCCGACGCTGTCCAAGACCAATATTATAAAACGGTTTATTCCTGGCGTCATTTTTTGCCCGCAAGACGTTACGACAGATCCGACGAAAACCGCGGCGTAGACTATACTTCGAGATGTAAATAACCCGTTATTTAACGAACAAGCTCATTGGCTTGAATTTAATTACGTCCACCAGCCCCTTATCGGTGAGTTTGATCTCGGGAATTACCGGAAGAGCGAGGAAAGAAAGCGCCATGAACGGATCTTCCAGCCGGACGCCCAGCTGCCTGCTTAGCCTTATGAGGGTATCAAGCGTTCCCGCTACCCTTTCCAGCGGCTCGAGGGACATAAGCCCCGCCGTGGGCAACGGCAGTTTTCCCAGGACCTGAGAGCCCTTCGAGACCGAGAGGCCGCCGCCCATCTTGACAACCTCAACGACCGCGGTAAATATGCTCTCGTCGTCCGCGCCGACGGCGATAATGTTGTGGGAATCGTGGGCGACCGAAGACGCGATGGCCCCTTCCTTGAGGCCAAACCCCCTGACGAAGCCCTTGCCGATGAGCCCGGAAGCCAGATGCCGTTCCACGACGACAAGTTTCAGGACGTCCCTGTCCGGGTCGGAGACGGCTTTACCTTTTGCCGTTTTGACCGGCAGGACCGCCCTCTTAGTCGTTATCTGGCCGGGCACGAGGTCAATGACATTGATCCTCGAGCCTTTTGCGGGCACGGAAATATCGTTTAACGAGAGCCACTTGACGTTGACCGAGCTCCTTATGGCTGTCTTGTGGGGCCGCGAAGGGCCGACATAAGCCCCGTTCTTCGCCACGAGCAAACCCCGGTGGAAAACCATCTCCACGTTGAAGTCTTTAAGATTGTCGATAATGGCGATGTCCGCCTCGTAGCCCGGGGCCAGGGCCCCGATATTCTTTAGCCCGAAACATTCGGCGGGGTTGAGGGTTACAGCCCTGACGGCGTCTACCGGCGGCACGCCCATCCTGATGGCCCGCCTTACCAGGAGGTTGAGGTGGCCTTTGAGGAGGTCGTTGGGATGCGTGTCGTCGGTAACAAAGATTATGCGCCTGTTATTGGCCGCGCTGCACAGCGGCAGGAGGTCGGAAAAGTTTTTCGTCGCGCTTCCCTCGCGCATCATCAGGTACATCCCCTTGCGGAGTTTTTCTCTGGCCTCTGCGAGGTTCGTGCTCTCGTGCTCGGAAGTTATCCCGCAAGCGATGTAGCGATCCAGGTCCTTGCCCTTTAAACCTGGGGCGTGGCCGTCTACGTGCTTGGAACTCGCCATGCTTATCTTGCGCAGGACCTCCGGATCGGAAGACAGGACCCCGGAAAAGTTCATCATCTCGCCGAGCCCCACGACCCAGTGCTGGCTCAGAAAAGGATAAAGGTCGAAGGAAGACAGGCTCGCTCCGGAAGTTTCAAGAGTGGTAGAGGGCACGCAGGATGGCAGGGTAAGGAACAGGTTGATGGGCTGGTATTTCGCTGATTCCAGTATCCACTTGATGCCGTCGAGCCCCAGGACGTTCGCGATCTCGTGGGGGTCGGCGACTACGGACGTGGTCCCGGCCTTCGAGACCGCTTTCGCGAATTCCGAGACTCCCACCAGGGAACTCTCGATGTGGATGTGGCCTTCTATGAAGCCCGGGGTTACGTATTTCCCGCTTATATCGATGCGTTTCTTCGCGGGATAATCCCCTAAACCTACGATTTTTTCGCCTTTTATCGCGATGTTTTCGGGGTAGATCTCGCCAGAGAACACATTGACGAGCTTTCCTCCGGTAAGAAGTATGTCAACGGGATGTTTCATTGTTTGGACGTTTGGTCGCCGGTCATTTCCGGCGCCTTTCATTTTTTCTTGCGCTTGAGCACTTTCTGCACCGCGGCGATAATGTCCACGTCCTTGAGGTGATAGAGCTTCATCAGCTCGGCCGGGGTCCCGGACTCTCCGAAAACATCGGCGATCCCGACCATCTCGACCGGCACGGGGCAGTTCTTCACCAGCACCTCGCTCACCGCCGAACCGAAACCTCCGAAAAGCTGGTGTTCTTCGGCGGTGACTACGGCCCCGCAATCCGAGGCGGCATCCGATATCGTTTTTTCGTCTATGGGTTTGATGGTGTGCACGTTTATTACGCGCGCCGATATGCCGACCTTCTCGAGGATCTCCGCGGCGACCAGCGCCTCGTAAACCATCGTGCCGCAGGCTATGATCGCCACGTCGGTGCCTTTCCTGAAAACCTCGGCCCTTCCGATCTTGAACGGGGTCTCGGGTTTCGTATGGACCGGGACGTTCTCTCTTCCGAACCTTATGAAAACTGGCCCCTGGATGGCGGCCGCCGCGATGGTCGCTTTCCTGGTCTCGACGTAGTCGCAGGGAGCGAGGACCGTCATCTTGGGCAGGCAGCGCATTATCGCGATCTCTTCAAGCGCCTGGTGCGTCGCGCCGTCGGGACCCACCATCACGCCGGCGTGCGAGCCGCCTATCTTTACATTGAGGCTCGAGTAGCAGATCGTAGTGCGGATCTGCTCCCAGGGCCGCCCGGCCGCGAATACGGAATAGGTCGATACAAAGGGTATCCAGCCGGCCACGGCGAGCCCGGCGGCCATACCGAGCATGTTCTGCTCGGCCACGCCGACGTTCGCGAACCTGTCCGGGAACCTCTCCTGGAACATATTGATGGCGACCGACGAGGCCGTGTCCGCCCCGAGAACGAATATCTTGGGATTTTTTTCTCCGAGCTCAACCAGCGCTTCCCCGAATCCGTAGCGAGTCGCTTTTTTCCCGAATACTTCTACCATGATGTATGTCCTTTTAGTCAAATTTAAAATTTCAAATATCAAATTTCAAATATCAAAACCGGCCGGATGCCAAAATTTTGATCATTAACTTTTGATCTTTGAGTTTACAATGAACTTGCATCTCTTTACCGCTTATCGCTATTTAATTACCAGTTCCTTGAGCGCCTGTTCGCACTGTTCTTTGGTCGGCGCCTTGCCGTGCCACTCGGCTTTATTCTCCATGAAAGAAACGCCCTTGCCCTTTACCGTGCGGGCTATGATGGCCGTGGGCCTGTCCTTGGTGGCGCGCGCGGTCTTGTAAGCCCCGAGGACTTCCTCGAAATTGTGGCCGTCGATCTCCACGGCGTTCCAGCCGAAGGAGCGGTATTTCTCGGCCAGGGGCGCCACGCCCATAACATCGCTGACCTTTCCGTCTATCTGAAGCCCGTTCGCGTCGACTATGCCGCAGAGGTTGTCGAGTTTGAAATGGCCCGCCGCCATCGCGGCTTCCCAGATCGAGCCTTCCTGCTGTTCTCCGTCTCCCATAAGGACATAGGCCCGGTTCGGCTTGTTTTCCCTCTTGAAACCGAGCGCTATGCCCGCGCCGATCGAGAGGCCGTAGCCGAGAGAGCCCGTCGAAACTTCCACGCCGGGAAGGTTCTTGTCCTTGGCCGGATGGCCCTGCAGGCGGCTCCCCGTCTTGCGCAGGGTGCAGAGCTCACTTTCTTCTATGCAGGTAAGCCTCGCGAGCACGGCGTAGAGCACCGGGCAGACGTGCCCTTTTGAAAGTATGAAATAGTCCCTGGCCGGGTCTGCGGGGTTTTCCGGAGAGAATTTCATCTCCGCGAAATACAGCGCAACCATCAGTTCCACCGACGAGAGACTGCCCCCCGGGTGGCCGGAACCCGCTGCCGTGAGCATCGTGACGATGTCTCTCCTGACGTTTATCGCCATCTCTTTGAGCTCTGAAATCTCCACTATGTCCTCCGTGTTATTGCCTTCGGCCGGCGCCTCGCCGTGACCGGCGACCGGGCGTCGGAACAGACCGCTAATCCGCCTTGTCTGTTTCTTTCTTTACGGCGTTTGCGGCCGGATTTATCGCCTCGTTGAGCTTTTTCTGTTTATCCGCGTTTTCCATTTCACGCCGGTAATCTTTTATCTCTGTTTTCGCTCTCGGTATTATGAATTGGAAATTCGCCCCGCTGTTCGGTTCGCTCTCCACCCAGATCTGGCCGCCGTGCATCTCTACGATGGATTTTACTATCGCCAGGCCCAGGCCCGTGCCTGTGCTCGTGCGCGTGATGCCCGCGTCAACCTGGTAAAATTTTTCGAATATCTTCTGCTGGTCTTTTTTGTCTATGCCTATGCCCGTGTCCATGACCGAGAACAGGACAAAATCTCCGCGGTCGCTCACCGATATCGTTATCACCCCGCCGCTGGGCGTGAATTTTATGCCGTTGAGTATGAGATTGTCGAACACCTGGATGAGGCGCTGGCGGTCTGCCTGTATCATCGGGAACTTGCGGGGTTTCTGGGTCGCGAGCGTTATCTTTTTCTTGGACGCTTCGTTGCCCATCGCGGCTACCACCGCCGATATCAGTTCCTCGGGGTCGACCGGCGCCATCTGGAGCTTGAACTGGCCGGATTCTATCCTCGAAATATCGAGCAGGTCGGTTATCAGTATGGTCAGCCTGTCTATGGACTGGTCCGCTATCTGCAGGAATTTTTCCTGCTGGTTGTTGAGCTTGCCCGCCTCGCCCCCGAGCACTATCTTGACGAAACCCTTCACGGCGGTGAGCGGCGTCCTCAGTTCGTGAGAGACCATTGAGATGAATTCGTTCTTTACCTGGTTGAGGCGCTCGAGTTCGCTCTTGGCGTCCCTGAGGGAATCATAAAGCTGGACGTTGCCGATGATTATCGCCGCCTGGTGGGCTATGAGCGTGGCGAGTTTCAGATGGTCTTTGGTGTAGCAGTTCGCCTTGTGCTTGCCTATGCGGAGCACGCCTATGACGCGGTTCTCCGTCCTCAGAGGCATAAGTATAAGGGACCTTACGTCCCAGAGCCTGGCGGACTGGCTTTTTATCCTGGGATCGAGCGAAGCGTCCGGGCTCAGGAAAGCCTCGCCCGAGCGGAAGACCTGCGCGGAGTGAGAGTTGGCGTCGTCTATATCTATCCGCAGGAGGACCGCCTCGTCGCCGCCGGTGAAATACGCCCCCTGCTGGGTAACGAGCTGTTTATTTTTTTCGTCGTAGATGAGCAGGGCGCAGAGGTCAGCGTCGAACGCCTTCGTGGTAGCGGTGATGACCTTCTTTATGGTCTTATCCCATACGGGTTCGCTCGAAATGGCGGAAGATATCTCCTGCAGCACGGTCAGGTCGTAAACCCTTCTTTCGAGTTCCTGGTAGAGCCTGATGTTGTCGATTATCCCAGAGATGCGGTCGGCTATGAGCTCCAGTATCCTCAGGTCGTCCTGCCCGAACGGCGAGCCGAACTTGTTGGCGACGGCCAGCACCCCTATGTTCTTCTTGCCCGAACGCAGGGGAACCAGCACCAGCGAATGAACGCTGAAGAGGTTCGCTAGCATGGGTATCGCCGCGGCCGATTCGGCCGGGTCGTTGAGGGTAAAGTTTTTCCCTTCCTGGAGCACGGTCTCGAGCACCTTTATATCGTTGAGGCGGAAATGCATCTGGGAAAAGTCCTTGTCCTTTATCCCGAAGAACGGGGCGCAGGGGACCATCTCGTTGGACTCCGGCACGTAGAGGAAAACCCCCACGGCCTGGGTGCTCAGCAGCTCCTTGATCTTCTCCATTATCATTTCCAGTATTTCCTGGAGGTTTATCTTGGTAGCCGCGTAGAGGGCGATATCGGAAAGAGCCTTCATCTCCCGCACCTTGTGGATGAGGCGGGAATTCGTCTGGATCAGCTCCCGGGTCGTTATGGAGACTTCCGTTTCCAGCCTGCGGTTGAGTTCCTGGACCCTCTCGTAGAGCTGGGAATTCCGCAGCGCGATGCCCAGGTATTTCGCGAGGGTGGAGATCGTGTTGGCCCGGTCCTCGTTAAAGAAGTTCTTTTCGGAATGACCGACGCTCAGCACTCCCACGCATTTTGATTCCACGAGGAGCGGAATGTGCATCGAAGAACGTATGCCCTCGCTTTCTACAAAAAGGCCGGATATCTCGGTTACGGCGTTCTCGCTGTCGCTAATGATGACGGTGCGGCATTTCTGGAAAGCCTGACCTATGGGCCCTTCGCCGGGCCTCAGGTGCACGAGCTTGGCGTAATCGGGAGAAAAACCGCGGTAGGCCTTAATCCTCAGGAAGCCGTCTTCGCCGGGCAGCGAGATGGAACAGGCAGAATCCCGGAATTTTTTCCTTACTATCTCGAGGATTATGCCGAAGATCTCACTGACCTCTATGTGCGAGGTAAGGGTCTGGGAGACCGAGAAAAGCATCTTGAGCGTGGCGTTGGTGTCATAAGACTTATCGTAAAGCAGGTTGAGCTTCGAGAACATATCTTTCCAGTCCGGGGAAAGCGCCGCGGTATCGAAGGCCACGTCCTCGTCCTTTTCGAAACCGTTTATGAAGCCCTGCAGCTTCACGAGAGGCAGATAAAAATGGCTCCTCAGGAAATAAGCCACCGGCGCGAACACCAGCACCCACCAGAGCAGGAAAACGGCCACGCAGAAATAAAAGTTCCTGCCCCGGGTCAGCTCCTTGTAAATGAGCTCGGGAGCCGGCCATACCTTGATCCAAGCCGCCACCTTGCCCTCCGACATTACAGGCAGTGCGACGTAAAGTGGCCAGACCACCTGTTCGCGTTTCTGGGGGCCGCGCGCAAAGATTATCTTGCCCTTGTCGTTGACCGCCGCGGACATCACTATGTCCGGGTGGCGGGAGAGCTTGTCGAGCACCAGCTTGATCTGCTGGCGGTTCGGTTTATCGGAAACCATCCTGGAAAGAAGTTCGCAAGAAGGGGCGCAAACAGGCGTAAAGTATTGCTTCAGGAAAGATTGCTCCCACAGATAAAAGCCGCCCGCCAGCGCGGCGTTGACGAGTATAAGGATGAGTGCCAGATAGGCGATGTACTTGACCGTCAGTTTTTTCATATCTTTATTGGCCCGGCTTCCTAAAATTTACGGCGCGGCTTATATCTTATGTTTCAACAGCGTTATGTCAAGAGCGAGGTTGAGATACCTGTAATCCTTGTTGAGTTCGGCCCACGGTATGAGCTGGAGCGATATCTTTTCGTCATCCATCACGGTCGAGAGCAGGTTCGAGAAATCTTCCGAATCCAGGGTTGATTCGGCGGGCGGGCCGAGGACAATCGCGATGCCCACGCCGTTCGTCTTGCAGAGTTCCGAAAAGAAGCCGTAGTTTATCTTGCCCGCGTACGAGTAGGAGCGTTCGAATATGCCTTCCAGCCTGAATTTGAGTTTGTGCTTTTTTATCACGTCCCGGAAATGCTCTTTGACCTTCAGGAGTTCGTCGTCCTTGCCCTCAGGAAAGAAAAAAGCGACGTCGACGCTTTTTAAATTCGACTCGGAAGGGTCCCTCACCTGCTGGGGAGCAGGTTTGGGCGCTGCCGGGGCCGCGGGCTTTGGCGCCGGCGGCTGGACTTGAGGCTCGGGCGCTTGAGCGGCCGGGGCAGGCCTGGTTTCCTGCTGCTGCGCCTGGAGGGGAGCCGGGCTCGGAGCCGCCGGTACCGGCGCGGGGCTTTGTTCCGCCCGGACGGGCTGTGGCGGCGCGGCAGGCGGCTGGGGCGCGGCGACAACCTGCGGCCGCGACGCCTGGGCCTGACGAGCGAGGGCTTCTTCCTGTTCTTCGACCGGCAGGAGTTCCTCCATCAGGGTGTGCACGAGGTCCATGTTCACTTCCTGGTGGGTAAGCGAGGCGTAGGCGTTGATCCTTTTGAGAAAACCCTCCAGCTCCCTGATGTTGGATTTTAATTTAGAAGCTATGTAGAGGAGGATGTTGTCGTCGAGCTGGAGCTTTTCCATCTCTCCTTTCTTTTTGAGTATGGCGACCCTGGTCTCGAGGTTCGGCGATTTTATGTCGGCTATCAGCCCCCACTCGAAACGCGACCTCAGCCGGTCTTCGAGGGTAGTCAGGTGTTTGGGAGGCCGGTCGGAGGTGATGATTATCTGCTTTCCGCTCTGGTGGAGTATGTTGAAGGTATGGAAGAACTCTTCCTGCGTGGACTCGGACTCGACGAGGAACTGGATGTCGTCGACCAGCAGCAGGTCGACCTGCCGGTAGTGGTCCCTCATAAGCTGCAGCTGGCCCCGCCTTATGGAATCGATGACCTCGCTCATGAATTTTTCCGTGGTCACGTAGAGGACCCGGAGGCCGGGCATTTTCCGTCTCACGTAGTGGCCGACGGCGTGCATCATATGGGTCTTGCCCAGGCCCACGCCGCCGTAAATGAAGAAAGGGTTATAGATCTTGCCTGGATTATCCGCGACCGCCTGCGCCGCCGCGGCGGTAAAACGGTTGTTGGGCCCGATGACGAATTGTTCAAAAGTGTAGCCGGCGTTGAGATCGAGGTCCAGGAACCCCGTGTTGCCGTCCGAACCGGAATAGACGATTTTTGCCAGGGCTGGGGCGGCTTCCTGCTTCTGTTCCGCGGCGGGCGGTTCCTGGCGGACGGGCTCTGCCCGGGGGGCCGGCGGCGGCGGATCGATCGGCTTTTCCTGCCTGGCTTCGGGCGCGGGCGGGACCGGGGCTTCTTTCACGCCCGAGTTCGCCTGAGCTTCCCCGGAGGACGTTACCACGCTGTCCAGGCCTCTCGCCACTCTTTCCAGCAGGGAATCGAGCCCTTCTTCCCTGGCGGGTTTATCCGCGCGGGCGGGCTCGCTCTCGGGGCATTTTGTCCTGAGGAGCTCTTTCATCGAGCTGATCTCGTCTTCCCGGGCCTCGTAAATATAGAAACCAAAATTGCACTCGTCTTTATCCAGCAGGAAAGGCCTGCCCACGGTGCCCGATATGGAATTGACAAGGGACATTAGCTCTCGCTCGTCTATCTTGAGCTTCAAAAGCCACCTGTTCTTGTCTTTTTCAGACGGGCTGTGCGAAAGCCCCCATTTCTTAAGGCTCATTCTGTTCCAGTCCTTTATCAAGCCAATTCGTTCTCTATGCCCTTGAGGTTAAGCGTCATGTCGTCGGGATTGGTCGCCTTGTCCAGCGCCTCGTCCGAGGTGATTAGGCCTTTTTTGAACAGGGCGAGCAGGTCGCTGTCGAAAGTGTGCATCCCGTAATATGCTCCCTGGTCTATGGTCTTGTTAAGATCGCTCAGTTTTCCGTCCGAGATAAGCTTTTTTACGAGCGAGGTTCCGAGGAGTATTTCCGTGGCGGGCAGGCGCTCGAGCCCGTCCTTCTTCGTCACCAGCCGCTGGGCGACTATCCCTTTTATGACGTTCGCGAACTGCGAGCGCACCGAGGACTGCTGGTGAGGGGGATAGGCATCTACTATCCTGTCTATGGTCTGCGAAGCGTCCATCGTGTGTATGGTAGAGAGCACCAGGTGCCCGGTTTCGGCGGCGGTGATCGCCGCGGAGATGGCCTCGAAATCGCGCATCTCGCCGATAACGACGACGTCCGGGTCCTGCCTCAGGGCGTATTTCAGCGCCTTGGCGTAGGATTTGGTGTCGAGCCCCACTTCCCTCTGGGATATGGAAGACTTCTTGTCCTTGTGATAGTATTCTATGGGGTCTTCAACGGTAACTATGTTGTAGCAGAAATTTTCGTTTATGTAATCGAGCATCGAATTCATCGTCGTCGTCTTCCCCGCGCCCGTGACGCCGGTAATGAGGATGAGCCCGCGCGATTCCGAGGCGAGCTTTTTAAGGGCTTCCGCGGGCAGGTGAAGGTCTTCGAACGTATTGACCTTCAGGGGCACCACCCTCAGCGTGAGCGCCGTAGTCCCCCGCTGGCGGTAGATATTTATCCTGAACCTCGAAACGTCGTCTATGGAATGGGCGAAATCGAGCTCGTGCTCGGCGTCGAAGGCCCTTTTTTGTTCCGGGCTCATCAGGGCTTCCGCTATATCTTCCACGTTCTGGGCGCTGAAGGCTTCCATCCCGGCGGGTATGAGTTTGCCGTGAACCCGGAGCAGTGGCGCCGCGCCGCTCTTGAAATGAATGTCCGAAATGCCTTTTTTTATCATTACCTGCAAGAGATCATTTACATTCATTTTTCGCGCCTCTAATTTCCCGCATTATGGACACCGAGTTCGATGTTCCCACCCTCGATGCTCCGGCTTTTATCATCTTTAAAAACGTTTTGGCGTCCCTGATGCCGCCGGCGGCCTTTACCCCGAGCCTGCTTCCGGCCGCTCCGCGCAGGAGCCTGACGTCCGGCACGCTCGCCCCGCCCGAGGCGAAGCCCGTTGAAGTCTTTACCAGGTCCGCTCCGGCTTTTTTTGCGAGCCGGCAGGCGAGTATCTTTTCTTTCCTGGAGAGCAGGGCCGCTTCGATTATAACTTTTAGCACCTTGCCGGGGACGGCGGCTCTGACCAGTTTTATCTCGTCAAGGACGAGGCCCGTCCTTCCGGACTTCAGGGCGCCGACATTGATGACCATATCTATCTCATCCGCGCCTTCTTTAGCCGCTGTTTTAGCCTCGAATGCCTTGGTCACTGCCGCCGACGCGCCGAGCGGGAAACCCGCCACGGTGCAGACTTTCACTCCGGAACCACTGAGTATATTTTTACACAACCGCACGTTCGCAGGATTGACGCAAACCGAATAAAATCCGTATTTCTTAGCTTCGAGGCAAAGCCCTCTGATGTCCGCGACGGTCGCGTCCGCCTTGAGCAGCGTGTGGTCTATGAACGCCTCGAAACGCGTTGAGCTCTGCATAAGCTATTTAGTTCTTACTTGTTGCCCGGTATGGAAGAAAGCAGGTATTGCACCACACCCTCGAGGGCGGTATCGAGGTCGAGCCCCTCGTAAGTGTAATGGCTCGCCCAGATAACCTCGCCTGTCCTGGCGTCCCTCATCCTGGCTGAAATTCCTACCGTGGCGTTGGAGACCACGACCTGGCTGTCGTCACCCATCCCGAAAGAAGAACCGAGATTATAGGCGTTGGAGCCGCTCAGTTCCACCGGCTGCTGGACGATAACGTTCCCCCTGCCGCCCCTCGGCGGATTGGAAACGAGGTAGCGGTGGTTCGGCAGATATTCCGTAACGTCGCCTTCGATCACTGCGTCCACTTCCACGCCCTGCTGGAAATCTTTCACGGAATAGCCCCTGGAGAGCAACTGTTTCGCGAATTCTCCCGCCACGACGGAGCCGGAGTTCGGCTGGTCGGCGCTCGGGGTAAACTCGCCTATGCCCACCGCCTGAATGCCCGGGAAATCATAGCCCGCTTTGAAAGAAGCCATCGGCGCCGCGCAGGAGCTTAGCCCCAACAAAACCGCCGCAGAAAATAGGAGGGTCATTACCCCCGCCGGACTTAGCTTCATTTATTGCCTTCCAGTTGTTTTATGTGTTTCGTCGCGAGGATCTTAAGGTTTTTATCCGGGCTGAGCTTGAGCACGTTCTTCCATTCCGCCGCGGCCTGCGTATAATTCTTTTCTTTCTCGTAAAGCATCGCCAGCGTGAACTGTGCCGGGATCGAGGAAGAGTTGAGCGAGAGGGATTTTTCGAGGTTCGCCTTGGACAGCGCGTAGTCCCCCTTTTCGAGGTAAGCGATGCCCAGCGCCACGTAAACCTTGCTTGAAGAGGGATTTCTTTCCAGTTCCGAATTGAGCAGGGTTATGGCCTCGTCGTTCTTCCCGTCGCCGATGAGGGCCATCGCTTCCGTAACGCCTTCCTGAGCCAGGAGGCACGGCGCCGCGGACAGGAACAAAATAAAGAATAGGATCAGCTTTTTATTCATTTTTGTTTCTCCGGACCGCAGAATTTTTTATCGAGCTCGAGGATCTTATCCAGGCGTTTCCTGTGCCGCTCTTCCGTGCTAGCGGGCGTCTTGAGCCAGGTATCAACCCAGTCAATGAGTTCTTCCGTCGTGCCGAACCTGCCGGGGAGACAGAGAACGTTGGCGTCGTTGTGCTGGGAGACGAGCGCGGCGACTTCTTTGTTCCAGCAGACCGCGGCGCGCACGCCGGGAAATTTGTTGGCGGTGATGGCCATACCCACGCCGGTGCCGCAGACGAGAACGCCCTTGGGGCACTTGCCGGAGGAAACGGCCCCGGCTACGGCCGCGGCGAAATCGGGGTAATCCACGCTTTCTTTGCCGGTAGTACCCATATCCGTCACGGAATGGCCCTGTCCTTTCAAAAAATTTATCAGCTTTTCCCTGTGCCCGAAACCCGCGTGATCGCAGCCGAACGCTATGTTCATTTTATAGTCCCGAAGTTTTTTTCTGTGATCTCAGTTGAACTTGTCGTTTAGATAACCGTCCTGCGCCGCCCTCTGCTTCATTATGAATTCGCCGAGCACGGCCTGATCGCCGGTGCAAAGGTCGATGAACTGAGCGCCGAAGACGGCCTCGTTCTGGTTATGTTCAAAATTCTCCCTGTGGCTGATCTTTGCCGTGCACTTGAGCTTCATTCCGCTGGGGAGCGTCACCTCGAGCGTAAGGTCGTCGCCCACCTTGAATTCCGGGGTGCAGACGAATTTGACGCCGCCGAGGGAAATGTCTATGACCTTGCCCACCAGCACGAGCAATATGCCCGAGACGAGCCTGACCTGCCCGCCGGGTAGAAAAATTCTTATGTGTTTACGGCGCTCTTCGCCCTGTACCATTTTGTTTAAAGGATTATGATCTTGTCGCCGTTCCTGAGGCCCGCGGCGTTGGCTTCGTCGACGTCTATGTGGCATTCCAGCGCCATCTTGTCGCTTACCCTTGCTATGACGTTATCGAATATAAGGCCGCGTTCCCCTCCGCACCGGATACTGATGATCTCGTTATCCTTGAGGCCGTAAAACTCCGCGTCGGCCGGGGTCATATGGACGTGGCGCTTGGCGACTATGCAGCCTTCCTTGAGCTCGACGGCTCCGGCGGGGCCCGTTATCTTAACCGGAGAGGAACCCGCTATATCGCCCGAGCTTCTTACCGGTGCCTTGAGCCCCGTTTTTACCGTGTCGCCTATCGATATCTCAAGCTGGGTAAACTTCCTTAAAGGCCCGAGCACCCTCACCTTGTCTATCTCGCCCTTGGGCCCCGAGATCTTTAACGTCTCGTTGCAGGCGTGTTCGCCGGGCTGTATGAGGTCTTTGATCTTTACGAGCTGGTAGCCGCTGCCGAAAAGCGCTTCCATATCCTGCTTGCACAGGTGTACGTGCCTGTTCGAAGAATTAGCCGTTACCGGCCTTTGAGCTCTTTTATTTTCCACTGTAAACCTTTCTCCGCGTTATTTTTAATACTTTACGAGTTTCGTGAACGACTCTATGTCGAGGCTGGCTCCGCCGACCAGGGCTCCGTCGACGTTCTCCTGCTTCATTATCTCGGCGACGTTGTCGGGCTTGACCGATCCTCCGTAGAGTATACGGATGACGTCGGCAGTCGGCTGGCTGTAAAGCTGAGCGTAGAGCCTGCGGATATAAGCGTGGACTTCTTCGGCCTGCTGGGGAGTGGCTGTCTTTCCTGTGCCTATGGCCCAGACCGGTTCGTAAGCTATGACGAGAGCGCCCGCCTGCTCCGGGGTTAAACCGACCGTGCCGATCTTTACCTGTCTCTCGAGCACGCTGAACGTCGTGCCTCCTTCTCTTTCGGCAAGCAGTTCACCCACGCAGATTATCGGGGTAAGTCCCACCGCGAAAGCGGCCTTCATCTTCTTGTTTACCGAGTCATCGGTCTCGCCGAAGAACTGGCGCCTTTCCGAATGTCCGATCACGACATATTTGCACCCCGCGTCGACTACCATATCGGGGGATATTTCTCCGGTGAAGGCTCCTTTCTTTTCCCAATGGAGGTTCTGCGCTCCGACGGAAATATTCGAACCCTTGAGCGTCTCGGCGACCGCGTAGACGGCGGTGAACGGCGGGCAGACGAGTATCTCCCTGTCGGTTATACCTGCGAGGTTGGTTTTCAGGCCGGAAACAAGGGCCCTGGCCTCGGGTATGGTCTTGTACATCTTCCAGTTTCCTGCGATAAGCGGTTTTCTCTGTGCCAAAGTAGTACTCCTTTCGATGAGATGAGATTTGTAAATATGCCTTTAAATATAGCAGTTATTGAATGATTAATCAAGGGGAAATTGGGTGCGATTTCAGGAATTTAAGCGGTGAGTGTTCCAGTTGCGTTTTCTGCGTGATAAAGTTAAAGCTTTCAGGAATTTTACCTTAGTCTTCCAAAATGCATTCGTTATTGAACCCGGGAGTATCGATTTACACTATTTCGTTTGTTTTGGAAGATAGTTTTGTCCGGTTACGATGCTTCTGCCCAGCTCTTTTTCTGCCTGCCTTCGGGCAGTGCCTGCTACCCGGCCTCCGCGCCTGGCTACCTTTTTGTTTTTAACAAAGGTTTCGGGTTTCTCTTTCTGCGATATTTCAGTGGTCACTCTTTCGCCGAGCATCGTAAAGATAAGTTCTAAATCTGTCATATGATCACGCAGATTTTGATTTTTCTTTTTAAGGCCTTTAATCTCTTTGTATTCAGATGGTGTTATGCCAAAGGCTGCCTTTGATATTTCCGCAGTCAAAATAGCATAATCCCGTTCGCTTATAATACCGCGTTCTTTCCATTCATCGGTAAGGTTTTGACGGATCGCAATACCTCTTAAGCGTTTATCTATCCAGTCTTTTGGATAACCTTTGCGTTCATACAGCTCTTTCATCCGTTCCTGCGCTAACTCCGGGTTTTCAATTTCCTGCACCCTTTCATACCCAACCTGCGCCAACCATTGTTTGAAAGGCTCCGCTTTTGGCGACGGGATTGACTGAATTATGCGGAACATGCTTTTAGTATTCGCGCAGTCCGTTTCACGCATTTTGCCATCAGGGGCCTCAAGTTTCAATTGTCGACAAATTGTCGACAGTTCAATTCCGTCTTCTAGCTTCACCCTGTCTTTCATCCTGAACCAGTAATCGCGCGGGTTTACGCTGTCCGTAAGTGCGCTGACAACATCCACCACCGAAAAATACCATTCTTCGTTGAGCCACACGCGCCTGATTTTTTTGCTTTCAAAAACTACGATTTTATTCTGCCCCATCTGAAACCTCTTTAAATGTTCTATCAAGACAACATGCTAATTGGTCATACCCAACACAATATCTCAAATTTTGCGAGCAGTTGAATGAGGTTTTCTTTTGCTTGGTCTTTAGTTAATGTCATTTATTTTAAAAATCCCCGCATATAGACAAAATAGCGCCAAGCTTTTCCCAATTACTGTCCTTATTCTACATCTTTCAAATGGCTTTTTCAATCGAACATAATAAGGGAATAAATGAGACGGTTCTGTCTATTTTATCTTTATAACCCAGCCAATATCTCTCCGGTTTTTCTTACCCGGCCCAGTCTGGGGAATATCTTTGTTGTTGGGTAGGCGTGTTCCTGCTCGGACATCGCGGACATAGCGTCTTCGGCAAAAAGCTGGTCATAGCCGTATTCGAAGGCGAATCTGGCGGTGCTTTCTACGCCGGCATTGGTGGCTATGCCGCATAATACTATTGTTGTTATGCCTCTTCTTCTTAACTGCAGGTCCAGGCCGGTGCCGTGAAAGGCGCCCCATTGGTGTTTGGTGATCACAATATCAGTCTCTTTCGGGCCAAGCTCCGGGACAATGTCGGACCAGCCGGGCGGGTAGGTTTGCGCGGGCATCGGAGTGTCGGCGACGGGGTGCAACCTGTCCCTGGCGTCGGCGGAAAAGGCAACGCGGACAAGGAAGACAGGCATATTATTTTTCCTGAAAGCATCGGCAAGCGCGGCGGCGTTCTTTATCACTTCTCCCGCGGCGTGGGGGACGGTTTGGCGGGCCGCGATGCCTTTTTGAAGGTCTATCACTACAAGAGCTGTCTTTGTCCTGTCGATCGATATGGTATTCATAATATTTCTCCTTATGTCATCCAGTGCAGAGCGATCACTCCTAAAATACCCAAAATTATAAAAACTATAAAAGTCATCAGGGCGGTATCCAGGCCCATCTTTATCGGCTCTTTTTTGGTGGGATAGTGGTGGACGTATTCGTTGTAGGTGATCGCGAAGGCCACGGCGGCGGCTATGACGCTAAAAAGCAGGTCTATGAATATAAAACCCAGGATAACTCTCGTACCCTGATCTTCGATAGGCATTGTTATAATATCCCCACGGCCCTGACGGGTGAGCCGTCGCCGTTCTCGAACTTCAAGGGGAGGCAGGAAAACGTGAAGACGCCGCCGCCAAGCTCGTCGAGATTGGCAAGGTTTTCAATTACGATCATGTTATTTTTGAAAAGGATGTGGTGGATGGGGTAATCTTTCGATCCTGCCGGGTCGATCGATATAGCGTCGACGCCGACCCCCTTGAGATTGAATTCGCCCAGCCATTGCGCCGCTCCGGGGTCCAGGGCCGGGAAACCTTTAAAATATCCTTGTTCACCCCAGTATTTTTCCCAGCCGGTCTTCAGGATCAAAAACTCTATCTTTGAAATTAAGCCCTCAAAGGGCCTTAGTGTTTCCTTTCCGATGGCCCTCTTCTTGATGCCCGTAAGGTCGATGATGGCGGCTTTTCCGATAAAATTATCTACGCTCATTTGATCGAGAGCTAAGCCTCCCACGACAAGGTGAGCTGGAACATCGATATGGGTCCCGGTATGAGTTAACATTGTTGCCCGGTGCTCGACGAAACCGTCTTTCACCAGGCTTGTAACCTGCTCCAACTCCGGCTTCTCCGTTCCCGGGAAGAACGGCATTCCCGAATTTATCTCGTGCGACAGATCGACGATCTTCATAATATTTTATTCCGCCTTTTGGGCTAACCTCTTTTGTCTTTCATCTTGTTCATCAGTTCATCGGCGGTTTGTTTTAAGAACATAATTATCGAAGTATCGTTCTTGTCATTTTTTGATTCGCCAGATAATTTAATTAAGGCGCATAATTGCGAATAGGGATAGATGGCCTGAGCGTAGCCCCTGATCCCGGCGTGCGCGTCGTAATATTTGATCTTCTCCAGGTGCTGCCTTGCTTCGGCGAGATAACGTCCCATCGCTGTCCTCCTGTAAAATGAAAACTATTTATTGGGCAAAACGGGCGCCCAGATCAAAGGCTTTTTGGCAATCCTTCGGGAATATCTCCTGCCGCCTTTTTAATTTAGCTTCCGGATCGAACCTGGTCGCTACCACTTTCGAATAATCCTTGAACTGGTAGGTATCGAAGCTTAAAAGGCTCTCGCTGGAACCGAATATCCTCGCGAGGAACCGCTCGATGCCCGCGAAGCGCTGGGGATAGCCGAATTGTTCCATCAGCTCCTCCGTGAGCCCCATCGTATAGATAAACCCCGTGCGGATCTTTTTCGGGAACAGGGTTTCCGGGGGATCGGTGTACGTCAGGTAAGGAAATACCAGCCGCTCGAGAAAAGACTGCATCTCACCGGTGATATTGCCGAGGTATACGGGCGAGCCGAATACCACCGCGTCCGCTTCCTCGATCCTCTTGAAAACAGGCTCCAAGTCGTCGTTAACCACGCACCTGCCGTAGCTCTTGCCGCCTTTTTCCTTGCAGGCGAAACAACTTATGCATCCCTTGTAGTTAAGATCATACAGATTTATCAACTTGGTTTCGGCCCCCCGGGACTCGGCCCCTTCGAGAGCTTTCCTGAGCAGCGTCGCCGTGTTCCACTCTCTCCTTGGACTGCCGTTGAGCGCTATTAGTTTCATTAGAGTATCCTCCTCGCTTTTTCTATTCCCCGTGGACCACTACGTCCCTTATATTTAATCTGAACTTATTCTCCAGCTCTCCCGCCTCTTTCCTGGCTTTATCGTGCCATTCTTTCTGGTTGGCCCGCGCCCATTCGAACTCCGCGAGCTTATCCGGGAAATATTTCCTGTAAACCGGAAGCATTTTATCTATAGCGGAACCTCTCATGTTAAATAATTCTACCCAGACATAGCCGGCGCCGGCTTCCTTTAACGCCGAAAAAACTTCTTCCAAATTACACAAACCCGGCAGTACCGGCGAAATAAAACCGAAGGTCTTGATCCCTTTTGCCTTGGCCTCTTTTAATGTTTCCAGCCTCTCCCCGGGCGATGACGCCAGGGGTTCGATGATCCGTGCGACCTCCTCATCGAGTTGGTTGACGCTCATCCCCAGCTCGATATCGAGCTCCTTTAACAGGTCGAAATCCCTCCTTACCAGCGCGGACTTTGTCAGGATCTCGATCTCGAATTTAGCCTTAAGGCCGGACTTTGAAAATACTTCTAATATCTTCCTGGTCAACTTGAAGTTTTCTTCTTCGGGCATATAACAATCGCAAACGCTGGACATAAATATCTGCCCCGGCCTGTTCTTTTCTATTTCCTTTTCGAGGAGCTCTGGGCAATTTGTCTTGGCAAAAACGAACTCTCCCCACTTATCGGGTATGTTCTGGAACCTTTTGATAAAATCGGCGTAACAATACTTGCACCCGTGAGAACACCCGGTATACGGATTGATGACATAATCGGACAGCTTTGACTTTGTCATGCAGGTTTTTACCGCTATTTCTTTTATCTTCATTTTGCTTTCTTTGTGCCCTGTCATTCCGAAATTTTCGTCAGTAATTGCGGGGTAAGATACTAGTTAATTCTACATCTTTCTAATAGCTATTTCAAACTAACCCGTTAACCGGGTAATTTCTTAAAGAAGTTAAGGTTTTGCTTTGGTTTGACGCGGACTTTGACGTTATTTGCGATGGCGACGAAAGGAGCAACCCTGAACTTCGTTTAGTTCAGGGTAATGCCGAAGGCATCATCGCGACACGCCCCACCCTCCCCTTTTAAAAAAAAGATGTAAGGAAGCGCTTTCAAAAATGCCTCACAGGAGCGATTTTGCATACAAGAGCGACTGTGCGGAGCGGCGGAAATGTGGAACGCCGCGTCTTTTTGAAAGCGCTTCCTTACATCTTATATGAATATATTATTTGATTTAGAAGAAAGATGTTTTTAAAACCTTTCAAACCTGTCTTTTTTGGCCTTGCAGATCGGGCAGACTTCCGGGGCCTCTTCCCTCGCGCAGAGATAGCCGCAGACTTTGCAGCGCCAGACGGGGATCTTTGAAGAAGGAAAGGAGCTGACGGCGGTGTCGGCTTTCGGGATGATCCTTTTTCCCGGGGGCGGCCTTCTTTCGGGGATCGGTTGTATGCGGACTTCGCCCCTGAGGGCTTTTTCCGAGACGTAGAGAGCGCAGTAGCAGGAGTTGAATTCAGTGAGGTCCGGGTCGCGGTAATCGCAGGGACAGATGATGTCGAGGTCTTCCGGCTTCCTGCCGGAGGAGAGGCGGCAGGGGCACGACTGGTAGCCGTAGCGTCCCGTGTTGACCAGAAGGCCCTTGACGAGGTCTTTTGTAAAACCGGCGTCGGGGTTCAGGTGGTAGCCGGAACTCTCGGCTTCCTGGTTGAGCGTTCTGTATAAAACTTCCACCGCTTCCGCGATGACCTCCGGATTTACGTTCATTTATTTCAGCTTATCATTGAGTTCATCAGGATTAAAACCGATGACACAGCTTGAATCGTTGATCACTATGGTCGGGAATGAGACCGACGGGTTCCACTTCGCTATTTCTTTTTCCACCTTGTCGCGGTCTTCATCGGAGAGCTGGTCAACGTTGGCGTAATGATAATCCACGCCCATATCGTTAAGCAGTTTCTTGGTCTTATTGCACCACACGCAGGTGCTGAGCGCGTAAAGCATTATCTTGCCTTTCTTTTTTCCTTCAACGTGTTCTATCTTCATTTTAACCTCACGATCGAGAATAGAGAACGGGGACAGGGGAATAAGCCAATCTTTTGCTTCTTCAACTCTGACTTTCCTTCTTCCGCCTTCTCTATCTCGCTTTTTAAATTTAGCTTCTCTTGCCTTTTACGCTCCCAGGAGCGTGACCGCGGTAATGTAATAAATGTCTTCCGTGGAGCAGCCGCGGCTGAGGTCGCTGAACGGTTTGCCGACTCCCTGGAGCACGGGGCCCAGGGCCTTGAAACCGGCGAACCTCTCCGTGAGCTTGTATGCTATGTTCGCGGAATTGAGGTCAGGGAAAATAAAGACGTTAGCCTTGCCCTCCAGGGGCGAGCCGGGCGCTTTACGCTTGGCTATCTCGGGTATCACGGCCGCGTCGAACTGCATCTCGCCGTCTATTTTCACGGACTGATCGTCGCCGAAGAACTCCTTCGTGGCCTCGACGGCTTCCCTGATCTTATTTAGGACTATGTGCTGGGCGCTGCCCTTGGTGGAAAAAGAGAGGAAAGCCACCCTGGCGGTTTCGGCCGGGAATAGGTTCTTGAACGTTTTAACTGTCTCGACCGCGATGTCCTTGAGCGCCAGGGCGCCGGGCGCGGGGTTTACGGCGCAATCCGAATAAAGGACGGGCATCGTGCAGGTGGGGTGGTTCTCGGGAGGTATCATCAGAAAAAATGAAGAGATCAGTTTCACGTCGGGCGAGGTACCGACGCACTGAAGCGCTGCCCTGAGCACGTCCGCCGTGTCCGAACGGGCGCCCGCGATGCAGGTATCGGCCTTGCCGCTTTCGAGAAAGAGCGCCGAAAAATGAAGGGGGTCGAGGACCAGCCCTTCCGCGTCCGCTTTCGAAGAACCCTTGTCTACCCTTGATTTGATGAATTTATCTAGCACGACTTTTTCAATGAGGTCGGGAGAGGGCTCCAGCATCTTGAGCCAGGAAATATCGAGGCTCTTGCGCTTGGCGGTCTCTTCAATGAGGGAGGTCTTCTTCGCGACAGCGTAGGCCTTGCAGATGCCTTCTTTCGCGAGCCTGACCGCCGCTTCCAGGGTGCGTTCCTCATCGCCCTCGGCAAATACAGCCGCGCCGTTCTTCGCCTTGGCAAGATCAATGATCTTTTTTAACATATCCATATAAATACTCCTGTATTACCCGTGATCGGGCCGATCGTGTATTTGGTCTCTGGGATCGATCTTTTGTTTATGATTTCTAGCCTATTCTATCAAAAAATCATCCAATTTGACACCCGGATGCCTGTATCTCTTGCGTTTTGCGGTCGCCTCGCCGTACTGGATGGCTTCCACGGGGCACCACTGGAGGCAGGCCATGCACTGGAAACATCTGTGCAGCCAAACGGGTTTGCCGTCCTTGAGCTCGATATTTTTCGCCGGGCAGACCCTCGCGCAGACCCCGCAACTGTTGCATTTATCGTCTGCCATGAATTTAGAGTCCATTACCGGCATGTGGGGCGCGGAGAATTTATAGACGATGTCCGTGAAGATATAATTTATGACGAAAGAGCTCTTCTCGGGAGAGGCCGCTTTTCTTTCCTTGACCGCCCGGATGATCTTCTGAACCTTGTCCTTCTCGGCCGCGAACAGCTGCGCCTGCTTTTCTTCCGGTATCGCGCCGTAAAGCGGCGCGTAATTGCCGGGCATCTTTACCCCGAAACCCGCCGAGAGCTTGACGCCGTTGGCGGCGAGGAGCTTCCTGGCCTGGACGAGCGTCCCGGCGGGAAAGCCTCCGTAGGTGCAGACGGCAAAAAAATATGTGGCATCCGACGGCTTGAGCTTTTTTAAAAAATCCGCTACAACGAGCGGCAGACCCCAGATATAGACCGGGAATACTATCCCTATGCGCTCCGAACGGTTCTTGACCCCTTCCCTGAGAGCCCGGGCCAGGGGTATGATTTCCGTCTGGCCGAGCCCCGCCGCGATATCCCTCGCGACGACAAGCGAATTTCCGGTCCCCGAAAAGCAGTACAGAGTTGTTTCCATTTTTTTCTCCTGGCCTTACCGCGATTGCCGATACCACACAGGTAACGGGTGAATGTATCTCAAGTTTCCAGCAGGTCAACCCACTCATTGCAGGCGCAGGTCTCTGAAGCGCAAGGCAGCGAAGCCGTCAAAAGGCTGAAGTTGTCAGAGTATATGTTGCCCACCTGAAGATTTTCGTTATTTCTTCCGCCGCACCGCTTGACGGCACCATCGGGGTCGATGACGCCGTGCAGTCTCCCGGCGGCGCAGAGTTTACCTTTTGTCGGCAAGGGCTCGAGTTTGTACTTCCGGCCTCCGCGCATCCCCAAGCACTGAGATAATATTTCTTTTTCCGTTTCGGAATACCCGCCGGGATAGCTCACTCCTTCATAAATACCGTGAAAGGGCTGTGCCACGAGATCGATCCCGCCAGCGGCGAATTTTTCCTTATAGCCGCCCAGGCCTCCGATAAGCGGGGGCCACGCGAGATAAGTAACCGACTGCGTCAGGCCCTGCTCCTTTAACGCTTTAACCCGCCCGATGAACAGCCCCGGATCCGCGGAAAGGGAATGGAATGAGGGATTGACAACGACACTCTTCCCTTCAGCGGCTTTAATCAGGCCTTCGACGCCCCGCGATAGATTAGTGCTTATCTCGACATCGTGCAGCCGCGCTATCTCGCCTATAATCTCCTGGAATCCCGGGTAAATGAGCGGTTCTCCGCCGATGATGGACAGCTTGACCCTGCCGTAGCGGCGGTGAATACTGCTCCAGGCCTTGATGATGATTTCGGGAGAAAAATACGCGTTGCGCGCGCCGAGTTCTTCCCATTCACCGTGGAACCAGCAATAGGGGCAGTCGTAGTCGCACACCCAGTGTATGTTCCAGTCGAAAGAAATGGTTGTCATTCGGCGGTCCTGGTACTTTGTCCGATCGCAGCCCGCGCGGCAGGAGTTATCCTAAGCCGGTCGCCTCAATTACGCCAGGTATAATACAGGGTCGATAAAGTAAAATAAAAATAGACCGGGCGCGCCTCGAAAGCTTTCGCGGCGGATAATTCAAGCTTGACCGGGAAAAGCCGGAACAACACGATCTTGTAACCTATGCCCGTGCCCGCGCTGAACTTGGGATCGGAAGGCATCGTGAATATTTCTTTCGCGCCTATCTTAGCGCCCTCGGCAAAAATATTCCACGTGAACATCGAGACCGTTATGCGTTCGAAAAAATCTTCTTCCGTGACCTTGTTAAGCGGCACGTTGTATTTGACGGAGGCGTACAGCTTCGAATCGCCGGTAAATTCCTGGAAATTGTAGCCATGCAGTATCCTGTAGCCGCCAAGGAAATAAAATGAATTGAGCGGCCTGTTGGAGACCTCCACCGGGTAGCCGGACTGGAACTCGCACTCCACATAATCCGTGCCGAACGCCCTGTAAAACCTCCTGAAATTCAGTTCGAGCTGGGTGTAATTATAATTGCTGCCCAGGTTCTCGAAGGAATGCTGGAGCGCGATGGAAGCGCTGCCTCCGGTCGGAGTCGAAGTGGATTCCGTGATGGAATCGTTCCAGACCCCCACTTCGCCAAGGATATTTTTTCCCTGATCCAGCACGAAGTTAGAGGAGACCGCGTCGGTAAAAGTATTCTCGAACCTCAGGCTGGTCCTTAATTTAGTGTTCAGCGCTATCTTCCGCTGGACGTACGGCGTCACGGACTGGCTTCTCTGCAGGTACTGGGTGCCGGAATAGATCTGGTCGAAATTAACGGTGTCGGCGAAATTCATTCCTATATCGAGCGGCGAGATGTTATAGAGCAGGTCCAGGCTGTAGCCCATGAAGCTGTCCACGAAATCGTACCTGGTGTTGAAATCCAGCGTTGCCTTCCTGTATTCTTCCTTGAGGTTCAGGTCGAACGCGCCGCTCGGGAGGTAAATGCGCATCTTGGGTGAAACGTTTATTACCGTTTCCTGGACCTTCATTTCCGGGAGCCTTTCCCTGAATTGTTCCAGTTTTTCCTGCATAGTCAAGGCGCACGTGGAAGAGATGACCGAGGTCGAGCTGGAGGTATAGATGGCGGTTGAAGTGCAACTGGAAGCGACAATGGACGTATCAGCGTAGCTTACTCCGGCAGTGGGGACGAACCCTTGATCTGCCAGACGCGCGGTGGAGCTGGAGGTTAAAACCACTATCTTCGTGCTGCTGGAAATGACGATCGAGGTGGCCGAGAAGACCGCGGTGGAACTGGATGAGGAGACCCGCGAATAGGCACCGGCGTTTGCCGTGACAGCAAGAAGCTGTCCCTTGCCGAGCACGACGGCTGCGAAAAGCAAAACCGGGAAATCCAGGCGCCGGCCTGAAAAAAACGGTATCAATCGCATTTAGCGGTAATTCGTGAATTGAAGGGGGAGAGAAAAATTAAGGTTCCTCAAGTAAGCGATGGCGGTCTGCAGTTCGTCCTTCTTGGCCGATGAGACCCTTACCTTCTGCCCTTCTATCTGCGCCTGGACTTTAATGTTGGCGTCTTTGAGGAGCTTGACTATTTCCTTCGCCTTGTCCGAAGGGAGGCCGCTGACAAGGTTTACCACCTGTCTTATAGTGCCTTCAAAGGAATTTTCCGGGGGCTTTTCTTCGAGGGCTTTTAACGACACGCCTCTTTTTGCGAACCTGCCGTCTATGATGTCGCGCAGGGCCCGGAGCTTGAAATCATCGTCCGCGACAAGCGTGAGTTTCTTCTCGGTCTTATTGTAGTCTATGGAGGACTTGCTGCCCTTGAAATCGAACCGCTGCGCTAGTTCCTTCTGCGCCTGGTTGACGGCATTCTCGACTTCCATGAAATTCACTTCGGAAACGATATCAAAGGAAAATTTGTCTGCCATTGAAAACCTCCATAACATCAGAGTTAAGTTTTAAGCTTTAAGTTATAAGCCGACAACAAAGGCGAACGGCAATTTTTTGGGTGTTCCTTAAAACTTATAACTTAAAACTTATTTGCTACCAGATCTTGTTCTGGGCTATCGCGCGGACCATGTCTTTTTTTGTAATAACGCCAACGAGCTTGCCGTTCTCTACTACGGGGAAATAATGAACGCCTTTTTCCACTATCATCGTCGCCACTTCTTCTACCGGCGTATCGGGGGAGAGGACGGTCATGTTCGCTTCCATTATCCCGGAGACGGTGAGCGAGGCGATCCTTTTCATTTCATCTTCGAACTTCTTCTCGCCTATCGCGAAAACCCCGTTCAAGATATAAACGAGGGTCGGGAGGTGGACTTTTTTATCCTGGAGGATGAGCCCTTCTTCCAGTACCAGGCCTACGAGCTTTCCGTTGTCCAGGACCGGCGCTCCGCTTATGTCCTTCTCTATCAGCAGCGCGGCCAGCTCCCTGATATCCATGTCCGGCCTTACGGTCGTGACGTTGCTCGTCATTATTTCCCTGACATTCATTTTGCACTCCCGCGATCTTCGCTTGTTTCGAGATATGGGCCGTGTACCGGCCGGGGCGGCTCAATGAGCGCCGGGAATCCCGGGCTCGTTTGGGCAAGAAAAAACTTTTTACCCCCGGAAGGGGGGCCGCCCTTCTGGTTTTAAGTTCGCACCGTCCCGCTCAAACGCAACTGATTTGATGGACGACGCGTTAAAAACCAAAACCGGGGCCAACAAAATTGTCATAGTAAACTATTACAATATCATCGACCCCGGCCGGATAGTTATTTCTTTCCGGTGATCTTGAAAACTTTCGTGCCGCAAGCGCCGCACGTGCCGGAGATAGCCTTCATTCCGTTTTTCATTACGACTTCTTTCGGTTCCTTGACTTCCACCTGTTTCTTGCATTTCATGCATCTTGCATCTGCCATTGTAGATTCCTCCTGTGAAGTTAACAGACTGAAAAATGATTATACCATTTTTTTTGTAACTGTCAAATATTTCCCGCTTGGGTTCTTATGGCCTTTATCCTTTCGAGCACGGGAGGGTGCGAGTATTCCAGGAATACCTTGGCCGGGTGCGGCGTCAGGTTCGAGAGGTTGTCCACCGAGAGTTTCTTGAGGGCGTCGATCATCGCCAGGGGCTTCTTGAACGTCGAGACCGCGTACAGGTCGGCCTCGTATTCGTATTTCCTGGAGAGGGCGTTGGCGGCTATGGAAACGACGGTATTAACGGGCGAGTAGAGGAAGCCGAAGAAAATGATCCCGGAGTAGACCGATATGTGCTGCATCTTGAAGGCGTCGAAAAGCCCGGGGAGCTTGACAAAAAAAGAAAGGACGAAGAACATCACCCCCGTGTTCAGGAGCGAGATCAGTATGGACTTGAAGATGTGGCCCTTCTTATAATGGCCCATCTCGTGAGCGAGCACGCTGACCAGTTCGTCGACCGTGTGTTTTTCTATGAGCGTGTCGAAAAGGACTATCCTGCGGAATTTCCCGAAGCCCGTAAAAAAAGCGTTGGATTTCGTCGAACGCTTGGAACTGTCCATCTTGAAGAGCCCTTTCATCTTGAAAGACTGCGCCCTGGCGTAGTTCTCGAGAGCTTCCTTGAGTTCTCCCGCCTCAACGGGTATGAATTTGTTGAAAAGCGGCATTATGAGCACCGGTGCCGCGAAAGTGAAGAAGACATAGAAGGCGCTTACCGCGGCCCAGCACAGCGCCCAGGCCGAACCGCCGGCCCTCGCGAAGATACCGAGCACGCACGCGAATACGGCTCCGCCGATAAGGGCCGTCAGGAACCAGCCCTTCAGCAGATCGAGCACGAAGGTGCCGGGAGTGGTCTTGTTAAAGCCGTACCTGCTTTCTATGACAAAGGTCCGGTAGGCCGAGAAAGGCACTTCCAGCAGGCTCGCCCCGAAAAGTATGACGCCGGCGAAAACAAGCCCCGTGGGTATTTCCCCCAGGCTCAGGCCCCTGGCGAACCGGTCGACTATGTTGAAACCGCCCAGGACAATGAAGCAGATCTTCACCGCGGTCATAAAAGTTTCCGCGACTATGCCGAACCTCGTGTTCTCTCTGAGATAGTTCTGGGACGAGGCGTACCTGACGGCGTCATAGTAGCCCCGGAACTCCTCCGGAAGCTCCACGGTCACGTGGGAGGCGTTCAGGGACTCTACAACGACCGAAAGAGCCCAGTTGCCTATTATCAAGACGAGTATGACAACGAGATAAATGCTTATTTTAACCTCCCCGATAAAACAATCTGCAAATCTGAATCTCGAAATCCAAAAAAAATACAATGACCAATTCTTCAAAAACCGGGATCACTCAACTCCATTTGCATCATTATTTATTTTCCGGGAATTTTTCGGCGTATTTGTTTATCCACTCAAGGGCCGCCTGGGTGCCGGTGAGTTCTCTTCCTTCATTCTTGAGCACTTCTTCCTTGTACCGTTCTATCCTGCAGACTTGCTCCACCATCCTCGCCCTGAAAGCGTCGCCTTCGCCGTCAAATTCCACGCCCACGTCGAAGGAAGCGGCTTTTCTCGCGCACCACACCACCCTGCCCCGGGCCTCGAAGGGCGGGCGAACATAAGATATTTTAATGGCAATGACCGTCCCGTACTCGAAGGGGACTTCAGAACTGAAACACAGGCCGCCGAAGCTGATGTTGCTGAGGGCCCTTTCTTTGTCAGGAAGCGAAACGGGCGAACTTACGTAGATGGGGACGTCGGCCGGATGCCTTATGTACCTTCTTTTTTCGCTCCAGTTGCCGTCCATTTATTTCTTCCGTTCCGCCGCCGTTCCGGCAAATTTTTCTATGACGGCCTTGGCGAGCTCTACCGTGGCGTCGACGTCGAGGGTGCTGAAAACACCCGTCGGAGAATGGATGTAGCGCGTGGGTATGCTTAAGACCCCCGTCAATATCCCTTCCCTGTTCATATAGATCATCGCTCCGTCCGTCATACCGCCTTCAATGACATCCATCTGGTATTTTATTCCCCGCTCTCTGGCGCAGCCCAGCAGGAGTTCCTTGACCTTTTCGCTGACTATGACGCCCCGGCCAGAGGCCTCGATGATCGTCAGGGCGACTCCGTCCCCGAGCTTCAGGGAAGATTCATTCTCCGTAATGAGCGGCGTGTCGCCGGCGATAGTGGTGTCTATCACCAGGGCAAAATCCGGGTTTATCTTGAACGAAGAAGTTTTGGCGCCCTTGAGCCCCACCTCTTCCTGGACGGTCGCTACGGCGTAAACCTCGGCGTCCGCCTTCAGCTTTTCCATTATTTTTATCATCGCGTAACAGCCGACCCTGTTGTCCACCGCTTTGCCGTAGCAGAGGTTGCCGCTGAGCACCCCGGCGTTGGGCTCGAAGATCACGGGATCGCCTATCTCGACCCTGGCGAGCGTTTCCTCTTTGCTCGCGCTGCCTATGTCGATGAACATGTCGGAATGTTTTACCGCGGTTTTTTTCTCTTCTTCCTTCTGCAGGTGCGGCGGCTTGAGGCCGATCAAGCCGAAAACGTCCCCCTTCTTCGATTTGATAACGACCCTCTGGGCGACAAGCACCCGGTCGTCGATGCCGCCTATCTTTACGAAATAAATGAAACCGTCCTTGGAAACGTGCTTGACCATCAGCCCGATCTCGTCCATATGGGCGGCTATCATTATCTTTAGAGGGCCTTTCCCTTTTCTCGCGATGACGTTGCCGAAACCGTCTATCTGCACCTCGTCGCAGCTCTTTTCAAGCTCTTCTTTTATTATACCGGCCGCGGCCGTCTCGGACCCGGATATGCCGGATGCGCTGAGTATCTTCTTGAGCAGTTCGTCCATATAATTCTCCTTTGCGTCAAAAATCAAATATTAAATTTAATTTCCACTCCGCGAAACAGATTTTGTCGTTCAATTTTATTTTTGCAATTTGAAATGCCTTTATTTCACCCACGGTATCGGTTGGCCCATATCCTTTAATTTCGCTTCCAGCTCGAGGCACTCGACGTTCCTCTTGAAACCTTCGGCGGATTCGCTTATGAAGCCGGCGTCTTTTGCCGCTTTGAGAGCTTCCTTGAGATCACCCCTCACGATGGGTATAAGTATTTTCTGGTCTGTCTTCGAAAGAAAAGCGGTGTCGAGCCTGTAATCGTTGAAGGCCTCCCAGGCCACAGGGCACCAGCGGCTGACGATCTCTTTGTTTATCGTGTTGGCGTATGCGCGTATCTCGTACTGAGCTTTACGCTCCATTCTGAGTTCCAGGAAATGGAGCAGGTTGGAGAGGTCGATCTTCCAGTAGGCCTCCGTATAGGTCGACAGGGGCAGATCTTTTCTCGCCTGCTCCCTCGCGACCCCGAGCTCGATCCTTTTTTCGTAGGTCTTGCGGCAGAGCTCGTGGAGCTCGAGCTCGCCTTTTGTCAGCTCCTCGCCCCTGGCGTGGCCGAGCACTCCGTCGCTTCCCTGCCGGTTGACGAAGCCCTGGGTGCGCCACTCGTCCGGTTTTGTTTTGTAAGTGGAATCGATGGCAATGGAGTACCTGGTAGAATATTCGTTTACGTTCGCGGTCCTGTGGCGGATCCACTGCCTCCAGCAGTCCATCGGCACCCTTATGTGAAGTTTCAGCTCGCACATCTCGAACGGGCTCGTGTGGCGGTTGCGTATGAGATACCGTATCAGGCCCTTGTCGTCTCCGCGTGATTTCGTGCCCTTGCCGTAGGAAACTCTAGCGGCCTGGACGATAGATTCATCGGAACCCATATAGTCGACGACCCGGATAAAACCGTCGTCAAGGACCTTGAAAGGCTGCCCGAGCACCTTGTCGAGCTCCGGCACGCTTACCCGCGTCAGTATCTCAGTTTTGTTTTCCACTTCGTAGCTCCTTTCGCTTACTTTGCGATCATTTTATATTATTCATTCCGCCGCTTTCCGCCCCTCGCGGTATGTCCCGGACGGCCCGGGCCGTTAATTATATGCCCTTGAGCGCTTCCCTTGTTCCGGCGGCCAGCGCCTCGTCGGACTGTCCGCCCGTCCGGAGCGCGAAACTTCCGGCTACGGTCCCGCCATTTTTAACGACCCTTTCGCTCATCCTGGCGATGGCTCCCGCGCTGTTCTTGCCCCCGAGCGTCACGAAAACGAAGACCCTCTTCCCGGAAAAATCAGCTTTTTCCAGAAAAGCGTTCAGCGCCGGCGCCGGGCAGCCCGCCCAGACCGGTGAACCCACGTAAACCGTGTCGTAATCTTTAAGGCCGAACTCCACCGGCTTTATCTCCGAGGCCCTGCCTTTCTTCGCCTTGAAACAGCCTGAAATAAACCCGAAGATACCGGAGGGCCTCTTCAGGTCTTCCACCGCCCTGAGGTCCGCGCCGCGGTCAGCGGCAACGGCTTTCGCGACCACGGACGTTCTTCCGGTATACGAATAATAAACGACAAGAGACTTCATGATTACCTCCGCTCCAAAAGTATGTCCAGCCCGTCAAACCTGAATGAAACTGAAATACAGCGCCTCGAGTTCTCTGCGGTGTTCTGGCCTCAGGGCGTCTTTTATAAGAGGGAACAAAAGTTTATCTTCCTTGCCGGCGTGCGCCGCTATGACTTCTATGAGCCCGCAGGCCGCCTCCACCATCGGTTCCCGGGACGCCTTCGAGGAGAAGAGCACGTGGTTTTCGGCTAGGATGTTGAAAGCGTCTATCCTTTTGAGGATCGGATTGTGTTCCAGCTCGATCTCCCTGAGGGCCTCGAGCCCGTCGGCGTCAAGAGCTTTTTTCAACACGGGGAAGAGCACTTTTTCTTCCATCTCGATGTGCTCGCGTATTTCTTTTTTAAAGAAAAAAACGATCTTCGGGGCTTTGTCCCAGAAAAACGCGTCGCTGTCGAGAGCCGCTATGAGCTTCGAGAGAAGATCCTTTTTTTCAAAGATATGGCGGTGACCCGCTACGATCTTTTCTATGACGTCCATGGGTGCCTTATTTTTTCTGCTTTCTCTTTTTCAGTGTAAAGTCGTTCAAGGTGTATAAAATCTCGAGCATCGCCGCTACCGACCACGCCTGGGAGACCGTCCCCCCGGGCAGATAAGGCTCGCTGCCGCTGAAAAGCTCGCAGACGGTGTCCTTGTCTTTGATCATATACAAGAGCCTGCTGATTATTTCCCTGATAGCGGTAAGCTCGGTGTCCGTTTTTTTCCTCACTTTCAAGTCCGCGTAAACGTAGTGCGACAGGAGGTAGGGCCAGGCGGTGCCCTGGTGGTAGGCCTGATCCTTGATATCAATGCGGGCGAAGGTATCGTAGGTGCCGATGTATTTGGGGTCGTTGGGGGTCAGCGTTCGTATACCGTAGGGCGTGAGCAGCTCTTTTTCTATGGTGTCGAGTATGGCGATCTTCCTTTCCTGGGTGAGCAGGTCGTCGACCTCCGAGAGGGAAAGGAGAAATAACGCGTTGGGGCGCACCGCGCCCGAATGGCCGTCACCGTCGACCACATCGAAGGGGTAGGCCCTGCCGTACTCGAAGAAACGGTTGTTGATGGATTTCGCCACCTCTTTCTTGAGCGCGTCGTATTCGCCGGCGAGTTTCTTGTCGCCGGAAATGTAATTGAACTCGCTGCCGATGGAAAGAGCATTGTAAAAGAGCGCCTGTATCTCGACGGGCTTGCCGTTGCGGGGCGTGACGGGCCTCCCCCCGGGCGCGGCGTCCATCCAGGTCCACTGGGCGGGGACCGTTACGAGGTTATCCCTGTCGAGGTAGATGTCGCCCGCGGGCTTGGTGTAGCAGGCGATGATGTTGTTGACCACGAGAGTCATCTTTTTTATGAATGCGTCTCCCGCGGCGGCGCCGACCTGCAGCCGGTATTTATTTAGAGCTTCGATGAACCACAGGGAACCATCCGCGTTGTTGTAGTCGCGAGTCCCGGAGAAATAGATCCTGTTCGGCAGGAGCCCGTCGCGGTTCTGCTGGGAAGCGAAAAAACTGAAAACGCTCTTGGCATATTCGTACCTGCCGGTCAAAAGCAGCAGGCCGCCCATACTTATGAAAGCGTCCCTGCACCAGCTCTGGTCGAACCAAGGATACCCGGCGAGCAGCCTTACGTTGCCGTCCGGCAGGCGCACCACGAAGGAATCGGCGGCGACGATGAGTTTTTTGAAAATATCCTTGTTCTCTTCTATCTCCTTGCCGACGCGGTCGGAAAAATCGTTATAGAGGACCTCCACCATGAACTCCTGGATAAACCTGAAAAGCTGAAGGTTGGTATTGGCCTTGGTTTCGGGGTCCTTGCTGATGCTGGCGAACTTATTAAGCTCCCTCAAGTATCCCCACGCCTCTGGAATGTAATCCTTGGTTAGCCCTGCGCGGTTGAGGATGTCGTAGGTCTTGTTGAAAAAATCGCCGCGCTCGCTGTGGTAGAGCAGGGCAGATTTGCCCCTCTCTCCGGTGAACTTGATGTAGTGTCCCGCCACGAGGAGCACGTGGAGCCCGGGAGCGTTTATGTTCCAGAGCGGGGTCTTGCCGCCGTCGCACATCAGCGCGAAATTCTCCAGAAGGTTCAATTTTTCCGTCATGATGTTGCTGATCGCTTTCATAATTTCTCCTCTTGAAACTTCCGGAACGCATTTTCCTTCTAAAACGCTTCTATATCAGGGTCAGGCTGCTTTTTTTGATCAACAGAGCGGGGTTGTACGACATCTTGGCTTTTCTCAGGCCCGCGATTCCGAGGTCTTCTTCACGGTTCACGTAGACGACGTCTTCCGGCAGGTTGCGGGCGAAGAGCCTGTTTATCTGCTGGTAAACTCCTTTATACTCCGTGAGCCCGTTCTCGTGGTGCACCACGGCGGTGGGGCGCGCGCCTTCGATGTAGGAAAAATCCCTCACGATGCTCGCTACGGTGGACGCCACGATCCTGCCTCCCGCGTAAAGCAACCCCCCGCAGAGGTCGAGAGAATCAAAATTGTCGATGAGGCGGCAGGCCATGCAGTAGGCCCCCGTTCCCAGCATTCCGATCCTGGCCTCGTGAATGTCCCAGGCTTCTATGAACGCCCTGCAGGCGCCAATATTTTTCGAGCTCAGCGGCTCATAATTCCAGGTGTCATTTTTTTCGAATTGCCTAACCAGGTTCCTCTTGGAGGCGTAATCCCTGCCTTCGAGCTTGGCGAGATCGGACCTCAAATAAACATAGTCGTAAGAATCCCTGTCGTCGGTTATGTTGAATTTGCCCTGGGAAAGCCTTTTTACGTAAACTTCCGGTATGCCGGAAAATTCCAGGCTGTGCGCGTGCTTTTTGCAGTAAGCCGACAGGTTTCCTGCGAGTTCCAGGAACCTCTCGCCCCATAGGCCCGGATCCATCGCCTCTAATTGAAGCGGGGCGAGGACCGTCATCCTGCCCTCCCGCAGATAATAGACCAGGAGAAAACCGCTCTGCCTCGAAACCCTGTAATTGAAATAATCCCGCCAGCCGAAAAGAGTGTTGAAAACACTGTCGGCTGAAGCGGGCGGGCTGAATCTGTAAGAGTGCAGGAAGGCGTCTCTGACGCTTAGATCCAACGGCAAGTAATCGGGGAATTCCTTTATGTTATTCATCGCCGAGCCTGGTGCGGGATATACGTATTTTTCCGGAGCCTTTACTATCATTTGAGTTCCCAACCGTATGCCGCCGCCGCTGCGGGAAAAACCCGCCGGCATCGCGGTCTGTGAACCATTATTATACAAAATGGGCAGGGGTTAAACAAGATTACCGGGCCGCCATACAGGCCGTCGCAGGCGCAGGGGCTGAGAAAGGAAGGGATTGATCGGATAAAAGGGGCCGGCAAGCCTATACGGCGCGGCTGAAGGGAGACCGGAACGGGATCACTTGCCGGTACATTTCCTGATGCCGGCTTCGCATTGTTTCGCGCACGTGATATCTAGGGACTTCGCTTTCTTGTAATTGGCGACCGCCTTATCTTTATCGCCCTTGGCGCACTGGGCCTCGGCGAGCTGTAAATAAGCCGCGGAGTATTTTGGGTTGAGCTCAATGGCCTTTTCAAAATCCGCCACCGCGTCGTGGAAATGCTCTTTTTTAATAAGCACCAAGCCCCGGTTATAATACGCCGACGCGAACTTGGAGCCCAGTTCGACCGCTTTATTGAGGTCATCGAACGCCTTTTCGATCTCGTCTTGCTTGAAATAAGCCGTTCCCCTGCCTATGAAGCTCAGGGCGTTGTGGGGCTCCGCTTCAATGGCGCCCGAAAAATTAGCTATGGCGCCTTCGAGGTTGCCTTTTTTCAGGTCGATGTTCGCCCTGTTGGAATATTCTATGGCTCCCAGTTTCGGCGCGGGTTCGGGTCTCTTTAGCGGAACAGGCGAGGATTTAGGCTCATTAACCGGTTTCGGCGCGGGCTTTGGTTCCGCCTTGAAGGCCGGGCGCGGTTCTATCCTGACCGGTTCGGGTTCGTGCCTTGTTACCGGAGCAAGCGGTGTCCCGGGCTCTATAACCGGTTTCGGCGCGGGCTTTGGCTCCGCCTTGAAGGCCGGGCGCGGTTCAACCCTTACAGGCTCCGGTTCGTGTTTTTGAGGCTCGACCACGGGTTTTATTTCTTCCGGAGCCGGAACTTTTTCCGCCGCCGGGCCTCCGGCCGTGACTTCCGGGGAGACGCCCGCGGCCTGCTTGTCCTCTCCCTTGCCGAAAAATCTCTTGAAAGTTTCTTTGACCGGGTTCGCGCGTTCCGAAAGTTCGACGGGCCGCGGCACTTCTGGGGCTCCCGGCTCCTGCGGCGGCTCCCGCTTTACGGACGCGGGTTTAGGCGCGATAAGGCTCGGGTCGATAGACGACGCCTTAAGAAAATCCTCCTGGGCTTTTTTGTCCTGTTCCAGGCGGGCGTAAATTTTTGCTCGCTCGAAGTACGCTCTGGCGTTCATCGGCTCGAGTTCGACGGCTTTTGTCAGCTCTTTTGCGGCCGCCGAATATTTTTCATCGAAAGAGTAAGCCTGCGCCCTGAGGGTATAGATTGCGGCCGTTTTCGGAGAAAGCTTTTCAGCGGCGGCTAGGTCTTTGAGGGCGTCGGCGGCTTTATTTTTTTTGACGTAGCTTTCCGCCCGGCTCAGGTACCAGCGGTGGTCCTTGGGAGCGAGCTCAATGGCTTTGGTAAAAAAAGCCGCGGCGTCTTCGAACGCCCCGGCGCGGGCGAGCGCCTCGGCGTGGCCCGAGACCACGGCCAGGTCTTTGCCCCCGTATTCCACGGCTTTAGCGAAATTCACGGCCGCCGCGCCGTGGTCCCCGTCCCTGACGCTCATCAGGCCCAGGTCCCTGTATAGTTCATAGCCCTTAAAACCGAGCTCCGCGGCTTTTTTCAAATGGCTGGAAGCCTCATCGAAAGCGCCTTTCTTCAGGTAAGCGGAAGCCAGCTTTGAATACGGCTCCCCGTTGTCGGGAGACAGCTCCACAGCTTTCGAGTATTCGGCGATAGCGGCGTCGATCTCGCCCTTTTTAAGAGAAAAATCACCCAGGGTCAATTGGCCGAGATAATAGTGAGGGTCGATCTTCAGGGCCTCCTCCACGTCCCGGCGGAATTTCTCGGTCTCGCCCTTATGCAGGTATATCTGCGCCCTCAGGTTGAATAATTCGACGGTCTTCATCCTGAGGTCTATGGCTTTGTTGCAGTCCCTCAGGGCGAGCTCGTACCTGCCCTGCGAGTAAAATATTTTCGCCCGCCTGAGATAATTATCTTTTTTTCTCGGGCTGAATTTTATCGCCGATTCGAAGTCCCTGAAAGCGAGTTCCGTTTTTCCCTGCCGCTCGAAGAGGTCTCCCCGGCGGGCATAGAGCGTGCCGTCTCTCGGGTTCAGTTTTATCGCCGCGGTGTAATCCTCTATGAGCGTGCCTATATTTTCGGGTTTTATTTCAACCTCCGCGGGGCTGGCTGCGGCCGGGGCTTGTTCCGGCTCCTCCGGGGGTTCCGCTTCCTGCGCGGCCTGTTCCGCCGGTATAACCGGGAGACCGGTTTCCGCCGCTGGAGCGTGCGTTTCTATTTCAGCTGGCTGGGTGACAACGGCCTCTCTCTCGGCGGGGGGCTCTTCCGGGGCGGGCGCGCTGGCTGGCTCCTCTGGGAGGATCTCAGCCGGCCTTATTTCGGGCAGGTTTTCTTCTTCCCGGGCCGGGCTTGTTTCAGCCTGGGGTGCGGCCTCCGGCGCGGCAGTTATTGTTCCTTCAGCGGCCACGGTTAGGTCTTCTTTCACCGGTTCGGCCGGTTTTTCTTCGATCTGAGCCTCGGGCGCGTGCGATATATCCGGCTCCGGAAGTTCAGGCTCCCGGACTGCCGGAAGGAACTCTTTTTCCGGTTCCGCGGCCGGTTTTTCCAACAAAATACCTTTCAACCACGACGGTGTTGTGAGATGTACTGCCTCTTCCCGCCAGGCGACCGGCACGGCGCTTTGAGGCGACGGGGGATCCGCGGGAGTTTGCCTGACGCCGTGTTCTCTGGGGCGGGAAAGATCTTCGTGCGCGGTGTCGTCAAAATATATTTTTGCCCTCGCGATATCGCTCCTGGCCCCGGTAAACGCCGCTCCGCCGCCGAGCTCGATGGCTTTGTCGTAATCCTTGACGGCGTTCAAGTTCTTGCCTTTATTCCTCCAGGCGATGCCGCGGAAATAGTAGACCTCGGCGCTCTGGGAATTAAGCTCGAGCGCCTTCGAAAAATCGGCGATGGCGCTGTCGCTGTCGCCGTTCTCGAGATGGGCCAGGCCCCTCTTGACGAAAACGTCCGAGCCGGCGGTTCCCGAGGATATGGCGGCGGAGAAATCTTTTATGGCCCTGGCTGATTCGCCCTTTTTCATCAGGCAGGCGGCGCGCGCGAGGTTCGCCTCGTAATTGTCTGGGGAGAGGTCTATCGCCTCGCCGTAGTCTTTTATGGCGTTATCGAGGTTCTCCTTGCGCTCCCAGACTTTGGCGCGCAGGAAATACGCGTCGTCGAGCGCCGGGTCCAGCTCGATGGCTTTTGACAGGTCGCTTATCGCGCCGTCGATGTCGCCCTTTTGCAGGAGGATGGAACCGCGGTTCCGGAACGGCGCCGGTTCGTTCCTGTCAAGTTCGATGGCTTTGTTCAAGTCTCCGAGCGCCTTATCGTACTCGCCTCTCGCCAGCAAAAGAGCTCCCCTCTCGTTGAAAAGCGCGGCGTCGGAAAAACCCAGTTCGGCGGCCTTGTTAAAATCATTCAGGGCCTTACCTTTGTCTTTAAGCCTCGCTTCCGATAGCCCCCGTGAAAAGAAGGCGGGAGCGTTTCTGGGATTGAGCTCGAGCGCGCTCGAGAGGTCCGATACCGCGCTCACCCATTCGCGTTTTTTTACGTAGCACATCCCCCTTCCTATATAAGCCTCAACGTTATCCGGGGCGCTCTTGAGCGCTTCCGAGTAATCGTTTATGGAAAGGTCAATCCTGCCTTTTTCATAATATATTTTTGCCCTGAGGCACCGCGCCTCCACGTTGCCCGTCTCCAGGTCTATCACCCTCGAGAAGTCTTTCAGCGCCGCTTCATTGTCGAGCCTGGAAACCAGGAGCAGACCCCTGCCGTAATATGCCTCGACGCAGCCGGGCTTGAGGGCTATGGCCCGGGAATAGTCCGCGGCGGCATTCTCGGTTTCTCCCTTTTCAGCGTAAATGAAGGCTCTCAGGAGGAATGGGAAATAAGACCTGGGAGCCAGGTCCGAAGCGTGCCTTAGGTCTTCTATGGCGTGGCCCAGGTCGCTTTTTTCCAGGTAGTAGTTGGCCCTCGCGATGTAAGCGAGCGCGAACCGGGGATTAAGCTCCAGCGCTCTGTTGTATTTTTTCAGGGCCTTGTCGTAATAGCCTTCGTAGCGGTAGAAATTCCCGAGGTTGTACTGGGCGAAATAATCTTCCGGGGAAAGCTCTATGGCCTTGTCGAAATTTTCCGCGGCTATTTCGTCTTCCAGGTTCTTCCGGTGGGCGATACCCTTGTTGTTATAGGCGAACGAATCTTCCGGGTTAAGCTCCAGCCCCTTTTCAAAATCCCTTATCGCGAGGCTGTTGTCGTTGTTGTTGCGGTAGGCGATACCGCGGTTGTTATATGAATAATCGTCGTTGGGGTTGAGCTCTATGGCCCTGGTAAAATCGGATATGGCCGCGTCGTTATTGCCCAGCATCCTGTTGAGGACTCCGCGGTTGTAGAAAGCGGCCGAATATTTCGGGTTAAGTTTTAAAGCCTTGTTGTAGTTAAGCAGGGCTTTCTCGTAATCGTGGATCTTGCGGTAGGCGTTGCCGAGCTCGTTGTAGGCGGTGGAATTGCGGGGGCTGAGCTCGATGGCTTTCGTGAAATCTTTGATGGCGAGGTCGTACTCGTATTTCTGCACGTAGACGCCGCCGCGCCCTATGTAGGCGAAAACAAAACTGTCATCTAGCTCGAGCGCTTTGGTGAAATCCTCTATGGCGCAGTCGAGGTCTTCTCTTTTCTGCTGGCTCAAGCCCCGGTTGTAATAGGCGGAAACGTCTTCCGGATTGAGTTTTATGGCCTTGTCATAGTCCTTGATAGTCCTGTCGTACTCGTGTTTTTTTTGGGGGCTCAGGGCTTTCTTGTACGGGATGGTGCCGTCTTCGGGGTTGAGCTCAATGAATTCTATGTGTTTTTCCAGCGCTGACTGCAGGTATTTTTTAAAATCTAGGGGCATCTAAAATCTCCCGTTACGTCCATCTTCAAGGCTGCTACCGCCTGGGCCGTTGCTAGTAAAACCGGCCGGACGCTTCGCGCCCGCAAACGTTAATGATGACATATTGTTGTGATAAATTTATGAAATCTGACAAAAAGATTTAAAAACTCTGCCAGGCGCTGTTTTTCGCTGACGGGAAAACTATCTTTTCTTCGCGCCCTGGACCTTGGCCCAGGCGTCTTTGAGCGTGACGGTCCGGTTGAAAACAAGTTTTCCTCCGGTCGAGTCCCCATCGACGCAAAAATAGCCGTGGCGCAGGAACTGGAAACGGCTGCCCGGCCCGGCGTCTTTAAGGCCCGGCTCGAGCTTGCAGTAGCGCAGGATCTCTAGAGAGCTCGGGTTGATATTGTCCGTAAAATCCTTTCCCTCGGGCGCTTCGTCGGGGTTTTCGGTCTTGAAAAGCCTGTCGTAGACCCGGACTTCGGCGTCTATGGCGTGAGCGGCCGAGACCCAGTGAAGCGTGCTTTTTACCTTCCGGTTGTCCGGCGTCCCGCCCCCGCGCGACAACGGATCGTACGTGCAGTGAAGCTCGGTGACGGCGCCCGCGGCGTCCTTCACGGCCCTGACCGCTGTAACGTAGTAAGCGTGCTTGAGCCTTACCTCGGTTCCGGGCGAGAGCCTGAAATAGCCCTTGGGCGGTATCTCGCGGAAATCATCCTGTTCTATGTAGAGTATTTTAGAGAACGGCATTTTCCTTGTCCCGGCGGACGGGTCCTCGGGGTTATTCTCCGCGTCGAACTCCTCGGTTTTGCCTTCCGGGTAATTGTCTATGACGACCTTGAGGGGGCGGAGCACGGCCATCGCCCGGGCGGCGCTCTTGTTGAGGTCTTCCCTTATGAAGTATTCCAGCAGGTCTATCCCGATGGTGCTGTTGGTCTTGTCGACGCCGATCCGCTCGCAGAAATTCCTTATCGCGCCGGGCGTGTAACCGAGGCGGCGCAGGCCCGAAAGAGTGGGCATCCTCGGGTCATCCCAGCCGCTCACCCGGCTCTCCCTGACGAGCTGCAGCAGCTTGCGCTTGCTCATCACGGTATAAGTGAGGTTCATCCTGGCGAACTCTATCTGCCTGGGATGGGCCCCGATGCTGATATTATCGAGCACCCAGTCGTAAAGCGGCCGGTGGTCCTCGAATTCGAGCGTGCAGATAGAATGCGTTATATTCTCAATGGCGTCCGAGATCGGGTGGGCGTAATCGTACATCGGGTAGATGCACCACTTGTCCCCCGTCCTGTGGTGCGAGGCTTTTTTTATGCGGTAAAGCGCGGGGTCGCGCAGGTTGATGTTGGGGTTGGCCATATCGATCTTCGCCCTGAGCACCCGGGCCCCTTCCGGGAACTCGCCGTTCTTCATCCGCTCGAACAGGTCAAGGCTTTCCTTGGCGTTGCGTTCCCGGTACGGGCTGTTCTTCCCGGGTTCCGTCGGCGTGCCCCGGTACTGCCTTATCTCGTCGGGGCTGAGGTCGCAGACGTAGGCTTTGCCCTTATTGATAAGCTCCAGCGCGAAGGCATAGCACCGGTCGTAATAATCCGAGGCATAGTAGAGGTGTTTCCCCCAGTCAAAACCGAGCCACTTGACGTCTTCCTCGATGGAGTCGATGTATTCGACTTCTTCTTTGGCGGGATTCGTGTCGTCGAAGCGCAGGTGGCAGTCGCCGTTGTAATCTTTCGCGATGCCGAAATTCAGGCAGATGGATTTGGCGTGCCCAATGTGAAGGTAGCCGTTAGGTTCCGGCGGGAACCGGGTCTCGACGCGGCCGCCGTTCTTGTCCGCCGCGATGTCGGCATCGATAAAATTGCGTATGAAATCTTTTTTGCGCTCTTCAGGCTTGCTCACGTCCATACGTCGGCTCCGTTAGTCTGTGATAATGCTGAGTACCTGTATATTTCCTTGCGCCGGCCCTGTATTTACATCCCGCGGGTCATTTCTTTCCCTTCTGCTCGTATTGCAGGGTCCTGGTGGTCATATCCGTTACCTGCACGGGCCCGAAATACTGGATAGGGCCCGGAAAAACGTAGCTCTCGGTCAGCGCCCATTTTTCCCTGTTCTTCGCGAAAGCCTTGAACGGGGCGCCGTCCAGCTCTACGAGGGCTTTCTGTATGACCGGTTTTTCCTTGCCCTTCCTTCTTTCGATGTTCATCATCATCGTCAGCGGCATCCCGCCGCACTCCCACAGCTTCGAATTCCTCACGAGCTTCCTCACCGAAGAAAGGTAGCCGGAGAAGCCGTTGAGCGCCAGGACGGCCGCGTTGTAGCCGAGCGCGTAGGTGTAGTTGGCGTCGAAATTGGACGGCGCGCCGCACCTTCCCTCATAACCGAAGAAATGGGTTATGGCCGCGAATTTCCCTTCATATTTTCCCACCTTCTTCATCTCTACCAACTGGGCTTTCACCATTTCTATCAAAAGTTTTTCGGTCTCTATCTGCGAGACCTGGACGTTGCCGTGAGGGTCGCGGTCGAGCATAAGCTGGTTGGCGATATCGACCGGCAGCGACCTCATGAGCTTTTCCAGGTGGCGCGGGAACTTAGTAAAAAGATAATTCTTCTGTTCCTCGATGTTGAGGAGAGCCTTGATCTGTTCTTCGTTTTCCGCCAGCACGTCGTTGAGCGCGGCTATCAGTTCCTTGACCTCGGGTATGAATTCGATGAGCCCCTCGGGTATGAGGGCCACGCCGAAGTTCTTGCCGTCCTGGGCTCTCCTGGCGACCGTCTGGGCTATGCCGTCGACTACCTGGTGCAGGGTCATTTTCTTCGAGTGCACTTCCTCGCCAATGACTATGACGTTCGCCTGCGTCTTGAAACCGACCTCGAGGGTGATGTGAGACGCGCTCCTGCCCATCAGGCGTATGAAGTGCCAGTATTTCCTCGCGGAATTGACGTCGCGGCAGACATTGCCCACGAGTTCGGAATATATCTTCGTAGCCGTGTCGAACCCGAAAGAGGTTTCCACGTGGCCGTTCTTAAGGTCGCCGTCTATCGTTTTCGGGACTCCGAGCACGCTGATGTTCGTGCCTTCCTTTTTGAAGAATTCCGCCAGGAGAGCGGCGTTGGTGTTGGAATCGTCGCCTCCGACCACTACCAGGGCGTCTATCTTGCCCGAGATGATATTTTCTTTTGTGAGCTCGAACTGCTCGGGCGTCTCTATTTTTGTGCGCCCGCTCTGTATCATATCGAAACCGCCGGTGTTCCTGTATTCGTCCATAAGCGGCGCCGTTATCTCCTTCCACTTGTTATCCAGTATTCCGGAGGGCCCGCCCAGAAATCCGATGAGCTTGTTGTTGGGGTTCGCTTTTTTGAGCCCGTCGAACAGGCCGGCTAAGACGTTATGGCCGCCGGGCGCCTGACCGCCGGAAAGGACGACCCCGACCCTGACGGTCTTGTTCGCGGCGGCCGTGTTCCTGCCCTTGGCAAAATGCACGACCGGCATTCCGTAGGTGTTAGGAAAAAGTTCCTTGACCTTCGCCTGCCCGGATACGCTTTGGGTCGCTTCGCCGAGCTTCGGGCTCACCGAGCCGGCTCCCCCAGCGAGTACGGCCGGCAGTACCGGTTTGAACTTTGACCTGGCGATTTGCAGTTCAGACTTCTGTGCTTGTTTTGACATTTATGATCCTCCTGGATTTAACAAGATCAAATACAAACCTCAAAAATTAAACTTTTCTTAAAGAAAATTTAATACAGCCGCCGGAGAGGCGGCCGGGCCTTAACGAGGAAGCGCCGCTCCCTGTATGCTGTTGCGGGAAGCGGCCGGCACATTCATTTTCATCTTTAATTGTTGATCTTAATTGATATTATACATAATTACGGTAAAATATTAAATAGCGTGACGCCCGCCGGGAGCGAAACCGCGCGGATGGAGCCGTCCATAAAAAAGCAAAACCGCGGCTTCACTAAAAGCCCCGGTTTTGCGCATCGGCGTCCCGATATATCACTGTTCTTCGGAACGCTTTCCTCAATATATTCCTTCAACGCGATGGCCGTTCCTCAACTATAATATCTCAATTCCTGAGCGGGGATGCAATCGTTTTGTTCCACAAAAAGCTGACATTTTTCTATGCGGGCGGGAGTTACCAGATGAACTTGAGGGGATCGATGTTCACACCGTTTTTCTGGATGGTAAAATGCAGGTGCGGCCCCGTGACCCGGCCGGTAGCTCCGCTTTTGGCTATAAGCTGGTGGGCCTTGACGTGCTGGCCCACGTGAACGAAGAACTTCGAAAGGTGCCCGTAATGGGTGATGTAGCCGTCCTGGTGGTCTATGAAGACCGCGGTGCCGTAATGGCCCACGTCGTTGCTGGCCACGATCACCACCCCGTCGGCCGCCGCGCCGACCCAGGTGCCCTCCTTTACCGCGATGTCGATCCCACCATGCATACTGCGGGTGCCCGTCACCGGGTGCCACCGCATCCCGAAGGGGCTCGAGAGCCTGCCGCCGAGAGGCGAAACGAACAGGGCGCGGAGCTCGTACTTCCCGCGCATCTTGTCGTTCATCAGGGCCATATCGGGCCGCCGGTCCGGGACGAATATCATATCGCCCTTTATGAGGTCTCGTTCCCCGGGGTTGAACTTTAAAAGCACGGCGGAAGTAGTCTTGTAGCGGGCGGCTATTTTTTCCCAGGTGTCATCCGGCTGGACAACGTGCAGGGTTCCGGCGCGCGAGGGTATGATTATTTTCTGCTTATAATTGACCTCGTAAGTCTCGAACTGGGGGTTGCAGCCGATTATGGAGTGCACGGAGTAATGCCTGCGGGTGGCGAGCTTCCAGAGGTTCTCCTTCATCTTTACCGTATATATGTAAAAACCGACGTTCGAGGTACTGGATTGTAAAAAAGCGAGCCTCGTTGGAAGGTCGCTCATTAAAGTTTCGGGGGTATAGTTCACGCTGACAGCGGGCTTGGGCACGGGTTGACGGGTGAGTATCAGTGAGGGGAGCGCGTAATAAGCCGCTATCAGCGCCGGGATCACGAAATAATAACCCTTCAGCCGGAATCGTGGCCGCGTAGCGCCTTCAGGGCCCCTGCCGGAACCGGCCTGCCCCTCTGGAGGTGTCTTCGCCATTCTTGTTACCACTTTTCCCAGTGTATTTTTTCTTTCTTGAATTTGTCTTTGGGCTTGTCTTCACCGGTAGGGTGGCCCACGGGTATGACGTTTAGCGGTATGATGTCTTTGGGTATGCCCAGCACCTTCCTCACGTGATCCACCCTGACCTGGTCGGGGTAAGCGGCTGTCCACACGCCGCCGAGGTCCAGCGCTTCGATGGCAAGCAGTATGTTCTCGCTCGCTAGGGATGCGTCTATGACGGCGAAATCGGCGCTCTTTTCGAACGCGCTCTTCGGTTCAGCGCAGACAATGATGGCCGCGCCGGCCTTAATGAGCATTTTCGCGTACGGCAGCCCCGAGGCGAGTTCGTCAAGTTTTTTCCGCTCCGTAACTACCACGAACGACCACGGCTGCATGTTCACCGCCGTAGGCGCGGCCATGCCGGCCTTCAGTATCTTATCGAGGTTCTCCCTCGAGACCGGCTCCCCGGTAAAATTCCTGACGCTCTTCCTTGAATAGATAACGTCAAAAGTATCTTTCACTTTCGTTCCCTCCTTTGCGGCGGCGCTTGCCACTGCCTGGGAAGCGAGCGCCAGCATAACGGCGAACAATAAGGTCTTTTTCATTTTTCCACCTCATATATTTTTCGGATTTGTCTTTTCGAATTTTGCTTAACAGGCTCCCTGGCGTTCGCACTCGAAACTCTGGCCGCTGAATTGCGCCATCAGGGGCTGCAGTATATTATAGTAATTTCTGACCTTTGCTACAATCTGGTTGCCGGACATTTTCGGCGCCGGCTCTGTCCTGATTACCCTGCCGAAGACTTTATTCCTTTCGAGGAGCTTCTTCAGCTCTAATTTCGCGTTGCCCGGGCCGAAGATGTAGATCACCTTGGAATTGCGCAGAAATGATATCACCCTGTCGTAATAAGCTTCCCGGCGGGCCGCGAGGCTTCTCTGGCGTATGTCGTACGCCGCGATCGCGGTAAATTCAGCATACTTGAAATCCTAGTATCCTGACGTTGTCCGGGCCGCTGCCGCGCGCCCCGTCGCCCAGAGAGAAGTGGGGAACCTGCCCTAATATCTCCCTTGCTTCTTCAACGGTGGATACGTTCACGACCAGGTATCCCGCCAGTTTGTTTTCGGGCCGCCCACGTCCGGGGATACCGGATTTTTTTATCTTTTTCCCCGCGGCTCCATAAATAACCCCCGATTCGTAAACGCCCATCTTTTTTAGTTCTTCCATCCACGACTGCCAGCGCAAATTGTATTGTCCGGAACTGCTCCGGCGTGGCATTTCGCCTTTAAAACAAACCATATACTTCATAAGCCCCTTCTATGTCGCGGGCCGGGATTCCGGCCCTTACCCTCGCCTTCGCTCGGGCGAGGACGGCTGGAGCGTGTTCAAGAATTTATTGGAGTTGGGAAGCTCGGGGTCTTCAGGCGGCTTTGATGCCGAACTTCTTTTCCAGGTAGGGAAGGTCGTTGAGGACATAGGTCATAACGTAGCCGCGCCAAACCTCGAAAGGCGTGAACCAGTTCCAGCCGGCGGGTTTGCGGACCGTCTTTTCAAAATCGTAGGGCAGCCGCTGTTTCAGCCGGAAACCGGCGACACGGCGAAGTTCTCGCATTTTTCTTCTCTATTTACTTATATTCCCCCGTGCCGTATCATCAGGCGCCGGGAACGGTTTTGAGCCTGCCGGCCAGCTCGAAGGTCTTTGAAAGCAGTATTTCCAAACGCTCGGCAATTTCACGGTTCTTCGGTGTCCCGTCCGCTTCAAAAGCCTCGGCGGCGTTAGCGACAAGGACTTGCGGCTGCGACAGAACGAGGACGTTCAGGGTGGTCAGTATCTGCCTGAGCTGGTTCTGGCCCCTCACCGTGCCGAAAGGCCCGGTGGAGGCACCGAAGACCGCCGCTGTTTTTCCCGCGAACGGGTTAGGTTTTATCCTTGATACCCAGTCCAGCGCGTTCTTGAGCACGCCCGAGACCGAATAGTTATACTCCGGGGAAGCTATGAGCAGTATATCGCACTCCTTCACCATTGCGGAGAGCGCTTTTACCGGCTCGGGCAGCCCGACAACTTCCACGTCGAAATTATAGGACGGCAGGTTCAGTTCCCTGAGATCGGCGGTGACCACTTTTACGCCGGCCCCTTCCGCAAAATATTTAGCGATATTCAACAATTTAAGGTTATAGGAGCCCATTCTTAGGCTCCCGCAGACCGCCAGCCCCTTGAGTCCATTCACGATGCCTCCGATAGGGATATTCTTCTTCTGCGACGGTTGATATATAAGTGGTCGTTAAACCAGGCGGCCCAGGAAGAGGTAATAAAGAAGCTTCACGTATTCACTGTAAGTGACGTCAATGCCTTCTTCCGTTCTCCACCAGCTGGCCTGCGCCGGGTATGTCGTAAGTTTTATACCCGAGCCCCTGTAAACTCTTTTGAAGGTGTAATGAGCCCGCCTGGTGTGGTACGGCTCGCTCACCACTATTAGTGACCTGATATTGTTTTTTTCGCAGAGCTTTTTTGACAATAAGGCGTCGCCGTGAGTGCTCCTGGGGTTGACCACGAGGAGGATCTTTTCGCGCGGCACGCCGAGCGCCAGGGCCTCCTTTTTTGCTTCTACGGCCCAGTGGCGGCCCTTATCGTCGAGCTGGCCGGTAAACAGGAACAGGCCGGCGTTCGCTATTTATTTTTTTTAGTTTTAATGAAGGTGCCTTCGTTATATTCGCGGAATGCTTTATCCACTTCTATTTCCGTGTTCATCACTATCGGCCCGCCCCAGGCTATCGGCTCCCTGATGGGCATTCCCGATATCAGCAGGAAACGAACTCCTTTTTTCCCGGCCGATATCCTGACAGGGCCGCCGTCGCCGTAAAGGACCGCGCTCTCGGCTTTAACGGCCTCTCCACCATCGTCGAAAACGCCTTCGCCGTCGACGACATAAGCGAAGACTTTGCTGCCGATCTTGAACCGGTGCTCGAACTCCGAGCCCGCCGTGAGCCGCACGTCTAGATACTGGGGTTCCACCACTATATCCCTTACCGGGCCCTTTGTTTTTTCATAAACACCCGCTATGACCCTTAGCTCTCCGCCGTCCTCGAGGGCTACCACGGGCACTTCCTGCCTTGTTACGCCGCGGTAACGCGGCGGCATCATTTTATATCTCGCGGGCAGGTTCACCCATAGCTGGAAGCCCCACAACAATCCGCTCTCCGGCTCGGGCATCTCGGAGTGCACTATACCGCTCCCAGCCGTCATCCACTGCAGTTCGCCCGGGGAGATAATACCGCCGTTGCCCATACTGTCCTCGTGCCTGATACTGCCGTGAAGCAGATAGGTCACGGTCTCGATGCCGCGATGGGGATGCCAGGGGAAACCAGCGCGGTAATCATCGGGGTTATCGGAATGGAAATCATCCAGCAGGAGAAAGGGGTCGAAGAGCGGGACTTCATAATACCCCAGGGCGCGCTTGAGGCGCACACCCGCGCCTTCCAGCGTAAGTTTTCCTTTGAATATCTGGGATATCCTGCGATCGTTGCCCATAATGCCTCCGGAAACACCGGCTGTTAGCCCTTGAGATCTATTGATCGCACAAAAGCGTGGGCCGCGTGCTTTTCCGGCAACGGACCTGTCGAAAACCGGCAAGCTGACGCTGACCGGCCGCCGTCTATAGGAATGGCTTTGAGTTCTTGTCGAACTGTTCGGAGCAGGTCTATTAAATGACAGAGGAGTTGAAATCGTGAGCGCGGCCCTGATGAAAAGCGGGCGCCGCGGCGGGTACGGTCTGGACGGTGCGCGCGCGTCCGGCCGAAAACGACCCGTACCCCCTTCCCGTCTTACTGAGGTGTTTTACTTTTCGCGTTTTCCTTGAGGTCATCCGCCAACTGCCTTACCAGCGACGAGATAAGGTATTCAAAAGCCGTCTGCGTATTGGTGCCGTCGTAGGTATCGGAACCTATCCAGAGGACTTCCCCCGTCTCTACGCTTATCATCCGGGCGGTAACTCCCACCTGGGCGGCGATGAAACGCGGGTTGCCGTTCTCGAATAAATTCTGCTCCGGGACTATCATCGGTATGGAACCGGTAACTATGGCGTCGATGCCGGAGAGCTTGAACTGGGTTATCTGTTCGGGGTTCATAAGGTTAGACAGCGAAAGATTGTGTTCCCGCAGTATGGCATCGAGCTGGTCGCGTTCTACGATGTTGTAGCCTGCTTTGAGCAGGTACTTGCCGAATAGCTGAGAGACCATCGCGCCGGAACCGGGATAATACGCCGAATCCCTGAACTCGATGACCGCTATCCTTTTGATCTTCGAAAAATCATAGCCCTGCTTCATCACCACCGTTTCGGTGGCGCAGGAAGCGCAAAACAGCATAACGAACATAATAAGTGAGAGGCCGGTCTTGATATTATTCATAGCCGAGCCCCTTTTTGAGGATCTCGACGTGCTTTTTGGCGCGCTTGATTCCTTCTTTAACCGATATCCCTATGTTCCTGTGAACGTCCGGTATCTTGGTCGTGCCCACGTTGGCCATATAGTCCTGCCAGCACTTGAGCGCTTTCATTTTCATATCCTTTGAAACCTCGGCGCTGGGCGTGCCGAGCGCTTTTTTCTCGTAGATCATGCCCAGGAAATAATTTGCCATCGGGTTGGTCTTGCTCATCTCAAGAGCCCTGGAAAACCCGTCTACGGCGTTATCGTAATCGCCGTCCCTGAAATACACCAGCCCCAGACTCAGGTAGGCCTGCAGTTTTGCCGCCGCGGAGCCCTCGACGATTATGCGGTTGATCGCCTCGACCGCTTCGCCGTGTTTGCCCTGGTGGTCCAGCTCCATCGCTTCCTTGATCGTCGGAAGTTTCCTGCCCTGCTGAGCGGCCGGGAGCGCCGGGCAGAAAAGTGCCAGGGTAAGCAGGACTAGTGACGCTTTTATTTTCATATATGTGCTCCTTACTTTTGCTAAACGCTATAAACCTTAGACAAAAATAGACCCCGTATAGTTCCGTAAGATCCCGGGTTTCCAGATAAATATTGTATAACTTTTTAAGCCGCAGGGCAATAGCGCGCGCGTTTTTGCTCATTCCCGGATTCTTGACAAAAATACCCTAATGGGATATAATCATCGAACATTACGAGGCGGATCCCGGCTGCCAAAATCCCAACTAACTTGATGGTTTTGATTTTTAGGATAATACCGGCCCGGGGCCTGTTTCCCGGGATTTAAAAAAGGACAATATATGTTCAAGATAATCTCAAAAACACAACTTTCCCCGGCGGTAATACGGTTCGTCCTGGAGGCCCCGCGCGTAGCCGCGAACGCGAAACCGGGGCAGTTCGTCATCCTGAGGGTGAGCGGGAAAGGCGAAAGGATACCGCTGACCATCGCCGATTTCGACGCCGCCGCCGGGACGATAACCATTGTGGTCCAGGAACTCGGAAAGACCACGGCCGCGCTCGGGCTCCTCAACGAGGGTGATTCCGTGCCCGACCTGGTAGGCCCGCTCGGTCACCCCACGAAAATAGAAAAGATCGGCACTGTCTGCGCGATCGCGGGCGGTGTCGGAGTGGCCGAGATAATACCCGTGGCCGGAGCCTTCAAGGGAGCGGGCAACAGGGTGCTCGGAATAATAGGCGCGAGGAACAGGGAACTCCTGATCCTCGAGGACGAGATGAAACAGGCCTGCGACGCGCTCACGGTAATGACGGACGACGGCTCGTACGGCAAAAAAGGTTTCGTGACGGACGCGCTCGCCGAGTTCATCGCCGGGCAGGTCAGCCTGGACGTTGTCTACGCCATCGGCCCCGTGCCGATGATGAAAGCGGTCTCGGCGCTGACGGCCAGGCACGGCATCAGGACGGTCGTTTCGCTAAACCCCATAATGGTGGACGGCACGGGAATGTGCGGCGCCTGCAGGGTAACCATCGGCGGAAAAACGCGCTTCGCGTGCGTCGACGGCCCTGAATTCGACGCCCACCAGGTAAACTGGGATGAGCTCAACGCCCGGCTCGCACTTTTCAAAACTGAAGAAAAGGACGCGCTGGATAAGTTCAAGTGCGATAACTGCAAGTCTAAGGAAAATCATGGTTGACAGAATTAAAATGGCCCAGCGGCCCGCCGGTGAAAGGAATAAAGACTTCAAGGAAGTAAACCTCGGTTACTCCGAAAAAGAAGCGGTGGAGGAAGCCGGGCGCTGCCTCCAGTGCAAAAACCCCCTCTGTGTCGCCGGCTGCCCGGTGGAGATAAACATTCCCGGCTTCATAAAAGCCGTGGCGGGAGGCGACCCTCTCAAAGCCGCGCGCATACTCAAAGAAAAGAACAACCTGCCAGCCATCTGCGGCAGGGTCTGCCCGCAGGAAGGGCAGTGTGAACTAAAATGCATCCTCGCGAGGAAGGGTTCCTCCGTCGGCATAGGCAACCTCGAACGTTTCGCCGCGGACTGGGAAAAGCGCAACGCAGAACGCTCCGGGCAGGCGCCGGCAGCGGCGGGAGATACCGCCGGGGCCGGCCTGAAGATAGCCGTTATCGGTTCGGGCCCCGCGGGACTTACCTGCGCGGGAGACCTCGCGAAGCTGGGCTACGACGTAACAGTGTTCGAATCGCTCCACAAGCCCGGCGGGGTGCTCCGTTACGGCATACCCGGTTTCAGGCTGCCCGCGGCGGTGCTCGATTACGAACTCGAGAACCTGCAGAAACTGGGAGTCAGGATAGTCCTCAACACTCTCGTGGGAAGAACGATAACCGTGGACGAACTGCTCAAGGAAGGTTACAAGGCTGTTTTCATAGGCACCGGCGCGGGGCTGCCGGCCTTCCTGAACATCCCTGGGGAGAACCTCAACCATATCTATTCCGCTAACGAGTTCCTGGTGCGCGTAAACCTGATGCGCGCCAACGAATTTCCCGATCACGACACGCCTATCTACATCGGCAGGAACGTCGTGGTGATCGGAGGGGGCAACACTGCGATGGACGCCGCCCGCACCGCGTTACGCCTCGGCGCCAAAACCGTTACCCTGGTTTACCGGCGCTCCGAGGACGAACTTCCCGCGCGAAAAGAAGAAGTTAAGCACGCCAAAGAAGAAGGCATAAAATTCCGGCTGCTGACGAACCCGGTGAGGTTCCTGGGCAACGAAAAGGGTTTCGTCGAGCGGATGGAATGCCTCAGTATGGAGCTGGGAGAACCGGACCAGTCCGGCAGGCGCAGGCCGAAACCCGTGGAAGGCTCGAACTTCTTTATGCCGGCCGATATGGCGATCATCGCCATAGGCCTTGCCCCGAACCCAGTTCTGCCTTCCCTGACCGGGGGGCTCGAGACGGACGAGGACGGCCATCTCAAGATCGACGTCGCGTTCATGACGACTATCCAGGGAGTGTTCGCCGGGGGCGACATAGTGGGCGGAGATACCGTAATATCGGCGATGGGTATGGGAAAAAAAGCGGCGAGATCCATTGACGCGTACGTCAAAACAATTTCAAATATAAAATTTAAAAATTAAAATACCGGACTATCCGCCCTCACGATCAACCTGCCGCAAAAACCCCGTTTATTCTTTCTCGTCTCCCCCGACCGTTATGGGCAGGCTGACCGTAAAGACCGAGCCTTTACCCGGGCCGGCGCTCGCCACCCGTATTTCCCCGCCGTGTTGTTTTATCAACCCGTAGGATACAGCAAGGCCGAGCCCCGTGCCCTTCTGCTTCGTCGTAAAGAAGGGTTCGAAGATCTTCGGCAGGTGTTCCTGGCGTATCCCCTTTCCCGTATCGGAAAATGATATTTCGGCGTAATTGTTGTCCGCGCTATGGCCCGTGCGGACTGAAAGAACGCCACCGAGCTCCATCGCCTGCAGGGCGTTGATTATGATATTGACGAAAACCTGCTGCAGGTGCGAACGGCTCACCCGGAGCTTCGGAAGGTCCGCGGAAAATTCCCTGCGCACGTCTATTTTTTTCTGCTTCAACCCGCTGTCGCAAAAACGCACGGCGTCTGCGGCGATCTCGTTTATCGAGTAGGCGTGGAATTTCAGCCCCTCCCGCCTTGAAAACCCGAGAAGCCCCGAGATGATCTTCTTGCACCTCTGCGAAGCCTCATCTATTTCCGAAACGATCTTCCTGGGTTCGGCCTCGGATAATTCGTTTTCCAGGAGGTACTGGGCGTTCCCCATTATTATGGTCAGCGGATTGTTGATCTCGTGGGCGACGCCGGCGGCCATCTCTCCGAGAGCGGAGAGCTTGCTTGACTGGACCATATGCTGGTGATAGAGTTCCATCTCGTTCTCAGCCTGCTTCCTCTGTATTATGCCCGCGACCACCGGGGATACGTTATTTAGGAATTCAAGAGAGCCGCCGGCGCGGTTCACCTCTCTGTTGAGCCCGAGGACTATGATGCCCAGCACCTTCTCAGACGATCTTATGGGCACGAAACAGTAGACCCGGTTGCCGTCCCCGCCGCGGGCTTCCCGGAAGCAATCGGAAAACTTGTCGGTGAATTCCAGCCTGCCCGACTCGAGGGCTTTCCTGCAGAGCTCGCTGTTGAAGGAGGGTTTTTCGGCGTCCGTTCTTTTCCACTCGGGAAAATTCTTGCGCGCGTTGAGAGCGAACAAGCCGCTGTTTTTCTCAAGCAGGAATACAGCCCCGCCGGCCCGCGGCCCCATGCAGGGCATTGCCAGGAGGATATCCAGCACTTTATCCAGTATGTCCTCGAGGCTCGCGGCTTCGAGAGAGTAGTGAAGCACCGTGTTGGTGACGGCCTGGACCTCATTATTCGACTTGAGAGCCTCCGCACTGTTCTTCATATCGGTTATGTCGTGGCAGACCCCGACGAACCCCCCGTAATTGCCGTTAAGGTCCTCGTAGGGGCTGCCGTAATCGAGCACCCAGCGGTACTGTCCGTCGTGACGCCTCAGTCTGAACTGCAGGCAGTATCTTTCCCTCTTTTCGAAAGCGGCCCGGTAGGCCTCTATGGCCGCCTCGCGGTCGTCTTCGTGAAGGCCCTCGATCCAGCCGCCGTTCATTTCCTGTTCCAGGGTCCTGCCGCGGAACTCGAGCCCGCTTTTGTTGATAAAATTGAACTTGCCGTCCTTGCCCGTGCTCCACATGGGGTTCGGCAGCTCGTCAAAAAGTTTCTGATAAAAATCCCTCGATTTCCTCACGTAAACTTCAGCGTATTTCCTCTCGTTTATATCGGAGGCCGTGCCCTGCACCCAGTTCACCTCGCCGTTCTTGAAAAGAGGAGTGAGTTTTATCTCGAAATACCGGCAGCCCTTCCCTTTTGTCAGGAGCCGCGCCTCGAGGGCCGGCGGGATCTCGCCTCCGAAACATCTCGCCACGGCGGCTTCTACCTGAGCGGAGTCGTCGGGGTGGACCAGGTCTGAAAACTTCTTGTGTTCCCAAAGCTCGGTCCGCCAGCCGCTTAGCATCTCGAAAGCGGGGTTTAAAGAATTGATCACCCCTCCTTTCGACAGTATGAAGATGATATCCCTGACGGACTCGAATACCTCTCTCAATCTTTCCGCGGAGGCCTTGAGGTCCTCGTCAGCCCTCTTTCTGGCTGTTATGTCGCGAAAGACCACCTGTATGGAGGGTTTACCCCTGAACGTAAAATACGCGGCCGATATCTCGGCATCTATCGGTGAGCCGTCAAATTTTATAAGTTTTTCTTCGTAGAAAGGCACCGCGCCTTTCTCGCCGTATAATTTTACGGCCCTCAGCTTTTCCGTTTCCCAGTAATCCGGGTGGACTAAACTGATAACGTCCCTGCCCAGAAGGTCCTCTGGCCTCTTGACGCCCATCATTTTGAGGCAGGCGTTGTTTACATACACAAGTTTCCCTTCGCTGTGGACAGCGATGGAGTCCGTCGACAGCTCGACCAGCTTCCTGTAGCGCTCCTCGCTTTCCCTGAGAGCTTCGTCTATCCTGTTCTGTTCCGTTACGTCGTGAACGATCACCTGGACGCTGGAAACGGCGCCGTCCACCACCACCGGCCGGACGTTCGAGACGAAGCATCTCTCCTCGCCGAAAACGGTGAGCTTCTCCTTGAGTTCAAAACCTTTTCTCGAATCTATCGTACGCTTTATCTTTGAAACGTATCTCTCCGCGTCTTCCGCGGACAGCAGTTCAAAAAGGGATTTGCCTGCCATTGCCTCGGGCTTCAAACGGGCGTAGCCGGCGGCGGTATCATTGAGCGCGAGTATCACGCCCTTACCGTCTATGCGCAGCACGGGCAGGCCCGCCTGCTCCATCAGGAGCTTCGACATCGCCTCGCTCTTATCGAGCTGTTTTTTAGCGAGTTCTTTCTCGATCCTTATCCTGAAGTTCTCAAGAGCTGCGTCAACGGCAGGGATCAGCCGTTTTAAATGCTGTTTTATCACGTAGTCCTGCGCCCCGGCTTTTATGCAGTCGACCGCCGTCTCCTCGTTTATGGAGCCCGTGACTATGATGAAGGGTATGTCGAGTTTCTTTTGTTTTACGATATTAAGGGCGGACATCCCGTCAAACTCCGGCAGGCTGTAATCCGAAAGCACCAGGTCGGGGAGTTCGGTCTCCAGGGCCTTCTCGAACTCGGCTTTAGTGAGGACGCAACGCAGTTCGAACTTTTTCCCGGACTTTACGAATTCTCTCTTCATGAGTTCCGCGTCCGAGGGATTGTCTTCCACCAGCAATATCTTCAGTGTTTCATTCATTTTGTTCCTTTGAAAAGTCAGAAAACCGGCGGCTGGTTCACCAGCAGCCAGTAAATGCCGAGGTCCGCGACCGACTGGATGAATTTCTCGAAATCCACGGGCTTTACGATGTAGCTGTTGACGCCGAGCCTGTAGCTTTCGATAACGTCTTTCTCTTCTTTTGAAGAAGTGAGGATCACCACGGGTATCATTTTCGTTCGTTCGTCGAACTTCACCCGGCGCAGAACCTCGAGGCCGTCGATCTTGGGCAGCTTCAGATCGAGTATGATGACCTTGGGCTTGTCTTTTATGTCCCTGCCCAGGAACGGCCCCTTTACGAATATGTATTCGAGCGCCTGCTCGCCGTCATTGACCACCAGCACCCTGTTGGCGAGGTTATGCTGCTTGAAGGCCCTCATTATCAGCTCGACGTCGTTCTGGTTATCTTCCACCAGCAGGATCTCGACTACGTTTTTTTCCTGCATACATTTCCCTCCACGCTTGAAAATTCACAAAAATCAAAATATTAACATCCCTAAAAATCGTCTTTTCAAACCGGCAGGGTAAAATAAAAAGCCGCGCCTTCTCCCGGTTTTCCCACGCCCCAGACTTTTCCACCGTGCCGGCTTATTATCCTGGCGATCATAGCGAGGCCTATACCCGTGCCTTCGAAGTCTTTTTCGCTGTGCAGCCGCTGGAAGACACCGAACAGTTTATCCGCGTATTTCATATCGAAACCCGTTCCGTTGTCCTTTACGTAATAGGTGTTTTCCTTTTCCCCGGGAATGCAGCCTATCTCAATCACCGCCGTTTCTTTCTTCCTGGTGAACTTCACCGCGTTCGACAGCAGGTTCGAGAAGACCTGCCGTATCACGGCCCTGTCCCCGAACGCGGGCTTGATCTCCTTGAGGATAAAATCTATCTTTCTGCCGGGGTTCTCGGCTTTGAACTCTTCCACGAGCGAACCTACCATCTCTTCGATGTTGAGGTCGGAAAGCACCAGTTCGTGCCTGCTGACTTTCGCGAAAGTCAGCAAGTCGTCGATGAGATGGGACATATGATCGGTGCTTTTCCTTACGACATTGAGCAGCCGGAGAGCCTCGTTGTCGAGCGTCGAGGAATGGTCCTCAATGAGCATCCTCGAAAAGCCGTCTATCGCCCTCAGCGGCGCCCGCAGGTCGTGCGAAACCGAGTATGAGAAAGCTTCCAACTCGCCGTTGGCGGCTTCCAGCTGGGCCGTGCGCTCTTTCACGCGTTTCTCGAGGTCGTCGTTGAGCTTGCGGATGTTCTCCTCGGCTTTCTTTTTTTCAGTTACGTCTTCCCCGGACGAGAGCGTCCCGGTTATCTCGTTCTTCTCGTTCCTGATCACCGTGTTATGGAACGCCATGGTCCTGCGGCCGCCTTTCCTGGTGACCAGTTCGATCTCGTAATATTCCACCGGAGATATCTCGCCCTTGAGGACTTTCTGGAACGTCTCCCCGGCCTGAACGCGCAGGTCTTCCGGCACGCAGGCGTCGAACCAGTTCCTGGCGAAGAGCTCGTTCTCACCGTAACCAAGGATATCGTAACCCTTCTTGTTGAGGAGTATGACGCGCCCTTCCCTGTCCAGCACCACGAACATCACCTCTGCGGTGTTGAAATATCTTCTAGCCTGGTCGCGTTCCAGGCGGAGCTCTTCGAGCGCCTTTTTTAGGTCGGTTATCTCGACCACTATGCACCCCGCGAAATTATACCTGTGATCTATACCCGGAACCGGGAAATAAGACGATATCCAGGTGCGCACACTCCCGGGCTCGCGGGGAGTCTCCCCCGTAATTTCAATGTTCAGGAATGCCTTGCCGTTGTTGACTATATCATCGAGCATGGGCTTGAGCTGCGGCGCGAGACCAGGCAGCAGCTCGGTGATCTTCTTCCCGATGTGCTCTTCCAAAGGAAAACCGTTGATATCGGCCATCTTTTTGTTTATCTTGACCCACCTGTACTTATCGTCGATAATGCAGAGACCGGCGGGAGATTCGGTAAAGAAGGACTCCATTCTCTGTTCGAGCATTTTACGTTCCGAAATATCCCTCGCTATGGCTTGGAAATATTGGGTACCTTCCACGTCTATCAGCCGCAGGCTGATCTCGATCGGGAACTCGCTGCCGTCCTTGCGCCTGTTAATGGTTTCGTAGACGAGGCCGTTTTGCGCCGCCGCCTTGCTGGTGATCTCTTTGACGCCGCTTTTGTACCCCAGCGCCCTCAGGTCATCGGCCTTCATCTTTACGAGCTCCTCGTGGGTATAACCGAAAACGGCGGTCGCTTTCTCGTTGACTTCAATGATGTTCCTCTCGGTGTCGAGAAGTATTATCATATCGTTGGCGTATTTTGTGAGGAATTTGTAGTGTTTTTCAAGGGCGCGTTTTTGGGTTTCGGTTTCATATTGGCTGCGGTAATACTCGGCGTCTTTTTTTTCCCAATAAAACGCCGTTAAAGCGGCCGCGAAAAGGATGAAGGCGACAAGGCTGACGAGCGCGAACAGCTCTCCGCGGATAAGGGGCTTCATTATCTCTTTCTTATCTATCTTTGAGACCATATACCACGGGGAATCTGGGATTATCCTCAGGGCCGCGAGCACCTCTTCGCCGCGGTAATCCGTCCCCTCGACCGTTTTTTCCACGCCATTTACTGCCAGATTCGCCGGCAGGTCCGCCTTTTCGGCCGGCATCAGCGCATCGGGGGCTGAACCGCGCCGGTGGCGGAGTTCGTTGAGATAAACCACTTTGTCGCCCTGCCGGTCCACGAGAAAAGTCTCGGCTGTTTTGCTCGGAGTTGGCCACGTCTGGACAAGCGGAAAAAGAAAGTTATAAGGGTCAAGCCTTATCAGAACAGACCCTATGTACGTGCTTTTGCTTCTTTCCCTTAAGATCAAAGGGATGTAGATATCCATGTGTATTTCGTCAACGTCCTTGTTCCTGTGAAGGTCGGTGACCTCTACTTTCTGGTCTTTGACGGCGCGCTCGATATTTTTTCTCGCGTAAACGCCTATGATATTGGCGTATTGCCCGCTGCCGTAAATGATTTTTCCGGCGGCATCGGTCACGACTACGCTTTTATATTCGTTATTTCTCCTCAGCGAATCCGCCCATCTGACGAGGGTGTTCGAATAATTGGCGTCTACGGGGCTGTCGATGAAGTTTTTTACCAGGCGTGAAATAAGTGGATTGTCAAAGATCGTCAGGGAGTCGATCATTCTCTCCCTGCGCCAGTTGACGATCTGCTTTACTTTGAGGTCGGCGATGGCGGAAAGTTCTTCGTTCCTGTCACGTATTACTTCTTTTTTTGAATTATAAAAGTGGAGGTAGCCAAGCGCGAGGATGATTATCGTGAGAGCTGTGAATATGTATATGATGCGGTACGGGATAGGTGAACTGCGATGAACAGGCGTCACTTTGTCCATATTTTCCCCGCTCTGCCGATTTTTTATCGCGTAAAGGCGGGCTTAGCCATCCGCAGAGGTATTAAATAGCATAATAAAAAATGAATATTTTTACAAGTCATTTTAGATATTCCCGGTATACGCCCCCTGCCTCGAGCGAAGACGTATCCGAGAGAGTTAAAACCGTTTGACAATATAATTATACAGATGTATAATTACACTAAAGAGTAATAAAGGCGGCTCAAAATGACAAGGCCTTCCAAGAATACCGACAAAAAACTTCTTCAAGCGGGCAAGGAACTCATCCCGGTGGTGAGCTTTTCAGGGCTCAGTATCAGGGAAGTCGCGAAAAAAGCGAACGTCAACCCGGGTATGTTCAATTATTACTTCGGAACCAAGGAAAGATACATAGAAACGCTCATATCTGAGGTTTACGATGAGTTTTTCACTAAATTCAAGCTGGAATCCGAGACCGGAGGCGATTCATTCGAACGATTGAGGAACACCCTGCTGGCGGGCGCTTTCTTCATCAGGGACAACAGGATGCTCATCGAGCCTTTCCTGGCCGAGATAGTCATGGGAAACAAAAAGTTGATGGAATTCGCGCGAAAGAATATGACGAGGCACATCGGCCTGATACTGGGGCTGCTCTCCGAATGCAGGAAGGACGGGTACGTGACAAAAGCTTCGATCTTCAGCGTATTGCCGGTCCTTATAGGAGCGGTGGCCCTCCCCAATATCGCCGTCAGGATACTCGAAAAGAATTACAGGGATACGTTCTACGGGCTCGCCGTCGCGGGCCTGAAGAACACGATCCTGTCGGATAAGATAATAATCGAGCGCCTGGACCTCGCACTGAAAGGTATATCCACGGAGAAAATAAATGAAAAATAACGTTTTGGCTTCCCTCGCGGCCCTGATCATCTTCTCGGCGAATGTTTTCCCCGCCGACGCTCCCCTTCTCAGCCTAAACCTTGCCGATTCGGAAAAGAATGCTCAAAACAATTCGTCCCGGCTGAAAAGCCTGCTCTACGAACAGAACGCGGCCGGGAGCCGAGCCGAGGAATTAAGGACCCAGTTTTATCCCCGCCTGAGCTTTGACGGCACCTACAAATATTTAACGGCGGTGCAGGAGATACTGGTACCCCTGCCGGGCGTCGGGGCACTGCAGTTCGGCGACCATAACAACTATTCGGTCGGGCCTCAGCTTTCGTGGATGGCGTGGGATTCCGGGGCCAGGAACGGGTCTTACAGGAGCGCGGCCGCGGCCGCGGAAGCTAAAAGCTTGCTGGCCGAGGCCGCCCGGAGCCAGGTACTGCTTTCAGCAAGGGCCTCCTATTTCCGCGTCGCCCTGGCCGGTGAACAGGTAACGCTCTACGCCGACTCTCTCAAGCTCGCCGAAGCCCAGTACGCGGATATTCAGATCAATGTCCGGGCCGGCACCAGAAGTCTCTCAGACGAGCTTTTCGCCCATCAGGCGGTGCTTGCGAGGATGAAAGAGCTCAGGCAGGCCCGGGCGGATATGGCTTCGGCTCTCAGGGACCTGGCCGCCATAACCAGCCAGGATTTTCAATGCGACGTCTCGGCCCCGGTCGACTCCAGGGTAACGGGGCCGTTCCCCGAGTCCGTTTCCAGCCCGACCGCCATAGTCAAGATCGAAAGCATTGATTCACTGCTCGACAAATTCGAACCTCTCTCCAAAACTAAGCTCAACGAGAACCTTCCCGGCATAAAAACGTATTCCAAATCCGCGGAGGCCGCGGTTTTCGCGCGACGCGGGGCCGGGGCCGATAAGTGGCCGCGCCTTCAGCTCCTGGCGAGGTCATCTATCGAATACCCCAACGGGAACCAGCCCGTCAGCTATAACCAGAACGCTTTTGGCGCCACTCTCAACTGGTCGCTCTTCGAGTCGGGTCTCACGAACAAACGCGAGGCGGAGCAGGAAAGCGAGAGTAATTCCGCCCTGGAACTTGAGAAGCAGGCGAGATCGGACTATGCCCGGGACTGGGACAAGATAACGGACCAGCTGGCGAACCTGGAAGAGCAGAGAAAAATTAACGAAATAGCCGTTTCCGAGGCCGCGCGCCTGGCGGAGATAACCTACAAGTCGTACACCGCGGGTTCGGCGACCTATCTTGAAGTCGAAGACGCGAATTTCAAGTCTCTTGAGGCCAAGATAGAGTCGGCCTCGACAAAGGTCCAGATACTGCTAAATCTCGCCGGCCTCGCGAGCCTCGGCGAATAAGACATATTCAAATATCTAAATCCGTAAAATAACCGATAAGAAACAAAGCCTGGTCAGCCGAATTTTACAGTTATCCTGGAGGCCAAATGAATAAAAAGATCGTAATACCGGCCATTATTATTATCGCGGCGGCGGCAGCGGTATATTTCCTTCTGCTCAAGCAAAACAATTTCACCTACGCAGGGACCGTGGAGGCGACCGAGGTCGACCTCTCATCGAGGCTCACAGGCGTCATCGCCGCGGTCAACGCGCGGGAAGGCGACAAAGTACCCTCCGGGAAAGAACTGGTTTCCCTGTCCGCGGATGACATCCGTGTGGCCGCCGAAGCCGCGGAGAGCGACTATAAGCGCGCGGTGGAACTGCTCGCGGCGGGTTCGATGAACCGCGAGGCTTTCGACAGGCTGAAATTCAGGCGGGAAGACGCGGAGGTCCGACTCGGCTGGGCGTCCATAAAGGCCCCCCTCGAAGGCACCGTGATCACGCGTTATCACGAACCGGGCGAGATGGTCTCCCCCGGAACGAAACTTCTTACCATAGCGGACCTGAAGCATCCCTGGGCCTACATCTACGTGGCGGAACCCGTGCTTTCAAAAATATCAACGGGGATGGAAGTTAAGGGTTTCGTCCCGGAAGACGGGATGAGGAGCGTCAGAGGCAGGATCGAACACATCAAGGACGAGGCTGAGTTCACCCCGAAGAACGTTCAGACCAGGAAAGAGCGCACCCGCCTCGTTTTCGGGGTAAAGATAGCGTTTGTCAACGACAACGAGTACCTCAAGCCCGGGATGACGGTGGAAGTGCAGCTCCCGGATAAAAAATAAAATGACGGTTATATGAAACCTGAAAATATAGGCATCACACTCTCGGGCCTTTCCAAGAGTTTCGGCAAGACACTGGCCCTCGACAACATAACGATCAAGGTCGAGCCGGGAACTCTCAACGGGTTCATAGGCCCCGACGGCGCGGGAAAGACGACGCTGTTCCGTATTTTCGCGGGGCTCCTGAGGCCCGACAACGGCAGCGTCGGCTTCACTTCGCGGGGAACAGCTGTCCCCTTTGCATCCATCCGTCCGTCCCTCGCCTATATGCCTTCCAAGCAAAGCCTTTACCCTGACCTGTCCATCGACGAACATCTCGTGTTTTTCCGGGACCTCTACGGCCTCGGGGAAGCGGAATTCAGGCAGAGGTCCTCGGAATTGCTCGGCATCACGCGCCTTGAAAAGTTCAGGGCAAGGAAAATAGGAGAACTCTCCGGCGGGATGTACAAGAAAGTAGGCCTGATGTGCGCCCTGCTGCAGTCCCCCTCCCTGATGCTCCTGGACGAGCCGACCAACGGCGTCGACCCCATAAGCCGCAGGGAATTCTGGGACCTGCTGCACAGGCTGGCGGAACAGAAGATACTGATACTCATCTCTACCTCGTATATGGACGAGGCCGAGCGCTGCGCCTTCGTTCACCTTATGGACTCAGGGAAGGTCGTGATGAGCGGCCCGCCCGGAGCGCTGCTCGAGCGCGAGCGGGCCGTGGGTTTCGACGAGATATTCATCAAAATGGCAAAACAATGAAAACGGTGGAGCTGGATAAACTAACGGTCAAGTTCGGTGATTTCACGGCGGTCAAAGAGCTCACGCTTAGCGTCGACAAAGGCGAGATCTTCGGCTTCCTGGGGGCCAACGGCGCCGGCAAGACGACGGCGATCCGCGTGATGTGCGGGCTGCTGCTGCCTTCGAGCGGAGACGTCCGCATAGCCGGGCTGGATCTTTCGAAGGGCAAGGACGCCATAAAGCGCAAGGTGGGTTATATGTCTCAGAAGTTCACGCTTTACGACGACCTGACCGTTATCGAGAACCTCAGCTTCAAAGCCGCCCTGCGCAAGATATCGGAAAGCGTTTCCGAAACGCGCATAGCGTCTATCTTCGAGTTTATCGGCTACGATCGCGGGCGCGACACGATGGTGCGGGACCTGCCCACCGGGGTAAAACAGCAGGTTTCGCTGGCGGCTACCCTGCTGCACGATCCCGAGATAGTATTCCTCGACGAGCCGACCTCCGGAGTTTCGCCGGCTGTCCGCGCCAGGTTCTGGTCGCTCATACGTCGGCTGGCGGACGAAGGCAAGACTGTTTTTGTGACCACTCATTATATGGATGAAGCCGAGGAGTGCGGTAGGATAGCGCTTATGAGGACCGGCAGGCTGATAGCCCTCGGGAGCCCCGCCCAGCTCGAGCGGGAGACCTACCCGGACGGCCTCCCCGGCGGGAAGAAGGCGACGCTGGAAGACGTTTTCCTGAAACTCGTGGAAGGCGAAGAGAGATAAATGGAGACAATTTCGAAATCCAAATTTTGATAAGCATTGAATATTAAGTGTTGGAGTTTTTTCGGATTTCGAGATTGTCTATTCGAGATTATTTGTACGTTTCAAAGTTATCTGACCTAAGGAAATAAATGAAGCTCACCAGAGTCCTTGCCATCGCCAGAAAAGAAGTGATGCACATACTGCGCGACCCCTTCACGGCCGGGATGGCGCTGGGCCTGCCCATAATCCTCGTCGTTTATTTCGGCTTCGCCATAGATTTCGATTTCCGGAACGTCAAGCTCGCGCTCTACGACTTCGACAACACGCGGCAGTCGCGAGAACTCGCCGACGTATTCCTCGCCTCCGGGTATTTCAAGCTCGACAAGGGAGCTTATCCTTCCGGCATGCTCAAGGAAGTGGAAACTGAAAAAGATTTCGGCTCCATCGTGATCTCGCCCGAATTCGGCAGAAAGATCGCTTCCGGGAAGACGGGCAGCGTCCAAATACTCATCGACGGTTCCGACAACCAGAAGACCGGTATAATTACCCGCTACATCGGTTCGATCCAGAAGGCCGTCTCGGACAGGTTAGCCGGCCGGGCGGAAAAAGCGGCGTTCGAACTGCGCACGCGGTTCCTTTACAATCCGGAGCTCAACACCCGGTGGTTCATCGTGCCGGGGCTCATAGTGATAGTCGTGGGCATTCTCTCCATCCTGATGACTTCTCTTACGGTCGCCAGGGAATGGGAGAACGGCTCGATGGAACTGCTTTTGTCGACGCCGGTCGAGCCGATGGAGATAGTCCTCGGAAAGATCCTGCCCTACGTCGCGATCGGGCTCGCGGGCACCGTGCTCGTTTACCTGACGGCCCGCCTCGTGTTCGGCGTCCCCTTCGCGGGAAGCCACCTCCTGCTGATACTCGCCGTTCTCATATTCATCGTGGCGTCCCTGGCGCAGGGCATTCTCATTTCCGTGACGATGCGCCAGCAAAGCAGGTCCATGCAGCTCTCTTTCATAAGCGGCTTTCTGCCGTCTCTGCTGCTTTCAGGGTTCATCTTTCCCGTCGAGAGCATGCCGTTTTTCTTCCGGTGCCTCACCGCCGTTCTTGCCCCCCGGTGGTTTATGACCATAATAAGAGCGCTTTTCCTGAAAGGCGCCAGCCTCTCCGAACTGGCGGTGCCGTTCACTGCGCTGATCCTGCTAGGCCTCGTGCCGATACTGGCCGCCTCGAAGCGCTTTAAAAAGGACCTGGAACCGTGAAACAGGTAATACTCGGCTTCATCAAAAAGGAATTCGCCCAGACCCTGAGAGACCCCGTTATGAGGATCTTCCTCTTCGTGGCTCCCGTGATACAGCTTTGCATATTCGGTTTCGCGATCAACACCGACTTCAAGAACATAAATCTCGCCGTGATGAGCTCTCCTTCCGACGCCACAGCGAGGCAGTTGTCGGAGAGGATCTTCGCGACCGGCTGGTTCAACAGGGTGGACTCGGAGGGAACGGACCCGGCAGAGGTGCTGCAGTCCGGGAAAGCGGACGCCGTGCTGGTAACTCCGGCGGGCGGGATCGACAGGGAGGCCCGCAGGGGCTCGGCCGTCCTTCAACTGCTCATCGACGCACAGAACGCGACAAAGGCGCGCGCGGTGGAATCCTACGTCCAGAGCATCGCCGGCGCCTTTCTGGCGGAAAAATTCCCCGGCGCCCGGCCGCCCGGCCAGGCGGTTTTCGACGTCAGGGTGCTTTACAACCCCTCGATGGAAACCCCGATCTTTATGATACCTGGGATAATGACGCTGATAATGTGCCTCGCGACGGTGATGCTGACAAGCATGTCCATCGCGCGGGAAAAGGAGCTGGGGACATTCGAGAGCATCATCGCGGCCCCCCTGAGGAATATGGAGATAATTCTCGGCAAGACGGTGCCCTTCATTATAATCGGGCTCGTGGACGCGGTCTTTATTATGGCCGCCGGGATGATAATATTCGGCGTTCCTATGAGGGGATCGTATTTCCTGCTTTTTCTTTCTACGCTGGTCTTCGTCTGCACCACGGTCAGCATCGGCACGCTGATATCGACCTTCGCCGCCAACCAGCAGCAGGCGATGATGGGCACGTTCCTTTTCGTTTTCCCGGCGATGCTTATGTCCGGCGTCTTCTTCCCCCTGGAAAATATGCCCCTCGTGCTGAAATTCTTCGCCTACATAGACCCTCTCAAGTACTTCATTACCGTCCTCAGGAGCGTAATGCTGAAAGGCAGCATACCCGAACTCTACTGGCCCGACCTGGGCATCCTCGTACTTATGATGTTCGCCGCGGTCTACGTCGCGGCTCACCGCTTCCGCCAGACCCTCAATTAAAAAATAAAAAATCAAAGATCAAAATTATGAACTACGTAACCGGGTTATAGCTTTAGCTCCGCGGCCCGTTGGGCATTAATTTTTGATCTTTGATTTTTGATATTCGATTTTATTTTTCCCGTGTCTTTGTTATGGACAGGGCCACGACGCTCGCGAACGACTCCAACAGCTGGTCTTGTTCCGGGGTCAGGAATTTACCGGGGTCAAAGCTCTTCAGGCCGACGGCGCCGATGGTTTTATCCTGCAATTTAAGGGGTATATAATACCAGAGCGCGGAAGAAAGCGTGTTCGTGCTTTTTCCCGCCGGCTGGCCGTTATTGCACACCCAGGCCGCGACAGCCGTCTCCCTGTCGCTGAGAATAATATCCTCTTTGCTTTTTTTACTAAGCCCGATCATGCCTGAACTATCCGGCAGGAACATCGCCACGTCGCTTTCAAAGGCCTCGGAAATACTTTTCACGGCCCTTCCCAGGATATCTTCCAGGCCCTCGGCGGCCATAATGGCCCTGCTGAAAGAATAAAGCGAATACACGAACCTCTCCCTGTGTCGGGAGGCTTCGGCTTCCTGCCGCAGGGACTTGGCCAGATAACTCGTTATCAGCGAGACGAGTATGAAAACAACGAAGCTCGGCAGAAAGCGTATGTCCGACACCCTGAAGGTGAAGAACGGCGGCACGAAGAAAAAATCAAAAGAAGCGGCGGCGAGGAGCGAGGCAAAGACCCCCACCCTTATGCCCCACAGGAGCCCGCTCGCGATCGCGGGCAGCAGCAGGAGCATACCGATATTCACCGGCTCTATTTTCGTGCGCATAAGCCAGCCGGTGGCTATGGTCACGGCTATCAAAAGAAAACTTGAAGCGTACGACCTGTAATCCATCTTTCGCATCGCGGCAACGGGTTTTTCAAAGTTTTCTTTCTCGAACACAGTGCTCCCGGCTATAAGGACGCTTATGGGCCCGCTTTTATTTATGAGGTGGTCCAGGACCGAACCCTTCAATATCTTATCCGCGAAGTTCCTTCTGGAAGGCCCGGCTACGATCAGGGTAACGTTCTTTTCCTTCGCGAAAGTCAGCATCTCGTCCGCGACGTTGGTGCCTTTAAGCGAAACCACCAGCGCCCCCAGCTCCTCGGCAAGACGTATGTTCCTGTCCATCTGCACTCTCGCCTTCTCTCCTATTTCAAGCTGCTGCGGGGAATCCACGTAAACCGCGAACCATTCGGCGTCGAGGTCCTGCGACATCCGGTGGGTAAAGCGCAACAGTCTTTCCGACGACTGGCTCGCCGTGATACCCACCAGCAGCCGGGCGCCCACCGGCAGGGGGCCGGAGACCGCGTGTTTAGCCATATACGTGCGCGCGTCCTCGTCCACGTGCTTAGCGGTGTAGTGAAGCGACAGCTCCCGGAGCGCCAGCAGGTTGCCTTTCTTGAAGAACTGGTGCATCGCCTGTTCGGCTTTATCCGGGATGTAAACCTTGCCTTCCTTGAGCCTCTCCAGGAGTTTCTCGGGCGTGAGGTCGACCAGTTCGACCTCGTCGGCGATCTCGAGTATGCCGTCGGGCACCGTTTCCGAGACTTTCACCCCGGACGCCTGCTGGACGATGTCCACGAGGCTTTCTATGTGCTGGATGTTGAGCGTGGTATAAACGTCGATGCCTGCCTTGAGCAGTTCTTCCACGTCCTGGAAGCGCTTGGCGTGCCTCGAGCCGGGAACGTTGGTATGGGCGAGCTCGTCAACGAGGGCGATATCGGGACGCCGGGCGAGCACCGCGTCTATGTCCATCTCTTCGAGCGCGAGCCCGGAATAGTCAACTTTCTTTAGAGGTATGACCTCAAGCCCGGCGAGGAGCGCCTGCGTCTCGCTCCTTCCGTGGGTCATAGCCATGGCTATAACGACGTCTATGCCGTTTTTCCTGTTCGCGCCCGCTTCCTGGAGCATCCGGTAGGTTTTGCCCACGCCTGGGCAGTACCCGAGAAATATTTTGAGCCTGCCTTTTTTTGAAGCGGGGATCGAATCCAGCGCCTCTTCTTTCATCTGCGCCAGGAGCTCATCCGGGTTAGGCCTTTTTTCTTCCATTTATTCGCCCTTTAAACGATTTTTATTATATTACCTTTATTTTATGATAATTTCAAAACCGCGAGCCTTTATTTCAGCGAACGTGGGCCGGACACGGACTCGTTATCCGCGCCCGCTACAGGTTCCTTCTGGATAGCCTGTTTCAGGGCGGATAAGATGTCCTGGCACTGGAGCGACACCTTGCGCTTTTGCCCAAGTGATATGGACAACGCGCGAACGTTCGTGTTCTCGCGGGAAAGAGCGAGGATCCGTTTCCTGATATCGCTGAACTTGGCGTAGTCAGCCGCTGCTATTTGAAGATCCGGGTCGCCGCGGAGTTTCTGGGACGCGGCAAGGTTATCAAGGTCCTTTCGGACTATGGCATCTTCACGGGCCATCTGCGCTTCCAACTCATCCATTTTCTTGTCATTTTCTTCCGCTATGTGCGGCGCGAGCATAGTCTGTATGCGCAGAACTCCGGCCTGGGCGCCGAAAACGAGAGGGGTGATATTTTTGGCTTCGGTGGAGCCGGCGCTTTTCGCAGCGATCCGGGAAAGGGAGTTATCTATTTCCTTGACCGCGTCCGCGGCAGGGCCGAAGGCCAGGCTGTAAGCTTTTACGTTGGTATTCTTGACCGCCAGGGCCAGCAAATCGTTATTGATGCTTTTGAAGTCGGCGAAGGCTTTGGAGAATTGGGCAAAAAGATCCTTTTCGCCGGAGGTACCGCTCCCGGCCAGGAGTTCACCCAGCTCCTTGCCTTCCCGCTCCACAGCCGCGGTGGCCGCGCGCGCCTGGCCGGCAAAATTTTGCGAGTCCTGTTCGGTCACAGCCAGTACGGCGCTCTTTTCTGCCTCCGACGCCAAAGCCAGGTTCAAGCTCATCTGAGCCGCCATATCCGCCTTCTGGGCCTTTAATGCTATCTGCCCGGCGGGGCTCTGGTCTGTTTTGTAATGCAACACCGCGAGCATGACAACAAGCAATATGACAGCCCCTACGGACATCCACATAAATTCTTTCAAGCCCGGTTTGATCATACCATCCTTCCTTTAGAAATTTATATTACAGGTAAAACATATTCTTTTTATCGGGAACCAAATTGTATGACTAAACCTCCGACAATAACGATGCTGAGGCCAAGCCAGGTTGAAAAAGGAATATTCTCTCTGAACAAAAATCGTCCCGTCAATACGCTTATCAAAGCGAATACTCCCACGTAAACACCAAGCAATTTTGAAAAATCCCATTTCACCATGTTCACGACTACCCCGTAACATCCCAACAGCAGCATTCCTGCGGCGATCACCAGGAGGCCGCTCCCCCTCAAACCTTTTCGCACGACCGCGTCGCCGCCGGCCTCAAGGAGAGCGGCAGCCAGAAGGATCGCGGGCACAATAAATGAGACCGGTTTTTGAAACATCGTTTAGAAGTTTATATCCAGCTGCGTGGTGAACTGGTTGCTTATATTGATCGCAGGATTCTGGTTATTGTAAAAAACATAACCGAAAATAACGCTCGTGTTCGGCGCGAAAGCGTAAGAGAAACCAAGACTCGTCTCGCCATACAAGCTCTTACCGCTAGCGCAGTCTATCGATGCCCACCATTTATCGTTTATCTGCTCATCAAGGCTGAAGATGGCACCGGTGTTAGCCTTGGCCCCGGTCTCGTCAACCAGCAGGTTACCATTGCCTTCATAATATCCTACAGATATCCTTGGAAACGGCTTGAACGTCTTTGCTATGACCGCGTAAGCTATGTCATAGTTGTTCGCCGGCCTTAACGTGTTACTGTAGTCGCTCCTGAGCCCAACGTTCTGAATGCCGATAGCCATCGCGGGCACCTTGTCGCCCTCCGGCAGGCCGTACTTGATGTTGAATTGTGCAGGATCTTGCCTAGGCTCGAATAAATCTATACCTAGCTCAACGTTTTTGACCAGCCCGTAGGTAAGGTTCACGTCGGTTGATGTCTGGTTGGCTTTTGTGTCGTTGCTGGCGATCGAGAAATAATCGTCAATTCCCAGATGCCATTTGTGTAGTTCCTGGATGTCAGTGGATGGATTCCAAATCTGGGTGGACGGCGTGGCGTGAACAGAATTTAAAGTTCCAAGTCCAAAGGTTAAAGCTAAAGTCAAAATACAAAGACAGAATACTTTCTTCATGGTATGCTCCTTTTGATAACAGTTTATTGCATATCCTGTCATTCCTGCAAAAGCAGGAATCCAGTTCATTATAAGTTGTACTTTATGGATTCTCGACCGAGCATCAGCGAGGAAGTGCCGCTCCGTTTGGATGTTATAAGAAGCGGCCATTTTCATGGGAATGACACCTTTCTCCGGAAATCATTTTCTCACGCATCCAGCTTTTCGATAAGGCCGATCACTTCCTGCGCGGTGGTTGCCTTTAAAAGGCTCTGGCGGAAGGGTTTGTCCTTGAAGACCCGCGAAACGCTCGCCATCGCCAGGAGATGTTCCCCGCTCGCGGCGGCCGCCGGGCAAACAAGAAGGAATATAAGATGGGCGGGGGCGCCGTCCAGCGATTCAAAATCCACGCCGCCCTGCGATATGCCGAGCACGCCGATCTGCTTTTCGATGAAATCGATCTTCGCGTGAGGAATAGCCACGCCCTGGCCGATGCCCGTGGAACCGAGCTTCTCGCGCTGCATAAGCAGCTCTACTACAGGGGGAGCGTCTTTAATCTTCTTTAAGCGTTTGAGAACGTCGACCATTTCGCAGATCGCGGCTTCCTTGTCTTTCGCCTTGATGCCGAGGACGACGGCTTCCTGGCAGAGAAAATCCTTGATTTTCATTTCCTTGCTCCTTTGGCCAATTCGTCTAACGCTATATTGAGCGCCAGGACATTTACCCCCTGGTGCCCCCAGATGCCTATGAAATCACTGTCGGTATTGCGGGCTATCAGGTTTTTAATGTCGTTCTCCGATATCCCTCTAGCCCGGGCGACCCTGCCCGACTGGAGCATGGCGTTCTTTAAGGATATGTGAGGGTCAAGGCCGCTCGCTGAGGTCAGCACCATATCCGCCGGGATGGGAGTTTCGGTATTCAACCCGTTCGCCTGCCTGACCTTAGCTATCTTGTCGGCAGTCGCGTCCATCAGCTTTTTGCTGGAAGGGCCGAGGTTCGTGGCGCCGGAATTCGTGCCGTCATAATTGTTCGCGGACATCCTCGGCTCGAAATACTGCGGGCCGGTAAAGCCCTGGCTTAACAGCCGTGAACCGATGACCGTGTCCCCGTTTTTCAAGAGGCTCCCGTTGGCCTGGAAAGAAAATAACTTCTGCGCGATCACAGTTATCGCTAAGGGGTAAATGAGCCCGAGCAATATTGTAAAGATCACGTAAATTTTTAACGACTTTAAAATTTGTTTCATTTTTTATTCCTCCTCTTTCTGTCATCCCCGAATTGTTCTATCGGGGATCCAAAACCTTATTTAAATCATTTGTAAATGCCATTGTTCTGGATTCCCGCGTCCGCGGGAATGACAACACTTATACTAATTTTAAAAATACTATCAGCATATCTATAAGCTTTATGCCGATGAAAGGCAGTATAAGCCCGCCCACCCCGTAAATGAGGAAATTCCTGAGGAGCAGCGCCTGCGCGGTGGTCAGCTTGTAGCGCACGCCCCTGAGAGAGAGCGGGATAAGCGCCGGTATTATCAGCGCGTTGAAAATTATCGCCGATAAGACCGCGCTTTTAGCGCTGTGAAGGCCCATTATGTTCAGCACTCCCAGCGCGGGGTACGTGGCGGCGAATATCGCTGGGATGATCGCGAAATATTTCGCCACGTCGTTCGTCACGCTGAAGGTCGTTATAGAGCCCCTCGTTATCAGTATCTGTTTTCCTATCTCCACTATGTCTAGGAGCTTGGTCGGCGAAGAGTCGAGGTCCACCATATTGGCCGCCTCTCTCGCGGCCTGGGTGCCCGCGTTCATCGCGACAGCCACGTCCGCCTGAGCGAGGGCGGGGGCGTCGTTCGTCCCGTCGCCTATCATCGCGACCATATTCCCCCTGCTCTGGAGTTCCCTGATGCTGTTAAGTTTAGTTTCGGGCTTTGCCGGAGCGATAAAATCGCTCACGCCCGCCTCGGCCGCGATAACGACCGCGGTCAACGGGTTATCGCCCGTTATCATTATGGATTCTATGCCCATCATCTGGAGCTGGGCAAGCCGTTCTTTTATTCCGGTCTTGAGGACGTCTTTGAGGCGTATAATACCCAGCGCCCTTTTCCCGTCCGCGACTACCAGCGGCGTGCCGCCTTCGCCGGAAACGTTGTTCGCCAGTTCCTCTATCTCATCGGGAAACAAACCGCCTTTGACTTTGACAAAACCTTCAACGGCTTCGAACGAACCCTTGCGTATCTGCTGGGCGCCGACGTTTATCCCGCTCATCCGGGTCTCCGCGCTGAATTCGATGAAATGCGCGCCCTCAGCGGCCCGTATATCGCTGCCGCGGATCTTAAGTTTCTCTTTCGCGAGCACCACTATGCTCCTGCCTTCCGGGGTTTCGTCGGCTAAAGAAGACAGCATCGCCGCGTTCGCCAGCTCCTCTTCAGTCACGCCTTTTGCTGGCAGGAACTCGGTCGCCATCCTGTTGCCGAGGGTTATCGTGCCGGTCTTATCGAGAAGCACCACGTTGACGTCGCCCGCGGCCTCGACCGCGCGGCCGCTGAGCGCGATCACGTTATTTTGAAGGAGCCGGTCCATACCCGCTATGCCTATCGCTGACAGGAGCCCGCCGATGGTCGTCGGCATCAGGCACACGAGGAGCGATATAAGTATTGTCACCGATATGGGCACGCTCATATACGCTCCGAAATATTTAAGCGTCGCGCAGACCACTATGAAGAGCGCCGTAAGCCCTATAAGGAGTATCTCGAGGGCTTTTTCGTTCGGCGTTTTCTGCCTCTTCGCGCTCTCGACCATCGAGATCATCTGATCGAGGAAGGTCTCGCCGGGGTTCGCGGTAACTTTGACTTTCACGGTGCCCGAGAGCACTTTCGTGCCGCCCGTGACGCCGCTCTTGTCTCCGCCCGCCTCCCTCACGACGGGCGCGGACTCGCCGGTCATCGCGGATTCGTCCATAAGGGAAACCCCTTCGGTGATCTCGCCGTCGCACGGCATTACCTCGTTGTCTTTTACCACTACTATGTCGCCCTTCCTGAGGTCTATCGCGGGTACGCTCTGTATCGTGCCGTCCGGAAGTATCTTATTCGCGAACGTGTCCTTTCTCGCCTTCCTGAGAGTTTCGGCCTGCGCCTTGCCCTTGCCCTCGGCGAGCGCCTCGGCGAAATTGGCGAAAATCACCGTGAACCAAAGCCAGATGGTTATCTGCAGCTCAAACGAGAAACTTCTCCCGAGAAAAATGTTCCGGAACACTATTAATGTCACTATCATTGAACCTATCTCAACGATGAGCATCACCGGGTTCCTTAAAAGCGTTACCGGGTTCAATTTCAAAAAAGAGTCTTCGATAGATTTAATTACTATCTCCGCGCTCCATAAACCTTTCTTTTTTTTGTTTTCCATTGTCTTGCTCCTCAAGTTAACCTGTGTCGTTCCCCCCTCTTTTTTTTAAAGAGGGGCTGGGGGAGTTCGGGTGTACTTTTTCTAACTCCCCTTTATCCCCTCTTTGTGAATAAAGAGGGGAAACATCGGAATTTCTATGTTAAAATACCTGCCCCGCCTGCAACAGCAGATGTTCCAGGAGCGGTCCAAGGGCTAGCGCCGGGAAAAGGCACAGGGCGCCCTCGATAATAACGACGCTCACAAGCATTATCACGAACAGCGCGCCCGTGGTCGGGAACTTAACGCTTTTCGGGACCATCTTCTTTTTGACGAGCATTCCCGCGATAGCGAGCGACGGGACTATAACGAAATACCTTCCCACGAGCATACAACAAGCTCCGGCCAGGTTGAAGAACGGCGTATTAGCGTTTATACCGGCAAAAGCAGAGCCATTGTTGCCCATCTGGGAAACGAAAGTATACATCATCTCGGAAAAACCGTGGGGGCCCGCGTTGTTAAGGCTAGAGAGGCCGAACGCGTGCGAGATACCTATCGCGGTATATGTAAGCTGCACGCATAAAGGAACCAGAAGTATAATTACCGCCATAACCATCTCCGGCGGCTCAAGCTTCTTGCCGAATATTTCCGGCGTCCTACCTATCATCAGCCCCACCAGGAACATCGTGATTATCGCGTAGATTACCATCGATATAAGTCCCGTCCCAACGCCGCCGAATATCACTTCTCCTATGGCTATGTTGAATAAAAGTATCATCCCTGTAAGAGGCATAAGGCTGTCGTGCATGCAGTTGACCGCTCCGCAGGATGTAACGGTAGTTGACTGCGCGAAAACGACCGAGGCAAGCTGGCCGAACCGTACCTCTTTGCCTTCCATATTCAGCCCGCGTTCTATGCCCATTTTGGAAAGCAGCGGGTTGCCGTGGAACTCTGACCAGATGGCAACGCTCAGCCCCATTAGGTAAAGTATCATCATAGTGATAAAGATAACCCACCCCTGCTTCCTTGAGCCGAGCATTTTCCCGAACATAAATGGAGATGCGACCGCTATTATCAAAAGGCCCATTATCTCAAGGTAATCGGTCATAGGCGTTGGGTTCTCGTACGGGTGAGCGGAGTTCGCGTTAAAGAAACCGCCGCCGTTCGTCCCTATATGTTTTATGGCTATCTGGGAAGCAGCCGGCCCCTGTGCTAAAACCTGGTCTTGGCCCTGGACTGTTTTTGCTTTTGTATAAGGGTTGAAATTCTGTATCACTCCCTGGCTGACGAGCACTAAAGCAAGCACTATGGACAAGGGAAGCAGTACATATATAACGGCACGGGTCAAGTCTACCCAGAAGTTGCCTATCTCCGAGACGCTGTGCCGGACAAAGGCCCTTATCACGGCAACCATAGCGGCCATACCTGTAGCCGCGGAAAGAAAATTCTGCACCGTAAGGCCCATCATCTGGGTAAGATAACTCATCGTGGCCTCTGGGGTATAACTCTGCCAGTTGGTGTTCGTCACGAATGATACCGCGGTATTTATTGCACAGTCCCATTTCACGGCGCCTAATTTCTGGGGGTTCAGCGGAAGAAATTGCTGCAACTCCTGAATAAGGAACAGAGCCGCAATACCTATGGCGTTGAATATCACAAGATTCAAGGCGTAAGTCTTCCAGCCCGTCTCCACTTTATCATTCGTCCCGAATAACCTATAGAGCCCCTTTTCCACCGGCGCGAGCAGCGGGCTGAGTATGTTCCTGCCGCCCGTGAACACGTTCGCCATATATTCTCCGAGCGCCACGGCAATGACGGTCACGACCGTCAAAAAAAGCGTAAGCTTGAACAACCATCCGTTAATCATATATGCCTCCATTTTGTCAAACCCTATTTGCGTATCTGTCATTTCGACGAACAAAGTGAGGAGAAATCCGGGCTCTTTCGTTTGTCATTTCGAACCGCAGGGAAAAATCTTCTGTAATGCGAAACCGAGATCTCTCATCCGCCTATGTCGGATTCGATATGACAGACAAACATAAACACCTATACAAATAAAAAACCGAAGAACAAGTTCGCCGGCATTGTTCTCTCAGTAGAGGTTTTAAGGCCTCTTATATGCTTACGGGGTTAGCTGTCGGGCTCGGGATGAGAATTCCCTTATCCTTTCGGACGTTCGCCCCTAGCGCGCAAGGCGCATGGCTCAACGTGAGCCATTTTGGGTTCTCCGCTCCGGCTTCCGCAGGATTAAGCAATTGAATAAATATTATACCCTTGATCTATTACAGGATTAGTTTATCACAAAGCCAAAAACAAGGCAAGTCAATTTTTCGTCAAGATTTTGAGGGGGTTGGAAATCTTCGGGAGTGTTTTTGAGAGGGATGAAACGATCGGCAAGCTCGGTGTTACAGTCACAAATTTGGATTTATTTCAGGATCGTATTATTACGAGTCTTATTAGGCGCACTCTGGACTAAACTATTTACTCATATCAAAATCTTCCATTTCCCACAATCTTTCGACAATTTACAGATCACGACTCAATAAATAGAACCATCTCCTTTTCTACATTAATTAAATATGTCCAATATTTCCATTACCTGACTACCTGACTCCGTCCCGGTGGCTCACTGCTTTTTGCTGGTTTTTTTCTAGTTTGATTATATCAAAACCTTTGGACTTTATCCGCGCAAGAAGTTCGTTATACAATGTCTCCTCCATTTGCGTGGTACGGGAAAGGATCCATAGGTATTTGCGGGAGTTGTCGCCTACCACGGCGTACTCGTAATCTTTCCCAAGCTCCAGAATCCAGTAATCGCCGTAAAAAGGCCAGAAAAAACTCACCTTAAGCTTCGCGTTGGTCTTCTTATCCACCACTTTCGCTTTGCCATTTGCGACTTTCAGCTTGCCGTTGAAATCCTTTATATACCCGCTGTTTATTACCCGCACTTTTCCGTTAGGCAGGAGCGTGTAATTAGCCGTTACTCCCACCAAGCCTTTCTCGAACCATTGAGGGAACTTCGCGATCTCGTACCACGTACCCATATATCTTGGAATATCGACATACTCAACAGTCTTGGCCTCATTCATCTTGCCTGCTCCGTAAGAAAGATTGAAATTGAATAGCATAAAAATTATAAGCAAAATATTTTTCATCGGTCACTGACCTGATTATCACGTTTTCCGTAACGGGAAAGTTTCTTTGTCAGGCGCCACTGATAATACTTGTGAATGCGGCAACATGTATCTTTAATCGTATTTGGCAATAATTAGTCAAAGTATAGATTATTTCAAAATCTTTTTAGTTCATTTAGTCAAGCCAGGCACCATTTCTCATAAGCGGCTTATTATATGGCAGCGCTTTAATAGACTATCTTGGATATTTCTTTTTCAATAACGCTCCGCATAGCATCATCGGCTTTCATTTCGGCGGACGGATAAAAGTATTGGTCTTCATATTCCGCGTGTTTAATTAAGGCCTCTACCGTTTCATTAACCATGCATAGAAAATCTTCTCTTTGTTCCTTGGTGGCGCCTTTGCCTATTTTGGCGGACATTTCCTTGAGCTTTTCAAAATTCTTTCTCAAGGATATATGTTCCTGCATTATTCTATCGGTATAGGAGAGTTCATCTTTTGTAAGTTTGTTATTTCTTAACAGCACATTTATCACCACTTCTTCATACGCGAAATGAAGGGGTATATGTTTATAAAAGAATTCCAACGTTTCCTGGATACTTTCACAAAAATCGATGCCGTCGTGTTTGAGGATAAAATCCTTCAAAAATATTATTTTTTCCTTTCCCTCGCCGTGAGTGTTATAAACAACATCCAATACTTTCTTCTTCATTTTCTTTACTCCTCCCCGACGTCTATGACCTATTTTGTTACTAAATATATCTTATGTCCTATCCTTTCTCGACAGGTTATTTACCAAATTTACTTTATGCGCTCACCCACCTCTGCGGCGGATCATTTTTGTTGGGCAAAAATGAAAACCACGTCGAAAAACGGCGTGGCTGTATTATTGCTCAATTCAATATTCTGATCACCCAAAGGCAAGAAAACATTTTCCTTCCCCATTATTACCCGGATATCCCCATAGCCGAAACCCGGGCAAGCCCATTTAATCCGTTCAGGCGTGATGTTTAGATATTATATCTTTGAGTTGTTAAAGTCAAGAAACACGGTGGAAAGAGATATCGGATCACTGGCCCCAAGATCTCTCATCCGCCTGCGGCGGATTCGAGATGACAGACAAAGAAAATGATCCGGGATGACGAATAAGTTCAACTGTCGGACTGAAGCCGATAGCCGACGCCGGGTTCGGTTAGGATGTAGGCGGGCCGGTTCGGGTTGGGTTCTATCTTGTTGCGGAGATTGCTTATGGTCACTCTCAGTAGATGTTCTGCGCCTTCGATGTCTTCGGTCTTATTCCAGATCTCTTTCAATATCTGACCCTGGGTAACTATGCCTCCCGCGTTGGCGGCAAGGATCTTCAGGACGCTGTATTCAGTCGGCGTCAAATGCACCTGCTGGCCTTTTACTTCTATAATATGTTTTGCGATATCGAGGGTCAGGTTCTTGACCTTGAAAATGGCGTTATTATTCTGGGGGAGCTGTCTTCTCATCACGGCCCTGATCCGGGCGAGCATTTCGCCCGCGTCAAAGGGCTTTGTCAGGTAATCGTCAGCGCCGGCGTCGAGCGCCGCTATCTTGTCGGACTCGTCTTCCCTGACCGATAAAATGATTATGGGCACGCCGGACCTTTTCCTTAACTGCCGCGTCACCTCGGTGCCGTCCATATCGGGCAGGCCCAGGTCCAGTATCACCGCGTCGGGGTGAGAGGATACGGCAAGCTCTAGAGCTTCCTTGCCGTTCACCGCTTCGGACACGCCGTAACCGTGCGACACGAGAGCGGCTTTTAAAAAGCGCCTGACGGTTTTCTCGTCATCAACGATAAGTATGTGCGGTTGAGCTTTGCCTGTCATTTTTCCTCAATTAAACTTTCTTCGCATTTTTTCGGGTTTGGATGACGTTCTCCCTCTTTTGTTAAAGAGGGGCGGGGGGAGTTCAGGTGTTCACTGCAAATTCAAACTCCCCTTAATCCCCTCTTTGTACATAAAGAGGGGAAACACGGCATAAATATTATAAACAGCCTACACTTTCAACGGCAAAATAACAATAAAAGTCGAGCCGCTGTCGGGGTTGTTCTCGGCCCATATCTTTCCGCCATGCACTTCAACGATGCCCTTGCAGATCGTGAGCCCCAGGCCTGTCCCAGTGATCTGACGGGGCTTGACCGCCCTGTAAAACTTGTCGAATATGCGCGCCAGGTCCTCCACCGGAACTCCGAAGCCGCGGTCCTTTACTTCTATCCTCGCGCTGTTTTCCGCGATAGACGCCGTTATCCTTATAGGAGTCTCCCGCGAGGAATACTTGACGGCATTGTCCAGGAGGTTCATAAAAACCCTCATCATAAGGGCGAAATCCATCGGGATCTCGGGCAGGCCTTCGGGGATATTTATCTCTATCTCCCTTCCTTCAAGCTTATCTTTTAACGGCTGAAGGGAAGCCCCTATCACGTCCCGCAGTTCGCAGGGTTTGAGGTGTATCTTCAAAGTTCCAGACTCTACCCGGGTCATATCCAGGAGATTGCCCACCAGCCGGTTGAGATGATCGGATTCCTCGTAGGCCGTTTCGAGGAGTTCCTTGCGGGTTTCCGCGTCGAGGAGCGAGGAGTCCTGCAGGAGACTGCTCAACGCTCCCTTGATCGAGACGAGCGGAGTCCTCAGGTCGTGCGAGATGGAATTCAGGAGCGCGGTTTGCAGTTTTTCCGTCGCCTTGACTATCTCCATCTGGCGGGAGGTCTCGGCCAGTTTCACGCGCTGGATAGCGACCGCCGCCTGGCTAGACAAAGCGGCTAGCAGATCGCCTTCATCCCTGCCGAGCTTTGCTTTGCCTTCCGGGAACAGGACCCCAAGAACCCCGTAGATGTCCTTCGATATTTTGAGCGGGAGATAATGCGCTTTCGCGGACCTCAGGCTGTCGGTGCCCCAGCCGGCCGTGTTGCCGGTAGAATAAACCCAGTCCACTATCGCGTTCTCGTGCTCATCTACCGGGAAACCCGCGTCAACGCTTTCCGGGACGATCTTGTCTCCGGACGGAAGAAAAACCGCGACCCGGCAGTTAAATATCTCCCCGATGTTCGTTCTGATGGCGCGCAAGACGTTCTCGAAAGAATCGGACGCGGCCAGGTCCCTGCTCAGGCGGTAAAGGATGGCCGTTCGCGTCTCTCTTTTCCCCGCTTCGGCCGATTGGGCCCTGGTCTTGGAACTGAGGCCGCTTATCACCAAACCGGCGATCAAAAGTCCGGCGAACGTGAATACGTATTGGATATCATTGACGGCAAAGGTCAAATACGGCGGGACGAGAAAAAAATCGAACGCGAGGACGCTCAGTATCGAGGCCAGTACCGCGGGGCCTTTTCCCCACAGGACCGCCGTGAGGATAACGGCGATCAAATATAGAATTACGATGTTGGCGGGGTCAAGCGTCGTTTTGGCTATACTGCCGAAAACGGTCGCCGCGACCACAAGGATGACACAGGCCGGGTATTGGAAAGCTTTGTTTTGGAGGAGCTTTGAGTTCATAAAGCTGTAAAATCAGCGTCCGGCGCCGGCCGGCCAGATTCGCCTACTGTTTTGCGGGCGGCGAGGGCAGCATCACGCCCTGATAACGTTCGACTTCGGATATGCGGATGAAATTATCGCTGGAATTCTGAAGCTGGCTGATGGTTCGCATTATAAATCCCGCGGGCAGGGCGTCTTCGGGCAGGGGCGCTCTTGTGTTGTAATCTATGGACTGGAAGACGTAAATGTGCTCGAACAGGTGGCGTTCGAGGTTGCCAAGCAGTTCATTCTGCTCCTGCCTCGCGTACTGGAAATTTACGGAACCATAGTCAAGGACGGTAAAATGCACCGGGCGCTCCGATATGATCATAATATTTTTTGAACCCTGTTTTTTGAGGAAGTCCGTTTCATACCTATATTCCCTGGTCAGGTACTGGACGTTGGAAAAACGGTTCTCCACGGTGAGCGGGTTATAGATAAGGAACATAACGGCCCCGGCTGCTACCGCGAGCGCCCCGTTCTCTTTAATAAGGCGCAGGCGGGAAATGAAGACCGCGGAGAGCAGTGACAGAGCGAACGCCGCAAGCCCGAAGTAGCGGCTTGTCGAGGGGTAGAGAGGGTCTCCGGCAAAAAATGAGCTCACCACCAGCCAGTAACAGCTGAAACACGCGAGGGTGGTCCACGCCAGCTGTTTGAACGGCTCCACGCCGGGCCATTTGTCCCTCGCCATCTGATAAAAGAAATAAACGGCGGCTATGACTCCCGTCACGTTCAATACGGTGGCGTAGGGGAAGTAATAGTGTATATCAACGAGCGACCTCATAAAATACATCGAATGGCGTATGAGCTGGGCGACGGAAAGATACCCGCCCTCGCTGAAGGCCTCGGGTATGAGGTTCACGCTTATCCGCTGCCAGAAAACGGGGAGCATAACGAACGGGGTCGCGTAAAATAAAAGCCCGCCAAAATACCCCGGTTTTATTTTCTTATAGAGCAGCAGCAGCCCGGTCACCACTAAAAGATACAGGGGCGCTTCGTAGCGGGTGTTGGCCAGCATCAGCAGGTTGACCCACAGCAGTTGGAACGTCTCGCGGTCGGGATCTTTGAGGAACAGGTAAAGGCAGATAAAACAGATAAAGGCGAACACCACGAAAAGCAGGTCGAAACCGGCGGAAGCGGCGGCCTGCGCCAGCACAGGCTGGGCGGCAACGAAGAGCACGCCCGCGAGCCCTGTAGCCGGAGAAACGTATTTAGAGAGAAAAGCGTAAACGCCGCAGAACAGGGCCAGCAGTAAAAGGAAATTTACAACGAACAGGTTGCCCGGCCTGTAGCCCGACAGGGTGTGAACCAGGCTTCCCAGGAACGGGAACAGCAGGGGGCGGATGGGCTCCACCCTTGAGATCGGGTGGTAATTGAAAAAATAATAGCTCCCCATCGTCACGTTGTCAATCGTTTTTTCGTAAACCATAGACTTCGAGACCGAAAGGAGGTTGGCTTCGTCGCTCAAAACCCTGAAATAAGGTTTCGCGGAAACAAAAATGACGACGGCGATCAGCAGGGAAAAAGCGAACCCGCCGCCGAACCTCTTCAACAACGAAGGCAGGTCGGCTTCTTTCCGGTGGGCATAGTTGACCATTAGCACGGCCCAGAAAATAAAGAGGGTGAATACGCAGTAGTACGAGACGGAGGTATAACAGAAGTGCAGGTAACGGCCGCTAAACGATGTCAGGAGGAACAGGAAAACAGCGAGTAAAAGTACGGCGAAGGACAGGTATTTGGTTTTCATAACTCCCCTTTATCGCGGCAGTTGTCCCGGGCGCCTTACAGCGACTCCGTGACTTCCTCCGAAACTTCTATTCCTTTTTCTATCTCCAGCGTGATCTCTTTTTCGGGCCTCACCAGGCGCTTCGCGGAGAATATATCTTTCGAGAATATGAAAGCGCCCAGTATACAGCATATCCCCCCCGTCATTACCGTGCGCGGCGCGCCTATCGATCCGGCAAGACTGCCGGCTATCAAACTGCCGAAGGGCGCCATACCCATAAAAGCCATCGCGTACAACGCCATCACGCGCCCTCTTTTATCGTCCTCAACCAGTACCTGCAGGAGTGTGTTGCTCGAAGCCCCCTGCACCATCATTCCGCAGCCGGCGAACGCGAGGAATATCAAAGAAAGCCATAAAGACCTTGAAAACGAAACGGCGATCAATCCGGACCCGAACAGAACCGCCGAGGCTGGGATCAGCCTGCTTATATTATAGCTGTTTTTTCTTGAAGCGAGAAACATCGCGCCGCACAAAGCGCCAAAACCGGCCGAGCCCATAAGGAACCCCAGCGTGTGGGGCCCGCCTCCGAGCACCTCCCTGGCGAAGACCGGCATCAGGACCTGGTAGGACATTCCGAAGAGGCTTATAAGAGCGAGCAGGAGCAGGATCGAACGCATGGGAGCTGAACCGTAGACGTAGGCGACCCCTTCCCTGAAATCGTGGAGCAGGCGGGCTTTTTTTATTTCCTTCAGTTTCGGCTGGATCTTCATCCTCAGCAGGGCCACGATTATGACAAGATAGCTCAGGCTGTTGACGAGAAAACAGACCCCCTCGCCGAATGAAGCTATCAGTATACCGGTAACGGAAGGGCCTACGAGCCTCGCGCCGTTGACCATAGAGGAATTGAGAGCGATGGCGTTGCCGAGGTCTTCCTTGTCCTCTATCATATCAACCACGAAAGACTGACGGGCCGTGATGTCGAAAGCGTTGATTATGCCAAGAGTGATATTGAGGCCAATAATCCAGGCGACGGTGATCTTTCCGTTCATTACCAGTACCGCGAGGAGCATTGCCTGCAGGAGGGCGAGCACCTGGGTCGAGAGGAAGATGGTCTTTTTATTCCACCGGTCGGCCGCCACCCCGCCGAGGGGCGACAAGAGGAAGGTCGGTATCTGGCTCACGAAACCGGTCACTCCCAGCATCAGCGCCGAGCCGGTAAGGCGGTAGACCAGCCAGCTCGTGGCTATGCGCTGCATCCACGTGCCGATCAAGGACGTTCCCTGCCCGAGGAAGAACAGCCTGTAGTTACGGTATTTTAACGCCCTGAAAATTGAGTTAAAAGACATAATGGCCTTATTTTAAAAATTTCCGGTTAGGTAACCCCGCAGCAAGCTGCTGGGAATAGTCAAGTTTAACATTCAAATATATTTGAATTTGCGGTTACCGTGTTTTCAAATAATCTTCCATCGGGAAGGGCTTGCCGTGGCCGGGATATACGGTTTTTACATTGAGTTTTTTTATTTTTTCCAGGCTGCTCTCGAGCTGGGCCAGATTTTCCACTATGCGGGCGCTTTCGGGTTTTTTGCGGTTGACGAAAGTATCCCCCGCGAAAAAGCCGCCTTCTTCCGTCAGGACGCCTATCGAGCCGGGAGTGTGGCCCGGGATATGGACGACCTTCGCCTTGATACCGTATTCTTCAAGACTTTGCCCGTCGGACAAAAGGATATCGGGCTTGAAACTGGCAGCGGCGCTCTTGTTCTTGCGCAGTTTCCTCATCAGCATCCTGAAAGTAAAAACGAACTTGTAGAGCAGGGGGCGGACTGTGCGCTTTAGAAGCGCTCCGTTCTCGACCTGGGGTATGTCCCCCGGATGAACGGCTATCCGCGCGCCAAATTTTTCCCTCAGCCGGCGCGCGTTACCGGTGTGGTCCATATCACCGTGGGTTATTATGATAATCTTGAGCTTGCCGGGCTCGCAGCCCGCGGCCAGGAGTTCCTTTTCCAGTGTCGCCCATTGGTAGGACAACCCGGTGTCTATCAGGACGAAGCCGTCTCTCGCCTTCAAAAGGTAAGCATTTACGAAATCCAGGCCTATGACCCTGATGTTGTCGTCCATTTTCATTGACCTCCAGGCTTAAAAAAAAAGATACCGCCGGTACCGGATATAAAATTTTTACAGCGGTGTTTTAATTGTATAACTCTTGGAATGTTTGGTCAAGCGGCGGCAAAAAAATACAAAATAAAAAAGCCGCTAAAGGGGGTTGGAAAGCGGCTTTTTTATCTGTAAAAGTGAATTGCTTATTTCTGGGTCGCGGCTGACGCGTCAGCTTTTTTCTTGTGCTGTTTTTTTACGTGACGGTGGCCTTTCTTGCCCTGTTTCTGGTTAGAAGCAGCGGGGGTCGTAAGCGCGGACTGGTTAGCGCCGTAACCGGCCGTATCCGCCATCGCCGGTATCACAAGAATAACGCCCATCAAAAGCATAAATACCAAAGCCAATAATTTCTTCATTCCTTCCTCCTTGATCTTGCTTTCGCTCGCGCTCGGGTTATTTACGGGACATCCCTTTACTTTTCCCGTTCTGATACTTAGACAACGCTAACTCCAAAAAAGTTTCCCTAACCATCAGGGCTGCGGGCACCCTTCCGGCCGACAGGCCAGGGCCGCAATTAAGCCCGTCTCAAGCTTCTATCCTTTCGAAAAGGAAGCTTCCTACCGCCAGCAGGAGCGCCGTGAGAGCGGAGAGTATGAGGAAGTTATTGGCGATGCCGAACTTACCGCCGTTTATCAGCGCGGCGCGCACCCCGTCTATACCGTAAGTGAGCGGGTCAAGCCTCGTCACGACCTCCATTACCGTCGGAAGCCCCTGCAGGGGAAACAACGCGCCGGAAAGGAAAAAGACCGGCATTACAAGGAAATTCATAATGAGCTGAAAGCCCTGCATATCTTCCATCATCGAAGCCATCGCTATGCCCAGCGACGTGAAAAGCACCGCGACCAATATAACAAAACCTAAAGCCACGGGCAGCATCATCAGGCTCTGCGGTTTAAAACCCACGAAAAGAGTTAGAATGAATACTATCACACCCTGGACCGCGGCCACCGTCGCGCCGCCGAGGGTCTTGCCGAGCATTATCTCCAGCCGCGAGACCGGGGCCACCATCGTCTCTTTTAAAAAGCCGAATTGCCGGTCCCAGATGAGGTCTATCCCGGAAAAAACAGCGGTAAAGAGCACGCTCATCATTATGATGCCGGGAGCGAGGAACTGGATGTAGTTGCCCCTGCCGGCCTGCTTATAGATCGAACCGAAACCGAACCCCAGGGCGACGAGGAAAAGCAGCGGCTGGCCGAGCGAGCCGATGATGCGCGTCTTCGACCGGAAATATTTTTTGACCTGCCTCAGCCAGAGTATGTAAATAGTGCTCATTTTCTCCTCCACATATTTCTCATCCTGCGCATCTTGTCCATACTGGTCGCTTCCTGTTCCCGTATGACGCTGCCGGTGAGCGCGAGGAATGCCTCTTCGAGAGTCTTCGTTCCCGTGCGCTCCATTAATTGAGCGGACGTCCCGAGGGCGATGATCTTGCCGTGATCGATTATCGCTATCCTGCCGGCCACTTTTTCAGCTTCTTCCATATAGTGAGTCGTGAAAAATACCGTCATATTCTCTTTCAAGTTGATGTCCTTGATGTAATTCCACATATGGTTCCTGGTCTGCGGATCAAGCCCCAGGGTCGGCTCGTCGAGGAACAGTATTTTCGGGTGATGAGCCAGGCCCCTGGCGATCTCGAGCCGCCGTTTCATCCCTCCGGAAAAAGTTTTTACCAGGTCGTTCCTGCGGTCCCACAGTTCTACCAGGCGCAGCAGCTCTTCGATGCGCACTTCCCTGATCTCCTTAGGCACTTTATAGAGCACCGCGTGGAACTGCATATTCTCCAGGGCGGTGAGGTCATCGTCGAGGCTGGGGTCCTGAAAAACGATCCCGAAGGACTTGCGCACCGCGTCTTTTTGGCGCGCCGGATCGTGCCCGTTGATGACGATCTTTCCCGAAGTCGGGCGCAGCAGGGTGGTAAGCATTTTGATAGTCGTCGTCTTTCCCGCGCCGTTGGGCCCCAGGAAAGCGAACGTCTCACCCTTGTTCACTTCAAAAGAAATATGGTCGACCGCCGTAAGGCCGTCAAAGCTCTTAGTGAGGTCGGAAACCGATATTATGGCTCCGCCGTTGCCGTTTAATTCCATTATTTGCTCCTCTGTGGTTTAGCTTTTAAGCTCTTCTTTTTGCAGATCGTCCCTTACCTGCTCCATAGTGTGAATGTCGAAGCTGAGCCCCCGCAGTTCCTTTCCGAACAGCGCCACCGCGCCCGCGATGCCCAGGGTGATGACGCCGCCCAGGGCCACGCAGGGCACAGCCCCTAGCCACGCAGCGCCCATGCCGCTTTCAAAAGCGCCGAGCTCGTTGGAAGCTACGATGAATATCGAGCTCGCCGAAGCTATGCGCCCTCTCATCTCGTCGGGCGACAGGAGCCTGATGATCGAGCGCCTGATGATGACGCTGATGCCGTCGAAAGCCCCGCTGAGGAAAAGCGCCGCCATAGATAACCAGAAGTTACGGGAAAGAGCGAAAATTATTATGCACAGGCCGAACCCGGTGACCATCGCCAGCAGGTTGCGGCCGGCTTTCCTTATAGGCGGGTGTTTGGTCGCGAAAAGCATCATCGTCAGAGCCCCCAGGGAGGAAGAGGCGTTGAGCAGGCCGAGCCCTTTCGCGCCGACCTTGAGAATGTCGCTCGCGTAGATGGGCAGGAGCGCCACGGCGCCGCCGAAGAAGACGGCGAACATATCGAGCGACATCGAAGCCCACAATGCCTGTTTTTTAAAGAGGTAACGCCAGCCGATCAGTATGCTCTGGATGACCGGTTCCCGTTTTACAGGCATCGGCTGCGGTTTTGGCGGTATCAATACCGTGCACAGCCACGAACACGCGAAGAAAACGCTTATGATGAGATAAGAGGCCGCGGCGCCGAAATAATCAAAACTGAAACCTATCACGGCAGGCCCTATCACCGCGCAGCTGAGCCACGTGCTGCTTATCCAGGAGGCCGCGTTTACTGTCAGCTGTTTCGGGACTACCTGCGCCTCGAAAGCGGTGTTGGCGGGGTCAGCGAATCCCCTCGCTACTCCCGCCAGGAATATCATCATATAAAGCCCGGTAACGGACACGTCCGCGTTCCTCGAGAGCACCGCGAGAACTACGGCAGACAGCAGTGAAACGGCTCTCGTGACCAGCAGTATCTCCCTGCGCTTGAAGTGGTCCGCGACGTAACCCCCGATAGGCGCGATGGAAATGGCGGGAATGGCTTCGATCAAGCCGAGCCAGCCCAGGGCCAGGGCAGAATGCGTGATCCGGTATATCTGGAAACCGATCACTACCGCCAGAGCGCGGCCCGCCAGGGAGAAAAAGCCCACCGACCCGATGAACAGGCGGATGTCGGCTACCTTTAACGCGTCGGAGAAATGTGTTTTGCCGTGGCTATCCATTGTAATTTCTGAAAATTATAGCAAATTTACAGGTCCGCAGGTCGCCGGTCAGGCGGGAGTTTGACAGGGAAGGGTAAGTACCGCGTTCACGAGATATGCGGCATCCGGTTGAGCAGGTACAGGCGCTAGTAACTGTAAATAAGCTTTACCGTATACTCTCTCGAGTAACTCGGCGTGGGCTGGTCGACCTTGTAATATCCCGGGGCGATCGCGTAGGCGCTGTCAAAAATGTTGTATACTCCCAGCGCGATCTCCAGGTTCTTTGCCGCTTCCTTTATCCTTACGTTTATGTTGACGAGGGTTACCGGGTCGAGCGCCTGGTTGACATTGCCGCCGGCGGCGTTCGCCCAGTAGCTGACATATCTTTGCCCGAGGTACAGCACGGTCGGGTTGACCGACAGATTTTCCCTGACGTTATAACTCGCCGAGAGCGAGGCCTTGCTGCTGGGGAAACCGAGCAGGACGTCGCTGTTGACGCTCCCGTCGCCGTCGTGAGCGACGTAGGTCGGGACTTCGTTATCAATGACCCTGTAATAGGAATAAGACAGGTTCAGGTAACCCCACAGCTCTCTGAACTGGTAACTCAGGTCAAAGCCGCGGGTACCGGTTTTACCGAAATTATTGTAGGTGACGGCGGAGGCGTCGTAGACGATGACGTCCTCGATGCGCGTATCGAACAGGCTTAAGGCGGCTGACATGTTCCCGTTGATGAGGTATCTTGCTTCCGCCTGGATAGTATTGGTGAATTCCGGCCTTATGTTGGGGTTATAATCTATGTCCAGTATGGTCGGCGCGCGATAAGCGCGGCTGACGAGGGCTTTAAAATTAAAATCTCCCACTGCTTTTGTGAGCGCCAGGCGCGGCGCGAAAGCTCCGCCGCAATGGCTCTGATTGTCGTACCTCGCCCCCAGGGTCACGTTCACGATCCGGGTCTTTGCCATGAATTCGCCGAATACCGATTGGGTATTATGATCTACCTCGGTCGAACCGTCAGCGAACGGCGCGCTGAGCCCCTTTGAAAATGCCGTATCCGCGGCGTATTCTCCGCCCAATATCAAATCCGTATTTTTGTCGAAATCGTACTCGGCAGTCGCGTTGAGCTTGACCTGGCGCGTGGGATAGTAAAAATAATAACCATTCAGCAAAGCATCCCGGTTGTCTGAATGCCAGGGATCTGATTCAGTGTAAGTCACGCGCGGGGATATGGAAAAGTTGTCGCGGAGCCTTATCTTATATTGCGCGTCGAGGGCGTAGGTCGTAAACTTCGTGTCCAGAGGGCTATTGACGCCCGGGGGATAGACATTATTGGTATTGTCGAAATTCGTTAGAAAAACGGATTGAACGTCGTAGGAACTTCCTATGAATTTTAACAGAAGATCTTTATAATCCAGGCTCATATCCGCGAACCAACTGTTTTCCCCGCCAAAGTCTTTCATCGGATAGGACCCGCCGGCCGCGTCGGTGAAATCCCTGTCGCTCAGGTGGCCGTCCCCTACAGCCGCGTTGACCGTGACGTTTACGCCTCCGGCGCTGCCCGAGCTGTTGACGTTAAGCGACCTGTGCCCGTAGGCGCCCGACATCTGCCCGAACATCGTTGAAACGGTCGTCCGGGGAGCGCAGGCGTTCTTACTGATAATATTGATGACCGCAAGCTCGCCGAAACCGCCGTATAAAGCCGATCCGGGCCCGCGTATTATCTCAATACGCTCTATATAATCTACAAAAGCGCTCGCGCCGAAGAGGGGGTTGCCGTATAAAATCTCGTTCATCTGCACGCCGTCGATCATCACGAGCATCTTTCCTTCCAGGGACCATATCCCGCCGACGCCGTAGCCCTGGAAGTTCTGAACTTCTTCTCCGGGCACGAAACCCGGCACCAGCGATAAAATATCGTTGAGGTCCCTCGCGCCGGAATTCCGTATCTCTTCGCTGGTGATTATGGTGAGCACGGCGGGCGCCTCGGATTCTTTCTGGGAGGTCATAGAGGCCACGCAAACGGGTATATCCAGGAACAAAAGGTTCTCGGCCAATGACTTATCTTCCTGGGCCGCGGATGCCCCGGAAAAAAGTGAGATCAGCAACAGCGCTATGCAGGCCATCACTTGCACCATTAATGTCTCCTTAAAGGATTCGAGTAAAATAAAACTTATAGCGTCATCCGCCGACCAGCCGGGGAAGCATATCAGAATATCTCACTAACCGGCGCAAATACCTATTACTTATAATAATTGCATATTTTTGTTCAATTATCAATGTTAATAATTTTGCCGGGAGACACGTGGTCGAACTCCCGCTGGTTCACCTTTAATCAGGGGCTTGCACGCGGCAAGCAAATATTTTCTTCCGCGCAGGTTATTAAGTTGGTTACCGTTTCCCTCCGGGATAAGACAAGTGGAAATCTGTCAGTATTTCGCGGAAAATTCCTATCCCAAGAACTCGCAAGTTAATATAAAATTTTGTTGCAGGGCAAGATATTTTTATAAAACTATTTTAAAAGGGTTCGAAATGAAATACTTAACTGCCGTTTTGCTGACACTGTTAGTTTTTGGAGGCCGGGCCGTTTACACCGACAAAACACGATCAATTCCGATATAATGGAGCGCGGGCGGAAGGAGCCGCTCAACCGGGACTCCATCGGCTCGCGGGAGAAGCGCTAAATAAGGTTGACGGGATAAATATAAGGCGCAAGGGCGCCATTGACGACGACGTGGTGCTGAGAGGTTTTCAGAAAGACAACATCAACGTGCTCATTGACGGAGTGCGCGTGAACGGGGCCTGCCCCGACAGGATGGACCCGCCGCTTTACCACTACGACCAGGCTGTAAAGACAGATAAAATATCAGTTGTTTAAAGCTAAAGATACGGAAGCCTGGTATACTTTTGATATTCCATGTTTGATATTTTAATTTAATTTGGAGGGCTGCGATGGAAGAAAAAGTGACATTCATCAGCGAGGGGCAGGAGATAACCGGCCTGTTCTTCTATCCGGAGAATTATCAAAAAGACTTAAAATACCCCGCGCTGGTCTTTGACGGGCCTACGACCGGCCTAAAAGACCAGGTGGTGGCGGTCTACGCGAGAAAATTATCCGGGAATGGTTTTTTATCGTTGACCTTCGATCACAGGTTTTACGGTGAGAGCCAGGGCGAGCCAAGTCAGTTCGAATCTCCTGAAAACAAGGATACAAGTCGATGATCGAAAGGTCAAGGAAGGCGGAAGAAAAGTACCGCAGGGACGGTGAAGCGGAATATATACCGGCGGTCTCGCCGAACCCCAAAGATATGACCGCCGCTATGCCGACCCGGGAACCCTACGCCTATTACGGGACGCAGCGGGGCTTTTCGCCGAACTATATCAACCGTTTCGCGGTTATGGGCTACGAAGGGTTCCTGACTTTCAACGCGATGGACAGCGCGAAAGACATCAAGGTGCCTACCATAGTCATACACGGCACCCGGGATCTCTTCTGCACCCCTGAGGGCGCCCGGCAATTCTATGAAGGCCTTACAGTTCCGAAAGATATTTTCTGGATGGAGACTACCAACCACATAGACCTTTACGAGAAGGATAAATACGTCGACAGGGCGGTTAAGATCGCGACGGACTGGTTTGACAAACATATGGTAAGCAAGGCGGCGGTTTCGGCTCAAAAAGTAGTAGCGGCCTCGGGAAAGCGATGATAACCGCGCGCCCGCCAGCCGGTGAAGCGGGAAGGCAGCGGCTTATTTCATCATTGAACCCGGGGTTGGGCCGGGAATGACCTGAACGGATAAGTGAACTTCTTCTACCTCTTTGCCGTCCTGCGTTTTTATGCCGGTAAGAGTTATATCGGCTGTCCCGCTCTCGGTGGTGTTGGGAAAGGAATACGATAAATTACAGCTGTACACATCGGACCAATACGCGGGGAGCGAAAGGTTATTGTCATCGGGCATTTTGAACTCAACGATCGGGCTGACGGACGTGTCCAGGGGAGCGCTGAAAACGAACTTAAACGTCGTAACAACCCCGGGCTGAATGACTTCCGGCACCGCCAAAAAACTTTTAAACTCCTGCGGCTGCGCCCAGGAATCCGAAATTGCGGCGGCCGCGGACACAAGAAGCAACAAAACAAAAGTTTTTAGTATCCTCATATAACCTCCCAAATTAGATCTCAAAATATCTTTAGGTATATTCTCTCACTTTTAAACCCTCCGGTAAATCGGCGCACTACACCAAATACTGACGTTTATCAACCCGAATTTAAGAGCCACTATATCCTCTCCTGGACTAAGAGAGGATAGCTACCCGGTATAAACCGGTAACATAGTATACAAAACGAACCGGGGACATGGTTTACAGTTATTATCAGTTCAAAATGCGCTTCCCCTCTTTATTTTCAAAGAGGGGATTGAGGGGAGTTAGAGAAGTTAAAGGTTTAAACCTTCAAAGAACTCCCCCTACCCCTCTTTGCACAAAAGAGGGAGGAAAGTGTAAACGATGTCCCCGGTCTAAAATGTAACCTATGTCCTAGTTGTGCAGCCCACCGCTAAGGAGTGAGCGGGAGCGGAAACCGGGATTCAACCCTGTAACGAAGGGCAAAATGTCAAAAAAAAGAAGGCCTATACTGGTTATGAGATACAGGCCTTCTTGAGGTTCGATAGTTAGCATACGGGATCTATTTTTTGATGTTGTTCCCGCTCTTGAGTTCCGGGGCCGGTGGCGCCATCTTTACGGTATCGCAGCAGGCGCCCTGCTTGTCCATTTCCGCCGCTTCGCCGGATCCGTGATGCCACATCATCTTGCCCCGCATAGCCGGCATACCCTCGCAGCAACTCATTTTCCCAGGCATACCGTGCATTTTACTGCAATGCCTGCAGGCGGCGCCGCACACCAGCACCAGTCCCGCGAATACGAAAAGTATGATCGCCATTATCCTTCCGAACTGCGCAATGCCTGCCGGAGTATTGCTCTGATGAGCGCTCCACAACGCGAAATAACCGAAAAATACCAAGATCACAGCTGACACGACCGGGATCAAAATGAACATAAGCGCTCCTCCTGGAATATAACTGCCTCTTCACATACTTTGACAATATCAACCCCAAAAAAGTTTCCCATCGCCGTTACCTATAAAGCATCGGTAATGTTTACGAGGGATCGGAAAATTTTGCGGGATTTTCAACTTGGACGGATAAGTAGCGTCTTGTTTTGCTCTTGAGGAAAGGAGTTTAGGATTATTTTTTCATCGCTTTGAATTTCAGCTCTTTGGGCATTTTCTCTATAGCGTAACGGAGCGCGGTCCTAGGCATAGCCGCTACATTATTAATTACATACCGGAATACTTCTTTTTGATGGACCTCGCTGGCGGCTTTGAGCATCCAGCCGTAGCCCTTTTGCACTATATCGTCGGGGTCCCGCAGAAGAATGTCTGCGATCTCGAAAATATCTTTCAGGAATTGCCCGTCCCTGGCGGGTAGTATGAGGGAGACCGCGGCGGCGCGGCGCGCCCAGCGGTTCCTCGACTTCGCCCATTTTTTCAGCCGCCTCAGAAATTCAGGGTACATCTCTACGAACGTCCCGACCGTGTGGTTGCAGAGCGTATCGCACGAGGCCCAGTTACCGACATATTTATTGACCCACCTGTCGAACACCTTGAAATCCGCCGGCTCGTAGCGCTTGCGGAGGTAATAAGCCCACTCGCAGGCAACAAACGATTCTTCCATATACCCGGACTTCCACAACTCATCGCATAAGCCGAATATTTCGGATTTCTTTTTAAACTTGATCGTTTTGAAAATTTCGCCGGCTATCCTGCCCACAACGGCGCTCCTGACCCCGTAATGCTTCACTTTCTCCTTAAAGAAGTTCTGCGCGCTCTCGCGGACTTTTTTGTCGGAGTTCTTTTTTAACTGGCGGCGAACGTTTTTGATGACCGCATTCATTCTTTGCTCCGGGATAATATTAACCAACTCAATCGCCCAAAAAACGAGCCACACCTGAAATCGGCGTGGCTGAAAAATATGCTATTATTCCTGTTCCCCGGGGATGACTTCATCTTTGCTTCCCCATACCTTCGCGGACCGGTTTTCAAGAATGGTTCTTATCAAGCTTGTCGTCTATTTTATCCAGGAGCGAGGAGAGAGTTGTAGCTATTTTATCTACGACCGTGTCAGGGTGTTTAAGGGGGTGTGCTGCTTTCTTCGGCATATCTCTGCGGTCTTTGCCTGAACGGCGTTCTTTCCTGTACAGGACAGGGTGTTCGCCGCTCCTTCTGTCTACAAGGTTCTGCCTGCAGTTCGAACCCTTTACTTCTTTTGCTTCCCTTTCGATTTCATTTTCTTCATCCGGTTCGCTTGCCGGCTCTGTCCCGTTAAGCGGTAATTCCCCGGCCTTCTGTTCTTTTTCCATTCATTTTCCTCTAATTAGGTTTACTATTAAAAATGCGGAAAAGAGGAGACAGCTTTATTTTTAATTTTTCGGCAAAACCCGGCTTGTCTCTGCGGTCTTCGCCGCAGCGGCGTTCGTTCAGGACCAAAATGATATGGTCGTCAACCCTTCTATCAGAGCTATTCTTCCTATTATGTGTTTCAGCATTATTTTCCATTTCCATTTTCTTTCTCTCCCATTCGAAATTAGACGGCCGGCCAGGGTTCGCGGGTTTCCCTTTAAAATAATACTCTCAGCTGTTAATAACACTCACCCGCGTAAGCCCGCATCCTTACTATGATATATTATATTTTCGAGAACGGCTTGTCAACGGAAAAAGCCTTCGTTCACTGCTTTTCGTACAAGGCTATTTTGGCGCAGTTGGCGCCCCTGGGCCAGTCAGGGAAATCTTTGGTAGTCTTGAGGTTCATCAGTTCAAAAGAATACTTGCCGCCGAAGACCGGTTTTCTTGAGCCCCTTTTGAATTTCTCGAACACCTGGCTTTTGCCTCCGGGATAGACCAGCTCGACAGACGCGCCGGCGTCGATCCCCGATTCTATGTGCGTTATTTTCACGTAGACGGGGTCGTCCGTCAACTTGAAATTCTGCCCCTCATTTACCCAGACCGGTATGAACAACTGCCGGGGCTCCTTGAGAAAGCCCTTCGATACTACTTTTGATCCGCCGCGGGCCTCGGGCTTGTTCTTTATATGGTCAAAGGCATCGGAATTCATCAGGGAGCTGAGCTTAAAGTCCGACAATCCCTTCATCACGATATCCAGAACGGTTCCCATCCCGCTTATGGGGTTCATAGAACCGGATTTGGCTTTTACCATATCTATTAAACTGGTATTGTTCAGCGGGCCGGCCTTATTATCCGTAAGCCCCTGCATGGCGGCGTCAAATACGTTATCAGTTCCTTTTTCCCCGCCGTCCCCGCTCTTCTGCGCGGCGTTCAGGCCCGCAACCGACAAGACAGCGTTGTTTCCGGAATTGATCGAATTATTGATAAACGCGCTTATAGCGAAAAATATTATAGCTTCCACGATTATCGCGGCGACGGTTAATTTAAGTATGTTCTTGAACATTTTTGCTCCGGGCGCTGAATCTGGACCGGTCCAAACAACAAACCACACCTTATCCGGGTGTGGTTCATGCAAGGCTTAGCCGAGTACGAATGACTTTGTTAATTGAATTTGAAACCGACACCCAATATGGTCTGAGTCGTGGAAAGGTCTATGGTATCTCTCTCGCTCGTGTAACCCCTCGTGAACGATGTATAATTCATTATGCTTCTGCGTTCGATGAACAGCGACGTGTTGTCGCCGACGTTTACCCTGACGCCGAGGATCGGCGCCCTGACCAGGAAGCCCACGCTGAATTCGCTGAGCGTCCCGCCGCCCAGTTGCGTGATGTACGGCGAAGAGATCGAGTTCAGCGACATCCCTATGCCGGCGCCGACGTAGGGCTGTATCATTTTATCGGTAAACCTGAAAAGCAGGTCCGCCGAGATCAGGTTGAATACCGAGACTTTCAAATAGTCATTTACGAAAAACGAAAAGCTTTGTTGATTGAAGTTGTTGTAGGCCACCTTCGTGCTCTGCTTCGCTACCGTCTGGGAATAATAGGACATCTCCATTCCGAAGCCCCAGTGTTTGCCATAGCCCGAGATCCTCGCTCCTATAGGAGAAGTACCGTTCGTGTCGAGGCTGTCAAACGTTATCTTATTGTACCCAAAATTGGATTGGACCGAGCCGCTGCCGTTAAAATCCAAGGCCAGTTCCGATTCGCTGATCACCCTGCTGGTGTTATTGAATACCAGGTTCATATTGCCGTTGTTCGAGCCCACGCCCAGGAAAAGATCCACATAGCTGTCGAGTTTCGGGCCGCCGCGGCTGTAGGCGGCGCGTCTAACGGGCTGTTCTTCCTGCACCGGCTGCTCTTCCTGCTGGACCCGCTGGGGCTGCTGCTGCTGCTGCAGAGGAGGAGAGATTTGCTGCATTACGGAGGTATCCGACCATATTTTTTTAACGCTTATATAACTCGTCGCGAGCACTTCCGCGGTTTCGGTCTTAATGAGCCTGGCGTTTACTTCCACCAGGCCGTCTTCCACGTCGAGGAGCGTCCCGCAGACGATAGCGTCCACCCCGAGCACCTTACCTATTTGTTTCGCGGTCTCGGCATTGACGACCCCCGACGTTTCAAGGTGCTGTTCCTGCATGAGGTTTTCAAGCAGCTGTCTTTCTATTACCTGATATTTCCTGAGTTTGACGATGCGTGTGGTCAACCGCTCGGAAACTATAGCCCCTCCGTCGGATTTACGCTTGTCCACGTAACTAAAAGGCAGTATGGCGATCTTAGGCTGCCCGGTGGAGACCGTCACGCTGCAAAGCTCCCTCGCGAGCTGATCGTACTCATCGGCGAAAACCGGCGTCGCGGAAAAGGCAAAGACGATACCTGAAAGGAGAAGAAGGTATTTGGTGATTTTTTTCATTTAAGCTCCGTTAGTCGTTAAGCTCCATCAGTATTATACTATATTTTATTAATTTATCAAGGAGAAATTGAAAAACAAACTATGGATGGCTTTTACGGCTAAGCCCAATTCTTTGAGCGCTCGACTGCGTTCTGCCACCTGGAACAGAGCGCGACCGCTTTGGCGGGGTCCATTGAGGGTTTGAAAACCCTGTCAACGCTCATTATGCACTTGAATTCTTCAGCGGTCCAGAACCCCGAGGCGATGCCGCTTATGCCCGCCGCGCCGAGCGCGGTCGTTTCAATTATCTTCGGTCTCTCGACCGGCAGGCCCAGGATGTCGGACTGGAACTGCATAAGGAAGTTGTTCGCACAGGCTCCCCCGTCGACCTTAAGAGCCTTGAATTCACCGGGGAACGATTCCTTGACCGTGTTCATTACGTCCTTGACCTGGTAAGCCATCGCTTCGATGACCGCTCTTACGATATTCTCCCTCGAGGTCTTGCGCGTGAGCCCTACGAGGAGGCCCCTGGCGTCCGGGTCCCAGTAAGGCGCTCCCAGGCCCTGGAAGGCGGGGACGAAATAGACGTTCTCATTGTCTTCGAGGGAGCACGCCATTTTATCGGTTTCAGCCGCGGATTCTATGATCTGGAGGTTGTCCCTCAGCCACTGCACCGCGGCGCCGCCGATAAAAATGCTCCCCTCCAGGGCGTAGCTCAGGCCCTCACCGGTCTTTGAAGCGATTGTTGAAACGAGCTCCTTGCTGTCGGAGCGTTTGGAGCCGGTGTTCGTGAGGATGAATATGCCGGTGCCGTAAGTGGCTTTGATAACACCTTTTTCCCAACCGCTGTGAGCGTAGAGGGACGCCTGCTGGTCTCCGAGTATCCCGTGAACGGGGATCTCCACGCCCGTGACCTTTTTATCCGTGTACCCGAATAACGCGTCGGAATCTTTGACTTCCGGCAGAATGTTAGCCGGCACGGAGAGGATGTCGAGAAGTTCTTTATCGAAAGAAAGGTTATTGATGTTATAGATCAGCGTGCGGCCGGCGTTGCTGGGCTCCGTCGCGTGCACCCTGCCGCCGGTGAGGTTCCAAAGGACCCAGGTGTCGGGCGTTCCGAAAAGTATTTCCCCCTTTTCGGCTTTCTCGCGGACGCCGGCGACGTTATCGAGTATCCATTTTATCTTGGTGCCTGAAAAATAAGGGTCCAGGAACAGGCCGGTCTTTTCTTTGAACGTCCCCGCGCTGCTTTTGAGCTCGGAGCATATCTTTTCGGTCCGCCGGCACTGCCAGACTATCGCTTTATAGACCGGAGTTCCCGTCTTTTTATCCCACAGCACGGTGGTTTCGCGCTGGTTGGTAATGCCTATGGACGAAACATTCGCGGCTCCAACGATAGCGAGAACGTCCTTGAGGGCTTTTAGCGCCGTCTGATAGAGTTCCACGGGATCGTGCTCAACCCAGCCGGGCTTCGGGAAGAACTGGGTGAACTCGTAATAGGATTTGGCGACCGCCTCGCCTTTTTTGTTGAAAGCTATCGCCCTGTTGCCCGTTGTGCCGAGATCAAGCGCTACCACGACTTTTTCGTTCATCTTTTCACCCCTGGCTCTCCCTTGTGTGGGAGAGGAAAAAATATGTTCAACAGCGGACCCCGGGGTCCATAAAACTTTCTATAAGCGCTTTCGGCTTTATCTTTTTTTCGACCACTTCCAGGATGGCTTCCGCGACGGGCATCTTGCGGCGGTATTTTTTGGAAAGTATTCGCGCGGCCCGCAGGGCTTTGAGGCCCTCCGGCAGAACGCCCAGTTTTTTTTCGGCGTAGGCGAGCGAGCGCCCCTCGGCGAGCATCTCCCCGAAACGCCTGTTATGGCTATGTTCGCTAAGCGACGTGGCGATAAGGTCGCCGAGACCGGCGAAATCGAGCACGGTGCTGCTTTTTCCTCCCATCGCTTCGGTAAGGCTGATCATCTCCTCGAGCGCACGGGTGATGTAGGCCGCCTTGAAGTTTATGCTTTCAAGGCCCATTCCGTGAATGATGCCGAGGCCTATGGCGTATATATTCTTCAATATCCCGGACCACTCGACGCCGATCTTATCGTTTGAGAACCTGGCGCGGAAGACCGGTGTTTCCACCGCCGCGGCGGCCTTGCAGAGGTCTTTGCGGCGCTCGCCAGTGAGGACTACCATGCACGGGTAGCCGCGGGCAAATTCGTTGGCGATGGAGGGCCCTGAAAGGACCAGGACTTTATTGCGCTTGAATATTTTTGAAAGTATGCCCGAAGCGGTGACACCGGTGCCTTCCTCGATGCCCTTGCTGAGGTTTACTATAAGGGACCTTTTGGAAGCGCAGGAAGCGAAGCCGGCAAGTACCGGCTTTATGTATTTTGAAGGAAGCGCCACGAATACGATATCCTTGCCGCACAGGGCTTCTTCTATGTCGGTAGTAGCCTTGATCCGGGAACTGAGTTTTACGCCCTTCAAATATCTCGTGTTTCGGTGGAACCTGTTTATCTCGTCCACCGCCTCGCGGTCGTATTCCCACCCGGTAACCGCGTGTCCATTGTCCGCGATGTTGTTGGCCACGGCCGTTCCCATATTCCCGAGCCCTATCATTCCGATCTTCATTGTTTCTCCATATGCTCGACAACTTTCCTGTATTTTTCGTGTATCAGCATCCTGTCGAACTCCCAGAACTCCTCAAGCATCTTTGCCTGTTCTTTTTCTTCAAAGTAGTCCATGCACGGCAGAAAGAAGTTTTTATCCTCCTTGGCGATGTGGGCGGGATAAAAATCCGATAACTTCAGCATGAATGAGGCGATCTCCCTGGCTGCGGATTTGTCGCCTCTTTCGTAGCGCCCGGCCGCTTCTTCAAGCGACCTTGTCAGCGATCTCGCGCGGGTGTGCTCTTCCAGGAGCTCGTTGAGTATCCGCTTGTGCTCGGCGGACAACTGCCTGTTGTTAAGGTCGCTGAACAGGATATTTTCTTCCTTGCCGTGATGGCACCTGTCGGCGTACGTTTTAATAAAATCTATGGCTGTATAGACCGAAGTTATGTCCGCCGCTCCCGTTTTCTCCATGGCTTCGGCTCCGTCGCGAACCAGCTTTATCATCCGCTCGATGAGACGGTGTTCTATCATCAACGGCCCTATAGGTTTCATGATCAAGCTCTCCTCTTTAGTATCTTCCCTCCGGACGGTCATCGTTATCCGCCCGGCTATTATGATACAAACTTTATTGAACAACTTCAAATGAGCCGGGGGTTCGCGGTTCGTAGCTTCATACCGCGCCCCCTGACCGCGAACTACCGGCTATATCAACTCCCCCTTTATGGAGACCGTGTATTCCTTTAGCACGATGTTCTTGCCCGACTTTTGAAGCGCTTCCCGGACAATGCTCTCGACCCCGAAACAGCAGGGCACTTCCATATGAACTATGGATATGGACTTGACGGTGTTGTTCTTGAATATCTCCGCCAGCTTCTCGACATAGGCCTCGCGAGAGTCGTCGAGCTTGGGACAGAATATCACGGGGACCTTGCCCTTGAGGAACTTCCTGTGGAATTCGGCGTAGGAAAAAGCCGCGCAGTCGGCCGCGACCACTATGTCCGCGTCGTTGAAATACGGAGCCGCGGGATTGACGAGGTGCAGCTGCACGGGCCAGGTCCTGAGCTCCGAACGCAGTTTTGCTTCCGGGCCGGACTGGGCTATATTTTCTTCTTCCCTGAAATCCACGGTTTTGGAACCCGGGCACGAACAAGCGTGTTTAGACATTTTGAGGTCCTCCTTTTTTGGCAGTTTCACTTTATTGTCTTCAAGATACTCGAGCGCTTCGGCAAGGAACTTATCCTGGCAGTGGTCCTTTAGATGTTTAAGGTGCGCCTCGATAACGCCGGGCCCCGCCTTTACTATGTTCGCCATCGTCTTTTTTTCGTCGTAGGGCACGGCCTCGCGCTTCTCGATGGCTATCGCCCCCCGGGGGCAATGCCCTATGCAGGCACCGAGCCCGTCGCAGAAAAGGTCGCTGACGAGCCTCGCCTTGCCGTTTATCATCTGCAGGGCACCTTCGGGGCAGTTGGGCATACAGATCCCGCAGCCGTTGCATTTTTCTTCGTCTATGGTTATTACGTCGCGCTTCATACAAATACCCTCCGTTACAGTATCAGGCCTTTTTTTCGTTTATAAGAGAACTTATCGTGATCTTTCCGAACCGGCCTGCCAGTTCTTTTTCTATGGCTTTTACTTTTGAGCGCAGGACGCAGGTCTTTCTGTTGGGGCAGAGCTCCTTCCTGAACATGCACCCGGAGAGCTCGAACCCTCCCTGGAAGACCCGCATCACGTCTATAAGGCGGATCTCTTTCGGGTTTTTCTCCAACGTTACCCCGCCGCCCTTTCCTTCTTTCGAAGCGAGAAATCCTTTTTTTATAAGCTCACGCAGGAGCCTCCTGAGGAATTTTTCGGGTATACGCTCGCCGGCCGCTATGGCGCTTGCGGGGATGACCCGGCCCGGGCGCTTAGCCAGGTGCATCAGAGCCCTTACCGCGTAGTCCGTGTGTTTTGTGATGAGTTTCACTTTAGCCCTCCTTGACTAATACTACTATAGTATTAGTATAAACATTTGTCAAGCCCCGCTGAATAAATTATAGCGGGCGTCGCAGGTTTTGTAGCAGGTAAAATAAATCTTGCAGAGGCTGGCGGGAAGACTGTAAGTTGTAAGCTGTAAGTTGTAAGTTTTAAGAAACAACATTGAAACGCACGCCTGCTTATAACTTAAGACTTACAACTTAAAACTTTGTCAGACCTTGATCGGCAGAAGCACGAAAGGGATGCCCTTGGAGTAGAAGACCCTCTGCATCAGGAAGACGGTGTAGTTGTGGAGCCATCTTGAGATATAAGTCGTCTCGGGGAACACGAGTTGGCCGCCGAAGAAAATGATGTTGGGGAATTTTTCGAGTATCCGGGGCGCTATCTCGTCTATTTCCCTGACCACGTCGGTGCCTATGACGGATATTCCCTCGGAGTGGTAGCCCTGGCTTCTCATATAGTTGACGTACTTGTTCACATCGGTCCTGCAGTGGTTCTCCAGCTCTTCGACCTGCTCGCAACCCTTGAAATTACCCGCGTCGATTATGCCTATCTGGACGAAGATGAAATTCTTGAAAACACCCTCGAACATCCTCACCACGGCGAAAAGCGTGTGCAGGCCGAGCCCGTTGAACCCGCTTACGAAGATCACCGCGGTCTTGGCGTTCGGGTTGAATTCAGCCGCCGGCACGATAGGGTGTATGGCCTCAGGGCCGGTCTCCTTGACCTTCGGCTCGACCACGCGCACCAGGCTGTCGAGCCGGTGGAGGAGCCGCAGCGTCTTTCTGTACTGGCGCCGGATGTAAACGGCGAAAGCGACCAGCGCCGCGGTCACGACGAGGGTTATCCAGCCGCCCTCGTTGAACTTCATAATTATCATCGCGGCGAGTATGAACGTCGTGAGCAGCAGCCCGACCCCGTTTACCACTATCTTTTTAACCCAGCCGGGAGTTTTCGAACGCACCGACCACCAGTGCCTGACCATGCCGAGCTGGGAAAGCGAAAACGTTATGAACACGTTTATGCTGTAGAGCACTATCATCAGCTGAACAGAACCGCGGGAGAAAAGCATCATAACGATGGCCGAGAACCCCATTATCAAAACGCCGTTCTGGGTTACGAAGCGGTCCGTCAGCATCGCGAAACGCGAAGGGAACCACCTGTCCAGCGACATGTTCGCCAGCACCCTGGGCCCGTCGAGGAATCCCGTCTGGGCCGCCACGAAAAGCAGGGTCGCCTCTGAAAACAGCGTGATGAGCACGAAGAAATACCCCTTCGCGCCCCAGCCCGCGGTCATATTCTCGAACAGCACGGCGTTGAGGGTTTTCCCGGGCTGCAGCGTGACGTTAAATATAAGGTAGGCGATCATCAAGCCCACGACAGTGATGGTGAGCGATATGGCCATGTAGCTCATCGTGTGCTTGGCGGTTTTAACTTTTGGCTCGCGCAGGGCGTTCATACCGTTGCTGACGGCTTCGATACCGGTGTAGGTTCCGGCTCCCATGCTATAGGCCCGTAACATAATAAATAGCATACCGAAAAGGCCTATCTCGGAGTGAGCGGTCCTGATGTCAGAGACGGCCCCGCCTACGAGGTGACCGAAATTGCCCGTGTTCGAGCAAAGCGCGTAAACGATCGCGAATAAATGGGTGAGCACGAAAATAAGAAAGATCGGGACCAGCGGAAGCACGGATTCTTTTATCCCCCTGAGGTTGAGGACGATCAGCATGACAAGCACCGCCACGTCGAACTCGAGCCTGTAAGGGAGAAAACCCGCCGGCAGGAAGCTGAATATGGCTTCGGTCCCGCTCGCGACCGAAACCGTGATGGTCAGGACGTAGTCGATCAACAGAGCGCAGCCGGAAACCATCCCGACGTTGGGGTTGAGGAGCTTGCTGGCGACCAGGTAACCTCCTCCGCCCGAGGGGAAAAGCTCCACTATCTGCGAATAGCTCGCGCTGATGATAAGTATCGTAAAAGCGCTCGCCAGCGCCACGAAGATGCTGAGGTACGCGTGTTTGCCCAGAGCGAGATACGCCTCGGCCGGGCCGTAGCACGACGAAGAAAGGCCGTCGGCTCCCAGGCCCACCCAGGCGAAAAAAGCTATGAGCGAGATGTTGTGGAAAAGGTTCGAATCGAACGGGTTCCGCGCTCCGCCTATCAGTATAAGTTTTAGTCTTTTTATCAACGGCAGTTTTTCCTGCATTAGAGTTATTGCTCCAGTCGGCCCGAAGGATCCGGACGGCCAAAAACTTTTCAGCTGCTATATTATCATTCCAGCCCGCCGGCTCCGACACGCTCCACCGCGGCGCCGAACGCGCCCGGCTGTTCGGCTTCCGGCCCAGAAGACCTGTTGAAATAAAAAATGTTGAGCAGCACGAATATATGATACAGGACCCAGGCCATGTTCACGGCTATCACGGTATTGAATCCGGATTCCGCGGACAGCCGGAAGCCCTCGTAGAGCGCGGTAAAATTCAGGCAAGCCATCAGGAACCAGGGCCAAAGGGAAAACCACGTCATCTTTTCGCCCCGGCTTTTTGAGGTCACTTCGAAGGCCATCTTTTTTCCCAGTATACCGTAGAGCGCGGACTTCATCAATATCGGGAAACCCAGCAGCCCCAGCATCGTCCCGTGGTAAAAATCCTTGAGCTTGAACCTGCTGCCGCGCCTGGCGGAGTAGTACACGATAAAAGTGAGCAGGAACGAAGGAATGAAAGCCGCGACGTAGATCTCGGTCCTGGCGAAGAACGAAGGAACCCCGAAAAGCAGGTACGCCACCGGGCAGAGCATCAGCATAAAGAAGGCCCAGCCGATAAAATAGTAAGTGCCCGAGAGGAAATATTCCCACCACTGCAGCGGCGACATGGCTCCCGGGTCTTTCAAGAAACATTTCACCAGCCCGGCGAAAACGCTGACGGTCCCCGCGGCCCACCTCGTCTGCTGTTTGAAATAAGCTCCAAGGGTTTCAGGAGAAAGGCCGTAGGCCTTGACCCCGCTGTAAAAAAGCGACGTGTAGCCTTTCAGGTGGAGCCTGACGGAAGTGGCGAAATCCTCCGTGATGGAGTCCTCGTCGAAGCCTCCGACGCTGAGCAGCGCCTCCCTGCGGAAAACCACGTTCGTTCCGCAGCAGAACATGGCGTTGCCAGCGCTTTTTCTCTCGCAAATGCTCTCGTAAAAGACGGCCTGCTGGGCCGCCGCTCCGGCGACTATGGGGTTGTCAGAAAGGTTGGACGCGTACTGAGGCGCCTGGACGAAAGCGAGGTTCGCGTCGCTTTCCATAATGGAGACAGTTTTTTTGAGGAACTCAGGGACCGGGTTCAGGTCGGCGTCGAATACGGCGATGTATTTTTCTTCAATGCCCCCGATGAAATCGTTGAGAATACCCGCTTTGGCCCCGCGGCGCAGGCCGCGCCTGAAAACGCGCACGCCGAAAGCCTTACCTAGTTCGTCCGCTTCGCGGATAAAGGCGGGCTCGTCCGAATCGTCCAGAAAATAGATGCGCTTTGAAGGGTAGTCCAGCCGGGTCAGCGAAAGGAGGGTCTTCTCCAGTATCTCCCGGGGTTCATGCCTGGCGACGACCAGTACCGCGACGGCAGGGGCGCCGGCGCCCAATTCCCGCGTCTCGGCCTCGACACGCCGGACCGGCGAACGGAAGATACTGAAAAGATAACCTATGGTGTGGACAAGTATGTAGGTCTCGCCGAGTATAAGAAAAATGCCGAACAGTTTATCGGTCAGCCTGTAGCCGAAAAACGAGGAGAATATGACCTTCGCCAGGAAGAAATAGCAAAACAGAATGCCGCCTATCACTATAAGCGGCTTCAGTTTTGAAACAAAGCTCTTTATCACAGTTATACCGTTAGTGGACGCCATTAGGGGACCGGTTGCCTATCCGGTTGATTTTACTATATTCCGAAGCATTTTGAAACCCCACCAGGCAAAACAGGCGCTGCGCAGAAAGCGCCGCGTCCGGTCCACGGCGTGCTTAGAACTTAAAGCTCAGGCTCACCCGGTTGGTTATACCCAGGTCGCCGAAAGGGACATAAGCGTAATCGAGGTCGTAGCCCCGGTAGGCCGCGCCGAACCCGAGCGACATCCCGCTTAACCCCCCGAGGTCCCTGGGATTCGAGGAATACCCCGCGCGCCCCGCGAGAATGAAGGACTTGCCGACCTCGCGGGTGTATTCTGTTCCTACCGCCGCGTAAACCGCGTTATCTATGGGCGCGTTAAGGTCCAGGGCTGCGCTCCAGTTGTCTCTTATCCTGTAGAACGCCCCGATCTTGACGTTGAGCGGCAAAGGATCGTCTTCCGTGTCGAACTTGATCTTTGTCCCTATATTTTGGACGACCAGCCCGCCCGTCAATTTCGGGCAGAATTTATACTGCGCGCCCAGGTCGGCCGCGTAGGCGGTAGCCGTGTTCAATATCTTCGACGAAATATATTTAAGGTTCAGCCCCATATCCACCCCGAACAATTTTTTTGCCGCGCTTACCGTCACCGCCATGTCGGCCGGGCTGAAAGACGAGCCCTCGGTCCCGGAAGCATCCAACTGTTTGATGCTCCCGTAAGAGAGGTACTGCACTGCCGCTCCCAGGGTCACCGTTTTAAGGGGCTGGACGTAGGCGGCCCATTGGTAAGATATGTCCTGGAACCACGAGGCCTGCATCAGCGAAAGAGACCTGCTCTGAGCGGAGTTGAGCCCCGCCGGGTTCCAGCAGGCGGCGTTCGGGTCGCCGGGAACGGCGGTAAAGGCGCCGCCCATGGCCGCGGCGCGGGCGCCGGAGCCGAGTTTAAGGAACTGGGCGCCGGAGGTTCCGGCATCATCGGAGGAAAAGGACGCAAAGCACGTTCCGCCTGCGATTGCTATTAATAATAAAATAAGCGATCTTTTCATTATAGTCCTCCGTTATTTCTCTACCGCTATTTTGATCGTTTTCTTCCCCGCCGAGCTGTCCACCAGAGCGAGATATACCCCGCTCGCTACTGATCTTCCCGCGGTGTTTTTCCCTTCCCAGGTGGCTACACCCGACGTGTTAGCCGACGTATCGAATATCTTCTCGCCCGCGACATTGAATATCTTTACCGAGGCGTCGGCGGGCATCCCGGAGAAAGTCATTCTCACGTTGGACGACGGCTTGAACGGCACGGGGTACGCCTTTAAATTGTCCAGCGTGGAAGACGGCGTGAACTGCATTACCTGGAAGAGCGACAGGTGGACCGTCGTCGCGGTCACGCTGTTGCCCGCGGCGTCGGGTTTGGAAGGCAGGACTTCCCAGACGCCGGTGGCGGGATTGTAAACCGCTATCACGAGTTTCGACTCGTCCATTCCAGAAACGTTGCCGTCAAGGTAGGACATTTTTATGGTCATGGGCTTTAGGTATTTTACCGACGTGTCCGAAGGAGTTATCTCGACCCCCACCCCGCACGCCTTGAAGCCGGTCTGGGACGAAGGGACCACGGGGAACGCCGGAGAAGGGTTAACCGTGATATTTATGTCCTTATCGAGCGTGTTAGCCGGGATATCAATCTTAATATCGCCCGAGGGACCTTTTGCCGTGACGCTCGTGTCTGTCTTTGAATTCAGCGCTTCGGTTTTGGTAAAACCATAATAGATGCGTTGCGCGTGAACACGGGTCACCGAGCCAACTGTTTCATCCCAGACCGTTAGGGCTCCGCCCGCGCCGTCCGCGGCGATTATCGGCGTAGCATAATTTGTGGTAACCATCTCTCCATCACCAAGCATCAGCGAACCGTCGGCATCCAGGACCTGCGTGTATTTGCCCTGGGTAACCGCGCCGTTACCCAGCAGGAACACGACCGCGGTCCTGCCGGAGCCGAGCGATGCCAGACGCGGTGTCATCTGTGTTCCGGCGAGAGCGCTGAAAGATTTACTGTTGCCGGCAGCCGCACCCCACTGAACGTAACTATCCTTGCTCAATTTCTGAATGTGGGATTTGAGGTCCGCGGAGTCGATCCACGAGATGACCGCGCCGCCGGCGTCGTCACCGGATAGCACGGGATAGTCCTGCGCGTTCGGCTTTGAATACGTTATATTCCAGTTCCTGGACCCGTCGGCAGCTTTCAGGGCTATAACCTCGATATCACGGTCGCCGGATAAGTCGGGAGCGTAGGCAACTATAACACCGCCGGAACCGTCAGCCGCTATCTCGTGAGCGGACGAAGAGAGGGTAGAGGTCTGGACCGGTGCCCCGCTGGAGTTTGCTAAACCCCATTTTAAGGAACCGTTCGTATCTATTTTCTGGGCATAAAGCGTTAGATCGTTCTGGTTGATCCATACCATAACCGCGCCGCCGGCGCCGTCGGAAACCGCGCGGATCTCAGACTGGTTATCCGGCCCTGAACACACTACAGCGCCGTTTGGAGCCCACTGAACTACCCCAGCGGCATTTATCTTCTGGGCATAAGCATCACCCGCGCCGTTCTCCCATACAATTATCGCGCCGCCAGAGCCGTCGCTCACCATGGCGAACGGCACGGAGAAGCCCTGCGTGACGGAATTTGTTATTTTAACGCCTCCGGACGCCCATTGCGTTAAACCGGATGAATTGACCTTCTGCGCGTAGATGCTTGCGTCGTCGTCAGCTATCCACGCTGTTATTACGCCCCCCGAACCGTCCCCTATGCAGTTGGTAACTCCGCCGCCGCTGCCATAGCCCGCGGTGCTTAAAATTACCCCGCCCGAGCCAAAACCAAGGGAACCGGAAATGGTAACATGCTGAACAAAAACTCTGTCAACATATTGGGCGTCGTTGCTCGGCATCACGGCCCAGGACACGAACCCTCCGCCGGCGCCATCACCGGTAAGTTGATAGTGAGGCACGCTGTAAGAATCAGGAGTTACCGCAATCCCGCTGCCCCACTGCAGGGCGGAACACGCGGCGTTCACCGCGCCCAGGACTACAATACCGCACAGAAAAAAAATCAACACGAATCCGGTTCTAAGCGTTACTTGCCGCATTTCGCACCTCCAAAAAATAGACAGCTGTTACGTGGTTTTTAATAAACTTCGGTTGATACAACAGGGTTAGGAGAGTCGCAGGATGGAGGTCGGGTTTTCAACCCATGCCAGATATATATCATATTTTAAATGTGTTGTAAATTAATAACTATCCTTGATAATTTAATTTTTCTAAATACCCGCGGACGAAGGTTGAGCTTGAAAACTGGCTCTCAAAACCTCAGGATCTTTACAGCCCTCTCATAAAATCAGGCGTCAGCAGGCCGGGGCTTCCCGAGCTTAGAATAAGATCAATCTCGCGAAGGACTTTGACCTTGTCCCTGGGGAACCTCGCGGCTATGGGGTAGTAATTGGAGGCGTGGTTGGCGAAGAACTGGCATTTAAAATCTTCCAGGTTCTCTATGAGCGTCTTCGTCTCCCTGATAATGCCGAAACCGTCGAGCTCCTCGAAAGCGCCGTTCTTCTCCATCTCGAAGAGCGGCGTTACCGGGGCTATCATCAGGGTAAGGACTGCTATCTGGTCCGGCTTCGAAAGGTTTAATATTTTCGCGGAATTGAGCGCATGTTGAACGGAGAGTTTTTTTCCGCCCAGGCCCGCTATGAGCGTGACGTTGACTTTTATGCCGGCCCCCTTTACCTTCAGGCAGGTCTCGACGTTGCCCGCGGGCGAGCCGTATTTCCTGATCCGGCGGTAAACCTCGCCGTCGCCGGTCTCGAAGCCCAGATATACCGTGCCGAGCCCGAGTCCCTTGAGTTCGCGCAGGTCCTCGACGGACTTGTCCTTCAGGCTCTTGATAGAGCCGTATGAGCTGACCCTTGAAAGTTTGGGGAAACGGTCTTTCAAGAGGCGGAGAATCTTTTTGAGTTTTTCCTGAGACAGGGCGAGAGCGTCTCCGTCGGCGAGAAAGATCCTTCTCGTGTCCGGGTACGCCCGGGAGCAGAGCTCGATCTCCCGCTCCAGCAGGGTAGTTTCTTTAACGCGGAAAGTTTTATCCTTGTAAGCAGGGCAGAAGGTACAACCGTTGTCGGAGCACCCGAGCGTGACCTGAAGGATCAGGCTGCCCGCTTCGCTCGGCGGCCGGATAACTGTCCCCTCATAAACGGGAAAACCGTCCATAGTCATCTCTCAAGGGGCGAACTACCGACTCTCAGCTTTCCGGTGCGCAGGAGCTCTTCGATCTTGTAGACCCCGAGTTTCCTGCCTTTGAGAAAACCGTCCCACGCCGCCTCGGCGAGAATGCCGCTGGCGCGCAGGTCGAAAAGCCATTCCCCGGTGTCTTCGATGGGCCCGGCGGGTTTTACGCCCGTATGTATCTCCTGCAACCAGGTGCGGTTGCGCTCTTCGTGAGCCCCGATGGTCGGGGCCATCAGTATGGGAATGCCCAGGGCGCAGTAGAACGACAGCTCGCTCGGTTTCGTCCATAGCAGATCGGTCTGCCTGAGCGCGCTGTTGAACCTGTCGAAGTACCCGTAGAGCGTCTTGTCGTAAATGATGTTTACGGCGTCGCGACAGTTCTCGGGAAGCCGCAACTCGCTGACCGAGCGCTTGAACATAGAATAGACGTCGTCCCTTATGCCCGCCGAAAGGTTTATCTTTATATCTCCCGAGACAAGCCGGCTTTTGAGGCTCCTTAATATCTTCTGGGCCAGGTCCGCCTGTGAACCAGCCCCGCCCACCGAGAAGGTCAGGACAAAGTGTTTTTCGGGGTTGTGCCTGGGAAGCTGTTTTTCGAGGTAATACTCGACCGTCCTCTCGTGTATGTCGAAAAAATGCCTGAAAGGGTCGAGCCTCAGCAGGCGGCAGAAGAGATCCTCTTTTAGGATCTCGAGCTTTTCGGGGCTGCCGATATTTTCCTTGGGGAGAGGAAACCCCGTCAAGAAAATATTCTCTTCCGGGACACCGTAGGAGAGCAGGCGGTTCTTGACCCTGGTGCCGGGAGCGAGGTATCTGATCCTGCTTTTTTTCGGTTTGTCCGAGACCCAGACCCGGTGGAAATCCGAATCGCAGATCAGGAGATAGTTATCTTTCTTTTCCGCGACGAGCATATCTATGGCGATCGCAGTGCCGTAAAAAGTATTTACCACCGGCAGGGGGCTGTTCCTGACCAGCCCGACAAGCGTCCGGCACATGCCGTTCTGCTTTATCAGTTTTCTCAGGTACTTCACGCTCCAGTCGGGTTTCGAGAGGTCGCGGCGCGGGTAGTACGCGGGGATCTGTTCCACCGCGTAGAGCAGTTTCATAACCAGTTTTCCTACGAGCGGTATGCTCTCCGCTCTCGACATGAAGTAGTATATCTGCCTGAGACGTTTCCAGAGCTTGAACTCCTCCGGCTTGCAGAAGCTCTCGGAACCGTCCACCGTTATCTCACCGCCGGCTATATCCCTCAGGGCGTAGGCCGCCCTCATGTGGCCGAGCCCCATCTGCACGCTCACCACCCAGGCTTTAACGTCCTCGCTGCCGTTCTCAGCGCTGTTTTTCATTTTTTCCTTCGGGCGCGTGGAGCGCGCTTATGGTGCTTTTTGAGCCGATCGTAATTTTCTTGCCGTGCCATTTAACCGTCTTTGAGAAAAATGAATCGATATAAACCCTAAAAAGTATGGCGTCTTTTATCAGGACGCAGAGAGGATAGTAGGCGAGCACCCTGGAGTCCGCGGTATCGGCCTTGTTTACGAGGAAAAGGCTCGCGTATTCGACCGCCAGCTTGAAAACGAAAGCCGCGGCGAAAAACCCGACTCCCCTCCAGCCCAGGAAAAAGATGGAAACGAAGGCTAGCGCGAGCGGGTTAGCCAGGATCTCCAGCGAGTAGAAGAAAGGGTCTATGCGGCGCCTCATCTTGGCCCAGCGCGACATCCTCGAATAAAAAGTACGTATGGAAGTAGAACTCGAAAAGTTCTCGACCCAGGTGCAGTTAGTGGAAATGTAGATGCCGTTTTCCTTGTAGATCTCGCCCATCATATAATCTTCCGCCAGATAGCTGCTGAAGGCGGAGAACCCTCCGAGTTTATTGAGCGCCTTTGCTTCCACCAGCATCGACTTGCCCACTATTATGGGCTTTGAGAAAAGCACCCACGAACCCAGTATGCTCCCCGACACGAAAAGGTTGAGGTAGGAATTCGCCATTATACTGCCGAGCGTGCCTAAGCCCGTGCCCCTGATGGGCGAGAAAACTATCTTCGAGTCGTTGTTCATATATTCAAGGACCAGCAGTTTTAGAGTCTCCCTGCCGACCCTCGTGTTCGAGTCCGAGACCCAGAAGAGAGGAGCAGTGTCCTCCCGGGACATCTTCGCGAGCTTGTCGATCTTGGGGTTAACGGATCCGGTCGTGCCGGTCTGGACGACGCTGGCGTTGACCCGGGGATAGAGTTTCTTTATTCTTTCTATCACCGTCACGCAAGCGTCTTCGTACGTGTCCACCCCGAAAATTATGCGGTAATCCGGGTAATCCAGCGTGAAAAAGCTGACGAGATTGTCTTCGAGCCCGTCGTCGATGTTCTTCATTGGCTTAAGTATGGTGACGCCGGGGAAAGACTTTGCGGCCAGAGAGGCCGGGGCGCTGCCGCCCTTGAAGACCACCGTGAAGAGCAGGTAACAGGCCAGCAGCCCGCATGAAAAAGCTATGAGGAAGTAAAAAAGTTCGAATATCATAGGGGTGTAGTCCGCCCGGCCCTGCTACTGGTCCTTATGAACGATCTCCGGCGAAAAAGCGGGGATACATATGCTGACGTATTCGGCTCCTTCGGCCCCGGGAGTGGAATAGCGCACCCATTCGCCCCGGCTCACCAGCACGCACTGGCCGGCTGCCGCTTCCGTTATGCCTTTTACGGACTCCAGGCGCAGCGTACCCTTGAGCACCAGGCTGTATTCGTCGAACTCGGGCGTCTGGCCCGGTTCGCTCCAGCCGGACGGGCTTTTCATCTGGGCGATGCTTATATTTTCGGTCCCGGTGTTTATCCTGCCGAAAAACTCCCTTATAATTTTTGTAACGCTGCCCGCCGCGGTTATTTCCGCGGGTTTGACTATCAGCCTGGGCATAACGGCCTCCTGTATTTTATTTGTTCTGGGCGCCGGTATTCAAACTCGATATTTTGATCAGGCTCGAAAGCATGTCCGCCCCGAACCTGAACCCGACGACCATAAGGTACGTTATCAGCACGGAAAACACGGAGCTGATGAACGCGAGGACTATATTATTCATCAGGAATATGAAAAATATCACCGGCGTCGTTATCACCCCGGTAACGCCGAAGAGCCACGAGAGGAACCTCAGGGCGTTCGCTATCCTTTCTATCCCGCGGTATGGGGTAACGACTATCTTCTGTCTGGGGGCGGAGGTCGGAAGGACGTGGCCGCAGTTGTCGCAGTACCAGGACCTCAGAACGTTATTTTTCCCGCACGTATCGCAGGTTTTAATTTCGAGTTTCGGGTCTTCCCGCCTGCGGAAGATGTAAAGTTTTTCTATGAGCCCTATAAAAAACCAGAGGACCGCCCCGACAAGCCCGCCCGAGAGCCCCTCCGCGAGCCTGTTGGCCAGCCAGCCCTGGGGTTTGAAATCTATTAACACGGAGCCGTAAAAAGCGGATCCCAGGTAACCGCCCAGGGCGCCGCCCGCGAGCCCGAACAGCGCTCCCGCGATAATTTTCTTTCTGCTCTTTTCGATCACGCCGCTCGTAGCGCCGATGAGAGCCCCGCCCACAGCCCAGGTTATCAGCACGGACAGCGGGTAAAATTCCTCGGACCCCTGAAAAAGGTTCATAAGGGGTATGTTCAAGGCCCCGCCGAGGGCGCCGCCGAGGGTGCCCAGCATCCCGCCGCAAAACGCCTTGTAGGCGGATTCTTCGATGATGCCTCCCACGGTCCCCAGGAAAACTCCGCAGATCATCCCGCTGAAAACGTTGTTCATCACGGAGCCGACGTCCTGCCTGACCATCCGGCTGACTATAAATACTATTATCCACCCGATAAAACCAGAAGCGAACCCCGCCCAGCTCCTCCTCCATATCCAGGAGAAATCGAGGCTCAGGTGCAGCAGGCTTTCACTTTTCTTGTTAAGGAACATCCCGCAGCGGCTGCAGTATTTTGAAGCGTCCGGCATAAGGTTCTCGCAGCTGGGACAGTACATTAAGCACTCCTTTAAAGGGTCTCGGTTATCGCCCTGATTTTACTACATTATTCTCCAAATGACAAATCCGGCCCGGCACAGTAAAGTGCCCCGGCCGGATAATTTTATCAAGCTTGCCCGCCGGCCTTTTAATGTTGCCTTCTTCGCGGCGGGCCCGCGCCTTCGATACGGCACTCATTGACCGCTTTTTTTCAAGACTATTCTTCTCATTTTCCAGAGCGATTTTACGCTCGCGTCCCTGGCATCCCTCATCGTTCTGATGCTTTCCGAAAGTTTTTCCCTCCCCCCGCGCGTGAAATTATCGCGGACATGTTTGGAAGCCTCCCACACGGTGACCGTATTCGGGTAAAACCAGGTCGCGGCGCGCCAGCTCGCGACCGGTATACGCGCCAGTTCGCTGGACACGGTCTCAGCCCCGTAAACACCCCTCGCTATCCTTTCTCCCGCGAACAGCTCCGCGCCCTGCGACCTGACGAGGCTATCGTTGATCTCAAGGTAGCGCCGGAAAGCGGGGACATCGCTGTTGATGCCCTCCAGCTCATCGATGAAAAGAAGCCCCCCGGGCGGAAGCTCATCGACCCAGAGAGCCACGCATTTTTCGGCGTCCTTCAGGTGTGACAGCAGGAACCGGCAATACATCACGCCGGCGCGCACGGGGAACCGCGGCATAGTAACATCGTGTTTGATGAAGACGCACCCGCCGTGCCGCGCCTTAGCCATTTCCAGGAACTCGTCGGACCTTTCCAGGCCGTAAACGGCCGAGGGGTTCAGGGAGCGGCGGAGCATTTCCGTGCTGAAACCGGGGCCGCAGCCCAGGTCCAGTACGGTAGAAACAGGTGTTTCGATGAAACGCGTTATCCACTCCGCGGCCTGCGGGTCAAAGAAGCTCGCCATCTCCTCGAGCCGTTGCGCCGCCGCGGCGGAATTGCCGAAAGTATACTTTGTCCCGTTCATATAGACGCCCCCTTCGTTAAAAAATTCTTCACCTGGCCGTAAACGTGCGCGTCGTTGTACGGGTCCAGGCATTCGCTGGACGCCCATATTCTCCTGACCTCGAAAACACCCATATTGTCGTAAAATTCCTTTCTCTTTTTCCCGCTTTCCCGATTCCTCAAGCTGTTCCTCTTCATCTTATTCTCCGTTGAGCGATTTTCGTGTTTTGCTTTGACAATGACTCATTTCTTTACCCGCCTTTTCGGCGGGTTATTTCCGGTTATTTACAATAACCGGAAATAAAAAAACCACCTGCCTTTCGGGGCGGTGGTTCTAATTTGTTTTCAATGGTTTAACGAATTAAAACGCGCGCCCTCCCACACCATCCTGCCATTTGCGCAGGACTGCGATAAGGATTCTTACGTTAAAATGCGTCAAACTGTTATTCATGATGTCCATATTGTAACACAACTGTCCGATATTGTCAAGTTCGGCCGGGATCGCGCGGCCGCCGTAGTTTACCGTCAAGCGGATCAGCGCGCGCGTTACAAACCCTTAACCTTTTTTGCTTTCGCCAGTTCCCTGGTCTCTATGACGAGCAGCGCTTTTTTCCTGTGGTCGGGCACGAGGACATAGGCGTTGTCGACGTTCACGCCGTTCTCCCGCAAGACCTTCGAGACCCTGAAGAGCCCTCCCGGGCGGTCGTCCATCTCGATACCCAGCACCTTGTTGACCGTCACGGCGAAACCGTCGCGCTTCAAGCCCCTGTAAGCGGCCTCGGGTTTGTCGACTATGAACTTGAGGACCCCGAAATCGCCCATGCTGGTGATGTTGATGGCGAGGATGTTGACCTTGTTTTCCGCCATTATGCCGGCCAGCCTCTCTACCTTGCCCGGCCTGTTCTCCGCGAAGATGGACAACTGCTTGATCTCTTTCATGACTGGCTCCTGTTAAACTAAAACTCTTTTATATCGTTCGATTATCGATGACCCTTTTCGCTTTTCCCTCGCTCACCGGCAGCGTGCCCGGCTCCGAAAGCTCGACCTTCGGCCTCACGAGTATCTCGTTCCTCAACTTGTCCTCTATCTCTTTCTTGAGGACGGAAAGGCTCTCGACGTTATTGACCGCGGTTCCCTTGTCGAGTTCCACCCTCACCGTCAGCTTGTCGTAGGAATCAAGCTCTATGACGTAGTTCCTGCCGACGCCCTTGATGCCCATCAGCACGCGCTCTATCTGCTGCGGGAAGACGTTCACCCCTCTTATGATGAACATATCGTCCACGCGGCCCGTGATGCGGGCTATCCGCCTGTGAGTCCTGCCGCACCTGCATTTTCCCGGCAGGACGCGGGTGAGGTCTCTCGTCCTGTACCGGAGGATCGGCATCCCCTCGCGGTTTAGCGTTGTCAGGACAAGTTCCCCCTCTGCGCCGTCAGGCAGGGACTCGTTCGTCTTCGGGTCTATTATCTCGAGTATAAAATTATCTTCCCAGACGTGCATGCCGTCCTTGTAGGGGCACTCGAACGCGACGCCCGGCCCGTTCATCTCGGAGAGGCCGTAAGAGTTGTAGACGTCTATCCCGAAAGCAGCTTCTATCTTTTTTCTCGTCTCCTCGGAGTGAGGTTCCGCTCCCATGTAAGCCCGCTTGAGGCTCAGGCCTTTTTTGGGGTCCACGCCGCTCCTCTCCATAGAATCGGCCAGGTAGAGGGCGTAACTGGGCGTGATGTGCACGGACGTCGTGCCGAAATCCCGCATCAGCATGATCTGCCTGTCGGTATTGCCGATGGCCGCCGGTATGACGAGCGCGCCGACTTTTTCCGCGCCGTAGTGCATAACGAGCCCTCCCGTGAAAAGCCCGTAGCTCATCATATTCTGGAAGACATCCCTGTTCGTCACTCCGGTCATCACCAGGCACCGGGCTATGAGGTTCGCGGAATTATCGACGTCCCCGCGCGTGAAAAATATGGCCTTGGGCTTGCCCGTGGTGCCGCTCGACGTATGCAGGCGCGCGATCTTCGACTTGTCGACCGCCAGCAGGCCGAAGGGGTAGTTCTTCCTCAGGTCCTCGATGAGCGTGAAAGGCACGCGCCTGATGTCGTCAACCGAACGTATGTCGGCAAGCTTTATGCCCTGCGCCTTGAGCCTGTCGCGGTAGAAGGGGACGTTCCCGCTGACGCTCTCCAGGGTTTTCTTGAGCCTCTTGAGCTGAAGAGCCTTGAGCGCTTTCGGCGCCATGGTCTCGATGTTTTTTTCCCAGAACATTTGTCCCTCTCCTAGAAAGTATAGTCTATGTTCCATCTCGTGAACGTAGCCGGCCCGGGCGCGACGGTGCTCAGGTAATAGTCTCCCGGAGTGAAATAGATGAACTGCACGTAGGCGCTCAGCCTCGGGCTGAACACGTGCCTGACCAGCAGGTCCGTTATCTGGCCCCTGTTCTTGCCGTTCGTCGAATAAATGGAACCCGCCACGTCGTTCTGCGGGGCATAAAGCAGGTTGTAGGAACCGGTGAAGCTCGTGTCCTTATCGAACTGGAGCTTGACCTGCGGAACGCGGTACCAGACGAGATTTGTCCAGTAACCGACTACCCCCGTCTCGGTCTTGTACGAAAGGACGTAGAGCTCGCTCATCCACGGCCAGCGTGAGAAAAGCGGGTCCCAGCCCTCGTTCGTGCCGGCGGTAGACGAATCGTCCCCCGAAAGGTAAACGGCGCCGACCTCGAGTTCGGGCGAGAACGTAGCCTGCTTGAAGGAACGCGTCAGGTAGGCGTAGCCGCCCATGGCGGATATCTTCGTCTTCGCCGCGTCATCTATCTGGCCCGACTGCAGGGAAAGTTCTCCGCGCACTTTCCACGGATCGCAGGTATCGACCGCCCGGGCTCCGAAAGTGTTTATGGTCCGGTTGGGTAGAAGGAACTCGACCTTGTTTATGAAATAGGGCTCGAGGAGCACCCGGTCGCTGAGTTTCAGCCTGCCGTAAACGACCGCCCCCTCTTCGTCGGAAGTGTTGATGGCGCGCGGGGCGCGGTGGTCGTCGAAAAGCAGCATCTTGTCTTTCGCGTTATCCATTATGTAGACGAAATCCACCGAATCTTTAGGATCGATCTTCCAGGTGGCTTTCGCGGCGTTAAAATAATAGGTGCGCGAGCCGTCCACGGGCGTGCCGTCCATTATAAGGAAACCCTCGCCGAAAACATTGAGAAAATCCTGCCGTCCGACCTTGAGGTCGAGCTTGTTGCCGAAGAGCCCCCTGGCTTCTACGTAGAGGTTGTCTATCACTCCCTCGTCCATGTCGTAGGCCGAGCCGCCCTTGGCGGAATCCTGGTTGAACGCCGTGTTGCTCAGGCCGTAGTAGCGCATCTCGTTGGCGAGCCGCAGGTAAACGTCGAAGTTCTTGGTGTAATTGTACTGCCCCCAGAGAGTCGTCTTTAAACGGTAGAAATTCTCGTCCTTGGCCAGGTCTTTGTTGAGGTCGAAAACATCCTGCCAGTATTCCTGCCTGAGCCGCAACGCGCCTCCGTACTGGATCGTGTCTAAAGCGGCGAGATAATCGCCGCAAACCGAAACAGCCAACAGAGCGAGGAAAATAACACACTTTTTCATCTGTCACTCCCTTTTTATTTAATGCCCGCAAAACACTTTTTCAGATGCGCCTCTCCCGCCGGTTCGGTGACGAGGTTGATGAGAATAAGGGCGAACGCGGCAACCGGCAGAGCGACGAGCTGCGGGTCGATGAACTGCCACTTTGTGGTCCCGGCGAGCGTCGGGACGTCGAATACGAACTTGCAAAGCCCCAGCGGCAGGGATTCTTTCGAGTGAACGAAGGTTATCCAGAAAAGACTGGTCGCCGTACCGCAGAAGAAGCTCGAGATGGCCGCCTCTTTCGAGACCTTTTTAAAGAACAGGCCGCCCACCATCAACGGCAGGAACGCGGCCCCGCAAAGGCCGAAAAATATCGCCGTGCCTATCGCGATTATGGCCGAGCCCTGTTCGAAGAACCTGGGCAGGAAATACGCGAGAAAGAGGCTCAGGAGTATGCCGAGCCCCATGGACGAGCGCGTAAGCAGAATGGGGTCGCCTTCTTTTTTCAGGCCCATCTGGTAAAAATCCCTCCCGAAAGCGGTCCCCATAACGTGGAACTGCGAGCTGAGCGTAGACATCGCCGCCGCCAGAAGCGTGATCATGAAGACCGCGGCGAACCACGGCGGCATATAGGTATTGACGAAGAGTGGTATGATGTTATCCACTTTCCTGCCGGACGCGGCGAGAGCTATTTTCGCGAAGACCGGGTCGTTAAAGAAGAAGACGTTGGAGAGAGAGCCCACTATGTACGCCGCCCCGGTCATCATCAGTATGAAAACCGCCCCGGTGATGATCCCCCTGTTTATCTCGCGGTCGGACCTGACGGTCATGAACCTTACGGCCAGCTGGGGCTGCGCCAGAACTCCTATCCCAACGCCCAGGACTATCGTGGTTACGAGCTGCAGCCACATAACCGATTTGAAAGCCGGCATCGAGGTCCAGCCCAGGTGGCCCGCCCCGCCGAAAACTTTCACGGCTTCCGGTGCGAGAGCGCTCAGCTGCCGGTGCGCCGACAGCACTCCGCCCAGCTTGGCATAGGTAAAAATAAGCATTATGGCCATCCCGGCGAACATAAGCAAACCCTGGAAGGCATCCGTGTACATAACGCCTTTAAGACCCCCCATCATTACGTAAAGGGCTACTATGGCGGTGAAGAACAGGAGAGCGAGCTCATAATTTATCGTGAGCGTCTGGGCTACGAACTGAGCTCCTCCTATCAGGACTGATCCCGCGTAGAGCGGCATCCCCACGAATACCAGCAGCCCGGCGGCGCCCTGAAGGAACTCGGAATCGAACCTCCTTCCGATCAGCTCGGGGAAGGTGTGGGCGTCGAGGTTGTGCCCCATCTTCCTTATTCTTTTGCCGAACACCGCGAAAGCTATGAAGATACCTATGAATATATTCAGGAAAGTAAGCCACAGGAGGCCGAGGCCGTACACGGCCGCCGCCCCGCCGAACCCCACTATCGCGGCGGTGCTGATGAAAGTCGCTCCGTAAGAGAGGGCCATTATGACGGGATGCTGCTTCCTGCCCGCTAACAGGTAGTCCGAAGCGTCTTTGGTCTGGGTGTAGCCGAGGTAGCCGAAGTATGCGGTGAGCAATAGATAGACAACGGTCACCACGGCCAGCAGGAATAAGCTCATCGCCCCTGTCTCCCTATTGATTTATTTCGGAGTCTTTCTTTTTCCATCTCAAATCTTTCGCGGTCTCTTCTTTTATTTCCTTCGGCTCATTCCAGTTCGCGAGGCCGTACACGACGCAAAGGAGAGCCGCGAGTATGGCGCAGGCGTAACCGGCGAAAACCCAGAAATCGGCAAAACCGAGCATAAGATTCACCTTCCGCGATGATCGTTTTGGAGATTCAAATAAATAAGAGCTGGAGGATGCGGTATGGACTGTGAGAGAAGGTATGTTCTTTTTACGCTGCCGGCGCGATCAATCGGACGCGTCATTAATACCGCCGCCTTGATAGTTTATTTTGGCACAGTGAAATTAATTATATTATAATTGACATTAAAATACAACAAACGAAAAAATATTTTTATATTTGTCCGCTGAGCCGCAAAAATTGTATAATGATCCCTGATGCTTATCGATTTCCATACCCATTATTTTCCGGATAAGATCGCCAGGGAAAGCTGCGACAAGCTAGCTCACGCGGCGGGAGTTCCCTATTACGGCGACGGCACGCTCGCGGGACTCGTAAAATTCATGCGCGAGGACGGCGTCGACATCTCGGTCAACGCCCCCGTCGCAACAAGGCCCGAGCAGGTGCAGGGAATAAACAGGAAAATGATCGAGTTCAACAAGGCGGGCGGGCCGGTGATCTGCCTGGGAGCGATGCACCCGGGATTCGCGGGTTATAAAGAGGAACTGGCTCTCCTGAAAGCGAACGGCGTAAGAGGCATCAAGATGCACCCGGAATACCAGCAGTTCTGCCCGGGAGACAGAACGATGTTCGGGCTTTACGAGGCCTGCGCAGAAAATGATATTTTCGTCCTGTTCCATTCCGGCGTCGACATTGGCTACTCGAGCGTCCACTGCACCCCCGAAAGTGTAAAAAAGCTCTCCGGTTTTGGAGGGCTTACGGTGGTCCTCGCTCACATGGGAGCTTACAGGCTGTGGGATGAGGTTGAAAAACAACTGGTCGGCGAGAACTTTTATTTCGACATCGCGTACTGCGGCGAGATGGACGACGGCCAGCTCAAACGAATGATCACTAACCACGGCTCCGATAAGGTGCTTTTCGCGACTGATTTCCCCTGGGAGCGCGCGAGCGTCATAAAGAAAAAAGTGGAAGGGCTGGGATTGCCGCGGGAAGACCTCGACAACATCTACTTCAAGAACGCCTCAAAACTCCTCAAGATCTAATTCCTTGTTCCCTCTACGTCAGGGTCAAACCCCCGCTATATCCTTCGAACCCACTATGCCAAACCCGTTCTTTTGAAGCACTTCGATGGCCCGGTCCGGGTCTTCGAAACGGAAGACCATCAGCGCCTTGTCTTTCGATTTCTCTACGAAACCGTACATGTATTCGATATTGACCCCGGCGCCGTTGAGAACCTTTAATATTCCCGCGAGGCCCCCGGGCTGGTCGCCCACCTCGACGGCCACTATGTCGGTGATGTTGGCTGTAAAGGAATTCGCTTTCAAGAGCTCGATCGCCTTCTCTATCTTGTCCACGACAAGCCGGACTATGCCGAACTCGGGGCTCTCCGCTATGGTCAGCGCCTTGATGTTTATCTTATTCCTGCCCAGCAGCTCGCAGAGCTCATAAAGCCTGCCGGACCTGTTCTCAAGGAATACCGAAAGCTGTTTTATCTTCATTTTTCCTCCCTACCCTCTTAAATTTTAAATGTGTTTTTGGATCAACCGGGACCTCTGCCCGCTCACCGGTCAAAGTTTACGCTTGTCCACTACCCTCTTGGCTTTGCCTTCGCTGCGCTCGATGCTCTTGGGCTCGACGAGGCGGACTTTCGCGCAGATGCCCAGCACCGAGGCGATCTCGTCCCTTATGTGTTCCTCGAGCTGTTTGAGCTTGGACATCTCGTCCGAGAATATCTTTTCCTCCACCTCGACGAGCACCTCGAGTTCGTCGAGCTCGCGCTCCTTGCGGTCGACTATGAGTTGGTAGTGCGGTTTCGTGCCTTCGATGTTCAGCAGCACGTGTTCTATCTGCGACGGGAACACGTTTATGCCGCGCACTATTATCATATCGTCCGTGCGCCCGCGTATCTTGCTTATCCTGGGGGACGTCCTGCCGCAGGCGCATTTTTCGTAATCTATGCTCACGATGTCGCGGGTGCGGTAGCGGATAAGGGGTATGCCTTCCTTGGTGAGGGTGGTCACTACCAGTTCTCCCGGCTCGCCCGGCCCGGCTTCTTCGCCGGTCTTGAGGTTTATGATCTCGGGGAAGAAGACGTCGGAATGGATGTGCAGGCCGTATTTCAGGTGGCACTCGTGAGCGACGCCGGGCCCCGTTATTTCCGAGAGGCCGTAAACGTCGGTCGCCGACATCCCCCAGGTCTTTTCTATCTCGCAGCGCATCGCGTCGCTCCAGGGCTCGGCCCCGAAACTGCCTATCTCCCAGCTCGAGTTTTTCGGGTCGAGCCCGAGCTCTTTGGCGTCTTCGGCGAGGTAGAGGCAGTAACTCGGCGTGCAGGCGAGTATGCGCGGCTTGAAATCGGTCATCAGTTTGAGCTGTCTCTTCGACTGGCCGGACGAACAGGGTATTATGGTAAGCCCGAGTTCCTGAGCCCCGTAATGGAACCCGAGGCCCCCGGTAAAAAGCCCGTAGCCGTAGGCTATCTGTATCATATCCCCTGGGACGGCTCCGGCGCAGGCGAGCGAACGCGCCATAACTTCGCCCCAGAGCTTGATGTCGTTTTTCGTGTAGCCCACGACGGTCGGGTTACCCGTGGTACCGCTCGAAACGTGTATCTCCGAAATGCTCTTTAGCGGTGAAGAAAAAAGGTTGAAAGGATAGGCGTCGCGAAGGTCTTCTTTGGTAGTGAACGGAAGCTTCTTGATGTCTTCTATGGACTTGATCTTGCCGGGAGCGGCCTTGGTGTCCGCGAACCGTTTCTTGTAGAACGGCGAAGACGAGTCGAGCCTCGAGACGAGTTTTGAGAGCCGTTCCGATTGAAGTTTTTTCATCTCGGCTTCACCCATGCACTCGAACTTTTCGTTGAAGATCATTTTTGCGCCCCTTTTCTAAGATATCGTATTTCAAAAATCAAACAGAACTGATCAAATTTATTGAGAACAACCGGTACAAGATTATTTCCGGCGATCATTTATTTGGATCTATTTTGGATTTGCCTGTCATTTCGGGCATAAAGGTTAAAAAAAGTTGCTAATTTACGTGTTTTTGTAGTAACAGCACCATTTCAAATAAGAAATTCTATGTTTTAGTGAAAGACCTTTATGGCCTCTGTATTTGTGTTTAAGCTGTGCAAAAAAGTTCTCTATGAAATTTGTTGTCGTTACGATGTTCCGGTCTTTGATAAAGTGAAACATATCGCTTAATGCGTTATCAACCAAAGACATGGTTCTTTTAAGATCTTTGTTAGCAGTGCTTGTCCTTGGCAGCAAGCAAATGAACTGGTGATATTTTTTAAGCCACTGCGAATAACTGGTTAAAAATGAACCCATTTCTTCTTTAGTATTCAGTGCCCCCAGGGACTTAAGAATAACCCTTAAATCCTGGCCTGCTTGCGTCTTTGGGAACGATCTTAGCCACTGAAGCCCCTGGCGCTCAATATGGAACAAGCAACGCTGAATAATAACATTTGGCCAGGCTTCTAAAAGAGCTCTAGTAACCATACGGTCACCGTCTACGATAAGCGCTTTTGGATCAAGACCTTTAGCTTTCAGATTCTGAAGTAACGGCAGAACGCTATAGTAGCTCTCTTTGTCAACATAAGCATAATAAAACGGATTGCCTGTTACGGCATCTACAAAGACTATAAGGCAACCGTCTTTATGAAAATAGGTGCCATCAAGTATTACGTATTTAATCGCGTGATAATCGATATTTGAAAGAGCTGGTGGACCTTGGGACAACCAATAGTTCTTAATTCGTTTAAGCTTAAACTGGCTATGCCCGGATATATGGCTCAGTTGCCTGATACTGTATCCTTCGGTTACCCACAGCTTAAACCAGTGTTTCTCTTTGTTTGCTTTGTTTTGTGGCAACTTCCATATAAAAGTACGATTACATTTTAGGCATCGGAATCGTTGTTTGTTAAATGTGTTTTTACCATAAAATTTGACTTCTTTACTAGAACATCTCGGACAGTGTTTTTTTCATGATAGTTAAACCCTTTTAACTTTCATCGTAACAATTAAAACACTTTCCGTCCATGTTTAACAGCTAAAAGAGCATTTTTAGCAACTTTTTTTAACCTTTATGCCCATTTCGACCAAAGCGAGAAGTCTCGGCGTTACCGACCCGGCGCCGGTATGGTTAAGCCTTTACCGAAGGCTTCCAGATTTTCCTTGAGATCTTTTTTGGCGAACGCTACTTTAAAAACGTTCTCCCAGCTGCCGGTTTTCAGCCCCAACCGGGCCGCGAGAACACCGAGCATCGCGCTGTTGAGGTATTTGGGCGACAGAGCCGCGGAACGCGCCGCAGCCAGGTATTCAAAAAGGTCGGCGCCGCCGGGTTTTAAAAAACCTTTAAGGCGCTCGTGTTCGTCCGGGTGCAGGCAGACGAGGTAATCCGCCTGCCCGGAGGGAATGAGCGGCGAAAAAACCTCAGTCCCGAAACGCACATGCGATTCGACCGAGCCTCCACGCTGAGCCATCCCGTGGACTTCGGATTTCTTGACGTGATAGCCGTCCTGCGCGGCCGTCAAGCACAAGAGTTCGGCCATCGTCAGGATACCCTGCCCGCCTATACCGCATAAAAGAATGTTTACAGTATCATTTTTTTTCACTAACATCTCCATAAAATGCGTCTATAAATATATCCCCCCGCTTTGCTAAAGAGGGGTAATTGGGAGTTGATATGTTGGCTAACTCCCCTCGATCCCCTCTTTAACAAAAGAGGGGATGACCAGCTCAATTTATATTCTAATCAACTTAATCCGCGTAATCAGGGGTTGATGAGTTTTTCATCAGGCCCTATTTAGAAGGCTCTATCGCCTTGAACTTGCAGGTCTTGACGCAGAGATAACAACCCGTGCACAGCGCCCGGTCAATGCTGACTGAACCGCCCTCCTGTCCGATAATAGCCGGGCAGTCTAGCGAGAGGCAGACGCCGCACTTTTTACATTTTTCCTCAATAACTACCGCGGGTTTTTCTTTCGCCCTGTGTATTATCCTGCACGGATACCTCGCGATCATTACCGAGAGCTTGCCGTTGGAGAGATATTCCCTGACGCACTTCTCCACGAGTTCGGTGTCGAACGGGTCTACCACCTTCACCTCGTCCGCTCCCGCCGCCCTGCAGATGGCTTCGATGTCGAGCCGTTTTACCTGTTCGCCCCTGGCGTTCGCGCCGGTCGCGGGGTGCGGTTGGGAGCCGGTCATCGCGGTCGTGCCGTTATCAAGTATTATCAAGAGCCCCTTCGCGCCGTTATAGGCAGCGTTGATAAGACCGGGAATGCCAGAGTGAACGAAAGTCGAATCGCCTATGACGCCGGCGACACCCTTGCCCAGAGAACGGTAAAAACCTTCAAACAGCGTGACCGAGCTGCCCATGCAAAGACAGGTGTGCAGGGCGCTCAAGGGCTCGAGAGCGCCGAGAGTGTAGCAGCCGATATCGCCCGTGACGATAACTTTGAGCTTGCGCAGGACAGAGAAGACCGGCCTGTGCATACAGCCCGGGCAGAGCACCGGTTTACGAGCCGGCTTCGGGCGCCCGGTCCTCGGTTTTCCCTCAACGATAGTGGGAATGTCTTCTGGCCTGAGCTCGCCGACGCGCCAGCTTGGGTCTTTGAAAGAGGCTTTTATGCCCAGCGTTTTAATATGGTCTTCTATGAATGGTTCAAGTTCTTCAATGACAACCAGCTTTTTCACTTTCTCCGAGAACACCCTTATCATTTCATCGGGAAAGGGATAGACGAAGCCGAGCTTGAGCACCGAAGCCTCGGGAAAGGCCTCGCGGACGTAAAGGTATGAAACCCCGTCGGCGATGAAGCCCAGTTCCTTCGAGCGCAGTTCGATCCTGTTGAAGGGGGCTTTCTCGGAGTAGCTCTTAAGCTTATTTAGTTTTTCTTCAAGGACGACGTGGCGCTTGTAGGCGTTGCCGGGCACCATCACGTTCTTTCCTATATTGGTGACGTACTCTTTTTTAGGCAGCTCAATTCTTTGGCCGATATCGAAATTCTCTTTCGTGTGGGCCACGCGGGTGGTGAGCCGGAGCAGCACCGGGGTGTCGAATTCTTCCGAGATAGCGAAAGCGGCCCTCGAGAACTCGTAGGCTTCGGAGGGCGAAGAGGGTTCGAGGAGCGGCAGCTTGGCAAAGGGGGCGACGAGGCGGTTGTCCTGTTCGTTCTGCGAGGAATGCAGGCCCGGGTCGTCCGCCGTAACGGCCACGAACCCGGCGTTGACGCCGATGTAGGCGGAAGTCATCAGGGAGTCCATCGCGACGTTCAAGCCCACGTGTTTTGACGAAAAAATGGCACGCGAGCCGGAAAGCGCGGCGCCGAATGCGACCTCGTAGGCGACTTTTTCGTTGACAGACCACTGGGCGTCGACTTCCTGGAAATTGGAGAGGTACTCGAGGATCTCGGTGGCGGGCGTACCCGGATAAGAGGCGGCGACCCGCACTCCCGACTCGTACGCGCCGCGGCCGACCGCTTCGTCACCTGAGAGAAAATGTATTTTCTTTTCGTTCCCTGGCATGAGGGTAATTATATATAAATCTTTTCGGGAAGACAACAAACAAGACGTCTCTGATGCTCAAATCGCGCACAGGTGTCGAAGGCACGAATACCGTATTGTGTCATCTTTTTAAAACCCTATTTCTCTTTTGTAAAAAATCAGCCGCCGGCGCGGAGCGACGGTCGGCTGTATTGTGTTGTTAGGCAATTAATTCTATTAAGCAGCCCATTTGAATAGAAGTTTTTTGTGTGAATGAGCACATTCACTTAGATACAAATTAATTAGATTTTGGTATGGCATTCCATACTCATTCGCTAAACCCTTGAAATAACTTATGGTTTCATGGTCAAGACGAATGGTTATTTGTTTTTTAAGTTTTTTGAAGTATGGGTTCTTTGTTGCGTTGCTAAAATCGTATTGCTTATTCATAATAATTTCTCCTTATACTGTTTTTGTTCTTTTTTGTTCGCTTTTCTGGCTGAAATAATTCTAATTATCTCATCATCTTTTCTATAGCAGTGGCAAACAACTAACAAATGTAAAATATGACTTACGCCAAGTATAATAAAACGGTCTTCATGGTCAGAATGTGATAAATCACGTATCAATAAGGCGTTTGGGTCATAAAATATTGTTTTTGCTTCTTCGAAAGATACACCATGCTTTTTTATATTGCTATTATCTTTTGTTCTGTCCCATTCAAATTCTATGTGTTTCATAATTATATTGTAATTATATTCTAATTATTTGTCAAGCCTAACATCCGAAATCAGCTGCCGGCGCGGAGCGACGGTCAGCTGTATTGATTTGTTAGGGATAATTTAATTTTAAATAATTAATAAATTCATTCCAATCTGTTTTACCTTCAAGAATTGTTTTTACTTTTTCTGCCGATTCCATTTTTGAATAATTTGGATGCATATCATAAAACAATATAAATGGTTTTAATTCGATTGGGACTTGCGGGACGCGGACTTGCGGGACCGCGGGACCGCAGGACCGGGGGACCGGGACGTAGTTAGAAGATACGATATTCGTTTTCACATGCTATTTTTCGTCCGCGATTTATCGCCGAGCTTATAGAAGACCTAGTTATTTCAAAATACTTTGCTAGCTCCGCTCCTGAAATTCCTAATTCCTTATTACCCCAGTATGCTATTAATCCTCTCGCTTGCGAAAGTTTGCTCCTTCTGCTTTCCCTCTTTATTTCTTTCTTATCTACTGACAGCAAATCGCATACTTCGCTTACAAGTCTCCCTATGTCCCATCCTTCTTTTTTAAGCTTTTCTTTTCGCGACATATGATCATCTGCTTGTTTTAACACCGTACTTACGAAATCTCCGTCACCCAATATTCGCTCGTCTGCCATCCATTTCTCTTTTGATTGCCTTAAACTTAATACCTCTTTCCACCCTCCAGCGCTCCTGATCAGCCCTCCCCCTGTCAAATCTTCCCGTTTTGCCATCCCCTTTGCTTCCGCTACGAATTCTTCATACTTCCTAACAGCATCCGATTTCATTTTTCCAAAGTATTCCAGTACATCCCCAGTACTCTGCCATTCTAAGCTGTTTTGGCCCATTATCACTGAATGCCCACTCCATTTGTATTCTTTTAAACCCTTCATATCCTTGACTATATTTGCTCGCAACGGATTTAAATGAATATACCGCACCAGCTCTAACAAATAATTATCTTCCTGACATAATATGGATTTATACCTGCCTTGGTACAAATATCCGCTCCTGCTGTATTTCTTGTTAAAGTATAACGCGTACCCCGTCAAGAGTTTCCTCATTAAATCGCTCAATGACCTTGCGCCTGTTCTTATCAATAAATGAAAATGGTTGGGCATCAGCACCCAACCATAGCATTTATGTCCTATTCCTCTTAATCCCTCCGAAAACCTGCGAAGGAACTCCTCTCGGTCAGCATTGTCTTTGAATATTTCCCGGCGTTCTATCCCTCGTTGTATTACGTGGTATATTCCGCCTTCTACATTTATCCTTCCTTGTCTGGGCATATCCACATTCTATCTGTTTGTCTCAACTTTGTCAATATCTCATCTTCTAACTACGTCCCTTATTTTCTATTTTTTCCTGCCCGATGCTACCCAGCTTATCCCGTGATGCCATCTTATGTTAATATCCTCAAATTCGGAACCGTTTATCCATGTTTCTATCTCATCCCGTTTAATGTACGAAGTTTGCGGAGCATTGATCTGATCAAAAACCGTTAATGTATTACATTTAAAAGATAGTTTTCTTATGCTTTTAAGAAAATCATAATATGGCAATGACCTTAAAGGCAACAAGTAAACGGTATATACAGGTAAATACAGAAGAAGCGTCAAAAATACGGCAAAGCTCAAAAGAATATCCCGTTTAAATTTCTTAAATAAAAAAGTATTGAAAAAATGAAGAACGTTACGGACAAGAAAATTACCCTCATAAGAATATACCATGATAATGACCGTACCGCCTTTTTTAGTGCAATTTTTCAATACCTCAAAAGCTTTTTTAGGATTTGCCGTGTGATGAAGCACGCCTATTGAATAAACAACGTCAAAGGATTCGCGACAATTGAGAGACTCGATATCCGCGCTCAAAAAAGAGAGCTTTTTATCGGAGACATATTCTTCGGCTATCGGCACGGTATTAAGATCAACACCCATGCCGCCCTTGATATAAGGCAACAAAAATTTTAAATGATGCCCTCTCCCGCATCCGGCGTCGAGAACAGCCTTGTCCTTAAAATATTCCATTGTATAGGGGAATATCCAGGCTTTGAAAAGAGAAAGGTCATCCGCTAAATAGGTTCTGTTATCTTTAAAATGAAACCACTGGTAGTACCATGGATTTTCCATATTCAATAGGACCTAAAAAAGGTTTCGGTGTCACTTTGACATCTGCGATAACCGTTCCGCGCGGGAGAATTACAGGCCGCGGCGCCGCCCCCGGTTCATTTCTGATATTTTTTCGTGAACGCAATCCACCAGAGAGGGTCGACGGCTTCGCCCTGAAGGTAGAGCCCGAAATGGAGGTGCGGGCCGGTCGCCCAGCCAGTACAGCCGACCTCGGCTATCACCTCGCCTTTGGCGACCATATCGCCTTCTTTCTTGAAGAATTTATTTAGATGGAAGTAACAGCTTACAATGCCCTGACCGTGATCTATCATAAGGAGGTTGCCGTAAACGTTCAACCCGGACACCGCGTATATGACCCTGCCGGCATTGACGGCCTTGACCGGGGTGCATACCGGCGCGGCGTAATCTATCCCCTTGTGGTAATAGGAGTATGTCCTGGCTTTTCTCTGCAGGGCGAACTTCGTGGCTATGGGAGCTTTCAGCGGAGCGGTGAAGCTTCCGGACCACAACTGCTCTTCGCTCCTCGTTCTCAGCTTTTCGAGCACCAGCCTGTTCTGTTCGTCTATCATCGGCTGGTCAGCTCTTATCTTTTCGTCTTTTTCTTTAAGGCGCACGCTCTTTTTTTTGCGCCCGGTGACTTTCAGCCAGGCTTGCCTGGTCTCCTGCCGCCCGTCTTCCGCCGTGTACTTAACCGTAATTTTCTTTTTGCCCCTGGCTTCTATGCCGACCGGCAGGAAAATGCGCTTCTTACCGTCTCCGCCGTAAGGACTGTAGGTCTTTTCGTTATAGCCGATCTCGTAAAAGCCCGTGGACGCCCTGGTTATTGAAAGCAGAAAACCCTGTCCACCCCTTGTTTTTTGGGGGCTCAGAGCCACTTCGAAGCCGTAGCTTGAAGCTGCGGTAAGGATGAACGCGGACAATAACGATACCGTTCTAAATATATTGGTAACACCACCGTGATAAACGCGGGTATTCATCGGATCATTATACAAAGTTTCAGGGTTTTTTTCCCGGGAGCCTGGATTTGAGACGGACCCGGATACCCGCGGGCGCGGGAACGGCTTAAGGAACGGACGGTGTGGGCCTGAGCCGTATGGGTTGGAGCGTCGTCGGTTTAAGACTGCGGTTTTTTTACGGATCCTTTTTCAGTTTTTTCCCTGCGATTGATGAAGTAGGAGTTCCCCTCGATGGCTTTCGCTTTTCTTTTGAGTTCGACGAAAACGTTCGAGGCTTCAGCCCAGTTGGCCACTCTCCTGACCTCGCTGGTAATTATTCCGATGGAAACGCTTAAAAGCCCGAACCGTTCCATCTCGCTCTTCCGGTTTTGAGCTTCGAAATAGCCCTTCACTATATCTTCTTCGGTGTAGAGCATCCTCAGTATCTTCTCCATTTCCAGGAATATGTTCTTGCAGACCGCGACCGGGTCCTGGTCATCCCAGATCATCGCGATAAAATCATCACCGCCGATATGCCCGAGGAAATATTCGTCTCCCACGGTTTTTCTGAGAGCCCTGTCTATCCCGCCCGCTACGGCGGTGATGGCCCTGTCACCGGCCGCGACTCCGTAATGATCGTTGAGATTCTTGAAATTGTCGAGGTCTATGTAGAGCAGTGCGTATTTCAGATACTTCGCGTTGATATATTCCGTGGCTCTCTCTATGCTGAGATTTCCGGGAAGCCTCGTGAGCGGCTGGATATCGGCCTGCTGCTCGTGCTCGTTGAGCTTGGTCTGCAGGGCGGCCAGCAGTTCCCGTTTGTCCACGTCCTTGGGGAGATAATCCGCTATCCTCCTCGCCTCGATCCTGTCTTTGAGCGACGTCATTCCCGACAGGTAAATGAGCGGGATGTGGCGCAGGCTGCGGGATTCCCTCACTTTCCTGCCGAACTCATAGCCGTTCACGTCGGGCATACCGATATCGGCGACGATGATATCGGGCTGTGTCTCGGGGTGCAGTTCGAGCCATTCGAGCGCCTCTCTCGCTTTATCGAACGCCTTGACCTTATAGCCGCCCTTCGTTTCGAGAAAAGCGGTAAGCGATCCCAATATCTCACGATCGTCATCTACGAGCATTACTAGTTTATTATTGCTGTTCATTTTCCGTTCTCTCGCGGAGTCGATCAGGGTTTCATTTATCATAGCCTGCCTCTTTTATGGTTAGTCTATCACTGGCGCGCCGTCAGGCCCGCCTGGGCAGTTCGAAGATGAAAGCGCTGCCCTGCCCGTAGACGGACTCGATCCATATCCTCCCGCCGTGCAGCTCGATGATGCTCTTGCAGATACTCAACCCCAGGCCCGTCCCGGTCCTTGAGCGCGCCCCGCTTTCCGGGTCTTTGTGCTGAACGAATCTCTGGAACAACGTAGCGGCGACTGCCGGTTCGATCCCGGGCCCAGAATCATTCACCGCGCAACGGACCGTCGTTTCGCCGCCGCTCAAGATCAGGCTTATACGGCCCTTATCGGGCGTGAACTTGAGCGCGTTGTCGACAAGATTTATGATGACCCTTTTTACCGCTTCGCCGTCGCAAAGCAGGCCCAGCTCAGGGCGGCCGCCCGAAAGAGAAACGGCTATGTGCTTTTCAACGAACAGCGGTTTGGTTTGTTCTATGACACCCGCGGCCAGGTCGAATAAATTCGATTCGGTTTTCTCGAGTTCATACCTGCCCGCTTTAATCTTTGCCACGTCGAGCATATTGTCAACGAAGGAAGTAAGCCGCGCGCTGGAACGCAGGATAGCCATCACGTCGCCGATCTGCCCGGGAGTCAGTTCGCCGTTCTTCTGCTCGAGCAGGACCTCGACGTATGACTTGATCGAAGAGAGCGGGCTCCTGAGCTCGTGGGAAACGTTATTGACAAAATCGTCCTTAAGCTCGTCGACCCCGCGCAGCTTGTCGACCATGCTCACCATGGCTTTCAAGGCCTGGGCCACTTCGTCTCCGCCCCTGACGTCAAGCTCGAGCTTGATATTCTCCGCGGTTATGTTGTCGGAAGCGCTGACGAGTTCCCTGAGCCTTTTAGAGACGCTGAGCCATATCACGAACCCCAGCAAAACGCCCAGGGCTATCACGCCGGCCGTGATCACCGTTATGCGGTCGAGCACCGCGGCGAGCGAGTTCTGGATATCGGCCTCGATGATCTTCTTGTCGTACCGGACGACGATCTTGCCGAGATCGGACCTTCTGACGGCCGAAACCACGGGGAGAACCCACTCGATGGAATCGGACGGGACTTCCGCGGCCGGTTTGTAATATTCCCCTATCTGCCGCGCGTCGGTCGCGGATATGACGCGAGTCCTGATGTCCGCGAGTATTATCCCGGAGAGCGCGTGATCGGCGCTTTTCATCTTGTTAATGTAATTTGCTATGGGTACGTACTCGCTGGCCTCCAGCCCGTCGGCTACCACAATCGCCATTTTCCTCACGTCTTCCCGGCGCACGTTTACGGCGTTTTTGTAGAGGAGCTCCCTGCTGTATCTGTAAAACAGCCCGCCGGCGGAACCGGCTACAAGAATGCTGACCAGGAAGATCGTTAAAATCAGTTTAGCGCGTATGCTCATCGGGTATCCAGGTATTCGTTACCAACCTAGCGTAGGCGTTTTAAAGCGTTCACTGCTTTTTTATAATTGCGGTCCAGGTCGAGGCAGTCGCTCCACAATTTTTTTGCGGCTTCGATGTTGCCCGACGAATACGCGCCAAGCCCCAGCAGGAAATATTCGTCGCATTTCGCTGCGATGCGCTCCTTGAGATAGACGGTTATGGACGCGTTCGCGCTGTCAAGGGCCTTGCCTGCATTCCAGAACCGGGCGGCTTCTTTTATTTCACCCTTGTCGAAAAGCTCGAGCCCCAGTTTCGCATAAGAGTCCGCGCACAATTGCCTGGCTTTTTTACGGTAAGTCGAATTATTCCCGCTCAGGTACGCTTCGAATTCCGCCGCGGCTCCCAGGTAATCGGCTGACAAATAGCGTTCCAGGCCCGCTTTATAGCTCTGAACCCCGGCCCGCTCTTTCTCTAACATTTGCAGTTCAATGACCTTGCTGTATCTGCTCAGTTTAAAGTTAAGTTTGGGACTGAACTGATACCTTATCTCGATCAGGTGCAGATCGCCCAGGGCCGGGGAAGGCCGGTACGCGTAGTTCACCCCAAGGTAAGCGAAGAGGATCCCCGCTCCGGCCGTAATTCCCGAGCCCGACCCCAATTTTTCCCTGTCAGTCGTATAGCCGGCCCTTAGCGCCCCCCACGCTCCCCGCCCCAGATCGAAGCGGTACTCGCCGCCCGCGGCGGACACGTATTTGCCGCCCGGCCTGATCTCTGCGTTTACGGCAGCCAGCAGTTTTTCACCCGCCAAAAAATATCTTGAAACACCGATGCTCAGGGCCAGCGGCGCTATCTCCTCGCTGATATACTGCGGCGATATGCCCGCGTTCCTGATACTGACACCCAGGTGCGACAGATCGTTAGCCTCAAGACGCGCCAAAAATCCGATATCGGCAAGAAAGCTTACCGACCGCTCGTTATTGAGGTCCGCCGTAATTACCCTGCCCGCGAGGCCCAGGCTCGTGACACCGTATTTTTCGAGCAACGGCCGGCTCTGGGCCAGCGCGAAACCCGCCGCGGTCATTGAACCGTTGTATTTGGAAGGCACCGGGCCGCCGTTATCATCATAGCCGTAGGCGCCGCCGGAGTTCACCGCGTTGACGTATACCCCCGCCGCTGCCTGCGGGTTGAGCCTGTAGGCGGCTGTAATTTTCTGCATTTTGACGCCCTGCCAGTTCGCCCAGTCAAGAGCCGCCGAACGGCCGAGGCATCCCTCGAGGGCGGCGGGATTTATTTCAGCCGAAGCTTCGCCGTTCTCAACCCCTGTCACGGCCGCGGCCATCCCCAGGACGGCGGCGTTGGTTTGCAGGTCGGCGATCCTGTTGCCGTAACTGCATTCTCCGGCAGCTGCCGCTCCCGCAAGCATAAGCCCGCACATCAGTGTCCTCATCAAGATCTATCCTTCTCCCGGCTGCGCGGGTTTTATTTTTCTGCCAGGGCCTCTTCGAAAAACTCCTTGTGCCAGTTGAGCTGGGTGCTGGCAGCCTGTAGTGCGGAGAGAAGAACGGCTTCCGTCACTTCCTGCTTGGTGGCTCCCGCGGAGAACGCGGCTTTGACGTGGCTCTCGGTGCAGTGCCTGCACCTGAACACGGACGCTACGGCAAGCCTTATCAATTCCTTGGTTTTGGCGTCCAGCACCGTCTTCTGCGCTCCGGCGTTGGAAAAATGCGCGTAGGCCGCCCCGAGCGGCGATTGGCCCAGGTACCACGGTGTTTTATCAGCCATATTATACCCCTTTATTACCGTTTTCGCGCCGGGGGAACTGTGGCGGCGGGTACTCACGGGATTATTTTTTCGTAAACTTTTGCCCCGGTTGTTTTGTCCTTGCCGAATAATTCTATGTAATGCACTTTTGTGAATACGATGGCCTGCGACGCGTCGATGAATATTTCATTGAGCCACGCCGGCTTTCCGTTAATGGCCACTTCAGCTTTTATGCCGCGCTTATCGTTGTAAACCCTGATCTCCCTGCTGTTGAAAGATTTTATAATGATATTGTAAACTCCGGGGTTTTTATCCGGGGTACAGCTGAAACCGTAAGCCTTCCTGTCCAGGGCCGTCAACTCCTGCCTGCGGCCGTCTTTCGCAAGCAATATCCAATACGCCGTGACGGGCTCGCGCGGGTCTATTTTCCCGTGAGTGTCCATAAGCGCGTCATAGCGGATTATGTTCGCATTTTTGTTGCGGGCGACAAAGAACAGGTGGCTCGCCTGGGCTCCAAAAACAGCGGGAACGCACAAGCTCTGGAAAATAACGGCCATCAGACAATATTTGATCTTCATAAGCAAGCGGTGACTTTTTCGGGCCTGTCGAAATCAAGCTGTTATAGAGGTTTCGAGTTTTGGGTAATCGATGTAACCTTTTTCTTCGCCTGCATAATAGGTATCGGGGTCCGGCTCGTTGAGGGGCGAATTCTTTCTGAAGCGTTCCGGAAGGTCGGGGTTCGCGAGGAACAGCCTCCCGAAGGAGATAAGGTCGGCGCTGCCATTGGAGATGGCCTCGCTGCCGGTCTTCAGGTCGTAACCGCCGTTCATAATGAGGGTACCGCTGAAGGCCGCGCGGATGAACAGGGCGACGCGGGCTTCGTCCGGCACCCGGGGGGCCCTGCCGCCCAGGGATTCCACGAGGTGAAGATACCCGATCTTGAGTGAATTCAATTCCTTCGCGATGGAAGTAAATGTTTGCCGCGGGTTGGAATCCGACATAGACGCGGAAGAGTAATGGGGAGAGATCTTATAACCCACGCGCCCGGCGCCCCAGACGCCGATAACCGCCCTGGCGACCTCGAGGGGCAGGCGCATGCGATTCGTCAGGCTGCCTCCGTAACCGTCGCTTCTCCGGTTGGAGCCGTCCCTGAGGAACTGGTCGAGCAGGTAGCCGTTGGCGCCGTGGATCTCGGCCCCATCGAAACCAGCCGCTTTCGCGTTTTCGGCTCCCAGCCTGTATTGTTCGACGACGCCCGCTATCTCCTCCGTCTCTAGCGCCCTCGGCGTAACTATATTTTTTCTCCCCTGCGGAGTAAAGACCTCTCCGTCAACCGGGAGAGCAGAAGGAGCGACCGGCAGTTCCCCGCCGTGAAAATCCGGATGGGAGACCCTGCCCACGTGCCAGAGCTGAATGAATATCTTTCCGCCCGCCTCGTGAACTGCAGACGTCATTTTTTTCCACCTCGCGACCTGCTCGGGAGAATATATCCCGGGTGTCCTTATGTAACCCGCGCCCATCGCGCTCACCTGTGAGCCTTCACTGATGATCAATCCTGCCGAGGCTCTTTGAGAGTAGTAGAGCGGCGCCAGAGGGTTAGGTATATTGCTCCCTACCGCCCGGCTGCGGGTCATCGGAGACATTACCATGCGGTTTTCAAGTTCAAGTCCGCCCAGACTGTATCGTGAAAAAAGATCCATTAATGCTCCTCGCTATATACTATATATTACAAAGCCCGACGGCAAAGTTCAATGACATGCCTCTATGCGCGACTGTCCTGTTTCCACTATAAAATATCCACCCTTTCCGCGGACTTCCGCCTGTAAAGGTGCCGGCTTTTGTAGATAAGCAGGTTTTTGCGCACGGAAGGAGGTATTAAACAGGCTTTTTAAAGATATTCATTTTTATCCACGCCCAATTAAGGGTTAGGTGCGCGGCAACGAGCATAATAAAAATGAAACCGTTGTACCGGTGCAATTCGGAGATCTGCTCCATATAATTGATCCCTATCCCGTAGGCGAGCATAATTCCGGTCAACGCCTGCAGGAAGAATCCTAGCCCGAGAAGCGGGTTCACGATCTTTAAAAGCGAAAATTTATTCATCCTTCACCCTCCCGCGCGTCCGGATCTTACTTTCTAAAATCCGGCTCGCGTATTTTAACAGTCTAGAGCTATTACGTCCCTGTTTCCCTCGGCCCGCAAAACATATCAGGTCGTCTATCGTGTCGATATCTTTTAGCTCTGCCAGTATTGCCGCCTCGCGCCCGTGCTTTTTAATGATCTTCAGCGTCTCCGCCAGTACGGCGGGAGAACCCCAGGCGACCCCGCTAAACAGCTGCGGGAGAAAATCACCCCTCTCGAAACCTATAAGATAATAACCTCCGTCCCCGGCAGGGCCCACCGTGACGCCCGCCTTTTTCAGACCGCGGAAAGCGACCCTCAATATTTTTACCGAGAGATCCGGTATATCGCAGCCCGCGAGGACGGCTTCCGAAAAACCGGAAGCAAAAACACCGGCGAAGGCGTTCCTCATCCTTGCCCCGATGTCTTTTCCTTTCTGGGCGCGGCAATCAAGCTTTCTGCCGTAGAGCTTTTTGAAGGCTTTTACGGAACGGCCCGGAGCGCAGAAAATAACCGGGCTCTTTCCCGATCTTTTTATCGTAGTTAGCGCGCCGGCCAGCATCAGCTTATAGAGTTCCAGCGCCTCGCGCCCGGTCAGAGGCGGGACCAGCCGAGTCTTGACTTTCCCTTTTTCGGGGTACCGCGCGAATAGTATAACGCACTGCCTGCCGGGGTTCGCGGTACGAGCGCTAAGGTTATTAATTGCCCGCTTCATTCGATACTGCCCTGGCAGGAAGAACCGCTCCCCGCAGTGCAGCCATAGCAATGGTTGCGTACCACTATATCCCTGCCGTTCAAAGCGCTTATATCGAAATTCCCCACGCTCGCGTGCTTCTTGTCCGAGACAGTAAGCCCCAGCATCTGGTTGAAATCACAGTCGTAGAGCCTGCCGTCCCAGGAGACCGATATCATCGTCCTGCACATCAGCTTGCTCACCGCCGCCGGGTTGAAAGTATTCTCGAGGTCCTTCATATAGTCGCAGATGTTATCGCTTTCCAACAGGTAGTCGAAATACCTGCCTATCGGCATATTGGTTATGCAGAAGAGATCGTTAAAGATTATCCCGTGCTCTTTTTTCAAGTACGCCCTGTATTCGCCTTCAAGCGATTTCTGCCTGCCGGGCAGATAAGCACCGGACGGATTATGCACCAGGTCCAGCACGGGCCCGCCGGCCCAGCCGTAGCCCTTTTCATTAAGAGTTTTGATGACGGCTATTACTTTTTGATAAACATCCCTGCCCCTCTGCCGGCCGGTCCTATCTCCCCGGTAATCCGGGAGCGAGACGCACAATTCGACGTTGTTTTTCGCGTAGACGTCAATATACCCGGCGTAGCGGCTGTCCGCGAGTATGGCGAGGTTTGAACGGACTATCAACCTGCGGGGAATTTTTGAGGCTTCGGTTATGAACCACTCGAGATTGGGGTTCATTTCCGGGGCTCCGCCGGTAAGGTCCACCGTGGTTATGGACGGCGTGCCGTTAATTACGCGAAGGCACTGCTCGAACACGCGCTTAGACATCGACTCCGGCCTTTCTGGGCCCGCCTCGACGTGGCAGTGCCTGCAGGAAAGGTTGCACCTCTTGCCCACGTTCATCTGGAATATCCCGATCCCGCCGGCCCTGAGAGGATAGTTACCGGTCTGTTTAAGTTTATTCTCAAAACTTTCCAGGCCGCAGGATCCCTCCAGGCCCAAAAGCCGGCTGAGAGCGTTCATTGGTTACATCCCCTTTTTCTTAATTATCTTTCTCATCTGGGTCGAATGCGCGAGCGCCATACCTGCCAGCATCGCCGCCCCGACGTGAACTGCTTCCATCATCTCATCGTTGCCGACGCTCAGGGACAGGCATTTGTTGGTGTAGGCGTCTATGCAGTACGGGCAGTGCAGTGCTGTCGCCACGGAAAGCGCTATGAGCGCTTTTTCTCGTTCGCTCAGCTTACCAGCCGACGTCGCCGACTCGTAGTACTCGAAGAATTTCTTAGCCTGTTCCGGCGCGAACTCACCTATATTGCCGAAATCCGCGAGGTCTTTCTTTTCGTAATATTCTGACATATTATCTCCTCTTCATAACGACGGCTTCAAATATCAAACGTCAAAAATATAACGTAGATCTTAACATCCGGAATAATTAAACTTGCGTTTGAATTAATTTTGATATTTGATCTTTGATATTACTTATAGCATCGCGCGAGTTTCCCGGGCCGCACTCCCAATTTATAAAGCAGCATTACCAGTTTGTTCCTCAAAGTCGTGTAAACAACTCCTTCTTTCTCCCAACGCCTGGCGGAGGTAAGCACCTCCGCGTCAAGCACCGCGATCTTACCGCCGCGCGCCCTGACCCTGCGCATGATCTCCACGTCTTCAAGAAAAGGGAGGTCCCCGTAGCCGCCGATGCCTTCGAAATACTTTTTCCTGAAAAATAACGCCTGGTCGCCATAAGGCATCCTCCAGAGAATTGTCCTGATGTTCGCGGTGAACGCTATGAACTTAATGAAAGGATTTTTCGTATCTATGCGGAGCTTGAACGCCCCTCCCGCGATCACCGGGTCTCGGAGAGCTTCTTCTATTTTCTTGAAAGCGCCCGAGGGAAGCGAGGTGTCCGCGTGCAGGAATACGAGCGTCTCGCCCGAGGCCGCCGCAGCGCCCGCGTTCATCTGTCTCGCCCGGCCGGACGGGGAAGCTATCTTTATCGCGCCCTGGACGTTCACGGCCTTTAGCGTGCCGGTTCCCGGAGCGCCGTCAGCCACGATGGCCTCGTAAGCCGCTCCGTCCGCGATCCTGCCGAGCGCTTCAAGCGCGGGATTAATCGCCTTTTCTTCGTTATAAACCGGCATTATGACGGATATTTTCATCACAAGAAGAGTTTCCGGACCAGCATTTTCATCCAGGGCTTAAAAGAATTTTTCAACAGTTCCTTGGAGGCCGCCCTGTAGATTTCCGAATCGGTGGGATAAGGCATGATCATCCTGTAGAATGCCGTGCCCTTCATCTTGCGCTCAACGGCCAGCGACGCGAGAGCTATCATTTCGCCGGCATTCTCGCATACAATGGTCGCTCCCAGTATCCGGCCGCCGCGGCCCAGCACCAGCTTCAGGAAACCTTCCCGGCGGAATTCAAGCACCGCCCTGTCGGAAAGTTCCATATTTGTGATAACGGATCTGTCAAAAACACCCGCTGCCCGGGCGGCCGGTTCGGTCAGGCCCGTGTGAGCGACTTCCGGGCTGGTATAAGTGACCCACGGCACATTCGAGTAGTCCGCTTTTGCGGGGAAAGGCAGCAGCATATTTCTGACCGCGAGGCCTGCCTCGTAACCGGCCATATGACTGAACTGGAACCTGCCGGTAATATCCCCGCAGGCATAGATCGAGCTGACGTTGGTGCGCATATCCGGCCCGGTTTTTATGTATCCGCGCGGATCGAGCGCCACCCCGGCCTTTTCCAGCCCGAGCCCTTTTGCGTGCGGCACGCGGCCTAGAGCGACGAGCAGAGCGTCCCCTTGGATCTCGGCCTTCGCGCCGTCTTTTTCGATAGTCACGCTGATGACGCCTGCTTTATTGCCGACCGCTAGTATTCTCGAGGAAAGGAACAGCCGAATGCCTTCGGACTGAAGTCTTTTTTCCAGAACGGGCGCGACTTCCGGGTCATCTTTGGAAAAAAGGTGCGGCAGCATATCTACGATCGCGACTTCCGAGCCCAGGTAACCGAAGGTCTGCCCGAACTCGAGGCCTATCGGGCCGCCGCCGAATACTATAAGGCGGCGGGGAAGTTTTTTGAGCCCAAAGATAGTCTCGTTGGTAAGGTATTCCACGCTTTCCAGGCCGGGGACAGGAGGCACGATGGGCTTTGAACCGCTAGCCACTACTATGTATTTGCCGGTCAGCAGGCGCCCCCCGGCCCTGACCGCGTGAGGCCCTTCGAACACCGCTTCGCCCGAAACGACCTCGACTCCCATTTTCTCGAATTTTTCCCTCGAGTCGCGCGAGGCGATAAGGTCCACGGCCGAGTCGCCGTGCCGCATCATTTTCTCGAGGTCAACGCTTTCAAGCTTCGCCGTGATACCGTACTCTCCGCAGGACCTGAGAGCGGAGACTATCCGGGCGCCGTTTATAAGCGCCTTACTCGGCACACAGCCCGAGGTAAGGCATTCTCCACCGAACTTATCTTTTTCGATAAGGACGGCCCTTGCGCCGAGCATCGCGCAGCCCGAAGCCGCCGAAAGCCCGGCCCCGCCCGCCCCTATGATGATGACGTGGTAATCGTATTTCATCTTGTCTCCAGACAATATCAAATGTCTAAACTCGTTTCAAGACGGACCGAAAATCCTGATGCCCTTTTACCCGGCACCTGGGTTTATGTGCCTTTAAGCTTGTTTTTCGCGTACCTGAAAAGTATAAATAAGAGAATGCCGGCCGCGGCGAAGGCCGCTGCCGCGCTCAGGGGGCTTTCTTCGTGAGTGATGAATTTGGAAACCGCGTCGGAACCCGCGACGTAAAGCACCGTCCCCGGCAGCATGCAAAGCCAGGACCAGAATAAATAAGTCGAAAACCGGACCCTGGTGAGCCCGAAACCGTAATTAAGAAGAGTGAAAGGGAAAAGGGGCACTAGGCGGGTGACGGCGACTATGGCCGCGCCGCGCTTTTCGGAAAGTTCGTCAAGTTTCTTGAATTTTTCGTTTTCGCCCAGCCAGCGTTCTACGGCCCCGCGGGCCAGGTACCTCGCTATAAGAAAAGAAAGCGCGGCTCCCAGCGTCGAGGCAAAACTCACCGTGATTATCCCCCTGGCCGTGCCGAACAGCGCGCCGGCGGCCACGGTCATCGCCGAACCGGGGACGAGCGCTGTGACCGCCAGCGCGTAAATAACGGCAAAAACAAAAGGCCCCCAGAAACCCAGCGATTGGATCCAGATCTTTAATTGCAAAAACCTGCCGCCGAACCCGAAATAGCGCGCGGCCGCGATAAGCAAAACCAGCCCCGCGATGATCGCGGCTGTCCTTAGCAGGTTCTTGTTAATTCTCATGGCGCTCCACGGCCTTATATTAGCATTTTTGGCTTGAAGCATAAAATAAACCAAAACCACACTTTAAAAAAAGTAAAATGTGGTTTTAATTTACCGGCGTATTTTTCCTGCCAGGGTAAGCGTGAGACCATAAAAAAGCAGGCCTTTAATCCTATTTGCCGTTAAATATCTTTCTCAACTCTTCCACTCTTTTTCTGTTGACTCCCAGATCGCCCTTGCCGACCCTGGAAGCCGACCTTACATGGATCACATTTTCCTGTTTATCCAGCCGTAGCTCGAGGTCGTCTACGAAGCGCCAGAACCTGGAACGAAAAGTGGCCCTGAGATAAGTTCCGGTATCGGCCTCGACTTTTCCGCCGAGCTTCACGACAGCGACCTCCATTTTCGCCCACTCTTCGCCGGCGGCGCCCTTAATGGGAAAAGGTTCGATGTAAGATGATTTTCCCTTTTCTTCACTGAGCACGCAGTTCGGGGTCCCGGGGCACGACTCCAGCCTGCCGTCCTTAAGCGATGAGCCTCTGGGTTTTTTCGAAGCCAGCGACATATAGGCGAAAGAACCAAGGTAAAACGCCGCAAAAACTGCGAGTACATAGATAGTTATCTTCAAAGCATCCCTCTGTGCGTCATTGGTCATCCGGAACTTTCTATTTTTTCATCATCTCTTTCATATCCTGGATATTGTTCTTCCTGGCCTCGTTCTCCTCGGCCGCATTCTGCCATTATTTTCCATCATCCCCGACATATTGAGGTGCATCCCTTCCATCTGGCAGCCTTCCATCATCATATCATATATATTCGTGCACCCACGGAGAAAAACTTAACACCGCCCCGACCAGGAAAAGCAGGCCTGCGAACATGAAAAGGATGATAGAGAGCACTTTCCCGAAGCCTACCAATCCTTTGGACGTATTTTCGTGTGACGAAGTCCATAAAGCGAAATACCCTAACGTAACCAGCACGAGACACCCGACTAAAGCCGGAAAAACAAACATATTATGCTCCTTTACCCGTGATCCCGTCTTTGACCGTTAAAACAAAATATTAAGAAATGATGTTCGGCCCGCTAGAAGTTTCGTTAATCTTGGGTTATATACAAAGAACAAAACATCTATTAATCATTCCGAAACTTCCAACGGGATTCGCGTCTATTCCTGTCTGCTCAAACTCTATCTCGTAGCGCTCTTCAATTTCTTTGCCTATTTCAATGAGGCTATGAGACCGGTCAGCGTGCCCAAATATCGCTTTCCTGTATTTCACTGGCGTTACAAAATGATAGTGTATCTGATATGCTCTGTGCTCTGTCTTCTTGACCGCTCTCATAACCTCACATTATACTTAAGCGGTAACCCCGCAGCAAGCTGCGGGAAATAGTCAAGTTTAACGGGCTCACGACTTAACATTAAACCTCCGCGCATTAAGAACGATGATCCCTCAGGGATAATGAATTCCCGCGGGCCGGAGCCTCACCTGCTTACAAGAATAAAAGACGACCAGTAGTAGGGGTGTTCGAAACCCCGCCCTCTGATATCTTCACGGGCGTTTTTCATCGCTTCCGCCGGCTCCCTGCCCTCCTTGAGGTTCTTCAGGAAAACAGCGTTGTACGGCACCGCCGTGTCGTCGGCCACATTCCAGAGGCTCATCAGGATATGCCTGCATCCCGAATGCTGAAAAGCCCTTCCCAGGTCCATTGCATATTCGCCCGTGACACCCGGCCCCGTTGGAGTGTTGCAACTCGAAAGCGTAACCGCTTCCGCCGGTATGTCCAATTTAATTATTTCTCTCAGGGTCAGGAAACCATCGCAGCCGTCGCCTTTGACAGCGGGCGTCATCACGATGGCCGGCTGTTTTAACCAGGGAATGTTCGAATCAAGGATCGTGTTGGCGCCAAAGGCGATATACTTATACTTTGAAAGAGCCAGCTGGGTGAAATTATCTTTTTTCGCTTCCTGCCCGGAGAGCGCCGTGGCTCTTCCGGGGAAAAGGATTTCCATGTTCTTCGCGAGCCCCCCGGCGGCTTCAAACCGCCTGTAAACCTGGCAGCTATCGCTCCCCTGCGACCATTGCCGTATTGAATTCGCGAACTCGCCCGCCCCGCCGTCCGCCTCCTGGCCGGACAAAGGGTCGCAGATCGACAACCCGGCATTTTCTGCGGCCTGCTCCTGTTTTTTTGACCTGAGGTACGTAAGAGCCGTTGCCGACTGCGCGTATGCGATCGGATAGATGTCCGAAAGGTACCGGGCTCCGACCGGGAACGACCCATATTTACCCCCGTCGATCTTTTCTCTTTCGGGGAGGCTCGTAACCAGGGAAGCGAACGGTAGGGCTCCAAGCGATTCATCCGGCACTATCACGAGCGTCGTACCAGGGGGCACGGTCTTGAGCGTTTCGCCGAAGAGAATGCCGTATATTTCGTTGGAGTACTTCCCGTCAAAGAACGCCAGTTCCCCCGTGACAGCGTTCTTTTTCACGTAACCTCTGTATTTGTTCACGATACCGTTAATTTCGTCGCGAGTCCTGGCTATCGTCCTTGTAGTGAACCTCCTGTCGTTCCCCCTCAGGATGAACAGGTATGTAGCCTCTCCGGTGACCTCGAATTCAAGCAAAACCTCGTTGGGCTTGACATTGATCTCTTGAGGTTTCATTGCCTTCGGGTATTTAACGAAAACGTAGTCGGGATTTGTCCTGCACAAGCCCGCGGCAAAAATATCGTGGGACGCCGCGAGAGCTTTTAATTCCCTTTCCTTTGCTCTGTATTCGTCCTTCCTGTTATTTTTAAAAAATGAATCCATCTCCTTAGTGAACACCCTGACTTTTAAAATATAATCTTCTTCGGTTCCGGCATCGTTTACGGCGAGCTGCTTTCTCGCGAACTCGCCGGTATCGCCCGCGGCTTCCGCGAAAACCCCGAGTTTCAGGTTTTCAGAATACCTGAAAGCCTCCTTGGGATCATTAGTGCTCATTAGAGCCCTGATGATGCCTTCATAAGGTGAAGACCTTCTAAAGCCTCCTATCTTGGCTGAAAAGAAATCGTGTTTTTCTTCCGGGCTCAGGCTTTGCCGCTGCGCTTCCACGATGCTTATAGCTTCGTTGAAAATTTCCTTTGCCTTGTCATATTCCCAGAGGCTAAGCTCGCTCTCGGCGAAACCGCAGTAAGCGGGAAAAAGCATCTCGATATTATTATTATCGCTGTTCTCCTTTATCGCCTGGCCGAAAGACTCCGCCGCGGACGTGTAGTTTTTTCTGATAAGCTCGAGTCTCCCGAGCCTTAACGGGCAGTTCAGCTGCCTGCATAGTTTTTCATCGATTGCCGGGTCGCCGGAATCAAGGGACAGGTCCACCATCAGAGCCGTTATATCCCTGTACGGCAAGCCGAGTTTTTTTTTGGTTTCAGCCGCGTCCCGGTAATAACCCGCCGCGCCTGCAGAGTCCCCGCCGTCACTGCAGCAAAGGCCGAGGTTTACGAGGGTCTCTGCGAGGCCTTTTCTATCATCCATCTCTTTATACAGCTTGAGGGCCTCCGTGAAGTAGCCGCGCGCCTTTTCACGGTATCCTATGCTCCTGTAAAGCCCTCCCATATTCGCATAGATCGCCGGCAGTCTCTGCCTACTACCTGTTTGTATGGAATATCTAAGGGAATTATCAAAGTACAAGACAGCCTTGCCGTACTCGCAGAGGTTCTTGTAAACGGTTCCGAGATCCGAGAGCGTATCGGCGATCAGCGTTTTTTCGCCGGTCTTCTCGGATAGATCTAACGACCGGTCGAAACAGGAAATGGCTTTCTTATAGTCTCCCATGGCGTAATATGCAAGGCCCAGATTCCTGAAAGCTGTCGCGCTTCCCCGTTCGTCGCCTGCGGACCGGAAAGAGTTCAAAGCTTCTTCGCAATTATTGACCGCCTTTTCGAAGTCACCAGTTTCGCGCTCCGCTCGTCCCAGAACGAGAAGGTTCTCTCCCAGGAGCCGCTTGTCTCCGGTCTCGCGTGAGATGCGGAGCGATTCCTTCAGGCAAGCCAGCGCCTGCGGGAAGTCGCGACGCGCTTCATAGATCCTTCCCGCGTTAATGTAAGCCTCCGCGAGTTCCTTGTCGGTTTTGAGCTCTTTGAATATCTCTATAGCTTTTTCGTTCTCGGCGAGCGCCTCTTTATAGTTTTCGAGCCTCACGTATAAACCGCTGATCCTCAGGTAGCTCTCTCCCACCCCTTTATCGTCTTTGACCGCTCTGTAGGCTTTTAGAGAATCCTTAAGATAATCAAAAGCCTCGTCGTAACTGCCTGTCTCACCGCTTAACTCCCCGAGTTTAGAGAGAAAAACCGCGGTCCATTGCTGGTTCTTTGCCGACTTGGCAAGCTCCAGGCCGACCTCCCATGTCTTTGAAGCGGCGCCGTAATCTCCCAAGGCGAAATACTGGTCTCCGTCCGCTCTGAATTTATCCAGCGATTCAAAGGAATTTTCTGATGTAAAAGAGTTGGAAGCAAGTAGAACCATTACAACCAGCAGCCCCAACGTTCTTTTCATGAATTCTCGCCTCGCTATTCCCCATTTCTTTTCCGGCCGGCAGGAAAAATAAAAAAAGCCACCTCGCATAACAATGCAGCTGATGGCTTTAACTAGTAACAGTTTGACGGACACGCAATCATCTTATCTACCCCGAATAGAGATGCGCTATTTACAGATGAAGTATATCATAAAAACCGTATGATTACAACATTACTGAAAATTATCGCGCTCGAAGACCTGTAAGCCACGGTTTTCCTGAAGATTTATATCGCCCCGGAGAAGGACGAATTTGGTTTTACCTATGCTCAACCCGTTAATTTCGACACCTCCTTGAAAAAAACGTCCAGATCCGCATCGATAACCAGCGCGCGCTTATTATCTATCATAACGCCCCCCTTGTTGACTATTATCAGCCCTCCGCTCGCTATTCCCGTGAGTGAAGCCGCAGGCTGAACCGTGAGCGAAGTCCCCGCGACCAGCAGGAGGTCGCATTCCGAGACCAGCGCTACGGCCTCGTCGAAACCTCTGACAGGTTCTCCGAAAAATACTATGTCGGGTTTGATCGCTCCCCGGCAGTTCTCGCAGGCGGGCACCGGGCCGGCTTCCACCATTGCCCTGAATTTTTCGTAATCGTAGGCTTTACCGCAATTGAGGCACCGGCTCGAACGGTAGCCGCCGTGAAGTTCGAGAACGTTCCGGCTCCCGGCTTTCTGCTGCAGCCCGTATATATTCTGGGTTATTACGTGCTTAAGGAGACCGCGTTTTTCCAGCGCGGCGAAGTAGGCGTGGGTGAAGGTGGGCCGGATATCATTTTCGATGCGGATGAAATCCCTGGCGTAAGAGTAGAAAATGCCAGGGTCTTTCAGGAAGGTTCGATGTCGAATACGTTCGGTGGGTATTGGCCTGTGGTATAAATGCCTTTTTTACCGCGGAAATCGGGTATGCCCGCGGCCGTTGAGAGCCCCGCGCCCGTAAAGGCTACGAGCGATCTCGCGCGCGAGATCAGGCCGGCCGTCCTTGAGGCCAGGCCCGCCAGCGGATCAGTTCCGTGAACTTTCATTGTCACCAGCCCGGCGGATTATTTTTTCGCCTTACCCTGGTTAGCGACGGATTCCATTGCTTTTTTTATCTCTTCCGGATCACCGAGATAATAATGTTTCACAGGTTTCAGGTCGTCTGTAAGCTCGTAGACGAGCGGGATGCCGGTGGGAATGTTGAGCGACACTATTTCACTATCCGAGACTCCGTCGAGGTATTTTACCAGCGCTCTCAGGCTGTTGCCGTGGGCCGCGATAATGACCCTTTTGCCGGAGCTTACCGCGGGGGCGATCTCCTTGTGCCAGTAGGGAAGGAATCTCGCGACGGTGTCCTTGAGGCACTCGGTGAGAGGGAGTTCGCTCTTGGAAAGGGTTTTGTATCTCGGGTCGTTGCCCGGAAAACGAGGGTCGCTGGTTTCCAAAACCGGGGGAGGGATGTCGTAGCTCCTCCTCCATATCTTTACCTGGTCTTCGCCGAATTTCGCGGCGGTCTCGGATTTATTGAGCCCCTGCAGAGCTCCGTAATGCCGCTCGTTGAGTCTCCAGGAATTATTGACCGGTATCCACATCAGGTCCATTTCGTCGAGGGTTATCCATAGCGTCCTTATGGCCCTTTTCAAGACCGACGTGAAAGCGGCGTCAAAAACATAATCTTCTTTTTTCAGGAATTGCCCGGCCTTGTGAGCCTCGGAAATGCCTTTCTCCGAAAGGTCGACGTCAGTCCAGCCCGTGAACCTGTTTTCCTTGTTCCAGATGCTTTCTCCGTGCCTGATCAATACAACTTTCTTCATTGTTCTCTCCTTTTTGAATTGACTTTATTTTGAATATTGCAGGTTATGATTTTTTAGATCCCGAGACCGGATACTCCAAACATTTATTTAAGATATATGAACTTTAAGACGAACAGGACCGCGAGGAAATAAATCAGCGGCGAGACTTCTCTGGCACGGCCGGTAAAAAGCTTTATCAGGGCGTAGCTGGTAAAACCGATAGCGATGCCGTTGGCGATACTGAACGTCAGGGGCATGATAATTATAGTCAAGAACGCGGGTATCGCTTCGCTAAAATCCTCCCAGTTGATCTTTACGACCGTTCCCATTATCATACAGCCCACGATGATAAGAGCGGGCGCGGTCACGGGATGGAGGAGCGCCCCCTGAGGCGTGCTGAAGCCGCCGCCTATCATTTTAACGAGCGGCGAGAAAAATACGGTCCCCAGGAGCAGGAGCCCCGTTATTACGCTCGCAAGCCCCGAACGGCCTCCGGCAGTGATGCCCGAAGCGCTTTCGATATAACACGTGACCGTCGGCGTCCCGCAGGCGGCTCCCACGCAGGTCCCGACCGCATCGGTGAAAAGGGCTTTGCCCGACCGCGGAAGTTTTCCGTCTTTCATGAAACCGCCCAGTTCGCCCACGCCAGCGAGGGTGCCGACGGTGTCGAAAACGCCCATGAACAGGAAGACGAATATCACGGGTATCATCGTTATGTCGAAGACCTTTGAAAGGTCCATCTGAAGGAAAGTCGGCGCGAGCGAGGGCGGGGCGGATATAATACCCTGGTACTTTACTATGCCGAACGGCATGGCCGCGAGCGCTGTCAGGAGTATTCCCCACAAGAGCGCCCCGTTGACTTTTTTGACGATCAGCACGGTGCTCATCACAAGGCCGAAAAGAGCAATCAGCGCCGTGGGGCTCGAAACATTCCCGAGGGTGACGAGCGTAGCCGGGTGGCCCACGATGATCCCCGCGTCTATCAGGCCGATCAGGGCGATCAAGAGGCCGATGCCGCAGGCGATACCGTATCTTATAGAGGAAGGGATCGCGGTGATAAGCATCTGGCGGAACTGGGTGAAGGTCAACAGTATGAATATCACGCCTTCCACAAAAACGCAGCCGAGAGCGACCCTCCAGGGAATGCCCATCGTAAGGCAAACGGTATAAGTAAAAAAAGCGTTCTGCCCCATGCCGGGCGCGAGCGCGATGGGGTAATTCACGTAGAGGCCCATCATAATGGTCGCGAACCCGGCGGAGATGCAAGTAGCCACCATCGCGGATCCGAAATCCATTCCTGTCTTCGATATCATCGAGGGGTTCACGAAAATTATGTAGGCCATGGTCATGAACGTCGTGGCCCCAGCTATAACTTCCGTTTTTACGCTGGTGTTTAATTCATTAAGTTTAAAGAAGTTCTCTAATAGTATTTTCATGCCGTTTGTGTTTTTACTTACCACTTACAACTTACCGCTTATCGCTGAAGCTCTCACAGCCTGTCCGGGAAATCCGAAAAAATCCCGTCAACTCCGAGCGCTTTCATTTGTTTTATCTCTCCGGGATCGTTGACGGTGAAAACGAACACCCTGATATCCTTGCCGTGCAGTTCGTCTATAAATTGCCGCGTCACGCATCCGGCCGGGGTGTTAACGCAGCAGCAGCCCAGCTCCCCGGCAAAATCCGCAAAACCGTGAGTCAACGTGTCTATGAGAGCCCCGGTTATGATGCCCGGAGATAATTCCTTTGCCCTCCAGAGGTTGAGATGATTGAAAGATGAAACGATGAAATCGCCGTAGTGACGGCCGCGCGTCTTGACGTATTTATCGATGATGTTAATGACTGATCCGGTTGCTTCATCATCTTTTATTTCGATATTCGCGACGGCTTTCCCGTCTATCAGGTCCAGGGCCTCTTCCAGGGTGGGTATCCTCTCTCCCTTGCCGGCATCGAGCGTCTTGAGTTCGGCCAGCGACTTGGCGCAAACCTTCCCCTGCCCGTTGGTAGTCCTCTCCAGGGTAGAGTCGTGTATCACCACGGCTTCACCCGAAGCCGCGAGGCGGACGTCGAACTCCACCGCGCCGCATTTTAATTCGATGGCCCTTGCGAACGACCTTAAAGTGTTTTCGGGTTCATAGCCCGCCGCGCCCCTGTGGCCTATCTTCAGGAAATTATTCATTTTGGTTTTTTGTGGGGGGATGGGAACGGCTACAATATCTCTTCATCCTGCCGGCGCCACGCCGGGTCTACAATGCAGAGGAACTTCAACTCGGACCCGCCCGTGTTCTCTATATACTGCCGTGACCCCGGCGGTATGTACACGGCGTCTCCGGGGCGCACGGCCTTCGCTGCGCGCCCGATGTGCATAAGCCCCTTGCCCTGCAGGATATAATATACCTCGGAGGTCTTGAGTTTGTGCAGGTAGGATTTTTTACCGGGTTTTAGAACCGCGTGGGCCAGGCTGTAACGGAGCTTCAGGTCTTGTTTATCCGGATGAAGGAGTTCGCGCAGGATAGTGTCATCCCCCGCAATGAACTTTCTGCATTTCGCGAGATTTCTTATGAACATTATTTCTCGATGTGTTCGAACATTTCGCTTTCGAACGAGCCCGCGTGCTTATCGATCCATTCAAGGGCGGCTTCCCTGCCGCTTATGAGCCTTCCTTCCCTTGAGGTAATTTCTTTTTTGTAGTGCTCGATGTGGCAGATCTGTTCGACCATGCGGATCCTGAAAATATCCTTAGTGTTGATAAATTCTATCCCTATCTCGTAGCGCCCCGAACCGCCCCTGGACCACACCACCCTGCCCCGGGCTTCAAAAACAGGATTGACCAGCCGTATTATTACTTTCAGGATTTGATCGCGCTCATAAGGCACTTCCGAAACGAACGTAAGCCCGCCCACGCTGACATTACTCAGGGATTCCTCTTTTGGCGACGGCACGCTTTCGGGCTGTACTTCGAGCGGGACATCCGAAGGGTGCCTTATAAAATACCGCGTTTCTATATGTCTTTCGTTCGCGTTCCGCGCTCCCGTTGAATCAACCATATTACCGCCCTGTCTTCATAATTTATATTTCAATACCCGGCTCTGCCTTGCTCGTTTCTTAATGCTTCAAGCCGCTAAGAAAATGAGGCCAGAAGACCAGCGCGGCGATCACTACAGAACCTATGCTCGCTATAAGGACCGCCCCTGAAGAAACGTCTTTGCCTTTTTCGACCATCGGATGGAAATTCGGGGAGGCCACGTCGGCCAGGAATTCCAGCGCGGTATTAAGCGCTTCCGCGGTCCAAACAGCGACTATCGCGAGGACTATCCAGCACCACTCGCTATTGCTGAGCTTGAAATACAGGCCCGTGGCGCACACGACAAATGTCGCCAGCAGGTGAACCCACGCATTGCGCTCGCCTTTAAGCATAATAAATATGCCGTGAATCGCGAATTGAAAGCTTTTGATCCTGTATAAAATGAAATTCTTCATGCGCCCCGGTTGTTCTATCGAGACTCTAGGACATTATTTTATAATATGTTTACCTCGCAGTCAAGAATATGACGCACCCGGCCGCGGGTATTCACGCCGGAAAATAAAAAAACCCCCTCAAGAACGGGGGGCCCGGGCTTTCCTGCGCCCGGCCGCCGCGCGGTCCCGGGGACATACAAAGCGGTATTGGAGGTCACGGAGTAAAAGAAGCGGAATTAAATTACTTCGGTCAAGAACTGAACCTGGGACGGAAGCACCGTACAAACCCTGAAGGTACAAAAAAATCGGAACAGCGGCCCCCCAGCAAGATCGTGTTGTTCGCAATTACGCGATCACAACATAACATTGATAGCCGAGCTGCCGCTGTTCCTTCCCTCTCCAACGGTCATTCCCCACTGGAACTATAACATCCCCTCTCTTCGATACATTTTTTCACTTTTGACACCAGGTCGTTGATCTCGAACGGTTTTACCAGGTAATCGTAGGCTCCGAGCTTTATCGTTGCCACGACCGAATCCAGGGTCGCGTAGCCAGTTATCACGATGATGTCTGTTTTTGGAGACAATTCCCTGATCTTTTTTATCACAAAATAGCCGTCCACCTTCGGCATCTTGAGGTCGGTGATAACGACGTCAAAACTCTTTTTAGCGAAACTGTCGATGGCGGTTCCCCCGTCGAGGAAAGCCTCGACGTCAAAGCCCTCGCTGACCAGGACTCTTTTATAGATATCGCAGATATCATCTTCGTTATCTACGACCATTATTCTTTTTTTCGCCTGATTAAGATCTTCCATCGAGGCTCCTCAGCCGTTCCCAGAACTGACCGCAGTGTCGAGACAACTATTTTTAATTCCCCCAGCGTCGGCCCGATGCCGCGCCGCTTCTTGTTGAGCATTTTTAATTTTTTTACTATCTATCTTACTGCAATTTATGTGCCAACAAATTGCAACGTTTTCCTGAATCTATATAAATAAAATGCCCAAATATATGTTTTTTGTGCACATATATTTGGGCTATTAAAAGTCATATATTTATGAAGTGCTTTCTTAAAAACTAACTTAATGAATAGATTTTCTATCGTTCAAAAAATACGAGCTCAAGCATTTAGCGGTGATCCATCTGATGATGAGTCTCTTTCTTTGGCCCTGGACTTATTCATTATAGCGCGTAATTCAAAAAGATTTATCTTATAGAGCAACGCATTGCGGTGTATGCCGAGCAGCTGAGCGGCCTTACTTTGATTCCAGTTGACTTTTTCAAGCGTTTTCAGGATGAACTTCTTTTCGAACTCATCGCGCGCCTCCCGCAGAGAGAGCTTGTCGTAATAGTCCTGCGGTTTTTCTTCTTCCGAAAGAATGATATCTATCGGAAGCCCCTTGTGGGAAATGGCACCTTCCTTGTTCAAAGCTACCAGCCTCTCGATCACGTTCTTGAGCTCCCTGATATTACCGGGCCAGTCATAATTTACCATCAGGCTTAAAGCGTCCTTTGTCAGACCCCGGATATTTTTGCCGAATTCCCTGTTATAAACTGCCACGAAATGCTCGACCAGCACCGGTATGTCTTCTTTTCTTTCTCTCAATGGCGGAACGTTGATCGGTATGACGTTGAGCCTGTAAAAAAGGTCTTCCCTGAATTTTTTTTCTTTAATCGCTTTTTTTATGTCTATGTTGGTCGCCGATATGACCCTCGTGTCTATCTTGATGGTCTTTGTCCCACCGACCCGCTGTATCTCTCTTTCTTCCATCACCCTTAATATCTTGCACTGGATCTCTTCCTGCAGGTTACCTATCTCGTCGAGAAAAAGCGTACCCCCGTTCGAGAGCTCGAATTTGCCGATCTTCTGGCTGGTGGCGTCGGTGAAAGCCCCTTTCTCGTGGCCGAACAGTTCGCTTTCCACGAGGTTCTCCGGTATCGTAGCGCAGTCGACCGCGACGAATGGGTTGTCCCTGTTCGGGCCGCTGCGGTGTATGGCCCTTGCGACCAGCTCTTTTCCGGTTCCACTTTCTCCGGTGATGAGCACGGTGGACTGGTTTTGGGCGACTTCGCTGATCAGATTGAGTACCTGCTCGAGTTTTTTGCTGGAACCTATTATGTTCTCGAACGCCTTGGGCTTCAACTCGGATTTCAGGTACATTATCTGCCTGGAAAGAGCCACCTTTTCAAGCGCCTTGTTTATCGCGCAGACCAGCGCGTCGACGTCAAAGGGTTTTGAAATAAAATCGTACGCTCCGAGTTTTACCGCCTGTATAGCCGTCCTAACCGTCTGGTCTGCCGTGACCATAATGACCTCAACGTCGCACAATTCTTTTATCGTTTTGAGAGCGTTGAGGCCGTTGACTCCGGGCATAACTATGTCGAGAAGGACGAGATCCACCGCCTCTTTTCTCAGGCATTCGAAAGCCTCGTTGGCATTGCAGGCCAGGAACACGTTATACCTGCTTTCGAGGAGCAGTTTGTAGGATTCGAGCATTCCCTTGTCATCTTCCACGATCAGTATGGTGCGCCTTGTCGTCATAGTTATTCCTATCCGCGCGCGGGGGCCACGGCCTAACTTGTCTTTTTTCCCTGGAGCTCGTTCCTGCAGACGTTCACGGTTCTCCTGGAAACGGAGATATTGAATTCGTCTTTGAGTATCGCGGCGATGCTACCGTCCGTCAGCCCGCGGGGCTCGCTGCTCATTATTTTTTGTATCAGCTTCTTTCTGACGTCCTTATTTCCGGGGAAAAAGAATTTAAGAGGTTTCTCGACTTCGCGGGGCGTCACGATGCTCCGGCCGTAAATAGCGCGGCAGATCACGCTGCTGTCTATCCCCGTGTCGGCCGAAAGCTTATTCTGGGGATAAGGCACCAGGAATTTTTCTTCTCCGGAGTAAAGATAATTCTTTTGGACCTCTACTATCTTTCTTATTATCTGGTATATGGTGGTTTTTCGTTCATTTATGAGTTCCAACTTTTCCATAAGCCTGTTTATCCTGCCCAGGTCTTCCGGCGGGAACGCGTTCTGTTTCTTGAGCGCGTTGAGCCTGGT